>Ga0307408_100000014_pt1 | contig 377369 bp, 345 predicted proteins | sample 322Cmetagenome_FD_202116 | JGI IMG/M metagenome (GOLD analysis project Ga0307408, IMG submission 202116) | Maize rhizosphere microbial communities from greenhouse at UC Davis, California, United States - 322HYB-C-3 | ecosystem: Host-associated > Plants > Roots > Rhizosphere > Soil | place...
GGCGAACTGGGACTTGTGCAACATCGCCGCGATGCAGGCCATCGGCGTTCTTTGCGACCGCCGGGACATCTACGACGAGGCGATGAACTATGTGCAAACCGGCGGTGGCAACGGCGCGCTTCACAAGGCAATCTACTACATCCACGACGGCAACCTCGGCCAGTGGCAGGAGGCCGGTCGCGACCAAGGCCACAACACGCTCGGCATCGCCCTGATGGGCCCGATCATGGAAGCAGCGTGGAACCAAGGCGACGATCTCTACGGCGCGGAAAACAATCGTTTCCTCGCCGGCGCCGAGCACACCGCCAAGTATAACCTCGGCAACACCGTGCCATTCCAGACCTACGCGTGGGGCACGGGACCGAAGGGCAACCATCGCGAGCAAACCCAGATTTCCGGCGGACAGGGCACGTTCCGCCTGGGTTACGAAATCGTCATCAACCATTACGTCAACCGCATGGGCATCGCCGCTCCGTACTGCGAAGCGTTCGCCGCGCGCATGCGCCCCGAAGGCGGCCCGGGCGGGCACGCGTCAACGTTCGACCAAGTCGGCTTCGGCACGTTGACCGCCACCCGCGAACTGGAGGTGGCCAATCCGGCGCCGAGTTCGCTGATCGCCCGTCGTCGCAACGGCAAACCCTTTCTTTCCTGGTGGGGCGCCGCCGGAGCGGAATCCTACAACGTCAAGCGCGCCACCAATCCCACGGGGCCTTACACGACGATCGCCACCGGCGTGAAAGACATCCTCGTGCATGCCGACGAAACTCCGCCGGCGGGCAATTGCTACTATGTGGTGACGGGCGTCCGTAACGGCAAGGAAACCGGACCCTCGAACGCGGTCGCGATTTCCTCGTCGCCCGCCCTGAAGTTCAACCTGAAGTTCGATGAATTCAGCGGCACGACCGCCATGGATTCGGTCACCGACAAGACCGGCGGCCACCTGCCGAACAAGGGCAATTGGGAAACCGGCAAAAACGGCAAAGCGCTTTCGCTCGACGGCAAGGACCAGTATCTCGAGCTACCCACAGGCATCGTCAGCGGCATCGCCGATTTCACCATTTGCGCTTGGATCAACGTCGCGCAGGCGACCAAATGGTCCCGGCTGTTCGACTTCGGCGACAACCGCGGTCAGTGGATGTTCCTCACCCCTGCCGCCGGCAACGGCATGCCCGGCTTCGAAGTCTCCACCGTTTACGGCTACAACTCGCAGCGCGTGACCGGCAACAAGCCTCTTCCTCTCAATAGCTGGGCGCACCTGGCGGTCACCCTCTCCGGCAAAAAGGCGACGCTTTACCTCGATGGTGAGGAAATCGGCAGCAACCCCGGTTTCGACTTCCCGCCCTTCCAGCTCGGCGACACTCCACGGAACTGGATCGGCCGCTCGCAAACCGACCGCGACCCGTATTTCAACGGCGCGGTCGATGACTTCCGCATCTACGACGGCGCTCTAACACCGGAGCAGCTCGCCATCCTCGCGAAGAGCAAGTCTTCGCCTTGAGACATTCGTGGGACGTGCTTGTATCTTCGACATGAACCGTCTCAACCTCGACGCCTACTTCCAACGGATCGGCTATCAGGGCTCGACCGAGCCCACGGTGGAAACCTTGCGGGCGCTGCATCTGGCGCACGTGCTGACGTTTCCGTTCGAAAATCTCAATTCCTGGCACGGGCGGCCGGTTCCATTGAGCTTGCCGGAACTCGAGGCCAAGTTCGTGCGTCAACAACGAGGCGGCTATTGTTTCGAGGGCAACACCTTCTTCGCCTCGATATTGCGCGAACTCGGCTATCGGGTCACGCCGTTGATCGCTCGCGTGCGTTGGATGCGACCGTCGGAAGAGGAAACTCCGCGCACGCACATGCTGTTGCGGGTGGATGTCGAGGGCGCCGCGTGGATCGCGGATGTGGGCTTCGGCGCCGTCGGCCAGACCGTGCCGCTCAAGCTGGAGATGGACATCGCGCAAACGACGCCGCACGAGCCGCGCCGTTACCGGATGGACAATGGCATTGTCACCCATCAGATCCAGATCGGTCCGGACCGCTGGGAGGATGTCTATCGCTTCGATTTGCATGAAGCGGTGTCGGTGGATTTCGAAGTGGCGAACTGGTTCGTCAGCACTCATCCCGAATCGCTGTTCCGGCAGACCTTGTTCGTCACCCTGCCACGTCACGACCATCGTTTGATTCTGGTGTTCGGCGAGTTCACCCGTCGCTACCTCGACGGCCGGATCGAGAAACGCCCGGTCGCCGATGATGATGACCTGCGGCATCTGCTCATCCATGAATTCGGTCTGCCCGCGGATGACCCGCTCGTCTCCGCCGCCACCCTTCGGCCGGTTGGGTGAAGTCACCCGAAAGACGGGCGGGAGGTATTTTACGTTCCGTTGACAATTTTCCCGTCGGCGGAAAACACGGAGTTTACGGCCCGAGGGTTTACTCGGTCTCGTCAACGGCGAAGGAGGCGAGCTCCTTTGCCGGCTGACCACGAACCTTTGAACCACTCCGGCCATGATGACTCTGACTCCGCCTCCTCACATTCAAGCCGCTATCGCCGCCGCTTGCGCCGCGGAAGACGAACGCATGATGCGATCTGAGGACACACGCAGCACCACCCGCATCCAGGCGGACGACTGCTCCTACAAACACGCCTATCAACTGGCTCTCGCCCTCGCCCAACGCATCGGCCTCACCGTTCCTTTTCAATACAACGGAATGGAGTGCTTCGCGGTGCCCGGCGAGTCGTGGCGGCGTGCTTGATGGTGCAAGGTAGCGCGATCTCGCCGAGAGCGCTTCGCGAGCCGATGAGGCAACCGAGTTCTCAGCGACCGCCCGAAGTCTTTGGGCCGGTCGTTTTTATTTGAAGAGCCATAGCCGGTTAAAGCCTTGCCTCATGAGGAAAACACCTCCCATCCTCCTGGCAGTTTAATGAAGCCCGGCACCAAACAAAAGGGATGCGTAACCGGCATCCTGACCATCGGAGCAATAGTTCTGTCCGGAAATGCTGCGATGTGGGGCGCTTATGCTGCGGGACACGACCCCAGAGCCGGGTATCCGTTCCCAGATTTGAAGGGAGCTGGCCTATTTCTCATGGGCCTCACGGTCGTTCCGCTCGCGAGCGTAATGTGCCTCGCGCTGCTCCGCCGTATTTTCTCCCCTCGTTTTGCCACCACCTCCCTTTCGACCGCGCTTGGCATCTTGATCATCTCGCCCACGCTGAGTTGGGCGATTGGATATCGGGTGCAACTACCCACCAGTCGCGAACTAGCCAAAGAACGGGAATTCCATGCCACCACGAATGAGGCGTATCGCCATTACGCCGCGCAAATCAAGATGGATCCGGAGATCGTGCTGCGTGAGCGTTGGTTTGTGTGGGATGACTCGGATCGGGTGGGCGCAAAAGCAAAGGCCCGTTGGGATGTGTTCGAAAAGTCCTTCCAGCCGAATGAGCTGAATGCTCCCTACACCGCTGACCATTTGCGGCGGATCTACGAACAATCCCCTTTCTCCCGTCCGTGGGTCGCCAGCCATCCGCTGTGTCCGCGCGATTTAATCGAACAACTGTGGCCCTCTCTCTTCTCGCTCCGCGATGTGTCGATGATCGAGGGAGTCATCAAAAATCCCACGACACCCCGGCACCTATTGGAGGAATACCAAGCCACGCGTCAGCACTCGAGCGCCAAGCACCCCTATTCGCACATCATCGATGGGACGGTAGAAAGACAGCTGAAATCTCTTCAGCAAAACGATCATAAATAGCCCGCAACTCGTATGCGACTCCCCTGCCACGATCTCAGGTCAATGAAACCCACCCTCGTCGCGTTACTCGCCGTTCTGCCATCGCTTCGCGCCGCGGACCAGCCGTGGGTGTCGTTGTTCAACGGCAAGGATTTGTCGGGGTGGACGACGAAAGTTTCCGGGCATCCACTCGGAGCGAATCCGCATGACACGTTTCGCATCGAAGACGGCATCCTCAAAGTCAGCTACGATCACTACGACAAGTTCGACAAGCAGTTCGGTCACCTTTACTCGAACCTCGCCTATTCGCGCTACATCCTGAAGATGGAATATCGTTTCGAGGGCGAACGGATGGTCGATGCGCCGCCTTACGTGAACCTCAACAGCGGCGTAATGATTCACTCCCAACCGCCGCAGAGCATGACGCTCGGCCAAGCGTTTCCGGTCAGTCTCGAGTTCCAATTCCTGGCCGACGAAGGTAAGGGCAAGCGCCCCACCGGCAACGTCTGCACTCCGGGCACCCACGTGGAGGTGGGCGGCAAGCTCACCACCGATCACATCGTGCAATCGACCGCGCCGACCTTTCCCGCGAACGAGTGGGTGAAGATCGAAGTCGAAGTCCATGGCCACGACGAGATCATCCACCGGGTGAATGGCAAAGAGGTGCTGCGCTACCGGAAACCGCAGCTCGATCCCGTCTGCACGATCGCATCGGCGGATCCATTGGTAAAAGCCGGAGCGCCGCTGACGCTGAGTTCCGGCCACATCGCCCTTCAAGCCGAAGGTCAAGGCGTGTGGTTCCGCAACATCGAACTGAAGTCGCTGGAAGAGTGAGCTAAAAACAAAAGACCGGCCTACCATCGAAGGCAGGCCGGTCATGAGGAAAAAGTCTCGCGGCGTTTTTTCAATTCGCGGCTTTGGGAATCATCCCATCGCTCTCCATCTTTTCGATCAGGTTCCGATACATGTTTTCCTGTACTTTCGGAACCACGGTGGTCGGATTGCTGAACGGAGCGACGAATATGAAAGGCAACCAGATCACGGTCGTGACACCATCATCCAACACATACTGACGCGATTTACCCGTGGAGGTGCTGGCGGTGGCGGTCAGCTTGTAATTGTCCGTGCCGAAGGCGGGGATGGTAAGAAAACTAAACCCACTGATGAAGCCCGACGCCGCAGCCGCACCATGGTTGCCGTAGTTGAGCATGTCGACGTCAAGATGGACGCTGCCGCCTTTACCCCGGCTCATGGACGAGAACCGGCCGCTCTTCGTCAGTGCTGCTGTCAGGGGACCTTCGGAATGCCCGCTGGCCATGGACACCGTTTCTTTTCGGAAGCCATTGAGCGTTTCGGCGCGGGATGAAAGTGAATAGGTGACCGCCACCTTTTTCCCGTTCGGCGCGGGAGAATTCGTGATTTTTGGAACACGGTTGTTTGGAAAGGAAGCGCAGCTGGTGGCGAGAAAACCCACGCCGACGGCGGCGGCGATTTTGAGGATACCGGTTGTATTCATATGCGAATCGAGGAAAGCACCGCTGAGGATGGGGTTCGATAAAAGGAACCCATTAACACAGCGACTCCGTGGAAGGTGCCGGGGCCATCTTCGCAGGTCAATCTTCAGCTGATAGAGATGGAATTTCATCATCTCCCCGAAAGCCCATCATCCTTCCTGGCACCCAACTGAGAATGCCTCCGGGCTCGATCACCTTCAGCCCCGACGACGACGCGCCACGAAAACTCCACCAGCCGCCAGCAGCAGAAGCACGCTGTTCGGCTCGGGCACCGCGCCGGCCTCGATACTTTCGCCCGGCGCATCGTTGTAGGCCCAGTCCACCAAAATGCCGGCGTCACTGTTATCGGGAATGAAACGGAGCCACGCATAATGGGTGTCTCCCCCCGCTTCTTCCTGAAACGAGAAGCCAAGCAATCCGCTTGCGCCCTGAATGAACTGATTTGCCGCGACCCCGACGTGATTGGTGGAGCCGAACGCCTCATCCGTAAACGTGATGGTAGTCCCGAGCAGCGTTCCGGGAGCGACGTTGACGTAATAATCCGTCGCCAATTCGGGATTATAGCTCGCGCCCGCACTGGCCGTCCACGGATTGATCAGTTCACTGTTGAAAATCCCATAGCCGCCCAAGGTGAGGTTGATCCAAGGGGCGTCATCGAAATCGGCGGGAAAAGCGACCGCGGTCGCACCGGTTGCGATGTTGACGTAAACTCCCTCAAGATCATCCCACGTCACGGAAAGATTCTGTTCGCCGCTATACACGATCGCACCGGAAAGCCGGGTGGACGAGAACACCAGCGCGAGAGATAACGGCAGGAGTTTCACAGGCGACCATGGAAAGTTTTGGCTATCAGAAAGTCAACCTAACTATCAACGCGGTTCTAACAGGACGAATTACGGCCGGAGCCCGGATCACCGGTAATGAGGATGAAATTTTCGAGCGCCCGCCTGCGTTTTCGATGGGCATCACGATAAATCCACCTTTCAACTTCCCTCATGATCTCCCGATTCTCCGCTCTCGTTCTCGCGCTCGGCTGCGCGGTATTTTTCCCGACAACCTCCCGTGCGGCGGACGAAAGCACGCCGGGCACACGCATCGTGCTGGTTGGCGATTCGACGGTCGCCTCGGGAACCGGCTGGGGCGACGCGTTCGCGAAACTGCTTTCTCCGGGAGTGGAATGCGTGAACTTGGGCCGTGGCGGACGGAGCTCGAAGAGCTACCGCGACGAAGGCCACTGGGGAAAGGCGCTCGAGGCCAAACCGGCCTGGGTGCTGATCCAGTTCGGCCACAACGATCAGCCTGGAAAGGGCTCCGAGCGGGAAACCGATCCGAAGACCACTTACCGGGAAAATCTCGTGCGCTACATCGCCGAAGCGCGCGCGGCGGGAGCCACGCCGGTGCTCGTCACCTCGCTCACCCGCCGTAATTTCAATCCGCAGGGAAAAATCGATCCCGGCAACCTCCAACCGGGACTCGATGGCAAAGGCACGCCGTTCCCCGATTCCCTCAATGGCTACGTGGAAGCGACGCGACTCGTGGCCGCGGAACAGAAGGTGCCGTTGATCGATCTCAACGCGCGGAGCATCGAGCAAATGAACCAGCTCGGCCCCGACGCGGCGGTGGCCTTCGACGCGAAAACCAAAGATCCCATGAAGCCCGACAAAACCCACTTGTCCCCGAAAGGCGCGGAAGAAACCGCGAAGTTGGTCGCGGCCGAGATCCGCAAAAACGCGCCGGAACTCGCCAAAACCCTGCGGCCTTAAGACAATGCGAAGCGTTCATCCGGCTCCGGGTCGATTGAGTCGCCTCAAGGCGCCAGAGCGCCGGTGGCCGATAGCACGCCTTCGCGGACGCCGTCGAAGCTGTAACCACTGGTGGGCGAATCAAATGGAGCCAGAGTGACCTTCGCCGCGCCATCGCGAAGCCGGGCGCGCAAGGACTCCGCACTGAACGTTTGGCCACCGGTTAGAGCTTGCTGGCAAACCAGCGCCGCCACCCCCGCGGCGTGCGGCGAGGCCATGCTGGTACCGGACATCGACGTCGTGCCGCCGCCCAGTTTGGTCGACAAAATGCCAACCGATTTGATGAAGCCCGCCTTGGTGATATTCTCCTGGGTTTCACCCGGGGCGGAAATCGTCACCCCGATCCCGGTGCCGCTGTTCCGTGCCCCATCGGAGGTGAAATAGGAAGCGGTGTCTTCGCCGATCACGCCCGGAAACAACCGGTAGGCGTTGGTTCCCGACTTCGCCGTTGTACTGGCGATGGCGATGACTTCAGGATAGGTCGAGGGAACCTGTTGGCCCACTTCGAGTGACGCGTCGTTTCCAGCGGCGACAATCACGGCGATGCCCGAGGAGGTCAGCGATTGAATGGCGGCTCGCAGAATAGGGTTATCGTCAAGGGTGCCCGCGCGGCCCAGGCTCATGTTCAGCACGCGGATGGGCGGGCTGACCGTCGTGGCGTTTGCCGCCACCCAATCGAGACCCGCCGTCACCGCCGCGTCGCTCCCGCTGCCGGAAGCGTCGAGCACTTTCACTCCGTACACCATGGCGGCGGGGGCGACACCTACGACGTCGATCGCATTTTGCCGCGCGGCGATCGTTCCCGCGACATGGGTGCCATGGCCGTTGTTGTCCTGCGCGCTGGAACCGAAGGCCGAAAAGAATGCGGCACCGAGCGGCTTAAGATCGGCGTGGTTGTAATCGACGCCGGTGTCGACCACCGCAACGCCGACGCCCGTGCCGTTGAAGGAAAGCAAGCCGGGCGCCGCGCCGATGCGTTTGACTCCTTCCGGCGTGATTTGTCCCGAGCCGCCACCGCCCGCCGAAGGTTTGCCAATCGCAACGACCTCACGATCGGGCACGACTCGCACAACCCGCGGGTCCGCCGCCAATGCGGCGAGACGACCGGGGGGAACCACTCCGGCGAACCCGTTCACCGCGCGTTGGAAAACGAAATCGGGAACCACCCCGTGACCGGGAGCGACCGCACGGGGATTCACTCCAGCTTTGACCTCAACCAGATAACGATCGGGCAGGGCGTGACCCGGCAGAGCTTTCTCCGAAGGCGCAGGAGTCAATGTCTCATTCTCCGCGGCCAAGCCGATAACGGTGAGCCAAGGAAGGATCGTGCCAACGAGGAAAACGGAACGTTTCATGACGGGGGAGGTAAGCTCCATTCCAGCAAACTTACCGGCTGGAAGCAAGTTACCATTCCCTGGATCAAGCAGGGCGTCTACATTGGTTTTACGCTGCGGCGACCTACGAGGAAATTTTTAGCCGCAAGAAAGCCGGCGCAAAAAAGAAGAGGGAATGAGGAAAGCCGGAATTTCAGGAATTCAGAGAAGGAATCTGATCAAGCGGTATCGCCTACCTCCAAAGCTCACACGCGTGGGCGGCGAAGCCCGCGCCAAACGCCGTCAGCCACCATCGACGGTCGCCATTGGGGTTAGCCATCGCCCGATCCAGCGCGAACAGCACCGACGGACTGCTCATGTTGCCGTGATCGCGCAGAACCTCGCGTGTCTCCGTCAGACGATGCGGCAGCACGGCTTCTAGCGCATCGATCACATCCCGCCCGCCGGAATGCGCGAGCACACGATCGGGTTCGGCCGTACGCTTGGCATAGAGGTCGGCGACGGCTTCCGCGGCACGGCCAGGTACCGTCATGTCGAGTTGATTACGGAGTTTGCCGCTGGCGTTGACGAAGCGGATGCTCTCGCGGTGCTCCGGCTTGTGAAGAGTGGTGAAGTGACCGGCCTGCCATTTGCCATCGCCGGGCTGGTCCGACCATATGGCGGCGGCGGCGCCATCGGCGAAGAGGCACAGGGAAATCAGCACGCCGAGGTCATTGTCGACATAGAACGCGGCGGAGCACACCTCCACCGCCACCGTGGCGACCTTGGCGCCGGGATTCGCCGCGAGAAATCCGGCGGCCGATCGCAACATCGGAATCGCCGCGCCGCAGCCGAGGCCGACAAGATCCTGCAAATACGCGGTTTCCCGTAATCCGAGTTGCTCCGCGACATGGCTGGTCACGCCCGGGCAGAGGTAACCGGTGCAGGTGCAGATAAAGATCGCGTCAAGATCCGACGCGGCAAGACCCGCTTTCTCCAAAGCCGGCACCAAGGCCGCCATCGCCAGTCGCGGTGCCTCGCGCTCGAACATTTCGTTGAGCTGTTGCGCGTCGCGGTCAAAAACCGGTTCCAGCTCGGGCAGGCAGAAACTGCGTGTGGCGACACCCGACCCGTCGTTACCGAGAATCTTTTTCACCAACAAGCGTGAGGTCGACTTAAGGACCGCGTTTGCGGGCGAGGCGTGCAGTGCCGCCAGACATTCCTGTTGCGAGTAACGGTGCGGCGGATTGGCGGTGGCGATTGATTCGAGGTACATCAGCGGACGAGGGATAGAAGCGGGTGAAACGGCAACAAGCCGGAGCGGGAAATCCATTCGAGCAGCCTCCGTCCGCCGCGATGCAGCAGCACGGGTTGCATGAGCGAAGCGGAAAACAGCCGTCGACGAAAACGAGCGTGCAAGCGATCGCGGATCGTCTCGACACACGCGTCCCAGACCAGTTTGCCGCGACTCCAATCTTCGAGCGGATCGAGAGCCAGCTCCGCGCCTTGGAACGCCATGCTCATGCCATTGCCGGTAAACGGAGCGATCATGCTTTCGGCGTCGCCGAGCACGCATTCGCCATCACCCGCGGGCTGCCGGCCAAGTTCGAAACCGGCGACCGCTTGGCATGACGTTGAGTCGGCCCGCGCATGCCTCAAGCGATCGACCAGCGCGTCGTTGCCGCCACGAGCGAGATACGTGAGTAAAAGCTCGGGGCCTTTGAAACGGAGTGAGCGATCGACGCGAAACAGCCCACAGACATTGACCCGGCCATCCTCGATCCCCGCCAAACCGACATAGCCATTTTCGCCGAGATGCATTTCGAGATCGGCGATCATCGGCAAATCGTCGAAGTGGCACTTCAAGCCGATCCATCCGCCGCGTTGGGGGAATCGCCCGGTGGTCCAGACCAGTCCCTCGCGAGTGGCTCGCGGCAGCCTCGACTGCTCCCGCACCACGCCGCCGAGTTCCACCACCCGATTCCGCAGTCGCTCGTCGAGCCGGTAGCGGGAAATGCCGAGTGCGGGATCCGGCAGTTCGCCTTCGTAGATCGGCTTGCCTTCCCGCAGCCACGCCATGCGGCGGTGCCGTCGCGCATCGGCCAGACAAGCGGCGATTCCCAAGGCTTCCAGTGTCGTTTCCTCGACGCCGGAAATGAATTCGCCACACACCCGGTGGCGCGGATAAGCGCCCGCTTCATGCACGACGACCGGGACATCGCGACCGCGCAGCCCCGCCGCGAGCGACAAGCCCGCCAATCCTCCTCCCGCGATGGTCACCGATTCCTTCAATCCCGCCACGCTAGCACGCGGAGCGCACCACGCCACGTCGTTTCCTCGCGCATCTGCCAACCGCCGGCCGTCAATCCGAGCCGCTCCGGCAATTCGCCCCGGCGGAACCCGGCGCGGATACTGACGAGCATGTCATGCCGCGTCACGGGGCCGACGAATGGCAGCAGCAAACGACCTTGCGCCATAGCCAGCGAACTACGGTGCGGCTCGTTGATGCACAGCGCATCGAAATTCGCCAGCAATGAGCCGAATCGCACGAGCGATAGATCGTCGAAGTGATGGAGGAAAAGATTCGCGACGAGCACGCCGCCGGATGCCGTGGCGAGTTCGTCGAATACGTCGCCTTGCCGCCAAACGATCCGATCCGGCAAGCTCGCTGGACGCGGTGCTAGATCGCAACCCGTCAATGGCATCTCCGGTTGGCGCGTCGCCAAACGCCGGAGCAATCTTCCCTCGCCCGCCCCGATTTCCCACACGCCTTTCCGCGCGGAGGGAAGCCGGGCGATCCGCCGGGCAAGCCAGCGCTCGTTGCCCATCAGGAAATTGATCCATCGCAAATCGCGGCGACTGCGAACCGCTTCGGGATCATCCACGGGCAGTCGATCGAGGATTTCCGGCTCCACCAGGCGTTGCATGAGGATGGAACGTGCCGACGACCCATCGCGGGCGCAAGCGCCGGGGGGAATTTCCATGCCCGTTGCGCAGGCTGACCCTGCAGGTTCGGCATGAGGCAAATGGCGCAGTTCGCGCTAAAGTGCGTGCATGAACGTCCACGAGAAAATCGATCCACGCGTCCGCATCGGGCACGTTCACCTCAAAGTCGCCGACTTGGCCCGGTCGCTCGCGTTTTACCGCGACGTGCTCGGATTCGAGGTGACGCAGCGCTACGGCGAAGGAGCGGTCTTTCTCTCGGCGGGCGGTTATCACCATCATATCGCGCTGAACACGTGGGAAAGTCTCGGCGGCGAACCACCCGCTCCTAGAACCACCGGACTTTATCACCTCGCCATTCTCTATCCGGAACGAAAGGAGTTGGCCGACGCGTTGCGGCGGCTCCAGCGCGCGTGCATTTCGCTCGATGGCGCGGCCGACCACGGAGTGAGCGAAGCGCTTTATCTCCGCGATCCCGATGACAATGGCATCGAACTTTATTGGGACCGGCCGGAAAACGAATGGCCTCGCGAACCGGACGGCAGCCTCAAAATGGTGACCCGGCCGCTGGATCTGTCCGGCTTGTTGGCGGCGGAAAAGTGAAAGATCGGGGCGGGAAGCCCGCGTTTCAGCCCGGCTCAACCCGCATGGTCCGCCGAGGCCACCCCGACCAATCCCCTTTCCCTATGATGAAGCTGCTTCTTTTCCTCGCCTGCGCGGCGCTGGCGACCGCCGCCGAACCCGCCGCGAGCCTTCTTCTGCCCGATATGCCGGTCCACGACCCGTTCATCGTCGCGCACGAACCTTCACGCACCTATTACCTCTACACGTCCAACGTCCCACGAATGAGCGGGGCGGACGGCCGGGGCACGATGGTTTACAAATCGAAGGACCTGAAGCACTGGGAAAAGGCGAAGCAAGTGTTCGCCGTGCCGCCGTCGGCGTTCGCGCAGGAAGGCGCGTGGGCACCGGAAGTCCACGAATACAAGGGCCGCTGGTATCTCTTCACGACACTGCACAACACCGAAAAGACGATTGCCGAGCCGCCCGCCGCCTGGCGGCGCACCTATGTTCGCGGCACCATCGCGGCGGTAAGCGACTCGCCGGACGGACCGTTCAAGATGCTCGACGAAAACGCCGCCGTGACGCGACCAGATTTCATGACCCTCGACGGCACGCTTTATGTCGATTCCAAGGGCAAGCCGTGGATGGTCTACGCGCACGAATGGTTGCAAAAGGTCGATGGCACGATGGAAGCGGTGCCGCTCAAACCGGACCTCTCGGCCACCGACGGTTTGCCCATCCACCTGTTCAAGGCGTCCGACGCGCCGTGGCTGAATGCTTCCATCAAGCCCGACACCAGCGCGCTCACCTACATCACCGATGGCCCTCAACTCTACCGGACGGGCGAGGGTCGCCTGCTGATGTTGTGGTCGAGTTACGAAAATGGCTCGTATGTGCAAACGGTCGCTCGATCGAAGAGCGGCGAGCTCGCCGGGCCTTGGGAGCAACTCGATCCGCTGGTGAAAAACGACTCCGGCCACGGCATGTTGTTCCGCACCTTCGAGGGCCAACTGATGATGGTGCTGCATCGTCCGTTCAAAAACGCGCGGGCCAAACTCTACGAAATGGCCGACCGCGGCGATCGCTTGGAGATCGTCAAACAGCGGACCGATCTGGATGGAGATGGATTCAAACCGTTGCCGATACCGGAAAACTAAAGTACCCGCCCGCTCGCCTCTCCACGTCAACGCTCCATCCCTTACGAACATGCCCACCCATCGGAAGTCCTTTCAAGCCCTGCTCCTCGGTCTCGTCCTTCCCGTCGGTACGACATTCGCGAACACCATCGCCCATTGGAATTTCGACGAAGGTAACGCGGGACAGCCCTTTTTCGCCAACCCGGCGGACGACCTCTCTGGCAATAACCACACGATGTACGGCGCCGATTTGAAATTCAGCCCGTCTTATTCGCTTGCCGGCCAGACCCCCTCGGGCAAAGGACTGAGTCTCGATACCATGACCGGCGGACGAGATGGCTTCACCACCCATCCCACCCTCAACGGTTGGAAGCCGTTGCGTTGGACGATCGAAGCCTCGGTTCAGTTGGATAAACCCAACGGCGTGATAACGGTGATTGGCCGGGATGGCTCTTCGTTCGGCAAGCCCTTATCGGATTTCTATCTTCAGAAAAATGAAGGTGCCAAGTCGTGGCGAGTGGATTTCAGCACAGCCGGTGGCCAGCGCGTCACGATCGACGCAAAGATCCTCCCCACGGTCAAAACCTGGTATCAATTGGCCGTTACCAGCGATGGTTCGATCGTTCGCTTCTACGTGAATGATCTCAGTGGCAACGAAGGATACCGCGAAGTCGGCTCGGCGGCGCTGACCGGCGCGAAACCGGCTGACAACGCGTTGGCTGCGAATGGCGGCAACTGGACTTTTGGCCGCGGCTGGTTTGGTGGAAAGTTAGCCGATCAATTGGCCGGTCGTATCGACGAGATCCGCTTCAGCGACACCTCTCTCAAGGTCGGGGAGTTGCTTAAAGCCCAGTAAGATAACTACTCGAAAATCGACCCAGACTTAGAGTTTAGAGCTCGTTCTATCCGTTGAACAGGGAGGGACGCAAGGCAAAGCTGCGTGTTAAAGACTGCTTTGCATATGAAAACTCACGACTTTCTGAACGCCTGCCTTATCGAGCGTCGCGAGGAGAACCGGGTTTAATCCGATTCATGGTGATTTTTCCGTGCCCACCCTCTTCGGCAAATTGGCACCAGTTAGCCCCGAGCTCCCACCATCCTCGGCGCAATCTTGGATGAACATCATCTCTCGATGAGATGCAACAGATCAGCCCTTGATCCTCATTGGGAATAAGCAGCCCCCAGCCAGGAGTACAAAGCATGTATCCGGAAATAGACGAAAATTCATCCTCGAGCAGTTGATCAACCAGCTGCTGAACGACTCCCATGTGCAGTGAGCGAAAGCGGTTCATGGCCAAAACCACAAAACCAGCGCCTTTTCCCTCAAACATAGTGTCAATTGTTTCGCGAAGCTGCCTGTTGGCCTTCTTCAGAATGCGGCGCAACGGCTCCTCAAACGAATCATGTTTCCCTTCTCTGTTCGCCGGAGGAAGCGCGACGGTGTAACTCCCTGTGCCGTCTTCATTGACGCGAACAGGAGCAGGAACAAACCCACAGAGTCGATTGATAATTCCCCCCTCCCAAAAGTAGTCCTTATCTAAAACCTTCAATTCCACGGCGACTTTAAATTCCTTGGAAATATAGTCCGCATTGGCGAAATTCGGTGAAAAACCGACAAGGTCACTTACTCGTTGCAAACCCTCACTGGAGAAAAACTTATCGAACTCGGACTCGACTACTTGAGGGGTCCGAAACTCACTCCCATCTGCTGGAATAGTCGGATATCGCTTGCGATCCGCTTTCCCCTCGGGGCCAAGCTTTTCCTCGTGGGACATGCTCCACTCTTGCCAGTTTCCCTATCAAAGCAAACTCGTAGCGGAGTCTTGAGAGCCTCGGGCAAAGCCAGGGATCGCTTGCCCGAGGTTTCTTTGCGTACGCCCCGAAACCTCCGACCACCTCGGGGTTTCGTCGTGAAAGCTGGTCAAACGACGTTTTTTTGGTAACAACCGGATCCCGTCAAAGGAGCCCCCAAAAAAAACTCCCCGCGTCACCTTTTGACCTCAAGCAACTTAAGCGAGCGAGGAGCACCAGGCCTTCGTGAACGCTTGAGAAGCGGACAAAACCCAACCACCCCCAAAATGCAAACACCACGGACAACCTCCCTGGCCATGCTCGTCGGTCTCGTCCTTCCGGCCGGGTCGGCACTTGCGAACACGATCGCCTACTGGAACTTCGACGAGGGCTCCGCGGGGCAGCTCTTTTTTGCCAACCCGGTCGACGATCATTCCGGGAACGGTTACACCATGTATGGTGCGGATCAGAATTATGGCCCCGCGTATTCGGTCACGGGCAAAACAGCGTCGGGCAAGGGGTTGAGCCTCGATACGTTGAACGGGAAACGCGATGGATTCACCACCCATCCGACGCTCAACGAGTGGAAGCCGGTGCAATGGACCATCGAAACCACCGTCGAACTCGATAGCGCCAACGGGGTCATCACCCTCATCGGCCGGGATGGCTCCGCTTCCGAAAATGCGTTGTCCGATTTCTATCTTCAGAAAAACGATACCAATTCCTGGCGCGTCGACTTCAGCACCTCCGGAGGTCAGCGCGTCACAATCGATGCGAACATCCCGCCCACGGCGAAAACCTGGTATCAGTTGGCCGTGACCAGCGATGGCTCGACGGTTCGTTTCTACGTCAACGACCTCAGCAATAACGAGGGTTTCAAGGAGACCGGATCGGCGACTTTGACGGGCGCGACCCCGGCCGACAACGCCTTGGCGTCGAATGGGAAAAATTGGACCTTCGGCCGCGGCTGGCACGGCGGAAAATTCGTCGAATACCTTGACGGTCGCCTCGATGAGATCCGTTTCAGCGACACCGCCCTCAAGGTCGACGAGTTTCTGAAGGTGAAGTGACTGCCCCCGGCGTGAATCGAACACGCATCTAGAGTTTAGGAAACCCTTGTTCTATCCGTTGAACTACGGGGGCGCGGGCACACGCTAGGAGGCTTGGGAACTTCGGGCAAGCTTGGGATCGGCTTGCCCGAACCCTGCTTCACGTCGCAGGCTGCGAACCGTGATTTCCCATCTCACCCTCTGGGTCGTCAGCGACGGCAAGCCAGGCCATGAAAACCAATCGCTCGGCTTGGCCGAAGCGTTAGGCCGTCATGTGACCGTGGCGATCCATGGCATTCGCCTGACCCCGGGGGAGTCCCTGTTGGACCGCATCCGCTCGGCATTTCATCAGGCGAAAAAATTGCCCCGCCCCGATCTCATTCTCGGAGCCGGACACACCACGCATATCGCCTTGATCGCACTGGCCCGGCGCACCGGCGCGCCTTGCGTGGTGTTGATGAAACCCAGCCTGCCCGCGATGCTTTTCGATTTGTGCATTGTTCCGCTGCACGACCTGCGCGGGCAACCGGGCGAAGATGTGATCGCGACGATGGGCGCGTTAAACCGTGTGCCCGCGCCGACGGATGGGCCTCGCGATGGCCGGTTGATGCTCATCGGCGGGCCCTCCGCCAGCCATGGATGGGATGGCGACGCGGTCCTGGACGCCATCGGGGAAATCATCGCCGCCTCACCCGGCGCGCCTTGGGAACTGACCGATTCGCGTCGGACGCCGGAAGAATTTCGCAAAGCGCTACGCGAACGCTTTCCTCAACTCACCGTGTTTCCCCATGAGGAAACCGGCCCCGAGTGGCTGCCCGCGCGACTTGCCCGCGCGGGCGAAACCTGGGTTACCGAAGACAGTGTGTCGATGATCCACGAAGCCCTGAGCAGCGGCTCGAAGGTCGGCTTGTTGCCGGTGCCCTGGAAAAAGCCCCGTGGCCGGATCGCCCGCGGACTCGCGCGGTTAATCGTGGAAGGATTCGTTACCACCTTCCGCGATTGGCGCGAAATCCACGTATTGGATCATCCGCCGATGGTCCTGCGTGAAGCCGATCGCTGCGCCAAGCTGGTGCTGGCGCGTTGGTTCCGCTGAGTTTTGCGACTGGGACTGCTTAGGTGGCGCGCTCTCGCCGAGAGCGCTTCGCAAGCCTGGTTGGCATCAACCTCCGAGCGGGTCCTCGAAGTCTCCGATTCGCATACGGAAACTCTATCGCATCACCCGCTTCGAAGCGGCCTCGGCGAGGCCGCGCTACCTACCGCTCACAAAATTGAACCGGGCGCGTAAGCGGCGGCGGCCGGATTCGCGGCTTCGATCGCGCTCACGGCGGCGGCGAAGGCGGCCACCTGCTCGCGGGCGGCCCCCGCGTTGCTTTCGCCCGTCGCGACGATCGCGGCGAGTTGCTCGGGGGAAAGCGGAATACGGTCGTCGGAACCGAGGCGGGCGACGAGATCGTTCACCGTCGTTTTGCCCGCGCGCAAATCGTTCACGGTCGCCACGGCATGCTCCTTGATCGCCTTGTGCGCGGTTTCGCGACCGACGCCGGCTTTCACCGCTTCCATCATGATGGTGGTGGTCATGAGGAACGGCAGATAATGGGCGTTTTCCTTCGCGATCACCGCCGGATAGGCGTCCATTTGATCGAGGATCGTGAGGTAGGTTTCGAACAAGCCATCGAGCGCGAAGAACGCGTCCGGCAGCATCACGCGGCGGACGACCGAGCAGGAAACGTCGCCCTCGTTCCATTGATCGCCGGCGAGACCCGCGGCCATCGCGAGGTAGCCTTTGAGAATGACGTGGAAGCCGTTCACGCGCTCACAGGAACGCGAGTTCATCTTGTGCGGCATCGCGCTGGAACCCGTCTGGCCCGGGGCGAATCCTTCGCTGGCGGTTTCGTGGCCGGCCATCAGGCGAAGCGTTTTCGAGAATGACGACGGACCGGACGCGAGATCGTTGAGCACGGAGACGACGCGGAAGTCGAGCGAGCGCGGATAGACTTGGCCGACGTTCGTCCAAACCGCCGGAATGCCGAGGTGGGAAACGACGCGTTTTTCCAGATCCGCCACTTTCGCGGCGTCGCCTTCGAACAACGAAAGCTGGTCCATCTGCGTGCCGACCGCGCCTTTCAATCCGCGCACCGGATAGCGGGCGATCACGTCTTCGAGCGCATGGAACGCGCCGAGCAATTCTTCGCCGAACATGGCGATGCGCTTGCCGAGCGTGGTCGGTTGGGCGGCGACGTTGTGGGTGCGGGCGGTGATGACGATCTCGCTCCACTGTTCCGCGCGCAGGCGGAGACGCTTGAGCGTGGCGACGGTCTTGTCGCGAATGACCTCCAGCGCACGGAATACCTGGAGCTGCTCGACGTTTTCCGTCAGGTCGCGGGAAGTGAGACCCTTGTGGATGTGTTCGTGACCGGCGAGGTCGTTGAACTCCTCGATGCGCGCCTTCACGTCGTGGCGGGTCACGCGCTCGCGGGCCATGATCGAGCCGGGATCGACCGAGTCCTTCGCCTTTTCGTAAGCGGCGATCGCTTCAGCCGGGATATCGAGGCCGAGATCGCGCTGGGCCTTCATCACGGCGATCCAGAATTCGCGTTCGAGCACGATGCGGCCCTCGGCGGACCAGATCGATTGCATGGCGGCGGAAGCGTAGCGTTCGGCGAGGACGTTCGGAATCACGCGGGAGGTGTAGGGGGCGGGCGCGCCGGAGCCAAGAGCGGAGATTGACGGGCACTCCGGTGCGACGGATGCTGGCGCCGCCATGACGGCCGATCCCTTGCACGCCAAACCCGGTTGGGTGCTGACGGGCGGCTGTCTCCTCGCCGCGCTGGCCTCCGCGGTGAACGCCGACTTCATGCTGCGGCTCGGCGTTTCCGTCAGCCACCTCACCGGCGACCTCTCGCGCATCACCTCGGAAACGGTGAAAAGCGGCGGGCTATGGTCGACGGAAGCCTCGGTCCTGTTTCTTTCCGTCCTCGGCTTCATCAGCGGCGCGGCCACCGCGGGGTTTTTCATCCACCACCCGAACGTCGAACTTTCCCGCCCGTACGGTCGTTCGGTGATCGCCGTCGGCGCGCTGCTGACGCTCGCCCACATGGCGGCCTTCCACTCCATGCCCGCCGCCTGTTTCCTCGCCGCGTGGGCCTGCGGGATGCAGAACGCGCTGGCTACGCGCTACCGCGGGCTGGTGTTGCGAACCACCCACATCACCGGCTTGCTGACCGACCTCGGCCAGTTGCTCGGCATGCGCGTGCGCGGACACCCGATCGAACCGTGGAAAATCACCACGCCCTTGCTGCTGGCGCTCGCCTTCGCCATCGGCTCGATGGGCGGTGCGCTGCTCAACCTCAAGTGGCATCTGCCGGTCACGCTGCTCTGCGGCTACGCCTACCTCGGTGGCGGTCTCGGCTGGAGCCTACTCAAACGCCTCCAGCTACGGCGGGCCGCACACCAAGCCCCGCCTCGGCATCCGAAGCCGAAGGCGGGACCACCGTGAACCTTCATTGAGCGCGGTGAACGCCGCTCAAAACTCCAGCTTCCGCGCGGGTTGCGGCCGGTTGAGCTTTTCGCAGGCAAGCCGGCACAGCTCGAACACCAGCGGTTCGGCGATCTCGTAAATCACGCTGGTGCCGTGCTTGCGCCGCGCCACCAACCCGGCGTCGTGAAGTTGCTTGAGCTGCTTCGAAACATTCGCCTGCGTGGTCGCCGGCATCGCCGCCACCAGTTCGCCCACCGCCTTCGGCCCTTCTTTCAGCTCCTGCAACAACGCCAGCCGCGTCGTTTCCGAAAACACCCGGAACAACGCGGCGACACGATCGAGATCGGAAAGTTCTAGTTTCATCGGCAGGTGAATTTAGCCCTCAGGCAAGGTGCTCGGAAATATCCACTTGCGCAAGAATAACCATGTGGTTATATATTTATGAAAGGAACGTCCACATGAGCCCCGTCCTTACTCCCCAGCAGATCCATTCCCGCCTCGATTCGATCCGCCTGATCGACGTCCGCACCCCGGCCGAATTCGAAGCCGTCCACATCGAGGGGGCCAAATTGATGCCGCTCGACCGACTCGACCCGGCCCACGTGAAAGCCTCCGCCGACGACCTCTGCGTCCTCGTCTGCCACAGCGGTAAGCGAGCCGTCCGAGCGCGCGAAAAGCTCGCCGCAGCCGGTTGCGAAAACCTCGCCGTGCTCGCAGGCGGCATCGCCGCGTGGGAACAAGCCGGCCTGCCGGTGAAACGCGGCCGCCAGACGCTTTCGCTCGAACGCCAGGTCCGCATCGCCGCCGGGCTACTGGTACTGACTGGCGTCGCCCTCGGCACTTGGGTTCACCCGGTGTTCTATTGCCTGAGCGCCTTCGTCGGCGCTGGCCTCACTTTCGCCGGCCTGACCGATTGGTGCGGCATGGCGCTGCTACTCGCCAAAATGCCCTGGAACCAACGAAGCGGTGTATGTTGTTCGGGCAACTCCTGCTCGCTCTGAATCCTCGGTTCTTCCGCCATGTTCCTCCGTCAAATCTCCGATCCCTCGTTGGCGCAAAACGCCTATCTGATCGGCTGCCAGCGCAGCGGCGAGGCCATCATCATCGACCCCGAACGCGATGTGGACCGCTACCTCGCACTCGCGGCGGAAAACGGTCTGCGCCTGACCGCCGTGGCCGAGACCCATATCCACGCCGACTACCTGAGCGGCGCGCGCGAGTTGGTGGAACGCCACGGCGCGACCGCCTACCTTTCCGTCGAGGGCGGGCCCGACTGGCAATTCGAGTGGGCGAAAGGCCACCCGAACGCCCGCTTCCTGCACGACGGCGATACGTTCAAAATCGGCAACATCGAGTTCAAAGCCCTGCTCACCCCTGGCCATACGCCTGAGCACCTGTCGTTTCTCGTCACCGATCACGGCGGCGGCGCGGACGAGCCGCTCGCCTTGCTCAGCGGCGATTTCATCTTCGTTGGCGACGTCGGCCGGCCCGACCTCCTGGAAAGCGCCGCCGGGCAAATCGGCGCGCGCGAACCCGCCGCCCGCACGCTTTACGCGAGCCTGCGCCGCACCCACGAGTTGCCCGGCCACTTGCAAATCCTCCCCGCCCACGGCGCTGGCAGCGCCTGCGGCAAAGCGCTCGGCTCCGTGCCCGTCAGCGTGCTCGACTACGAACGTCGTTTCAACGGAGCGTTGCGCGAGGCCCTGCAAGGCAGCGAAAGCGACTTCGTGAAAGGCATCCTCTCCGGCCAACCCGAGCCCCCGCTCTATTTCGCCCGGATGAAGCGCGACAATCGCCGCGGCCCGGCCCTGCTGCCGGATGGCCATGTGCCGGTGCCGACACGGATCGATCCCACCGGACTCCACTCATGGATCGGTTCGCCTAAGCGGGTGATCCTCGATCTCCGCAAGGATCGCGCCGCGTTCATGTCCCGGCATTTACCCGGCTCGCTGTTCACCCCGCTGCCCAGCGGCAAACTTCCAGTCGCCGCTGGATCCTATGTTGAGGAAGACGCCGAGATTCTGTTGCTCGCGCACGCCGACGACGAAGCCGAAGAAGCGACACGCCAGTTGCTCCGCATCGGCCTCGACCACGTGCGCGGCTGGTTGCCCGTCGACGAAGCTCTGTCGAACGACTCCCTCGTCGCCACCTTGCCGCGCATCACAACGACGGAACTACAGGACGCCTTGACCGCTTCACCTGAAGCCGAAGTGCTCGACGTCCGTGGTGCGGAGGAGTTCGCCGCCGCCCATGTGGCAGGCGCGCAACACGTCGCCTATACCCGCCTCGCCGAACATCTGACGGAAATCTCCGTTGATCGCCCACTTTACGTCCACTGTGGCAGCGGCCTGCGCGCAGCCCTTGCCGTGTCGTTTCTCGCCGCGCAAGGACGGCAAGCGATCCTCGTTGATGGAGATTTCGACGACATTCCAGGCCCGGTCCTCGCATGACCCCGCCCGCCTGACCGGGAACAACCGTCACACGACCGCCCGCAGCGCCGCGATCAGTCGCTCGCGCAACACCGCCGAAGTCGCCGCCAGCGCACGTTGCCGCGTTTCGTATTCGCGGCGGCCTTCCGCGGTTTCGATTTTCACCGGCTCCAAGCCCCACGCGCGCAAATCGTAGGGACTCGCGCGCATGTCGAGATCGCGCAACGCCATCGCCTGCTCGAAGCAATCGAGCACCAGCTCCGACGGCACCCACGGCGACGCCTTCACCGCCCATTTATAGAGATCCATGTTGGCGTGGACGCAGCCCGGTTGCTCGAACTCAGGCCGGTTCATCAACGTCGGCTGCAATCGATTCAACGGCCTCGCCTCTTTGGCGAAAAAACGAAACGCGTCGAAATGCGAACACGCGATCGGACGGGACTCAACCAGGTCGTCGATGTCCGCCTGAGGCAACCGCAGCTTTGTCGTCGTCGCGTGGCGCACTTCGTCGCCGCGATAAACCATCGCCCATTCGTGCAAACCGTGGCACGCGAAATTCGGCGTTCGCCCGCGGGTCGCTTCGAGCAACTCAAGCGTCCACTGCAACCGCTGGCGTTCCTTGGCGGCGAGCTTCGAGGAATCGAGCCAACGCGCGCCGTTTTCCTCGTGGTAATGCTTTTCCGAAAATCGTTCCACCGAGGCACCCTCCAACGCCACTCCTGGGCCGGGATGCCATTGCTCCAGTTTCGCGAAGGCGAAGGGATAATAGATGAAAAGGAAGTCTTCGACCGGATGCGAGGTTCCCCGCGCGCGACGATCCTTGGCGGGCACGGTCCAGCGTTCCGCGCGGGCACGATGCGCCGTCGCCCGCGCGCGCCATTCGGCGGCGGACAAACGAATCGGCGGAGACGAGGTCGTCACGCCGCGAAGCCAACACAACCGCGCCGGGAAGTCGAGGCGGTCCCTTCCCACCTTCCCTCCCACTGATTGGAACCAAGCATTCGCTTTGGAATCCCCGCTTCATTGACTTTTCGGCGTCCAGACGGCCTATCATGCCGCCCCGTCATGAAACGCGCCCCCACGCTTCCTCTCCGCCGCGGCGGAATCCTCCAGCTTTCCACCTGGCTGATTCTCGCCGGCGGCACCGCCAGCCTGATGAGCTGCGATTCCTCCGAACGCCAGGCGATGCAGGCGCGAGCCTCTTACGAATCCGAATCGAAGCGCCTCATCGAAGAACTCGACAGCCAGCGGCAGCAACTTCTGTCGGGCGAAGTGCCGAACAATTTCCAGATCCCGGGCATCGGCTATTATCACGCGGGCGCCCACGACTTCTACGAGCACTCCTACAATTTCCAGCGCGACGGCAAATGGTTCGTCAATAACGCCTGGCTCGATCAAGCCGGACCGGAAGACGTGCCCGCGAGTCGCCCGACACCCGAAGCGTTGCGACGCATCGACGAAACGCTCGACAAGCAGCAACGGGAACTCGATGCGACGGCGGATACCGCGGCCCGCTATCAACATCAGGCCCAAGCCGGCCCAAGCTTGGGCAGCACGCTGATGATGTTTTGGCTGCTGTCCGGCAATCGCGGCTTCTTTTCGCCAGGACCCGGTTTCACGTCGTTCGGCCAACGCGCTCCGATGTGGGAAAGCCGCTACCGTCACGATCGCGACGAATACGCGCGAACCAAGGCTTACCCGGGAGGTGGCGGCGGAGGTTCTTACTCCAGTTCCAGTAAATCGTCCCGTCCCTCCGGCACACCGTCTTCTTCCTCATCCTCCTATTCCAACAGTCGCGACAGCGGCAGTTCCGCTCACCCTTCCTCGTCGTCTTCATCCAGCGGCAGCCATTCCTCCACGCCTTCCTCACGCGGCGGCTTCGGCTCCCATGGCGGCAGCTCTTCTTCCTGATCCTTCTTCCCTTTCATGCACACGCTCCGCATCGAGGAACGCCTTCGCCGTCACAACTGGAAGCAACGCGTCGAAGACGCCGGCCTCACTTGGCACAGCGCCGATGGCCAACCGTATTGGGCGGAAGGCCGCCACGTTTCGCTTTCCCTCGCCGCGGCGGAAACGCTCGAAGACGCCGCGAACGAACTGCACCAGCTTTGCCTCCAGGCCTGCGATGAAATCATCGCCCGCGGCTGGTGGGATCGTCTGTTTCTCCCGGACGCCGCCATTCCACTGATCGAAGCTTCGTGGCGCGAACGCGAGCTCTCGCTTTACGGACGGTTCGATCTGGCCTGGGACGGCAAGGGTTCGCCCAAGCTACTCGAGTACAACGCCGACACGCCCACGTCCTTGCTCGAAGCCGCAGTCGTCCAATGGCATTGGCTCGAAGATTCCGCGTCGCACCTCGATCAACTCAATTCGCTCCACGAAGCCTTGGTCGAACGCTGGGCGCTTTTCCCCGAGCCGGTGATTCACTTCGCCTGCTCTTGGGACGCGCTCGAGGACCGGCAAACGATCGCCTACCTCGCGGAGACCGCCGAGCAAGCGGGCAAGGAAACCATCCTGCTCGACATGTCCGAAGTCGGCGTTTCATCAGACGGTCGCTTCACCGATCCCACCGAGCGCGAGATCCAGCGACTGTTCAAACTTTACCCGTGGGAATGGATGGCGAAGGAGCCCTTCTTCGCCTTCGTCCCGGCCAAGCGCACGATCTTCACCGAACCCGTGTGGAAGATGCTGCTCTCGAACAAAGGCCTGCTGCCCATCTTGTGGGAGCTCAATCCGGGCCACCCGTTGCTTTTGCCCGCGTCGCTCGATTTCGCCGAACTTCAACGCTCCGGCATTTCCTCCTACGTCGCCAAACCGCTGCTCGGTCGCGAAGGCGCCAACGTGCGGATTTTCGAAAACGGCCGCATCACCGCGGAAAGCGGTGGCGGCTACGGCGAAGGCCCGCTCGTTTACCAACAGAAGGCCGATCTGCTCCGCGACGGCCATCGCACCAGCGTGTGGGGAGCTTGGATGGTCGGCGACCAATGCCGCGCGCTTTCCGTTCGCGAAGACGACAGCCCGATCACCGGCAACGCCAGCCGTTTCCTCGCCCACGTGCTGGATGGCTGAAAAAAGGCGGGAAATTACTTCACATTCGTCTTGCCAATTCACGGGGCGACCGACTAGTTTGCCGCCCCGCGCCGCAAGGCGCACCCAAGGTAATCGCGGGATGGAGCAGCCAGGTAGCTCGTCAGGCTCATAACCTGAAGGTCGTAGGTTCAAATCCTACTCCCGCAACCAATGAAAGCCGTTGAATTCGAAAGAGTTCAACGGCTTTCGCCTTTTGCGGGAGGAGTCCTGATTTTGCGGCGACAATGCGCGTTTTGCCGATTCGAACCGTTGCGAGAAATCGAAGGCAGCGGACGATGAACGCACGCTCAGAATTTGAACTCGATCCACGAGCCGAGGAAATCGACATCGCGTCCACCGGCGTCGGTTACCGCCGGCCCAGCCAGGAAGTGCGAGTAATAGAGCGCCCAAGAAGTGGTCACGGCGAGTTGCCACTCGATTCCCACGTTTGCCTGACTGCCTATATAGCGGGAATCGCTTGAGCCCGCAGCCACAAGCGGACGTCCGGGAGGCGAGTAAATAGCGTCTCCCCCGCGCTGTTTCCAGAAAAAGTCCCAGTCCGCAGTGAGCGAGAGCTCATCGGTTAACTGAAGCTTCAGCGACGGATGCAAGTCGATGAGATTCGATGGCGCGAGCAGCGAGGCCTCGCTGAAATAGGGTTGCTTGGGAAAAAGCGCGTTGAAAGTGGCAAGACGATCGTCGTTTGCGTCCGGGTCGCCGGATGCGATGTCCGCCTTGAGACCGATGCGAGGCTTCCACGGAAGCGAACCGAAGGTGTAGCCGGTATCGGTGGCGATGGTCCAAGCGAGAATGTCCGCGCTGCCAAACGTGCCGCACTGGATCACCGCCTCGTAGTTGTAGTCCCATGCCCCGGGGTTGCCCCAGAGTCGGGTGCCGAAGGAGTGGCGTTTCTCGAGCGCCGTTCCCTGCTCGAAGACGGCATCATGTCGATCCAATCCGAGGTAATAGAAATCCGCATGCCCGCCCGGCAGAATCTCCAGCGGCAGCACGCCGTAAAGTCCCCACAACGACTCGCCGCTGTTGGTTTCGTCATTCAATCCGCCGACCTGCAATTCCACCGTGCGGACGGCAAATGCATCAACCTTCATTCCGCCCGACGTGAAACCGAGGCGGCCACCGTCGAAACTGCGGCGAATATTCGCACCATCACGCACTGAAACGAGACGGCCGGAACCCAGCGTGATTTCCTGACGTCCCGTCCGCAGCAGGAGTTTCGAACCGGAATCCAGCGACCATCCGAAATCCACATAGGCCTGCTGAATGTCGAACTCATCGATGTCCGTGGGTCCGGGGGATTGCTTGCCCGTTTCCAGATGACTTCCGAGCTGGAAGAAGACGCGGAGGTCCTTTCCGGCTTGGAGGTCGGCACTGAGCAGCACCCGCTGGAGCAGATAATCATCCTGGCTGATGCCGCGGAGACCGAAGCCGGGCTCCTGATAGGATTCGTAGCGTTCCCGCAGATCGGCACCCAAGGACAAATGGAAGCATCCGGAATCATCAAGCGCGATGTTCTTGACCGGCGGTAGCGCAATATCCTCCGCCTGCGCCGATGACAACGCGCACGCGAAAACTAGCAGACGCTTTGCCAATCGCTTCATGCGGCATGTTCAAAAGGCAAAGCAGTCGCAGCCGGAGCCCCAGAGTTCCGAGAGCCCGGCGGAGCCGCGCGGTTTCTGGAAGCTGCCGCAAGCCGGCGTGTGGACGTGGCCCTGCGGTGCGGCAAGCTTCTGATAGCAAGGCGCGCCGTAGCCGCCGAATTTCGCGACCGGCGACCAGTCGGGCATCACGGGCAGGACAGCGGGCGATAGATCCTGGAAATCGCCGACCGCATAGACCGGCTTGCCGTCCACGATTGTTAGAGTCGATTCCAGGTCACGGATGCGCTCTTCGGGAATGTGAAAGTAGTCTTCCGTCAGCACGACGAGGTCGGCGTAGCATTCGCTTGTTAGCATTCCCTTTTCCTCCTGCTCGCCGGAGAACCACGCGCTGCCGTTGGTGTAGAGACGCAGTGCTTCCTCGCGGCTGAGACGGTTCGACTCCGGATAGAGTTCCAACCCGCCGAGCGTGCGGCCGCTGACCAGCCAGTAGAGCGAGTTGAACGGATTGTAGTTCGCAACGCGCGTCGCGTCGGTACCCGCGCCGACCGGAACACCCATCTCCAGCATCCGGCGGATTGGCGGGGTGCGTTCGGCGGCTTTCGCGCCGTAGCGATCCACGAAGTATTCTCCCTGGAACGCCATCCGATGCTGGACCGCGATGCCGCCACCGAGCGCGTGGAGCCGCTCGATGTTGCGGTCGGAAATCGTTTCGCAATGATCGAGGAACCAATGCAAATCGTGCAGCGGGGCCTCACGGTTCACGCGCTCGAAAACGTCGAGGAAACGGGTGATCGATTCATCGTAGGTCGCATGTAGGCGGAACGGCCAACGGTTCGAGGCGAGCATCGTCACGACCTCCTGCAACTCGCCTTCCATGTTAGGTGATAGATCCGGCCGGGGTTCGAGGAAGTCCTCGAAGTCCGCGGCGGAGAAGACCAGCATTTCCCCGGCACCGTTCATGCGGAAAAACGGATCGCCTTCGCCGGGTTTCGTCATCCGCATCCAGCGGGCGAAGTCGTCCTTTTCCTGCTTGGGTTTCTGGGTGAAGAGATTGTAGGCGATTCTTACCGTCAACTCACCCTGGTCATGGAGTTGGCGGACGATTTCATAATCTTCGGGATAGTTCTGGAAACCGCCGCCAGCATCGATGCAGCTCGTGACGCCGAGCCGGTTCAGCTCGCGCATGAATTGGCGAGACGAGTTATATTGGTACTCCGGCGGGAGCTTCGGGCCTTTTGCAAGAGTGGCGTAGAGAATCATCGCGTTCGGGCGCGCGATGAGCAGGCCGGTAGGCTCGCCGTTTTTGTCCCGCTGAATTTCGCCGCCCGGCGGGTTCGGCGTGTCGCGGGTGTAACCGCAAGCCCTCAGTGCGGCGCGGTTCAGCAACGCGCGGCAATACAGATGCAGGATGAAAACGGGCGTGTTCGGAGCGGCGGCATTGATCTCCTCCAACGTCGGCATCCGGCGCTCGGCGAATTGAAACTCGCTCCAGCTTCCAACCACCCGCACCCACTGCGGCGCGGGTGTACGCTCGGCTTGCAGCTTGAGCATCCAGAGAGCATCCGCCAGCGACGGCACGCCGTCCCAGCGCAATTCGAGATTGTAGTTCAGTCCGCCGCGAATCAGATGGAGATGCGAGTCGTTGAGTCCGGGAATAACGCGCCTGCCTTTGAGGTCGATGACTTTTGTTTCCGGTCCGGGCTGATAGTCCTCCGCGTCGTCCACGCCCGTGATCCGGCCATCCTTGATCGAGAGGTTCGTAGCCTCGGGATATTTCGGATCGAGCGTGGTGATGCGCCCATTAAAAAGGATTAAATCAGGATAGGAGTTCATGACTTTCGATTAGTTGCCGGGATGTAACCAAGGGTGCAGAATGCGGGTGACCAGCGGCATGACAACCCACGTCAGCATCGCCACCATCAGGGCGGAAAATACCAATGAGCCTGCGGGAAATGGCCATCCGCGCGTCAGAGGACCAACCGCCGCGCCAAGAAAAAGACTGGTGGGAAACACACCCAGCAGCGTGCAAACCGCCATTTTCCAGCGCGGCGGCGGATTGGGCGAACGGAACCAGGCTTCAAGCCCGTGCATTTGCCGATACTCAGGCTCGCCCTCGGTCAATGCGCGGGCGCGTTCGTCCCATGTCTTGAACATGGGTGACTGATAGAACGCATCCCGATCCGCTTCGTTGGTGAAAGTGCGCAGGATGCCGAATTCGCGCGAATCGGATCCGGGCGGCGGCGTGAGCATGCTTGCGCCCATCACGCTGCCGTGATCAAAGGAGGTTTGGAAAAACTCGCGCAAGCCTTCGCGGAATTCCTCCTCGCGACCGGGCAGGACCCGGCGGGTGATGGCGACGTGGATGGGCATGGCGCACCTTCCTATCAGTGACCGGCCTTGGTGGGCACGACCTGGGGTTTCTGCGCGGACTGCGGCGCGTGATGGACCATGGTGTAGGCGTATTCCACGCCGACGCCGTAGGCTCCGCCCTGGTTCTTGATGAGCCCCATGAGGTTATTGTAATGCTCGCGCTTCGCCCAGTCGCGCTGCCATTCGAGCAAGGCGGGGATGGTCGTCACGCGCACCGCTCCCGCTTGGACCATCCGGGAGAGCGCGGCTTCATGCGCGGCGGGCGAGGTCGCGCCGCAACAGTCTTCCACGACGTAAACGTTGTAACCCGCGCCGAGCATTTCAATGGTCGGCCAGGTTACACACACTTCCGTCCAGAGGCCGGTGATGATGATGTTTTTACGACCGGTGGCTTCGATGGCTTTGCGGAATTCCATCGAATCCCAGGAATTCATCGAAGTTCTCTCGATCACTTCCTGTCCTGGAAACACATCGAGCAACTGTGGCCAGACATAACCGCTGAACGATTCGGTTTCCACTGCGGTGATGATCGCCGGGATGTTGAATTCCTTCGCGACCTTGGCGAGGAGTGTGACGTTGTTGATCAGGGTCGCCCGGTCGATATTGGCGACGCCGAAGGTCATTTGCGGCTGGTGATCGATGAAAACGACGACGCTGTCTTCCGGAGTGTATAGCTTTTGGTATTGGTTCATGGCGGTGGGGTCGGGAATTGACGACTAAACCCTACAATGAACCCATTTCCCGCCAAGCGGACATCGGATGGGGAAAATCCTCCTCCAAAAGGTGGAGACACCTTTCAGCCGTGGATCAATCCGGACCGGCTCGCGACGACGATAGCCTCCGTCCGGCTCAGGACGTTCAGCTTCGCGAAAATGGCGCGGACGTGGCTTTTCACCGTCACCTCACCGATTCCCAGATCCATGGCGATCACCTTGTTCGGCTTGCCAGCCGCCAGCAGCCGCAGCACTTCCATCTCCCGAGTCGTCAGTTCTTCTCCACATTGCCGGCTGGCAAGTTTGGCCGCGACGTTCGGCGGCAGGAAAAACCTGCCCGCGTGGACCTCGCGGATGCACTGGAAAAGTTCCTCGCGTTTCACGTCCTTCAACAGGTAGGCCTTGGCTCCGGCCCGCATCGCGCGATAAATATCCTCGTCGCCGTCAAAGGTCGTTAAAACGATGATGCGTGCACCAGGATCCGCGGCTCGCAGCTCGTAGATCGCATTCACACCGCTCAGGCCGGGCATCCGCAAATCCATCAGGATCACGTCGGGGTTGTGCGTTTTCCACAGCGCCACCGCTTCGTTGCCATCGCCAGCTTCCGCGACCACGGTCATGTCGTCCTCCTGGTTGATGATCGCCGCCAATCCGTCACGCACGACGATGTGGTCTTCCGCGAGCAGCACCCGGATGACGTTTTGGCTTTTGCCGGGCATGGTTGAAGATTTCCTGGAGTTAGACATGATCGGTTTCGCCGCTGGCATTCAGCGCCTGCGGATGGTTCAGGGTCACAATGATTTCCGCGCCATGCGCGGACTGTGAGCGAAGGATAAAACTACCGCCCATCAGTTGGACGCGTTCTTTCATTCCGACCAATCCGAAACCTTCATGCTCGGCCAGCGGATCAAATCCGCGGCCGTCGTCCGTGAGCAGCAACCGCGTCTGCTTCTTTTCAAACGCGATGGTCGCGCGGAAGGTCCTGGCTTGGGCATGTTTGATGGTATTGGTCAGCGACTCCTGAAGGATTCTCAACAGATTCTCCTCCCATTCCAACGGCATCATACAGGGCTCGCCCTCGACATGTAATTCGGCCGTCAGATCCGCGTCACCAGCCACCCGTTTGAGCAAATCCTCCATCGCCCGGCACAAGGTGCCGTCGCGCAGCGACCGAGGACGCAAGGCCCGCACCGAATTCCGGGCCTCGCCGAGATTCGTCCGTGCGAGTTCCTCCGCCCGTTCGATGTGCACGGCGGCGTCCGCCATGGTTCCTCGCGCGGCCGCGCCTTTCGCCGCCTGAAGCTGCATGATCACGCCGGTGAACCCTTGCGCCAGCGTGTCGTGGATGTCCCGCGCCATACGGTTGCGTTCAGCCATGACGGCGGCCTGTCGGCTTTCCCGCGATAGGCGCATCAGTTGGAGCGCCAGCATCGCCTGATGGGCCAGCGCCTGGGCCAGCTCAACTTCCCCAGCACAGAAGGTCCGATGATGATTGAAGCGGATGGAGATCACTCCCTCGACCTGACCAGCGATGGCCGTGGGCGCGAAAAGAACAGTCACCACTCCCTGCGAAACCAGATAGTCCCGCCACGGCGAAGCCGGCCCTTCGCGAATATTCTCCAGCACGCTCGGCCGCCCGGCGGCCGCGGCATCTCGTGGAACGCTAACACCGGGCAGAGGGGCCAGCGGATCCAGCGCAGCGACCTTCACGATCGAATCGGTCACCACCCGCCCGCTTTCAAATGCGCATTCGAATTCCATCAAACCCGACGCCCCGTCCTTGCGCCAGACCCCGATGCTGTGCGCGCCTAACTGTCCAGTGATCGTATTCAAAACATGCTCCAGCAATTTGTCCGGCTCCGACTCCGTCGCCAGCGCCTCCAACGTGCGGGTGAGAGCATTCAGTTGCCCGCGCGCCAGAATTTCCGAGGATTGCAAGGCCTCCTCAGCCAGCTTCCGCTCGGTGACATCCATGATCGTTCCCATCAGATGCACCACGGCGCCGGTCTCATCCTTCACCGGTTCGGAAATGGTCTCGATGAATTTGCGCGTGCCGCCGGGCAAAATAAAACGATACCGGAGCGGACGCGGTTCGCCGGTTTCAAAACTCTCGCGCAATCCGCGATCGACCGCTTCCCGCTCCTCGGGATGCACCCGCGCGCGAAACTCGCTGTAGTGCGGCGATGGCGGCGGATCGGGAAATCCGAAGATGCGACAGGTCTCCACCGACCAATCGGTATTCCCCGTCTCGAAATCCAGAACCCACGTCCCGGTTTTGGTCAGACGCTGTCCATCGGCCAAGCTCCGCTCACTGCGCAAAAGCCTCTCCTCAATCTGCTTGCGGTCCTCGATGTCGGTATTCGTGCCATACCATTTCGTGACATGTCCGTCCTCATCGCAAACTGGAACGGCACGCACGAGAAACCACCGGTACTGCCCGTCGTGTCGCCGCAACCTCGCTTCCATTTCCCCCGGAACCTGCGAGTTCTCGATTTCCCGCCACCGCGTGGTGCAGTGTTCTAGATCCTCCGGATGCACCACTTCCCGCCAACCCCAGCCATGCGTTGCGTCCGCCCCCAGCCCTGTATATTCGAGCCACTGCGGATTGTGAAACACCGTCGAACCGTCCGGCAAAGCGCACCAAACCTGATTCGGAATCGCTTCGATGATTGATCGCAGATCCGCCTCCGGCACCTCCATCCCCATGCCTCCCCGCTTCACCGCCCAGTCATGGCCTCCACTTCCGTCGGCTGTACCGGATGAGGAATCCGTCTTCCGGTTGCCTTTCATGCAAGAAAGGATGCTCTCAGCGAGCCGAGGAATGTCAAAATGGAACCGCTCAGAGTTTCCAGCCACGTCCGACGCGCCAAGCCGCAGCCGCTTGGGGATCTCGTTGGGTCCATGCAAAGTCCAAGCGCTCGAGCGCGGATTGGCGGATCTTCGGATCGCTGATTCTCTGGAGCATCCCGTCGGCTTCCTGAAATTTCCCCCTCGCAGCATACGCCGTGACCACCGCGGCGCTTAGCGAATCACGCTGGGGAGAAGCGGGTTGTTCATCGAACCATTGCCGCGCTTGGTCCGGGTATTTTTGAACCCAAGCGCTGACCGACTCGCGCAGCGGCTTCGGCGTTTCAGAGCTTTGAGAATAGCGCTCCATCCACCATTCCAGCGCCGGTCCGGTATATTCCCTGTGGATTGCCGCACCCACGGCGGTCGCGTCGACCTTCGGACGCGCCTCCACCGGCACGGCGTCGGAGTTCAAGTAGTCCCGCAGGCCTTTGAGATACTCGAGCATGGCTTGAGAATCCTCCTGAGGCCACGAGCGAAGCAGCGATGAGTTCAACTGGGCGTAGTCGTCAGGACGTCCCGTCGACTTCGCGAACTTCACCAGCCGCTCGCGCATCGCCGGGTCACCGGCATACACACTCGCCCATTGCTCTAAAAGGCCGCGGGAATCTTCCGCCCCTCTCTCGAACTTGGAAAGCTCGGAGGTCGCCAAATCAAAATCGCGCTCGAGCAAACCAGGAAGCGCCCTCCTACGAAACCGAGCTTTCATCTCCGCCAGCTCCGGCGGCAAATCGGTCGAATCCAACCAGGCCAGAGCGGCCGACGGATCGTTCGCCGCCCATTCGCCAAAGATCACAACAGCGTTGAAAGAGTGATAGCGTGATCGTTTGGCGAGCATCGCCGAGAGCGCAGCGGAGGGATCCTTGGCCACCCAGGCGAGACCGACTTTCCGAGCGAGAATAACGGAGCCGCTGTCGAGTTCCTCGTAAATCGCGGCCAGTTCATCAGCCGATAGCTTGGCGAGGATACTGTTGATTTCCGCCTGCGCATCCCAGTCAGTTCCCAAATAAGGACTGGCCGCGACGATGGCGCGCAGGCGCTTGAGGGCCGATGCGGCCTGACCGGCGGTCGCCTGAGTGGTCCGCTGGGACTCGGCGGGCGATGATTCAATCCGGGTCGTTTTTGCGGAAACGGACGTCTGATGAAACCATCCGGCGCGCGCCAGGGAATGCCCCGCACGGTCGCCGAGCCAAGCCAGTGACACTAGACCGAGGAGACCGGCGGCACGAAGAAGCAATCGTTTATCGCGTGGCATCGTGGGACGAAGCGTTGAAGTGATCGCGGATTTCGGACGGCAAGGTTTGGAGCCACGTTTCGGCCGTCGTAGGCTCGTGCCGTCGCCAGGCGTTGAACTGATCGAGAGTGGATCGATCCCACCCGTTCCTTTCCTCTCCGCCGGGTTGCCATCCTCCGGCGATTCGTTGCGTCGCCCGCGCTTTCACCGTCTCGGCAACGAAGTCCACCTTGCCGTGGTTCGCGGCCCAAGCGGTGGCTTCCTCGGGTTCGTACTTCAACCAGTTCGCATAGGCGGAAAGCTGCCTGTCCCGCGGCGTATCGGAGCCGGGAAGCGACATCCGTTCGAGCGCCTCCTGGGGGTTCTGAAAAATCGCCTGACGCTCCAACTCGTTGCGGAAAAAATCGACTTGATCGGGAGGAGCCCCCGAGGCTTCCAACTCGGCCACCATCTCGACCGGGACGTGCCGCCCCGTGTACGCGGGAGCCGATGCGAGGCTGACAAGACACCTCTTCCGCTCTTTCAGATCTTCCCGGCTAGCGAGCAACGCGAAAAATTTCCGCCGTGACTCCTCGCTGTCACTCATTTGCAACGCGAGAGTGAAGAGCACGCCATCCATCGCCGAGGGAAATTCGGCGGTCGCACGCGCAAGCGCGGTCTCAGGATCCTGGAACGCTAAAAGCCGTCCCGCGGCATTTCCTACGTCGCGCTTGATGGGCTCGGAACCGTTCGCCTTCGCCCAGCGCATGACTCCCTCCAAATCACGCCCCATCCATGCCGCCACGACCGATTGATAGTACTGGGCCTCCGCGTAGGGTGGCTTGAGCGCCTCTTTCATGGCGGCTTCGGGATCCAACTGGCCCCAGCGATAGAACAACATCCCGGCCAGGACGAGGTTGGCCTGGAAGTTCAAATTCTCTGGAATTTCAGCGAGATACGCCTTCACCTCGTCGACCGAAAACCCGCGGATGATTTCCCAACACTGAGCCTCTTCGCGCGGTGCCAAGCTCCAGCGACCGGCCACGCGGCGAAGAGCGTTCAGCCGGTCGATGGACCCCGCGCGGGTTCTGGTGGCGAGCACCGGGCGAGCGGTCGAGCGCGTGGAAGAATCCGGCTGCTGGGCGGCATCGAGGTTCCGGCATTCGGCCCGATAACCAAGCCATGACGCGACGCCAAGAGTTCCAGCGACAAGAGCGAGTTTGGATTTCCAACCAGTCATGAGGGCGTTTGGAACAATCATCGCTGCCTGCGCCAAAGGGTAAGGCCGCATGACACGGTGTCGCATCTTTCACAAAGCGTCAGATCGTGCAAGTTAGCTCTGGGGATTTGGGCCATATCCTTTCTAACCATCACTCCGAAAAACGGGAGTGAACAGTCAGGCCGAGGACCTCCACATCCGTCACTTTGCGCCTTGAATCGGAAAGGCGGCGCGGAAGACCGTCATCACCCGCTTCTTTACGAACGCTTCGATGGTGTCCGATCCCGGCTCGTAGATTTCCTCCTCCAAGCCGGTAAGCCCTTGCGAGAGGGAATACGAACGGAGACGCCACCTTTCGGCAGCCGGATCGACCTCGCCGAGGAACGTCACATCATAAAGTCGATGCGCATCATCCACAGGGGCGCAGGCGAAATTGACAGAGACCGCGACGATCCACGAGTCCGGACCATTGTTCAGACTTGGCGTGAATAGCACCGCGGCCAAATGGCCATATTCGCGAATCGCTTTCGCAATGGCTTCCATTGCGGGCATCGCGTCCGCCCGAAGTCGCTCGGCAACCAAGGAACGGAGATCGGAAATGTGACTTTCACGTTCCGCGGCAAATCGCTTCGCCGCATCGGCCGTCAACCGGTTCAGATCGTTGAAACGCGCAAGGTGTTGCGCCAAATCCAGGGGGAGGTTCATGGGGGGTGAAGCCTACTGAAGTTACTTTTTTGTCGAGGATCTGCGGCGCATCTCACCCGCAATGGCATCCTGGACCATGTGCCGAATGTATACTCACAATCGCTCCCGCGCTTGGCTTTTAACTTCGCCGTGGTGCTGAGCGTAATCCGGTCGGCAGCCGTTCATATTCAAGTGAGGCTGATTGTTGCCGAGGCCGCGAAAAAGCGAGACTCACGCCCACAGGCGGAGCAGTCGCTCGAAGCAGGGCACGCGGAAATCAAAAGCCTGGTTGGATCTTCCAAATCACTCCGAGCACCGCACACGTGCCCAGGAGCGGAATGATACCGATTTTGAAACGCTCCATCGCCACCCACGCGCCCACCGCGACGGCGGCGACGAACCAATCGATCGCTCCCGTCGCGGGATAAATCGCATGAAGGGCGAACCAGATCGCGAGGTTGAGAATCACCCCGACCACCGCGGCCGTGATCGCCGTCAGAGTCGAAGCAATCGCGGGCCGTTCGCGCAGCGATTCGACATGCGGCGCGCCGAGAAAGACGAAGAGGAAACAGGGTAAAAACGTGGCCCAGGTTGTGACCAACGCTCCCAAGGTAGCGGCGGCCAAGGGCGGCAGGTCTCCGGGGTTTTGCCAGGCGGCGACGAAGCCCACGAATTGCAGCACCATGATCAAGGGTCCGGGGGTGGTTTCGGCCAAACCAAGGCCCGCCATCATTTGCCGTTGCCCGAGCCAGCCGTAGTGCTCGACGGCCATCTGCGAAACATAGGGCAGCACGGCGTACGCGCCCCCGATGGTGACCAACGCCGCTTTGCTGAAAAAGAGGCCTTCTTGGAAATGAATGCCCCGCCAGCCGAACAAAACGCCCACGAGCAGAATTGGCAGCCACCAGAGCGACAGACAAACGCCCGCCACCAGACAGGTCCTTAACGCGGTGGCACGCGGAGCGGGTGGAAGGTCCACATGGATCGCATCCTCATGCCCTGCCGCTCCGTGACCTTTCCCGGCGGGGAATTGGCGCGGGAAAAATTTTCCCCCGACGAACCCGGTGAAGGCCGCGGTGAGGATAATGACCACGAACGAGATCTTGAAATAGAAGATGGCAACGAAGGCCAACAGCGCGAGCACCCACAGCGACCGGGTCTTGAGCGCCTTCGAACCGATGCGCTTCACCGCGCTGGCGACGATCGCGATGACCGCCGGAATCAGCCCGTAAAACAAACCGTTGATCCACACGATCTCGCGTCCGGCCATGTAGAGCCAACTGAGCGCCCACAGGATGAAGATCGAGGGCAGGACGAACAACGCGCCGGCCGCGATGCCGCCTTTCGCGCCGTGAAGCCGCCAGCCGAGGTACGTGGCGAGCTGCTGCGCTTCCGGCCCGGGCAAGAGCATGCAGAAGTTCAGCGCGTGAAGGAAATGCTCTTCGCTAAGCCAGCGACGGCGTTCGATGATCTCCTTGTGCATCACGCCGATCTGGCCCGCCGGGCCGCCGAAGCTGATCCATCCAAGCTTGTGCCAAAAGCGGAGCGCTTCCGTGAACGTTGGATGGGACGGCTTCGACGTGGAGTCGATCGGCGGCTCGGTCATGGTTTCCCCATATAAGCCGGAGGCACGTCGAAACAGAGGAAACGCCGGAATCTCGATCCATCGCTCCCTTTTTCCCCCACGACGGCCCTGACGCTACAACGTCTCCAACTCATCGCGCGCGACGGTAAGATGCACAGCGACGATGGGAAGCGCGGCGGCAGCCAGTTGTTTCAAAGTGGCGTCCTGCGCCTTCGCCCGGACTTCCTCCATCGCCGTTTGAATCGCGCGATGTCCCTCGACGCCGATGGTCTTCAAATACTCGCGGTCCACCGGCGGGGTATTGTCCATGATGTCATCCAGAATCTTCTTCTGTTCGCCACCCGGTTCCTTGGGGAGATCGAAGTTCTTGGCCGCAGCGATTTCTTTCAACTTCTCGGACAAAACGGCCTGCTCGTCGATTTCCGCCTGGGCGATCGTTTTGACGTCCATCGATTGAATCTTTGAAAGAGCCCACGCGCTTGCGGACGATTGCATGATTCCCGCCATCGCGACTTTGGACACCAACAGGCGATCGAGTTCCGTCAAGGCGGTGTTGGTCGGAACAATCGCCTTGATTCTGGCGGCCGCTACCTCGTTCGCCTGTTTGAATTCGGCGGGTCCCAGTTTGCCGATCCTTTGGTTGTCTTTCGCCACCGCCAGAGAGCTGCCGATCAGGCCAAAGGTGGAGCTCCATAAAAAGGTTCTGCGTTTCATCGGGTCGAAGGGTTTGGTTTCGTCACGAATCCGGCGCGCCCGAGCCCGCTCGCGGCGGACGCGCCACCTGCCAAGTTCGTCCCGAAAGCTTGAAATGCAATCGGAGCCCGGCCGGGCCGACCGGCTCCTGGCCGCGACATTTCCGTCACCCGGGGTTTGCCATTGAAAATCCGGGCGTCGCCCTGTTTTCTCCGTGGCCCATGTCCGCCGAACGGAAGACCCTCGAAGAGCGCCAGCAGATGACCGACCTGGAGCGCCTGCGCCATTCCTGCGCCCACGTGATGGCCACCGCCATCCTGCGCATCTGGCCCGATGCCCAATTCGCCTACGGCCCGCCGATCGAAAATGGCTTCTATTACGACTTCGAAATGAAGCACCGGATCACGCCGGACGACTTCGAGAAGATCGAGGCGGAGATGAAGAAAATCGCGAAGGAGAACCAGAAGTTCGAACGCAAGGCGATCTCCCGCGAAGAAGCGAAAGCCATGGCCGAAAGCGGTCGCCTCGGCGGACTCTCCGAACGCCCCGGCAATCCGAGCCGCTTCAAGCTCGACCTCATCGACAAGATTCCGGACGGCGAAGAAATCTCCTGTTTCCAGAACGGCGAGTTCATCGACCTCTGCGCCGGCCCGCATGTCGGCTACACGTCGAAGTGCAAGAACGTGAAGCTCATGTCGGTTTCCTCGTCGTTCTACATGGGCGACGAATCGAAGGGCAGCCTTCAGCGCCTTTACGGCACGGCCTTCGAGAGCAAGGAACTGCTCGAACAACACCTCGTCCGGTTGGAAGAAGCGAAGAAGCGCGATCACCGCCGCTTGGGCAAAGAGCTACAGCTTTTCCACATCGACGAAGCCGTCGGCCAAGGCCTGATCTTGTGGAAACCGAAGGGCGCGCTCGTTCGTCGCGCGTTGCAGGACTTCATCACCGCCGAACTCGACAAGCAGGGCTACTCGCAGGTCTTCACCCCGCACATCGGCAAGCTCGATCTCTACCGCACTTCCGGCCACTTTCCTTACTATCAGGAAAGCCAGTTCCCGGCGATCGCCGAGCGCGATGTCTTGGAGAAGCTCGCCGATGAAGACGCGTCGTGCAGCCAGCTCATCAACGGTCTCTCCGACGGCACTTACGAGGGCTACATGCTCAAGCCGATGAACTGCCCGCACCACATCAAGATTTTCGCCAGCGAGCACCGCTCGTATCGCGACTTGCCGGTGCGCTTGGCCGAGTTCGGCACGGTTTACCGCTGGGAACAATCCGGCGAACTCGGCGGCATGACCCGCGTTCGCGGCTTTACTCAGGACGACGCCCACCTTTTCTGCACGCCGGACCAAGTGGCGGCGGAAGTGAAAGGCTGCCTCGACCTCGTGAAAAAGGTGCTCGGCACGCTCGGCATGGGCGAATACCGCGTCCGACTTTCCCTGCGTGATCCGGAGTCCGACAAATACGTCGGCTCGCCGGAAAACTGGGACAAGGCCGAAGCCGCCCTGCGCGACGCCGTCCAGACGCTCGGAGTGGACTACACCGAAGAACTCGGCGAAGCGGCGTTCTACGGTCCGAAGATCGATTTCGTGGTCAAGGACGTCATCGGCCGAGACTGGCAGCTCGGCACCGTGCAGGTGGACTACAACCTGCCGGAGCGTTTCGACCTTTCCTACATTGGCGCGGACAACACGCAGCATCGCCCCGTGATGATCCATCGCGCGCCGTTCGGCTCGCTGGAACGCTTCACCGGCCTGCTGATCGAACACTTCGAGGGTAAGTTCCCGACTTGGCTCGCGCCGGAGCAGGTCCGCGTGCTGCCGATTTCCGAGAAAACGCTGGCCACCGCCGAAGCCGTGACCGCTCGTCTCGCCGACGCCGGACTGCGCGTCACGATCGACCGTTCGTCCGACAAGATCGGCGCGAAAATTCGCCTCAGCCGCCTTGATCGCGTGCCTTACATGCTTGTCATCGGCGCGCGCGAAGAGGAAGAAGGCACGGTCTCGGTTCGCCATCGCGACAAGGACGATCTGGGCGCGAAAAGCGTCGACGCGTTCCTGGAAGAAATCACCGCCGAGGTGCGCGAACGCCGCCTTTGAGCCGGGAGAAAACCCTCGTCTGAGCGAGGGTTTCCCGGCATAAGCGGAGGATGGAACAAACTCGGAAAGGATGGAAACGCGTCGTATGGCGCGCCTTTCTGTTTTTTCTCGCGTCGGCGACTTCCGCCTGCCTGCCGCTGGCGTTGGCCAGGCAGTTTTGGCCGCATGGAGGGAACCCGGGGGCGGCTTACGCTTTCTGGATCGCCTCCGGCGTGAACGTCGCGGGCGTGCTGATTCTGGGATGGCGTTACGCGCCGGTGCTGCTGCTGGATGCTCTCCCGCTTTATTTCCTGGTGGACGTCCCACCGCGACTCGCGCTGATCGGAAGTTTGGGAGATGCCACGGAAGCGTTGCTGGCATGGTGGATGATCGTGGGCATCGGTCGATATGCGGGTTCGTTCCAGCCGCTGCGTTCGGTCCTGGCCTTGCTGCTCACGGTTTTCGCCTCCGCTCCGGGAGCGATGATCGGCGTGTGGTGTTTGATTCGCGAAGGAAGCGTCGCCCCTTCCCACTATTGGCCAGCGGTGGGCAACTGGCTGTTGGGCGCCAACACCGCGATTCTGATGCTCACCCCGCTACTGACGAAAATCGTGCGCCGCCACATCTGGCGAAAGCGCACTCCTCGCGATTGGGCCGCTTGGATCGTCGTCGGCGTCGGTTGCGGAGTGCTCACGTTTCACACCGTCGTCCAAAGCGGCCAAACCAACTTCGCGTTCCTTCTGTTTCCCTATGTCATCCTCGCCGCGGTGCGATTCGGCATCAATGGAGCCGCACTGGCGCTGGGCTTCGTGATGGCCTCGCTGTTCGCCACCTTGCTTTATTATGCGCCGGCCATGACGCCCGAGCAGTTCGGCACGAAAATCTGGTTCCTGCAATCGTTCTACTGGGTGCTCGCCGCCACCGGCCTAGTCGTCGCGGCGCTGGCGGGTGAACGGCGGGTGGCGGGAAAACGCCTGTTGATCGAACAGAACCGCACGCTTGAAGCCCAGCTCCGAGCCGAAAGCGCCCGCCTCGAAGCGCTGCGCTACCAGATCCACCCGCACTTCCTGTTCAACGCGCTCAATTCCATCCGCGCCACCTTGCCGCTGGAAGCCGTGGTGCCGCGCGAAATGGTCACGGACTTGGGCGATTTCCTGCGCTCCACCTTGAATCATCCCTCCGCCAACGTGGTTCCTCTAATCGAAGAAATCGAACTGATGGAACGCTACCTCGCGATCGAAAAGCGGCGATTCGGCGATGATCTCCACGTTTCCATCCGCCTCGACCCCTCCATCGGGCAAACGCCGGTGCCGGTGCTCTTGCTCCAACCGCTGGTGGAAAATGCGATCCGTCACGGCTTGCAGGCCAACCCGGAACGATTCCGCCTCCAGGTGATCGCCAGGAGAGACGATTCGCACCTTTGCCTGCAAGTGGCCAACACCGGCGTGTGGCGCGAAACTCAGGACGATGAGGCACGTCCCGGGTTGGGGCTGGCGAATATTCGCCGACGGTTGGAATTGCTCTACGGCCCACCGGCCACGCTAAACTGCCTGACTCATGACGGCTGGGTCCGCATGACGATCCAGCTCCCCCTATCCCCCGAAACCCATGCGTTGCCTGATTGTTGACGATGAAGCTCCGGCCCGCCTCGAAATGCGCCGGCTTCTTTCCGCCCACCCGGGCGTGGAAGTGGTCGGAGAAGCCGGAGACGTGCGAACCGCGCTCGAGCTTCATTTCCGCCTGCGTCCTGAATTGATTTTCCTCGATATCCAGCTTCGCGGCGAAACCGGCTTCGATTTCGTCGCCGCCATGGGCGAAGGCGAATCGCGGATCGTCTTCGTCACCGCATACGACCAGCACGCGTTGCGGGGATTCGAATGCAACGCGCTCGATTACCTGCTCAAGCCGGTCCACCCCGAGCGGCTCAAAAGCACGCTCGAACGACTCATACCGGCGACGGCTCCCGCCGACGACGAACCGCTCTTATTGAAAGACGGCTCGACCAGCCGGTTGGCCCCATGGCGAGAAATTCTTCGTGTCGTTTCCGAGGGCAACTACACGCGCGTGCATCTGGAAGGAGGCGACTCCATGCTCATTTTGCGACCGCTCAAAGAATGGCAGACCCTCGCCCCGAAGGACCTGTTTTGCCGGGCGCATCGCACCGTTCTGATTCAGCGACGCGGCATCCGCGAAATCCGCACGCTTTCGGATGACAAACGGGAAATCCTCGCCACCGATGGCGTCACGATTCCGGTGAGCCGGTCGTTTTGGCCGACCCTCAAAGCCTGGATCCGACAGCGATGACGACGAGTTTCGCCCGCAAATTTCGGGCCGCCGCCATTCGTCACGAATTTCCCGCAGTTCGTCAAAAATCCGGTGCGCGCTTCCTTGGACTAGCCTAAGAAACTTTTCGTGATTTGAGGCGACCGACCGCCTTTCCCGTGGGGAAGGCATCGACACGGCTCACACTCCGTTTCTTTTCCCAAGGAAACCGCGAAGCTCATGACATGATCCTTCGCCAGCTCCGAACCCGGACTCCCCCCATCCGGGTTCGGCAAAGCGGGCGGAAGTTTCGGCTTGATCGAAACCTCTCCGTTTTTTAGTTTCACCCAGCGCACACCCGCTGAGTTTGAGAAACTTGGACAGCTTCACCGCACCAACCCTCGCTCCGAGCGCGCTTCCGGCATCCGCCGCTTCATGATTTCACAGGAACGATTCGAGGAAACATCCGCCACCGGACATTTGATCCGGGACGTTGATTCGTGGGCATGATGAATCGTTCCGCACCGCTCTTCGTCATGGTCTTGCTCCGGGGTTCCGCGAGCCAAAAGACCACTGCGTCGCAACCACGTATTGGAGGATAAAGCCATCGCCAAGCCATCCAGAGACCAGAATAGGGGTCGTTACCGCGACATGACGCGGATCAACGACCGAATCCGTGCCCCGCGCGTTCGCGTCGTGCTCGCCAATGGCGATCAGCTCGGCGTGATGAGCGCGCGTGAAGCCCTCGCCAAAGCTCAAGCGCTCGGCCTCGACCTCGTCGAGATCGCCGCGCAAGCCGATCCGCCGGTCTGCAAGATCGTCGACTACGGCAAGTACAAGTACGAGCAGGCGAAGCTGAAGAAGAACCAGAAGTCGAAAAACGCCAGCCGCATGAAGGAAGTGAAATTCCGCGTCGGCACCGGCACGCACGACTACAACATCAAGATGGGTCGCGCCGAGGGCTTCCTCGATGACGGCCATAAGGTTCGCTTCATTCTTCAGTTCCGCGGTCGCGAAAACGCCCACAAGGATCTTGGATTCGTCGTGATGAAAAAGATCGTCGAAGACCTGAAGACCATGGGCCAGGTCGACCAGGAAGCGCGCCTCAACGGTCGCGCCATCGGCATGACGATCTCTCCGCTGCCGCAGCACCAGCGGAAGCGGAAGTTCCACCTCTTCCACGGCGAATTGCTCGAAGAAGACGATTTCGACGAGGACGACGACGAACAAGAGAACGGAGAGGAACACCTCGACGACTCGCGCGAAGAGGCGTCCGACGAATCGGAATCCGTTTCCTGATTTTCCATTCGCCCGCGGATTCCGGTCCGCGGGCGAACTTTTTTCCCATGGCCTCGCTTTGGCTTTTCGATATCGATGGCACCCTCGTGGACACCGCGGGTGCGGGAATGCGATCTTTGCAGGAGGCCGCCGTCGAATGCTTCGGCGGCACCGGCCCCGAGCTGGATCTCGCGGGCAGCACCGATCTCGGAGTGGTGAACGGCATCCTTTCCCACTTCGACATTCACGAACCAAACGGCCACATCGAAGCGTTCTTCGACGTTTATCTCCAACGGCTCGAATGGAACCTCGCGCACGGTGGTTTTCCCGGACGCGTGCTACCCGGAGCGGAACCCTTGCTCGAACGCTTGGCGGCTACTCCAGAGATCCATCTGGGACTTCTGACCGGCAACATCGCGGGCGGAGCGGCAGCGAAAATGCGCCATTTCGGCCTGGATCGCTTTTTCCCGTTCGGCGCTTACGGCTGCGATCACGCCGACCGCAATTTGCTCGGCCCCGTCGCGCTCGAACGCGCCATCGCCCACGCGGGACGCGATTTCACGCCCGATGAAATCGTGGTCGTCGGCGACACCCCGAAAGACATCGCCTGCGCGAAAGCGTTCGGCGCCACCTGCGTCGCCGTGGCCACCGGGAAATTCAGCGCGAAAGAATTGGAGCAATTCCACCCGACGCGAGTGGTGGAAACGCTGGAAGTGTTGCTCTGAGCCAATTGCCTTTACCCATAGTGGCGGGAACGATGTTCGCCGCTGCTCTTGGCCCCATCGGGGCCATTCATCATAGCCCGGCATGAAATGCCGAGGCGGTCGAAGGAAATCCCGCGCCCAAAGGAACGCTTTATAGAGTGCTGCGATTCATCGCAGCTTTGTTGGGAAGAGCGCTTGAATACGCAAAGCTGCGATAAATCGCAGCACTCCAAGTTCCTCGACTAGCCAACCTCACGCCTTCCAATTCAACGCGCCCTTCTTGAGCGCGTAAACGTAGGCGACCGCCAACACTCCGGCAAAGCCCGCCATGCTCACCAAGGCGGTCGGTCCTTGCGCCACGAGATCGCGGAACTGAACCGCCCACGGATACATGAAGACCACTTCGATGTCGAAGATCACGAAGAGCATCGCGACGAGGTAGAACTTCACCGAAAAGCGCGGCGCGCCTTCACCGACCGGCAACATCCCGCATTCGTACGCGCTATCTTTCGCGCCGGTATTACGTCCGGAACGACCAAGCAAAACGCTGAGCGTCAACACCACGGCGGCGAAACCGAAGGCGATCAGCATCTGAAGGAGAATCGGCAGGTAATCGTTCAACATGGCGACGCGCGGGATGTTGTGAGCCTCGTTCGCGGATGAATAGCAAAAAAAGCCCGCACCGGCTTGACCGATGCGGACTTGGAAAAAGCCGTGGCAGAATCAGCTTTCCTCTTGGGCGGCAGCGTATTCGCTGGAAGCCTCGCGCACGCGCGGGGTGCCCTTGTATTCTTTGCCGATTTTTTCCACCAAACCCCGGGTAACCAGGTTCTGGAGCTTCTCGTAGGCACGCAAGCGAAGCATTTCTTCACCGCCGCTGACGGCGTTGCGCACTTTCAGATTTTCGAAGACCCGCTCGAAGAGGTCGTTGAAACCAAACACCTTGTTTTCAGAAAGGACGTTCACGAGCTCGTCGGTGACATGGTCAGGGAGACGGCGCGAGAAGCGGGTTCGTTTCGTGGTGGTTGCCATAACGGCGCGAAGCTAGCACACCCCCTACGGAATTGCGACCCAAAAATTGCCACAAGTCCGCCGAACTCAAGATGTTTGGCAAGTCTTAAGTAAAAACAACCAGTCGCACCATCCGCCGGATTTCGAAATGCGCAAATAGAATGGCCGGCTCCCCCGTCATCGCGGGTGTCCCCAGGACCTTTTTCCCGAGCGCGCCGCTCCGCCAGATCGACATTGACGGCCCAAGCGCCCGCGCCAAGGTGACGCCGTGATCGCCCGACTGCGCGGAAACGTCCTGGAAGCTTACCCCAACCGCCTCGTGGTGGATGTCCACGGCGTCGGCTACGAAGTGCTGGTCCCGCTTTCCACCTTCGATCGCCTGCACGCGGCGGAAGGCCTCGCGGTGGATCTCCGCACCCATCTTCACATCCGGGAAACCGCCCACACGCTCTACGGATTCGCCACCGAGGAGGAGCGCGACGTTTTCCTGCTCCTGATCGATCGCGTCAGCGGGATCGGCCCGGCCATTGCGATGGCGGTCCTTAGCGGGATGCCGGTCACCGCCTTCAAAACCAGCGTGGTGCAAGGCGATGTCGCCTCGCTTTCCCGTATCAAAGGGCTGGGAAAAAAGACCGCGGAGCGAATCATTCTCGAGCTCAAGGACAAGGTCGGCGTGACCGAAACGTGGCAAGACGCCGCTGCGGGCCAGATGAGCGCGCCCGCCGCCGACGCCGAACTGGCCTTGATCGCCCTCGGCTATAAGCAGGTCGACTCCCGCAAAGCCGTGCGGAAGGCGCTCGATGCCGATCCCGCCGCGCCAACCGAAGCGCTCGTGCGAGGCGCCCTGCGATTGCTGCAAAACTGATCCGACCGTCATGCTCACGCTTTCCGCCCTGAAATCCGCCCTGCCGGCCAACGGCCTGTTCGGCGGCGGCTCGTGGAAATGGTCGCCCGAACCGCTGCGAGTGACCGCCAACGAAGCGCGCGCGATGATCCGACTCGGCCATCCGCTCGCCCGGTTCCAGCAGGCGTGCGATACGATTTACCGCCGCAGCGCGAGCGGCAAGCTGCCCGCTTGGATCGCCGAAGCGCTCGACATCGGCAAGCCCGACTGGATGGTCCGCGTGCAACGCCATCCGGGCACGGCGGCGCAATTTCCCCGCGTGATCCGGCCCGATCTCATTCTCGGTCACGACGGCCCGGCATTGACCGAACTCGACAGCGTGCCCGGCGGCATCGGGGTGACCGCTTGGCTTTCGCGCATTTATGCCGATGCCGGTTTCGATGTCTTGGGCGGTCGAAACGGGATGCTTGAGGGCTTCCGCTCGCTCCTGCCCGACGGCGGATCGGTGTTGGTTTCAGACGAATCCGCCGATTATCGCCCGGAAATGGAATGGCTCACAGGCGAATTGGGTGACGCCTGGAACGTCGTCCACGCCGAGGAATACCAGCCCGACGGTCGCGAGCTTTACCGTTTTTTCGAACTCTACGACTGGGAGGCTATCCCCGAAGCCCGCAAGCTGGGCGAGGCGAGCGCGCTGGGCCACGCCTCGGTCACGCCCCCATTCAAACCGCACCTCGAAGACAAACTTTGGCTCGCCCTGCTGTGGTCGCCGGCGCTCAAGCCAATTTGGTCACAGGCGCTTCGCCACAACCACCTTGAACGCTTGCGCCAGCTCGTCCCCTTCGGCTGGGTGCTCGACCCCGAGCCATTGCCACCCCATGGCGCGTTGCCGAAATTGGACGTGCATTCGTGGGACGAAGTCGCCGCGTTCAGCCAGAAAGACCGCCAGCTCGTGTTGAAAATCAGCGGTTTTCACGAATCCGCCTGGGGTTCGCGCGGCGTCTTCATCGGCCACGATTTGCCCGCCACCGAATGGCGCGAACGCCTCGAAGCCGCTCTCGCCGAGGCGGACGAACAACCGTGGCTGATGCAAGAGTTCCGCGAAGGCCGCCTGGTCGAACATCCGGTTTTCACCGACGACGGGAAAATCGAAACGATGCGCGGCCGGGTCCGGCTTTGCCCGTATTTCTTCACCGACCGCGCGGGCGAAACGACGTTCGGCGGTTGCCTCGCGACACTCGTGCCCGCCGACAAAAAGAAAATCCACGGCATGAGCGACGGTGTGTTGATGCCGTGCGTGATCGGCTGAGGCTTGCGGAACCGGCGGGTTTGGCGCGACGCTTCGGTCACCGATGCCCCGCGATCTTTCCCGACCGCTCGTCACCGGCGGCGCCGGCTTTATCGGCTCCGCCCTCGTTCGCCTGTTGCTTGAGCGGCCGGAAGTCGAACGCGTGGTCGTGCTCGATAAACTGACCTACGCCGGATCGCTCACTCATTTACCGGAAGACCCACGGATCGAGTTCGTGGGGGGTGATATCCTGGACCGACGGTTGGTGGCGCGACTGCTCGAAACGCACGCCATCACCGGCGTGTTCAACCTTGCCGCCGAATCCCACGTTGATCGCTCCATCGAACGCGCGGACGATTTCATCGCCACCAACATCACCGGCGCTTTCAATGTGCTTGGCGCTTGTCGCGAAGCGAACGTTGCCTTGCTCCAATCCTCGACGGATGAAGTCTACGGTTCGATCGATTCGCCCGGGCGTTTCACCGAAGACTCTCCGCTACGCCCTTCATCGCCCTACTCGGCTTCGAAAACTTCGGCCGATCTGCTTTGTCTCGCCGCCGTTACGACTTACGGACAAGACGTCGTGATCACGCGTGGCAGCAATACTTATGGCCCGCACCAGCATCCGGAAAAACTCATCCCCCGCATGATCCAGTGCGCGCTGCTCGACCAACCGTTGCCCGTGTATGGCGATGGCTTGCAGGTGCGCGATTGGATGCACGTGGACGATCACGGCAGGGGCTTGATCGCCGCGTTTCTCCACGGCGAAACAGGGGGCGTTTACAACCTTGGCGCCGGTTGCGAACGTGCCAATCTCGAACTCGTCCGCGAATTGCTGGCGATTCTCGGCAAACCGGGATCGTTGATCCGCCATGTCACGGATCGCTTGGGGCACGATCGTCGATACGCGCTCGATGCGACGAAGGCGCAACGCGAACTCGGCTGGGAACCGCGAGCGGAATTCGCCCGCGACTTTCCCGAAACCGTACGACGGTTGGCGGAAGAGCTGCGTTAAATGAGGCCCTGCTCGCGCAGTGCCGCATCCACGTCGCCTTCGTGCGCGGAGGCCCCGGCGTCACGAATGCCTTGCAAGCGCCGGCGCGCACCGCGTTCGGTGGCGGGACCGCTCACCTTGTTGACAATGCCGCCCACCGCCAGCGGCAACAACGCCGCCACACCGAGAATGCCAAGGCCCAGGCCGACACCACGACGGGCGCCGCGATGCATCAAATCACCCAGCAACAAGCCCGCCGCCGCTCCCAGCAACGCGGGAGCCGCCATCGCACTCGATTCCTGCCAATCCCGGGAACAACACGGCTTGTCGTCGAACATGGTGGCAGTCTAGCAGGCATTCCCCCGGAATCTCAAATTTCAAATTTCCAATCTCAAATTCCTCTCCCCTTGCGTCTTGAGTCTACGACTCTTCCGTCTCTACTACACGCATGCCGTCGCCGCAATCGACCTACGCCCTCATCCTTGCCGGAGGTTCCGGAACGCGCTTCTGGCCGCTGAGCCGGAATTCCAAGCCGAAGCAACTGCTTAACCTTTTCGGCGGCGACACCTTGCTCGAACAAACGATCCACCGCCTCGACGGATTGGTGCCCACCGAGAACATTTTCATTCTCACCAACGCCTTGCAGGAGACCGCCGTGCGGGAAATCGCCGGCAATCTCCCGCCGGAAAACATCATCGCCGAACCGGCGAAACGCGACACCGCCCCGGCCGTCGCCCTCGGCATCGGCCTGATCGCCGCCCGCGATCCGGACGCCACGATGATGGTGCTCGCCGCCGACCAGCTCATCCAGGACGTGCCCGCCTACCAAGCGGTGATGCGCGACGCCCTAACGGTGGCGGAAAAATCCGATGGGCTGGTGACGATCGGCATTCGCCCGACCTGGCCTTGCCCTTCCTACGGCTACATCGAACGCGGCGAGCGCGCCCATTTGCCTGGCGTTCACCTCGACCATCCGCCACGCGAGGTGAAACGTTTCCGCGAAAAGCCCGCGCCCGAACTCGCCGAGCAATTCCTCGCCGAAGGCGGCTTCTGTTGGAACGCCGGCATGTTCGTCTGGTCGCTACCCGTCGTCATCCAGCAACTGACTCTGCATTCGCCCGAACTCGCCGGTTTCGTTTACGAACTCCGCCACTCGAAGAACCCTGCCGCGACCATCGCCGCGCAATTTCCGAAGCTCACTCCGATCTCCATCGATTACGCGCTGATGGAGAAAGCGGCCCGCGTGCTGAACATCGAAGCCACCTTCGATTGGGACGACGTCGGCTCCTGGCTTTCCGTGGCGACCTATCTGGAAAGCCAAGGTTCCAACAACCGCACCAACGAGCCAATCACCGAACTCGATTCGGAAAACAACATCGTCTTCAACGCCCGCCAAGGCAGCCGTATCGCCTTGCTCGGCGTGGACGATCTGATCGTGGTACAAACCGACGACGCCCTGTTGATCGCCAATCGCCACCAAGCCGATTCGATCAAACAACTTGTCGACCAACTCCCGCCGGAGTTGCTGTAAGGTAGCGCGGCCTCGCCGAGGCCGCTTCGGAGCCCATCCCGCCACGGCCTCTATCCCGGCTGTTTAAAGCCTTCGAATCCTCCCTCTTCTCAATCTTGCTTCTCCCGCTTCGAAGGCGCTCTCGGCGAGAGCACCCTACCTTTCGCAGTGAAACCTTCTTCATCCCACCCCGCCCTCGGCATCGATCACGGCGACGCCCGCATCGGTATCGCCGCAACGGATGACTTCGGCATTCTCGCCCATCCGGTGGAAACGATCGACCGCGCCCGCGTCGAGCCTGTCGAACGCATCGCCCAACTGGTCGCCCAACGTCGCATCCACACACTGGTCGTCGGTTTGCCCGTGCGCATGGACGGCAGCGAAGGCGATTCCGCCGAAAAAGTCCGGGCCTTCGCCGCCAAACTTCAAGCCCGGCTGCCTGACCTACCGCTCGTTTTCGTCGACGAAACCCTCACCACCACCACCGCCGCCGGCAAACTCCGCGCCGCCGGCAAAAAGGCGAAGCAGCAAAAAGGCCTCATCGACCAAGCCGCGGCGGTTGAAATCCTCAACTCTTGGATGGAGTCGAGTCTTTAGACGAGGAAGGTCTTCCGGGGGCGGAGCCTCTTTCGGGAGAGTCTTGTGGTCGGTGAGCCGTCTGAATGACCAGTAGCCGGCAGTTAGAGGTCAGAAAAGAGTTCCATTCGCCTGTCCGGACCGCGAGCGTCCGTGCGCGCCATCACCGTTCCTCTTCTCTTCCTCTGGCCCCTGACCACCGGCCCCTGGCCACTCAAACGCTGACCAGCCAAGCGACGCCAACGCACCAAAAAAGGCTCCGCCCCGGAAGACCCTCCTCGCCTGAAGGCTCCACTCCATGCGCCTCAAACTCACTCTCGCATACGACGGCCGGCCTTTCGAAGGCTGGCAAGCCCAAGCCGGTGGCAACACCGTGCAGGATTTGCTGCGCGAAGCCCTGACCGCCACGGCGAAAGAACCGATCCGCCCGATAGGGTCCGGGCGAACGGACGCGGGCGTTCATGCGTTGGCCCAAATCGCCCACTTCGACGCACCCGAACACCTGACGCTCAATCCCTACAACTGGGTGCCCGCGCTCAACACCAAGCTGCCCGCCGCGATCCGGGTACTGGCCTGCGAAGAAGTCGCGCCCGATTTCCACGCCCGCTTTTCCGCCACCGGCAAAACGTACCGCTACGACCTCTGCACCGAGCCGGTGCTTTCCCCGTTCAAAGCCGGACTCGCCTGGCATTTGCCTAGACAGCTCGACGCCGACGTTTTGGCCCAAGCGTTGCAAGTCTTCCGGGGACGACACGACTTCCAAGGTTTCGCCGCCAACCGGGGCAACGAAGCGCCGGACACCGATTGGTCCCGCACAATCTACTCCGCCGACCTCGAAGCCCTGCCCGACGGCTATCGCCTGACCTTTCACGGCGACGGTTTCCTCTACAAAATGGTCCGCCTGCTCACCGGCGGAGCCGTGCATGCCGCCCAAGGACGAATCCGCTTGGACGATCTCGCCCGCCTGCTCAACCAACCTCCCGGCCTTCCTCACGGCAAATCTCCCGTCTGCGCCCCCGCCGATGGCCTTTACCTGCAAGAGGTCTTCTATTGAGCGACTCTTCAGGGCACAAAAAAAGCGGGCCGCAGCCCGCTTTTTTCGAAATTAGCAAATCGCTCAAGCCGTTCGGCGGCGGCGAAGCAAGCCCATCATGCCAAGAGCACCGAAGAGTGCAGCGGAAGGCTCGGGGACTGCAACCATGTTAATAGCGTTAGTCGCTGGTTGAGAGGAACTCAAAGAGATAGAGTCGCCATCGTACACCCCGTTGTTTTGCTGCGTCCCAAATACCACTGTGCTCGTGGCAAGCGACAAGGTATTCGAATCAGAAGGTGCATCCGCGTCAATCACGCTGGTAGTACGCAACAGGAAAAACTGGGATGAGGAAGACAAGCTTGCCGAGTTATTTCCCACCAAAACATAAATAGTCTTACCCTGATTTGCACCGGGCGCGCCGTAATTCGTGTCAATAGACGTCATCCCTGCCACCGGCTCAGTGAAAGGCGGATCGATATCATTAAACAAGTCGGAGCCTAACACTGTAAAGTCGTTCGCAAGAGTGCTGAAAGACTGCGATGCCACCACACCATCTGAAAGAGTCGAAAACACCCCAACGGTCACGATGCCAGACGACATGTTAACGCCAGCCATGTCACGAAATACATAATCGTTCCCATTGCCGTCAACCAAGGTGTCTAGAGAAATGGTTCCAGCATGCGCACTAGTCGCCGCGAAGCACGCGAACAAAATATAATGAAGAGGTTTCATCTGATGCAAATCTCCGTTGTTAGCAAATTACAATCCGGAATATGATGAAGGAGGCGTAAAAGTAAAGGTCTTTGCCACATCCTTACGTTCGATCATAATCCCCGGAGTGAGGGACACCGACGCAGGAGCCGCGGTTCCGTCAGAGAGCCTCCACGTGCTGTCCGTACTACGCAAAAAGTAGCGAGTGTAATTACCCGAACCATTGGGGACCCAGACAATATCTGCACCGGACGCATTGAGGCCTTTCTTGACGTCATCATCCAATCCAAAATTCTGGAGAGTTACACCAGCCGGGTAGACGGATGAGATTACATTGAATCCATTAATAACAACGGCAGTCGACCCGCCGGTTTTGACTTCACCCGAGAGAACCAACGTTGCCGCATTGCTGCGCTTCTCGATCATGATTCCATCGGTATACACCAATGCCACATTCGGTGCCGCATTACCACCTGAGGTTCTCCAAGTGTTGTCCGTGCTGCGTAAAAAGTAACGATCATAATTCCCCGCACCATTTGGGATCCATACAACATCGGCATTAGAAACATTGAATCCCTTCTGAAGCACCGAACTCGTCGTCCCGAAAATCTCTTCAAGAGTCAGCGCCGGACGCAAATTGTAGGAAACCCCAGCGGTCACGCCTGCGGCGGAAAGGTTATCCGGGGTATTCAGCACGTTGCCGGAAGTCCAGGTGGCTTCGACGGTCAGGCCACTGAGGGTTCCCGAAGTGATTTCCAGAATGTAGGTCTTGCTGGCGCTGAGAATCGTCGCGAAGGAACCCTCGTTGTCGGTCACGCTGGAAGTGCCGATCGTTTCCAAAGCGCCGCTGGCGACGGTGGAGCCCTGAAGTCGCAACCCCACGATGTTGAACTGGTTGGCGTTCAGCGTGATGCTTTCGTAGCCTACCGGTTTGGTCTTCGCCTCGGTCTGGCCGAAGGAGGTGGCCGTGGCGACGAGCGTCACCAGCAGAGCTTGGGAAAGAAATGATTTCATTTCGGGTCTTTTTTGAAGATTGCGACGCTTCGGCGATTTTGCGCGAGGATTACTGATGCAAAAAGCAGCCCATTGGGCATTCAGCAAGCGAAATGTAGCCATTGGGCAGGAATTACGCAACGAACTTTACCGGACATTTATACAAACTAAAATTACCAATGGGTCAGCTTTTTGAAGGCGTCCCAGCGGTTGGCGAGGTCGGAGGGTGAGAGGCTTTGTAGGCGACGAGTGGAGAACGCTTCGCAGGTGAAAGAGGCGACAACCGAGCCTTGAACGACCGCTTGGCGGAGGTCCGCGAAGCTGAATTGCGATCTTCCCGTCGAAGCCAAATAGCCGGCCAAGCCACCGAGGAAGGAATCGCCCGCGCCGGTCGGGTCGGCGACCTCGGACAGCGGGAACGCCGCGCAGCGGAAGAAGGAGGATTCGGAAAGCGTCCACATCTCCGCCCCATTGGCCGAAAACAGCATCGCGCCGAACTCGCCCAATTTGATGACGACGTGATGCGGGCCTTTGGCGAGCAAACGCTGGCCGGCGAGGATGAGATTGGAAGTGCCCGCGAAATCGCGCGCTTCGCCTTCGTTGATGACAAAAAGATCGATGCGCTTCAGGACATCGTGAAGCCGTTCGCTGGCGATGTTGATCCAGAGATCCATCGTGTCGGCCACCACGAAGCGTCCGGGTGCCGTACACTGGTCGAGCATCTGAAGCTGGTTGTCGGGCGACATATTGGCCAGCACCACGATCGGGCTGGCGGCCAGCTCGGCAGGAACTTTGACCTCCCACGTTTCCAAAACATTGACCGCCACGCGGTGGGTCGTGCGGTCGTTCATGTTCTCATGGTATTCGCCAGACCAGGAGAACGAGTCGCCATCCGATCGCTCCACGCCGTCGAGGGTAACCCCATGGCTTTCGAGCATATCGAGATGCGGCTTGGGGAAATCGTGACCGACGATGCCGACGAGGTGGACCGGACCGGTGAAATAGGAAGCCGCCAGAGCGGCGTAGGCGGCGGAGCCGCCGAGGAGATTTTCGGCTTCGGCCGTGGGGGTTTTCACGTGGTCGATGGCAATCGTACCACCAACAACAATCGCAGACTGGGAAGAGGCGCTCACTAAGCGCAGATTGTGGCGACATCCCTCAACCGCCAAGCCTCTTTCCTTGGATTTTAAGGCACCGCGAATCTGACGAATCAAACGAATCCCAAGCAGAGATTTGCGAGATTCGTCAGATTCGCGGTTGAGAAATCTTCCTTACGATCTGCCGCGTAGCTTCTTCCACGCTTTCCGCCTTCAACAACGCCGAAACGATCACCACCCGTCTCGCGCCCGCCTTGAGAACCATGGGCAGCGTTTCGAAATTGATCCCGCCGATGCAGAACGCGGGGATTTTCGAGCCGACGCGGCGTTCCATTTCGGCGATTTGATCGAGGCCGATCGCTGGCCGACTGGGCTTGGTGCCGGTGGGAAAAAGCGGGCCGAAACCGATATAGTCGAAGCCCTCCGCCAACGCGGCTTCGGCTTGTTCGAGCGAATGCGTCGAGCGACCGATCAATTTCCCCTCGCCCACGATCGTGCGGGCGGCGGCGAGAGGGCCGTCGTCCTGACCAATGTGTACGCCATCGGCATCCAGCTTCGCGGCGAGGTCAGGAAAGTCGTTGAGAATGAACGGCACGCCCACCTCGCGGCAAAGCGGGATCAACTGGCGAGCGACCGTTTCGATCGTCGTGAGGTCATGCCCCTTCGCCCGAAGCTGAAGAATCCCCGCGCCGCCAGCAAGCAACGCCCGGCAGGCGGACGCCGCGTTTTCCGGCGTCACATAGCCGAGGTCGACGATGGCATACAGAATTGCGGAATGGAGTTGAGCCTTCAGGCGAGGAAGGTCTCCCCGGGCGGAGCCGGGCGATTGGGCAGGTTCGGGCATCGAATTGCGAAGATCAAGCAACCTCCATCATGGGCTTCACACGCACCGGTGGCAACGGTTCACCCACCGCGCGGTGTTCCTCTTCCCACTCGTCGATGGCAATTTGCAGCTCTTTGGCCACCTGAATCGGATCGTCCCCATGCACTCCGCCGAGGAAAAGGTCCGGGCAATGGCCGATGTAAACCTGGTCCTCTTCAGACCAAGCGACCCAGCGATGGTATTTGTCCGTTTCCTTCTTCATGGCCTACCTTGGTCGATGGCTCGCTTGATGTCGCGCTCCTGATAAAGCTTGGCGTCATCCCCGCTACTTCCCGACAAGGTCACCTTCATGCCGGTGACGGGATGGCGGAAATTACGGTGGCTGCCCTTACCTCCTCGATTCACGAACCCCGCCTTTTCAAGATCGGCGATCAATTCCCGAATTTTCCGAGGCATGGGCAAAATGGCTGAAAACAAAGAGGAATGCAAGGTGGCGGCTCTTCAACCGCTCTTCAGCCCTTCTTCTCTTCGAGATACCGCGTCACCCAGCCGATATCGTAGTCGCCCGAAACGAAGTCCGCATGGTTGAGGATTTCGAGCTGGAACGGGATGGTCGTTTTGATGCCGCGGATGTCGAATTCCATCAGCGCGCGTTTCATGCGGGCGATGGCGATTTCGCGGGTGGCGCCGGTGACGATGAGCTTGGCGATCATCGAGTCGTAGTTCGGTGGCACCGAATAGCCGGAGTAGACGTGGGTGTCGACGCGGACGCCTTTGCCGCCCGGCGCGTACCAGAAGTCGATCTTGCCGGGGCTCGGGCAGAAATTGTTGTAGGGGTCCTCGGCGTTGATCCGGCACTCGATCGAGTGGCCGCGCGGAGTCGCTTCCAAGACGTGATGGGACAGCTTCTCGCCCGCGGCGACGCGGATCTGCTCCTTGATGAGCTCGCAACCCATCACTTCTTCGGTCACGGGATGTTCCACCTGGATACGGGTGTTCATCTCCATGAAGTAGAAATTCTCGCCCTTCTCATCGACGAGATACTCAATGGTGCCGGCGTTCTCGTAACCGATCGCCTTGATCAGATCGACCGAAGCCTTGCCCATTTTTTCGCGCAGTTTTGGCGAAAGGAGCGGCGACGGGCATTCCTCGATGATCTTCTGGTTGCGGCGCTGCATCGAGCAATCGCGCTCACCGAGGTGGATGAAATTACCGTGCGAGTCCGCGATGATCTGGAACTCGATGTGGTGCGGGTTGAGCACCAGTTTTTCCAGGTAGCACTCGCCATTGCCGAAAGCCGCAAGCGCTTCGTTGGAAGCGGCGCGGAAAAGGGAAATGAACTCTTCGTCGTTGAAGCACGGGCGCATGCCGCGGCCACCGCCCCCGGCGGTCGCCTTGATCATCACCGGGTAGCCGATGTTCTTCGCTTCGGCGCGGGCAGCCTCGGCGTCGATCATGATGCCGGAACCGGGCGTCACCGGCACGCCGTTGGCCACGGCGGTGGCGCGGGCGGTCGCCTTGTCGCCCATCATCGAGATGACCTCGGACGACGGCCCGATGAACTTGATGCCGGACGTGGCGCAGATTTCGGCGAAGCGGGCGTTTTCCGACAAGAAACCGTAGCCCGGGTGGATCGCTTCGGCGCCGGTGATTTCGGCGGCGGCGATGATCCGGTCGGGCTTCAGGTAGCTATCCTTGCTCGGACCGGGTCCGATGCAAACCGCCTCGTCGGCGAGGTGGACGTGCATCGAATCGACGTCGGCCTCGGAATAGACGGCGACGGATTCGACGCCGAGCTCACGGCAGGCGCGGATGATGCGGAGGGCGATTTCGCCGCGATTGGCGACCAGGACGCGCTTGAACATGGAGTGCGAGTTGATTGTTGGAAGTTGATCGTTGATTGAAAGAGAGTCGATTGCGGGACGAAGCCCTCAGAGACGGGCGCGCCTCTTGCCATCAACCATCAACTCGAGACCATCCACTTATTTAATGCGGAAAAGAACGTCGCCGTACTGAACCGGATTGCCGTCGATGGCGACCGTCGCGCAGATCGTGCCGGATTTCTCTGCCTTGATCTCGTTCATGACCTTCATCGCCTCGATGATGCAAAGGGTCTGACCTTCGGAAACGGCGGTGCCGACTTCCACGAAGTTCGGGGCGTCCGGGGCGGGCTTGCGGTAGAACGTGCCGACCATCGGGGAGGTGATTTCCGAGCCTTCGGCGGCGGGAGCTGCTGCGGGAGCGCCTGCGGCGGCCGGAGCGGAAGCAGGCGCGGGGGCCACGGGAGCCGGAGCGCCATAGGAAGGAGCCGGGAAAGACGCGACCAAGCCGCGAAGCTCATCGAGGTCCGGGCCTTTCTTCAGCTTGAGGTGGAAATCCTCCTTCGTGAGATCGAAGAGGGTGAGTCCGTGCTCATTCATGAGCTCGACGATTTGGCGGATTTCCTGAAGTTCCACGGCGAAAGAGGGTTCGATTGAATCGGGAGAGGGTTCGGGGCCGACACTGCGGCGTTCGGGAAGCTAGGAAGCGGGGGGAAAGAGCGTCAAGCGCCTAACGACTGAGCTACTTTTCAGATTTAGCCGCAAAAAAGCGCAGAAGGCGCAAAAAAGAGAGGGAATGAGAAAAGCAGGAATTTGAGGAAGCTGGGAATGGGAGGAACGTCCGGATCCATTCCATTTCTCATTTTTTGCGCCTTCTGCGCCTTTTTGCGGCTAAACCTCATGCATTCGCTTCGGCTTTCGCGAGGCGCAAACGCCACATCGATTTCCCTTCGGCTTCCCATTGGCGTTGGAAATCGGTCTTCGGATAGAAAAAGGAATCCTCGTTCCATTCCAGCCGTCGGAACCCTCCGTGGCGGGCGACCTCGTCTTCGACCCAATGGAAATATTCCTCATGGTCGGTCATGAACAGGAACTCGCCGTCCGGTGTGAGGATACCGCGGATGGCGTCGAGAAACGGTTGCTGTACGAGCCGGCGGCGATGGTGTTTCGCCTTCGGCCACGGGTCCGGGCAAAGCAGATGCAAGCGGCTCACGGAAGCCGGTGGCAGCAGCCACTCGACCGTGTAGCGACTCTCCAACCGAAGGACTTCCGCGTTTTTCAAGCCCGCCTTGGTGATCCGTTTGGCAACCTTGCGCACGCGGCCCAGCAATCGCTCGACCCCGAGGAAGCGTCGCTCCGGATAATGCGTGGCCATATCGAGGAGGAACGATCCATCGCCACAGCCGAGATCGATTTCCAGCGGTTTGCCGTCCGGCGAAAGCGCGACGGGGTCGAGGCGTTGGAAATAATCCGCCGGGATGAATTCACCACGGAACGGCGGACGGGCAGCAAGGGGCGTTTGCACGGAAAGGGAGAAAAAACGCCGTGTCGGACGATGCAAGTTTCAGGTGATTTTTCAGCCGCAAAAAGGCGCAAAAAAAATCCAAAAATCAGAAACCAAAATGGATCCTCCTGACTCCCACTTTCCTCATTCCTCTTCTTTTTTGCGCTCTTCTGCGCCTTTTTGCGGCTAAAACTCCACGCCTTGCCCGTTGAGGAAACCCTCAAGCTTCAGCTTCCCCTGTTCCGGGCGAATGGTCACGCCGCCGGTTTCCCGCTGATCGAAAACCGCGATGCCGAGTTCGCGCCAGCGTTCGACTTTCGATGGATCGAGCCTCTCCTCGGGCGGGAAAGAGGCGTTGCTGGCGATGATCGCTCGTGGAGCCACCGCCGCAACGAAGGCGTCGTCGAGCGACAGATCGTGGCGGTGCCGCCCGGCAACCAAAACGTCGGCACGCAAATCGACCCCGGAGTTGAGCAAATGTCGCTCGGCCTTCCATCCGGCGTCGCTCACGAAAAAGATCCGCCAGCCGCGCCAGTGGAGCCGGAAGATTGCCACCCGGTCGTCGGCCGCCGCGTCCCAAACCGTGGAATCGGGTGCGAACAATACTTCCAGCTCGGCTCCATCGGGCATCGGCAGACGTTCGCCCGGGCGGGCGGGAATTTTCCGTAGGCCCTCGGCCTTGAGCCAGTATTGGTAGCCTTTGCTGCGGGCGCGTTCGACCGGCAGGAGCACTTGGCGGATGGGAAACGCTTTCGTCACCTCTTCGCTCGCGCCGACGTGCCCGCCATCCGGATGCGTCAGGATGACGGAATCAGGCTCGATGCCCAACGTTCGTAGCGACGAAACCACCCGGCGTCGAAATCCCGGGCGATCGCCGACATCCAGTAAAACCGCGCCGCTTTGCGTCGAAAAACAGGCCGCGCCCGCGCCGTGGTCGAGATCGTAAATCAGTAGACGCGGCTCGTTGGCGCGAGCGACCCGGACGTTGCCGCCCGGAATCGCGGAGAATCGTCCCGCGATCCAAGCCGTCGCCTGGGCGATCTGGCCGTTGGCGCGATTGATTTGAACCGAAGCCGCGGGAGCGAATGAATATAACGCGGCCGACCCCAATCCGGCGGCCAGCAACAGGAAAACGAAGGGCACCAAGACCAGGGACGCGAATATCGACACCGGCGTGATCAGACCGAAATGCCACCAGGTAAGCGGGGTCGAGCCCAGCCAAGCGGCGCACGAAGCGCTCGCATCGCCCGCGATTTTCCGGCGAAACCAAAGCCGGAATTCCTGGAGAGGGGTGAGTAAAACGCGCGGCAAATAAGGATCGGGCCGGGCGAATCGTCCGAAAAGGCGCGAAAAAACCGTCGTGCCGACCGCGATTGCGGCGACCACGCCGTAAGACAGTTGGACACCCGGTTGCCACAAGAGGCGGCCGTCCCAAAGTACCGCCGCTAGTAGCACCGCTCCAAGCGCGTTGAGCAAGTCCGGCCGTCGACGCAAGGCGAACGCGCCGAGAAAGACCGCCGCCATCCAAGCCGAACGCAAGGCGGGCGGGCTGTTTCCCGTCAGCCACGCATAGCCGAACATGAGCGCGATCAGCACGGGCACCGCCAGCCGACGGGGAACCCGCAACCAGCGCAGCAATCCCCAGCCGAGAAAACCGACCATCGCCACGTGCAAACCGCTGACGGAGAAAACGTGGAGGGTGCCGCTGTTTCGAAACGCTCCGATCAACGCGTCGTCGTTTTTCGGATAATCCCCGATCACCACCGCCCGGATCACGCTCGCCGCGCGGCTATCCTCCTCCAAGCCCGCCGTTACCGAATCGCGGAAGGCGCGACGCAATTTCGCCCCAATCGCCGCCCAAGGCCCGGTCCGGGTTTCGCCACTGCCAGGACGGGCCGAAAATTCCGCCGCGATCCCCTGCCGGGCCGCCCAGACGCGCTCGTCGAATTCGCCCGGATTGCGCGGTCCTTCCGGGGCAACGAAGCGTCCGGCAGCGGAAACAACGGCGCCCGCCACCGGAGGCTCGCCTGTGCCTCGCCAAACGACCCGCGCGCCGGCGACCGGTTCCGTCAACCTCACCCGTCCCTCCCAACCCCAAGCCGAGACTTCGGCGTCTCCGAGCAAAGATCCGGCCGCTCGCATACTGGCGGGCCGGATCAACCGTTCGATCGCCGTTTCCCGGCGATGTTCGCGCAACGCGAGGCCACCGGCCGCAAGCGCCATGCAAAAAAACGCCAACGCGGCCACCCGGATTCCGCACAATCGCCCGGCCAATCCCAGGACGATCCCGAAACTCCCCATGAGCCACCACCCGCCGCCAGGGACCGCCGCCACAGCCGCCGTCGCGGCCAAGGCGAATCCTAACAGCGGACGCCTGCGAAAAAAACGCGCCATTGGCCGCCACCTGTCTTCACATCACCCCCCACTCATGGAGGCGGTGCCGCGCATTCGCCGAATGACGGGTATTGGGAAACTGCTCCGTGACCTGGAGAAGAATCGTCGTGGCCGACGCCCGATCATTGAGGTCCTCGTCGTAAAGCTCCGCCACCCGGAACATCAAATAAGCGGCGTCATTGACCTGCCATTCCTGACCCTCCAAGGCGGTTCTGAGCGTCGTGAGGGCGGAGCGTGGGTCTTCCAGGTTTTCGCGGTAAATCTTGGAGATTTCCACCCATGGCATGCGGTTTAGAGGATCCGCTTCGGCCGCTTGCCGGAACGCTTCGATCGCCCCCACGTAGTCGCCTTGCGCGACCTTCGCCCGGGCGTCGTGCATGGCATCCGCCTCGACCATTTCCGCGCTGTCGTAAACCGCGTGGGTCATTTTCTGGGCCAGGACCGGAAGCACATCGATCACGAAGGCCACGCCCAGCAATCCGGCGCTGAGAAACGCCAGCAAAATGCCCATGAAAATTCGCTCGTTCTTGTGGGAATCCATCGCCGAGCGGGCTTCGGCGAGTTCGTCCTCATCGGAATCGATATTTTGAAGCTGCTCCCATTTCGTCCTCAGATCGCGCCCTTTGCCATCGTTCGCGTACTTGGCCCAGCCGAACACCAGGCCGACAAAAAGAAGAAGGTATAGCAACCATTTCATCCTCTTTGATGACTAACGGAAAAGCACAAAGCGGCGAAAGAAAATTCTGCCTCGTCGAAACCGTGCGGCAACTCTCAGAGCCGGCGAGCGTTGCGTCCTTCGTCGATGAGTTTCCAGAAGTGCTTCGACTTCGCCAGCTCTTCGTCTTCGCCCAACGGCATCTTCGAACGGAAGAGAAAATCGGAAAGCGTTCCCTTATGCAGCACGCGATGGACGATCACGGTCCCCTCCTTCACTTCGAAGTAAAAGCGATAGTCCTTCGCCCGGAAGCGGTAGAGCGTTTTGCCTTCGCGCTCGATTTTGCCGAAACGGTCGCCATCGATGCGTTCGAGGTCCTTTTCCGAGACCTTGAACTCGTCGAGCAACTCGAGTTGCTCGAGAGTGCCGAGTTGGGAAATTTCCGCCGCGCTGATTTCGTTGAAAACGATCTGGAACACGCGAAGAGGCTAGGCGGCCGGAAAAGACTGCCAAGTTCCAAAGTGCGGAGGCTTTTGCCCATTTCCGCGGATGCCGATCTGGAAGGTTCGCTTGAAATACAAACCTTCCCAAATGTATCTTCATGGAGATAGTATCAGACGATGAAAGTCCTATTGGCAGACGATGATACGGTGCTTCATCGGGTGCTGGGCCACCGCTTGACCCGGGAAGGCTTTTCCCTGCAGTCCGCCTACAATGGACGTGAAGCGTTGGAATTCGCCCGCGAAGAACCGCCGGACTTGCTGATTCTAGATGGCATGATGCCCGAACTCGACGGATTCGCCGTGTTACGTGAATGGCGTCGCGAACCGAAACTCGCGGGCATTCCCGTCATCATGCTGACCGCCCGCAATCGCGAAGACGACGTCGTGGGCGCGCTGGCCGAAGGGGCGGTGGATTATCTAACCAAACCGTTCAGCCCGGCGGAATTGATCGCGCGCGTCCGGCGGTTCATCACCTCCGGCCCTGTCGCATGAAACGACTGCTCGCCCTGACGGTTTTGCTCCCCGGCCTGCTCCAGGCTTCCGCCTTGGAACGCGGGATGAAGGCGAAAGCCGCGGGCGATTCGGCCACGGCCACCGCCGAGTTGGCCATGGCCGTGAAAGAAACCCCGCGTCATGCGGAAGCTTGGTTGCACTACGGGACGGTGTTGGGCTGGCAAAAACGTTATCCCGAAGCCCGCCACGCGATCGAACGCGGTCTCGCGATCGCGCCCCGCGATTTCGACCTTCGTCTCGCCCACGCCCGCGTGCTCGCCTGGCAGAACGATTTCAGTCGCGCCGAGGCGATCCTGGCTTCACTCGCGAAAGAATTTCCCGGCAACAACGAGGTCAAGGTCCTGCAAGGCCGGATCGCCGGCTGGACGCATCGACCCGATGAAGCGGAGCGGCATTATCGGGCGGTGCTCGGTCGCGATCCGAAACAAGTCGATGCCCTGACCGGTTTGGGCGATCTGGAACGCGACCGCCGTTCTCCCGCCACCGCGCGCGAGTATTACGAACAAGCACAGGAAATCGACTCGACGCCAGACATCCAATCGCGGCTCGATGCTTTGGACGACCTGCGGCTCTGGCGTTGGGACGGCGGAGTAACCGCCAGCCATTTCGATGCGGATGAACGTTCGGACTGGTGGAGCGTATGGGCGCAACTCAGTCGCGAGTCGCCTTTCGGCACCTGGTGGGGACGGCTCGAACAACAAGAGCGTTTCGAGCATCAGGATACGACGTTGGAAGCCGGCTGGGCGCGGACTTGGGAAGACCATTTCGAAGCGCGTGCCTTTGGCGGCGGTTCGCCCGATGCCGACTGGGCCACCCGCTGGTATCTCGAAAGCGACGTCGCCTGGCACCCGGGCGAGAAACCGTGGCCGTGGTTGGTGGCGGAGATCCGCTACAGCGAATTCGTGCCAAGGCACGTGTGGACGTTTCGAACCGGGATCAATCAGGACTTCGGCGACGGCTGGCGCTTGGCGCTGCGTTGGATCCATTTGGAATTTCAAGGAGGCGAGCCGACCGATGGCTGGATCGCTTCGATCGAACGCGAATTCGGCGACGGATGGTGGTGGCGGGTTGGCACCGCGAGCGGCGCGGAATCGATCACGGGCGAATCCTTGCAATCGGACAGCGTCTTGCGTTCGCAAACCTGGTTCGCGGGTCTACGGGGACCGATCACCGAAACGTGGGGTTGGCGCGCCGATATCGAACGTGAGGAGGTGGACGGCGGGCCCGATCGCACGGGCGTTTCTTTCGGCGTTCACCATCGCTTTTGAACAAGTCCGCCATGACGCTGCTGCAAACCCTCTGGCTCCTCACCGCGATCCTGTTAGGTTTGGCACTGCTCTTGTGGTTCGCGTTGTTGGCGACGCATTCGATGGAATCCCGGCGGGCGAAAAAGACCGCGCGTTACCACGAGCGCTGGCTCGACCGGCTGCTGCCGGTCATCGATGACGAGGAGGCGTTGAAAACATTGCCGCTTCCGAAGCGACGGGAGGAGATGGAAGCGGTCATCGGTTTGCTTCGCGAATTGGGCGAACGGTTTCGCGGCAGCTACAGTCATTCCATCACGCTGGTGCTCGATCAAATCGGCGCGGCCCGTTTCGGTTGCCGGCTGTTGGAATCTCGCTGGCCGTCGCAACGGATTCGCGGCGCGGCGTTGCTTGCCTGGTGCGGCACCACTGGCGAATCGACCCGCGGCCTGGAACATGCCCTCGACGATCGCGATCCACGCGTGCGCCTGGAAGCGGCGATGGGATTGGCGCGCAAGCAACTCATCCGCGATCCCGAGCGCGTATTGCGCGCCCTTTGCCGTGACCGCGCCGCCCACTCGCTGATCGCCCGCGACGTATTCCGCGTCTGGGGCGAAACCGAGACGGCCGATTGGTCGAAATTGCTCAAGCGGCAATGGCCCGAATACGGCTGGGTGTTGTTACTTGAAGCCGCGGGGGCCGCCGGTCGGGCGGAGTGGGTGCCGTTGATTGTGGCGCGCCTTCGACATCCCTCCCGCCTTGTCGTGCGCACGGCCTTGACGGCGCTGGAAGCCATCGGCGATCCGCTTGGAACCGAAGCCGCCCGAAAGGCGTGCCTGCATTCCGACTACGCGGTGCGCCGGCAAGCGGCGAAGACATTGGCGGCCTGTGGACGACTCGACGAGTGCGGCGCGACGTTGATGGAGTTGCTGGAAGATCCTGCGTTCGAAGTGCGCCGTCGCGCGCTCCGCAGCTTGCTGGAACTGGGAGGCAAAAACCTTCTCACCGGCAAAACGCCCGCCGATGACTGGCAGCGTGAACTTTTCGTGGAGGCGGGGCTGATCGCTCCGGAAACGACGTGACGCAGTGGCTCCACGGCTCCGGTTTCGCCACCTTCCTATGGACGGTCGGCGCCATCATTCTCACGCTGCAAGGGCTGCAAAACGTGATCTACCTCCTCCAGCTCGGCCGCGCCGTGCCGGAGTTTTTGCGCGCGCGACGGCGGGCGTCGCGATTGCGCGAGTGGTGGCTGCTTTCCTCCGAAAACACGCCTCCGGTCACCTTGCTGGTTCCGGGCTATAACGAAGAAGCGACGATCGTCGAAAGCGTGCGCTCGCTGCTTACGTTGCAATATCCCGAAATCGAAATCGTCGTGGTAAACGACGGCTCGAAGGACGGCACGCTCGCCCGATTGATCGAAGCGTTCGAATTGCAACCGGTGCGGCGCGCGTTGCCCCATCGTGTCGATCATCAACCAGTGCTCGGGCTCTACGGCACTCCCCGTTTGCCCGGGTTGCTGGTGGTGGATAAAAAGAACGGAGGCAAGGCGGATGCGTTGAACGCGGCACTAGACCTCGCCAAGCATCCGTTGGTTTGCGCGGTGGATGCGGACTCATTGCTCGACGCCGATGCGTTGTTGAAAGCGGTGCGGCCTTTCATCGACGAACCGGAATCGACCGCCGCGGTGGGCGGAACCATCCGCGTGGCGAACGGTTGCGTGGTGAAGGCGGGGCAAGTCCTCGAAGTGCGCGCGCCGTCGGGCTGGGTGGAGCTTTTCCAAGCCGTCGAATACATCCGCGCCTTTCTCATGGCCCGCATGGCGTGGACGCGGAGTCAGACCGTGACAATCATCTCCGGCGCGTTCGGCATTTTCCATCGCGAACGCCTGCTCGAAATGGGCGGCTATTCGCACGGCACGGTGGGCGAAGACATGGAACTCGTGGTGCGCTTGCATCGTCACGCCCATGAACAAAACGAACCGATTCAAGTCTGGCACGTGCCCGATCCGGTGTGTTGGACCGAAGCGCCCGACACGCTCAAGTTACTCGCCCGCCAACGAACGCGCTGGCAACGCGGCCTGTGCGAAACCTTGTGGCGTCATCGGTCGATGATCGGATCGCCTAAATACGGTGCGATCGGCATGAGCGCCTTGCCTCAGTTCCTGTTGTTCGACGTCGTGACCCCGGTTCTCGAATTGCTCGGTCTCTTGCTTGTGCCGCTTTGCACGTTCGCGGGAATTTTCAGCGTCGAATTCCTCCTGGCCTATTGCTTGATCGTGTTCGTCTTCGGCATCTGCATCAGCCTGTTTTCCTTCGTGCTCGCCGAGTTCTCGCTGCGGCGTTTCAAACGTCCACGCGATTTATGGCTCATGGCGCTTGGCGCGATTGTGGAAAACTTCGGTTACCGTCAGCTCAACAGCGCCTGGCGGGTTCTGGGCATCTGGCAGTTCCTTAAAAAGAAACAGGGCTGGGGCGACATGCAGCGGAAGGGATTTCAGAAGCCGGCGGCCTAATCACCCGCTTCAATTCCGCGAAAAAACTCCCAACCAAGCCAACGCCCCGCGAGTCCGGCCGAGTGACGCTTCGGCCTCCTCCAATAACACCGCGCGATCGGTCGTGTTGCCGGCCCTGTGCTCGGCTTTTTCGAAGAATGCGGCGAGTTCGCGGAAACCCAATGTCGCGCACGAACCTTTCGCCCGGTGCGCACAACGCCGCCATTTTTCATCATCATCGTAATCCAGCGACTCGCGCATTTCCCGCAAGCGATCTTCGGTTTCGGAAAGGGACATCTCCACCAATTCGGCATCGGCGTCGGAATCACCGATCAAACACGCTTCGAGTTGCGGTACATCCAGCACGCTGCCTCGAGCCGGAGGCGCCGACGCGACGGCCTTGCGTTGATGCCCGTCCGTTTGAGGCAACCATCGGGCGAGAATCCGCTGGAGTTTGGAAAGATCGAACGGTTTCGGAAGATAGTCATCCATTCCCGCCTGAAAGCAGGCCTCGGCATCGCCCGCCATCACGTGCGCGGTCACCGCGATGATCGGCACGCGCTTGGCGTTTTGCTGCGTTTCCCAAGCCCGGATTTGCCGCGACGCCTCGAACCCATCCATCGTCGGCAATTGGCAATCCATGAGGATCACGTCATAGCCGCCATTGCATCGGGCTTCGACGCCATCCGGTCCGTCGTCACGGATGTCCACTTTCAATCCCAGCGCTTCGAGCTGGCGAGTGAACACGCGCTGGTTCACGGGATTGTCTTCCACGAGGAGAAGCTTCGCATCAGGCAATTCGATCTCGGTGATATCCGGCGGATGGGAAGTCGGGTCGCCGTGCCCGGGCGATCCGCCGGACGCTTCGTCGGCCAAGAGGTTGTATAGATCGGAAGGACGGAACGGGAAACGCAACGTGTCCCGCACGCCAGCCGCTTCGAGTTGTTCCTGCGGAATGGATTCGTGCAACGGGGCGAGGACGAAACGCGGCGCATTTTCCAAATCGGGCCGTGCTTGCAGAAGAGCCGCCATTTTTTGCCACGAACTGCCAAGCGGCTGGCCGATCACCACGGCGGCCAGATCCTTCACCGGCGACAACGCTTTCAAGCCCGAACTATCGGCAACCACGATCACCTTCATGCCCCAGGCCAACGCGTGATGTTCGATCGAATGAGCGGTTTGATAGCGGCCCTCGATCAGAAGCAACACGCCGCCGCGGCACAACCGGGTGCTCGGGCGATCCGAAAGATGCGCGGCATCGAAACAAGCGGTGAACCAGAACGCCGCGCCTTCGCCCAACTGGCTTTCCACGCCCATCGTGCCTTCGAAGTGGTGGACGATCTCGCGCGAGATCGCGAGTCCGAGGCCCGTGCCATGATGCCGCCGGCTGAGCGAAGCGTTGACCTGGCTGAATGGCTCGAAGAGACGCTCCTGTTGCTCCGGGCTGATGCCGGGGCCGGTGTCGGTGACCCGAAATCGCAGCACCGACCGGCCTTTCTCGCCGGGACGCATGTTGACTTCGATCAACACGCTGCCGCGTTCGGTGAACTTGATCGCGTTGCCGACCAGATTGACGAGCACCTGCCGCAGCCGACGGGCATCGCCACGCACCGCCAGCGGCACGTCGGGCGCGATCCGGTAGGCCAGATCGAGACGTTTCCTCCCGGCGGGATCGGCGAACATGGCCAACACCTCTTCGATCGTTTCACTCAGGGCGAAATCCTGGCGGACGAAATCCATTTTCCCCGCCCGCAGTTTCGACAGGTCGAGGATGTCATTGATCAAATCGAGCAGGCTTTGCCCGGAAATGCGGATGGTTTCGACCAGTTCGCGCTGCTTGCCGTTCAGCCTCGCGTCGTGGGAAAGCAAATCCGCCGCGCCGAGCACGCCATTCATCGGCGTGCGGATCTCGTGACTGACGGAGGCGACGAAGGTGGAAGTCGCTTTCACCGCGTCGAGAGCCGCGTCCCGGGCTTCCGCCAAGCGCATCTGATAGCGGGTGCTTTCCTGACGATTGCGTCGTTCGAGCCAGGCGGTGAGAAACAGGACCACCACCCCGAAGGCGGAGCCCCCGAACGCCAACACCAGCATCCGGGTTTCGGACCTGGCGGCGTCGGCGTCGCGCTCCTTCAGCACTCGACTCTCGTATTCGCGGATTTTATCCGCTTCTCCGTCGATGCGTCCGGCCAGGGCAATCCCTTCGCGGAATCGCGTTGCGCGTTGATCGGCAGGCAATATCCTTAACTCCGTCGCGTTGCGCTCCAGGCCCTGCAAACGCTGTTCCAGTAAGTCAGCCAACCGGGCCACGTTCGCCGCTTGGATCGGATCGTCCGCTACCAATTTCCGCAATTCGGCAAGGTGCTCGATCGCGTTCCTCTGGAAGCCTTTGAAACTGTCCATCAGATCCGTGTCGCCCTGAGTCAGCAAAAAGACGCGCTGAACGCTTTCCGCCTCACGCAGGCTGCGATCCAACGCTTCCACCTCCACCCGCACCCGATAGCTCTGCTCGACCCACTGCTGTTGCTTGCGCAGATAACCCGTCTGTCCCAGCAGCAAGCCGCAGAGAGCGATGACAATCCCCGAGACCAGTGGGACACTGATTCTCAAAAGCTTTCCGTCATTCGTCCTGAACCACCCGGACATAGGGAATGTTTTTAACTTAAAATTCCATGAAAGGTAAATCAAGTTTACCGCAGGTCTTTGACATGGCCGAAAACGTCCCTCCGTAACGTCGATTCGCCGCTCCTCATCCGTATCTCAGCCACGCGAGGTCTTTGCGCCGCCGCTTCACCCCCGCGAACCAGCGGGTCGGGAAATAAAGCGCGACTAGTAGCAGGGTACTACAGATCCATACGGAGGAAATGCGCTCGAAACCGAAATACGCGCCTTGGTTCGTTCCATAAAGGGACAACCCGATGAGATACAGTCCTCTCAAGACGTATAGATGCAGCAAGTAAAAGAACATGGGCCCAGCCCCGAAGACCGCCAGAGTGGCGGGAAGCCGCCCGGAGGGCCATTTCTCGAACAGCGCCAACAACAACGCTCCCGTGCCAAGCGTCGGCAGCAGGAACAACAACGACGGCGGATACTTGGTCAACGACAGGAATCCCATAAGCGTCCGCAATCCGTCGCCCGCACGGGACCACGGCCTGTCGCCATAAGCCCCCATCCAACGGATCAACACGAATGCGATCAAGAGACCGATCCCAAGCCGGGTCAGTCGCCGGATCCTCTGGGTCGCCTCCAAGTTCGGCGCGAACCACGGTCCCGCGGCGTGCCCCAGCAGCATGACGCCGATCCAGGCGATCACCGGATAAGTGGTCTTGGCGATCATCCCGCCACCCAGATCGATCACCGCGCGCTGATGCAGCATCGCCCACGGCACGAACCAGGGCGAATCGGGTGCCAACACGATCGGATCGAGCAGATTGTGCCCGCAAACGATCGCCGCGCCGAGGCCGAAGCGCCAGACACGCGGCAAATGCAGCAACGCGGAAAGCGCAATCATGCAAACGCCGATCGCCCAGATCACCTGCAACCAGAAGGTTCGGGGCGGGAATTGGGCCGACCACGCGAAGCCGACGAAGGTGAGTTCGAGAAACAGAAGAAAGCATCCTCGCTTCAGCAGAAACCACGACGCTTCGCGCTTGCCGTGCCTCCGCCCGTAAAGCCACGCCGACAAGCCCGCCAACGCGACGAAAACCGGGGCGCAGAGCGTCGAAAGCCAACGCGTAAAGAAAAGCGCGGGCTCGACCGTGGCAGCGTCGACCGGATCCCCCACCTGCCGGTGCAGGAAGAACGTTTCCCGCACATGGTCGACGAGCATGAGAATCATGACGAACCCACGCAGCGCATCGATCGAAGCAAGACGCGCGCCTTCCCTTCCCCCGGACTTTTCGTCGCGCATACCGGCTTCAGAAGTTGAGGCTCATGCCGAATGTGACAGTCCTTGGGCTTCCCGGCTGCACCACGTTTTGACTGAGGGAGCTGACGTAGTAGGTTTCGTCGAACAGATTATCGACATCGAGGGTGAAGCGGAGGCTCTCGTTGTACTGCCAATACGACAGCGCCTTGAACGTCGTGTAGGCCGGTAGCTCGAAGTTCCCGCCTTCCTCGCCGCTTCTCGCCCCGACGTGAACCACTCCGCCGCCGACGCCGATTTTACCACCGCGCGACAGTTCGAATTCCTGAATCCCGAGGACGTTCGCCATGATCCGCGGGATGTTCAGCAACTCCGATCCTTCCCGTAGCAGCGAACTCTCCAGAACCCGGGCGTCCATCCAGGTCAGAGCGGACGAGACGCGGAAGGAATCGGTGAGCTGGCCGCCGAGGTCGAACTCCACGCCGCGGCTGCCGGCCTTGCCGCCGTTGACGAGAAACGTCCCGGATGGATCGGTCGGATCCATCACCAGCACGTTTTCCTTGCGGATATCGAACACCGCCAGGGTCGCTCCCAGTTTCCCGTCCTCCCGCTGATACTTGAGCCCGGCTTCATACGCGGTGCCATATTCGGGCTCGAAGCTGTCGAAATTCTGATCCGTCCCCTGGCTCGGGCGGAACGATTCGCTGTAGCTGAGGTAAGCGCTCAGATTTTTTGTCGCCAGCCAGGTGAGCGCGGCACGCGGAATGACCGGCGTGTCATGTTGCGCGCTTTCGCGCCCCGCCACCCGGTCGTCCACCCGCTGGTGGTAGTCCTCCGCCCGCAGCCCCAGCAGCAGTTTCCAGCTTTCGGTCAGGGAAATTTGGTCCTGCAAGAAGACCGCGAAGCTTTCCTGGTTTTCGGTGCGGTCGTAGAGGGTGGACGACAGCGCGGGTTTCGGCTGGCCGTAAACCGGGTTGAAGATGTCCAGATTGACCCCGTAGTTCCCGGACAGGAGGAGTTGGTCGGTCTCGAACGCAAAGGCGTCCACCCCGGCGAGCGTGGCGTGCTCGAGGCCGAATGCCTTGAACTTGCCATGCAGCTCGACCTGGGCGGACCAATCTTGCGAGTCGTAGTCCCGGAAGCGGTATCGACGGCGCATCGTGCCATTGGCCAACACGTTTCGCGTTTCCGTCGAATACCCATACAGGCTGTTGAGCTTGTTCGAAACCCCGGCGCGCAGTGACCAATCGCCGTCCAGTTCATGCGTGAGCCGGAGCTGGTTGGTCAGGTTTTCGTTTTCAATCGGCGCATCGTTCGGTTCGCCGAAAAAGCGATCGATCGGCACGACTCCGAGCCGGCCGTTGATCGCGAATACGCCCCGATCGAAGTCGTTCTCCGCGGACAAAAACTCGCCGGTGTATTCCAGCGTCGTCCGCTCGCCCGCCTTCCACGTGAAGGCCGGTGCAATGAAGTGGCGCTGGTGGCCGACGAAATCGCGGAACGAGTTCGAGTCCTCGAAGGCGGCATCGAAACGATAGGCGAATTGATCGGAGAGAGGACCGGTGGAGCCGAGAGTTTGGCGGAAAAAGTCGAAACTCCCCACCGTGCTGGCGAGCTCGTGTTCCCGCGTCCATTGCGGTTTCTTCGTCACCACATTGAGCGTGCCGCCCGGATCGGACGCCCCGAACAAGGCCGCGCTCGGGCCTTTCAGGAACTCGATGGATTCCACGTTGGCGCTGTCGCGCGGCGCATTGAACCCGCGGTTGGCGGCGAAGCCGTTAAGCAAATAGCCCAACCCCGCGTTCCGGGAATCACCCGAAAATCCGCGGACCGCATAGTTCTCCCACAAGTCCGAGAAGGAGTTCTGCCGCGAGATGCCACTCACATAGTCGAAGGTGTCGCTGACGCGCACGGCGGAAACGTCCTCCAACTGCTTCTCGCCGATCACCCGGACGGACTGCGGCGTTTCCATCAGCGGAATCTTCGAGCGCGTCGCGCCATACGCCTCCGTCTCATAAAAGCGGGATGCCTCGGCCGCGGCGGTCACCACCATTTCCTCCAATTGTTGCGGCGGCGCCTCGTCCGCCTTGCGCTCCACAGATGCTTCCTCCGCAAGGCTGGCGAGCGCGGGGAAAAACCAAGGCACGGTCAAAATCATCGATTTCCGGATGGACATGCGCGGAGACATACGCAAACAACCGGCACGTGCAACTTTTTTGCGTTTGCAAAAGAAATGCACCAGAAACGAACCCTTTGCCTCGCGATGACGCTGACACCCGCCATTCCCGCCTCGGCCCTGACCGACGCCGCACGCGGCCTCGCCCAGCAAATGGTGCTGTGGGGCCACGACGTCCGCCATCCGGGAGGCAACGCTCTGGTGCGCTTCGGCATGGAACGTTCGCCCTCGCCCGGTCTCACCGGCACCAGTTGCTATTCCCAACCTTGGGAAAGCGGCCGCATTGATCTGCACGGGGCGGTTGCTTCGTGGACGGATTTCAGAAACGGCCCGGGCTGCATTTTTTGCCGGGATGAAGGCGGGATCCAACTCTGGCTTGAACAACGGTCCCCGGTGCCTGGGCAAGATCACGGCGTCGCCGGCTCTCCGCGCGAACGCTGGGACGCATTCATCCCCTTCCTCCGTTGGCTCGCCGCCTATGAAGCTTGGGTGCCCGCCACCCTCGGGCACGCCTGGCGCGGTGAAACCTACCGAGCCCTCGCACGACTGCCAAAAGGCAAGCCGTGGCTTCCGCCCGCTCTCGCGCTCCGCTGGTGGAACCTCGCCCTGACCGGCCTCCCGCCCCGCGCCAAATCGCTCCTTTCCCTATAACACGATGCTGCCCGTCACCATCCTCTCCGGCTTCCTCGGAGCCGGCAAAACCACCCTGCTCAATCATATCCTCAAAAACCGGGCCGGCCTGAAAGTCGCCGTGATCGTGAACGATATGAGCGAGATCAACGTCGACGCCGAAACTCTCCGACGCGGAGACGCCGCGCTTTCCCACACGGAGGAGAAACTCGTGGAAATGTCCAACGGCTGCATTTGCTGCACCCTGCGCGAGGACTTGATCGTCGAAGTCTCCCGCTTGGCGAAGCAAGGCCGCTTCGACGCGCTGTTGATCGAATCGACCGGCGTGTCCGAACCGATGCCCGTGGCCGAAACCTTCACCTTCGAAGACGAGCGCGGCCACTCGCTTTCCGAACTCGCCCGCATCGACTGCATGGTCACGGTCGTCGACGCCCCGAATTTCCTGCGCGATTACTCCACCGGCGAAAGCCTCAAGGAACGCGGTCAGAGCCTGAGCGAGGCAGACGAGCGCACCATCGTCGACCTGCTGACCGACCAGATCGAATTCGCGAACATCATCGTCATCAACAAGACCGACTGCGTGACGGCGGAGGAGCTCGCGGTCGTGAAAGGCGCGGTGCTCGCCCTCAACCCCAAGGCGCGCGTAATCGAAAGCCACTTTGGCGAAGTCCCTCCGGCGGCGCTCTTGAACACCGGCCTGTATTCCCAACAGGAGGCCGAAAGCACACCGGGCTGGCTCGACTCGCTGGTCCATCACACGCCGGAAACGGAAGAATACGGCATCGGCAACTTCATCTACTCGCGCCGCCGTCCGTTCCACCCGGAGCGTTTCCACCGGCTGCTCTCGCAAGGCTGGCCGGGCGTCATCCGTTCGAAAGGATTGTTCTGGCTCGCGACGCGGCCGGATCACGCCGGATTCTGGTCGCAGGCTGGCGCGATCGCGCGAAACCAATGCGCGGGTCGCTTCTGGGCCGCCGTGCCAAAGGCGCAACGCCCCTCCGATCCCGATTCGGTCAAGTCTCTGAAACGAAGCTGGCAGGACCCTTGGGGCGATCGCCGCCAGGAAATCGTCCTCATCGGCCAAGGCCTCGACCGCCGGGAACTGGAAGCGATGCTGGACGACGCGTTGCTGACCGACGCCGAATACCAAAAAGGCCCGTCGGCTTGGACGCACTTCCCCGATCCGTTCCCTTCGTGGAGCTGAAAAGCAGCATGATTCCCGCCGCGGCTGAAGTCGGCCCGTTCCTTGACACCAAGGACATACGATGGCTTCATTCGGATGGAAAATGGCAAAAGCGACCGTCACTTTCGAGCAGCTCGACCGTGAGCACCGCCGCGAGCGCTCGCGCGATGCCGAGCGGTTGCGCCGCCGCGAAATCACTCCGGAAGCCTTACAGGCGGAAAATTCCCTGCTCTCGAAAAACTCCAAGGTCACTTTCGATCTGGCCGCCTACCTCAAAAAGGCGCGCCGATGAACGGAAAAAATGAGCCGACCGAAGTCCGGGACTTCGGGGCGGTATTGGGAACATCCGTGAATGGCGAGCGACCCTTGCTGGTTGGCGGTCATGCGGTGAGCCTATGGGCGTGGGCATACCGCGACCGGATAGGTGACCTCCTGAATCGCTGGTTGCCACTGACGAGCAAGGATCTGGATTTGTATGGAACCCTCGCCCTGCTCGAAGAACTGAAACGTCGGTTCGGAGGGGAATACCGGCTATCAGGCCCCCGCAGCCCCGTCGTGGGACAGTTGGTGGTCAACCTGGGTGGCAAGGAACGTAAGATCGATGTCTTGAGAAACGTGGTCGGACTGGGACCGAGGGATCTGAACGCCCAAGCCGCGGAACTCGAAGTTCAGGATGAGGGCGGCTCCTATGTCGCCCGCGTCCTTCCACCGGTCATTCTTCTACATGCGAAAATCGCGAACCTCGCCACCCTCGATCAGGAAGACCGCAATGATTACAAGCACGTACATCTGATGCTCCTCGTAATCCGGGCCTATCTTTCCCAGCTTCTCGAAGCGGTGAGCGACGGCCTCATTGAATCGCGGGATGCGATTGACCAGCTGGAACGGGTTCGCACAACCGTCACATCCCCCCACGCCATCAAGTGCACGACGGCGCACGCAATCGACTTCAGCGAAATCTGGCCGCGACAGCTTCTGCTAGAAACCACGGACGAACGAATCCGGAACTTCGTGAAACACCGCCTTCCTCCGCCGGAATGAAGATGGTCGGGCGGCATGATTCCCGCAGCGGCTGAAAACCCGGCCCGGCCCTTTCCGCTACACGGCACGCCGTGGGTTCCGCGCCCCGCCCTTGACACGGCTCGCCCGGTCCCGCAGCTTGCCCTTCGTGACGACGATTCTCCGCGGGCTATTTGAGCTGCGGGCGCCCCTGCTAGGGCTGCCCACCCGCTGAGCTATTTCTTTTTCCCATCGCCGTCCTCAGGCTCGCCGCACAAATTTCCCGCGGCGCCTTTCGTTTCCCACCGCTCTCTTTCTTTTTTCCATGCAACCTTCCGCGATCGCCAAATACCGGCCTTTCCCGCCCGTCTCCTTGCCCGACCGAACTTGGCCGGACCAAACCATCACCCGCGCCCCGATTTGGTGCTCGGTCGACCTCCGCGACGGCAACCAAGCGCTGCCCCAGCCGATGTCGGTCGAAGAGAAGCTCGAGTTCTTCGACCTGCTGTGCCGGATCGGCTTCAAGCAAATCGAAGTCGGCTTTCCCTCGGCCGCGGACACCGAGTTCAACTTCTGCCGCCGTCTGATCGAGGAGGATCGCATTCCCGACGACGTGACGATTCAGATCCTGGTGCAAACCCGCGAGCACCTGATCCGCCGGTCGTTCGAAGCGATCGCCGGAGCGAAGCGCGCGATCGTTCACATCTACAATTCCACCTCGCCGCTGCAACGCCGCGTGACCTTCGGCGACGCCTCGCGAGAGGACATCAAGAAGCTGGCTATCGATGGCGCGAAGCTGGTGAAGGAATTGGTCCCGACGATCCCGCAGACCGAAGTCATCCTGCAGTATTCGCCCGAATCGTTTTCCGACACCGAACTCGATTTCGCCGCCGAGATTTGCAACGCGGTGATCGACGTCTGGCAGCCGACTCCGGAGAAAAAGATGATCATCAACCTGCCGGACACCGTCCAGTGGGCCACGCCGAACATCCACGCCGACATGATCGAATGGATGATCCGTCATCTGAATCGCCGTGATTCGCTCATCGTCTCGTTGCACACGCACAACGATCGCGGCACCGGCACCGCCGCCACCGAGCTGGGCCTGATGGCTGGCGCCGATCGTGTGGAAGGCACGTTGTTTGGCAATGGCGAACGAACCGGCAACTTGGACATCGTCAATGTCTCGCTGAACATGAACAGCCACGGCATCGAAACCGGCCTCGATTTCTCCGACCTGCCATCGATCCGCGCGGTCTACGAACGCATCACCAAGATGACCGTTTCCGAACGCCAGCCTTACGCCGGCGAATTGGTGTTCACCGCCTTTTCCGGCTCGCATCAGGACGCGATCAAAAAAGGCCTCGATCGTCGCGCACGCGAAACCGCCATCGATCCCGCGACGCCATGGGGCGTGCCTTATTTGACGATCGACCCGCAGGACATCGGTCGGTCGTACGAAGCGATCATCCGGATCAATTCGCAATCGGGCAAAGGCGGCATCGCCTACATCCTCGATCGCGAACATGGCCTGGATCTGCCCAAGACGATGCATCCGCAGGTGGGCAAATACATTTACGACCTCGCCGATCAATTGGGCCGTGAGCTGACGGCCGACGAGATCCGCGACGCGTTTTATTTGCGCTTCACCAACCTGACGTCGCCGCTGACTTTGGTGGACTACGAACTGGTTCACCACGTCGAACCGCGCGGTCACGTCGAGTGCCAGGCGCTGGTGCGTTTGGAAGGCGAGGAAAAGCGGATCAAAGGCCTCGGCAACGGTCCGATCAACGCCTTCGTCCACGCGCTCGAAGAGTCCGGCATGAAGGACTTCAAGGTCACCGACTACCGTTCGCACGCCGTGCGCGGCGGGTCCGATGCGAATGCCGCCGCTTATGTGCAAGTCCAGCACGACGACGGCCGCATCCTGTGGGGCTGTGGGGTCGATCCTTCCATCGAAATGGCCGGCCTCAAGGCCTTGGTCAGCGCATGGAATTTGTTGCACTGATTTCAAAAAAGTTCCCTTGCGTGGAGGCCAATCCGCGCGAATGTGACTTGGAGTCGGACGATCGGATCGAGACAACAAAATGAATTCCGAAAGGAGTGAGTTTTGGATCCTAGCCTCAGAAGTCGCCCGGCTCTTTCTTTGCCTTTGCAACTCGCTCCATCGGTTTCCGGTGGAGCGATTTTTTAATCCACCGGTTGCACGCCGGCGATTCGGTGCGATTTTCACTTTAGAACCGGACGATCCGGTCGCACACAAGCGAATCTCGTTTGATTGAAAACAAGATCAACGCTGCGACCAAAAGGATATCGCCCGGTTCGTTTTTGTACGACGTTTCTCCGAGAAAAAATCGGTTGCGGCCAAACGATTCCACGCGATTCTCTTTCCTAGAGCCGGACGATCGGATCGAGAATTAAAGCGAGTCCCATCTGAGATCTCGCCTCGACCGCAAAGGGTATCGCCCGGCTCATTTTTTTTGTACGAAAGTTTCCGCAAAAAACCCGTTGCGGATTCGCCAAAGAGGGCGACTTTGATTCCAAGAGTCGGACGAAAAACAGATCTAAAAAACACGATCCAAAACTTCTTAAAGCTGGAAAGTGATGGTCTAAAGATTTCGCCTGGCTCTTCTTTTTTGTACGGAGCAAGGAGCCGGGACATTCCTGTCCCGCGAATGAAACGGAAAGAAACGGGGCAGGAATGCCCCTGCACCTTGCTACCAAACGCCCTGCTCGACCAACTGCTTGGTCGCCGCCTCTGCCCATCCACGGTTGGCCGCGGGCGAAGCGGGTGAAGGGTGCAAGACCCGGCCGATCGAGAACGATCCGCCCACCCACGCCGCCGCTTGCCGCAGTCGCTCTTCCGCGAACGCGCCCACGCCGATCAACCACTCCGGTCGCGTCGCCCGGATCGTTTCCGCCAGATGCGCGAGACAAGCTTCCTCGACCGGCGTCATTTCCGCCGACGAAATTTTGTCGGGCGTGAGATTCGCCCCGCTCGCGCTCATCCAGACGAGCGGGCAATAATTCACCACGAAGTGGTCGTGGAAAAAGTTCTCCGCCGCCCCGAAACGCTCGGCGAACAGGCCCCATAGCCGTCGCCCGCTAACCTCGGACTTCGGGCAGGCGAATCCCTGCACGGGACGCTTCGGGTGCTCGTGTTCCGGTTTGCCGACCGCCTCTTCGATTCCCATCCAATCACGCACGGCGGCCACTTCGCCGAACGGCACGCCGGTTTGCGCCATGCCGAAAGGACCGGGATTCATTCCGAGAAACAGCACCCGCTTCCCGCCTTCGCCGTAACGTTGCAAATAGGCCTCGTGAGCAAGCCTCGCATAATCGAGAGGCAAATAAACGTGGGAAACGGGAGGCGCGAAAGAGAGATCGCGAAGCGCGTCGGCAAGCGATCGGGAAGCGGCGACAAGGGCGGCGGCGGACACGCAGCGACTGAAGCGTGCCGTTGGCTCAAGCGCTACTTTTTCCAGCCGCCCTCACCCTCGCGTTTCGCTCCACGCTCCAGGTCGCGAAGGTGCTCCTTATGCCGCGCCATCGGCGTGCCATCGGGCAAATCGGTTCCCCGGGTGTAAATCCGGCAGAAGCCTCGCATGACCAGACGTTCGTCAAGCCATGCGGGTGAATCTCCGTCTTCCAGCCGGACGAACGCGTGAAACCGTCGATCGCCAAACGGATCTTCCCAGCGGGTGAACACAGTGACCGCCTTGGCTTCCAGCAACCTCAGCACGTATGACTTCGCCTTCTTGCCCAGCGCCACCGCTTCATCGGACGAGAGACCATCGAAGTAATCCGCCTGATCCTGAATGCGCTGCTGATTCGATTCGCCCCCACCGTAGCGCTTGAACGCGCTTTCGGGCGTATCCACGAAATACAGCCGGAACGTTTCCTCCCGGCCGTCCGGCAAACGCAGGCGGAAACTATCGCCATCGTTCAAACGATCCTTCACCAGCACGCAACCCTCGTAGCGTTCGTAAGCATCGGTTTTCTCCGGCTTCTGGCCGCGACGGCTTTGAACCTCCTCGCTCCGGGGTTTCCGATTTTCGGGAGCATGTGCCTTTTGCCATTCGCCCCAACCCCATGCCAACGCGGCGGCGATCAACACGAGCACGCTGCTCCACGTCTGGCTGCGCGCGCGAATCGCCATGGCTCACAATCCTTTGAATCCCTGATACTCGGGATACAACCCGACGGGCACGGAAACCTGGCCCCACTCGCGGTTGAGGCGGCGGTATTTGTTGATGAAGTCAATGGGCACCGCCCAGTTGTTGAAATCGCGCGGAGCGTTGTCGCGCAGCATGCCGATGCTCAGATTGTGGCGCATTTCGAAATGCAAATGCGCCGGATACATTCCGCGATTGCTGCCGATCGTGCCGACTTGCTGGCCGCGTTTCACCAGTTGGCCGACTTTGACCATCATCTCGTGGAGGTGGCCATAGAGCGAATCGACATACTTCACCTGCCCCGAAGCGGGGTCTCGATAGGCATGGCGGATGAGCACCACATTACCCCACCCCTGCCTGACGTCGTAAGCCCACGTCACCACGCCATCGCCGCAACTGTAAACGGGATCACCTAAGTCACTGTCGCCGCCATTGCGTCCGTTCCAGTCTTCGCCGTAGTGGATCGCACCGCTGAGCCGGACGCCGCGAGCGGTGTAATAACCGGTGCCCGGCGGCCTGCCAACAGGCAGGTCGAAGCCGTCGGCCAAGGGTACTCGCACCGTCGATTGCGCCGCAGCGGAACCGACGCCGACCAACCAAGCGGCGGCGAGGAAAATCCTGAAAAAACGGGCCATTGAGCCTGAAACGGTCACTCCCCTACTTCACTCCCGGCCGTCAGTCCGGGCAACAAAAATTGATAGAGTTCAGGCGCTCCCTAGCACACCTGCGGCAGCCAGGCCACTGATGAGCAAGCCAAGCGCGATGCGATACCACCCGAAAATCGCCAACCCGTGGCGTTGTAAATAACCGACCAGCCACTTCACCGCCAACGCGGCGAAGATCATCGCGGAAACGATGCCGATCACGAGATTCAACCCGCCGAACTGCGCCCACATGAGTTTCGCGCCGCCGAGCCAGTGTTCGAAATCGGGGCCGCTGTGGTGCATTTTCCAGACCGCCTTCTTAGCGGTCGCGGCGGTCAACGTCACGACGCCCAGCAGGAACGAATATTCAACCGCCGCGCGCACCGATAAGCCGACCATCAAGCCGCCGACGATGGTCATTAAACTGCGGCTGGTGCCGGGCCACATTGCCACGCATTGCAACAGACCGATGACGAGTGCGAGCTGCCAGGTGAGATGGCCGAGTTCGCGCGCGCCACCGGAAACCGGATGTTTTTTTCGCCAGAATGACACGGCCAAAATCGCAAGCCCGCCGACAATGCACGCGGTCGCTACCGCCCATGGATGGAACAACTTTTGCTCGATCCAATCGTTGAACAACACGCCGATCACCGCCGCGGGCAAAAACCCGGCGATCAGATTCATGAACAGGCGGAATCCGGCGGCGTCCTTGCCCAGAAGCCCGGCGGCCATTTGCTTCACGTGCCGCCAATAAAGACCCAGCACGGCGAGAATGGCGCCGCCCTGGATGCAGATGGCGAAGGCGTCGGCAGCTTCTTTTTCCGCGGGCGAAATCGTGCCGATTCCCATCAACCGTTGCGCGACGATCAGGTGACCGGTCGAGCTGATCGGCAGGAATTCGGTGATGCCTTCGATCAAGCCGAGCAGGAAAGATTGCCAAGGATGCATGCGCGGCTGGAAAGTGACGGCTTCGTTCGCCCCCGGCAAGGGATTTGCGGTTGCTTCCGGGCGGAGTGGAAAGGATGTTCCCGGCGTCGTCCCGGCATGAAAAAACGCTACCTTCGCATCGTTCGTCGCATGTACCGCGCTCTGCGGCACCCGCGGCTGCGGCATCGCGATTGGTGGCAAGCACTGACGCACGCGTTGTTCGAACGACGGCTGTGGATGCCCTGCCGAGACACGGTGGCGACCGGCCTCGCGATCGGCCTGTTTTTCGCCGTCATGCCGGTGCCGATGCAAATGATCTTCGCCGGGGTGATCGCCATGCGGTTCCGCTCGAACGTGCCCGTCGCGATGGCGTCGTGCTGGTTGAGCAATCCGGTGACCAACGTGCCGATCTGGGCGTTCCAGTTAGTTCTCGGCAACTGGATCCAAAGTCTCCTGCACCTGCCCATGCCCGAAATCCTCGGCATGCAAAAGCACTTGCCCGGCGTCGGAATGGTGCATGCGGGCACCTTCATTCTCGGAGCGCTCGCCTCGGGCCTCCTCCTCGCGCTGCTCGCGTTTCCGCTGGTGCATTTGCTCGCCCTGCTGATGCCGCAGCATTTTCCGGTGCGACCGCACAAGGCGGAGAAAGTTTCGGCCTTCATGCGGAAAATCCGCGCGCAGCGAGAGGCGAGAAGGATTGCCCGCCATCAGCAAACACCGCCTACACCGTAACGGGCGAGAACCTTACAAGCCGACCCACTGCAGCGCTTCTTTCATCGGTCCGGCCTCGGCATTCACGTGTCCCATCCCGGGGATATTGATGAATCGATAAGTCAGCTTGGCGTCCTCCCACTGACCGCTGGTTTTTTGGATTTCCGCGTAATTGAAATCCTTGTCACCGGAAACCACCACCCACTTCAATTTACCCCGGTCGCCGCGTTTGAAATCGCGCAATTCCAAGCCTGGGAAATGTCCACCGTTCGCGCTGTATGACGGAAGATAGCTCTGCGCCGCGTGGCTGATCGCGCCGAGGAAATAGTCCGGATACATCGCGGCGGTCAGCATCGCCATATGCCCGCCACCGGACAACCCGCTGACGACACGGCGCTTCGGGTCGATCTTGTATTGCTTCTCCGCCGTGGCGAGGGCGTCCATCGAGAGAAGAACCCGCCGGATCATCGGCTGATCGTTCCCAACGTTATCCGCGCTCACCACGATCAATTTCAACTCGTCGAACAACGCTCGCCAATGGGCGGGAATGCCACCGTGCCCCGGATTGATAAAGAGCACCAAACCGTAGGGAACGGTGCCATTGTAGGACGCGGGCACATACATCCGGCAGACATCCTTGGCGTCGTCGCGTTGCAGCCAAGTCTCCGGCGTGCCCTTGCTAATTTCTTTAAACGCTCCGGCTTTGAATCCCTCGAGCACCGCTTTGCGGTCGCGATCCTTGAAAGCTTCCTCCGCCGCCGGAAACAACCGCGCTTCCATTTTCAAACCCAGCCGCTCGCCCGTCGGCGCGGCGGGTTTCGACTTTTCCGCGGCGATGAATTCCCGGTCGGCTGGCGATAATTTCGCAAGGGGATACTGCACGTCTTTGCCCTGCATCTTCAGCGTGACCGTCGTCGCATCCGAGGAGACGAACTCCGCCTCCAATTTACGACCTTCGCTATTCGTCCACGTCCGGGCGAAGCCAGGGGCGCAACAAAAACCCCATACCAGGTAACAAACCACGCGGGCGCGAATCATGCGTCACCCTGGAAACGCGGTTGCGTTCGATCAAGCCTTACTGAAGGCCGGACCGGAAGTTGGAAAACTTGCCCTACTTCGTCTTCGGCTCGCGCAGACCGCTGATGAACAGCAATGTCGCCGCGATGCAGATGCAGGAATCGGCGACGTTGAACGACGGCCACCAGCCGCCGCTCGATGGCACGAGTTCGTCGTAAAACGGCAGCTTCACCGAAATGAAGTCGACGACGTAGCCAGCCGACAAACGTTCCCAGAAAGACGCGTCCTTCAAATAACTGAGCTGCGAACCTTGCGTGAGCCGATCGGTGAGATTGCCGAAGATCCCGGTGAGCAACAGCACCACCGCGATTTGCGAGAGCGCGCTGTTGAAGACGCCTTTCTTCCAAAACAAGCGGATCAGCGCCATCGCCACCAGCGGCACGACGAGGAAAACGACCGGTGCCCATGCCGTGCCATTGCCCATGCCGAAAGCCACGCCCTGATTATGGACGCGCGAAATGTGGAACCAGCCTTCCGAAACCGGAATGTATTCCCACGACGAATGCGTGCCCCGCTCCGGCTCGGGCAAGTGGAATACGATCCACCACTTCGTTACTTGATCGAGCGCATAGAGCGGCAGTCCCAGGAACAGCAGAAGCTTTCGAAAAAAGGTCATCGGTTGTTTGGCGGTTCCACCTCGTCCATTCCGTCGATCCAGTCCACTTCGTTTTTCAAACCGGCTGGCACACCGACTCGCAACGTTCGCACAAACCTTCCTCGGTCAGAGGCTCGTGACGACGGCAACGCGGGCAAAGGCACAGCTCCGTCTTGCGGGCCACGGCGGACAGTTCAGCGCCCTCCGACACGTTCAGCCCGGCGAGGATGAAGAACTCGCTCGCGAGTTCACGGTCGTTCAGCAACGGCAGCACCGCTTCGTCCGTTGGCACGACCAGATCAACTTCCGCTTCGTTATTGCGGGTGAATTCCTTTGCCTGGATCTTCGCTTCGATCGCGGTTTGGATCACCGATTTGATCTGGAATAAACGCTCGGCGGAAGCGCTCGCTTCGCCGGGCGCATAGGCCGGATCGGCTTCGGGGAAATCCTGCAGGTGGACGCTTTCGTCGCAGAATCCGGCGTGTTCCCACGCTTCATCGGCGGTGTAAGCGAGGATCGGCGCGAGCAGTTTCGCCAGCGCGACAAACACGTCGTACATCGCGGTCTGGGAAGCGCGGCGACGCAGCGAATTCGGAGCATCGCAGTACATCCGGTCCTTCGTCACGTCGACGTAAACGGCGGAAAGATCGGTCGTGCAGAATTGGTTGAGCGCGTTGAAGACCTTGCGGAACTCATAGGTCTCATACGCCTTGCGGCACTCGGCGACCACGGCGTGCAAACGTTCGAGGATCCAACGATCGAGCAACGGCATGTGGGCGGGCGAAACGCGGTCGGTCTCCGGATTGAAGCCGTCGAGGTTACCCAACAGAATACGCAGCGTGTTGCGCAGACGACGGTACGGTTCGGCGACTTGTTTGAAGAGATCCTCGCTGAAGGGAACCTCGTTCTGCCAGTCGACGGAGGATACCCACAGGCGGACGATGTCGGCACCGTATTTGTTGTAAAAGTGAGCGGCGTCGATCGGCTTACCCGCTTTCTCGGCGTCGGACTTGGAGAGCTTGCCCTTCTTGTCCTTGTCGACGACGAAGCCGTGGGTCAGCACCGCCTTGTAAGGAGCGGCTTTGCGCCACGCGATGCTCATCATCAGCGAGCTCTGGAACCAACCGCGATGCTGGTCGGTCGCTTCGAGGTAAAGGTCGGCTGGCGCGTGGAGCTCGGGATGCGTTTCAAGCACGGCGACATGCGAGCAACCGGAGTCGATCCACACGTCGAGCGTGTCGCGGCACTTCTTCACGCCCTCGGGCAAACCGAGCAGTGCGGCGAGTTCCGCGTCCGATTTCTCGAACCAGACGTTCGTGCCTTCCTTCTCGACGAGATTGGCGATCTTGCGGGCGAGTTCGGGCGAAAGGATCGCCTGGTTGTTTTCATCGAAGAACACCGGCAGCGGCACACCCCACGTGCGCTGGCGCGAGATGCACCAGTCCGGGCGCGCTTCAACGGTGCCGTAGATGCGGTTACGACCCCACGCGGGCAGCCACTCGACGCCGTCGATCGCTTTCAAGGCTTCGCCGCGCAGGGTGTCGAGCGAGATGAAGAACTGCTCCACCGCGCGGAAGATGATCGGCGTCTTCGAGCGCCAGCAATGCGGATAGGAGTGCGTGTATTTTTCGCGACCCAGCAGCGCACCTTTTTCCTCAAGGATCTCGATGATGCGGTCGTTGCACTTGAAGACGTGCTGACCGGTCAGTTCGGGCAAACCGGCTTCGTCGGTGAACAAGCCATCGTCATCGACGGGCGAAAGCACACCCAAGCCGTAATGCATCCCGGCGAGGTAGTCGTCCGCGCCGTGACCCGGAGCGATATGCACCGCGCCCGTGCCGGTCTCGGTCGTGACGAACTGGCCGAGGATCAGCTTCGACGCACGATCGAGGAACGGATGACGCGCTTCGAGGTTCTCCAGTTCGCCGCCTTTGAATTCCTTGAGCGTTTCGACCAGTTTCAAGCCGGTCTTCTGTTCGAACGCTTCGATCAAATCGCGCACGACGATGAGCGTTTCGCTGCGACCTTCGCCTTCGAAGCGTCCGGCGACATAGGCAAATTCCGGATGCACCGCCACGCCGAGGTTGGCGGGCAACGTCCAGGGAGTGGTCGTCCAGATGACGATCGAAGCATCGGGCAAACCGAGTGTCGTTTGCGTTTCAGCGGAAAGCGCGAACTTCACGAAGATCGCCGGACTCTCCTTTTCCTTATACTCGACTTCGGCCTCGGCCAACGCGGTGTGCGCGCCGTAGGACCACTGGACGGGCTTCTTCGATTGGTAAACGCAGCCGCCTTCGACGAGCTTGGCGAACACGCGCAGGATCTCCGCCTCGTAGCCCGGGGCCATCGTGAGGTACGGATTGAACCAATCGCCGAACACACCCAGGCGACGGAACGAACCACGCTGGATCTCGATGAACTTCTTGGCGAACTCGGTGCAGCGGCGACGGATCTCCGCCGGTTCGAGGTGACGCGCCTCTTCCTTGATCACCTTGAATTCGATCGGCAGGCCGTGGCAATCCCATCCGGGAATGAACGGCGCTTCGAAGCCAGCCATGGTCTTCGATTTCACGACCAGGTCCTTGAGCACCTTGTTGAGCGCGGTGCCCATGTGGACGTCGCCATTGGCGAAGGGAGGACCGTCGTGAAGGATGAACCTCGGCGCGTTCTGGCCGCGGCGGCGGGCGATGACCCGCTGGTAAAGATCGCCGCTTTCCCACTTCGCCAAACGCTTCGGCTCGTTCTCCACGAGATCTCCGCGCATCGGAAAACTCGTCTGCGGCAGGGTCAGCGTGTCTTTGTAGTTCTTGGCGTCCGAGCTCATGGGAAGGGCGCGGACGCTAGCAACGGGGCCGGGAGGGGTCAACCCCCCGTCCCGGGTGGGTTTTTCCCCCACTTGATCCCCGGACCTCTTTTCCCTAGCACCGGCCGTGCTTCGACGCCTGCCGCTGCTGTTTTTGCCCGTTCTCCTGAGCCAATGCGCCCTCGTCCGGCCGCCCTCGCCGGTCGTTCGCCAGCCGGTTTTTCACGTCGACCAAGACCGTTACGACGCCCTGAAGCCTTCCCACGCCCGGATCACCATCGATCTGGCCGCTCAGAAAGCCCGGCTCACCGACCGCAGCGGCGACGTCGCCCTCGAAACCGACGTTTCCACGGGCAAACCGGGCCACGACACCCCGACCGGAACGTTCCGGATCATGGAAAAAATCGAGGACAAGCGCTCCAACCTCTACGGCCGCTACAAAGACAGCAAATCGGGCCTCGATCTCGGATCCACCCTCGATCACCCCAAGCCGCCCAAAGACGCCATCTACGAGGGCTACGCGATGCCTTATTGGATGCGGCTGACCCATGACGGCGTCGGCCTCCACACCGGACAAGTCGTCCCGGGCGAACCGGTGAGCTTCGGCTGCGTGCGCGTGCCGGCGACCGTGCAGCCGCTCCTTTTTGCCAAAGCCCAAGTAGGGACCCGGGTGGAAATCCTCGCGGAGGCCTCCGGCGAGCCCGTCATTTCCCAACTCCCGCCGCGTTGACATCCGCCCGGCCGCCGGACAGCTTCCCTCACACCATGGATACGATGAAACTTCTTCTTGGCGCGACCGTCGCGCTGCTGCTCGGCGCGCTCGCGATGTCGTGGCAAGGCCTGAAGCAAGGCGAGAAAAACGCGCCGCCGGAGGAAGTCGCCCGCATCCAACGCGAAGTCGCGGAAATGAAACTGGAACACGAGCGGCTCAAACTCGAGATCGAGCGCCAGAATCTCCGCAACGGCGCCACCGCCGTCCAAGCCGCTCCGTCGGCGCCTACCCCGGCTCTCGACCAGGATGCGCTGGAAGCCCAACTCGCCGCGAAAGAAGCCGAGCTGGCCAAAGTTCAGAAGGACAAAACCAAGGCGGAGCGCGACATGAAGACGTATCGCGACGAAGCAGGGATCATCGCCCAGCGCGAATTGGAAAAGAACGACGCCGAACTCAAGCGCGGCCGTCTCATCGCCCAAGCCCTGCTCGTCGGCCGCATTCACGAATACGTCGAAGACCCGAAGACGGGCGGCATCGCGGTGATCGAAATCGCCATGCCCCAGCAGGTCGAAGTCAGAGTCGGCACCGTGCTCGCCATTCGCCGCAACAACGGCCTGCTCGGCCAACTCAAGGTCACCAGCGTGGAGCCGGAAGGCGCGATCGCCAGCCCCATCACCTCATTCGATGCGGCGAAACCCCAGCCGGGCGACGAACTCATCATCCCGCCGCAATACTGATCCGGTCCGGTTTTATTCCGGAGCCGCCTCGCTGTCTGGAGCCGAAGGTTCTTCTTCATCCGGCACCGCATCCGGCGCGGGCGGTTCGGCCGGCGGCGGCGTGAGATCGGTCACGTTCCCTGAAGGCTCCGGCTCGCTTTCGACGACCGGCGAGACGTGAGCCACCGGCGCGACGGGCATGTCGGAAGGCTCGGATTTTTCCCGGCAGGAAACCAACGCCATCCCCACCAAGCATCCCGCGATCGCAAGCCAAGCCGTTGGTTTCATGGTCGCAGGATATGCCCCCGGCCGCGACCCGAGTCAAGGGAAGCGCCCGGCGGCGGCACAAGGAAGCCGCCACCGGAAACGGGAAATTCGAATGAAATTACGTCGCCGAAGTGGTCGACGTGTCGGTCGAGGTGGAGGTGTCCGTGGCGGGCGGCGTGACCGGAGTGACCGGCACCTGCGCGGCGAGGAACAACTGGAACCACGCTTTGGCCAAACCGGTCGGCACATAGCCGGACACGATGTTCTGGAACTCGCCGAAATTCGCTTTGCCGTTGCCGTTGCGGTCGACGACGCTGAACGGGATCAGCGTGAAATCGGGAGCCGAAACGGTAGAATCGCTGACCCGTCCGGCGAGCCATTCGTCGAGTGAAATGAAGGTATTGGCATCCACGTCGAACCACGTGAACAAAGTCGACGCGGTGAGTTCGAGATCAGCCTTCAACTGCGCATTTTGGCCCTTGTTGCCTTTGGCGCCGCGCTCTTTGACGAGAGGCTTCAAGAGGCCTTCGAACTCGGTGAGCGACAGTTGATCGTCGTCGTCTTTATCGGCGCGATTGAACGCCACGGTGGAAGCTTTTGCGGCTTTCGCTGCGGCTTTGGCGGCTTTGGCCGCCGCCTTCGAAGCGGGAGCGGCATGGACGGCGCCGGCACCGGCGAAGAGCGCCGCGGCGGCAAGAGTGAATGTAAGTTTCATAGCATCCCCTCCATACAAAAGATCCCACCCGGAGCAACCCGGAAGGTTCATTTCGCGGGATGTAATTTGCCCGGTGAAACCTTGAAAAATGCACTCCTCGAAATCGCGGCGGCTCAGAAACGTCACACCGCGATCTTGAACATCCGCTCGGGCGCGGATTTTGAAGCGGCCTGCGCTTTGAGTCGGTAGGTGATCACGCGGTTCACGGGATCGGATTCCTTGGTCGCCAACCGGCGTTCGGCCAAATCCAGCCCTTGCGCTTGAAACAAACTCCGCACCAAGGGGAAATTGGGGCTCGTTCTCATGATGTACGGCTCGAACTCCCGGAACAGCTTCTGATGGTAAGTCACCGGAATATAGTGATCCGCCGGAACCACCTCGGTATAACGGGCGAAATAAATCTCCCGTTCCGCACGAATCAGCAGGTGGTCCATGATTCGTTTGGCGAGCAGACTCTTTTTAACGTTCAAAGAAACTCGTCTTGTTAGAGCCTTCAGTTCCGCTTGTTTTTTCCGGCACGCCGGATCCCAAATCGACTGGGCGATACACTTCCGGTAAAACACCAGATTGTATTCGTACGCCTCCGATAACGGCTTTGAAGATTTATGCAGCACGCGAATTTTGATCGCCCGGATTTCATCCAGGTTGATCCGTTCGTTGACCTGCTTGCCGAAAGCTCCGTCGAGACAACCGTGATACATGACCCTCAGCGCGTTGCAAACGCTACTGGAAATGTCGGAGATCGGAAGGTCGAAAAAGTACAGTGTCCTCTTGTGGTGGGGGTGCATGGGGGAGCGCAGTTGGGGTTTTTAGAGAACGACCGCCGCGATAAGTGACGATCTATTTAATCATTACTAACCATCTGGGTTGACAATTGTTAGACATAAACATCCGGGAAAAATTTCGGTTGGAACTCTCTTCCTGGACTCTGGGGATAGCCCGGAGGGTGAGAGAGCCGCGTCGAGAACGGCCGCATGGGGAGGTTTTTTCATCTACAGGGTTGAGGTAGCCCAGCAAACGAGGAGAGGGGTTATAAAACTGGAAAATCCAGTGGGATGAAAAGTTAGCAATACCGGAGCGCTTGGGTAAATCCAAAATTCATCAATGAACCCCGACTTAAGAAAAACTACGCAGACGTGGGACACGAAATGTCCGTGTGGCAATAAACGGGCTTTTGCTTGTTAGCCGGGAAATTACGAGCGACCCGGCGGGTTGAGCTTGCGGAGGCCGGCCCGGTGCTGCCCCTTCGGGCCATGCGCATGCGCGACGAAGGCGAAAATCCCTCGCTTAAACCCCGCCTTTCCGAACGCCGAATCCTGCTGTTGCTCGCGGCGGTTCAGTTCACCCACATCATGGACTTCATGGTGATGATGCCGCTCGGGCCGCAATTGATGCGCGACCTGGCGATTTCCCCGCAACGCTTCGGAGCGCTGATCTCCGCGTTCGCGGTCACCGCGGGCGTTGTCGGACTCCTGGTCGCGCCGTTCATCGACCGCTTCGACCGGAAAAAGCTCCTGCTCATTTGCTACGCCGGTTTCGCCCTCGGCACCCTCGCCTGCGGCCTTGCTCACACCGCCGACATGCTGATGGTCGCGCGTGCCCTGTGCGGTGCGTTCGGTGGCGTCAGCGGCGCGGTGGTGATGGCGATCGTCGCCGATGTCGTGCCGCCGGAACGACGAGCCCAAGGCATGGGCATCATCATGACCTCCTACTCCGCGGCCGCCGCCTTGGGGGTGCCGCTCGGTTTGAAAATGGCCCAGTGGTGGCGATGGGAGGCACCGTTCCTCGTCGTCGCGGGAGTTTCGGTCGTCGTCTGGATCGCCCTGTCCAAGATTCTGCCGCCGGTGCGCGGCCACCTCACCAGCCAGACGCCCTCGGTAACCGCGTTCCTCGGCCTCCTCAAAGACGCCAATGCCTGGCGCGGCTTACTGCTAATGACCGCCATGGTCTTCGGCCATTTCACGATCATCCCCTACCTCTCGCCGCATCTCGTCGGCAACGTCGGCATGCCTGAGCAGTTCTTGTTCCTCGTCTACATCGTCGGCGGCGCGGTGACGATTTTCACCGGTCCCTTCGTTGGCAAACTCGCCGATCACCACGGGCGATTGAAAATCTACGCCGTCATGGTCGCCGGAGCGGCGATCGTGATCTGGGTGCTCACCAACTCCGGTCCTCGACCCGTCTGGCAAGTGCTCCTCATCGCCGCCTTCTTCTTCGCCTTCGCCAGCGGGCGATTCGTCCCCGGCCAAGCGGTCGTCTCCCAAGCCGTCGAACCCGCCCGTCGTGGGGCTTACATGAGCCTGGTCGGCTGCGCCCGCGATCTCGCCTCCGGCATCACCGCCGCGATCGGCGGCAAAATCATCGCCGCCGGCCCGAACGGCACGCTACTCCACTTCAACACCCTCGGCTGGATTACCATCGGCGTCAGCGTGGCGAGCTTATGGATTTTCCGGAAGATCCGGGCGGTTGGGTGATGGGCCGACGGCGACTCGTTTACTGATAAATCTCTATCGAGATATCGCCCTGGGCTTCGATGAAGACCTTGCCTTGAGCGGAATGAGGTCGTCATACGGGATGCCGGAGCCATCCACCGTGAGACCGGTAAGCAGCCCGGCGGTGATAACAAAGTCCTGCAGCAGCGGCGAAGTCTCCCAAATCCAAAGTTTCACCATCCGCATAAGGAACCGGCTGAAGGTTTGGCGATGTTTCTTAGTCCCGCCTTTTCTCCTTAATTAAGAAAACATGCCAATCATCACATTTTTTATACCTAATAGGATCTACCACTAATTCTGCAACTCCTCGACGTTCCGGCTCGCGAGTAAGGACTAACCGGTTTCCCGTATTCAGCATTATCAAAATCGTCTCGGACCACGAATAAATATTGCTCGTGTGGTCAGCCAACAGCTCCCTCCCTTTATAAAAATCCAGCAAGGATCGCTTGGCAGATTTACCAAGCGATCTTTTTTGCATTATAATATCAACGTCAAAATTTCCACAAATGGAATCAAAACAACGCAGCGACACCAATCTATCGTTCGAGAAATACCAGATCAGCAGCATAAAAGCGCATGCAATGACCATAATCCCAGCCCCGCGAACTCGATAATTCCGTATCATTCCTTTCCTTTCACTCGCCATGTATCCCAAAATCTCGCACCATCAAGGGCAAATTGCGTCCCAACCACAATCTGACGATATTGATGATCAAACCCTCGTTCATCTCCTCTAATTCCAGCATAAATAGCCTCTGCCGCACCATTCGGGTCGCGCACCATTCGGGTCGGTCCTCTCATTTTGTCATTATTTCTCTCCAGGCACTCCAACTTTGACCACCCCTGAATCGGCCTTCGCGTGGCCGGTCAGGCGAGCCCCGATCATTAGTTTCTGAATAGCATCGCCATCACATTTTCCAGGAATTCACCCTTGCGTAAGGTCGGCAGTTGCTCCTGGCCATTAGATGCAAATAAAATGTGAGACCGATAATCCCCACTATTGGTTGGCGCGTGGGCTCAGTTGAAGTGGCAATGGAATTGGAACCCTTTTCCAGTAATGTCCCTCCTTCCTGTAGACGGTGGAGACAGCGTCTCTTTTTTTGGTTGGACGGTAAAGGCTTCCTGAATGCCTTCCCTCTCCCAGCGTTGGCTTAAGTCCAAACCCATTGTCGCTTAAAGCAATAATCCTAAATTTCTCGGATTGCTCACAGGTCTTCGCTTTAAACAAACTTAAATACCCCGACCCAACCTCCCACTTGCCGTATTCTTGAACCCTGCTGACGCATGAGTTAATCAGCAAGGCAATGATTGACAAAAACAAAAAAAACCATCCTTTTCATAATCCTCGATGAACTGTGAGCCATTCCGGTCGGTCCTTTCATTTTGTCATTTTCTCCAAACGCCCCAACTTTGACCGCCCCTGAATCGGCCTTCACGTGGCCGATCAGGCGAGACCCGATCGTTGGTTCCTGAGCATCGCCATCACATTTTCCAGGAATCGCCCTTGCGTAAAGTCGACAATTGTAGCCACTCGCCGGCAATCCCATGCGACGAACTCTGCAAGCGTTCCGCTTTCGTTCAGACTCAAGCATCCGTCCGCTTCGAGGAGTATCCATGAAGGCTCTATCCAATGCCTTCACCAATGCCAAAATGTGAGGCCCGATCCCATTCAAGGCTTGCCCGTCCAACATGAGCCACGCATCCGCGGCAGGTTTCTCGAACGCGTTACCGTGCCGGGATAGACAGGCCGCTGGGAATCTCCACACTCGCCACATGCCAGTTTGTTTCCATGCTCCGGGCTCGGGCCACGAGTGCGTCAGCACAGAAATCCCCGCCACGATGCCGCCGGGCGTGGTGTGGATCGATCTGTTCCAGCCCACGCCGACCGAGGTTCATGCCGTCGAGAAGCTCGTCGGCGTCGAGTTGCCGACCAGTGAGGAAATGCGCGAGATCGAAAGCACCAGCCGGCTCTACTGCGAGCATGGCGCCCGCTTCATGACCACACCGCTGCTCGTGAGTACCGAGAGCGACTCGCCCCACGCCACCGAAATCGGATTTGTCTTCGTCGGCGCTTATTTGGTGACCCTGCGGTGGGAGGACACCCAGAGTTTCCGGCTGATCGCCGCGCAATTCGATCGCCGCGCCTTGGTTACGCGAGATCAGGCGTTCATCGCGCTGGTCGAATCGATCGTGGATCGTCAGGCCGACCTTCTGGAGCGGATTTCCAAGGAGACCGAGGAACTCTCCCAACGGATTTTCACCCGGATTCAAGCGGCGAAGGAGTCGGAAAAAAACCTGCGCGAAGCGATTTACCGCTTGGGGAGGAGCGGTGGCCTGATCACCCAACACCGCGAGTGCATCGTCGCCCTTTCACGGCTCGTCCAGTACGCCTCGCACGAGGACTTCGATGAGCCCAACCCCGGACGCGCCTCGACCCTCTATCCACGCCTGAAGCCGGTCGCCCGCGACCTCCAATCGCTGTCCGAGTTCGGCGGTTTCCTTTCCAACAAGATCAACTTCATGCTCGATGCCACCCTCGGCCTCATCAATATCGAGCAAAACTCGATCGTGAAGATCTTCACCGTCGCGGCGGTGATCTTCCTGCCGCCCACACTAGTCGCCAGCCTCTACGGGATGAACTTCGAGCACATGCCGGAACTCAAATGGCAGTGGGGCTATCCGTTCTCCATCGTTCTGATGATCGCCTCCGTCATCGTCCCCTTCGTGTTCTGCCGGCGCAAAGGTTGGCTTTGAAACCGCCTTTCTCTCACCCCCCCACCGCCTTCAACGAAACGAGATACTCGATCAGCGCGTTGAACTCCTCCACGGTCAAAGTGTTAGCCAAGCCCGGGGGCATCATGGAGCCGGGGAGGTGTTGTTCTTCCGCCACCTCCTCGCGGCGGATCTTCTGCACTTGGCCGGCGATGTCGCGGAGTTCGATCAAGCCGTCCGCTTCGCCGGTGACGAAGCCCATTTGCGTAACTCCGCTCTTCAGGCGGAAAGAGATAGCTTGGAAGCCTTGCGCGACGACTTTCGCGGGATCCAGCACCGACTCGATGAGATACTCGCGTGAAAACTTCGCGCCGGCGGCACCGAGATACGGGCCTTTTTGCGCGGCGTTCGGATCGATGCTGTGGCATGCGATGCAACCTTGGGCGAGAAATAGCCGCTGGCCGGTGGCGACGTCGCCTTTGGAGGTGAGAGCGAGTTTCGCGACTTCGGCGGCGGGAAGTTCGCCGACTTTTTTGCCAGCCCCGGAGCTTTGGGCGGCGGCCTCCTTCGCGGCCTTGGCGGCCGAGATGAGCTGTTGGTTATCGCTGTTGAGGCCGGCCTCGATTTGAGCGTCGAAGCCGGAGAGCTTCAGGTCTTTCAGGGCTTGGAAAAACCCGATCTCGCGAGGGTTGTCATTGAGGATATTGCGCACCCGGGTCTTCGCCTCGGGTTGGGCGAGGGGGCTGTTGAGAACGGTGAGCATGGCTTTCCAGGCAATGCGGCTGACGGCATCGCCCTGCCGCGCGGCGAGTTCTTGCAGGCTCCGGATTTCGGAACCGCGCTTCGGGTCGTTGATGAAATCCGCGATCCATTGCTCCACGGCCGGAGGCGCGCCGGTTTGCCCGCTCCACTCGCCGAGCACCTCGAGCTTCGCGACCGTGGCCCGCTGGGCCGGGGCTTTCTCCAAAGCCCGGTAGCATCGAAGACGTTGCTCCCAAGGACGGCTGGCGTCTTTCGCCGCGTCGACCACCACGTCGAGCAAGGAACCCTCCAGCGAGGGAGCGTCCAAGGCGGCCAGCAACGGGTCGAGTCCTTCGAGCTTCAACTTCGTCACCGGCACGCGATTACGGCTTAGCATTCCCATGAACGCATCGCGTTCGGAGGGGGAAAGTTTGGGGAAATGGCGCTCGATCGCGGCTTGGATCCTCGGAGTTTCCTCCCAAGTCACCGGTTCGAAATACGGTCCGCGATCGTCGGGCCGGGTTTGCCACCAGGAAACGAGGTCCCAGGGCTTTTCCCGATGGAACAATCGGGCGAGAGCGCCGAGCGACGCGATGCGGACTTCCGCCGAAGAAGTCGTATCGGCGAGCGCGGTCAAACCGGCGACGGCTTCGGCGGAATGCATTTCCTGCAACACGCGGAACGCTAGCCGGTCGCCCTTCGACGCCGCGGCTAAACAGGCTTTCACATTCCCCAGTTGCACCAGCGTTTTCACCGCGGTGTGAAGCAGTCGCGAATCATCGCCGGACCACTGCGCCGCGGCCGCTAAAACGTGGGGCGTGGCGCGGCCCTCTTTCAAACGGGCGAGGCCGATCAGCGCCTGCAAGCGGACGCGGGCATTCGGATCCTTCAGCCCGGCGAGATACGGTTGGACCGGCACTCCTTCCAACTCGCCCAGGCGATCGGTCATCGCGCGCAACGCGAACTCTCGAATGGCAGGTTCCGCGGTGAGTTTAGCGAGACCAGGGGTCGCCTTCGCGCCGAGGAGTTGCTTGTAGGTGAAAATCGCCGCTACCCGCGCGTAGAGCGGCTGATTGGCTTTTTGGGCGAGCGCGAGGATGCGGTTCACCGGGACGAATTTCGCCCCGCGTCGCAGAATTTCCTGCTGCGCCTCCAATCGCTGAACCGCACTCCGCGACGCCAGCAAGCCGGGCAATGCCTCCGCGGTGGCTTTCGTCACGTCGATATAACGCGCCGGGGTCTCGCCCGGGCAGACGATTTGCTGAACCATTCCGACTTTCGCTCCAGGAGTGTAGCCGTAGCTGCCGTTCCGCCAATCGACGAGATAGAGGCGGGAAAAACCATCCACGTCCAAATCCATGGCGCGCGGGACATCTTGAAAGATTTCCTGTTTGATGGCGAAGCTCGATCCCTGCGGCGTCAACGGATGCCGATACGCGTTGCCGGTCGTCCAGTCGCACGTGTACAGCGAATCGCCGTAGTCTTTGGGAAAGCCCGGTTCGTGGAGATAAAGCGCGCCGGTTCCCGAACCGCCGCCGTAATCCGCGAGCGGCTGGATCGTTTCGTTGGCGAAGTTTTGGTAAAGCCTCGGGTATCCGTGATCGCCGAGCGCGGTGAATTGATGAAGGCGGGTGTTCCAGCCCTTGCCGTCGTTGGTGTTGTCGCGGGCGAAAAGATCGAGGTAGGGCGAAATGGCAGTGTCGTAGACGTTGCGGACCATCAGAGCGTACGGTTCCAGGTCCGAGCCATCCGGACGCACGCGGACGATGCCGCCGCCGTGCAAGGTCATGTGTTTGCCATCCGCTCCGACCGCGTCGGCCATGCCGAAATCGCCGACCGAAACGTAGAGCCAGCCGTCGATGCCCATTCTCACCGCGTTGGTCGTGTGATCGGCCCCGCGCGGGTGCTCGATGCCACCGCCGAAGCCTTTCACCAGCACCTTGTGTTCGTCCGCCACGCCGTCGCCATTGGTGTCGCGGAAGCTGCTCAGGTACGGCGGATGGATGAGATAAAGCGTGCCGTTGACGAAATGGCCGCCGCGCGGGCTGTTCACATCGGGAACGAAATCCTGAAACTGGTCGGCCTTGCCGTCGCCATTCGTATCGGTCGCGCGGACGATTTTCCCGAAGCCCTTCGCGTGGCCCAGCGACGCGTTTTTATCCGACGAAATGTAGAGATCTCCGTTGGCCGAAGCGGTCGCGGCGGTGGGATATTCGATCTGCGGCGGCGCGGCGAACGGCCGGATCACGAAGCCTTCGGGCAAGGCCAGCGCGACCGGCGTCAAAAGGAGAAGAGAAAGCGTGCCGAGGGATCTCATTGGGGTGACCCGATACGCGGGCCGGGAACGGATTTTTCAATTCGAGCTTCCCAAGCTTGCCATCGACCGTCGCCGAACGCCAAACCGCGTTGTGCATCAGGCCTTTATTCTCGGCGCCGGACTCGGCACGCGGCTTCGACCGCTCACCGCCAAGCTGCCCAAACCGCTAATCCCCCTCTTTCATAAGTCGCTGGCGGAAAGGGCTCTGGACGCCTGCGAAGCGGTCGGCATCGCGCGGTTCGCGATCAATGTGCACCACTTGCCGGAAATGTGGCGCGACATCACCTTCGGCATCCCGAACGGCGACTGGACCGAACCGGGATTGAAAGGCGCGAACGGATTGCCTGCGGAATTCGGCCATTGGCACGACCGGCCGGTGCATTTGTTCGAAGAGCCCGACTTGCTCGAAACCGGTGGCGGTTTGAAAAACCTCGCCCACTGGATCGAGGACGGGCCGCTCTTAATTCACAATGGCGACATTTTTTCGACGATGCCGCTCGACCGGTTGCTCGCCGCCCATGCCGCGTCCGGGTTGCCGGTGACGCTCGCGTTGCGTTCACAAGGCGACGCCACCCACATCGCGCTCGATGAATCGGGCGAACGGGTGATCGACATCCGCCACAAACTCGGACGGGCGGATGGCACGCATGTGTTCAGCGGCATCTACTGCGTGAACCGCGAGTTCCTCGATCTGCTGCCGCCGGGCGAAAAGGTTTCCGTGATCCCGGCCTTCCTCGAACTCGCCGGGCAAGGTCGCTTGGGCGCGATCACCCTCGACGAAGGCCACTGGATGGATCTCGGCGACCGGGAAAGCTACCTCGCCGCCCATCGCGACCTGGAGCTCGGCCCGCGCATTCACCCGGGAGCGGACGTTTCGCCCACCGCCGTGGTCGAACGCAGCGTCGTCGGCCCCGGCGCGAAAATCGAAGCGGGCGCGGTGGTGCGCGACTCGGTCGTTTGGCCGAACGCCGTCGTCCGCGGTAATGCCGTGCTCGACCGTTGCATCGTTTACTCCGACCAACCGGTGAGCGGCAGCCACACCGATGCGGATCTTTGAAGGTGGTGCCATCAGATCACTTTGGCACGATCAAGGAATGGATCCCCACGACGAATCCGACCTTGATGGTTCAATCGTTCGCGGAACCCATTGACCCATATCTACCGGAGAAAAATGTTTGTCTGGCAGGGCCAACTCATTACTCTCATTCAGCCCCTCGGACTGTCATTGCCGGATGACAGGAAGCTGTGAGTTCGCTTACCAAATAATAGAAAAATCTGTGATGACTGCCGATTCTTTCGTCTTCTTCAATCCGCGCCTCCTGTTTGCCTTACTATTCATGCTATTTGGTATTGCGGGCGCCCAAGAAGAATCGTTCGAACCCCAGATCGAGACCGCTGAAAAGCCATTGGTCGATTTCCGCAAAAATTATTTAACCGCCTTGGAGCGCCATAAAGAAAAGCTGCAACAAGAAGGCAAAGTGGAACACCTTTCCTTGATTGAAGAGCGAATCAAAGAGTTCAAAGAGGGCGGATGGCCGGGTGATTCGCGGGTTTGGACCGGTTCTGGTTTGGAGGCGAAATTCATTATTTCCTATTGGAGGATATATCCCCAGGTTGAACAATCGTTACGTGCTATCGCCGCGAAGGCACAATCCCCGGCTGTCAATGAACGAGTCAAGGAGCGGCTCGCCTACTGGACGAAGAACCCGATTGGGCCCCACAACCCGGGAAGCCATCCATTAACTTACGCTTGGGAAGTTAGTCAAAACCCCTTATTGTCGGATAAGATCGGCAGCGCGAAGCAGCCGAAACCCCCATTACGGGAAGTACTCATAGAACACGGAATCCATTTCAACAACGAAGCCGGCGCGGTATTCACCGGAGAAAATAAAGTCATAGCCACAAATTTGCCGTGGGAGCTGGTGAAAATTGACCGTCTTTTTCGTGATGCGGGAATCGTGAAGTAAAAACGGAGCTAGACGCCGGACATCAATGCGGATCTCTGAAGGTGGCGCCGCCTCGCCGAGGCGGCTTCAACGCCTGTGCGGCAGGAGAGTTCTCAACGGGTGCTCGAAGGCTTCGATTCGCAGAAACGTTTTAGTCGCTTTACCGGCTTCGAAGCGGTCTCGGCGAGACCGCGCTACCTCAGCTTCTCTTCACCTTCCCGCTCGCGGTCAGCGGTACCGCGTCCACTTGCTTGAACGCGACCGGGATCTTGTAAGCGGACAAACTCTCCCGGCACCACGCCTTCAAGTCACGGGGCGAGATGGCACCGTTCGCCGCCACGATCTCCGCCACCGGCACGATGCCGAGCACCGGATGCTCGCGACCGAGCACCCGAGAACGCTTCACCGACGGATGGCGGTCGAGAACCGCTTCCACTTCTTCGGGAAACACTTTCATCCCGCCGACGTTGAGCACGCTCTTCGTTCGCCCGCGCAGGAAGATTCTTCCGGCCGCATCGCGTTCGGCCAAATCACCGGTCGCGAACCAGCCGTCGCGCTTCACCTCCGAAGCCGGTTGCCAGGGCGAAACGTAGGCGTCGAACATCCCCGGTCCGCGCAACCACAGTTCGCCCGCGCGTAGATCGACTTCGAAGCCTGGCACCGGTTCGCCCACCGCGTCGGGCGAATCGATCGCACCCCCGATATTCAACAGCGGCAAGCCCACCTCGATGATCCCCATCCCTTGCACCAACGGTTGATCGAACCGCGCGCGAAACGCCTCGGCCGTCGCACGGGTCAAAGCCGCCGCCGTGCTGACCGCCAGCCGGAGCGTCGGCCAGCGGAAATTTCCCGCATCGGCCGCCAGCAACGCGTGATGAAAGGGCGCGCCGTAAATCACGGTCGCGCTTTCTTTTTCCGCCAGCGCCAGCACATCGGCGGAAAGATGCGAATCGCCCACGACGGTGCACGCGCCGAAGTAGAGATAGAGCACGATCGAAACGGCGAAATGATGCGCCATCGGCAGCATCCAGAGCACGCGATCGCCCGGGCCGATTTGCAGCATCTGGTTCGCGGTCGTGATGCGATCGAGCAAGGTCCGGTGACTCAGCGCCACGCCTTTGCTGCGACCGGTGGTGCCGGAGCTGAAGCGAATGAACGCGGGCGATAGCGCGGCGAATTCTTCTTCGTGCTCCCAAGGCGGCGTTGAAAGCGGCACCCAGCACGCTTGAGTCGCGGCTTCCCGGTCGCCCGCTTCTTCGCCCGGTCGCCATTTTTCCCGCGCACCGATCACCACGCCGTGCAAACCGGTTCGCTCGATCACCTCCGCGCGCTCGGCTTCGGTCAGCTCGTCCGCGACCGGCACCAAGCAGCCGCCCGCTTTCAAAATCCCCAGTGCCAGGACGATGTGATCGAGGCCGTTGTCGCAGGCCAAGCCGATCCTTGGAACGCGCGGTGAAACGAATCCCGGAGCGGCGCGCAGCCAGTCGGCCACCGTTTCCGCCCGCGCGAGCAATTCACCGAAGGTCACCCGCGCGCCTTCCGCCACTACCGCCGTTCGCCCGGGTTCCGCCCGGGCTGCGATCTCATCGAAGATGTTCATTCCGCGTCGTCCTCCATCTCCGACTCCCCGCAGCACGATCCCTTGGCGTGCCAGCACCCCGCGCACCAGCCCACGCCATCCAGCACCACGTCGGCTTCCTTGCCGCAGAGGTGGCAGGTGGCTGCGGTCTTTTCCTTTTCGATCATAGGTCCTATGGGACTTATAGGACGTATAGGTCCTATAGGAAATCGCTTCTTTTCTTGAATCTTCCGTCTCCCGGTCTTCCGTCTCTTTCCGTCATGCCTCGCCTCGCCCTGCTCCAGTCGAAAACATTCGCCACCAAAGACGAAGCCCTCGCCCACCACGAGGCGTTGATTCGTCAGGCGGCGGCGGGCGGCGCGAACATCGTGGTCACCCAGGAGCTTTTCCTGACGCCCTACTTCTGCACGGTCGAAGACCCCGCGTTGTTCGACCTCGCCGATCCCTTGCCCGGCCCGCTCACGGATCGTCTCGGCGCGTTGGCGAAGGAGCTCGGCATCGTGCTCGTTTCCTCGCTTTTCGAAAAACGCGGCCCCGGCCTCTACCACAACACCGCCGCGATCCACGACGCCGATGGCACCTTGCTCGGCCTCTACCGCAAGTCCCACATCCCGCAGGATCCCGGTTTCGAGGAGAAATTCTATTTCACTCCCGGCGACACCGGCTGGCCGGTCTGGGAAACCCGCTTCGGCAAACTCGGCGTGCTGATCTGCTGGGACCAATGGTATCCGGAAGCCGCCCGCCTCATGGCGCTCGGTGGCGCGCAGCTTCTCGTCTATCCCACCGCCATCGGCTGGCTGCCCGAGGAAAAACCCGTGCTCGGCGATGCCCAGCATTGCGCATGGGAAACCGTGCAGCGCGGCCACGCGGTCGCCAACGGTTGTTACCTCGCCGCCGTCAATCGCACCGGCACCCACGACGGCACCGAATTCTGGGGACGCTCGTTCGTCGCCAATCCCTACGGCGAAATCGTCGCCAAAGGCTCGACCGAACACGAAGAGATCGTCTTCCACGACGTGGACCTCCAGCTCGTCGAAGACTTCCGCCGGATCTGGCCATTCTTCCGCGATCGCCGCATCGACGCCTACCAGGATCTCAGCAAGCGCTGGCGGAGCTGAAAGCGCTCCAAGTCGCCTCTCTCAAACGGCGGGCCATCCGGCTCGCCGTTTTGGGTTCGCCCGGGCGCAAAAAAGAGCCAGCGACTTGGATGACCAAGCCGCTGGCTCTGAAAAGCATTACCGCAGAAGTAACTCAGTCTCAGACGAGACCGGCTTCCTTGAGCGTCTTGAAGGCACCGTTCTTGTTGACGGTCTTCAGAGCGCGGCAGGAAAGCTTCACGCGAACGAAGCGGCCGAGTTCAGGAACCCAAATGCGCTTGTTTTGAAGGTTGGGAGAAACGGTGCGCTTCACCACTTTGGTGACGTGACGACCGATACCGCCCTTTTTCTTGGCCAAGCCGGAACGGTGAATTTTGCCGCCGGAGCGGACACGGGTGCCTCGAATGCTGCAAATGCGTGCCATAAAAGAAAAGGGTCGGGTTGCGGGGCGCGAAGTCTGCCCGCGGAACGGCCACCGTCAAGGCAAATCCTGACGATTTTCCCGGAAACCTTTCAAACCGTCAGATCCCGGACTTCGCCAGCCGCGTGTTTCGCCACGGCCGCGATCGCGAGTCGCGCGCCGTCGCGATCGGCGTAAAGCTGGCTGGTACCGATGACCTCGCCGTTGGTGGCTCTCAGGATGAAGTGCCATTTCCCGCCGCTCGCCGCTTTGATTTCGTAATTCGACGATTCGCCCGCATGCCGCTTTACCGACTGGATGCCATTGAGCGCGGAAGCCTTCTGCTCATAGGCCTCGCTTGCGAGAATGGTTTCGCCGTTGGGCGATTTCAGCCGGAAGTGGAATTTCCCCCCGGCGTCGTTACGGAACAACTCGAACATGGCGGGACGACGTGAGGATCAATCTATCCGCATTCGCCCGCGTTTCAACCGATCAAGGCACCTCCCTCTACAAAGGATTCTTTAGCCGCAAAAAAGCGGGCAAGAGGACGCAAAAAAATCAGAAGGGCCGCGAATCAAACGAATCTCGCGAATCTCTTTTCCCGATTCGCAAGATCTCGCCGAATTCGCGGTGCCTCAACTTTTGCGTCCTCTTGCCCGCCTTTTTGCGGCTAAAAAACTCTTCGCCCCATTCGCGTTTCAACCGGCTCCCGCATTGCCAGCGGCAAGCGGCATGCTTGAATGACGGGACGACGAATGAAAAAGGAAGACCGCGAATTTCTCTACGAACTGCTCGCCACCCCGAGCCCCACCGGATTCGAAATGCCCGGCCAGCGCGTCTGGGCGAATTGGATCGGCAAACACGCCGCCGAAACCGCCTGCGACGCCTACGGTTCGACCTGGGCGGTTCTGCACGGCAAATCGGAACGCGTGGTGATGCTCGAATCCCATGCCGACGAAATCGGCTACATGGTGAAGCACATCGACGACAAAGGCTTCCTGCGGCTCGACCGCATCGGCGGCAGCGACGCGGCGACCGCGCGAGGACGACGCCTCACCATCGCGGGCGACAAGGGACCGGTGCCGGGTATCATCGGCAACACCGCGATCCATTTGCGACGCGACGAACACGGCCACGAAAAAGCCCCGCAAGTCCACGATCTGTGGGTCGACGTCGGCGCGTCGAATCCGAAAGAAGTCGCCGCGCTCGGCATCCGCGTCGGCCACCCGGCGGTGTACCAGGACGGTCCGATCGAGCTCGCGCATCAACGCATCGCCGGTCGCGCGCTCGATAACCGCATCGGCGGCTACATCATCGCCCAGGTGATGAAACGCCTCGCCGCGGCGAAGAAAAAGCCCGCGTTCACCGTCGTCTGCCTTAACGCGGTGCAGGAGGAAATCGGCGGCAACGGCGCGATCATGGCGACCCATCGTTTGCAACCCGAACTCTGCGTTTGCCTGGATGTCACCCACGCGACCGATACGCCCGGCATCGATCACGCGAAGTTCGGCAAAGTCACCCTCGGCGGCGGACCGTCGCTAACCCACGGCACGTGCAACCATCCGCTCGTGGTGCGCCGCTTGATCGACGTCGCCAAGAAACGCGAAATTCCGGTCCAGCACGAATCCAGCAGCCGGTTCTCGGGCACGGACACGGACAAGATTTTCCACAGCCGCGACGGCATCCCGAGCGCGCTGGTTTCGCTGCCGCTGCGCTGCATGCATTCGGTGGTGGAAACCGTCGATCTCGGCGACATCGCCAAGACGATCGACCTGCTGGCCGGGTTCATCGAGTCGCTGACCGAAAACGATACGTTCCATCAAGCGCTGTGAAGTGGTCGCGGATCATCGGTTTCACGTTCGCGGGTCTCGCCTTCGCCGGCGACGACCCCGGGCAAACCGCGGTCCGCTACCTCGAACAAGTGCGGGCGGGAAAAGTGAATCTTGAGCCGGACAAGGACACCGCCCTTTCGCCCGTCACCGGCGAGAGCAAACGCGCGGAAATCGCCCGGCGACTGCAGCAACTCGGGAAGGAACTGGGACAGGAAACCTTCGCCGCGCAGGAAGTGAAAATGGACGGCGAGTTCGCCGCGGTGCTGGTGAAACAGGAATCGCCGCTCGACTCCTCCAAGCTGCGCGTGGAACCGGTCGCCGTGATAAGGAAAGGAGACACTTGGCTACCCGCTCCGTTGCCGGGTTCGTTCGAGAACACGTCCGTGGGCTACGATGCCAACCGTAACCGCCGGCAGGGAGCGTTGGCCGATTGGATGCATTCGCGGCAACCCCTCGCCCTCGAAGCGCTCCGCTCCGGAGCGAAAGAACGGCTCCGCCGGATGATCGGCGAAAAAGTTTCCGTGAGTGATTTGCGGACGTATCCCCCCGCTCTGCTCGCGCATCGTTTCCTAGGCGCCTGCCGCCAGCGCGACTCCGCCACGATCCTGGGATTGATGGGCGGACTCTCCGATCCGCCCTTCGGAGGCGATGCGGAACTCCCGGCGAAATTGAACAGGCTTTTCGCCGGCAAACCGGACAACTCGGAATGGCGGCATTTCGTTTCCTCCGAAGTGATCGTTTCGATCCTGGGCGAAACGCTCCAAGGCGATCACGGGAAAATCTTTTTCGGCCTTCTGGACACGACGGCGGGAAAGCCGGGAGCACCGCGCTTTTCGATGGGCGAACTCGTCTTCCATCGCGAGGCTGATGGAGCGTGGCAGCTCATCTGGCCAGCTCAACCGGAAGACCTGCTCCGTGGCACGGAATCGCAGAACGAATTTCTGTCGAAAATGCCGGACAAATTGCGCGCGGCCTTTCCGGTCGCCGTTTACCCGACCGCGTCGGAAATTCACAACGCCCTCCCAGCCGCTCTGCTTCAATCCGATGCCACCGCTTCGCTTCCGTTGATGGATCTGACGGGCGAACCCGAAGCGACCTGCAATCGATTGCTGATGCTCGCTGCCGTCCGTCATAAACTGCCGGCCCCCGGATCGTTCCTGTTCATTCCGGTCGCCTTTCGCCAAGAGGGCGATTGCGCGATCGCCGCTTATCAACTCTTCCGTCCGCAGGAACCCGGGCGAACCGATCCGCGGTTTTTCTATTTCAGAAAATCGTCCTCCGGCTGGCTATGGTATCCCGAAGGAGCGGTGAACAAATCGTTCGCGGCTTTGAATAACCTCGCCGAATGGGAGAAAGACGAATGGGAGAAAACATGGCAACGACGCTTGCGGGAATCCGGCGTCACCTTGAATTCGCTCGCGCCGGGCGAAGCGCCGCAAGAAAACGCCACCCGCGAAGTTTTCGCGCGCTGGCAAACGTCTCTCGCGAAAAACGATCCCTTCGCCGCGCTCGCCGAAACCGCACACCTGCGAACGGATGGTGAGGAGCCAGCCAACTTGTGGCGTAATTTCGGTTACGAATGGATCGCGGCGCACAAAGCGGACGCTTCGCCCGCGACGATTCTCGGCGTCGTGCGACACGGTCGTTGGGCCGGCGTTTCGGTTCGCGCCGACAAATCGGGCGGCGCGGCGGATTACCCGCTGTATCCGGTCGTTCAAACTCCCGCCGGACCTCGTCTGTTGTTGGAAGTCGACCTCGTCGCGGGCGGCGACCGCACCCGCGAGTTTTTGAACGAGGCTTCCGTTCAACGGCTCGGAGCCAACGCCGATGCCATTGCCGAGCTCCGCCAGCTTCTCACCCTTCACCGGCAACTCGCCGACGCCGATCGCGCCCGCACTCCATGACCCCTCACGAAACCGCCACCCGACTCGAAACCGCCGTCCAATCCGTTGTCCGCGGCCAGGAGGAAACGATCCGCCGCGTGCTCGCTTGCATGATTTCGGGCGGCCATGTCCTGCTCGAAGATTATCCGGGAACGGGGAAAACCACGCTCGCCAAAGCGATCGCCCGCGCGGTGGACGGCGCGGTGTTCAAGCGCGTGCAATTCACGCCCGACCTTTTGCCCTCCGACATTCTCGGTGTGTCGGTGTTCGATCCACGCTCGCAGGAATTCCGCTTTCACCCGGGGCCGGTATTCACCGACATCCTGCTCGCGGACGAAATCAACCGCGCTTCGCCACGCACGCAAAGCGCCTTGCTCGAAGCGATGAGCGAACACCAGGCGACGATCGACGGCGCGCGTCATGAGCTCAACGGCTTGTTCTTTGTCATCGCCACCCAGAATCCGGTCGAGTTTCGCGGCACCTATCCATTGCCCGAAGCGCAGATGGACCGCTTCTCGATGCAATGCGCGCTCGGCTATGTCAGCGCGGCCGAGGAAGCCGCGATTCTCGCCGACCAGACCGATCATCATCCGGTCGACACCCTTTCACCCGCTGTAAGCCGGGACGAGGTCATGGCGTTGATGGCCGCCGCGCGCGCCGTCCGTTTCAGCGAAGAACTCCGCCACTACGTCGTTTCGTTGGTCGCCGCCACCCGCGGCCACCGGGAAATTCAGCTTCCGGCCAGCCCGCGCGCGTCGCTGGCGTTGATGAAGGTCGCCCAGGCGCTTTCGCTTTTCGAAGGTCGCGATTTCGTTTTGCCGGAAACCATCCAAGCCGTCGCCGTCGAAGTGATCGCGCACCGCCTCGTGCTCGAACCGGAAGCCCGTTACTCCGGCACCACCGCGCGCTCAATCGTCGCCAGCTTGCTCCAACGCATTCCCGTTCCGGTCTGAAATGCCGGCATCCTCCGAAACTTTCCGCCGCTTCCTGCACCGCACGTATTGGCGCGGCACGGGGATCAATTACTTCTTCTCCCGGCGAATCCGCCCGGCGGGCATCGGGCTTTGCTGCGCGTTGATCGTCACCTCGATGCTCGGCGTGGGCGAACAACGCACCCCGGTTTACGTGATCTTTTCGTTCGCCCTCGCGCTGGGTGTGATCGCCGTGCCGTGGGCGATGCTGCGACGCGCCCGCGGACTGCACGCCCACCGCACGTTTCCCCATCTCGTGACCGCCGGCGAAACCGCGCGTGGTACGGTTCGCCTCGTAAACCAAGGCAAACGACGGCTCGCCTCCGCCTGGCTGGCGGAAACCCCGCCCGACCCGCGACCCACCGAAAGGCAGTTTCTCCACACGCCGGAGCCGGGCGAATCGAAGCGCAACGCCTTCGACCGCCTGTTCATCTATTACCGCTGGCAATGGTTGCTCGAACGCCGCCGTTTGTACGACGGAGGCCGGAGTTTGGAGCCGTTCGTTTTAAAACCGGGCGAATCGACCGAGGTCACGATCGAACTCACTCCTCGCAGACGCGGTGTCATCCGCCTCGACGACCTGCGCGTCCTTTTGCCCGATCCCTTCGGCCTGTTTCAACGCGTCGCCCGCGTGCCCGCGCCACCCGCCACGCTTACGGTGCTACCGCCGCGTTATCGTCTTCCTCCCGTTGAATTGCCCGGTAGCGCCCGTTTTCAAATCGGCGGTGAAACGTCCTCGAACGCCATCGGGCAAACGGGCGAATTCGTCGGCCTGCGCGATTATCAACCGGGCGATCCGATCCGGCAGATTCATTGGAAAAGCTGGGCGAAAACCAATCGCCCGATCGTCAAGGAACTCGAGGACACATTCTACCCGCGTTACGGGATGATCTTCGACACCTTTCCCGCGCCCGGCGACGAATTGCTATTCGAGGACGCCGTTTCCGTCGCGGCCTCGTTCGCCGCCAGCTTCGACACCCGCGAGTCCTTGCTCGATCTGATGTTCATCAAAGACCGGGCCCATGTCGTCACCGTCGGACGCGGCATGGCCCGCACCGAGAAGTTGCTTGAAGTGCTCGCCGCCGTCGAAGCCGAGCCGGAGGAACATTTCGACACCCTCGCCAAGCTGGTGCACCGTTATCGCGACGAACTCACTTCGTGTCTGGTCATTTGTTGCGGGTGGTCGGAAAGCCGCGTCGCTTTCCTCCGGCAGCTCACCGCCAGCGGCCTCGACTGCGCCCTCATCGCCGTCGGCCAAGGCACCGCTCCCGCAGGTTTTCCCGGCCATTGGATCGAGTCCAGCGAACTCGCACGCGACCTCGGAAAATTGCCGCCGCGATTGGGTAAGGGTTAGAGGTTATGGGTTGGCGACCGCGGTCGCTTTTCATTTTTCATTATTCAATTTCCATTCCCCTTTGCCCCACCGTTCTTCACCACCGTTACTCTTGGGTTGCGCCCTATGCTTCTGGGGCGCAATGACCGGACACCCGTGGGTCGGCGGGGCGATGGCATTGCTGCTGGAAGGTGCCCGCTGGGCACGCCTGCGTTGGGACTTCGATGAAACGGCCTTCTCGCGCGCGTGGCAACTGACGCTCGGACTTACGGTACTCACCGTCGCCTTGATCTGGCTCGATGGGAATCGCGCCAAAGCGTTGCAGACCTTGTTCATTTGGTCGCCCGCGTTGTTACTGCCGCTTCAGTTCACCCAATCCTACGGGACGCGGCCGGCTTTGCCGTTGAGCGCTTTTTTCTACTTCGCCCGCCGCCGGAACATTCGCGCCCGTTCGTTGGGTCTTCCGATACGGGACGTCGATGTTTCGTTCGATCACGTCACCTTCATGGCGGCGCTTCTCAGTGCCTCGCTGGGCCCGAACGCCGCTTCGCCGCTCTTTCTGCCCGGCCTCGCGGCGTTGAATTACTGGGCGTTCATCGCCGCCAACCGCCAGCGGGGGGTCGCTATTTTCCTCAGCTTGCTCATGATTTCCGGCTTGGCCGTGGCGGGAGGAACGAGCTTGGGCAGACTTTATCATTGGCTCGATAGCGGCGACTGGTCGCGTCGGGACGAAGGAAGCTCGCCGGGACATTATCGCACCGCGATCGGCCGGCTGGGCGAACTGAAGCAATCGGGCGACATCCTTTGGCGGCTTAAGACGGTGGACGGATCGATTCCCTCGCTGCTGCACACCTCCATTTACAATCTCTACGACAAGGGCAGTTGGCTCTTCCGGGTTCAACCCGAAGCGCGCGGCCTGAACAGCGATTTTGAAGACCTCATCACGGTCGAGCGCCATGGGACGGTGTATCTCCTCGCCTCTCCGCAAGTCGACCTCAGCAAGACGCGAGACGAGCTTCCCCGTTTTCGCCTTCGCGGCAGCGCCAGCGACAACATGGCATTACCCGTGCCGGGAAACGTGGCCAGCCTCACCGGCTTCGAGCTCGACGGCGCGGAGCGCAACGCCGCCGGCACGGTGCGCGTGTTTCCGAAGGAAGCCGTGATCGATGGCACGATTCTCTCCGATCCGGCCACCACTCCCGACAATCCTCCGTGGCACGATCCCTTGCCGCAGCCCTTCACGCCTGACCTGAAAGTGCCCGACGACGAACTCGCCGCGGTGCGGGAAACGAATCTCAACCTCGGCCTGCGCGATCTGCCGCTCGATCAAAAGCTCGCGACCATCCGCTCGTGGTTCCGTCGCGACTTCCGCTACACGCGTTATTTATCCATCCCTCCGCTTTCGCCCGGCAGCAAAGCCGCCCGCAGCGCCCTTTCCACCTTCCTCACCGGCAAGCATGAAGGCCATTGCGAGTACTTCGCCAGCGCCGCCACGCTCTTGCTGCGGGAAGCCGGAGTGCCCGCCCGTTACGCGATCGGCTACGCGGTGATGGAAACCGATTTTCGCCGAGGAGAATCGGTGGTCCGCGGGATCCACGGTCACGCCTGGTGCCGGGTATGGGATGAAAGCAATCAGCGGTGGCTGGATTTCGACCCGACTCCGCCGGATTGGCTCGGCCGGGAATCGCCGCGGCTCTCGTCGTGGCAATGGTTGACCGACGCGATCCAACGGGGACGCGAAGACTTTTATCTCTGGCGCAACGAACCCGGCAACCGGCTCGCCGGCGGATCGATCATTGCCGGCTTGGGAGTGATCGGCGCTTTCATCGTCGGGAGAAACCTTTGGCGGTCGCGGCGGCGAGCCGATGAAAACCGGGCCCCGGGAAGCGGTTGGACCGGTCCCGTAAGGCGCACGCCCTTGCACGACTTGGAAAAACCCGCCCGTAAATGGCTGGGCGAACGCCCGCTTGGCAAGCCTCTCGGTCGCTGGCTGACGGGATTGCGTGGTCATCTGGATTCGCCCGCCCTTCTCGATGAAGCTCTCGACTTGCATCACCGGCTCCGCTTCGACCCGTCAGAACAGCCCGAAAACAACCCACAAGTCATTCGATTAGAGGAACTCGCAAAATTACTGCGAGCGTCTTTATCGAGCACCGCGCTCCGGCGGCAGCGCATGAAACGCCGCGAAGAGCCCCTGCCTCGATCATAACTTGAGACGAACACCGGCAATTTCGCATCCGGCGGCGGCCAGCAAGTGGATATCCCTCGAAAACCGTCGTTTTAACCGTCGACCGGCTCCTCCCGGACCCGCCTTTTGCGATAAACCGGCAATTTTCACCAAGGCGGGTCGAGGAAAGTTGCGAATTCGGGGTGGATTTCCCCCGTTTTCCCGTTCCGAGCGCTTGACCACGAACGATTTGCCCGCCAGCTTGGCGCTCCGTCGCCCCAATTCCTGGAGCGACCGTTTCCCAATCCACCATCTTAGAGAACCGCCATGGCCGCGAAGATCTACACCAACAAGGACGCCTCCCTGGTGCCCCTGAAGAAGAAAACCCTCGCCGTGATCGGCTTCGGCTCCCAAGGCCACGCCCACGCGCTGAACCTCAAGGACAGCGGACTCAAGGTCGTCATCGGCCTCTATAAGAAGTCCAAGTCTCGCGAAGTCGCCAAGAAGCTCGGCTTCGAAGTGATGGACACCGCCGATGCCGTGAAGGCCGCCGACGTGATCTTCGTCGCCGTTCCGGACACCGTGATTCCGGAAGTTTACGCCAAGGACATCGCGCCGAATCTTTCCAAGGGCAAAACCCTTCTCTTCTCGCACGGTTTCGCCGTGCTGTTCGGCGACCTCAAGATCCCGAAGGACGTCGACGTCATCCTTGTCGCACCGAAGGGCCCCGGCCACACCGTGCGCTCGCAGTTCGTCGCCGGCAAAGGCGTCCCCGGCTTGATCGCCGTGCATCAGAACGTTTCCGGCAAAGCCAAGGAAACCGCCCTCGCCTGGGCTCGCGGCGTCGGTTGCGCCCGCGCCGGGGTGTTCGAAACCAATTTCCGTGAGGAAACCGTCACCGACCTCTTCGGCGAACAGTGCGTCCTTTGCGGCGGCGCTTCCGCCCTCGTGAAGGCCGGCTTCGAAGTCCTCGTCGAAGCTGGCTACCAGCCGGAGATGGCCTACTTCGAGTGCTTGCACGAACTGAAGCTAATCGTCGACCTGATGAACGAGCAGGGCCTCGCCGGCATGCGCTTCTCCGTTTCCGAAACCGCCGAGTGGGGCGACGTGTCCGTCGGCCCGAAGATCATCGATGGTTCCGTCAAAAAGCGCATGCAGAAGCAGCTCAAGGACATCGAGTCCGGCAAGTTCGCCAAGGACTGGATCAAGGAGTACAAGGACGGCTATCCGCGCTTCAACGCGATCCGCAAGGCCGAAGCCGCTCACCCGATCGAGAAGACCGGCGAGAAGCTCCGCTCGACCATGAGCTGGATCAAGCAGAAGAAACTCAAGAAGGGCGCCACCCAGGCCAGCCTGATCTCGGGCTCCAACTGATTCCGCCCATCGATTCCCAGCCCGGCCTCCCTTGTGGAAGCCGGGCTTTTTTATTCCTTATCGGGAAGCTCCGAGCCTTCCCCAGGACTTGATTCGGCCGCCTTTTCCCGGATCGCCTTGGCCCGCTCAGCCTCAATCTGCGCTTCAAGCACTCGTGCCGCCCAACGGCTTCGTTGCCAGTGGTCCCAAAACAATGTTCCGGCAACGATCGCCCCGATCCCGGCGACCCAGAAAACCCACGCGGCCATCCCCGCCAAATCGATCTCTTGGAAGAAAGGCAAATGGCGACCAAGCATCCCGAACACGCCGTGCAGGATCGCGATTCCAGCCCACCAGCCCGGAAGTTCGCGATCCGTCCGGATGAAGAACACGAGAAGAGCCAGATCCAAAGCGCCATTCAGCCACCAAAAACGGGTAAGTAACAGCAACGGTGCCGCGAGAATCAGGTCCGCCATTTCCTCGAAGTCATCTGGGCGACTCTCGAAAAACGAAGCGCAGACGGTAGCGATCGCGGGCACCATACATCCGACCCAAATCGCCAAAAAGAAAAGGAAGGCCCTTACGAACGGTTGGGCACATCCCTCAAGCAGCGCATCGTCTTCCATCGTTGATCGAGGAAGGCACCGAGCAAGGGGTCCAGCACGTAAAATCTCTCGGGAAGCCGGGCTTTTTTGCGCTCACTTATGTGGAGGATTCCGACATCAATGCTACGCAACTCTACGTGTGACCTGCCTTCCACGGGCTTTGCGGATGCTTGCAATGGTGCGGCTTGATCGTTAGACAGACCACCTCATCCCAAGAAACCATGAGTCCCGCCGACACAGAAAAACCCAATATGGCCCTATTTTGGGGCTGTTTCATCGCGCTGATCGCAACTGCGTTCGGCTTCATCACCCGTATGCTTTTGGTCGGCCGTTTTGCGACCGACTTCGACATCGACAAAGTTGTAGTCGGAAGCCTTCAAGGCGCCGGGGTTTGGCCCTTCGCCATCTCGATCATTCTCTTCAGCTTGATCATCGATAAGATCGGTTATCGCACGGCGATGATCTTCTCCTTCATCTGCTATGCCGTCTATCTGGCCATGGCCTCCGCCGCCTATGGAGCGATTCAAGGACTGGAAGGCGAAGCACTGAAGGCAGCACAGCTCAAGGGCTACAAACTGTTGTACTGGGGCTCGATCATCCTTGGCTTGGGTAACGGCACCGTCGAAGCCTTCATCAACCCGGTCGTCGCCACCATGTTCCGCAGGGACAAGGCGAAGTGGCTCAACATTCTCCACGCGGCCTGGCCCGGCGGTCTGGTGCTTGGCGGTTTGATCTCCATCGCGATGTCGAATACCGCTGAAAAGGGCGACTGGCGGATGGTTCTGGGCATCATCGCCATCCCGGCCGTGATTTTCATGATCATGCTGATCGGTGCCAAGTTTCCGAAGAGCGAGCGTGAAGAAGCCGGCGTCAGCTATCGCGAGATGCTCAAGGAGTTCGGCGGTTTCGGTGCGTTGGTCGCTTTCGGCCTGATTTTCTCCCAGCTCGGCGAGGTCTTCGCTTGGGGCAAAGCCATCGTCTGGGGGCTCACCGCCTTGGCCGCCATCGGCTTCGGCGTCTACACGGGCAGCTTCGGCCGTCCTTTGATTGCTTTGCTGATCATCATCATGGTGCCCTTGGCGATCACCGAGATCGGCACCGACGGCTGGATCAGCTCGTTGATGGAAAAACCGCTCCATGAAGCCGGTCATCATCCGGGCTGGGTGCTGGTCTACACGTCAGCGATCATGATGGTGCTGCGCTTCTTCGCCGGCCCGATCATTCACAAGTTTTCTCCGGTTGGCCTCCTGATCATCAGCTCGGTCCTCGCCATTGCCGGCCTTTTCGCCCTCTCGAAGACCGGCAACGCCGGCCTCGGCATGATCTTTGCGGCCGCCACGCTCTATGGTTTGGGCAAGACCTTCTTCTGGCCTACGATGCTTGGCATTGCCGCGGAACAGAGCCCCAAAGGTGGCGCGCTCACGCTTAACGCCATCTCGGGCATCGGCATGATCGCCGCAGGGGTGCTTGGATTCCCCTTCATCGGTGCACTCCAGGAAAAAACGACGAGTGCCGAATTCAGCCGCCAGGCTCCGCAAGTCGCTGAAACGGTATTGATCGAGAAGAACTACCTCCTCGGCAAATACCAGGCCATCGACCCGGTGAAAAAGCCGACCATCACCGAGCCGGCCGACCAGCAAGCGCTCGCGGCCGCCGACAAGGCCGGTCAATTCGGCGCTCTGGCGAAAATGGCGATGTTCCCGGCCTTCATGCTCCTTTGCTATATCGGCATCCACTTCTACTTCAAATCGAAGGGCGGCTACAAAGCCGTGGACATTCACGGCCAGGAGCGAGCTCAAGAGGTCGAGCCTGGGATGTAACGTCCCGTATTCCACTACTTCACGCGAAAGGGCGGCCGCGAGGCCGCCCTTTTTCGTATCCGGATACAAGCGAATGGGAATCGTTCACCCCTCGTTCGGCGAGTGGATCAACGCCACACGGTCGATGCCGTTCTTCGTAAACTCATCCCAATAGCGCTTTTCGATCTCCGCGGTGCGCGTGCGGCGTTCGAGTTCGTTGAGTTTTTCCCAAGCTCTCAAACCGATCGAGCGGATCAAATCGCGGTCGGCCAAACGGATGACGAGCTCCTCCCAGAAGCTCTCCTCGCGGAATTCGTCGAAGCATTCCTGATAGAACGAACCCCCTTCGTATTCGGCGGTGACGCGGTAATGCTGCTTCTCGTCGTCGAACTCGATGATATCGCCAAAGCCGGCGTGCCCCACGCGTTCGAGAATCTTGCTCTCAAGGTCTTCAAACGCGGCAACGCCTTCTTCCGCACCCGGTTTCTGGTTCACCGCCGCCACGTTCGCGGCAAGGCTGACCATCTCGATGAGAATGGCGAGTTCGGGTTCGGTGAATCGCAAATGCATGGCGGCGCGGAAGAAACCACCGACCGCCAACGCGTGCAAGCACCGCTTGGCCGGGAAACATGGTGCACGGGGAGGGGATCGAACCCCCGACCGACCGGGTGTAAACCGGTTGCTCTACCGCTGAGCTACCCGTGCGACGCGGGAGAAGTAGCACAAGTTTTCAACTTGTGAATCCCCTTTTCGCCCAAAACGGCAACTTGGAAAACTTGTCCTTCTACACCAGGCCGTCTTTCCGCGCCTGCTTCCAGTAGGCGTATTCGGATCGGTTGAAATCGATGTATTCGGGCGAAAGGTCGCTGGAATACATGGTGTAGTCGGCGTCGCCCTGGTTGAGCGAAATCGTGATGGTGAATTCGGGCTCGGCCACGGCCGCCCGCAATTGATCCATCGGCGTGTCCGCTTGCAGGCCGCCCAAACAGGCCGCTTTGCCGCCGATGTGAATGTCGACGAGTTCTTCGCGGATGCGCGCGCGCGAGTAACCGACCGCGTGAAGAATACGGCCCCAGTTGGGATCGCCGCCGTTCCACGAGGACTTCACGAGCGCGGATTTGCACACGGCTTCGGCGACTTTTTTCGCGTCCAGATACGTGCGGGCGCCCTTTACGTCGACCGTGACGAATTTCGTCACGCGTTCGCCATCGCGCACCACCGCCTTGGCCAGCTCCAGCATCACCCATTGCAGGGCTTCGCGGAACTGCTTGCACTGGGAGCTGCCGCGACGAATCGCCGGCATGCCCGAAGCGCCATTCGCCAACACCATCACGGTGTCGTTGGTGCTCATGTCGCCATCAATCGTGATGCGGTTGAAGCTGCCTTCGACGCACTCCAGCACGGCCTTGCGCAACGCTTCCTTCGGCACGTTCGCGTCGGTGGTGATGAAGCATAGCATCGTCGCCATGCTCGGCGAAATCATGCCCGCGCCTTTCACGCAGCCGCCGATACGCACGCGGTGCTCGCCGAGGTCGAAGGAAATCGCGATTTCCTTCGGGCGGGTGTCGCTGGTGATGATCGCCGCCGCGACGTCCGGACCTTGTTTCGGCGCGAGTCGCTCGACCAATTCGTCGAGCTTCGGTTCAACGCGCATCATCGGCATCGGCAAGCCGATGACGCCGGTGGAACACACCCCGACTTCACTGCGATTCAAACCGAGCGGTTTCGCCACGCCATCGCACATCGCCTTGGCGTCGCGGATGCCTTGGATACCGGTGCAGGCGTTGGCGTTGCCGGAGTTCGCGATGATCGCCCGCAGGTCGCCTTTGCGCAGATGAGCCTGGCTGACTTTCACCGGCGCGGCTTTCACGCGATTGGTGGTGAACGTTCCCGCCGATGAGCACGGCTTTTCGGAATAGATCAGCGCCAGATCGAGACGTTTGACGTCGGGATTTTTGATGCCGCAACTCACCGCCGAAGCGAGGAAGCCGTGGGGCGCGCCAACGCCGCCTTTGATCCGGGAGAAGGGAAAGTCCATGACACGGGAAAAGGGATAGAGAATAGATATCAACTCAGAAGTTTTGCAATCCGGCGATTTCCGGAAGGCCGAAAATCCGGTTGAAGCTCTGCACCGCCTGCGCGCCCGCGCCCTTACCGAGATTGTCTTCGGCGCTAAGCAACAAGATCCGGCCCGTGCGGGCGTCGAACTGCCAGCCGATGTCGATGAAGTTCGTGCGCGTCACGTTCTTCGTGTCCGGGCAGCCGCCGCGACCGAGCAGGCGCACGAACGCGGCCGCCGAATAGGCTTTTTCCAACGCCCGTCCGACCGCCTCGGGATCGACGCCTTCCGCAAGCTTCGCCGTGGTGGTGGTGTGGATCCCGGCGTTCACCGGAATCAGGTGCGGGATGAACGTGATGACGACCGGTTCGTCCGCGGCGATCGAGAGTTCCTGTTCGATTTCCGAAAGATGCCGATGCTTGGGCAAACCGTACGCTCGCACGCTTTCGTTGCACTCGACGAACAACAGGCTGAGATCCGCTTTCCGTCCCGCACCGCTGACGCCGCTCATCGAGTTAGCGACGATGGTGGCCGGGTCGATCAGTTTTTCCCGCAGCAACGGCAGCAACGGCAGAAGAATGCTCGTCGGATAGCACCCGGGCGATGCGATCAAGCGGGCGTTGGCGATCGCCTCCGGACGAACCTCGGGCAAACCGTACACGGCTTCCGAGAGCAAATCCGGTGCCGGATGCGCGTGACCGTAAAACTCCTCATAAACCGCCGCGTCCCGCAGGCGGAAATCCGCGCTCAGATCGATTACCTTCAAACCGCGCGCCAGCAGAGCGCGGGCGATTTCCGCCGCTACGCCGTGCGGCAAAGCGAGAAACGCGACCTTCGCTCCGGTCGCCGCGATCGTATCGGGATCGGGTTCGATGAACGCAAGCGATGCGGCCTGCGCACCGCGGAAACGCGGGAACACGGCGTGAATCGGCTTGCCGGCTTCCTGACGGGAAGTCGCGGCGACGAGCTCGACCTGCGGATGCACCAGCAGCAGCCGGAGCAGTTCCATGCCGGTGTAGCCACTGGCTCCCACGATGGCGGTTTTGACGCGTTCCATTGCGCGCGGGGAAATCGCACTATTTTCCGGGCTTGCCAATGCGGATTTCCCCTGCTCCTTTTGCGCCCGCCAATAAAACGGGCTGTGGCGCAGTCTGGTAGCGCGCCTGCATGGGGTGCAGGAGGCCGTGGGTTCGAATCCCGCCAGCCCGACCATCAATCGAATGATGGTTTATTTTCCCACGTTTCCTCTCTCCTGGAAACGACGCAACTCACCGGCGAAGGGCTGGTGGGTGTCGAATTGGCGAAGCCACTGGCCGGCTCCTGATGCTTTCCGCCCCGCCTTGGCTGCCCGCTCGGACGCGCTCGCGCTGACACGGCCGCGGCCGTTAACTGATCGGTCGAGGAACAAAAACTCTGATCCGTTATTAGAAAAAACCCCGCACCGGAAACTCCGGTGCGGCGCTTTGCAAGTCGGTCTGACGAAGATCTCCCCTGTTTCTCTCTATTGTGTAGGCGAAATGACCAAGCCTTCACGGTTCTGCGAAAAAATCGGGCGCCACAAATCTTCCAGGTAGTTCACGCCGAACTCGCTCAAGTGATCGTCGTCACGGTATAGCGATTTCCCTTCGAGAAAGATCTTCGCATCATTCCCGGCCATCAACCGTTCATGCGGTAAAATCACCATGACTCCATCCAGGTTATTCAGCGAATCCAACGCATTAAGCAGGTAATCATGGCGTCGCCCGAAATCTCCGCAATTCACTGTGGTCGAAAGGCATTCGCCCTTGATCGCCTGCCGAGCCAACAGATCGGGGACATCGACTCCAATTTCGGGAATCGGGCCGACGAAAATCACGCGTTTCCTGGCGGCGAGCAGCTTGTCCACCGTGTAACGGATGCGTTTCAGATAATAAGCATCCAGCTCTTCACGTCCACGAAAGGTCCGTTGGTAAATGGGGAAAAGCTCTTCGTTGGGCGACTCATTACGCCCACGATTCAAGACGCTCCAACGCCCGTGCAAAACCACCACCGAAATAGCCGCATCCGCCGCAATTTCCTCCAAAACCTTTTCAGTATAGATGGCCCTTTTCTCGACCGGACCATCTATCACACGGATCAAGCCGCTCACCGGAGGCTGCCCAGGGAAACCATAGAACTTGAAGGATTTCTTATATTCCTTCGCCAAACGGTCGAACTCGGGAATCAAAGCCTCCGCATGACTATCCCCCCAAAGCGCCACGCTGGGCTCGTCCGAAACGTCGCCATAGACTGGCGCGCGCTTCGGATCATAGTGCTTTTTATTATCCGGCTTAAGCTTCGATCTTCGATCTTTAAACTTCAATAATTCCCTGACTTGGACAGGGAAACGCTCCGGCAAACCGTGCGCTTCCCGGATCCAAGTCCCGAAAAGCAAAAGCCCAACGGTCGAAGCACCCCAAAACCGCCATACAGATTTCGTTCCAATCTTTTGCGGACGGCGGAAGGGTTGCTCAACCCACTTCCATGAGACCCATCCCAAAAAAACACTTGCGGCAAAAAGACCTGGCACCATCAGACCATATCGCCCGTCTCCCCAAAACGATCTAGCGAACACAATAAGTGGCCAATGCCATAAATAGACGGAATAAGAAATCAATCCCACGAACACCAGCGGTCTCCAAGAAAGAATTCTGGCAACGACGCTCACTGGACGTGCGCCTGAACGAAGCAAAAGCGCCGCACCTAAGCAACTCGGCAACGCCGACAAACCCGGGATAAACTTCCTCTCTGTGAAGAAAACAAAGCTACCCAACACCAGCGTCAGCCCAATCACACCTTCGCCCGAAGCAGTTTTCCCGTTCGAGACTTTGAACCGGCTCATCGCGAGAAAAGAACCGATCAGCATTTCCCACGCCCGAAAAGGCAGCAGGAAGAAGCTGGCCATAGGCGAATCGATGCCACGCCAAATGCATAAACCCAGCGATAGAAAAAAGAGGCCGGTCAAAATTAGCGTCACCAAGCGCCAGTTTTTCAACCCTCTAAACAGCAAGAACAATAAGATAGGGAAGATAAAATAATACTGCTCCTCCACGGCCAAGGACCAAGTGTGAAGTAACGGAGCCCGACGAGCCTCCTCATTGAAGTAATCCTGGAACGCGTCCAAGAAATGCACGTTGCCTAACGACAATATCACAAATTTCAGCGCCTTACCATAATTCTCCAGATCCGCGGGTAACCACCAAACCATGGCCGCGAGCGTTGATACGACGAGCACCACGACCAAGGCAGGCACGATCCGGCGTATCCTCCGTTCATAAAAGCGCACAAACGAAAACTCCCCCGCTTGAATTTCCCGGGCGATAATGGAGGTGATCAAAAAGCCGGATATCACGAAAAAGACATCGACTCCAAGAAATCCTCCGGGAAGCAAGCCGGGATCAATGTGAAACACCAAAACGGCCAATACCGCCAAGGCCCGCAGGCCATCGATGTCGGGCCGATAGTGTGATCTCGTTAGATTCATCGGGACGCGCTTGTCGACGCCTTCATTCCGATTTGCAAGTCTTGTTCAGACTCTTCGAGCTGATATGAAAAACGCCGCCCCGGAAACTCCGGCGCGGCGTTTGGGTAAAATCAGGTTCGAGGGAAGGTTACTTCTTCTCTTCCGTCGCAGGCTTCTTCTCCTCGGCGGCCGGTTTCGCCGGCTCCGGCGCCTTTTCGTCACCGGCCTCGTGATCGTGGTCGTGATCGTGGTCGTGATCGTGTTCCTCCGCACCGGAAGGATTCTTTTTCATCTCTTCCAAGCGCTGCTTCATCATTTCGGTCTGCTTGCCGATCTCGCTTTCGGGAGCGATCGCCTTGGCGGCGTCGACCGCTTTGATCGCGTCGTCGAACTTCTTCTGGTGAGCGAGGATCATCGCCTTGGTTAGCGCGACCTGCTGCTTCGCCTCACCTTCGAATCCACCTTCCGCCAGGGTCTTCTCGACAAACTTGAGAGCGCCTTCGGTATCGTCCTTCTCGGCGTAACCGTTGAGCTCTTCCTCGAACTTCGCCAGCTTGGCTTTCATTTCGAGCTGTTTGACGAAGCCGCTTTCATCCTTGGGGTCGGCCTTCTTGATCTTCTCGACGATGTCGCCGTAGAAACCGTTCACGGTGGCATCCTCAAGCTCCATTGCCTTGAGCGCGGCGACATATTTTTTCGCCTGCTCCACGCCTTCCGCCTTGGCCGCGGCGGCGAACGCCTCGTCGCGCTTCGTCTTCTTGGCGCGGAGACCGTCGAGCAATTCCACGTATTTCACCGGACCCCCTTCTTCATAACCGGTGGCGGCGAAGGGTTTGCCTTCGGCATCCGCGAGCAGGATCGTCGGAAAACCTTGAATGCCGTACTTTTCCTGAAGCGCTTCGTTCTGCTTCTTGGTCGCTTCGCTGAGTTTCTTTTCGTCCTGCGGGAAATCGATTTCCACGAGCACGAACTTGTCTTTCACGCCGGCTTTGAACTCGTCCTTCTTGAAGACTTCGTCGTTAAGTTTGATGCACCAGCCGCACCAGTCGGAACCGGTGAAGTCGATCAGCAAATCTTTCTTCTGTTCAGCCGCCTGCTTCTTGGCGGCCTCGAAATCGGAAGTCCAACCTTCGCCGGCGGCGAACGCGGAACCGACGCAATGAATCGCCACCAGAGCGGCGCAGGAAAGGGCATTCAGTTTCATGAATTTTTGCGAATGTTCCGGCAACGTGGAGCCTCTCCGTCAGGGCGTCGAGGGGATTTCTCGCCGCGCCGCCGGTCATTTTCCGGTGAATGCCGCACGGACTTCCTCACCAATGACGCGCAATCCGTCGCGCACGATGGCTTCATCCATCGCGAAGCTGACGCGGATGCATTCGTCGCGATGCCGCCAATCGGGGTCGTCGTGGCCGAAGAAGAAATAGTGCCCCGGCACCACCAGCACACCGCGTCGCTTGAGGCGCTCGTAGAGCCCCTTCGATCCGATGGGCAGGCCGGGGAACCAGAACCAAAGGAACAACGCGCCTTCGCTGCGATGCACCCGCCAGGGAAAAGCATCGCCGAACGATTCACTCGCGGCTTGCAGGGCGAGACGGGATTTTTCCCGGTAGAACGGCCGCACGATTTCGTCGGACATCCGCAACAGTTCTCCCGATTCCAGGAGCGGCAACACGATCTGCTGGCCGATGTTCGGGTTCGCCAAACCGACGATCGCGCTCATCGATCCCAAGGCGCGGGCGATTTCCGGTGGCGCGATCACGATGCCGGTCCGCGTCGCGGGCAAACCGATCTTCGAAAGGCTGTAGGTGAGGATGACATGCTCGTCCCAGAACGGATTGGCATCGGCGAAAAAGATGTTCGGAAACGGTGCGCCGTACGCGTTGTCGATGATCAATGGGATGCCGTGCGCTTTCGCCAGCTCGGAAAGGCGAGCCAGTTCCTCGTCGGTCAAGACGTTGCCGGTCGGATTGGTCGGACGCGACACGCAGATCGCCGCGATGTCGTCGGTGACTTCCAGGCGGTCGAAATCGACGCGGTATTTGAATTCGTGCGAACCGGTTTCCTCGATCAACGGCGGGACCGCGCGGAACAAATCGACCGACGCCGATTGGTTGGCGTAGCCGATGTATTCCGGCAGCAGTGGCAGCAGGATTTTCTTCCGTCGCCCGTCCGGCATTTCGCCGGCGAGCAGGTTGAAGAGGAAAAAGAACGCCGTTTGCCCGCCGGAAGTGACGGCGACGTTATCCGCGCTCACGTCCCAGCCGAACGACTTCCGGAACAAACCGGCCACCGCGGCGAGAAACTTCGGATTGCCACGGGGGGCATCGTAACAGGTCAGCGCGCGCTCCAGCCCACCGGGTTCCGCCAGCAGCTCTTCCAGCCGCCGCCGCCAGACCGCGTCGACCGCCGGGATGCGCGCGGGTTGCCCGCCACCCAGCATGCGAATTTCCGGACCCCCATGGGCGAGCGCGTGGCCGAGGTCGTCCATCAGCTCTTCAATGCCGCTGCCCGTGCCGAGGTGGCGGCCGATTTGGGAAAATTCGAAGGTCATGACGGCTTGCGGGGATGATTGACCCGGCGAGGGTCGCTTCTATAGTCCGCGGGAGGTTCCAAACAACCCCAATACCATATGGCGATCCAAGTTGGCGACAAAGCTCCCGATTTTAAACTGGTGACTCTCGCGGCCGAAGGCCCGCAGGTGGTCACCCTGTCCGAAGAAATTGGCAAATCGAACATCCTGCTGCTGTTTTTCCCGATGGCCTTCACCGGCGTCTGCACCACGGAGATGTGCGAAATCACCTCGAGTCTGAAGGACTACGAAGCGCTCGACGCGAAGGTCTATGGCATCTCCGGCGACAATCCGTTCGCCCAAGCCGAGTGGGCCAAGAAGGAAAACATCGGCCTGCCGCTGCTGAGCGACTACGAACACGCCGCCGCGAAAGCATACGGCGTCGCTTACGATCAATTCCTGCCAGACAAGAATCTGATCATGGGCGGCGTTTCGAAGCGCTCCGCCTTCGTGATCGATAAGGCCGGCGTCGTCCGTTACGCCGAAGTGCAGGATCATCCGAAGGATCTCCCGAATTTCGAAGCGGTGAAAGCCGCGCTCAAAGCGCTCTGAAGCGCGACTCACAGCTTTTGAAACGAAAAGGCCGCGGCATCCCGCGGCCTTTTTGATTTTCAAGGCTGCTCCTTTTTCTCCTCGGCCGGGGTTTTTGGCTGCTCCGGAGTGGGCGTCACCGCGGCCGGTGGTGGTGGCGGGACCGCCCCTGAAGTAGAAGGCGCGGTTGGATCGATCACCGCGGGAACCGCATCGACGGGCGGACCTTCACCCGGTGCGATGATCGGCACCGAGTCACCCGCGCCTCCCGTCGGCAAAGGCGACACGGGAGCCGGAGGCAACGGTTGCACGTCTCCGGGCGCGCCGGGCAAACCCGCCATCGGCGCATTGGGATCGAATACCATCACGGAAGGCACGTAGCCCACTTCGCCACCTTCGAGTTCGACTTTCACGTAGGTGCCGTCGTCCTGCACCACCTTCATCGGCGTGTTGACCTTCAGCAGTTTGTCGGCATCCGCCGCACCGCTGGGACGTTTGGAAAAGAACGCCGCGTTGTCCATGACCGCTTTGACGAACTGCCCCGGCGTGAAACTGGTGGGCCCGCCCGCCTGTTTAAGCCGGTTCGAACCTGGCGCGTTCAGGGGGTTGGTTTCGCTTCCACCATCGATCGGCCGGTTGAGGCGATCCATCGAGGAACACGCGGACAGACAAGCCGCCAAAGCAGGGAGAAGAACACGGACCTTCATGAGGTTTTGGAGCACAAATCTGACATCGCCCGGCGGGAGGGTCAACGTGTTTCAACCACGCGGGCATTCGGCGCGCTTTCGATCCCTATGGTTTTACGTCGCGAGATGACGCACGGGTTATCCGGTCAACGCTTCGACTTAAGTCCGTTTTTGTTTCCAAACGGAACGATGAAAAAATCTATTCTGTTAGATAAAAGCAATTTTCCCTGACAAATTCGTCATTTCAGAGCAAAGAGGCCGCCCATGTCACGAAATGTTCATGATTGGATAGTTCAATCAATGACAACATTTCATGGCATGTTTCCGGATCTGGCATGCCGCAAGCTGTTAGACCGGTCTTTTCACCCCAACCCCTGATCTGAAATCCGATGAATTCGTTCACCCGCACGTTCGCGCGGCTTCTGGTGGTCGCCCCCTTGGCGACGGCGCTATACGCCGCACCGGAACCCGCCGCCGCTCCGTCGTCAGCCGCACAGTTCCCCATTCCGCTCAGCCCGGATCTGCCGTTTGACGTCAATATCGACCAGCTTCGCGCGCTGAGCGAAACCCCGCAAAAACCCCAGCCGCCATTCACCATTCCGGACGACAACGTTCCGTCCGCCCAGCGGCTGTTCGACATCTTCGCCTGGCAATCGTTCCTCGCTCTGAACTGGCCGGCCACCGCCGACGGCACGCCCGACAAGAGCAAGACGCTGGCCGACTCGACCGCCCCGCGCGTGTGGGAAGGCTTCACCGAGATCAGCCAGGTGTTCCGCGAAAACGGGGCACCTCCCCTGCCGTGGAAAGACGCCGTTAAGCAAAGCTGGTCGAACCGCACTTTCTGGATGCACGGCATGGGCGAAGGCACGCCGCCCGACGAGCCGAACAAACCGGGCGGCATCAATCCGCCACTGCTCGACGAAAGCCTCCAGGCTTTCACCGGTCCGATGATCGACCAGCAGGGCAAGTGGGTCCGCTACCAGGTCGCCCTCAACCAAGTGGAGTTCGACTACCTCGTTGAGAACAAGCTGTACAACCTCGAAGGCCAGGCCGCGTTCACCTCGCGCAACCAGATCGATTTCCCCGCCAACAAGGGCAAGACCAAGCATGGGGCGATGGAAATCAAGATGGCCTGGAAGCAAATGAGCGACCAGGACGACCGCGCCCGCTTCTTCGTCCGCCACGCCAAGGTGATCCCGCTCACGGGCAAACCGTTCGAAGCCGACTTCGGTCTCGTCGGCATGCACGTTTCCGTCCGCACCGAGTCTTCGCCCACGTGGATCTGGGCGACTTTCGAACACGTCGACAACGTCGCGGTCAACGACCTGGAAAAAGGCTCCAACGGCAAGCCGCTGCGCCCGACGTTTTTCAACCCCGACTATCCCGCCAAACCGGTGAACATCCTCGCACCGAGAAACTCGGCGCCGGTGAAGCAATACAACCCGGCGACCGGCAAGGACGACGGACCGGAGGTCTTCACCAGTTGGGATGAATCGAAGACCACCGATCCGACGCAAACGCTGATGGTGCTGCCAGTGCCGAAAGCGACCAACGCGCTTAACGCCGAAGTGCGTGGCCTGCTCAAGGGCCTCGGCTCGGTGTTCCAATACTACGAATTGATCGGCACGCAGTGGCCGGTCGCTCCGTCGTTCCCCGCCTTCCCAAGCGGTGTCGCCGCCCAGCCCGACGGTCGTCTGCTGCCGTCCTCGACGGAAAGCATCCAGTTCAAGATCCCCGGCAAGGTCGTGCCGGTGCATCTCATCAACACGACCATGGAAACGTTCTTCCAGAATGGCAACCAGCCGGCCGGACCGCTCGCCGAGGACGATCGCCTGCCCCCGGGTCTGCTTTCCGACCCGTCCACCGTGTTCGCCACCGAAAGCTGCGCAGGCTGCCACTTCTCGGCCGGCGCCTGCATCGCCTTCAAGAAGGACAACAACGGCAAATACCTCGTGCAGCAGAAGGACGGCAAAAACTACCGCATCCCGATCTTCGGCAAGAACGCGGTGCGGGGCCAGAACGGCAACGCCGACTATAGCTGGTTGCTTCAGCTCCGCGCCCAATCGGCTCCTTACGAAGGCACGGATGTCAGCCAGCTCAGCGACTACCTCATCGCCCCGGTCCAGAAGGTCTGCCCGGCCGAGTAATTCTCACGTTTTCCACTTTTTCACATGAACTTCCCCTTCGTCCCCGTCAACGGCTTCACCCCGAACAATTCGGGCTGGAGCGGTGTGGGCAACATCGATAGTTGGTCCGCCGATTCCACCGGCCGGAATTTCACCTTCGTCTTCGGGTCGCGTTCGCTGGTGCTCCAGTTGCTCGGCCCCACGGCGTTCCGCCTGCGTTTCAACCCGGCGTCCGGCGCGACTTACGATTACGAGATTTCCACGGCCGTGGTCAGTCGCGACCTTGGACTCGCCAGCTTGCAGGCGTCGCATAGCCAACCATCGGCCGGCCAGCTCGTGATCGAAACCGGCGAACTGACAATCACCGTCGGCCTCACGCCGTTCGCGGTGCAGGTCTATCGCAACGGCCAGCTCATCCATCAGGACGCGCCCGGCCAGGGCGTGCTCTACATTCCCGGTCAGGAAGTGATCGCCGTGATGAAGACCACGCCGCCCGGCGCGGGTTACTTCGGCCTCGGCGAGAAGGCCGGCAGCCAGCTCGCGAAAAACAACTTCACCTTCACGTTCTTCAACTACGACAACTTCACCTACAACGGTCCGTCGCTCGGCGATCCCGGCCCGCTCAATCCGACCGAGCCGCTTTATTGCTCGATCCCGGTGTTGGTCGAAAACAACCCGTTCCCGTCGGGCGCGTTCTCCGGCGCGCCTTTCGCCACCGGCGTGTTCCTCGACAACCCGGCGCAGACTTACGCGAACGTTTCCTCGAACGACTACTCGGACATGTCCGGGAAGTACTACGTCGGCTCGCTTTACAACGAACTCGACTACTACTTCTTCGCCGGAAACGCGGTGCCCGATATCCTTGAGCAATACACCACGCTCACGGGTCGCGCGCCGATGCCGCCGCGCTACGCTTTCGGTCTGCATCAGGGAGCCTACGGTTACTACGACCGCTATAAACTGGCCGCGGCGGCGAACTCCTATCGCGCCGCCCGCATTCCCTGCGACGGCCTGCACATCGACGTCGATTTCCAGGACAACTACCGGACCTTCACGCACAGCGAAGAGAAGTTCCCAAACGTCGCGGAGCTCTTCGACGACCTCCATGGCATCGGCTTCAAGATGAGCACGAACATCACGCCGATCATCACCACCAACGAGCTGAACCAGGAAGGGGTTCGCGCCCCTTACGAGCAGCGCGAAGCGTTGATCGGGGCGAACGCGCTCATCTACAACACTCGCTTCGACGCGGGCGAATCGCCGAACCTTTACCAAGGCGGGGTAAACTACGGCAACAACCGTGGCAACAACCCGTATCCCTCGCCACCGCTCCAGCCGAACCGCGACGGCATCACGCCGCTGACCGCACCGGGGAATTATCCCGACTTCGGCCTCACTGCGGTGCGTGAAGCGTGGGGGCAGCAATACAAGCACCTGCTCCAGGATGTCGGCCTCGACATGGTCTGGCAGGATATGACCTGCCCGGCGATCGACCCGAACCTGCCGCCGGACACCGTGTATTATAAAACGTTTCCGCAGGACCTGATGATGGCGCAGGAGGCCACGCTCACCAACGGCACGGTCGAAGTGAACTACCTGCCCAATGCGCAGCTTCACAATTCCTACGTCAACAACCTGCTCAGCGCGACGTGGGACGGCATCAATGCCCTGGAACCCACCCGGCGGAACTTCATCATCGCGCGCGGTGGCTACGCCGGCATGCAACGCTACGCCGGCCTGTGGACGGGCGACTCCGCCTCGAGCTGGGATTTCCTCAGCATCAACATTCCGGAAGTCCTCAACCTGGGCATGTCCGGGGTACCGATCAGCGGCTGCGACATCGGCGGTTTCGCGACCGGCTCCGGCACCACCACGCAATCGAGCGTGATCGGCGGATCGATCGTCGGCGGCATCACGAACTACGAACTGCTCACCCGCTGGATGCAGCTCGGCGCGTTCTTGCCGTGGTACCGCAACCATTACGACGGCTATAACAAGCAATTCCAGGAACCTTTCGCCTATGGGGAACCGGTGCCGACGAACTGCCGTAAATACGTCGAACTGCGTTACCGCATGATGCAGGTCCAGTACGACGCGATGTACAAGTGGACGCAAACCGGCCTGCCGATTGCCCGCCCGCTGTTCCTCAACGACCCACAGGACGCCGGAGTTTACGGCCACTTGAACGACCAGTTCTTCGTCGGCGGCGACTTCCTTGTCGCACCGATCATCACCCAGCACATCACCGCCAACCCGCCGACCTCGCCGGTTCGTGGCATTTACCTTCCGGCCGGCAGCGATTGGTATGCCTTCATGGACAACACCGCGCCGCTCGCCGCCGCGGTCCCGGGCGGCACCTACATCAGCAACTACTACGCCGACCTCACGTTGGTGCCGATTTACATCCGCGCTGGAGCGATTCTGCCCTTCTCCGATTTGGAGCAATGGGTCGGCCAGCTCCCGGAAAATCCACTGACGATCAACTGCTACCCCGGCCCCGATCGCTGGACCGACGCCCAAGCTTACGAGCTCTATCAGGATGACGGCATCAGCACGCAAGCCGCCAGCGGCAGCTACCGCCTCTCGCGAATTTACCAGCAAACGCTGAACAACAGCGGCTCGGTGCAACGCCAGATCCGCATCGCCCGGGTGACCGACGCCTACACGCCGCCGGCTCCGTTTTACTACGTCGCCATCCTTGGCAGCATCAGCAGCGCGAACCAAGTGACCCGCGACGGCACCACGCTGCCGAATGTCGGCGACCCTGATTCGCTTGAAGCCGCCACCGCCGACGCGTGGTATTGGAATCAGTCCATCAACATCGTCTTCGTCAAAATCTTCGACAACCGCCCCGACACTACCGTCGTCGCCGCCTACTGACCCCATCCGCCATGAATCCACGACAAAACCAAGGCCTCCGGCCGCAAATCACGTTCACCGCGGACTTCCACGAACTGGTGCAGGGCGATCTCATCCCGGGCCCCTGCCTGCTCCGCTACGATCCGCTCCGCCTGATTCCCGCCGACGAAGCGGGCGAGCACGACCACGAGATCCGCGCTTACCTGCGTTTCCATCCCTCCGGTCAAACCTGGGAAGGCACGCTGTTGCTTCAGGACGGAGCACCAGTCGCCGACCTCGCCCACGCCCGCGGCCAGAACTTCGTGCTGAAATCCACCTTCGAAATTCCCGTCGGCACCGACGAGATCGAAGCCTGGTTCTCCTGCACCCATGAGGACGGTTACACGCACTGGGACAGCAACGAAGGCAAGAACCACTGGCTGCGCTTCAGCCTGCACGACGTGAAGGAGCAGCAAGCCGTCGTTCGCCCGCCGGACAAACGAAACCCCGCGCAATCGGCATTGGAGCTCGATGTTCTCACGATCCCGCAAGTTCACACGCTGACGCTCCGCTGGAGGCTTCCCGCCTTCCCCGAACGCCCGCGATTCGAAACGCCGCTCGTCGTCACCGGCGAAACCAAAAAGGGCAAACGCTGGGGGTCGCCCGAAGAAGGCATCTTCGTCCCGGTCGGCGCGGTCGTCGCCTACGACCTCGTCTATTACATCGGCGACCGCAAGTTCACCGACGACAACCAGGGCCGCTGGTATCTGTCCGAGTGAACCGGGCTAAAGCCTTATAAAATTCCGCGCATAAAAAACGGCCCGCCGGGAAACCAGCGGGCCGTTTGATTCTCTCATGCCGGAGGCATCGAAGCGTTTAGCCGGTGGTCGAGGAGCGCAGCGACGACTACCACCGGTTAACGACCCGCCCCGTATCGCACCCCGGAGGGGTGCCAGCCCAGCATCCTTACAAACAAAAAACGGCCCGCCGGGAAACCGGCGGGCCGTTTCGTTTGAGGATCTTTCGATCGGCCGGGCCTTACTTGGCGGCGGCGAGGACGGCGTCCTTGGTCATGCCGAGTTCCTTGAACACGGTGTTGCCAGGGGCGCTGATGCCGAAGCGGTCGATGCCGAGGACCTTGCCGTCCAAACCGACATACTTGTACCAGAGGCCGGAAACGCCCGCTTCGATGGCGATGCGCTTGGTGACGGCCTTCGGCAGCACGCTTTCGCGGTACTCCGCGCTCTGACGGTCGAAGCGCTCGAAGCAGGGCATCGAGACGACGCGCACCCCTTCGCCGAGTTCGGCGGCCGCAGCGATCGCGTATTGCAGCTCGGAACCGCTGGCGAGGAGGATGGTGGTGAGGGCACCGGTTTCCTTCTTCGCGATGTAACCGCCGCGGAGCACGCCGTCGCGGCGCTCTTCCACGGAGAGGTCGTTCATGAGCGGGATCGCCTGACGAGTAAGGATCAGGGCGGTCGGGCCATCGGTGCGCTGCATCGAGGCGATGAACGCGCCGGCGGTTTCTTCGGCGTCGCCCGGGCGGATGACGTCGAGACCCGGGATCACGCGGAGGCCGCTGACGGTTTCGACCGGCTGGTGGGTCGGGCCGTCTTCACCGACACCGACGGAGTCGTGGGTGAAGATGTAGCTGACTGGCAGCTTGGAAAGCGCGGCGAGGCGGATCGACGGGCGGAGGTAGTCGGCGAAGACCAGGAAGGTCGCGCCGCTCGCGCGGAAGATGCCGTCATAGGCGATGCCGTTGCAGATTGCGCCCATGGCGTGCTCGCGGATGCCGAACCAGATGTTGCGGCCGAGGGAGTTCGACTTCGAGTAGTCGCCGCCGTCCTTGAGGTAGTTCTTGGTCGAGCCGAAGAGGTCGGCGCTGCCGGTGATGAAGTTCGGCACGGCCTTGGCCACGGCGTTGATGACGGCGGCGCCGGCGGAACGGGTCGCGTCCTTGTAGTCGGCGGCGAACGCCGGGATCTTGGCGGAAAGATCGGTCGGAACGGAAAGCGCGACGCTCTCGGTCAGCTCGCTGGCGAGCGCCGGGTTGGCGGCGGCCCAGGCGGCGTAGGTCGCTTCCCAAGCGGCGAATTCAGCCTTCGCGGCTTCCTTTTTCTCGGCGAAGAACGCCTTCACTTCGTCGGACACGAAGAAGTGCTCTTCCGGCAGACCGAGGCCCTTGTGGGCGGCGTCGACGAAATGAGCGCCACCTTCACCGTGGGCCTTGGCGGTGCCGGCGACTTCCGGGATGCCCTTGCCGATGATCGTCTTGGCAATGATCACCTTCGGCTTGCCGTTGTCGTTGGCCTTCGCGTCGGCGATGGCCTTGGAGATGGCGGCGAAGTCGTGGCCGTCGATGGTCACGGCGTCCCAGTTTTGGGACTTGAAGTATTGCTCGGCGTCTTCGCCCTGCGAAACGTCGGCCATCGCGTCGAGGGTGACGTCGTTGGAGTCGTAGATGAGGACGAGGTTATCGAGACCGGCGTGGCCGGCGAACGCGATCGCTTCCTTGGCGACGCCTTCCTGAAGGCAGCCGTCACCGTGCAGGGCGAAGATGTGCTGGTCGAAAATGACGTGGTCGGCGGTGTTGAACTTCGCCGCGGCGCGCTTGCCGGAAATCGCGAAGCCCACGGCGTTGGCGATGCCTTGGCCGAGCGGGCCGGTGGTGGCTTCGACGCCGACGGTTTCGAAGGACTCCGGGTGACCCGGGGTGTGGGAACCGAACTGGCGGAAGTTCTTCAGCTCTTCAAGCGGCAGCGCGTAGCCGGAGAGGTGGAGCCAGGAATAGAGGAACATCGAGCCGTGACCGGCGGAGAGGATGAAGCGGTCGCGGTTCAGCCATTTCGGCGCGTCGGGATTGTGGCGGAGGCCACCCGAATACAACACGGCGCCGATCTCGGCGCAACCGAGGGGCAGACCGAGGTGGCCGGATGAACAGGCGTGGACGGCATCCATGGCGAGGCCACGGGCTTGGTTGGCGGCTGCGGCGAGCAGGGTCGTGTTCATGTTGGAAATCAGTGGGTAGAAACGGGCCGACACGTTAGGAGCCCGCCCGCCTTTGACAAGCCGGGTTTGCGTGTGAGTGGCCCGGTCTTTTCATTGGCCTGATGAAATCCGCTCATTTTTTTCCAATTTCCGCTTGCCACCTCCCGGGCTCGCAATGTAGCCTCCCGCCGCACCGCGACAACGACCCGTTCGTCTATCGGTTAGGACTCTAGATTTTCATTCTAGCAAGAAGGGTTCGACTCCCTTACGGGTCGCCATTTTCCGCGAAAACCAGCCACCGCCCGCCTCACGGCCCGGTGGCTTTTTCGTTTCTGAAAAAACTTCGCAGACGCCGCTTGCCAAATCCGGGGTCGTCGCCCTAGGTTCCCGCCGCACCGCGACAAACGACCCGTTCGTCTATCGGTTAGGACTCTAGATTTTCATTCTAGCAAGAAGGGTTCGACTCCCTTACGGGTCGCCATTTTCCGCGAAAACAAAGCCACCGCCCGCCTCACGGCCCGGTGGCTTTTTCGTTTCCGGCCTTCAACCTCGCCTCCGCCGCCATAAGGCCGCGGACTAGTGTCGTCTGTCGCGCGACATGTTCATCATCGTGCGGCGCGCCCAGCACCCGCGCTTCCGCCTGCGCCCGGGCGAACCGGAGTGAATCGAGCATTTCCCGTCGCAACGCTTCATCGTCGCGCAACGCCTCGATACTCAACCACTCGCACACGAATTCCCCCAGGAAACGCGGCTGGCAAGTCCGGTAAATCAACGCGCCGTAACGGACGAGATCACTGACCAACTCACCGGAAAATCCGTGGCGTTTCACCAACGCCAGCGCGTCTTCCGTCGCATCGGTCGCCTCCGCGATCCAATCTTCCGACAAGCCGGTCCCGCCCCGCACTTCAAGCAAAGCGGCGAGCGCCCGACATAAAACACCGCGCGCCATCACCGCGATGCGGGCGACTTCCGGCGGGGCCATCGCCACCGGCGCAAGCACCTCGATGGCCAGACGGGCGTCACCGAGCGCGAGAATCGTTTCACCCCGCGTGAGATCCCAGCGCGCGCGATTGCTATGAAACATCGCCGCGAGCAACCGGCGCGCTTCGTGAGTTTCCCTGCCCCAGGTTTCCAACAACGACTCGGCGGCATCGAATGAGGCTGCGGCCAGATCGTTCCGACCGAGTTCGCCCGCCCGCGTGCCGCGATTGATCCAGGCGAGCAACAATCGATCCACGTAAGCCGGGTTTTCCGCCAGCGGCAGCACCGCCATCACCTCGATCGCCCGGTCGAGCGATCCCAACGATTCGCCCGTTTCCCCGGAAAAATACAACGCGTCCCCGCGATTGAGCAATCCGGCGGCCAGGCCCCAGGCAACGAGCGGGTCGTTCCGCCAGTCCATGGACTCACGCAGGGCGATCGCCGCTTCGAATTTCTTCAGCGCCGCATCCCATTGCCCACCTTCCATTTCGGCGATCCCAGCCAACGTGAGGGAGTTGGCTTCGGCTTGGCGGGCGGATGGATTCACGGGCGAATGACTTAAAGAAACGGGGAAGCTTTTCCAATGAGCGAAGCGGATTCGCGAAAAAGGTCGCGTTAAACACACAGAAAATCTTGACCGACATGGATATTGAGACGCAATCTCAATTCGTCGACGCGCTGCACTCCTATCCTTTTCCAGCCGTCAACTCAACCGACCATGAAACCGCAACCGATCACCCGCACCAAGAGTTCCGCGCGGGAAATGCTCGCCCTGACCGCATTGCTGGCGTCCGGCTCCGCCGCCGTCGCCGCCGAAACTCCCGCCCAACCGCAGGACGCTTCCGCCGACCAGAAGAAAGAAGGCGAAACCCAGACCTTGGGCGAAATGGTCGTCGAAGCGATCCGCGATTCCCTCTACAAGCCGGAGAACCTTCAATCGCCCAAGTTCACCGCTCCTCTGCGCGACATTCCCCAGACCATCACGGTGGTGCCGAAGGAAGTCATCAAGGAACAGAACGCGGCCACCCTGCGTGACGTGCTCCGCAACGTTCCCGGCATCAGCATGCAGGCGGGTGAAGGCGGCATTCCGAACGGCGACAACATGTCGATCCGCGGCTTCAGCGCCCGCACCGACCTCTTCGTCGACGGCGTCCGCGACTTCGGCGGCTACACCCGCGACCCCTTCAACTTGGAGCAGGTCGAAGTCGCGAAAGGTCCGGCCTCGGCCAACAACGGCCGCGGCTCCACCGGCGGCTCGGTCAATCTCGCAAGCAAAGCTCCGGGCAAGGACGCTTTCACCGACGTCTCCCTCGGCTTGGGCAGCGACTACTATGGCCGTGCGACCGTCGACTACAATCAGCCGCTCGACAACGTGCTGCCCGGCATGGGGCTGCGCCTCAACGGCATGTTGCATCACAACGACACGCCTGGCCGCGATGAAGTGGAGCAGGAGCGTTACGGTCTCGCTGGTTCGCTCGCCTTCGGTCTTGGCACCGACACCCGCACCACCTTCAGCCTCTTCCATCAGAGCGAAGACAACATGCCGGACTACGGCATTCCCTGGGTGCCGACTTCCGTCACCGGCGCGAATGACACCGCGGATGCCTTCCTCGACCAATACGGCGATCGCCCCGCGCCGGTCGATTACGACAATTTCTACGGTTTGAATGATCGCGACTATGAACACACCAACGTCACCATGGCGACGGCCGCGTTCGAGCACGACTTCAACGAAAAGCTGCGACTCAACAGCACCTTCCGCGCTGGCAAGACCCGTCGCGATTCGATGATCACCGCTCCTCGGTTCGCCGCGGTCGGCGGCGTGGACGACCCCGACCTCGATCCCGTCACCGGCAACCTCGTGATCAACCGCCAGCTTCAAGCGCGCGATCACACCGACACGATCCTGCAGAACGCGACCAACCTGCTCATTGATTTCGAAACCGGCAAAATCGAGCACAACGCGGTCGTTGGCCTCGAAGCCACCTTGCAGGATTTCGACAACACCCTCCGAACGACACCGGCCACCGCTTCGCAAACCAATCTGTTCAATCCGGATCCAAGTGATCCGTGGACGGGCACCATTGCCTACAACGGCAACCAAGCCGCGACATCGGAAAACTTCGCGCTCTACGCGTTCGACACCGTGAAGTTCAACCCGCAGTGGCAGCTCTCGGGCGGCATCCGCTACGACTATTTCCACACGGACTACAAGACTCTAAGCAACGTCAACGCGGTCACCTTCGATGACGGTCGCTACGACAACCTGTTCAACTGGCGCGCCGCGTTGACCTACAAGCCGGTGGAAGAGGGCAGCATCTACTTCGGTTACGGCACCTCGTCCAACCCGGTCGCGGAAGCGCTCACCTTGAGCGGCTCCGAAACCAGCACCACCAACCTCGACCTCGACCCCGAGGAGAGCGAAACCTTCGAATTGGGAGCCAAGTGGGACCTCTTCGGCAAGAAACTTGCCGTGAGCGGCGCGTTGTTCCGCACGGTGAAAACCAACGCCCGCACTCCGGACCCAACCGACGGCAATGCCATTGTGCTCGATGGCGAACAGGTCGTGCAAGGTCTTGAGCTCGGCGCAACCGGTCAGATCACCGACAAATGGCGCATCTTCGGCGGTTACACCTACATGGACGGCGAAGTCACCAAGTCCGGCAACCCGGCCGAGGAAGGCAACGAAACCACCAACACGCCGGAGCACAGCTTCAGCCTGTGGACGGTGTATGAAATCACCGACGCCCTCGAAGCCGGCCTCGGCGGACAATTCGTCGACTCCCGCCACGCCAGCACCACCAACAATCGCGTGGCTCCGTCCTATTGGACGCTCGACGCGATGGCCGCTTACGAGATCAATAAAAATTGGTCGGTCCGCATGAACCTCTACAACCTCCTGGATGAGGAATACATCGATCGCGTTGGCGGCGGACACTTCGTCCCCGGTTCCAGCCGTTCGGTGGTCTTCAGCACCAACTACCGCTTCTAACCGTTTTCGTTCGGTTGTTGCGCCCCGCTCTTCGCAAGGAGAGCGGGGCCTTTTGCTCAACACGAATGCCTTCCTTCTTCTCTGATCACTGATCACCACCACTGATCACTTTTCCCATGATCCTCTGCATTCCCGACGTCCTCACGCCCGAGCAAACCGCCGAAGCCCGCGCCTTGCTGGAATCCGCCGATTGGGTCGATGGCAAGACGACCGCCGGGTATCAGGCCAGTCAGGTGAAGGACAACCTTCAGCTCTCCGCGATGCATCCGGTCGCCCGGCAGATCGGGGAAACCATCGTCAAAGCGCTGACCGCGAACCAGTTGTTCATGTCGGCCGCGCTGCCATTGCATTTCCTTCCGCCGATGTTCAACCGCTACTCGGGCGGCCAACAATTCGGCACGCACGTCGATGGCGCGATCCGGCAGGTTCCCGGCGGTGGCCGGCGCATCCGCACCGATCTCTCCTGCACGCTGTTTTTCGCGAACCCCGACGAATACGACGGCGGCGAACTCCACATCGAAGACACCTATGGTTCGAAAAGCGTGAAACTTCCGGCCGGTCACATGGTTCTCTATCCGTCCACCAGCCTGCATCGCGTCACGCCCGTCACACGAGGCACCCGGCTTTGCTCGTTCTTCTGGCTGCAAAGCCTGATCCGCGACGACCAACGCCGTTCGATGATGTTCGACATGGACATGGCCATTCAACGGCTCGCCGTCGATACGCCGAATCATCCCTCGCTCGTTTCACTCACCGGCGTCTATCACAACCTGCTCCGCCAATGGGCGGAGATGTGATCAACCGATTTACCGCCTCGATAGGTTCACGATTTTAGAAAAGGGACAGGAATGTCCCTTCTCCCTGCCATGCTTCATCCCACTTTCCGTCGCTGCCTGTTCTGGGCGCATCTTGCGACCGGTCTTGTCGTCGGCCTGATCATCCTCGTGCTCGCCTTCACGGGCTTGATGATGTCGTTCGAGCCGCAACTCGTCGCCCGCGCCGAACGGGCGATCGTGCGGGAAAAGGCGAACGGTCAAACGACACCGCTCACGCCGGAGGAATTGGTCGGCAAATTCGAGCAAGCGGACATTAAAGGCAAACCGAGCACGATCAATTTCACCTCCCATCCCGAAGCGCCGGTCGCCTTCCTCGTCGGCAAAGGCAATCAACAGCTCTTTCATCCCACGACCGGCGAGCATCTCGGCAAAGGCGCGGAAAACTGGCGGCGCTTTTTCCAGATCAACCTTTCGCTCCATCGCTGGCTGACGTGGCCCGTCGCCCAACCCGCCGAAGGTCAAAGCCCGAAGCCGCCGGGCGAAGGCGAACCGAAGAAAGGCGTCGCGTGGAAAGACATCGGCGGCCACATCAACGCCGCCGGCACGCTCGCCTTCCTGTTCCTGTTGCTGACCGGCCTGTTCCTCTGGATTCCGAAAAAGCGCACATGGGTCGCGTTCAAAACCGTGCTCACGTTGCAAACCCGCCTCAAAGGCCGGGCGCGCGATTGGAACTGGCACAATATTGCCGGCTTCTGGAGCGCTCCTTTCATTCTGGCGATCACTCTAACCGGGGCGATCATCTTCTACCCTTGGGCCAACAAGCTCCTGTTCAACGCCGTAGGCGAACAACCGCCCGCCAAACGCGAGAACTCCACCGAAATGGGACGCGGCGACAAACATCCGCCCATCGTCGCGACCGGCTTGAATCAGGCCTACGAAGCCGCCGCGAAAGCGATGCCCGGCTGGGAGTCGATGAGCTTGGAACTCCCGGCCGAGGCCACGAAGCCGTTCGTGGCCACCGTAACCGACGCCGGTCGCGGCCGGCCCGACCGCCGAGTGAAGCTCACCATCGATCGCGAAACGCTTTTCGTCACCGGCCGCGAAGGCGGCTTCGACAAGCTCACGACCGGCGCGCGTTTGCGGCAAGCCGCTCGATGGTTGCATACCGGCGAACTCGGCGGTGTCTTCGGCCAATGCCTGGCAGCGTTCGCCGCGCTCTCGACCCTCGTTCTCATCTGGACCGGCTTCGCGCTGGCTTGGCGGCGATTCGCGAAAAAGAAGTAGCTCAAGTTTTCCAACTTGAGTCTTCGGGATTGGCCGTGCGCCTTCCCCCGTTCATCGTCCGGCCATGGACGCGATTGAAAAAGCCCGCCGGGTCATCGACATCGAAACCGACGCGCTGCAGCGGCTCGCCGCCCGGCTCGATGGTTCGTTCGTCGAAGCCGTTGGCTTTCTGAAGGAAACGCTCGATCGCCGCGGTAAAATCGTCGTCATCGGCATCGGAAAATCCGGCAACATCGGCCACAAGATCGCCGCCACCTTCAACTCGACCGGCGCCACCGCCGTCGTCCTCAATTCCCAGAACGCCCTGCACGGCGACCTCGGCATGGTGTCCGATGGCGACGCCGTGATCGCCCTTTCCTACTCGGGCGAAACGAACGAATTGCTCGACCTGCTGCCGTTCATCAAACGCTTCAACGTCAAGCTCATCGCCCTCACCGGCAAGACCGCGTCATCGCTCGGCAGGTACAGCGATGCCGTGCTCGATACGTCGGTCGAACGCGAAGCCTGTCCGTTGAACCTCGCGCCGACCTCTTCCTCGACCGCCATGCTCGTGATGGGCGACGCACTGGCGATGGTTTTGCTCGAAGCCCGAGGATTCACCGAAGAAGACTTCGCCCGTTTCCACCCCGGCGGTTCGCTCGGCCGCGCGCTGCTCACCAAGGTCGCCGACATCATGCGCAGCGGTGAAGCGGTTGCCACCGTCCCCGAATCCGCCACCGTGCGTGATGCTCTCCTCGCCATGTCGCACGCCCGCACGGGTGCCTGCCTCGTGCTCGAGGAAACCGGCCTGCTCGCCGGCATTTTCACCCACGGCGATTTCGCCCGCTGCTTCCAAGCGGATCCCTTGATCGGCGATCATCCGGTCGCCGACTACATGACGCGCAAACCGGTCAGCGTTTCCGCCGACTCGCTCGCGGTGGAAGCGGTCAAAACGATCGGCAACAACCGCATCGACGACGTCGTCGTGCTCGATGAAACGGGCAAGCCCGTCGGCTTGGTCGACACGCAAGACCTCGCGCGGCTCAAAATCGTGTAGCACGGAAAAATAGGCACCGCGAATCGAACGAATCTCGCGAATCTTGATTCAAATTAGGAAGGCAGGAATTTCAGGAAAAGACTCAAGCATCGCCGTTTCCCGTCTTCCTGCTTTCCTCATTCATTTTCTCTTTCTTCAAGATTCGCGAGATTCGTTCGATTCGCGGTGCCTATTTCTAAGCTTCACCGCGTCGAAATCCCATGGCGGCCCCAGAACGCAGCCAGTTCGCCCGGACTTCCTTTAAACACATTCCGCTCCACCGGGCGATCCAGGTTACCCAAGTACGGGGCGGCACGGAAATCGCCGTGCGAATAAACCTTCGGACGCGAACGACCGCGTTCCCAGTCGACGCCGCCGTATTGCCACAGCGACCAATCGTTCCAGACGTTGTAGTGGCTCACGAGTCCATCGGGCGAACCCGCCGTCGGGAAATACCGGCCGGCGCCGGATTCATGTGAGTAAAGCGCGACCCAATACGGACATTGGCGCAGCTTCGCCTTCGTGCCGGCATCCGCGCGACTGAGCAGCAGTTTCAAATGCTCGCTGTTTTCCAAATAGATCACCGGATAGCGACCGGTGCGGCTGTGGACGCGATCGACGAAACGCGTGATGTCGGAAAGGCGCGAACGGGCATCGAAGTCGCCGCACAGCAAAATGTTGCCCGCCTTCCACGACCGGCTGCGCGCGATCGTTTCCATCCGGCTGACGAACTGATCGGCCTGCGCGGCGGCATCGACGTGGTTTTGCAGGCGATAGTATGCCCCGATCTGCATGCCTTCGCGGTCGGCGGCGGCGAGGAAATTGGCGCATTTGGTATCGAGCACCCCGCCCTTGCCGCAACGGGCGATCAAGCCCGCCGCACCGTTCGCCCGCAATGCCGAAACGTCATGCTCGTGGTAGCTCCGTCCCTCCCGTTGACGCTCCTTCGGATCGTAGGCGGAAACATTCACCACCTGGGTCATCCGGCCGGAATGGATCACACCCGCCGCTGGCCCTCCGCCGCCTCCGCATTGCGTGAGCAGACCGACCAAAGGCAGCAACAAAAAGCGCGCTTTCATGACATCACGATGCCTCAACCTGACGCGGGCGAAACTCGAATTTCCATTCAACGTCGCTTTCTTGGCGCTTGGCGAGCGAGCCATCGCGGCTAGCCTGAAACAGCATGCCTCATCGCGTTGAAATGTGGAAAACCCTGCGCTGGCTCGCCTTGGGCGCGATGTTGATCGGCGCGCTTTATTTCCTCGTGGTCAGACCCCTGAGCCGCGCGGTTTCCCACGCCCAAGCCGGTGCCGAACGCGGTTTGGAAAAGGTGCTCGCCGCCGTCACCAACTCGAACACCCACATCGTCGAAGGCCGCGCCGAAACGACGGGCACCGCGGAAATCGCCGAGCTGTCGCTGCTCGAGATGCGGTTGCGCGCCAACCGGACGTTTCAAAACGAAGGCTACGTCCTCAAGTATCTCCCCGCCGGCACCAAGAAGCTGATCGTCAGCGGGGAATATCGCGTCAAAGCCGGTTACCGTCTGCAGCCCGGCATCTCCCTGCGCGTGGAAAATGGCCAGCCGGTCGCCCGTTTTCCGAAAGCCGAAATCCTGTCGGTCGAACTCATCGACTTCCAAATTCTCAACGAAGAAGACGGCTGGCTGAACAAGGTCACGCCCGAAGACCGCGCGGCCGTGCTACGCGAACTGCGCGAACAAATGCGCGCCGAAGCCGCCCGCAGCGGACTCCTCGACACCGCCGAAGCCACGCTGCGCAACCGCCTACGCGATCTCCTCGGCAGTGAAACGGTGCGGATCGAGGAGGACGTGCCGTAAGGAAATGAGCGAAATCTGGAGTGTGTCGATTGATCGTCGCTCTAGGCCGCAGGCGCTTCAGCGCCGGGGAATAACGACGTCTTTCCAACTGAGCGGCGACGAATCGCGCAGTCCAGAACGACACCGCCGTGTCAGGAGATCGGTAGGTTAACGCAACGAATCCAGCGGAGCGGCGTGGATTTTGCCGTCGGCTTTGAGTTTGGAAAACTCGTCGCTGACCGGGGTCAGGCTCTTAGGCTCCAGTTCGGTTTTGCCGAGCTTCCACTCACCGTCCACCCACTTGAGGGCTCCCCATGCGCGGCCGTTCGAAGGGTCTTTCCCGGTGAGCTGAGCGGTGGTTTGATAAAGCAGGAATTTCCCCTTGGAGGATTCGATGACGAAGGCGTTGTCGAGGGTTTGGGTCATACGCTTCCAAGGATTGTCGGGAGCCGACACCTTTGTCATCTCGGATCGCTTCTTCGAGCCCGCGCGCATTTTTTCAATGACCTCGTCCGAGAGCGGTGACGCGTAAAGCGCCCGGATTTCCTCATTGTTCAGGAATGTGGTGACATTCGATTTGTGGCACAAGATAGCGAGCTGCCAGGGGCGTGGCAGCGGTTGCGGCTTTGCATCGAACCACGCGAGAAGCGAAATCCCCCGTTCATCCTCATAAGCGCGGACCACGCAGGCCTCGCCTTCTATGGCCATCTTGAACTCATTCGGTTCGCCCGCAGTAGCGACGCCTACTAATCCGAGCCAGAGGCATCCCAACCAAGCGGCGATCTTATTCATTGCTCTTGCTGGAAACTGAAAACTAACAAACTTCTTATTTCTGATAAGGCTCATCCCCGAGCAGCTTGTCGATTTCCTCGATGTACTTCCAAGGACACCGCTTGCGCTGGTATTTCCGCCACAAGACGTCGCGGAGTTCGCGCCAGAGTTCTTCGGGCACCGGGTCGACGGTTTCCCAATCGGGGTCGGTTTTGAGCGTCTTGAGGAACGTCCAGCGTCCGGCGTGATAATTCGCGCGATAGAAGCGCAGGCCTTCCTCGGTGCGTTCGCGCCATTCGTGACTTTCCATGCGCGGAGGCTAGGGGCCGGGGAGCGGCGGGTCAATGACCGGCGGGCGAACACTTGGAACTTGGATCGGGAAAGGTTTCCCCTTCATGGTCCGCGCCATGCCGACCGTCCTACGGAGCGATGCCTTCAAGATCGTGATGTATTTCACCGCCGTCCTCTTGCTCGGCTCGCTGCTGGCACCATGGCTGTATGCGGGAGGCAAGGATCTGGCGGCGCACTTCGCGGGCAAACCGGACCAAGGATTCCTGCCCTGGCTGGCAGCCGCCTGCGACCGCTCGAAATTCCCGCGCTTCTTTAACCGCTCACTGATGCTCTCGGCGATCGTCCTCATGTATCCGGCGATCCGTTGGATGCGGGTGGGACGCGGTTCGTTGAAATTCCGCGACACCCCGTGGTCGTTGCGTTTGCCCGACTCCGAAGTCAACCTGAGCGAAGGCCAACCGTTGCGGCGGAACCCGAACGGCTGGCGACATCTGGCGATCGGTTTCGCGCTGGCCGCCGGGACCTTGCTGCTGCTCGGCTGGGGGCTGGTCCAGGCCGGGACGTTCGATTACGCGCAAAAAATCAATCTTCTGAAGATCCTCAAGGCCGCGGTCATTCCGGCCATTCTGGTTTCGTTGATCGAAGAAACGCTCTTCCGCGGGTCGTTTCTCGGCATGTTCCTGCGCGCGATGCGGCCGGTTACCGCCCTCGTCGGACTTTCGCTCTTGTTCGCCTTTCTCCATTTCCTCGAACCTCCGTCCGGAGTGACGGTCGCCGATCCCCGCGGCGCGACCGCCGGTCTGTGGCTGCTCGGGCAAATCGTCGGTCATTTCGCCGATCCGCTGCCGCTGTTGTCGGAATTCGCCACGCTGGCCTCCGTCGGCCTAGTCCTCGCCTACGCCCGCTGGCGCACGGCATCGCTGTGGCTGTCGATCGGACTGCACTCGGGCTGGATTTTCGGAATCTTCCTTTTCAAAGGCTTCACCCGTCCTGTGCCCGGTCTCAGCCGTTTCACCCATTTCTGGATCGGCGATACCCTGCGTGAAGGACTCGCGCCACTGGCGGTCGTGCTGTTGACCGGAGTCATCGTCCATGTGCTGACCCGCCGCGATGCCACACGACTCGGAAATTGAACGCCGAAGCTGGCGGCGAATCGGCGGGCGATTGCTCGACTGGCTCTATCCGCCGGAATGCGCGTTGTGCGGCGAAAGCCTGCGCGACGGCCGCGCATTGTGCGAGGATTGTCACGCGGCGTTGCCCCGGTTGAAGCCGCCGTTTTGCGGCGTTTGCGGCGAAATGTTCGACGGCCAAATCGAGACGGTCGCGACCTGCCCGAACTGCCGCGACTTGTCGTTCGCCTTCGAGTTCGCCCGGCCCGTGTTGGCGCACGACGAGCGGTCGCGCGACCTGATCCACCGGCTGAAATACGGTCGCGAAATCCATCTGGCGGACGAGCTCGGCCGGCTCGCGTCGGAAGCTTTCGACGATCCACGACTCGCCCATGCCAAAGCCGCCCGCTGGCCACTGGTGCCGGTTCCCCTTCACTGGCTGCGTCATCAACACCGCCATTTCAATCAGTCGGCGGAAATCGTTCGCTCGCTCGCCCGGACAACCGGACTCCCCGTTTTGCATGCCCTCAAGCGCGGCCGCCGCACCGGGACGCAAACGCGCCTCACCCGCCATCAACGGCTGGAAAATCTCCGGGGTGCCTTTTCCCTGACGCGTGTCGGACGGAAATTCGCCGCGCCGGGAGCCCATGGCGTCGTTCTGATCGACGACGTTTTCACCACCGGTTCGACCGTCCACGAATGCGCCCGCGCCCTCCGCCGGGGTGGCGTTCAAAACGTGATTGTCGTCACCGTCATGCGCGGTTAGCCTCGTTGGCCACGACGCGCGGGCGACGAATCGCCCTCCGACTATCCTTTTTTCCCTATGGGCATCTTCAAAAAACCGAGCCTGCGCAGCCGCGAAAAACGCGACGACATGCCGGAAGGCTTGTGGACCAAATGTCCCGATTGCGGTGCGCTGATTCACACGATCGATCTCAAGCAGCACCACCAAACCTGCCCGCAGTGCAGCCATCACTTCCTGCTCGATTCGTCCGACCGGATCGCACTGCTTGCGGACGAAGGCAGCTTTGAGGAAATCGACCGCGAACTCATTTCCGCCAACCCGCTCGGTTTCAACGGCTACGAAGCTAAAACCGCCAGCTTGCGCGAAAAAACCGGGCTCAATGACGCGGTTGTCACCGGTCGCCTGACCATCGGCGGCCAGCCCGCGATGATCGCGGTGATGGATTTCAAATACTTCGCCGGCTCGATGGGTTCGGTGGTGGGTGAAAAAATCACCCGCGCGATCGAAACGGCCATCGCCGAAAAACGCGGCGTGGTCATCGTTTCGGCATCGTCCGGCGCCCGCATGCAGGAAGGCATGCTCTCGCTGATGCAGATGGCGAAGACCTGCGGCGCGCTCGCCCGCTTGTCCGAGGCGAAACTGCCCTACATTTCCGTCCTCACCCACCCCACCACCGGCGGTGTGACGGCCTCGTTCGCCACGATCGGCGACATCAACTTGGCCGAGCCGAAGTGCATGATCGGCTTCGCCGGTCCGCGCGTGGTGAAGGAAACGACCCACCAGAACCTGCCGCCCGGTTTCCAGACCGCGGAGTTCATGCTCGAGCACGGACTGATCGACGCGATCGTCGCCCGCAAGGATCTACGCGACAGGCTGGCGGAGCTGCTGGCTTACATGATGCCGGAGTGAGAAGAGGTTGATGGTTGAGAGAAAGAGAAGAGTCACTGGGAGCGCGGACTTCAGTCCGCCCCGTCAGCCTCGGCCAAACGAAGATGCGGACTAAAGTCCGCGGTCCAATTGAAGGCTCGATGACCTACACGGAAGCCATCGACTGGCTGTTTGCCACCCAGACCTTCGGGATCAAACTCGGGTTGGAAGGTTCGCGCGACCTGCTGAAAGAATACCAAGCGTTTCCAAAGCACGGCGTTCAAGTCGTCCATGTCGCCGGCACCAACGGCAAAGGCAGCACCTGCGCGATGATCGACAGCCTCGCGCGGGCGACGGGCAAACGGACGGGCTTGTTCACCTCACCGCACCTCGTCGATTACCGCGAACGGATCCAGGTTTCCGGGCGACAGATCCCCGAAGAGCGTTGCGCGGAAATGCTCACAGAACTGCGGGCGATCTGCGAGTCGCTCGAAACGCATCCGACCTTTTTCGAAATCACCCTGGCCGTGGCGATGCGCTGGTTCCGGGAAATGGAGTGCGAACTGATCGTGCTCGAAACCGGCATGGGCGGGCGGCTCGACGCCACCACCGCCGTTCCCGCTGACGTTTGCGTGATCACGCCGATCGGACTCGATCACACGCAATGGCTCGGCGACACGCTGGCGAAAGTAGCGACGGAAAAGGCCGGGATTTTCCTCCCTGGCGTGCCCGCGGTTTCCTCGCCGCAGGAACTGGAAGCGCGGCTCGTGTTGGAAAAGGAGGCGAACGCCCTGCGCGCGCCACTGGAATTCGTCGAAGAACCGCTGCTCGGTTACGCGATCGCCTTGCCCGGCCCACATCAGACGTGGAACGCCGCCTTGGCGGTGGCCGCCCTGCACCAGCTCGGACTTCCTCTCAATTTCGACATCCTCCAATACGGCCTTTCCAACGTGAAATGGCCCGGGCGTTTCGAGCGGTTTTCCGCAACCGATGCTCGGCCGGAAATCATCCTCGATGGCGCGCACAATCCTCATGCGGCCAAAGTGCTGGCGGAAACGTGGCGCGAGCGATTCGGCGACCGCAAGGCTACGCTCCTTTTCAGTGCCGTCGCGGCGAAGGACATCGCCGGGATTCTCGCGCTACTCGCTCCCTTGGCCGAACGGATTCACCTCTGCCCGGTCGATACGCCACGCGCGGTGCCGACGGCCGAATTGGCCGCCGCGATGCCCGCGGATGCGCCACCTCTCATCGAACACGCGACGTTTGAGGAAGCGCTCAAAGCCGCGCTGACAGGCGATTCGCCCGTGCTGATCGCCGGCTCGCTGTTCCTCGTCGGCGAAGCGAAAGCCTGGCTCGAAGGCGGCGAGTTTCAGGCTTCGATGCAGTGATCCGCATAACGTCGAAGTCCCGAGGGTGGAGCTTCGACTGTCGACTAAAGGTTGAATGGCCATAGCGTATTGAACTCGCGGCGGGGCAGGTGTTAGAGGCGGTGCCTTGTTCGCTATTCTCGTTTGAGCGTGGTCAAAACAAATGGCCCGTCCGTGTCTTGAAGAACGGAGGTTGCAAGATGCGCTACGACGCTCGCAGTCTTGGGTGGATCATCGTCAATATAGACGACAAAAAAGGCGAAGTGCCCCTCCAGTCCCCGGTCCCCTCTAGCTTGGTAGAATGCAAATTCATGCTTTAGTCCTTCGGACGAAGCCCATGCCTTGATCCGCTCTCTCTGCTCCGGGTTCACATAAACCGATTTTGGCAAATTCGATTTTGGTTCTTCCTTAGTGTATGCGTAAGTCAAATTTGGACTCTGTTCTTCTGCACGACTTGCTTCCAAATTGACCTTCACAGAAATCTGCTTGTTCGTGCGGGTTAGCTGAATGCTCGTCCGCCAATTCCCTGAGAAGATCGTCTGCGATCCCATTCCCTCCGTAACTTTCGCAAACGCTCGAACCTCATTCAGCAAGGCGTCGAGGCTTTCTATTCTTCTCTCCTCTGTGGTGAAGCTATCGACTCGCTTGGCATCTTCCTCCTTTGCCCGCTCGAGACTCATCGTCTCCAAGTCCTGCGGTTCCTTGTCATCTATGAGGTAAAACTGCTGTGGCTCGTAACCCTGTAACAACAACTTCCCAAGTTTGGGATCACTCGTTGGAACAAAGGTCGCAGCAGGATTCTCCGGAGGCGCGGTGATTTGGATCAAGACCTTATCCCCTTCTTTGTGCCACCGAACAATAGTCGTCATTTGGGCCATACCCCGAGAGATATAGCCTCTCCCATCACTCCGTAGGCCAAACGTCACAATCTTGAACCCTTCCTGCTTATTGCTCCACTGGCCCACAGGAAAGTCTGCCAAGGCAGCATTCAGCGTCAGAAATAGGCAACAGAGTATTCCGAGGTTGCGATTCATTTAGCGAACAGGTGTTCGTCGACTCGTCGTGATGAATCTCGACGGGACGGATTTCATGAACCTAATGGACACGACGCTTTGCGTTTTAGCACGGGCAAAATCTCAAGTGGCTCGACAACGGCCCGAAAAGCCTCCGCGCAGTCGCGTCGTCAGAAATCTTTGTTAGGCATCCAGACCATCGTCGCCTCGAAAACCTCGAGGCACCTTTCGATCACTTCGCGTTGAAAGGCAGGTGGAAACAACAAACCCATCGGCAAAACCACCGCGAGCAAAGCGGGAAGCTTTCCGACCGGTCGCCCGAGCTTCTTCTCCAACAAGGTTACCCCGCCATGGAGCGCGAAATACAAGGCGGGCAACCCGAAACCGGAGCGAGCCGGCAGAGTGATCGCCAGCTCGTGAAGCAAGCCCGATCCAAGAAACACCGCCATCACGCCAGCGCCATCGCCGAGCACCTTCTGCACCGGCTTTCCCACGATTCGCTGCATCATCTGCGAGTAACCCACATTCCATCGTTTGCCCCAAAAGTCGGCGATCCCCCTGGTTTCCAACACGTTGGGAAAGAGTGTCCGCACCGGGAAACCGGCCGTCCGCAACGCTCCCTTCAACACACGCAGGGCGCCGAAATGAAACCCAAGGCTCATCGGCAAAAACATGAGGAAGACCTGGTGCCACTCCAGAGCCCACACACACCAGGCCCCGAACGTGCCTAATAGCATCAACATCAGACCCAGCCCGACGTCGCGCCTCCAGCTCAGCCCCGCGCGACGAGTTTGAAAGCTCCCGGGATCCATCCCGAACCATAGGAACGCGAACACGGCGTAGCGCGCGACCGAAAGTCTTTGCGAGCAAACGCCAGCCCACTCGGCATAGACCAATCCCTTCATTCCTCCGAGCAGGACGCAGCAGATGCCGATCATCCGGATCAGCGGTTCGGCAGTGGCGAGTGCGCGATCGGCAACTGTCACCAGAACGGCGAGTAGCAGCCAACCGGTAAACCGTTTCAGCCAGAGAGGTCGGGCTGCGAGCACCGGACCCGCAGCGATCCCCACCCCCGCGAGAAGGGGAATCGCCAGGATCACGGAACGCCTCCTCCCGAAATCCAACCCGCGTTCCAAGCAACCAGGCCGCCGAAGAGAATCACCAGCCCCGTGAATAAAAGAGTCAGCAGATGCTTCGCCACCCGGTTGACGCGGCTTCCCTCGATCTCTCGCAGATCGAACCCGAAAAATTGCAGCCCCAGACGCACCGACCACCACAGCAGGATGAACACGGTCATCGCGGTCGCCGGGCCGGTCCGGCTCATCAACCAATCGCCGAAGGCCAGCGCCAGCACCGCGAAGAACACATGGCTGCTCCAAACGTAGATCGAATACGTCCACCACAACTCGCGCATCAAGGGAGTCAACCCCGTCAGCTTTTCCCGCCAACCGAGCGCCTTGGGAATCCAGAGGCTCGCGACGCTTAGCGCCACCAACGAACCGCCGCCCAGGATCAGACCGATTTGGAAAAGCTCTTTCATGGGCAAATAGCGGCAAGGGTGAAAATAGCGCTCAAGACCACAAACACGCCGAGGAAGAAGAAATCCCAACCCCGATCCCGGCGGCGAGTATCCTGGTCGTAGTACGCCAGCTGGACAATCACGCGACTCGCCCAAAAAACACCAAAAAAGCCGCCAATTACCCGACCCATCCCCTTCCCAAGCAACAAGCTCGGCCACCCCAAGCAAAGCAACGCCAACGCAGCGATTATGGCGAGGAGGTAGGCACAATGGACGTGAAAGACCTGGCGGACCATCACTTCGCAACCCGCCAGATTTTCACGATACCGCCAACGCTTTGCTGCGACGAAATTCGCCGCGACCAAGCCGACCATCATCAGCCCGGCGATCCGCAGTGCGGTTTCCAAATGGTGAGGGTTCATCCGGTGAAGAAGCTCGAGGTTTAGCGCGTCACGCAGAAGCCGTCCTCGCAGCCGGCGACATCCATCCGGTGCAGTTCCTCCCGGACCTGCTTGTCCTTGCTTCGAAAGAAGACCTTGCTCAGCGCATGACGGTTCGCGGCGAGAACGCGGCAGGCATGAATGGCGATCGGCAACAGACCCGGACCACCCAAGCGCCGGGCGGCGTCCTGATGATTCGCGCAGCTATACAGGCACCACACCCAAGCCTCCGCACCTCGGAAGATCTCATTGTCGCTGGTTCTCACCACCATCTCCCGGGCCGGATCCAGCGTCCCTAATCCCGGAAACACCCGCTCCGCATCCGGCGATTGATAGGGAATGAATCCGATCGGGAACGCCCGCGGCTGCCGGGCGATCCATTCGTGAAAGCTGCAACACATCCCGCAGCGCCCGTCGTAGAAAACTTCGATTCCTTCGATTACTTGAGGCAATTTCATCGCGCTCCCTTTCGTTGTTTTCAGTATTTACTGAAACTTCAGCAAGAACAAGAGGAAATTAGACAGCCTCGCCGAGGCCGCTTCGGAGCGAATGATCTCCACCAAAGCAAACGGGCGCATCGAAGCCTTCGATGCGCCCGTTTAAACTCTGTCGCCTGACGGCTTGCGAAACCCCCTCGGCGAGACGGCCCTACCGATTCAAGCCCCGCCGCCAGCGATGTGGGCGAATTTGTCGTCGAGGAAACGGAGCACCATTTCTTCGACCGCTTCGTCGCCGAGGCGTTCAATGACTTCCACCGAGAAGCCGCGGGCGATGAGCTGGCGGGCGCGAGCCGGGTCGATGCCACGAGCACGGAGGTAGAAGATCTCCTCGTCGCTGATCGGGCAGGACGTGCTGCCGTGCGAGCACTTCACGTCATCGGCGTTGATCTCCAAGCCGGGCATCGAGTTCGCCTCGGCGTCCCCGCTCATCAGCAGGTTGCGGCAGGTCTGGTAGGCATCGGTGCGGTGCGCGCCTTCATCGACGAAGATCAGGCCGGAGAAGATCGTACGAGCCTTATCGTAGAGGGAATTCTTGTAAAGCAGGTCGCTGTAAGCGCCGGGCGAAACGTGATGCTGGAACGTGCGCTGGTCGTATTCCTGGTCACGCGCCGGGACGCTGACCGAAAGCATGTCGGAGCGCGCGCCTTCGCCTTCGAGACGGCAGAGCGATTCGTTGCGCGCCCAGTTCGCACCGGTGTTGAGGATGAAACCGATGGTGCTGGCATCCTTGCCCGCGCCGGTTTCGTTCACTTGTACGATCTTCGACTTCTCGTTGAGCGCCTGGATCGCGAGGTAATCGAGCTTCGAGCCCGGACCCGCGATCAGGTCGTTCACCGCGAGCACAAGGCCGGGCGAAGCATCGGCCGACTGGAAGTAATCGACCACGCGGACTTTGGCGTTCGCACCGGTGACGATCAGCGTGTGCGGGAAGATCGCGGCGTTTTCGCCCGCGACCCAGTGGAAGACTTCGATCGTACCCGCGACTTCGACGTTCTTCGGAACATGAACGAACAAGCCGTTGGTCAGATGCGCTTCATGCAGAGCCGTCCACTTGGACGAGCCAAGGCGGGTTTCCTGCTTCATGAAATGCTCGCGGACGAGATCACCATGAGAGACCAGCGCATCGGCGAGCGGCAGGCAGACGACGCCTTCCGGCAGGTTCGACTCCGCGTGGAGGAGCGTGTCGTTGGCGAAGATGAATTTCGCGACCGGGCTTTCCAGCGCGACCGAACGAGCGACGAAATCGTTTGCGGCGGAAACTTCCGGGCGGGCGAAGGCGGCGAAATCGAGCTGCTTCACCGAGGAGAAGCGCCACGGTTCGTCACCGCGCTTCGGCTGGGGCGTTTCGAGGAAACGTTGCCAAGCCGCACGTTGGCGGTCGGCGAACCAAGCGGGAAACGCGGCCGGCGTGGCCGGGGCGAGGTCGAGAATCGAAGCGGGCTGTTCGAGCACGGCGGACATGGGAAATCAGAATTTAGGCACCGCGAATCTGACGAATCGGGCGAATCTTTGAGAGGCAGCAAAAAGCACCGGAACCATTTGAACTCTTATTCGTGAGATTCGTTTGATTCGCGGTGCCTTGTTTGAATCAGCCCACCGAGCCTTCCATTTCGAGGTCGATGAGGCGTTTGAGTTCGACGGAGTATTCCATCGGGAACTCACGGACGAGATCGTTGATGAAGCCGTTCACCGCGAGCGACATCGCTTGGCCTTCGTTCAGGCCGCGCTGTTGCATGTAGAACAACATGTCCTCGGAAACCTGCGAGACGCTCGCTTCGTGCTGCGTCGCGTGCTGGTTGCCGCGGACGGTGATCGCCGGATAGGTGTCAGTGCGGCTGTGGGAGTTGATGAGCAGCGCGTCGCACTCGGTGTTGTTCTTGCAGCCCTTGAGATGCTTCGGAATGTGCACCTGGCCGCGATAGGTGGCGCGACCTTCGCCGACGGAGATCGACTTCGACACGATGTTCGAGGTCGTGTTGTTCGCCGCGTGGATCATCTTCGCGCCGGTGTCCTGGTGCTGACCGCTGTTGGCGAGGGCGATCGAGATCACTTCGCCGCGGGCGCGTTCGCCCTTCATGATGACGCCCGGATACTTCATCGTCAGGCGGCTGCCGATGTTGCAGTCGATCCAGCGGACCTCGGCATCTTCCATCGCGAGGCCGCGCTTGGTGACGAGGTTGAAAACGTTGCTGCTCCAGTTCTGAACGGTGACGTACTGGATCTTCGCGCCCTTGAGCGCCACGAGTTCGACGACCGCGGAGTGGAGCGTCGAGGTTTCGAATTTCGGCGCGGTGCAACCTTCCATGTACATCACCTCGGCGCCTTCGTCGGCGATGATGAGCGTGCGCTCGAACTGGCCGAAGTTTTCCGAGTTGATGCGGAAGTAGGCCTGCAACGGCTGCTTCAGCTTCACGCCTTTCGGGATGTAGATGAACGAACCGCCGGAGAACACGGCGCTGTTGAGCGCGGAGAACTTGTTGTCGGAAGTCGGGATGACCTTGCCGAACCACGGGCGGAAGATCTCCTCGTGGTTTTTCAGGCCTTCGGTCGAATTCACGAAGATGACGCCCAACTTGGTGAGCTCATCCTTCATGTTCGAGTAGGCCGCTTCCGAGTCGTACTGTGCTTCGACGCCGGCGAGGAACGCGCGTTCCTGCTCCGGGATGCCGAGGCGTTCGAACGTCTTGAGCACTTCTTCGGGCACTTCGTCCCACGAGCGCTTCGGCTTTTCGCCGTCGGAGAGATAGTAGCGGATGATGTCGAAATCGATGTTCTCCAGATCCTTGGTCGCCCAGTTGGTGGGCATGGGCTTCTCGCGGAAAACCTGAAGCGCCTTGTGACGGAATTCACGGACCCACTGCGGGTCGTTCTTTACGTCGCAAATGTAGTCGATGGTCTTTTCGGTCAGACCGCGGCCGGCATCGAACTTGTGGCGTTCCGGGAAGTGGAAATCGCCCTTCGTGCGGTCGATGTCGATCGCTTCGCGGGTGTCCGCGTCGAGAGAGGAGGTGGCGTCGTAAGACATCCTGATTTCAAATTTGGAGATTCGGGACCGCTCAGGCCGGAGCGAGCGCGTCGTCCTTGAGGAACTCATAGCCTTCGGCTTCGAGTTCGAGCGCGAGTTCCGGACCGCCCGAGCGGACGATCTTGCCGGCGGACATGACGTGGACGTGGTCCGGCTTGATGTAGTCGAGGAGGCGCTGATAGTGCGTGATGAGGAGCATGCCCCGGTCGGGCGAACGCATGGCGTTGACCCCTTTGGCGACGATTTTGAGCGCGTCGATGTCGAGACCCGAGTCGGTTTCGTCGAGGATGCAGATCTTCGGCTCGAGCATGAGCATCTGGAGGATCTCATTGCGCTTCTTCTCGCCGCCGGAGAAGCCTTCGTTCACCGAGCGGGCGGTGAACTTCCGGTCCATCTCGAGCAGATCCATTTTCGAGTAGAGGTTCTTGTAGTAGGCGACGGCATCGAGTTCCTCACCCTTCGGCAAACGGGACTGCAATGCCGCGCGGATGAAGTTCGCGTTCGAAACGCCGGGAACTTCGGACGGATACTGGAAGGCGAGGAAAACGCCGGCGCGGGAGCGCTCGTCGATCGACATCTCGAAAATGTCCTCACCGTCGAGGGTGACCGAACCACTGGTGACGATGTAACCTTCATGGCCGGCGATCACTTTGGAGAGTGTCGATTTGCCCGAGCCGTTCGGGCCCATGATGGCGTGGACTTCACCGGCGGGAACTTCAAGGGAGACGCCCTTGAGGATTTCGGTGCCGTCTTCGAGCGTGGCGTGGAGGTCTTTGATGACGAGGGACATGGAACGGAATTTGAGATTTGAGATCTGAAATTTGAGATTCAGGAAGAAGGCAGTTCGCCGCGAAGGGTGATTTCGACGTCGCTGACCACCGCGCCGGGCGGAAGATCGAGGACGTCGGCAAGGCTGATGCCGGGTTTGAAATGGACGTCGTGAATCACGCCGCTGCGACGGTCGTGAAAGTGCCCGTGCTCCGCGATGTTCGGACAAAAGCGCGACGACTCGCGGTCGAAATTCACCTGCCGGACCAAGCCGTGTTCCACCAAGGCTTCGAGGCAGTTGTAAACGGTCGCCAAGGAAATGCTCGGCAATGCTCGCTTCACCCGCATGAAGACATCGTTCGCCGTGGGGTGATCGCGCTGCTCCTGCAGCACACGATAAACCTCACGACGCTGCCGAGTCATGCGCAGGCCACCGGTTTCCTCGGAAATCGGGAGCTTTGAGACGGAATCTGACGATGAGTGGACCATTCGGGGGCGCGGCAAGCTAGCCCCCGGGAAAATCAGATCAAGAATTATTCTAAATTGGGCCTTTAAAAGCCCATGGTTCTCTGATCCTCAATCTTTTACGCTCTTCCTCTAATGCCTATTATTTCCCGTCCTCGGGCAGAATATCGTCGAGCACACGCTCGATCCCCTCTTCCGCGAATTTGCTCAGCGGGAAAATACTGCGGGCTTTGAGGTACCAGGAAAGAGCCGTGCCGGTTTGCTTCGGCGTGCGGTTCTCGAACTGTTTCGCTCGATCGAGGGCACGGGTGAAGTCGGCGACTTGCGGGGCAAGCAATTCGATTTCCCGGCCGAGTTTCGGATCGTCCGGGAACGTTTCGCGAATCTCGGCGAGCTGTTCCCAAGCGGCTTCCTCCTGGCCCATTTTGGTGAACTCCGCCGCCTTGCCGATGGCGGCTTCAATCGTTCTGAGGTTGGTGAGGATCTGCTTGAAAGCGTTCTCGCGGGTGGCGTCGCCTTGAATCGCCGGAGCGAGTTCATACTGGCGGGTGGCGATTTCGCGGAAGTTCTTCTCGGCCAGCAAGCGGTCGAAATCGTTGCGGGCCTGCACCAGCGGGCTGGCGTTGCCCATCATGCTACGAAACTCGGAGAGCCTCGGATTGGTCGGCCAAATTTCGGTGGCGGCCTTGATTTTCTCCGCCGCCTTCTCGCTGTTCTTGGCGAGAAGCTGGGCTTTCGCTTCCTCGATCGTGAGGTCGGAGGCGAGCGTGTAAGCGGAGATCGCGCTATCCACCTTCGACGACGGGAAATCGCGGGCGTTCGCCTTCAAGCGGTCGGCGAGTTCCTTCGCCTTGGTGTAATCGCGCGCCTGAAGTGTGCCGTAGAGTTCGTGCAGATCGCGGACGTACCCGGCCACCCGTTGTTTTTTCTCCAGCGGCAGCGTGGCGACCGGATTGAGGTATTCCCCGAGCGCGTAGGCTTCCATCAGGCGCTGGGACGCGGAATGCAGTTCGTTGCGCGAAAGCATCAGGTCGAAGGCCGCGATGTACTTGTCCACTTCGCGGATTGCTTCGCTGGAAAGCGAGTCGAGCGAGGAAACGGTCGGGCTCATGCCGACGGATTGGGAGAACAACTTCGCGACGTCGGAGTCCTTCTGGATGCGCAGGGCGGAATCGCCGTCTTTCCAAATCTGGTTGTAGAAACGCGAGGCCATCAGCACGTGCTCGTAGCGGCGCTGGATGAACCATTGGACCATGTTGACCTGATACTGGGTCTTCGTCTGGATCGTCTGTGCTTCGGTGCGGGCGATGTTCGCCTTCTTGAGCGCCTCGATCTCGGCGATCCGCTTGAGCTGGTTCGCGTACAGCAACGATTTGGTGCCGGTGCCTGCCGCGGTCTCACGCGCCGTGGTCGAGCCACCGCCTTTGGTTTTCTGCGTCTTCAGTTCGGTTTCCCTGTCATGGCGTGCCAGGAAATCCGCCTTGTTCGCGACCGCTTGTTTCTCCTGCTCGATGGAATCGTTGAGCGTTTTCAGGCCGTTGATGTCCTTTTTGGCGAGCATCGCCACGTAGATCGCTTCGGCCAAAGAACTGCAAATGTTGGCATCGCCCGGATAAGCGCCGGCGCGCGGAAGCAGCTTGAACGCATCATGCAACTTCGGGCCACCCGCCCGCAGGGGTGAAATGGTGTCGAGGATCTCCTTGATGTTGGCGCGGTATTCGATCGCCGCCTCGCTGTCTTCCGGCGGCTGACTGAGATATTTCTCGAAACGCGCCTTTAGCACCCGGTTGTCGCCCAGCGGGATCGAAACTCCGCCAATGGTGAGAGTTTCCGCCGACGGATCCAACATCGGGAGTTCCTCGCCGTAGGGACTCTTCGGCTTTTCTTCCTTGGGCCGGGTGACGGAAACGTCGTTGTTGGCGGGCGGCGCGGGAGGGGCCGGCGGCGGCGTGTAAACTTGCGCCGAAGCGAGACCGGAGAGGAGCAGCAGGAGGGAAAGAGGCTTCATGAAGCTTGGGGCGCGCGGAAATGGAGGCTCAGAGCCGGTTGATGCCGGTGGCGACGGGAATGCCGCCTTGGCGGAACTTTACCCGAAAAGCGTAGCGTTGCTCGATGTCGATGTTCGTCTTGCCAAGATCGGGCGGGATTTCGATGCCGATGAATTCGGAGTCTTCCCCGGAGCCGACTTGCACGCTGACGACCTGGCCGCTGGCGGAGGTCCAGCGCAGGCGTTCGTCGACCTTGCCTTCGACGACGTATTCGTTGCCGCGCAGGCTGTTGCCGTTCTGCAGGAAGTCCTGGATGTCGAGCTTGGCGGTATCGCCAAAACTGACGGGCTTTTTGGCGAAAAACGATTTGCCCGCGAAAATGAGCACTACCACGAGGGCGATGATGCCGATGATCAATCCGGGATGGAGACTGGAGCTAGCGCGACGAGCCATACGGGGGATTTGAAATTTGAGATTTGAAATTTGAGATTCCGAGCGAAGCGACGGGATCACTCCCACTGATGTCGACGGGCACCGGCCCAAGCGGCGATCAGGCCGACGGCGATGTGGGCGCCCAAAGTATAGAAACACGCTTGCTGCGAAGAAAGCGTGGTGTCGATGACCGATTTTACCGCCGCGTGAACTTCGGTTTGCAGAGCTTCGACGCTGCCCGACCAACCCCAATATGCGGAGATGAACGGACGGGTGAACGTTTCAATGTGCTCGGGCAGGGCCAACACGGCGCCGGACAAGGGAAGCTGGAAGCCGACGAGGTAAATTGACAACAGCGAAGCTTGCTCGGCCGTCCTCATCAGTGCGGAAATCGCCAGACAGATCGCCGTCATCGACGCGTTCACGAGCAGCAGGAACGCGGCGTGTTCTTCGAAATGCCCACGGAAGGGGCTGAAGAAGTTTACGAAGAACGCCATCCACAGCGACTGCGCAATGACGAGACAGGCGAGGAAGGCGATTTTGCTGCTGAGGTAAGCGGTCGGTCGCAAACCGCCGAATTTCTCCTTTTCGTAAATCAGCCGCTCGCCCGCAATCTCCCGCGCCGAATTGTTCGAGCCCATCAAGCCGAGCAAGACGACCTGGAACATGATGATCCCGGAAATTGCCGAGCCTACTTTGACCTGCACCTCCCGGATCGTCGCGCGCTCCTGAACTTCGACGACGAAATCGCCCTGCTTTTGATCGGCGTATTTGCGGATCGGATCCTTCGCCTTGTCGCTGAACAAGGTGACCAGCAGCGGGAAGCAAAGCAGGATCGCGAGCTGCAGCAGCACTTGGCCGCGATCGCGGAAAAAGATCCGCCAGCGACGGGAAAGCAACGTGGCGAATTGGCTGAAAAATCCCGGCACCGGCGCGGGTTTGTTTTCCACCGCGGGCGATCCGTCTTCCGCCATCGCGGGCAACTGCAACTCGCCCTCGGCGACCTGGCGCTCGCGATTGCGGACGAGCATGGCGTCGTACGCGACGCTGTGTTTTTGCCACGAAGTCTGCCAGCGATCGGATGGCTGCGTCGCAAGGCGCGGGTAAACCTCCTCGGTGTCCTTGACCGAGAAATAATGCGTCAGCTGTTCGGGCGGACCATGAAAGGCGACCCGGCCCTCATGTAGCACGAGGATCGAATCGTAGAGTTCGAGGTGCGCCAGCGAATGCGTCACGGAAAGAACGATTCGCCCGTCCTTGCGGGAAAGATCGTGAAGTAGGCGGACGATTTCCCGCTCGGAGCGGGGATCGAGGCCGCTGGTGACTTCGTCGCACAGCAACAGCTTCGGATCGGAAACGAGCTCCATCGCCAGCCCGAGACGGCGTTTTTGCCCGCCCGAAAGCACCTTCACCGGCCGGTCGGCGATCGACGTCAGGCCGGTTTCCTCCAGCACGCGATCGATCCGGGCGTCCAACTCGGCGTTGTTCTTGCATCGCACGCGCAGCCGCGTCGCGGCCTCGACCGACTCGTCCACCGTCAGCGGATCGTAGGCGATGGAAAACTGCGGCACGTAGCCCAGCTCCGACGGCTCGAAGTCGTCGCCCGCCGAAAGATCCCGGCCATTCCAAATCAAATGCCCGCCCGACTCCGGATTCAGCCCGGCGATCGTTTTAAGCAGTGTCGTTTTCCCGCAACCGGAAGGGCCGACGATGGCCATGAAATGCCCCGTGGGAATGCGGATCGAAACCTGATCGACGAGGTTAACGTCCTCGCCGTCTTTCCGGATGGTGAAACAAACGTCCTTGAGCTCGAGCACGGGAAATTCGGGTTGAAAGAAGAACTAATGCGACAAACGGGAATTTCTTACTCTTTTCGAAAAGAAAACGTCGCCGGTCGCCGGGAGAATCAGTCGTCGAGCGGCACGATTTTCAACTTCCCCGCCGGGCGCTGAAGCGAACCCGAAAGCGTCTGAGCTTGATCTTGTGCGGGTTGCGGAGCGGGCGATTGATCCAGCGCGCTGCGCAAAGCCCCTTCCACCAACTGCCCGCAATGGATTTTCATCGGCGGCAATGGACCCAGATCGCCCGTGAGTTCCGAAGCGGAAAGTTTGCGCGCTTCCTCGGCGGTTTTGCCCTTGAGCAATTCGGTCGCCATCGACGCCACGGCGATCGCCGTCTGGCAGCCGAAGGCTTGGAACGAGGCGCGGTCGATCACGCGTTTACCGTCCTTTTCTTTGAATTTCAGCCACATCCGCAACATGTCACCGCAATCCGGCGAACCGACGGTGCCCACGGCGTCGGCATCGGCCAATTCGCCCTGGTTTTTCGGATTCGCCAGCGCGTCGCGCACCTTGGCCTCAAAGTCGTCCATGGCCGAAACATGCCGCCGGAAACGGGGAGCGGAAAGGAAAAGTAAGGGCACCGCGATCGGGCGAATCTCGCGAATCAGAAAGAAAAATGAATCAGGAAAGCAGGAAGGCAGGAAACGGATGCCTGAGATTCTCTTCCTGAAATTCCTGCTTTCCTCATTCCAAATTGAAAAGATTCGCGAGATTCGCCCGATTCGCGGTGCCTAAATTGCTTGGCAGCACAAGGATACCGGATTCCCCTGCTGTTCCATGGCCGACGCATCCCGCCGTCTCGAAATCCGCGAAAGCCGCAAGTCCACCGCGCTGGGCACGCTCGCGGGCTGGGTCATGCGGCTGTGGTGCGGCACGCTGCGTTACGAGATCGAGGACCGCGCGGGTCTCACCGACCGGGCGAACTTTCCCGGCCCGGTGATCTTTTGCCTCTGGCACAACCGGATTTTCTACGCGCCCGACGGGTGGCGGCAGCTCGTGCGACCGTTTCGCCCGCGCCTGGTCGTGCTCACCAGCGCCAGCCACGATGGCGCGACGCTCGCCCGCGCGATGGCCGTGCTTGGCATGGGCGCGGTGAGAGGCTCGTCTTCGAGGCGCGCCGTGGCGGCTTTGGTCGGCATGAAAAAAGCCCTCCGCGAGGGCCAGGACATCTGCGTCACGCCGGATGGTCCGCGCGGTCCACGCTACGTGTTGCAACCGGGTCCGGTGAAACTCGCCGAATCCGCGGGCGCGCCGATCATTCCGGTCCATGCCTTCGCCGCGTCCGCGTGGCGGTTGAAATCCTGGGATCGTTTCGAAATCCCCAAGCCATTCAGCCGAGTACGGGTCGTTTTCGATCACGCGCTTGTCGTGCCGCCCGGTCTCGCCGACGATGCCTTCGAAGCCGAGCGCGCGCGACTCGAAGCGATCCTGCGCGACGGTGCCGAACCTTCTTCCCACTCCGATCCCGAACCATGAGCGATTTCCACGTCATCGATGGCAAAGCCGTTGCCGAGTCCGTTCTCGAAGAAGTCGGCCGCGAAACCGCGGAACTGAAAGCCAAGGGCATCACCCCCGGCCTCGCCGTGGTGCTCGTCGGCGATGATCCGGCGTCCGCCGTCTATGTCGGCTCGAAGGTCCGCACCTGCGCCAAGCTCGGTCTGCACTCAAAGAAGATCGTGTTGCCTGCTTCGACCACGCAGGAGGAATTGCTCGCCGTCGTCCGCGAACTAAACGCCGACCACACGATCCACGGCATTCTCGTTCAATCGCCGCCACCGAAGCATATCAACGAAGAGGAAATCGTCCGCGCGATCGATCCCCGCAAGGACGTCGATGGCTTTCATCCGGAAAACGTCGCCAAGCTCGCGCTCGAAGATCCGACCGGCTTCGTGCCGTGCACGCCCGCCGGTTGTATGCGTTTGCTCGCCGCCGCGAAGGTCCAAACCGCCGGGGCGGAAGCCGTGGTGATTGGTCGCTCGATGATCGTGGGCAAACCGATGGCCTTGCTTCTCATGGCAAAAGGCTCCGACGCCACGGTCACCGTCGCCCACTCCCGCAGCAAGGATTTGCCCGCGATCTGCCGTCGCGCGGACATCGTGATCGCCGCCGTCGGTCGACCGGAAATGGTGAAGGCCGATTGGATCAAACCGGGTGCCGTGGTCATCGACGTCGGCATCAACCGGGTCGAAGACGCCTCGACCAAGAACGGCTACCGTTTGGTGGGCGATGTCGCCTACGACGAAGTCGCGCCGAAGTGCGCCGCCATCACGCCCGTGCCCGGTGGCGTCGGCCCGATGACGATCGCCTTGCTGATGAAGAACACGCTACAAGCGGCGCGGCAGATTCACGGGCTTTGATTTTGAAAACCACGAAAGACACGAAATTTCACGAAAGGTCCTGATTTCGTGCCTCTTCGTGTGTTTCGTGGTTTGTATTCTTAAGAGCTCATGAAGCGCCTCGCCGTCCTCAATGTCGTCGGGCTTTCCCGCTCGCTGCTGCCGCATGCGCCGTTCATCCGGGCGTTCGCGGAAAAGCATGGCCTGCGGACGTTTCGCCCGGTGTTTCCGGCGGTGACCTGCACGGCGCAGTCGTCGATGCTGACCGGTCGACCCGTCGCGGAACACGGCATCGCGGCGAACGGCTGGTATGACCGCGAGTCGGCCGAGGTGCGGTTCTGGAAACAGAGCAATCACCTCGTGCGCGGCGAAAAGGTTTGGGAACGCCTGCGTCGCGAGATCCCCGGCTTCACCTGCGCGAAGTTGTTCTGGTGGTACAACATGTATTCCAGCGCGGACTACACGATGACGCCGCGTCCGCTCTATCCGGCCGATGGGCGGAAGGTGTTCGACATCCACACCCAGCCAATGGGTCTGCGCGAAGAAGTGAAGGCCGAACTCGGCGATTTCCCCTTTCCCGCGTTCTGGGGTCCGGCGGCGGGCATCGCGTCGTCGGAATGGATCGCGAACGCCGCGAAGTGGACCGAGCGAAAATTCAGCCCGACGCTCAACCTCGTTTACCTGCCGCATCTCGACTACTCGCTGCAAAAGGTCGGGCCGAACGATCCGTCGATTCCGGGCGAAGTCGCCGCCATCGACCGCGTGGTCGCCGATCTGGTGCGCGAATACGAATCGCGCGGCGTGCGGGTGGTGATCGCTTCCGAATACGGCATTTCACCCGTTTCGAAGCCGGTGCATCCCAATCGGATCTTCCGGGAAAAGGGCTGGCTCTCGATCAAAGACGAACTCGGTCGCGAAGCGCTCGACGCCGGCGGCTCGAAAGTTTTCGCCGTCGCGGATCATCAAATCGCCCACATCTACGTGCAGGACCGGAGTTTACTCGGCGAAGTGCGGAGTCTGTTGGAGAAATTGGACGGCGTGGAGGAAGTGCGCGACGGAAACGTCTGCGGCGACCGCGCGGGCGATCTAATCGCGGTCGCGAAACCCGACGCGTGGTTCACTTATTACTATTGGCTCGATGACGCCAAAGCGCCCGATTTCGCCCGTACCATCGATATCCATCGCAAGCCCGGCTACGATCCGGCCGAGTTGTTCATCGACCCGGCGATCGCTTGTCCGAAGCTCAAGATCGCGAAGTTCTTGCTGAAGAAGAAGCTCGGCTTTCGAGGCCTGTTGGAAGTCATCCCGCTCGATGCGACGCTGGTGAAAGGCTCGCACGGTCGCGACAACGTGCCGGAAGACGAACAACCGGTGTGGATCGGTTCGGATTTCCCGGTGAACTCGGCGGAGGATGTGTTCGAGGCGATCGTGGCGGCGGTTTCCAACCGCCCGGCCTCTAATCCTTTATGATTGGGCATGGCGGTTGGAAACCGCCGCCACGGTCACAGCGTCTCGCTCTTTCGCTTCCGTTTCTCGAACAACACCGTCTCGCGATAACCCGCGGCCTTGGCCAGTTCGATCGCTTGCGGGAAATCCCGGGCGACTTCCGACGGATGATGCGCGTCGGAGGAAATCACTAGCGGCACGCCCGCTGAGCAGGCGAGTTCGAGGAAACGCGGAGCCGGATAGGCTTCGGCGCACGGCTTGTGCCACCCGGCCGTATTGATCTCGATCGCGCAACCGGAGGACGCGATCGCGTCGATCGCGGGTTCGTAGAAGCGATCCAGATCGCCCGCCGGAATGCCGCCGAACTTTTTCACCAAGTCCGGGTGAGCCAAAATGTCGAAGACTCCGCTCTCCGCCATCGCGGCGTAGGTTTTCCAATAATGCGACCACACGGCGTCGACATCGCACTCCCCCCAACGGCCGAGCCACTTCGGATTGTCGAAATCCCAATCGCCCAGGTAATGGACCGAACCGATCAGGTAATCCCAGTCGTAGCGCCCGGCGAGGTCGGCAATCCAGCCTTCGCAACCCGCGAGCCAGTCGCACTCCAGGCCGGCGCGGATGGGAATCCGCCCGTTCGCCCGGGCTCTGGCGCGTTCGATCCAAGCGAAATAATCGGGCAATTCGCCCTCCAGCATCCGCCAGTCGTCGAACGGTTCGGGCAAACACGGGGCGTGATCGGCGACGCCGTATTCCGTGAGTCCGGCGGCCAAAGCCGCATCGACGTAGGCTTCCGGCTCGCCCTCGGCGTGGCGGCAAAGCGGCGTGTGGGTATGATAATCGGCGGGCACCTCTTTCGGGGTTGAAGGACTTTCCGCAGGGATACTAGAGTCCAGGCACGGTGCAACAGCGCCGATTTTTCCATGTCGTCCCTTTCACCCGAAATCCCTGGTCTGAACGTCTTCACCCGGCATTTGGTCGACGCTCTCCGCCGGCACCCGAAACGTATCGTTTTCACCGAAGGCGAAGACCTGCGGGTGCTCCAAGCCGCCGAACGCCTGGTCGCAGCCGAAGCCGCTGTGCCGATCCTGCTCGGCAACAAACAGAAAATCCGGGACCTCGCCGCCGCGAACGGCGTGAATCTCACGTTCGTCAGCATCATCGATCCGCCCAAATCCTCGGATTTCGAACTGTTCTGCAAGCGCGTGGAAAACATGGCGCGCTACCGCAACATGCAGATCGGCAACTCGGCGGACATCGTCGGTCGCCCGCATTATTTCGGCGCGTTGATGACCCAGTACGGCCAGGCGGACGCCTTGGTCGGCGGCAACCAGGCCCTGCCCGCGACGCTTTTCCGCGCCCTGCTCAACACGATCAAGCCGCTGGCGGAAGTGCCGAAAGTCTTCGGCGTAATGGCGTTGGTCGGCGAACATCTGAAATTCATGGGCGGCAACGGCGTGTTGTTCATGGCCGACTGCGGCCTGATCCCGCAACCGACGGTCGATCAACTCGCCGCGATCGCGGTGGAAACGGGCAAAGTCGCCCGCCATTTCCTCGGTCGCCGCCCGATCGTCGCCTTGCTCAGCCACTCGACCAAAGGTTCTGCGCTCACCGATGAAGCGCGCAAAGTGATCGCCGCCACCTCGCTGGCGCAGGACAAGGTGCGGAAATTCTACCTCGATATCGACATCGAAGGCGAACTTCAGGCCGACGTCGCGCTCGACCCATCGGCGGCGGAAGTGAAACTCCCGGGCGCGGATGGCCGTCACACCGCCGACGTTCTGGTGTTCCCGAACCTCGACGCGGGCCACATCTCGCTGAAACTGCTTCAACACGTCGCCGGCGCGCAGGGTTACGGCCAGCTCATTCTCGGCCTCGCCCGTCCCGCCGCTCAGGTCCCCCGGACCGCGAGCGTGGAAACAATCTTCGGCACCGCCGCCGCGGTGGGCGTCGAAGCGATCAAGTTCCACCAGGTTTACAACCAGCAGGCCGGCACCGATTGGGAAGCGTGACGCCCGCTTCCACCCGCGATCCGGTGGCGACGCATTACGATGCGCTCGACCGCTGGTATCGCGCGTTGTGGGGCGAGCACTTGCATCACGGGCTCTGGGGGCCGAACACCCGCGATCACTTGGAAGCGTCGGAGGCCTTGCTCCGCGCTTTGGCCGACGCCGCACGGTTAAACCCCCGCATGCGAGCCTGTGACGTGGGCTGCGGCTACGGCGGACCGGCCCGCTGGCTGGCAGCGATAACCGGCTCGGAGATTCTCGGCATCACGAACTCGCCCGCGCAAGCGGCGTTCGCCCGGGAAATTTCTGCGGATCCGCGCGTTGAGATCCGCCTCGGCGATTGGCGGGCGAACGGTTTGCCCGGCGGAGCTTTTGACGCGGTGCTGGCGATCGAATCGCTCGCCCATTTCGCCAATCCCGCTTGGGCGATCAGAGAAATGGTCCGCGTGGCAAAACCCGGCGGGCGAATCGTAATCGCGACTTGGATCACGGATGAAAACCCTTCCGCGCAGGCGAACCGCTGGTTGCTCGATCCGATCCGTCGCACGGGCGAATCGCCCGGATTGGCGAATGAAGCCGCCTACCAGAAATGGCTGACGGAGGCCGGAGCGGAGGAAGTTTCCGTCGCACGTCTCGGCCCGCAGGTCAGGCGCACGTGGTCAAACGCGATGCGGTCCGCGTTGAAAGCGCTTCTCAGGGATCGCGCGTTGCGTCGCGACGCCCTGCGCCATCCCATCGGAACGTCGCGATTGGCCGCAAGCGCCGCCCGGATTTGGCTCGGCTACCGGCTCGGACGGCTCGACTACGCCATTTTCACTTACGTGCGCTGAGCACCAGCAGGACCACGCCGCTGCCGAGCACCGTCGCCCCGATCAAACGCGGAATCGGCACCAATTCCTCGCGTTCCGCGGTCGCCTGAATCGGACCGAAATCGAGCACTTTTTCGCGCTTCTTCACGATGATGCCCGGATAGCTGAGCAGCACGGCACCGGCGATAAGCAGGATGACTCCGAGGATCGCTTGCAATTTCATACCGCCTCATCATCGGGCGAATCGTCCCGGATGCGAGGAGGAAGTGCGACACGTCTGTTAGCCCGGTTTGCCCCGGAAAAGCCGCCGACCTCCTGCCCGCGCGAGTTTATCCTTTCGCCCAAGCTATCCATCTTTCAGTTAGGGCTATGTTCACCCGCTGGCTTGCCGTCGTTTGCGTTTGGCTGACCCTCGCCACCGGCGTCCGCTGTGAGGAAACGCTGCCTCCCGCGCCCAAACGGCATTTCAACGATTACGCGGGAGTGGTGAACGCCACCGACGCTCAACAGCTCGATCAGCGGCTCGTCCGATACGAACAGGCGACGACAAATCAGTTCGTGGTCGCCATTTTCCAAAAGCTGGAAACGCAATCGTCGTTGGAAGACTACACTCGTCGCGTGGCCAACGCATGGAAAGTCGGCCAAGCGGGCAAGAACAACGGCGTGGTGCTGTTCGTGTTCATCCAGGACCGGAAGATGCGAATCCAAGTCGGCCCGGGGCTGACCGGCGCGTTGCCCGACGCCTTTTGCAAACGGGTCTTGGACGAGAAACTGACGCCCGCGTTCCGGCGCGGCGATTATACCCAAGGGCTGCGCGCCGCTGTGGACGCGGTGATCCACGCCACGGAACCTAAAGCGGCCAACCCGGCCCCGGCCGAAACGCCAGCTGAGCCCGTAAAGGCCGAGACTCCCGATCAACAACCTCTCCCAACGCCGCCCATACACGAGTCCAGAAGTGTTTCATCCCCGTCTCCGATCGGCTCCTTGATCGGCGGCCTTTTGTGCTATTTCCCCTTTGTCGCCCTCGCGGTGATGATCGTTTTCATCGTGAGCATTGCCGGAAAATTCGGCCAAGGCGGACCTACTCGGACTCGCGCTACCGACTCCTACCATTCGTTCCATCACCACTCCGCTTCCAGCCACGACACCAGCGGGGGCTTCTCCAGCGGCAGCTCCTCCGACAGTGGGTTCTCCGGAGGCGGCGGCAGTAGCGATGGCGGCGGTGGTTCAAGCGGAAGCTGGTGACCTTCTTTCTTCTTGCAATCTAATTGCGATTACGGCGGAGTGAGCGCGATGGAACGACTCCGCCGGTCGCGGTTTCTGCTGGGCGCTCTCGCGGGCGCTCTGCTGTTCCAGTTCGCCCTGATGCTGGCAATGGCGGCCTGGTCGCCGCTGCACAAGGAGCTGCATTGCGACGCCGACCAGCACGATCACCAGTGCGAAGTCACCTTGTGGAACAGCGGATCGGTGGATGCCCCATCGCCGCCGGTCGTGCCTCAACCAGCGGTGGCCATCGAGTTGCCGGAGGCGACGCCGATGCGGACGCTCGCCGTATTCACCGCCACCCATTTGCTCGGTGGCGTGATGGCGCAAGGTCCGCCGAGAGGGCCGTAGTCGAGGAATCCGAAAAGGTGGCGCGTTCTCGCCGAGAGCGCTTCGCAAACTATTGCCGCCAAAGTGTTCTGACAGGTGAGTCGAAGCCCTCGATTCGCTTGGTCATTTCCTGTGGCGTCTCCGCTTCGAAGCGGCCTCGGCGAGGCAGCGCCACCTACCCTACCGCATTCGTTCCTCCGATTCCCGCCTAACAGGCCACCCCTCGTTTCCATGAAACCTATCCTTTTCACCACCCTCGCCGTTTCCACCCCGCTTCTCTTCGCCGACGAACCCGTCACCGTCCTCGACGACCTGGTCGTTTCCGCCGTGCGGACCGATCAGACGACTTTCGAACTCGTCCAACCCGCCAGCGTGCTGACGGGCAAAGACCTCCAGCTTAAACTCCAGCCGACCTTGGGCGAAACGCTCGCGGGCGAACCGGGGGTCAGCTCCACCGCGTTCGGTCCGGGTGCCAGCCGTCCGGTCATCCGCGGCCTTGGCAGCGATCGCGTCCGCATCCTGCAAAACGGCACTTCCGTGCTGGACGTCTCGAACGTCAGCCCCGACCACGCGGTCGCCTCCGATCCGCTAACGATCCGTTCGGTCGAAGTCGTGCGCGGTCCGGCCACCTTGCTCTACGGTCCGAACACCGTGGGCGGCGTGGTGAACGTCACCGACGACCGCATTCCGCAGGAGCGCTTCGACGGCAAATGGCCACACGGCAAACTCGAAACCAGCGCCGGTTCGGCCGACGAATTGTTCGCCCAATCCGGCGCCATCACGTGGGGACACGGTCCGATCGTCTTCCACCTCGACGGCTTCAACCGCGAGACCGACGACCTGCACATCCCCGGCTTCGCCCGTTCGGAACGCCTGCGCGAGCTTTCGCCCCTGCCACCGGGCGAAACCGAACCCCACGGCGTGCTGCCGAACAGTTTCACCCACTCGAAAGGCGGCGCGATCGGCGGTTCTTACATTTGGGATAAAGGGTACGTCGGACTCTCCTACTCGGGTCTCGATTCCGACTATGGCACCGTCGCCGAACCCGATGTAACGATCGGCCTGCTCCAACGCCGTTGGGATATCCGTGGCGCGTTCCGCGAACCCGCCGAACGGATCAAGGAGCTGAGCTACAAGTTCGGCTGGTCCGACTACGAGCACACCGAATTCGAAGGCGCCGAAGTCGGCACGCGATTCCAGATCGAAGGCTTCGACGCTCGCGCCGATCTGACCCACGAGAAAATCGGTCCGTTCGAGGGTGCCGTCGGCGTCGAATCGCAGTTCAACACCTTCTCCGCGCTCGGCGAAGAAGCGTTCCTGCCGGAAGTCGACACTCGCGTGAACTCGGCATTCTTCTTCGAGGAAATCCCGCTCGATAAAGTCCGCGTTCAGTTCGGCGCGCGTTACGACCACCAGACCAACGAATCGTCGAGCGATCCGAATTTCGGCCCAGGTCGCGACCTCGATTTCGACGCTTTCAGTCTTTCGACCGGTCTCGTTTACACCCCGGTGGAAAACTACGCGATTGCCCTTTCGCTCGCCTACACCCAACGCCCGCCGACCTACGTCGAACTCTTCGCCAACGGCCCGCACGTGGCCACCGGCACGTTCGAAGTCGGCGATCCGTCGCTCGGCAAGGAAGAAGCCTTTTCCGTCGATCTTTCCCTGCGGAAAAACGCGGGCTTCGTCACCGGCAGCGCGGGCGTGTTCTATTACCGCTTCAACGACTACATCAGCCTGCAGCCGACCGGCGCGAACGATCCGGACGAGGACCTGCCCATTTTCGCCTATCAGGCGATCGGCGCGAACTACTACGGTGGTGAAATCGAGGCGACGTTCCATTTGCTCGCTCCCGCCGAAGCGGATGACGCCGCTCCCGCGGCCGACACGAAGGCCGGGACCACGCCCGGCACGAAAACTGCGGATTCGCGCCTCGATCTGACCCTGCGCGCCGACTTGGTGCGGGCGGAAGACCGTCGCACTGGCGAAGATTTGCCGCAGATTCCTCCGTTCCACGCCAGCGCCACGCTCGATTACCAGCGCGGCCCGTTCGGCGCGCGGCTCGAAGGACAATTCGCCGCCCATCAATCCCACACCGCCGACTTCGAGCTCCCGACCGACAGCTATTTCCTGCTCAACGCGGGCGTCAGCTACGACGTGAAACTCGGCGACACGACGACGACCTTCTACGTCAAGGCCACCAACCTCACCGACGAAGAAGCGCGGCAGCATACTTCGCTGCTGAAAGACGTCGCCCCAATGGCTGGACGCGGCGTGTTGGCCGGCGTTCGCGCCGAGTTTTGAAGCTCGCATCATAAAAAGCGCCGCCCACCCGGGCGGCGCTTTTTTCGTTTTCGCCCCGAATCATAATTGGGGTTGCAAAAAGCTCTTATCCCACGAATTTAATTTCGCATGACAACTTCCCTTTTGTCACCCAAATACCAAATCGTCATCCCAAAGGAGATCCGGCAGAAGCTCGCTCTCAAGCCCGGGCAGCGCCTCTCCGTCACCGAAAAAAACGGCCACATCGAACTCACGCCGGTCCTCACGCCTGAACAACTGGTCGGCATCCTGGCCGATTGCGCCCATATTCCATTCGAGCGCGAACCCGATCGCGAATTCTGATGAAACCCGTTTGCCTCGATAGCTCCGCTTGGATCGAAATCACCCACAACGGAACCAATGCGAACGTCTTCCTCAAAGCGCTGGGCGATATGAACCGGGTGATCGTCTCCACGATTACGCTTTATGAGGTTTGGAAATACACGGTGGTAAACGCGGACGAATCCCGTGCGCGGCAGATCATGGACGTATTGCTCCAAGGAATGTCGGTTCCCCCGGACGCGGATATCTCCCTCAACGCCGCGCAACTCAGCATCGGGCACAAAACCGCCATGGCGGACTCTCTGATTTATGCGACCGCACTCGCCCACAAAGCGACGCTCTGGACTCAGGACAACGATTTCGAAGGACTTCCCCACGTGAAATACATCCCGAAAACACGAAAGCCCTGACCCTTGGCTAAAAAAAGCGCCGTCCAACCGGGCGGCGCTTTTTTCGTTTTCACGCGTGAGCATGACGCGGGTGGCCGATCGGCGCGAAGCCGAGGATCAGCGACGCCAACGACAGGAGGGCGTGCAACCAAACGTCCGCCATGTTGTTCGCGATCATGCCGAGAACCGGGCTATTGCCGGCAACGAAGCCAAGAATGGCGACCAAGCCGTAAATAATCCCGAACACCCGGAAGAACCACAGCGGCGCGCTGCCGCCCGACAACCCGGCGATCAACGCCACCGCGCCGGAAAGCAAGTGGACGAGATTGTGCGCCAAGTTCACGTGGAATATTCCAAGCAGCATCCCGTCCGTCGTAGCGCCCGGCACGAAGCCAAGCACCCCGATCAGGAGAAACACCGCTCCGAAGATAAATGCCATTTGCCTGATCATGGGAAACGTTCGGGGCATTTTCCCCGAAAATCCAAAGGTTTTTGGCCACCTTTCCGACCATTCGAGGCCGCGGGAAAAGGGTCATGGATCTTCAAAATCGCGGTATCCTGACGGAAAAAACAGTCGCAATCCCCGCCGCCGTCGTTTGGCATCCCCGCCGTGATCCATCCCACCGCGGTTATTTCCCCGGAAGCGAAGCTCGGCGCCAACGTGCGCGTCGGTCCGTATTGCGTCATCGGTGCCAACGTCGAACTCGGCGACGATTGCGTCCTGCACTCGCACGTCGTCATTCACGGCACGTCGAAAATCGGCAAGGCGAACGAATTCTTCCCCTTCGCCGCCGTCGGCGGAAAATCGCAGGACCTGAAATACGCGGGCGAACCGACCTATCTCATCGTGGGCGACCGCAACGTGTTCCGCGAAAACTGCACCATCCACCGCGGCACCCACGACCACACGCCGACCCGCATCGGCAGCGACAACCTCTTTCTCAGCTACTCGCACGTCGCCCACGACTGCCAGGTCGGCAACCACGTCATCCTCTCCAATAACGGCACGCTCGCCGGTCACGTGACGGTCGAGGACTACGCGATCATCTCCGGCGTCAGCGCGGTGCATCAGTTCTGCCACGTCGGGCGCCACGCGATCACCGGCGGTTGCTCGAAGATCGTGCAGGACGTTCCTCCTTACATGATCGTCGATGGCAATCCGGCCACCACTCGCGGGCTGAATCTCGTCGGCCTGCAACGCCGCGGGTTTTCCGAAGACTCGATTCGCGCGCTGAAGAACGCCTATAAAAAGCTCTTTCTCAAAAAAGAAGCCAATCTGGCTCTGGCGGTCGCGGCTCTCAAGGAAACCGACGCCACCACCTGCGAGGAAGTGGCTCACCTGATCGCGTTCATCGAGAAATCGCAGCGCGGGGTGAGTCGTTAGATCCGGAGTGCTGGAGCTCGCTCCAGCCCGATGCGCACGCGGCTTGCCGCGGAAAAACCGGCTCCCCCTCGCGGAGCAAGCTCCGCAAAGCCATGGCGGCGGCAAGCCGCCGCACTCCGGGCGAAAGCACCTGACGAAACGGTCGTTCGGTGGTCTGATAGATGGATGCCCGTCACGCGTCCGTTGCTTCGCCACACCGACCTGCCACTCATCCACACGGGCCGGTCGCCGCGCTTCGAGTTCCTGCCCGATGGCACGCTGCACGCGGCGCGAGCGGAGAATATCCTGCTCAATCTCGTCCTCGGTTGCCCGCTCGGTGGTTCGCTCCACCGGCTGGCGCTTTCCATCGACGGAGAAAAGGGTCGGCGCGCGTTGATCGTCGCCGGTCCCGACAGCGAAGCGCGCTTTCACGGCGATTCCAGTTCGGCCGCTTGGGAGCTGAACAAGGACAACCTCGACGTCCGCGCCAGCCTGCAACCGTTCGACGGCGGTTGGTCGGTCGAGTTCACCGTCCGCAACACCGGCGATTCGTCCGTCACTTTTCAAGCCGTTCACGGTCTCGACCTCGCATTAACGACGCAGTTCGCCGCGCGGCTCAACGAATCCTACACCAGTCAATATCTCGACCACCGCGAGTTGCCCGATCCGTTGTTCGGACGGGCGATCGCCACGCGACAAAACCTCGCGGTGGAAAAGAAGCACCCGTGGCTGATTCAAACGTGGACCGAAGGCACCGTCGGCTTTTCGACCGACGCGACCGACTTCTTCGGTTTGCCCACGCAACGTCCCCATGGCGAAGCGGCCGCTTTGCTCTCGCCCCCGTCGCCCGGCCGGGTGCGACAGGACGAGTCCGCCTATGTCGCCTTGTTTTCCGAACCGCTCACGCTCGCCCCGGGCGAAATCGGCACACGTCGCTTTCTCGCCGTCTATCAAGCGCATCATCCGGCCGCGAGCGGACCATCGGACGTCGAGCTGCTGCATCGCGCGCTGGCGGAGTTGCCTTTCGATACCACGCCCGAGCCGCCGCTTTCGCCCGCGTTTCATGGCGCGTTGCGCGCGCCGCGCGCCGTTCACGGTGAAGCCCCGATCGAAAGCGATCTCGAAGCGTGGTTTCCCGGTTCGTGGCATAGCGAAGAACGCCTCGCCGACGGACGGATCGCGTCGTTTTTCCACGGCTCGGATCGCGAGCACATCGTAACGTTCGACAAGGAAGCCGTCGCCCTTCGCCCGCACGCGTTGATCCTGCGCAGCGGTTCTTTCGCCGACGCGGATGACGACACGCTCGACGTGACCTGTCACATGTCGGGCGTCTTTCAGAGTTTGCTCGCGGTCGGACATCCGAGTTTCCACCGCCTGCTCTCGCCCGTGCGCGAACGCCTCGGCTTGATTCCCTCGTCCGGACAACGCATCGGTTACGACGCCGTCGGCGGCTTGGCTTGGCTTGGCATTCCCTCGGCGTTCGCGATGTCGTTGACCTCCTGCCGCTGGCTTTACCGTTTGCCCGGCCACCTGATCGAAGTCGTCGTCAACGTTTCGTCCAATGAAGCCGCGTCGCTCACCGAAGTCCGCGTGCTCGAAGGCGGGCCGTTGAAATTCATCACCAGCCTCGGCCTCAGCGGCGGCGAACGTGAAGGCGAGGAAACCGCGAGCGTGGAAATCGATGGACTCTGCGCCATCGTCCAAGCCGGCCCCGATTCCCTCCCGCGGAAACATTTTCCCGACGCCAGATTCACGATCGAAACGGACAACTGCACCGAACTCGGCGGTGGTGAACTACTCGGCTGGCCGGGCGAGGCGACGTCCCATCTCGTGGCCAAAACAAGCGCGGTGGATCGCTTCGCGGTTCGTTTCTCCGGTTTCACCCGTACGGCAAAACACGCGGGCGAATCGTCAGCGATCTGGCGCGACGCCCGTCACGCACTACGCGTTGGCGGCCTCGCTTCGCCCGCGGTGGAAAACCTCGATTCGATCCTGCCGTGGTTCGTTCACAACGGACTGATCCATTACAGCGTGCCGCACGGTCTGGAGCAATGGAACGGCGGCGCGTGGGGCGTGCGCGACGTCACCCAGGGTTCGGTCGAATTGTTGCTGGCGATCGATCGACCGGAGGAAGTCCGGCAAATCCTGCTCGCCGTCTTTTCCCATCAATACCTCGGCAGCAACGATTGGCCGCAGTGGTTCATGCTCGATCCCTTCGGCTGGATCCAGCAACGGCATTCGCATGGCGACATACCGCTGTGGCCGCTCAAGGCGCTGTGCGATTACCTCGAAACGACCTCGGATTTCGCCCTGCTCGACGAAGCCGTCGATTGGACCGATGCCAATACCGCGCGCCCCGCGGGCAAACCATCGACCGTGCGCGAACACGTCGAAGGCGCGATCGCTTGGATGCGCCAGCAATGCTTCCCAGGCACCGCTCTGCTGCGTTATGGCGAAGGCGATTGGGACGACTCGTTGCAACCGGCGAAACCGGAACTGCGCGAGCACATGGTCAGCGCGTGGACCGTCGCGCTTTCCTATCAAGTGCTGCGACGTCTGGAAGAACTCGCCCGCCGCACGGGCGAATCGTTCACCGGTCTCGATGGATTCGCCGACGCCGTGCACGCCGATTTCCATCGCTGGCTGATGCCCGATGGCATCGCGTGCGGCTTCTTCGTCTTCGATGCCGACGGCAAATCCGGTCGTCCGCTGCTCCATCCGCAAGATCGGGAAACCGGCATCCACTATCGCTTGTTGCCGATGAAGCGGGCGATTCTCTCCGGCCTGTTTTCGCCCGAACAAGCGCGGCAACACCTCGCCCTCATGCGCGAACATCTGCTCGCCGCCGACGGCATGCGCTTGATGGATCGCCCCGCGCCGTATCGCGGAGGCCCGCGCGAAACCTTCGAACGCGCCGAAAGTTCCGCCGCCTTCGCTCGCGAGATCGGCGTGTTCTACACTCACGCCCATCTACGCTACCTCGAAATGCTCAGCGTATTGGGCGAATCCGATGCACTCTGGCACGGCCTCAAACAAATCAATCCGGTGGGCATTCGCCAAAGCGTTCCACACGCTCTGCCGCGTCAGGCGAATCTTTACTTCAGCAGTTCCGACGCCGCCGTGCATGATCGCTATGAAGCCGCCGAGCGTTACGACGAAATCGTCGCGGGCAAAATTCCCGTCGCCGGCGGTTGGCGGCTCTACTCCAGCGGCCCGGGCATTTTCTGCCACCTCGTCCGCAGTCGGATCCTCGGCCTACGCCAACATTACGACCGGATCATTCTCGATCCCGTTCTCCCCGCCGAAGCCGATGGTCTTGAAGCTCACATCACCTGGCACGGCAAACCTCTCAAGGTCATCTTCCGCAAAGGAGCATCCGGCATTCGCCTGAATGCAGTCGCGCTTGAAGCCACCGAGGTCGCGAACGCTTATCGCAAGGGCGGGTTTTCGATCAGCACTGACGAGTTCACCAACTGGCTGTTTGATGAAGCGAACGCGCTGGAAGTGCCGATTCGATCGTAGTCGCGCTGGTGACAGCGCGGTTGGGGTGCTGTCGGACAGCGAACTTTAATTCGCCCCGGAAGACCAGAACATCAGAGCGAGCTAAAGCTCGCGGTCCGCCTTACTCCTTTCAATCGCTCGGGTTCTCGGGGAACCACATCGGCACAAGCTGGATCTCGCCCTCAAAGATTTCGTAGTGCGTCGCGGATTGCCTGCAGATCTCCCGCAATGCCTCCTCAATGGTCACATTGCGCAGACTTACTCCGCGGATTCGGTTGGAGTCTTCCTTTCCGAGAATCGCGACGCGGAGTTCGTCATTGGCTACGACACCGAGGTGAGGTTTGTTCGTGTGAAAATCGGGCTTCGCGGCTGCTACGTTCAACGCTTCCATTGCCTCCAGAGCGTTCGCGTCGCGAATTTCAAGGTCGATCCTAACATCGGTCAGAAACTTCTCGTAGTCCTCAGATTCCAGGAACCGGAAAGGTTCCACGATCACCGCGCCATCGTAGACCCGAAAGGTGCAACGCGTTGCATCGCCCATGTATTTCAAGGCTGTGGCAACCGGGACGTCCCGCAGGTGCAGTCTCTTGATTTTTGCGATGGAAACCGCGTGATCGGGCTCGACTGGCATCCAAATGATTTTTCGGAAGCGTTGCATCGGGTATCTGCTCACGTAGGAGCTGATTAAGATAGCGGACTGCGTCGGACATCGGCACATCCTCCAGATTCAATTCGTGAATCTTGGTTTCCCTTAGGAAAGCCTTCACCTCGTCGCTGCCCATCCGGTTGGCTTCCGGTGGTCGGGGAGAACGCGAGACACTTCGATCGTCGAGCACGTTCGCCCGCCGCGTGTGTGCCTTTCTGTCGGTGATTGAAACGGGACCATCGAAGCCAAACCTCAAGCGGGCGTACATACCAAAGTAAAGGATTCCCATCCCTAGGGCCAGCAACCCGAGTGCTCTGGTTCGTTTATTCATCCTCTTGCCTGCCATGAACCGCACCTCCATTCGTGCAGATCACTTGTGAAAGCCACGCCAGCGAGTCCTTCGGCGTGCGTTGCTGGGTTTGATAATCCACATGCACGAGACCGAAGCGCTCCTTGTAGCCTTCCGCCCATTCGAAGTTGTCGAGCCACGACCAGTGGAACCAGCCGCGAACATCCGCGCCGTCGCGAATCGCTCGTTTCAGTTCGCGAAGGTAGCGCGTGAGAAAATCGATCCGCATGGTATCGCGCACCCGGCCATCGACGCCCACCCAATCCATCGACGATATACCGTTTTCGAACACGTAAAGCGGCAGCCCCCAAGCTTCGTGGTAAAACTTCGCCGCCCAATACATCCCTTCCGGATGCACCGGCCAACCATAGGCGGTGCGTGGTTCGCCGGGCAACGGCGGGACGACCGAACCATCCGCCGCGATCTTACGACCGAAATAGTAGTTGAAGCCGTGGAAATCCACCGGCCGGGCAATTTCGGGCAGGTCACTCTCCCGGATCGTTTCGCCCGCTAGCGACGGATGCCGTTCGAACAAGCTCTCCGGATAGCGTCCGCGATAAATGGGATCCGCCCACCAGCAACATCCGAGAAACGTCATGAAGTCGCCGGTCCATTCCGGTTCCAGCGTGATGCGCCTCGCGGCCGCCACCGATGAGGGATCGTTGGGGTTTGCGGGAATGCCCACGTTGGTCACTTGCGCCATGCCGACCCGCGCTCCGGAGACGTTCGCCCGGATCGCGGCGTTCGCCCGGCCATGAGCGAGATTGACGTGATGCACGCAGCGGAAGACCTCCAACTCGGAAAGCTTCAACCCGGGAGCGTGACTGCCGGCGCTGTGACCGATGCCGAGAAAAATCTGAGGTTCATTGAAGGTGATCCAATCCTTCACGCGATCGCCGAGCTTCGAGGAGACCACCTCGGCATACGCAGCGAAATCATCGGCGATCTCCCGTCGCAGCCAGCCGCCTTTTGCCTGCAGTGCCTGCGGTAGATCCCAGTGGAACAAGGTCAAATACGGGCGGATGCCCGCTTCCAACAGGCCATCGACCAAGCGGTCGTAAAATTCCAGCCCCGCTTGATTAAGTCGCCCGGAACCGTCGGGAAACACTCTGGGCCAAGCTACGGAAAAACGGAACGCCGGCAATCCGGCGTCGTGCATCATCGCAACGTCTTCGGGCCAGCGGTGATAAAAGTCGCAGGCCGTTTCCAAGGTATGCCCGCCAAACACCCGGCCCGGTTCCCGACAGAAGACGTCCCAGATCGAATCGCCCTTCCCGTCTTCGTTCGCCGCGCCTTCGATCTGAGGTGCGGCGGTCGCCGCGCCCCATACGAAACCTTCGGGAAAGCCCGTCATCCCGCGAGACTAACTCGTTTAGGTGGTCGAGTCCAAGCGCCTGGGGTTATTTAACCCAAAAACCACCCACTTTGCCGTCCTTCATACTCAAAGTCGCCAATGCGTCATCGCCGCCGTCTTTGAAACTCAGTTTCCACAACGTGACACGATAACCCCGCTGCTTGAGCTCGCCCAGGAAACTCAGCTCGTAGCCACCTTTCAGGCGTGGACTCAGTTGCACCGCCGCGGCTGCGAACTGCGGTTGGCTTAGTTGTTTGAACGCGGCATCGCCTTCCGCCACAAAAGCATCCCGATCCGTCTTCTCCAAGGCGGCGAGCAATTTGGCGGATGCCGCCGCATCCTCTTTTGGCGCTTCAGCGGCAAACATTGGAGCAGCGCCAAGCAACGCAGCGGCGAACAGTGAGCGAACGATCGACGTTTTCATCATAAGAGCATGACCGGACCAGTCATGCTCTTGATAAAGAACGTCACCGGGTGAAGGAAAGCGAAACAAAGCGGATGACGCCCTTTGTCGACATTTACTCCGGTCGACTTACTTCTTCGCCGCGTCGAGTTTCTCGCGAACCTTCGCTTCGATTTCGGCGTAAAGTGCCTCGTCGCCCTTCAGCGCTTCCTTGGCGGCATCGCGGCCTTGGGCGAGCTGGGTGCCATTGTAGGCGAACCACGAACCGCGCTTCTGGACGATGTCCATTTCCAAAGCCAGATCGAGCAGCGAACCGGTCGAGGAAATGCCCTCGGCATACATGATGTCGAACTCGCACTCGGTGAACGGCGGCGCGACTTTGTTTTTCACCACCTTGAGTTTGGTGCGGTTGCCGGTGACCGTGCCATCGGTCGCCTTGATCTGACCGATTCGGCGGATATCGACGCGCACCGAAGCGAAGAACTTGAGCGCGCGACCGCCGGGGGTGGTTTCCGGGTTGCCGAACATCACACCGATTTTCTCGCGGATCTGGTTGGTGAAGATGCAGACCGTGCGGGCCTTGGCAATGAAGCTGGTGAGTTTACGCATCGCGGCGCTCATCAGACGAGCTTGCGCCCCGACGGTGGAATCGCCGATCTCACCTTCGAGTTCTTGCTTGGTGACGAGCGCGGCAACGGAGTCGAGCACGATCACGTCGATGGCATTCGAGCGGACGAGCGCCTCGCAAATTTGCAGCGCCTCTTCACCCGACGACGGTTGCGAAACGAGCAAGTCATCGAGATTCACGCCAAGTTTGCGAGCGTATTGAGGATCGAGCGCGTGTTCGACGTCGATGAACGCGGCGAGGCCACCCTTTTTCTGAGCCTGAGCGATGGCGGTGAGGGTGAGGGTCGTTTTACCGGACGATTCCGGGCCGAACACTTCCACGATTCGTCCGCGGGCGAAACCGCCCACACCCAAGGCCCGGTCGATGAGCAGGTTGCCGGTCGGAATCACGTCCACATCGACGCGATGGCCGTCGCCCATCCGCATGATGGCGGACTCTCCGAACTCCTTCTGAATCTGCGAAATAGCGGAATCGAGGTTGCGCTTACGGGCTTCGGCGACCTTGTCGACGGCGGGCTCTTCGGAAAGTTTAGCGGGCATGAGAGAGGACCCTAACGTCCGCGTTCAGCCGAACAAGTAAAAAGATGTTCGGTTGAACAAAAAAGTGCCTTTCAAAGGGATTTTTTACCCGCAAAGAGGCGAAAAAAGGACGCAGAAGAAAAAAGGCACCGCGAATCAGATGGATCTCACGAATCAGAAAAAAGACTCGCAGGATTCGTGAAATTCGCGGTGCGCCTCTTTGTGATTCTTCAGGGCTCCGGCGGAAAACCGGCGGCTTCCAGCGCCATGGCGGCGGCACCGATCATGCCGGCTTCGTTGCCGAAGCGGGCGGGCAGAATCATGAGGTGGTCTTTGAACGGACCGGAAAGCTGGGCGTAGAGATGGCTGGTCAGAGGACCGAAAATGAGATCGCCCGCGCGGGCGACGCCGCCTCCGATCACCACCGCCTCGGGATTGAGCAGCCAGCAGCAATTCATCACGGTGCAGGCGAGTTTTTCCGCAACATCATCCCAAATCGCGAGGGCGATCGGATCGCCGCCATGCGCGGCGGTCGCCAGCGCGGCCGGGGTGCAATCGGCGGCGGATTTGTGGATCCCGGCGGCGTGATAGGCTTCACTGGCGGCGGCGGCGATTTCGTTGTTGCCGATGTAATCTTCCAACGCGCCGAGATTGCCGTAGTGACCGCGACGACCGCGGAAATCGATCGAAGTTTGTCCGACTTCACCCGCTCCATGCCGGGCGCCGCGCACCATTTGGCCATTGGCGATGATACCACCGCCCACGCCGGTGCCGAGAGTGAGGCAAACGAGATGCCGGTAACCGCGACCCACCCCGCGCTTCCATTCGGCGTAGGCCATGCAGTTGGCGTCGTTGTCGACGACCACCGGCAGTTTGGTCAGCGCTTCCAGCCTGGCCTTGAGCGGGATCATTTCCCAACCCCTCACGTTGGTCAGATTGTAAACGACGCCTTTTTCGAAATCGACGAAGCCCGGCATGCCCACTCCCAGCGCGGCGATTCCGGAGTGGCGCGCGCAAAGGTCTTCCACCACCCGGGCGATCGCCTCGATCAAGGCGTCCGGCGAATCGAAGTCCTGGGTGGAAATCGGCGGCGCGTGATCGATGATATTCCCGCGAAAAACCACGCCGGCTTTGACCGAGGTGCCGCCGAAATCGATGCCGATGGCCAAGGGGGTGTCGCTCATATCCGCTCTCCAGTTTCTAACGACAACCCTTGTCGCTTGGCACGCCTTTTTCAGCCGAACACGCGCACGGCGACATACCGGAGTCCATCGAGCGTGATATCGGGATCGACCGCGTGGATTTCCGGTACCCCTTGAGCGATCAAGGCGGCGTCGCCACCGGTCGCGACGATCACCGGTTTCCCGGGCAATTCAACGAGCAGGCGGGCGAGAATTTCCTTCACCAACCCGCGATACCCGAAGACCGCGCCGGCTTGCATCGCATGAACCGTGGATTTGCCGATGGCGGAAGGCGGCTCCACGAGCTCGACCGTCGGCAACAGAGCGGTGCGGCGGGTGAGATATTCGCTCATCGCGCCGAGGCCCGGGGCGATCACCCCTCCGCACCAAGCGGGTTCGGCCGTGATAACGTCGAAGGTCACGGCGGTGCCAAAGTCGATGACGATGGCCGGCGCACCATGGCGCCGCACCACGCCGACCGCGTTTGCCAGCCGATCCGCGCCGATCTGCGCGGGGGTGGGATAATCGATGCCGATACCGAGCGGGCTATCCGGGCCGAGACGATGAACCGGGCCGCGTTTGGCGAGGAAATCCAACAGGACTTCCGCCTTCGCGGGGACGACCGAGCCGACAAGCGCTCCTTCAAACGAGACATCTTCCAACAACGCCGCGAGCGATTCCGGCGAAACATCGGCCGTCGGCAAGGTGCCGCGCCATTCAAGCAAACCGTTCCCATCGCCAAGCGCGAACTTGGTGCGGGTGTTGGAGTTGTCGACGAGGAGCCAGGCCATCACCAGCGGGAGGTGGAAAAAGGAGTGGGGCCGGAGAGCACGGGCGAACCGGTGGTGGATTTCACGGTGAGCACGCCGTCGTTGAGATGGAGCTTCAGCGTGCCGTCGAGTTCGCCGGGTTCGAGCCAGAAGCGGAGCCAAAGATCGGTGGGCGTCTCTCCGTTTTTTCCCCCTAACGTCAAATCCTGGCTGCTTTTTCGCCAGCCCGCGGAGGATTCGAGAAACAACGGTTTCTCCAAATCATGGCCAGCATCACCGTTGCGGATAAGAAAGACGTCGAGCCAGCCATGGCCGTGATCGGGCGTGAAGACGACTTGTTGGACCTTGAACCGGGCGGCCGGATCGGGTCGCCATTCATAAGGGCGAAACCATACCCACGCGGCAAAGGCGGCCGAAACGAGCAGGGCGAGCAAGAGAAAACGGGTGAGCGGGCGCTTCACGACGCAGACGGGAGCGGGAACGAGCGACGCATGCAAACGAAAACGGGCGGACCGGAAAACCGGCCCGCCCGTGGGAAGGATAAGGAAGCTTAGTGTTCGTAGCCGCCTTCGCCGTGTTCGGCGAGGTCGAGACCAGCGGTTTCCACTTCCGGAGTCGGACGGAGACCAAGGACGGCCTTGACGATGAAGGCGATGATCGCGGTGGCAACCACACTCCAGACGATGGTCAGACCGACCGCCTTGAGCTGGGAGGCCATCAGACCCTCTTTGAGCGGGCCGACAACCGAGTTGACCTTCTCGTCGGCGAAGACGCCGGTGAGGATCGCGCCAAGAGTGCCGCCCACACCGTGAATACCGAAGGTATCGAGAGCGTCGTCATAGCCGAGCAGCTTCTTAAGGTAAGCCACGGCGAGGAAAGGAATGATGCCGGCGAGCACACCCATGATAACCGAGGAGGTGGCGCTGACGAAACCGGCGGCCGGAGTGATGACGACGAGACCAGCGACAATGCCCGAGCAGAAACCGAGCACGCTCGGCTTGCCCTTGAAGATCCATTCGATGAGCGCCCAGACCATGCCCGCGGTGGCGGCGGCAAGAGTGGTGGTGGTGAAGGCGTTGGCGGCAACGGCGTCCGCACCAAGGGCGGAACCGGCGTTGAAGCCATACCAGCCGACCCAGAGCATGCCGGTGCCGACCATGCAGAGCACCATGCTGTGCGGGGCCAGCGGCTCTTTGCCGAAGCCGATGCGCTTGCCGAGGATCAAGCAGAGCACGAGAGCGGACCAACCGGAGGTCATGTGAACCACGGTGCCGCCGGCGAAGTCGATGGCTTTGATCGCGGCGGCGGTGCCGTCAGCGTCAGTGTTCAAAATGCCGCTCATCAGACCCGTTCCCGACCACACCATGTGGGCGAAGGGGAAGTAGACGGCGAACATCCAGAGAAGGGTGAACACCATCACGGAGATGAATTTCATGCGTTCCGCGATCGCACCGACGATCAGCGCCGGGGTGATGATCGCGAAGGTGAGCTGGAACATCGCCCACATGCTATCGGAAATCCAGTAGTAGCCGGCGCCGGTGACACCCGGCTCAACGCCTTTGAAGAGCGCGAAGGAATCGTCGCCAATGAAAGCATTGCCTGCACCGAAGGACAGGCTGTAGCCGATCAACCACCACAACGGAGTGATCATGCACGCGCAACCAAGGCACTGGGCGAGAACCGAAAGCACGTTCTTTTTCCGAACCAAGCCGCCGTAGAAAAGAGCGAGACCCGGCAGCGTCATGAACAGCACGAGAGCGGTGCTGACCATCTGCCAAGCGTTGTGACCCGGGCCGGGTGCTTTCACCAAAGATTCCGCGCCATTCGCTTTTTCGGGACGGGCGACATTGTTCATGTATGCCTCGATATCCGCCAAACGCTCCTCGACGGTGGGTGTCGCAGGCGTTTCCGCTGGCGCGGTGGTTGCGGCGGGCTCTTGAGCATGGACGGAGGTCGCCAACGGGACCGTCGCGAACGCGAACGCCGCGGCGATGACGGCCGGCAGGTTTCGGAGGTGGTTTCGGATCATGGTTGTTCGGGGTTGATCGGATGTCATGCCGTCGGTCTGGGGCCTAACCTTTTTCCGGGGCGGCAACGCCAGACAGCAACATCCGTGCCAATCGACTCCTCTAACCTTTCGGCTTTTTCAGACAAGCTCGAATCGCAGGAAGAGGCGAAATTTCTCTCCCTTCCACTCTCCAACAGCCCGTTGATTTTCCCCCCTTGCCAAACCCGCGAACGGCCTTTTAGAAAGAACCTGGCAGTGCGCCCTAACCAGCGAAACCACTGGACAGGATCCTTAAGAGGTGTAAAACACTTACATCACAAGAGGACTTCCAGCAGGCTCTGTCAGGTGGGGGTCACACTTGTGATCTTTTCTCCGACCCGGCGCTTCAAGCGTTGGAAAGGGGAAAGCCAACAGCAACCGAAAACCGAAAACATGATGCGCAACTACAGCAAACTCCTGGGCGCCTTGGCCGCCACTTCCGCCTTCGCGGCTGGTTCTGCTTTCGCGGGCACTCCCGTGATGACCACCACCGCTCCGACGCAGACCGCCGCCGCGTGCGACGCCGGCTTCGATGGCAACATCCACATCGGCTACAACACCGACTACATCTTCCGTGGCACCGACCAAGGGAATGACATGGTCGAAGCCGGCCTTGATCTTTCCAAAGATTTCGGTGGTTTCAGCCTCAGCGGTGGTCTGTGGCACGCTTCGATCAACGACAGCGTTGTCGGTGACTACGATGAGCTCGACCTCTACGCGGAAGCCTCCAAGGATTTCGGCTTCGCCACCGCTTACATCGGTTACATCTGGTACCACTATCAAGGCACCGACGAAATCGACGACGCCCAGGAACTCTATTTCGGCCTGAGCCGTGATCTGGGCTGGGGCATCAATGCCTCGCTGACCTATTACTGGGACGTCGAAACCGACAACCAAGGCTACACCGAGCTGGGTCTTGAGAAGAGCATCGAGTTCACTCCTTGCATCTCCCTCGACCTTGGTTCGAAGCTGGCCTATCTTGTAGAAGAAGGCGACTTCTCGCACTGGACCACCAGCGCCGCTCTCAACTTCAAGATCAAGGAAACCTTCACCATCAGCCCATACGTGGCTTACTCGGTGGAGCTTGATGGCGCGGAAGAATACTCCGGCAAGAACGAGCACAACTACCTCTTCGGTGGTGTGAAGGCTTCCGTGAGCTTCTAATTCCGCTTTCGTGATCCTCGGGGTCACGAGCGAAACCTTGCCGGGGCGGCCGTGAAAGCGGTCGCCCCGCTTTGTTTTCACGCCCGCGGATGGGCGTGATCGTAGGCTTCACGAAGCCGCTCTTTCGTGACGTGCGTGTATATCTGGGTCGTCGAAAGCGACGCGTGGCCGAGCAGGGTTTGAACCGAACGCAGGTCGGCTCCCGCATCCAACAAATGAGTTGCGAAGCTGTGGCGGAGCTTGTGGGGCGAGATCTTGAAGGGGATCGAGCTGAGGGTGAGATACTTTTTCAGCAACAAGTCGATGGCCTGCTGGGTGATGCGCGTTTTCCGGCTGCTGAGAAACAAGGCCCCTTGGGTCACCGCCGCCATTTGACGGTAGCGCTGTAACGCCGCCATCGCCGGCCCGCCGATGGGCACCAGCCGTTCCTTCGAGCCCTTGCCGAATACCTTCACCGATTCGCCGATGAAATCGATGTCGGCCACGTCCAAGCCGCAGAGTTCGGAAACCCGCAAGCCACAGGAGTAAAACAGTTCGAGAATCGCCGTGTCGCGCGCGGGCAACCAGGGCGGGGCTTGTTTGGAAACCGGAACGTTGGCGGGCAACGCGAGCAATTCCTCGATCTGCGAAATCGTCAGCACCACCGGCAGCGACCGCTCGGGCTTGGGCAGTTGGACTTGAGCCACCGGACTCATTGGCAATCCCCGCCGCAGAACGAGAAATTTGTAAAACGACCTCAATGCCGCGAAACGGAGGCGCACGGTGGAGCGTTTCAGGCCCTGTTTCATCAGATCGAACAGGTAATCCCGGAAATGATCCGCGTTCGCGTTCCGCCATCCGGGAAACGCCTCGCCCTGCCAGGCGGGATAGGCGGCGAGAGCTTCCTGATAGTTCTTCAACGTCCGGGGCGACGCGCTCTTCTCCGTCTCCTGGAATCGCAGAAAATCGTCTTCGAGGCTTTCGGACATGGCGGGCTCAACACGTTCAACCCGGTTTGCCGAATAACTCCTGACAAAGCAAACAGCGTTTGCCGTCGCAGCCGCGCGCCCGGCAATGCTCGCGGCCGTAGAAGATGATCTGCAAATGAAGGCGGTTCCAGCGTTCGCGCGGGAAGAGTTTTTTCAGGTCGCGCTCGGTTTCCACGACGTTTTTGCCGGAGGTCAGCTTCCAGCGCGTGGCGAGCCGGTGGATGTGAGTGTCGACCGGGAAGGACGGCACACCGAACGCCTGGGCCATCACCACCGATGCGGTTTTATGGCCAACCCCCGGCAAAGCTTCCAATGCCTCGAAATCCGCCGGCACCTCGCCGTGGTGTTGCTCGACCAGAATTCTGGACAGTTCGGAAATCGCGACCGCTTTCCGGGGAGAGAGCCCGCATGGGCGGATGACGCGTTGGATTTCTTCGACCGGCACCCGCATCATGTCGCGCGGATTATCCGCCAGAGCGAACAACGCGGGCGTGATTTGATTCACCCGCACATCGGTACACTGAGCGGACAACAAGACCGCGACGAGCAACGTGTAGGCATCCTTGTGATCGAGCGGGATCGGAGTTTCCGGATACAGCTCGTTCAAGCGTTGGGAAACGTGGGCCGCGCGTTGGGCTTTGGTCATCGTTCGCTTTATTCGCGACCAAGCAACGTGCGCACACGGCCTTCAATCACATCGGCCAAATACATTTCGCCCTCCGAGCGCAGGAACGCGCAGTAGTTCGTCGCCACCGCTTCCAAGTCTTCGGCGTATTGAATGCCCAGCGCCTCGAAGGCGGTGAGCGCTTTTTCGAAATGCCGTTTCGCCCAGGAACGATCGCCCGTTTGGAGCAAGGCGAGCGCGAGATTATTGTGCGATTGGGCGGTGTCCGGATGGTTTTCGCCAAACAGTTCACGGCGGGCTTCGAGCGCCATCATGTGCATCTCACGAGCCTGCTCGGTGAAACCCGCGGCGTGATAAAGCGCACCCAGATTGTTGGACACGGCGGCCGTTTCCTCGTGCTTGTTTCCGAGATGCGCGTGGAGGATTTCGAGAGCCCGGAGGAAATAGACTTCGGCCGCGCCGAGATCGCCGGCGGATTTTTTAAGGAAGCCGAGGTTGTTCGCCATCGCCGCGACGTCCAGCTCCAGCGGCGGCTGATGGTTTTCGAAGCACTGAATCGCCTTCTCCCACATCTGCGCGGCGCGTTCCGGGCTATCGAGGCCATCGTAAACGGCCCCCAGCGAGGCATAGAGCCGGCCAAGTTGATCCAGGCGGTCCGGGCGACCGTCGAGCTGATCAATCGCCTGCCGGTAATCGTCGCGCGCGGGCTCGAGATGACCAAGTTCGCGAAGGATTTCGGCCCGAATTTCCAGCGACGAAACGAACGCGTCGATGGTATCGAATTCGCTGCTCAGCGTCTGTTGCGTCCGTTCGACCGCGGCGTTGGCGGCATGGAGTGCTTCCTCCAGATCGCCCGCGGCACGAAGTGTGTTCACGCGTTCACGAAGGATTCCGATCAAGGTGGCGGTAGAAGAGTCCATCAGCAGTACGATTCGCTACCACCGGCACGGTGACCTGACTAGGGAAAATCCGTCGGCTCGCCTAACAGCCCCGCCAATTCCCGCCGGATCGCGGGCAAATCCCCCAATGCATCGCGCAACGCGGCTTCGGGTTTCCGCCGTCCCGAGTCCACTCCGAGCAAGCGCGCCAACTCGCGTTCGAAATGGGTCAACGCCCGCAAGCTGGCGCCGGCGGCATCGAGGTGATCGAGCGCCCGCCGAAGCAAATCGTAGAGTTCCGGCTCGGCATGCCCCGGTTCGACGGCTTGTTCCAGCAAGCGACCGCAATAGCCGCCTAGCAACGTGACGGCGTAGCTTTTCCGCAAGCCCGTCCGCCATTGCTCGACCGCCACCTCGCGCAAGGCGTGCAACTCGCCACGTTTCGCTTCGGTCCAAACGATTTCCGCGCCGAAAAATAAATCGAGTTTGCCCGCGAACGCGCTGCCCGGCCGCCTCGCTCCCCGGGCGATGGTTTTGACCAACCCATAATCCTGGGTGAACCACGTGACGATCAGGCTCGTTTCGGTGAGCTTCGTCAGGCGAATCAGGATGGCGCGGGATTGAAGCATGGGGCGTTAAAACAGACCTTCGCGCACAGGGATCGCCGGCGGGGAAACGGGTGGCGCTTCGAAGGCGGGCAGTGGCTCGACCAGATTGGCGGGCAACGGAAATTGCTTCTCGTAAATGCCGTCAGCCAACACGTTCGCCCGCCCGTAGGCGTCGGCCATCATTTCCAGTTTCGCATCGAGATTATCGATGTAGTGCAACGCCATCGCTTCCGGCGTGCGGGGCAACACGGGCGAACCGAACTGGTATTCGCCATGATGGCTGGCGATGAGATGAAGCAGGTGCAGCCGGACTTTTTCGGTCGGCGGTTCCAATGCCAGCCAATCGCGGGCGGCGGGCGAATCGGCGACGTCTCGCCAAAGCTTGTTCACCAATTCGATTCCCAAGGAAATGTGACCCAGCATTTCGCCATGGAGGGAATAATTCTGGGTGAAGCCACGCTCGCCATACTGGTTTTCCCACAATTTTCCGCAGTCGTGAAGCAACGCCCCGGTGAGCAACAGGTCGCGGTTGAGCGCGGGATAGGCGCTGCAAATCGCGTCGGCTGAACGCATCATTTGCGCCACGTGTTCGCTCAACCCGCCACGTCGGGCGTGATGGTTCCGGCGCGCCGCCGCCGCCCGTCGGAATCGCGGGCCGAAGTCGACGAGAAACCGCTCGACCAAAGCATGCAATCGCGGGTCCGCGATCGAAGCGCTTAACCCGACGATCGTGTCCCAATCGCGTCGTTGCTTTTCCGCCGTCGCCGGATCGCCGGCATAGAACGCTTCCAAATCCTCGCCGGTCAGGCGCTCCCAGGCGATGTCGCGGGCATCGAGACCATAAGAGTTCTGCGTCCACTGCGCGTCGAGCCGGATCACCGAGCCGTCGGGCAAGCCGCTCGCCGCATCGAACAAAGGCGCGTCCGACCAAGCGTTGAGAGCGAAACTGCCGGTCGAGTCGGCAAAGGTGAGCACTAGGTAGGGTTTGCCCGTTTTCGTTTGCCGCTGGCTGCGCGACTGCAATTCGGCATCCACCACGGCGGCCAGCGCTTGCTCGCCCGCCTGAGTTTTCAACGACGCGATGGTGAGAAAGTTCACCCCGACAGCATTCATGCGCCCTTTGCCCCTGTCACGAACGGAAGCCGGTGCTTTGCGGGTCGAATGGCCGCTCAGCCTTTGAGTGGCCAGGGGCCGGGGGCCAGTGGTTAGGGAAGAAGAAGAGGAGCAGAGAGCGGTCAGAACATCGGTAACGCTTTTGGCTTCGATCTTTTCGAAGCGGAAAAGAGCGGACTGAAGTCTGCGGTCCCAGTAGTCGCGAACGGAACTCTTCAACTAACCCCTGGCCACTCAGAAGCTCACCGGCCATTCGACGCCCGGAGTCTCCTCAAACAGCGCTCGTTCAGCAAAGCCGCAGCATGTCTTTCACGAATTGCCCCCAGAGAAAAAACAATCCACGGGCCGAGTAGCGGAAATGACCGTCATCGGTCAGCACGATGATGCCGTCGTGGAGATTCCGCCGCACCTGATCCTGCATTTCCTTTTCAATGCCCGCTTCCAGATCGTCGGGATCAGGCATGCGCAAGTCGTCCAGGCCGACCCCCATCCTGCCGAGAAATCCGCGATGATCCCGCAGGATGTGATGGAAGCAATTCCGCTCGCACGGCACGTGGTTCCACCGCACGCCCGGCGCACATTTCAAGGTGGAGGAAAACGGGAAATTGGTCGTCCGCCAAACGCGACCGGCTTCGTCGAACGACGTGATCGAAACGAACGCGAAGGCGACATCCGATTGCTCACAGAGACAAACCGCCGCCACCGCGCGTTCCTCCGGGTGCCAGAACAGGCGGAACACCTGTTGCATCCCCGCCCAGTCCCAGCCGCAGTCGGTCACATGCTCGAAGCCTTCTTCCTCCATCGCGGCGGCGGCTTCGTCGGCGTGGGGATAAAAGGACTGATTCGGCACTCCATGGTGATGGAGCTTGTTTTCCAGCGGCAAACGCATCGCCCGGATGCGGGTGAGCAACTCGATCCACGGCAGGAAAAACCAGGCGAGCACCCCGACCAGGACACCCCACCAATGATCGGTCAGATACCAGCCGGCCAACCCGCTGGTCGCGAGAAACAACAACGCCCCCAGTTTCCTTACGCTCCCCCTTCGCGAGCAGCGAAACGCCACCGCGAAGATGAAAAAGCCCAGGACGGTAAGGAATTCTCGCATGGTTCAGGAAAACCGAATGCGCAACTAGGCGTGGCGGGCGACTCCGTCAAGCGGGGTCTGACCGCGGTACGCCCTCGCATGGGCACTGATTCCATGCATCCAGCATGCCCGCAAGGACTGGATTTCACGCTGGATCCGGCTGGCCAGCGGCGCGTGGCGGAGGCATTTTCCCTTTCAGCTCATGGCCATCGAATCCTACCGCGGTATTTCTCCGGACATTCACGCCAGCGCCTACGTGGCCGCCAGCGCGGATTTGATCGGCCGGGTGTCGCTCGGCGAAGAATCGAGCGTCTGGTATCACGCCACGCTGCGGGGCGACATCAACTCGATCGTGATCGGTCCGCGTTCCAACATTCAGGATAACGCGGTCATCCATCTGGCCGACGATTACGGCTGCCGGGTAGGCGAGCTGGTCACAGTCGGCCATTCCGCGATCCTTCACGCCTGCACCGTTGACGACGAAACGCTCATCGGCATGGGCGCGATCGTTCTCGATGGCGCGGTGATCGGCGCGCGTTCGATCATTGGCGCGGGTGCGCTGGTTACCGGCGGCACCATCATTCCGCCCGGCTCGCTCGTGGTTGGATCGCCCGGCAAGGTCGTGAAAACGCTCTCATTGGACGAACAACGCAACGTGAAAACGTGGGCGGAAAAATACGTGAGGATTTCGCGGGAATACCTCGGCAGGTGATTTAAACTCCCGCCATGGCCTCTCTCGTCCGCGTCGAACCCGTCGCCCTATTGCCGACCCAAGCGGGTTGCGCCGTTTTCCTGGGCGATGGCACCAAGGCGATCGTCTTCTACATCGATCCGGCGGTAGGCGCCTCGATCAACGCGTCCATGGCCGGGCAAATTCCGCCGCGCCCGATGACTCACGATCTGTTCCTGCTCGCGCTCGAATCGCTCGGCGCGGAAGTGCGGCGCGTGGTGATCGTCTCGGTGGAGGAAGACATCTACTACGCGCGACTGATTTTCGAGGCGCAGAACGAAATCATGGAGCGGAAAATCGTCGAACTCGACGCCCGCCCAAGCGATTGCCTGGCGCTTGCGGTCCGTTGCGGCGCGCCGGTATTCGTGGTCCGCGAGGTATGGGACGCATTGCCCGATATGGCTGGAGTGCTTGAGGAAATGCGCGAAAAAGGACTGGGCTTCGGCGATGGTGGCGAAGCGTAAAGCGCACACCGCCAGCGGCTTCCATGTCCGTCCTTGCACCTTGCGGAGCCGCTTTTACCGTTAGGACATGTCGACCGCTTCGCTTCCCGATTACCTCCGCGAGGAAATCCTGCTGCACCCGGAAAACCGCCAGTTTCCACCGTTCGATCTGGTCCGGCTGCTCGGCACCGTGTTCAAGCCGACCCAAGGCTGCCGCGTATGCATTCTGACGGAGTTCGAAGAACCGGCGGCATTGATTAAAGATTTCGCCTTTCTCGAACAGGACGGCTTTCCCGTTCAAAAGAAAGCACACGAGGTTTTCTATCAGGGACTCAAGAACGACGGACTCGAAGCGCTCGGCATGACCGGCGGCGAAATGTTCGCCTACAAGTCCACCCACGGCTCGAACCTCGATCTCGCAGACGACGTGTGGGACGTGGAAGGCAATCACCTCTCGCTCGATCGCGACATTTATCCGCACTACGACCTCATCCTCTGCATCTCGATCTTCTCGGCCACCGCGCCGCTGACGGCGAAGGCGAAGCAATTCGGTTTCCGCGGCGCGACCTTGCACGGCCTCAACGACGTGATCCTGCGCTCCGGCCTGGCGGTCGATTACCATGAGGTTTCCGCCGACGCGGAAAAACTCCGCCTCGCTCTGACGAAGGCCGACGCGATCGAGATCGATTTCGCCCTCGAAGACGGCCGCGTGCTCACGGCCTGGCTCGGTCTCGACGGACAGGAAGCGCAAAAGTCCCACGGTCTTTGCCAAGGCCTCACGCCCGACATCGCCAACCTCCCGGCGGGCGAAGTCTATTTCGTCCCGACCAACGCTCGCGGCCAATTCCCGCTGAAATATGAAGACGGCACGCTGGGACTACTCGACGTCGTCGACCGCTGCATCATCCGCTCCACCCTCATCGAGGGCAACCAGGCGACCATCGACGCGCACAACGCCCGCCTCGCCGACGACCCGATGACCGGCACATTGGGCGAACTCGGCTTCGGCACGCAGGTGCTGCCCGTTTCCGGCGCGGACATTCAGGACGAAAAAGTGCTCGGCACCTGCCACCTCGCCACCGGTCGCGACGACCATCTCGGCGGCGACATCGTGCCGGAAATGTTCAAAAAGCACGAAAACTCGACCCACGACGACATCCTCTTCGCGCCTCATAAGACGCCCAATTTCAACATCCTGCAGGTTCGCATGATCCGGGGCGAACAGCGCGAAGTGCTGATCGAAAACTTCCGTCCGTCGCGCTACCTGATGGACGCCCTCGCCACCCGCTGATCCACAGGGAGCAGGGACATTCCTGTCCCGTTCTTTCTCATGGCCAATCTCTACGAAACCGAGCGTCTGCTCGCCGAATACCTGCTGTTTCACTACGGCAACGCGGACGAAATCCTCGGCGGGCGAAACGTCGAAGCGTTCGCCCCGGCGCTCGGGTTTCCAGCCCGGACGGTTGCGCATTTCGCTCCGGGCGAAACCACGCGAGGCCTCGACCTCGGCTGCGCGGTCGGACGCTCGACCTTTGAAATGGCGCGCCATTGCCGCGAAGTCACCGGCATCGACTTTTCCCGGGCGTTCATCCAAGCGGCGGAATCGCTGCGCCGGGGCGAAACGATTCCCTACCGGCGCTTGGAGGAAGGGCACGTTTCCACCGAACTGATCGCCCGCGCCCCGTTGAGCATCGATCCCGCCCGCGTTCGCTTCGAAGCGGGCGACGCCATGGCGTTGCGCGACGACCTCGGAACTTTCGACCGCGTCCACGCCGCCAATCTGCTCTGTCGTTTGCCCGAGCCGCAACGGCTGCTCGACCGGTTGCCTGCCTTGGTTCGCCCGGGTGGCGAACTCGTTCTCGCCACGCCCTGCACTTGGCTGGCCGAGTTCACCCCGCCGGAAAACTGGCCACCGGGATGCACCTTCGAGTGGCTCCAAGAAGAACTCGGCCCGCATTTCGACCTCGTCGATCAAGCCGACGAACCCTTCCTGATCCGCGAAACCGCGCGCAAGTTTCAGCTCACCTTCTCGCTTGTCACCGTCTGGCGACGAAAGTGAGAAGTCAGAACTTCTTCTTCGCCTCCGTGATGTGCGGCGGGCGAAGGTAAAGCGGTTGCGGTGCTTCGGCAGTCCATCTTTCGCGTTCGGCGGCATCCGCGTGTTGCCACGCTTGCCACAACAACTTCGCGGCGGGCGTTTCCCGGGCAATACTCAGATCGGCGGGAAAGCCATTTCTCGCCCCCGCCTCGAACGTCACCACCGGTTCATCCCCGGCTTCGGCTAAAAACCGGCGCAATCCGTCTTCGTCGGTGAGCTCGGGCGCGATTTCGACCTGATTGTTTTTTACGAGGGAAATCCAAAAACTCCCGCGCCGGGCATCGCCCACCACCCGGCAGGACGCACCCTCCGCCGCGGAAGGAGCGGCGAGAATCGACGGGACGGCGACGACCGGGCAACCGGTCGCCAACGCCACGCCTTGAGCCGCGGCGATTCCGACCCGCGTGCCGCTGTAGCTCCCCGGTCCGCTTCCCACTAGCACCAAGCCGATTTCGCCAAGCGGAACCTCGCGCAACACTTCGCCTAACGGACCGAAAAGCATCGCGTTATGACTGCGATCGCTACAAAACTCGCGTTCGGCGCGCACCCCATCCGGCCCCGCCAGCACGAGCGAAGCCTTGGGAGCGGAAGTTTCCAGAACGAGAATCAGAGAGCCGGGCACGGCGGATGCTATGAACGAACACGGGGCCGCCGCCAGCGCGATTCATAGTGACTTCACATCGCCGCCACGAAGCTTTCTCCCTTGCGCCAAACCGTTTGAATCGCTTTGTTCCGGGCGCTTCTACGAACATTTTCCCCGAATCACTTTCCATGACCGCTTACGCCAAAGGCCTTGAAGGCGTCATCGCCAACGAATCCGCCCTCAGCAACGTGGAAGGAGCCGAGGGACGCCTCAGCTATCTCGGCTACTCGATCGATACTTTGGTGGAAAATTGCACGTTCGAAGAAGTCACCTTCCTCCTTCACCGCGGCCATTTGCCGAATCAAAGCGAACTCGAAGCGCTGCAAAAACGCCTGCGCGGTGACCGCGAGCTTCCAGGTGGCGTGATCGATTTCCTTAAAGCCGCGCCGAAAGACGCTTCGCCGATGGATGTGCTGCGCACCGCCGTCTCGATGCTGGGCCTCTACGACAAGCGCGCGACAATCGGCGAACCGAACCTCGAAAAGGACGCGGAAATCGCGCTTTCGATCGTCGCCAAAACGCCGGTGATCGTCGCCGCGTTCCATCGCTTCCGCCAGGGCCTGGAACTGCCCCCAATCCGCGAAGATCTCTCGGAATCCGCCCATTTCCTCTATCTGGTCAACGGCGAAGCGCCGACCGAGCACGCGACGAAGACGCTCGACGTCGCCTACACGCTGCACGCCGACCACGGCATGAACGCCTCGACGTTCTCCGCCCGCGTCACCGTCGCCACGCTCTCCGACATGTATTCGGCGATCACTTCGGCGATCGGCACCCTCAAGGGTCCGCTTCACGGCGGTGCCAACGAAGGCGTGATCCACATGCTGCAGGAAATCGGCGAACTCGACAAAGTGGACGCCTACGTCGAAGGCAAGATGGCGCGGAAGGAAAAGATCATGGGCATCGGCCACCGCGTTTACAAGGTGCTCGACCCACGCGCGCCGCACCTCCGCAAGCTCGCCATCCAGCTCACCGAAGAACTCGGCGAACCGAAGTGGATCCAGATGTCCGAACGCATCGCCACGATCATGCGCGAGCGCAAGAACCTCAACGCCAACGTCGATTTCTACTCGGCCACGGTTTATTACTCGCTCGGCATCCCGACCGATCTGTTCACCCCGATCTTCGCCATTGCCCGCGCCGCGGGCTGGACCGCGCAGGTGCTCGAACAACTTCGCGACAACCGTCTCTATCGCCCGCTCACGCTTTACACCGGCCCGAGCGAGCTGAAGGAAGTCACGCCCATCGCGGAGCGATGAGGGAGTTGAGAGTTGAGAGTTGAGAGTTGAGAGTTGAGAGTTGAGAGTTGAGAGTTGAGAGTTGAGAGTTGAGAGTTGAGAGTTGAGAGTTGAGAGTTGAGAGTTGAGAGTTGAGAGTTGATGGTTGATAGAAAGAGTTCCGCGCACACGCTCCGGAACTCTCTTTCTTTTCTGGCCCCTAACCCCTGGCCACTGGCCCCTCAATTCTTCCGGGCCGGACGCGCTGCGGTCAGCTCGGCGACCAAACGGTGCAGCACCAGCCGGTGATCCAGGCCGGTCGTGACCAGGGCTTGGTCGGCTTTTAAAGCGGCTTCCATCGCCGAACGCAGACCATTGAGCGAGAAAGCCGCCGCGCCTCGTAGCGCGAGAAAGATCGGGTAAACGTTCACGCCGCCCGTCTTCTTCTGCGGCAGCCAGGCGCGATCCGCCTCGGGTAACTTGTCGAGCGCTCCGGCGAAAGCCTGATAGTTCCCCGTCGGCACCTTCAACGTTTCGGCCACGACCTTGGCCATGAAGAGGTTGCGAACCGTGGGGATGATCGAGGCGCGGATGATCGCGATCGCGCTGTCACCTTGTTCGAGTTGTTGATCGATCAGGCCGATCGCCCGGCCGGCATCGCCTTTTTGCAGCGCGTTGCCGATTTCGAACACGATGCCCGCGCGACTGAGCGGCACCATCGTCCAAACGTCCTCCTCGGTCACCTCGCGGCGTTCGCCCAGATAGAGGTCGAGCTTTTCCAGTTCGTTGCCGATCTGCTGGGTCGCCTCACCCGCCAAGAGGACGAAGAGCTCCATCGCTGCGGGCGAAAACCTCAGCCCGAGATCGCGGGCGCGGCCTTCCACCAGACGGGCGACCTGATCCTGCCAACCTTCGCGCGAGGTATCGATGCGGTCGTGAACTTCGACGGCGGCGGCTTTTTCGAGGAACTTCCAGAACGCCCGGCGCTTGTCGATGCCGGTGGCGGTGAGGAGAAACTTCACGCCTCCGCCCAAACCGGCCTCCAACACCGCCCGCAACGCCTCGACGCCCGAAAGCGTGCGTTCCGAGCGGCCGGTGACGTCATCGGCGAGGAAGCTCGCGTTGCGCAGCCAGACGACCTTGTCGCCCCCGAACATCGGCAACGTTTGCAACGCCTGGATGGTCGAACCGCAGAGATCGTAGGCCTTGTCCGAATTGTCGGCCACGCCGTCGATCGTCTCGTGGGTGAAGCCATCGTCCACGCCGCCGGTCAGCTCGCGGTAGAGTTCGAGGGCGCGTTCCTTCACCAGCCCCTCGTCGGTGCCGGCCACGACGAAAATATTGCCGTCGTTGGGAATCGCTTTCGCCTTCGCTGCCACGGCTGGGATTTAGCGGGGCGAACGGATGCCTGCAAGCGCGGGCGAGGCGAAGGTGGCGCGGCCTCGCCGAGGCCGCTTCGGAGCGGGGCAAAGCGCCAGAGACCTGCGGGCGGATCAACGGCTTCGAGTCGCCGTCAGCAACCCTTTCGCTTGATCGGCGTTGAAGCGGCCTCGGCAAGGCCGCGCCACCTTCAACACTCCGGCTCTCCCCGCAACAATCGCTCCGCCTTCTTTTTCTCCCGGGCTTCGCGGAAAAATCCCTGGAGCAGGGCGAGGCATTCTTCGCCGAGAACCCCAGCCGTGATGTCGCAGCGGTGGTTGAGCGGTGGATTGGCGTCGAGCAGATTGATCCAGCCACCCGCCGCGCCGCCTTTGGAATCCGGGCAGCCGAAAACGACCCGTTCCGGCCGGCAGTGGACGATCGCCCCGGCGCACATCGGGCACGGTTCCTTCGTCACGAACAGCGTGCATTTTTCCAGCCGCCAATCGCCCAGCGCCTGTTGCGCCGCGGTCAGGGCCAGCATTTCGGCGTGGGCGGTCGCGTCTTTGAGCGTTTCGACCTGATTCCAGGCCCGGGCGATCACCCGGCCCTCGCGCACCACCACCGCGCCGATCGGCACTTCGGTCGCCGCATAGGCCTTCCGCGCTTCCCGCAACGCCTGTCCCATGAAAAAGGCGTCGCTCTGCATGTCGATGATCGGGCTGTCGTCCACGCCGCATCCCTAGCCCGCCGAGCCCGCGATTCCAAGCCGACACCTCGCGAGCATCGCCCGCGTTCATGCGCGCATGAGAAAAAATCCGTGGCCATTCGCGGGCCGGGCCGCTTTTCTCGGCCGCGTGATTCCGAAGACTTTCCGTGACCGGGTGATCGCCCCTTCCCTACTCGCCGCCGACTTTTCGCGCGTGTGCGAGGAAACGACCCGCGCCATCAACTCCGGCGCCGATTGGCTCCATCTCGACGTGATGGACGGCCATTTCGTCGACAACATTTCCTTCGGCCCGGCGATAGTCGAAGCGATCCATCAGTCGAACGACATCTTCCTCGACGTCCACCTCATGATTTCCCGGCCCGACCATTTCTTGCCGCGCTTCGTCGCCGCGGGCGCCGACCTGATCACGGTGCATGTGGAAGCCCCGCACGATGTGGAGCAAACGCTGGTGCGCATCCGCGAAGCCGGCTGCCTCGTCGGTCTGGCGATCAACCCCGCCACTCCGGTCGAAGCCGCCGAGCCTTATTTGCGCCACATCGACCTGTTGCTCTGCATGACGGTGGTGCCGGGCTTCGGCGGGCAAGCGTTTATGCCGGAAGTACTGTCGAAAATCGAAGCCGCCGCGAAACTTCGCGCCGAACTCGGCCTGTCGTTCCACATTGAGGTGGACGGCGGCATCCGGGCCGACACCGCCGCGCTTTGCGCCCGCGCCGGAGCGAACGTGCTGGTCGCCGGCTCGTCGTCGTTCGGTGCCTCGGACATGGCGGCGGCGATCGCGGAGTTGCGCGAAGTCTAAAGTGGCCGACAATTTTCGTTCGCGGCGGTGTTTCCTCCGCGTCACTCCCGATGAATAACCGAGTTCTGCTTGCCTCCCTCGCCGCGGTTTCCGGCTTTGCCTGGGTTGGGCTTTGAAGTCCGCGGAGTAACCTTGTTCACCCTGCGAACGCCTCCGCCGCGGCCGAGCGGATGGCTTCCACTTGCTCGGTGGTATACGGCTGTTTGCCATCGAACGCCCACACCGTGCCCGGCCATGCGGGATCTTCGGGCGAACGGCCGACCAAGTGAACGTGCATCTGCCGGACTTGGTTGCCGATGCTGGCGACGTTCAGTTTCTCCGGCTGGAAATGGTCGGCGATGAACTGCGACACCACGCGAATCGACCGGGTGACATCGGCGTATCGGGCCTCATCGAGCTGATGCAAATCCTCGATGCCGTCTTCCACCTCCGGCACGAGCAGGAACCAGGGAAACAACGCGTTGTTTTTCAGCAGCAACCGGGAAATGCCGATTCGCCCGAGATCGAACGTCCCGTTCGCCAGCCGTGGATGCAACGTGAAAGCCATGCCGCACCCTGCCGGGCGAACGACCGCTTGGCCAGCCCGGCGCGCGACGTTGACGCGGGCCCGCATCGGGTTATGCTGTGTTCACGTGAGCCGGGAAAAAAAAACGCCCCAGAATCCGCCAGCCCTCTCCCTTCGGAAAGAGGAACCGGTGGTTTCAGCGGTTCGCCCGATTCGCTTGAAACCTTCCTCCAGCGATTACGCGACCGCTGCGCGCACAACGGCGAATGCGATGGGCTTGACCGGTCCCGCCGCATCCAAGTCGAAGCCGAGCGAGCGCGTGCTTTGGCTGACGAGTTCGGCATCCTGAAGATCGCCCCCTTCAGTTGGGAGGAGCTCCAAGTGGCGGAACCCAGCTTGTGGATTGGCAGCGAGCATTTTGTCGACTTTTCACCTGCTGATGGCCGCTACCACAAAACCACGGTTCCTCCCGTTTTCGGTCGCACACCGGCCGTGCTGTCACATCCCGTTCCAAATTGCGCGGTGAACCAACTATTCGCCAAGCAATCGAATTCGTGCCAGCCTCGCCACTGGAATATCTCGAACGCTGGTCGCTGAGTAACGAGGTATTCGGCGATAACGTCCGGCTCGCCTCCTTGATCGAATGGCCGGATGGCGCGCTTTCGTTCGGCATTACTCAACCTCAATACCATGGCGTCCCGGCTGAACCTCGCGACATCGAACGGTTCTTTCTTGCCGCCGGCTGGATTCGCTTGAAAGACCCGTCAGGTCATTTCGCTTTCTTCAACTACGCCTTCCAAGTGCTGGCAATCGACGCCGAGCGCCGAAACTGCTACATCACCCAGGGCGAGCTTCAGCCGTTCGATGTGATTCTCTGCCGGCCTGGCCCCGAGCTGGAGGAGTTTCTCCGTATTTATCCAAGCTGAGCCTCTCTTGCGGGAGTTCACTTCCGCCGTTAAAGAAGGGCGTGCCCTTCCAACTCGTCAGCGACTACGAACCCCGGGGCGACCAGGGGCAGGCGATCGAAAAGCTGGTGAAATCGATCGAAGCCGACAACGCCCACCAGACGCTGCTCGGCGTCACCGGCTCGGGCAAAACGTTCACGATGGCGAACCTCATCGCCCGGACCGGCAAGCCGGCTCTCATCATGAGCCACAACAAGACACTCGCCGCGCAGCTCTACTCGGAGTTCAAAAACTTTTTCCCGCACAACGCGGTCGAATACTTCGTCAGCTACTTCGACTACTACCAGCCGGAAGCCTACATCCCACGGACGGACACCTACATCGAGAAAGATTCGTCGATCAACGATGAGATCGAACGACTGCGTTTGTCGTCGATGGGTTCGTTGCTGACCCGGCCGGATACGATCGTGGTCGCATCCGTTTCCTGCATCTACGGCTTGGGCTCGCCCGAAGACTACGAAGGCATGATGCTGCCGGTGTGGGTCGGGCAGGAACTGCGGCGCGACGACTTGCTCGCGTCACTCGTCGCGATGTTGTTCGAGCGCAACGACATCGCCTTCGGTCGCGGGAAATTCCGCGTGCGGGGCGACGTGGTGGAAATCCATCCGGCCTTCCTCGACGACACCGCGATCCGCGTGGAGTTCTTCGGCGATGAAATCGATCGCATTTCCACCATCGACTCGCTGACCGGCACGACGATGGAGCGTGTCGACAAATACACGTTCTTCCCCGCCAAGCAGTTCGTCACGTCCAGCGACAAGCTGAAGAAGGCGGTGGTTGAGATTCGCAAGGAACTCGACCAGCAAATCGCGAAGTTCGAGAGCGAAGGCAAACTCCTCGAAGCCCAGCGGCTGCGCATGCGCACCGAATACGATCTCGAAATGATGCAGGAGATGGGCTTCTGCCAAGGGATCGAAAACTACTCGCGCCATCTCACCGGTCGCGAGCCGGGAGCGCGGCCCCATACGTTGCTCGATTTCTTCCCGCGCGACTTCCTCCTGCTGGTCGACGAAAGCCACGCCACCATCCCGCAGATCGGCGGGATGTACGAAGGCGACAAGAGCCGCAAGACGGTGCTCGTCGACCACGGCTTCCGTTTGCCAAGCGCGCTCGACAACCGCCCGTTGAAGTTCGACGAGTTCATGCAGATGACCGGCCAGCGAGTCTATGTTTCAGCCACGCCGGGACCGTTCGAAGTCATCAACTCACGCCCGGAGAACAAGCGCTACATTCCGGTGAAAACCCGCGACGAGCGCGGCAGAAAGCTCATCGATCTCTCCAAGCTCAACATCGTACCCAGCGGCAGATCGGAACCCGTGGCGGCCTTCGATCCCACCAAACGCGGAAAGCCGTTGGTGGTGGAACAAATCATCCGCCCGACCGGCCTGCTCGACCCGGTGATCAAACTGCGCCCCTTGCGCGGACAAATTGACGAGACGATCGAACTTTGTCGTCAGCGTGTCGAACGCGGCGAACGAGTACTGGTCACGACGCTGACAAAAAAGACCGCCGAAGATTTGTCCGAATACCTCCAAGGCACTGGCTTGAAGGTCCGCTACCTCCACGCCGACATCGACGCCGTCGAACGGGTCGAAATCCTGCGCCAGCTTCGCGCCGCGACCTTCGACATCCTGGTCGGCATCAACCTGCTGCGCGAAGGCCTCGATTTGCCCGAAGTCTCGCTCGTCTGCATTCTCGACGCCGACAAGGAAGGCTTCCTTCGCAACGAAACCAGTCTCATCCAAACCGCCGGTCGCGCGGCCCGCCACGTAAACGGCGAATGCGTGCTGTTCTGTGACAACGTCACCGACTCGATCCAGCGCTTGCTCGATATATCCGAATACCGACGCACCCGCCAAAAGGAGCATAACGAGGATCACGGCATCACGCCGCAAAGCGTGAAACGCGCGGTGCAGGAAAGTCTTCAGGTCCATTCACGCGAACGCGAGGAAGCCGACCATCTCAACGCCTCGATCATCGCAGAGGACGAAGCGACCTATGACAAGGTCCGCGTCATCGCCGAACTCGAGGGCGAAATGCGCGATGCCGCCGCCCGGCTCGAATTCGAACGCGCCGCTCATATCCGCGACCAAATCGTCGCTCTGAAAGAAGGCCGCATGCCGGAAATGCCCGCAGCGAAAGCGCCGGTGAAATATCCGAAAGGACGCCGCGGGAAAAGGTAGAACGGTCTCAGTGCGGATACGGGATAGGTTGAAGCACTCTTCAGTCCCGTCCAACTGACTTGCCGCGCCGCGCTTCCGAGCGCAATCTCCCTGAACCGTATGACCCCCATCCGCGATCTTCCTCTTCGGTGCCCTTGCTGTGGCTTTAAGACGCTCGGTGAACGCGGCAACTATGAAATCTGCCCGGTCTGCTTCTGGGAAGACGATGGGCACGACGACGATGACGCGGACGAAGTGCTTAGTGGCCCTAACGACAATTTGAGTCTTACCGCTGGACGCACCAATTACCTGGAGTTTGGCGCATCTCGCAAACAAGATCTTCCGTATGTCCGCCCGCCATTGCCCGAGGAGATGCCGGATGCGATCTAACCTTTCCTTGAACCGATCCTGGCCGGCGGAATTCAAACGTTGGTCAAAATGAAAATACTTCCGATCGTATGTATTGCGGTTGGCGCTCTGATTGGGTCGGGCGCTACCTATTTCGCGCTCCGCCCACACCGCGCGGTGACACAGAAGGAGGAATCTGCTCCCGTGACTTCCTTCAATGAACTCGCGATTGACCCTTTTACGAACGAAGTCGGAGACATGATCCGGCGAAAACATTCATCTTTGAATTCGAACCTCTAGGCCTCCGGCCCAGCGCTCGATAACGTTCGGCAGAAATGAGCATGACACTTAGCGAAGCAGAAAAACTTAGCCACTTACTCGCAAGAATTGGCTCCTATCTGGACCAGAGCGTTGCGTTTGTTCGAGATCACGACAGCCCGGAGAACTTCCGTGAGTATCGTGAAGTAGTGGGCAAGCTTATGGGGGACATGTTTTTGGATGCAATGACGCCGTTATACAGACGGTTCCCAGAACTTCTCCCCGATTACCTGGGGGGCCCATACGAGTTTCCGGATTCCGTTTACCTGCCGAGCTTCTATGATCCTGATGAAAAGTCTTCAGGCGTGACAGAAACAAGCAGCTAATAAAGCGGGCGCATCCGACGGCTAGGACACGATTGAATTCGAGCTTCCATCCTACCGCGATGGCCTCAAACGTTCGGCAAAATAATATGAACCGCACACTAATTTCCTTAGCACTACTCCTTCTGGCACCGCTTTTGCATGCCAGGGATGGTTTATTGCGAAACTTCGGAAGCCACGAATTCTCTGGTGACGGATACTCCGTTCGCATTGAATTGGAGAGAGTCGCGGAAAGCACATTGGCTCCGAGGATTACATTCCGCGAGAAGGGAAAGCTCACCACCGCGGGAATCGCCAAAGGATCGAGTATGCCGGTCGTGCCTAACCGATGGGCAGCTGAGTTTCGCCCGCCCAATGAACTTTGGATATACGACGGCAAGGGCGGCTTGATGCTTTACGAGCGGACCACTGAACCGAACGGATTCAAGGCGTCTTCGAGTGAGGTTGTCCCTGAGCTTTATGGACGAGCCCCCGCGGCACTGAAGAAGGTGATTTCAGAGAGCAATTCCGAGGCCCAAAACAAACCGAACCAGGCAACTCAGTGACCATCTCTGCCGCGTTCTAGAATGCGGTACAATGGCCTCGTGAATCCGGATGCCGCTTTTCCGATTCGACGCCGCACCGTGCCTGCCCGACACTGCGCGCATGGCAATGATCGGCGAGCGGGCGGACCTGCGGATTTTACGGGAGCAACCGTTCGGCATTTTCCTCGATGGCGGTGACTTGGGAGAAATCCTGCTGCCGCGTAGGGAAATGCCTCTCAAATGGGTGCTCGGCGAAACCGTCAACGTCTTCGTTTACCGCGATTCCGAAGACCGCTTGGTCGCCACGTTGAAAGAGCCCAAGATCAAGCCGGGACAATTCGCCTACCTGGAAGTCCTCGCCGTCACCCCCGTCGGCGCGTTCCTCGATTGGGGACTGCCGAAAGATCTCCTCGTGCCCTTTCGCGAGCAAAAGGAACCCCTCGAAGTCGGCAGTTCCTATGTCGTGTATTGTTTCGTGGACGAAGAAACCGGGCGAATCGTGGCCACGCGGCGGCTCAACCGTCACCTCGACCAAACGCCCGCGCCGTATCGCGAAGGCGACGAAGTGGAGCTGCTGCTCTACGGCAAAACCGAGCTTGGCTACAAAGCGATCGTCAACGGTCGGCACACCGGCCTGATCTTCGCCAATCAGGTTTTCCGCCGCCTGCGCGCGGGCGAACGCACCCGTGGCTTCGTCACCCAAGTCCGGCCCGACGGCAAACTCGATCTCAGCCTCCAGGCACCCGGCCGGAAGAGCGTCATCTCCCTCGAAAGCAAAATTCTCAAGGAACTCGAAGCTCGCGGCGGCTTCTGGGCGATCGGCGACGATACCTCGGCCGAAGAAATCCACGCCGCCCTGGGAGCAAGCAAGCGAGCCTTCAAACAAGCCTCCGGAGCGCTCTTCAAACAACGCAAGATCCGCATCGATCGCGATGGCATGCGGTTGATTGAGTGAAGAATTTTCAGCCGCAAAAAGGCGCAGAAGGCGCAAAAGTTGGGAATAAGGAAGGTAGGAATTTCAGGAATGAAGAGCGCGAAATCCGGGCCTTCCTGAAATTCCTGCCTTCCTCGTTCAATCCTCCACTCTTCATTTTTTTGCGACTTTCTGCGCCTTTTTGCGGCTAACCCTCTTCCAACGCCCGCAGCCACTCATCGGCCTCACCGGGCAAACCGTGGCGCTCCAAATCAGCCGATACCTCTTCGAAGGATGGCTCGGCGATTCCCTCTCTCACGATCTGTCGCTCGTCCGCTTCCCAAGCGGGATTGATCCGGCGCGCCAATTCCCAACACGCCCAAGCCCGGGCGATCCGTCGCTCGGTTTCGCCACCGCTCATCCGGGTGGCGAGATGCTGGAAGTGCCGTCGGGGATTACCCAGAAATCCCACCGCTTCCCCATGCCGCAAAATCCAGCCAACCGCGCGATACGGCATCGGCCCGGCGACTGAATCCGGAGCAAGTTTCGCCCCCATCGCCCGGTTCAGCATCAGCAACGCTTGTGCGGGCAAGCCTTCCAGCCAGCGCGATTGAGCACAGCGCAGCGCCTGATCGAAGAACGCCTCGCCGCGCTCCCCGTGGCGGAACTCTCCCAACGAAGCGGCCGTATGCCGCACCCCACCGATCGAGGGCAAATACGGGCAAGGAGGCAAGTTTACCCTAGTGGAATCGTTCATTCGCCCGAACAGTTTGGCCCAGGCCCTCGCCAAGCGCAACCTCCCTCCAAAGTCGCAATCCTACACATCGCGGACGGTTTTCTACAAGCCGTCTCGCCATGAGGTGCTAGTGTCAGCGACTTTTCCATGCAACCGACCTTTGGCGCCAGCACCTGGTTGTGGACCTCGCCTTTCGACTCCACGAAAACCGCCCTGATCGAAAAAATCGCCGCGCTCGGCTTCGGCGCGATCGAATTGCCGATCGAAGACCCCGCCTTGGTCGACGCCAAGGCTCTCGCCCCGGTGATCGCCGCCACCGGCCTGAAGGTGCATCTGTGCGGTGCCTTCGGTCCCGGCCGTGATCTGACCGACGCCGACCCGGCCGTTCGCGCCAGCACGCGCACCTACCTTTCCCAGTTGATGGACCTCGCCGAGGCGCTCAACGCCGGCTTCGTCGCCGGGCCGATGTATTCCCGCGTGGGCAAGGCCCGTCAGTTGCCGGAAAGCGAACGCCAGCGCGAATGGGATCTCGCCGTTTCGGAACTCCGCACCGTTTCCCAAGAAGCGGGGAACCGCGGTCTCGCCATCGCCATCGAGCCGATCAACCGCTTCGAAACCGACCTCGTCAACAACACCGCCCAAGCGGTGAAAATGGTCCGCGACATCGATCACCCAGCCGCGAAGGTGATGATCGATACCTTCCACATGACCATCGAAGAGGCGAATCTCGGCGACGCCATTCGCCACGCCGGCAAAGATTTGATCCACGTGCAGGTCAGTGAAAACCACCGCGGGGTGACCGGCACCGGGCTGACGCCTTGGGCTGACTTCCGCGACGGTCTTCGCGACATCGGCTACAACGGCTCGATCATCATCGAATCGTTCACGCCCGACAACCGCGACCTCGCCGGCGCCGTCTGCATCTGGAAACGCTTCACCAAGGACCAGGACGAATTCGCCTCGCGCGGCCTCGCTTTCCTCAAGAATCTCTTCGCCCAGTAAAACCTCACCCCTTCACCTACCATGAGCCAAGTGAACATCGCCATCGTCGGCCTCGGCTTCGGAGCCGAGTTCATTCCGATCTATCAGCGTCATCCGAACGCGAACATGTACGCCATCTGCCAGCGGACGCAGTCCAAGCTGGATGAAGTCGGCGACAAGTACGGCATCGAAAAGCGCTACACCTCCTACGACGACCTCCTCGCCGATCCGGACGTCCACGCCGTTCACATCAACTCGCCGATCCCAGACCACGCCGAGCAAACGATCAAGGCTCTCAAGGCCGGCAAGCACGTCGCTTGCACCGTGCCGATGGCCACCAGCGTCGAGGACTGCAAAACGATCGTCGATCTCGTCAAGGAAACCGGCCTGAAGTACATGATGATGGAAACCGTGCTCTACGCGCGCGAGTTCCTGTTCATGAAGGAGCTCTATGACAACGGCGAGCTCGGTAAGATCCAGTACATCAAGGCGTCCCACCAACAGGACATGGACGGCTGGCCGGGCTACTGGCCGGGTCTCCCGCCGATGTACTACGCGACCCATTGCGTCGGACCGGCGCTCGGCCTGATGCGCTCGGAAGCGGAATACGTTTCCTGCTTCGGCTCCGGCACGATCCGCGAGGAAATGCACTCCTGCTACGGCTCGCCGTTCGCCGTGGAAACCACCCACGTGAAGTTCAAGGACAGCGACGTCTCCGCCCAGATCTACCGCTCGCTCTTCGACGTCGCCCGCCAATACCGCGAGTCGATCGAAGTCTACGGCTCCAAGAAGTCGGTGGAATGGCCGCTCATCGAACACGACGGCCTCGTCGTCCACACCGCCAAACTTCCTGAGCCGGAAATACCGTCGAAGGTCGAAACCCCGGACTACGCCAAGTACCTGCCGGAAGAAATCCAGCTCTTCACCAAGGGCGGCGTTTACGGCGGCGACAGCGGTGAAGAACACCTTTCCTTCACCCAGGGCGCGGGCCACGGTGGTTCCCACCCGCACCTCGTGCATCAGTTCGTCAACATGCTTGTCACCAGCAAGGATGCCTATCCGAACGCCGTCGAGAGCGCGAACATCACCTGCACCGGCATTCTTTCCCACGAATCCGCGCTCAAGGGCGGCGAAATCGTGCGCCTGCCGGAGTGGACCTTCCGCTCCTGATCGAAGCGATTTGTTTATTTCATCCCTCGCCGGCCTCGCGCCGGCGGGGGATTTTTTTGCGATCGAACACTCCCCTCGACTTTTGCGCCTAGTCTAAGCTCACGGCCTGGAGACACAAAAAAGCCGCCGGTTTTCACCAGCGGCTTTTTGAAAATCAGAAAGGAATGACTCAGGAAAGCTGGGCTTCTTCCTTCTTGGTGTCGTCGCCGTCCTTTTTGCACTTGCCGCAATCGGCGCCGGCCAAGGTGGTGTCGTCCTTGTCTTTGTCGCCATCCTTCTGGTGCTTGTCGCACGGGGCGAAATTGGCCTCTTCTTTCTTGGTCTTGTCGCAATCCTTCTTGCTTTTGCAGCAATCACCTTCGGCGAAGGCAAGGGAACCGCTGAAGAAGGCCACGGAAAGGGCGGTAAGAATCAGTTTCATGGTGATCGGAAGGGGTATTTGAGCGGGTTAAGGAGGCCTCCCGTCATGGGAGCCACTCCTGAGAAACACCGGGAACGGGGAATATTCCCGAAAAAATCGCATTTTTTTCGAAAAAATTTTCCGCTTCCCCCTTCCCGCCCCTCCGCCGGAAAGTCCGCCCGCCATGCCGGTCGCCCAGCCACACCAGGAATTGCGCTTCACTCGCGCACGGCAAGCCGTGGGGTTCTGGCTCGCCTCCGCCGTGGCCGCCTCTGCTGCGTTAACCCTTTGTGGCATAGCGCTTTATCGGCACATCGACCCCAACTTGCCGCACGTCGCATGGGCCTTGCCGCCCCTCGCCTTCGCCTTGGGGTTGGCACGCCTCGCCGTCCGCTGCACCCGGCGTGCTTACCTCATCCTCACTCCGCTCGGAGTGGAGATTTTTCCGTTTTTCCGCCCCGCTGACGGCATGCGACTGGTTTCCTGGCAGGAAATCGCCGCCGTCGAGACCGATCCCGCACGCCGCCGGTTGACCTTGCACTTCAACCGAGAGAAAACCGCCGGCGTCCACCTGTCGCTGCGACCCATCCCTGCCGACCGCCGCGAATTGCTGCTCAAGGCCTTGGAAGCCAGGGTTAACCGGTGACTTTTCTTTCTCTCAATCATCCACTCTCAACTTCTTTCCCGTGCGTCCTCCCTCGCTCCAAATTCTCTCCGTCGAAGACACCTTCGGCCGCAACGGCTGGCATTGCGAAGCCGTCGATGGCCGCGACGTGCTGCGCGCCGTGTTCGACGCCCATCACACCCGCGTCGAACTCCACGCCCAGGCCTACACGCCGCTCAACGCCTTGGGTATCGTGGCCGAAGCACCGCTGTCCCCCTCGGAAGAGCATCTCCCCTACCTGCTTGAACTTCTCGCTCGCGCGAACAAGCAGCTCACGCTCGGCGGCTTCGAATTCGATCTCGACCGCGAGAAACTCGTCTTCCGCATCACGAACCTTTTCGAGCGCGAAAAATACGACGCGGACATCGTCACCTCGATGGTTCACTGCGCGGTCGCCGAACTCGACCGCATCACGCCCTACGCCTCCATCGTGGTGAAAACCCCGGAGGACCTCCTCGACGATCTCGATCTCCAGCGCCTGCTGATGCGCGAGGACATCATCCCGCCCGTTCCCGGGGATGAGGACGACTTCTGAACTTCTGAAAAAGTTCAGAGTTGATGGTTGGGGGTTGGGAGCAAGACGAAGCCCTCTTCCCTAACCACTGGCCCCTGGCACCCGGCCCCTCAAGGCGCCCAACCAAAAGACCCACTCGCTTATCCTATGCGCGCTTTCCTGCTTACCGCCTTCCTCTCGTCCGGTCTCGCCATGGCTGGTGTTGCCACTTCGGATGTTGCTCTACACCCGGCCGACCGGGCCGAGTGGGCGGTTGAAACCGGCTACCTCTGGAACGTCGGCGATAACACGCCCATCGATTACGAAATCGTGCCGACCCAATGGGTATATCGCAGCCCCGCGATGCTCGATTGGTTCACGGGCGCGAACGGCAGCCGCCTGGTCGTGCGCAATCGTTTCGCCCTGCTCACGGAAGCCATCGTCGAAGGCCCGGAAGACTACTACCTCGGCCTCTCCGCCGCTCCTTCGATCGAGTACTGGTTTCCGAACCGGCAAACTTCCGCCTACTTCTCCATCGGTGGCGGAATCGGCCTGACCGATTCCACCGACATGCCCGGCGGCCAAGGCCAGGACTTCACGCTCAACTGGTTCACCCAGCTCGGTCTGCGCCAGGAGATCGCCCGCGACGTTTCCCTGCTCGGAGGCGTCTATTTCCTTCACCATTCGAACGGTGGCCAGACCTCCCCGAACCCCGGCATCGACGCTCTGGGCTTTACCGTAGGCGCAGGTTGGACATTCTAAGTTCACATGACCGAGCCGGACGCCCCCTTGGCCGATGCCGATTACACGCAATTGGCCAACTTCCGACACGCGCTGCGGCGTTTCCTTCATTTCAGCGAACAAGCCGCTGCGGGTGAAAAGCTGACCCCGCAGCAGCATCAAGCCTTGCTGGCCATTCGCGGCCGGGCTCCGGGCACGACCACCATCGGTGTGCTCGCGGAACGGCTCTGCCTGAAGCACCATACCGTGGTCGAACTTGTGCAACGGCTGGAAACCGCGGGCTTGGTAACCAAATACACGTCACCAGAAGACCGCCGGATGATGGTGCTGGCTCTCACGACTGAAGGCTCCTCCCGCCTTGAACGCCTTTCACGCGCCCATCGTGACGAACTTCAGCACCTCGGCCCCGAGATCCTGAATTTGCTCAGTTCGCTGCACCGGCCTTGATCCGACAGCGTGACCGTTGAGTTGAGCTTCTGGACTCTTGACTCTGGACTCTCCGCTCTCTTCCCCCTAAGCCCCTCGGCGTCATGAGCGAAGCCGCCCCGACCCAACCGCAGTCCACCGAAGCCGAACTGATCGCCGTCCGCCGCGAAAAGCTCGCGAAACTGCGCGAACTGGGCATCGATCCCTACGGCGCACGTTTCGAAACGACCACCACCCCGGCCGCACTCCGCGCCGATTTCGCCGAAGGCGCGCAGGTGAAACTCGCCGGCCGTCTCAGCGCCATCCGCACCATGGGAAAGTCGGTGTTCTTCCAGATCGCCGACATCCACGGCTCGATCCAGGGCTACCTCGGCCTGAAGGAACTTTCCGAAACCGATCTCGCCGCATGGAAATGCCTCGATCGCGGCGACTGGATCGGCATTGAGGGCGAAACCTTCGTCACCCGCACGGGCGAACCGACCGTCAAGGTCACCTCGTTCACCGTCTTGTCGAAGTCGCTGCGACCGATGCCCGACAAGTGGCACGGCGTCGCCGATCGCGAAACAATCTACCGCAAGCGCCACCTCGACCTGATGTCGAACGAGGACAGCGCGGCGATCTTCCTCAAGCGCTCGCTGATGATCGCCGAGATCCGCCGGTTCCTGCAGGATCGCGGGTTCCTCGAAGTCGAAACGCCGATGCTCCAAGACATTCCCGGCGGCGCGGCGGCCCGTCCGTTCGAGACGTTCCACAACGCGCTGGGCATGCCGCTCACGCTGCGCATCGCGCCTGAGCTCTTCCTCAAGCGCTTGCTCGTCGGCGGTTTCACGAAGGTTTTCGAACTCAACCGGAACTTCCGCAACGAAGGCATTTCCCGTCGCCACAATCCGGAGTTCACGATGCTCGAAGCCTACTGGGCGTTCTCCGATTTCCAGGAAATGGCCAATCTCGTCGAGGAAATGGTCTGTCACCTGGCGGAGAAGTTCTGCGGCGGTTTGCAAATCGAGCACAAGGACGAGGAAGGCAATGTGATCAAGACGATCGACCTCAGTCGTCCATGGAAGCGCGAGAGCTATCACACGCTCATCGCCGGCGCCGCGGGCGACGACTTCTTCACGATCACCCCTGAGCAACGTCGCGAGCGCTGCGAAACCCTCGGCGTGCAGATCTCGCCGCAGATGGAAGACCACGAGGTCATCCAGCAAGTGTTCGAAAAGCTGGTCGAAGAAAAGACCTTCAACCCCTGCTTCGTCACCCATGTTTCGAGCGAACTCGTTCCGCTCGCGAAACTCAGCCCAGGCGGCAAGACGGTCGAAGTCTACGAACTCATCATCAACGGCCAGGAGATTTCGCCCGGCTACTCGGAGCTCAACGACCCCGACATTCAGTGCGAGCGCCTTGAACACCAGTCGGGCGAGGAAACGCAGAAGGTCGATTACGACTTCATCGAAACACTCGAGCACGGCATGCCACCCGCAGGCGGCATTGGCATTGGCATCGACCGCCTGATCATGATGCTCACCGGCGCGGCTAGCATCCGCGACGTGGTCCTCTTCCCGCTGCTAAAGCGGAAGGATTGAGCCCGGAGTGCTTGAGTAACGAGCTCGCTCACCGGCGATGAATCGCCTCCGCTCAAAGCGCCGATGAATCGGCGCACTCCAAGAAAAAACCCGCCGCGGAAGTCCGCTGCGGGTTTTTCAAATGGGTGCCTTTGGCCTGAAGATCAGAACGGAATGTCGTCGTCCTCGTGGTATTCGTCCACGGGCGCGGCCGAACCACCCTGTGGCGGGCCGGAGCGTTGCGGCGCTTGAGCTTGAGCCGGGCGGGCAGGATAACCACCGCCGTTGCTAGGCGTTCCGCCGCCCACACCGCCTTTGCCATCGGGCAGGAATTGAAGGTTTTCCGCGACGACCTTGAGCTTGCTGCGCTTTTGGCCCGTCGCCTTGTCCTCCCACGTGTCCATTTGCAAACGTCCTTCGACGAAGCAACCGCGGCCCTTGGTGAGGTATTGCTGCGCCAGCTCCGCCTGGCGGCCCCACAACGTGATGTCCACGTAGGTGGTTTCCTCCTGGCGCTGGTTCTGCTCGTTGTTCCAAACCCGGTTGATCGCCAAGGCGATATCCGCCACGGCGGTTCCCTTCGGCGTGTAACGGAGTTCCGGATCCCGGGTCAGATTCCCAAGCAGGAGGACTTTGTTCAAATTGGCCATGGCAGCGGAGAGGCTACGAATTCAGCCCGATACCGGGCAAGCGCATTCTGTTCGGGAGAACAGTTCGCGAATCAGGCGCGCTGGAATTGCGCACCGTGCACCTGCTCGTTGAGAGCGAGGCGGGCCTGGATCTTCTCGATCGCGGCTGGCGCGGCGGCGAAGGAATAGCTGACGTAGTGACCGGCTTCGACGTGCTTGACGGTGTAAGCGAACTTACGGCGGCCGAGTTGATTGACGCCGGCGACCTTGGCACCTTCGGCTTCGAGCTCCTTCGAGACGGTGTTGACGAGTTCGTCGACGCTGCCTTCGGCGCCCTTGGTGTTGAAAATGATCAGGCCTTCGTAGTTGCGGCTCATGGTGATGGAGGTGAGTTGCGGGTGTTGAAGCGGTTCGCCGCAGCGGCGACGCCTTGGGAACGCGCAAGCTGTACGGCCTCCACGGCGGAAGCAAGTGTGTTTTCCAGCAGGTCGCGTTCGTCGACGCGGAAATTGCCCAGCACATGGCCGACCATTTCGCCCTCCTGGCCGCCCCCGATCCCGACTTTCAAGCGCGCGAACGAATCGCCGCCGAGGTGTTGGAGAATCGAGCGAATGCCATTATGCCCGCCGTGCGACCCTTTCTCCCGGAAGCGCAGAGCCCCGAGCGGTAACGCGGCGTCGTCGTACACGACGAGAATCTGCTCAGCGGTCCACTTGTGATACGCCATCACCTGCTGCAAGGCGCGACCGCTCAAGTTCATGAACGTCTGCGGCTTGAGCAGCAACTCGCCACCCGGAAGCTTGGCGACGTGGCTCTGCCACTTCGGACGCGATTCGAACGTGACGCCTTCCTGCTTGGCCAAACGGTCGAGCACCATGAAGCCGATGTTGTGACGGGTGGCTTCGTATTGCCGCCCCGGATTGCCGAGGCCGACGATCAATGGGAAAAGGGACACGGAGAAGAAGTTGAGAGTGGTTGAGAGTTGAGAGGCAGAGCCCCACGCACGGGATTCGAAGCTCATCTTGAGATTTGGGCTCGAAACCCTCGCCCCAGCCGAGGTCGAGCTTGGTGAACGGAACTCTGCCTCTCAACTCTCAACCACCCACTCTCAACTTCAAAAAAAAACGCCCGGCCGCGCGAGGCAACCGGGCGTTTCGGAAAAATGAGGCGGCTTAGGCGGCCGGAGCTTCTTCGACAACGCCAGCGCCGGGAACACCGAGGTGAGCCACGACGACTTCGCCGGCGTGGGTCGCCTTCACGCCCTTCGGCAGGCCGAGCTCGGAGATATGCAGCGAAGCGCCAAGTTCGAGGCCGCTGATGTCCACTTCGATGGTGTCCGGCAAATCGTTCGGCAGGCAGACGATTTCAAGGGTGTGGACGTATTGTTCCACCACGCCACCGGCCTTCACGCCCACGGCTTCACCGTTGAGATGCACCGGGATGTGGGCGGTGATTTCGGTGTTGTCGTCGATCGCAAGGAAGTCGGCGTGCAGAGCGGCGCCGGAGAGCGCGTCGTGCTGGATGGCCTGAAGGAATGCGAGGCGGGTGCCTTCACCTTCGATGTCCAGGTTGATGAGAATGTTGTCCGAGGTGCTGTGGGCAAGAAGCTCGGCGAAGGCTTTGGCGTCGACCTTGAGGTTCTTGTTTTCGGCTTTGCGTCCGTAGATGACGGACGGAAGCCAGCCTTCGCGGCGCATCTGATTGAGGCGGCCGGAGCCGGTGCGGGCGCGCGGGGCGGCTTTGAGAGACTGCTTGGTGGCCATAACGGGAGATGGTGGATATTGCGGGATGCGCCGGAGGTTCCAACCCCCGGACCGGGGGGCGGTCTTTACGGGTAGACGCCCGTTTTGTCAAAATTTTGTTGTGGGAAGCGCCTTTAAGAAACCACTCGGGAAGAATTTTTTGCCGCAAAAAGGCGCAGAAAACGCAAAAATGAAGAAAAGGATGGTGGAATGAGAAAGGCAGGGATTTCAGGAAGGATTGAGCTGCGTGTTTCTGGTTCCGGCTTTCTTCATTCCTATTTTTTTGCGCCTTCTGCGCTTTTTTGCGGCTGAAAACTCTTCAAACCTTTGCAAACAGCTCCTTCGCCGCGCGCTCGCCGGATTCGACGCCGCCGTTCATGAAGCCGCCGAACTCCGCGCTGGTGTGTTCGCCCGCGAAAATCAACGCCCCGTCGAGTTCAGGCGTCGCCGCCGCCGCGTAGGCCCAGGTGTATTGGCCGACCAAGGTGGCGCTGTAGCTGCCCTTATTCCATTTCACCTTCGGCCAATTCAGGACCGCCCGGTTGCCGTCCCATTGCCCGGCGAGCGACGGAAACACTTTCCCGACCTCGGTTTGGAACGCCGCGACGCGTGAAGGGTTCCAGTTCGTCGCGGGCGTGCCGCCAATGAAATTGGTAAGAATCCCGCTGCGACCCTTTTGCCCGCGGCTGGTTTCCCAACATTGCTGGAAGGGCAGATCGGTGACGACCGAACCGTTGCAAAAGAAATCGCGCCCCTCGGTTTCCCGCCGCCAGACGCGCTCGCGGGTGCCGAGCATGATCTTGACGTTCGCGCCGTAGCCGAAGGTCTGGATCGCCCGTTTTTTCTCCACGCTGAGCGGAAGGGAATCGATGCCCTCGATGTGGCGCAGCACGCTGAAGGGAATCGTGCAGATCACGTGGGCGGCGACGCGGGTAACGCGTTCGCCGCCGTGGCGGAATGTCAGATGCAAGCCGTCGCCACGACGGGCGATCGCCGTAAGCTCGTGGCCGCGAAATGTCGGCACCTTTTTCTTCTGCAGGCGTCTGAACACCTCTTCAGGCAGACTCTCGTTGCCGCCCTCGATGCGGAAGGCTTCATCACTTTCGCCGAACATCTCGAAGCCCTGGGAGGTGTCGGTGCCGATGAAATTGACCAAATTGAGAGCGCTCTGGTGCCGGGTGTCGACGCCGTATTCGCAGCAGTAGGCGACATCGAGCATCTCGATCAGCCACGCCGGGGTGTCGTGGTGGGAACCCGCGAGGTAGGTTTTCAGGCTGACGCGGTCGAGGCGCTTTGCCTTCGCCGTGTATTCGTCTTGGGCGTCGGTCAGCCCTTCGGCGTCCGCGGCGATTCGTTTCGCCAACGGCTGGAAGGTGGGAATCAAATCGCGGTCGGTGAAGACTTTCCCGCCCACGTGGTAGAAATCGACGCCCTTTTCGCCCTTCTTGAGCGGTTGGATGCCGAGGCCGCACTCTTTCGCCAAGCCGATCAGCGCGGTGTGATTGGTATCGACCAATTCCCCGCCGAGTTCGCAAAACATGCGGTCGCCGTTGAAATCGCGCTTGGTGAACATCCGGCCGCCAAAGCGTTCGGACGCCTCGAATACCTCGCAGTCGACGTCTTGTTGCCACAATCGCCACGCGGCGGTCAGTCCCGCGATGCCGCCACCTAGGATGACGACCGGCCCTTTGACCGTCCGTTTCGGCGACGGAGCCAAGGTGGCGCAACTCGACAAGGCGCTAGCCGCTCCGGCGGCACCGAGAGTCCGGAGGAAATCGCGACGCGACCAGCCCTCGCTTTGGTTGGCGAGGTGGGCTTCGCGGAGGCACTCGATCAGCGAACGAAAAAGGGGAACACGGCCACGGTTCATCCGGCGGATTGGAGAGCAACCGGGCGGGCTCTAACAGCAAATTTCAGGATTTGGCGGGTCTCGTCCGTGTTTTTCTCAACCAAGGAAACCGATTGCATGCTTTTCAAACCGGAGGCGAGTTTCCACGATCCGCCCGCCGTCATGCTCATCATCAAGCCCAAGTCCGAATGCGCCTTCGACCAGATTTCCCTGGGCGAGGTCATGCTCCGTCTCGATCCCGGCGAAGGCCGGATCCGCACCGCCCGCAGTTTCACCGCTTGGGAAGGCGGCGGCGAATACAACACGTCCCGCGGTCTGCGAAAGGTCTTCGGTTACAAAACCGCCGTGGTCACCGCGTTCGTCGACAATGAAGTCGGCCATCTGGTCGAGGACTTCATCATGCAGGGCGGCGTCGCGACCGACTTTATCCAATGGCGTGAAGACGACGGCATCGGCCGCAAAGTCCGCAACGGCCTCAATTTCACCGAACGCGGCTTTGGCATCCGCGGCGCGGTCGGCAATCCGGACCGCGGCAACACCGCCGCCTCCCAACTCAAGCCGGGCGACATCGATTGGGATCACCTCTTCGGCAAGCTCGGCGTCCGCTGGTTCCACACGGGCGGCATCTTCGCCGCGTTGTCGGAAACCACCGCCGCGCTGACGGTGGAGGCCGTGAAGGCCGCGAATAAATACGGCACGATCGTTTCCTACGACCTCAACTATCGTCCGTCGCTCTGGAAGACGATCGGCGGTCTTCAGAAGGCGCAGGAAGTGAACCGCGAGATCGCGAAGTATGTCGACGTGATGATCGGCAACGAAGAGGACTTCACCGCTTCGCTCGGCTTCGAGGTCGAAGGCGTGGATCACAATATTTCCAACATCGAGACCGACGCGTTCAAAAAGATGATCGAAACGGCGGTGAAGGAGTTCCCGAACTTCAAGGTCGCCGCCACCACCCTGCGCGGCGTGATCACCGCCACGGTGAACGATTGGTCGGCGATCCTCTGGCACGACGGTCAGTTCTTCGAAAGCCGCAAGTATCCGGGCCTGGAAATCCTCGACCGCGTGGGCGGCGGCGATTCCTTCGCTTCCGGCGTGCAATTCGGCTTCATGGAATTCAACGACGCACAAAAGGCCGTCGAATACGGCGCGGCCCACGGTGCGCTCGCCTCGACCACCCCGGGCGACACCTCGATGGCAACCCGCAAGGAAGTCGAAAAGCAGATCTCCGGCGGCGGCGCCCGCGTTGTGCGCTGATCCTTGGTCAACGATTCAAACAAGCCGTCGCGGGTTCGCTCGCGGCGGCTTTTTCATTCCAAAAAAACCACGAATGGCCACGAATTTTCACGAATGGGAAAGAGAGGGGATTCCTCTTCATTCGTGTGAATTCGTGTGAATTCGTGTGAATTCGTGAGCATTCGTGAGCATTCGTGAGCATTCGTGAGCATTCGTGAGCATTCGTGAGCATTCGTGAGCATTCGTGGTTTAAATCCCTAGCACCAGTTTGGCGATTTGGCACGCCCGGTCGAAGGTGGACCGCCACGGCCGGGCCGGACGAACGATCGTCCAACCGTGCTTCTCGCCGATCTCGGTGAGCACGGGCGAAGGGTTCACGAGCATCGCCTTTTCGCACATTCCCAACATGGGCAAGTCAGCCGTGCTGTCGGTATAACCATGCGAATCCCGCAGCACTCCGTTTTCGAACCAGGCGGGAGGCAAAAGACGCCGCAACCGGTGGACCTTCGCCTCGCCCTTGTGATTGTCCAAGTCGGGGAAAAAGCGCGCGTGCTCGCCGATGCCGACCGGCGTGCCCAACGACAGATCGAAGCCGAGGCGCTTGCCAATCTCCACGACGTAAAATTCAGGACTGGCCGAAGCCAGGACGAGCAGCCGTCCCTCGCGACGATGCCGGGCGATTTCTTCCAACAGTTCCGGATAGAACTCAAGCGACGCGGCCAGCTCGCGCGCGTGACGTTCGATTTCCTCCCGTTCCATCCGCCAGAGGTAGCAGAGGAAAATGCGCTTCATCGTCTCCGCGCCCAGGAATGGAGCGAACGGGGTGAACGGAAGGAACACGCCTAGATAAAAGCGCCGCCACGGATGTTCCCGCAAAACCCGGTGGCAAAATAGCAACTGGCAATCCCAAGGCAAAAGGGTGCCGTCGAGGTCGAACAGGGCGACGCCGCGCGGAGAATCGGAATGGGAAAACGCCACAGGCGAAGGGTTCGCGGGGCGGACGGGACTTGCAAGTCCGCGCTGCCGGAGCCCGCCGCTTCTCAAACGGTTAGGGGAGCCGGGTTGACTCGCCCCGCCCACACCGCTATTGGCTGCGGAACCATGACTTCCCGTGCGATTTTCCGGCTTTGCGTTGTGTTGCTCGCCTCCGCTTTCACGGCGCACGGCCAGATCGTGACTTCGCTGACGATGGCCAAGAAGCAATACGTCGCGGGCGAACCGGTCATGGCGGTGGTCACCATTACCAATCACGCCGGCCAGGAGCTCACGTTTCATGGCGATCCCCGCAAACCGTGGCTCGATTTCGTGGTCAAGCGGGACAGCGGTTCGCCCAGCATCCCGAGCGGCCGGCTGTCGTTTGGAGCGGTGAAAATTCCCGCCGGACAATCGATGTCGCGCCAGGTCGACCTGGCGTCGCTTTTCCCGCTCAAAGACCAGGGGACCTTCAATGTCTACGCGGTCGTCCGCACGCCGGAACCGGCGAGCCAAGGCTTCATCACCAATCGCTGTCTTTTCAGCATCATCGGCGGCCGGCCGTACTGGACGCAGAAAGTCGGCGTCAAAGGCCAGACCCGCGAGTTCCGGGTCCTGAACTACGCGGGAGAACGAAACACCCAGCTTTACGCCCAGGTCGTGGATGACCGCACGGGCATGCCGCTCAATACCTTTTCGATCGGCGAGGCGCTGATGTTCCGCAAACCGCAGGTAACCGTGGACGCCACCCAAGTCATGCACGTGCTGTTTCTTGTCAGCCCCACGATGTGGGCACATGCCCAAGTCAACACGGACGGCAAGCTGGTGAAGCGTGAGTTCCACCTGCGGGGAGCCCAGGGAGATCCCAGCCTCATGACCTTCGGCGACGGCCGGGTGGCGGTTGCGAATAGCCAGCCTTATGACCCGGCAGCGGTGGAAGCCGCGCGGAGCAAAGCACGCAAAGCGTCCGATCGCCCAAACTGAGAACCTCGAAGCGATCGCAACTCTTTAGCCGAAAGGGCTTTACATTTATTTTGGTTTTATTGAATATCTGGATCGGACTGGCAGATCCCCCTTTCTCATGAAAGCTTTCCTCAAACGATTTCTCGCCCTGGCGGCGGTAAGCCTTTTCGCCGGTGCCACGGCGGAGGCGAAATACTTCCGAACGGTTGTGATCGATGCCGGTCACGGCGGTCATGACAAAGGCGCTCAAGCGGGCAAGGTGTACGAAAAGCACCTCTGCCTGGATACCGCGACCCGCCTCGAAGCCCATTTGAAGGAAATGGGCTTCAACACCATCATGACCCGCCGCAGCGATTACTTCGTAAGCTTGCCGGGCCGGGCGGCGATCGCGAATCAATACCGCGACGCCATTTTCGTGTCGGTGCATTACAACTCCACTTGGAACGGAAACGCCAGCGGGCTGGAAACGTTCTTCTGCAATGCTTCTAGCCAACCCTTGGCGGCGATGGTGCAAACCGGTGCGTTGCGCCGCGTCCGGGCCATCGATCGCGGCCCGAAATTCGCCCGTTACTACGTGATTCGAAATACGAACATGCCTTCGATTTTGGTCGAATGCGGATTCGTCAGCAATGACAGCGAGCGCGGCCGGATGAAGGCCGCTTGGTATCGCGACGCGTTGGCGAAGGGGATCGCCGATGGCATCATGCGCTATCGCAAAGAGGGTTGAGGTTTGAGGCTGCGACGTTCGTCCGGGTCGGTTAGCTTCCCGTCATGGGATCGGTGACGGCCGGGAAAATGCGGGCGATCGAAGAAGCGGCGTTCCAACGCGGAGCGACCGCCGAAAGCTTGATGGATCAGGCGGGCGAACGGCTCGGTCTCGCCATCGCCAGGCAGTTCCCCGTTCCGGGCACCGCCACGGCCTTCCTCGGGAAAGGCCACAACGCGGGCGACGCCTTGGTCGCGTTGCGCGTATTGAAAGCCGCCGGTTGGCGAGCGGAGGTGCGGCCCGCTTTTCCCGAATCCGCTTGGGCCGAGCTGACGCGAAAAAAACACGCCGAGCTCGGTGCCGTTTCGCCGCCTGACGAGGGCCCGGATTTTCCACGGCCTTGGGTCTTGCTCGACGGCTTGCTGGGCATTGGCGCGCGCGGTCCTTTGCGGGGAGAACTCGCGGTAGCCGCTGCGGAAATGAACCGGTTGAAACACGAAGCCGGCGCGTGGATCGCCGCGGTCGACCTGCCGTCAGGCGTCGATCCCGACACGGGCGAGGTCCATCCCGGCGCGGTGGAGGCGGACATCACTTTCATGATCGGCGCGCCGAAACGCGGTCTGCTGCTGGCGCGCGCGATCGAAGCCACCGGCGCGCTCGCGGTCGTGCCGGTGGATGGCTTGGCCTGCGAAAAGGCGGGCGAGCTGGAATTGATTTCGCCCGCGACGTTTCCCACCACGCGCAATCGCCGGCCGTTCAACTTTCACAAAGGTCAAGCCGGACGAGTCGGCTTGCTCGCCGGGTCCGCCGCTTACACGGGTGCCGCTGTTTTGGCGACGCGCGGCGCCCTGCGCGGTGGCGCGGGCTTGGTCACCTTGCACGTGCCCGACGAAGCCTATGCGGCGGTGACGGCGAAAGCCCCGCACGAAGCGATCGTGCGTTCGTTTTCGCGTCCGCTGGAATTATTGGAAACATCGTACGATGCGCGAGTGATCGGCCCCGGGCTAGGGCCGACCACGGCGGCGTTCGCCGATGACTTGCGCGCGGTGCTGCGTCGCTCCGAGCAACCGTGCTTGGTCGACGCCGATGCGTTGAACCTGCTCGCGATGACCGGCGGTATCGGGAAACTTCCCCCGCATCATGTGCTCACGCCGCATCCTGGCGAATTCCGTCGGCTTGCGCCCGATTTGGCCAAACTTCCCCGCGAGGAAGCGGCGCGGCTTTTCGCCCGTCGTCACGCCTGCGTCCTCTTGCTTAAAGGCGCGCGGACGATCGTGACTCAAGGCGGTAATACCCTTTGGTGCAATTCCACCGGCACCCCTGGCATGGCCTCAGGAGGTCAAGGCGACGTGCTTTCAGGAGTCATCGGGGCGCTATTGGCCGGGGGGAAATCGCCGCTCGATGCCGCCGCGATGGGCGCCTGGCTCTGTGGTCGCGCTTCGGAACGTGCGATTTTTTCCAGCGGCCAAAGCGAAGAATCGTTACTCGCGGGCGATACGATCGAGCACCTGGGTGGAGCTTTTCACGACTGGAGGGAAGCGGCGCGGTAGCGCGGCCTCGCCGAAAGAGTTCTTAAGGGAACGTCGAAGCCTTCGATCCTCTCTTTGCTCATGGTGGCCGCATCGGCTTGCGAAGCGCTCTCGGCGAGAGCGCGCCACCTTTTAAGCCGCCACCTTTCAAGCCCCCGTATACGGCTCGGCGAAAATCATCATCCCAGCGCTGGTTTGCAGGGTACTGATCACCAACACGTCGATGGTCGAGCCGATGTTCGCGGCGGCGTGGTTGACGACGATCATCGTGCCATCGGCCATATACCCGACCGCCTGATGCTCCTCCTTGCCGCCACGGACCAAGGGGATCCGCAAACGCTCGCCCACCGCGACGCTGGGCTTCAGCGCTTCATCGAGCTCATGGAGGTTAAGCACCGGCACGTTTTGAAGCTTGGCCACTTTGGTGAGGTTTTCATCCACCGTCAGCAAACGCGCTCCGAGCAACCGGGTGGTTTCCAGCAAACGCGTGTTCATCGTTTCATCAGCCGACATTCCGCGCGTGTCGTGAACGGTGATTTGGATGTCCGGCGCCGCCTGCATTTGTTCGAGGGACTCGAGACCACGTTGGCCGCGCTGGCGATTGGCGTTCGAGGGCGAATTGGCCAACACGTGAAGCTCATCGAGGACAAAGCGCGGAATGATCAACCGCCCGTGAAGAAAGCCGGCGCGAAGAATGGCGGGCGCGCGACCGTCCATCACGGCCTCCGCATCGAGCACGACCGGCTGACCGGTCGCGGCCTCCTGACGGAACCGCACGTAGGGAATGACGAAGGCGAAATCATCGCGATTGCTACGCAGGGCAAGCATCGCGCCGATGAAGCCCAAGCTGGCGTAGAGGGAAAAATCGAACGCCAAACGGAGCGCATCCGCCAACTGTTCGAAATTGTCCTGGGTCGACAAACGATCGCGGAACGCGAGTTCCAGCAAGGACGTGAGTTGCACTCGGGTCAGCAGCCACGCGCAGAAGAGGCCGACGCAAAGGCCGAACGTGGCGGTGGAAAATCCGCGCAGGGTGAACCCTTTGATCAGGGTTTCGACCAATACGAAAAACGCCGCCACCAACAAACCTCCCGCGAGCCCGGCCCAGACGGGAAAATCGAAACCGCTGTGCTGAACGCTCAGCGCGATGAAAAAACCCGCCGCTTCACAAACGAGCAGATAGGTCAGGCGGGCGACATTGACGGCGGGCGACGAAGGCATGGCGTACGGCAATGGCATCATTCGCCATGGGCCGTGTGCTCGCAAGCTCAACCGTTAGTTTGGCTTCAGTCGCGCGAATCCGCGGTCGCCTTGATGTCGGTCAGGGCCGCGATGAAATCGCCGAGGATTTCCGCCGGCACCATGATGGTGTCGCGGTTACCGCCGACGTCTTCAGTGATCTTCACCACCATGCCGCGTGAGTTTTCCTTCAGATCGAGGAAAAACGTTTTGCGGTCAGCCAGGATCTTCTCGGTGTGCAGTAAATCGCTTTGCACCATTCCTCCTTTATTTCCAATTTCATTCGAAAAGCCCGAGCCGCGCTGGAAAGTCAATGAAATACGGGCGGGCACCCACTTGGCGCTTGGCAGTGCGGGCGAGCACGTGATCCTCGGGCACATGGAATCGGAGATCGAAAGTTTCATCCGGTATCTTGCCACCGAACGCGGATTGTCCGCGGCGTATCAGCTTTCCGTGCGACAGACGCTCGACGCGCTGGCGGCTTGGGCGAAAAGCAAGGCGCACCCGCTGGCCGATCTCGGCACCGACGAGCTTTCCGCCTTCCTCACGCGACGCAAAGAAGACGGCCTCGCCGCGTCGTCACTGCGGATTTCCGCCGTGCATCTGAAGGTGTTTTTCCGCTGGCTCGCGGCCTCTGGCAAGTTGCCGATGGACCCGGCCGAACCGTTGCTTTCGCCTCGCCCCGATCAAACGTTGCCGGAGACCTTGCACGCCAGCGAAGTGAAGCGCCTGCTCGAATCGATCGATCCGGCGAAATTTTTGGGCCGCCGCGACCGGGCGATGCTGGAACTGTTTTATTCCTCCGGACTGCGCTTGTCCGAACTGGGCAAGGCACGGTTGGAAAACATCGATTTCGACGGCAATTTCCTGCGCGTCACCGGCAAGGGCAACAAGACCCGGATCGTGCCCATGGGCGGAGCGGCACGGGCGGCGCTGGACGATTACCTGGGGAACGAACGCCCTCAATTGGTCAAGAAACGCACGTCGTCCCACATCTTCCTCAGCGTGCGAGGCGGGGCGCTTTCTCCGGATCGCATCCGGGAAATCGTGAAGGAACGCGCGGCCGAGGCGGGCATCGAACAAAACGTTTACCCGCACCTGCTGCGCCATTCCTTCGCCACGCATCTGCTCGAAGGCGGCGCGGATTTGCGGGTGATCCAGGAGCTGCTCGGCCACGCCGATATCGCCACGACGCAAATCTACACGCATGTCGATCGTCAGCGGCTGAAATCCGTGCACCAGCGCTTCCACCCGCGCGGCTGAAACGGTCAGGCCGAAAACTCCGGCGGCGGTGAGTCGTTCGACCGGAACAAACGCGCCACCCGGTCGTGCGCTTTCGCCTTGTGCTCCTCCTTGATGTAAGCGCCCACCGTGGCCAGCGCGGCGACCAGCGCGCCCCAGTCGTCGCTATACCCAGCCCCCGGCAAGAGGTCCGGGATCATGTCGAGCGGCAGGATGAGGTAACCCAGCGCGCCCACGATCACGCCTTTCGCCCACGCCGGCGTATCGGAATCGCGCAGACAGTAGAAAAGCGTCAGCGTCGTGAGCAGGGTTTTTTCGCCGGTGAAGCGGGCGATTCTGCGCAGCTTCGCCCATAAGCGCGGCGGAGAATACCAATGGTCGGCATCCTCACCGCCTGGGGGCAACGCGGGCAACTCGCTCATGACTCATCCCATGCGCGAGGCCACGCCCGTGTGCAAGCGGGATTCGAGGCGAGTAAAAATCGTCCGGATCGTTGCACCGTCGCGGATCGCCCGCTAGCCTGCCGGACGTGACCCGACCCGTTGACGCCCTGCTCGATTTCCTTCGCGCCGAAGAGGCCCGCGGCGTCACGCACGTGCACCTCGATCCCGAGGCCCGGTCCGTGCTGCGCGACCTCGCGATCCGGGCCAGACGCCCCGCCGCTCCTCCGTCACAAGCGCCCCCCGCACCCGCCCGCCGCGCCCCGGCGATCAGCCTGGAAGCGCCCGCTTCCCCCCCTCTTTCCCTCAACTCTCCACCCGCCGCTCTCCACTCCGAAGGCGACACCAAAGCCGCCCGCTTGGAATCGCTGCGCCGCCAGGCGGAAACATGGCGGCCCGCGCGGTCGCTCGGCACGTTGCGCGAGACGATGGTTTTCGCCACCGGCAATCCCGACGCCGACCTGATGCTCGTCGGCGAAGCCCCGGGTTATCACGAAGAACGCCAGCGCGAGCCGTTCGTCGGTCCCGCCGGGCAAAAACTCAACGACATCCTCAAGGCGATGGGCCTCGACCGGGAGCAGGTCTACATTTCGAACATCGTCAAATTCCGCCCCGCCATGCCCGGGCAGACGACCAACAACCGCGCGCCGAGCGTGGAGGAAATGTCGTCGTGCCTGTCGTTCATCCGCGCGGAAATCGAGATCGTCCGGCCGAAATGCATCGTCGCCCTCGGCGGCACCGCGGCCACCGGCTTGCTCGGCAGCGCCGACGCCGTGGCGAAACTTCGCGGCCGCTGGCATGAATTCGACGGCGTGCCACTACGCGTCACGTACCACCCGAGTTACTTGCTGCGCACGACCTCCGGCAACACCGACAAGCGCAAGGTGTGGGAAGACATGCTCGAGGTGATGGAGCGCCTTGGCCTTCCCATTTCCGACAAACAGCGCGGCTATTTCCTCAAACCTTAAAGCCCCAACTTTCCCGCCATGCATCCGTTTCTCGCCCCCGACTTTCACGTCCGCTGGTCCACCCTCGTGCCGGAGGCGGTGGAACCCGACATCCGTCACGCGCTGAACATCGCGAAAGCCAACCTCGACAAGATCTGCGCGGTCGAACCGGCCGAAGCGACCTATGAAAACACGTTCGGCGCGTTGGAGACCACTTGCGAGGCGCTCGATCGCGGCTGGCATCGTTTGGGTCATCTCGATTCGGTCAGCGACAATCCGAAGCAACGCGAAGCCTACAACGCGATGCTGCCGGAGGTGTCCGGGTTCTACGCATCGCTGCCGCTCAATCCGCGTTTGTGGACGGCGTTGAAAGCGTTCGGTCGCGGCCCGGAAGTCGAGAAACTCGATCTGGTGCATCGGCGTTACGTCGAGGAAACGATGCACGATTTCATTCAAGCCGGCGCCGATTTGCCGGAGGAAAAGAAGCGGCGCGTCGCGGAAGTCGAAGCCGAGCTATCCAAGCTGACCAAGCAATACAGCGAGCATGTCCTCGACTCCACCAACGCGTTCGAACTCGTCATCGAGGACGAATCCAAGCTCGCCGGCTTGCCCGACTCGGCCAAGGCTACGGCGCTGGCCAATGCGAAAGCGAAGGGCGTGGCAACCGACGACAAACCCGCGTGGCGGTTCACGCTGCATGCGCCGTCTTTGCTGCCGGTGATGCAGCACGCGCACGACGACGACTTGCGTCGTACTTTGTGGGAGGCTTCCTGCGGCATCGGCGCGAAGGGCGAATATGACAACACCGCGCTGATCTGGCAAATCCTCGGCTTGCGCCACGAGAAAGCCGAACTCCTCGGCCACGACGATTTCGCCGACCTGGTTCTACTTCGCCGCATGGCCAAGAGCGGCAAGAGCGCACTGCGTTTCATCGAAGACCTGCACGCCCGCGTTCGCCCGGCTCAACTCGCCGAATACAAGCAACTCCGCACCTACAAAGCCGCCGCGAATCAAGCGCCGGTCGACGATCTCCAACCGTGGGAAAGCGGCTACTGGGCCGAACGCCAGCGCAAGGAATGCTACGACCTCGATGACGAGGAACTGCGCCCGTATTTCCCGGTCGATGGCGTGATGGCCGGAATGTTCGAACTGGCCTCGCGCTTGTTCGGCGTGTCGATCGTCGAAAAGCCGACCGTTTGCTTCATGCCGGGCGAACGGCCATCGCATGTGCCGGACGACGTGATCGAAGTCTGGCACGAGCAGGTCACGTTTTACGAACTCCACGATGTCGCCACCGGTCGCCACCTCGGCTCGTTTTACGCCGATTGGCATCCGCGCGAATCGAAGCGCGGCGGCGCGTGGATGGACTGCCTGCACACCGGCGGCCCGAACGAACCGCACCTCGGCTTGATCATCGGCAACATGTCGCCGCCGATCGACGGCAAGACCGCCCTGCTCACTCATGGCGAAGTCGAAACGATCTTCCACGAGTTCGGCCACCTGCTCCATGGCCTGCTCAGCGAAGTGCCGGTGAAGGCGCTCGCCGGCACCAACGTACCGTGGGATTTCGTCGAACTGCCCTCGCAGCTCATGGAGAATTTCTGCTGGGATCGCGAATCGCTCGATTTCTTCGCCCGCCATCACGAAACGGGAGAACCGATTCCCGAGGACTTGTTCGCGAAAATGAAGGCCGCGCAGAATTACATGAGCGCCAGCGGCTTCATCGGCCAGCTCGCCTACGGCAAACTCGATCTCGAACTCCACATCAACCTCTCGCGTTATACCGGTCGCGATCTGGACGAAGTGGATCGCGAAATTCTCGCCGACTACAAATCGCCGCTCAAAACGCCGACGCCCTCGATGGCCCGGCGCTTCAACCACCTCTTCAGCAGCCCGACCGGTTACGCCGCTGGGTACTACTCCTACAAGTGGGCCGAAGTTCTCGACGCCGACGCCTTCACCCGCTTCCAACAAGAAGGCGTGCTCAACCCCGAAACCGGCCTCGCCTTCCGCGAGCACATCCTGAGCAAGGGCAACTCCGCCCCGGTCGATGAGCTTTATCGCCGATTTATGGGAAGAGACCCCGAGCTTGAGCCATTGTTGGTGAGGGCCGGGTTGGCGGCGAAGTGAGACGTTTGCTCCTAATTGGGAAAAAATTAGGAGCAAATTAGGAGAAAGGGCCGGAGTGCGGGGAGCTTGCTCCCGCCATGGTGACGCGGCTTGCCGCGGAGGGCGAGCTGGAGGGTCAATGAGCGGATGGGACGTTTTCCCGCGGAGCAAGCTCCGCCGCACCTTGGGCGGCGGCAAGCCGCGCGCACTCCGGGCAACCTGCGGTTGCGGACAGGGCCGCGCGGGCGGATGTTTTCCCATGAACCCTCCCGACCCGCCGGAAGGCATCGAGTCCGATCCGGCCTACCATTCGCACAAGCCGGGCGAACGGCGGCTCAGTGAGGATCCGGTGGTGTTTCCGGAGAAGGAAAGTGGAGACTGCGAGCCGTCGCCTGAAGATCAGCAGGCGAGCTAAAGGTCGCGGTCCGTCCAGTCCAGAGCTTGGCAGAGTCGTCTTTTCCCGCCAGCCTATGCTCATGCTGCGTCGATTGTTCCTGTCCGCCCTTGCGTTGCTCGCCGCTCCGACCGTTTTCGCCCAGGCCTATGCGCCGGTCGCGGATAAACCGCCGGCGATCACCCGGGAGTTCCGCGGCGCGTGGATCGCGTGCATTTACAACCTCGATTGGCCGAGTTCCAAAGGCCTCGGCGCAGGGCAGCAGCAGGCGGAACTCCGCGCGATGCTCGACAAGCTGGCGGCGCTTAACATGAACGCGGTGATCTTCCAGGTCCGCCCGCATTGCGACGCCGTCTATCAGTCGTCGCTGGAACCGTGGAGCCCATGGCTGAGCGGTACGATGGGCCGTTCGCCCGGCTACGACCCACTCGCGTTCTGCATCCGCGAAGCCCACGCGCGCGGCATCGAGGTGCACGCGTGGTTCAATCCATTCCGCGCGGTTTCCAGCGCCAGCGTCGCTTGCAGCGGCAACCACGTGACCTGCGCGAACCCTCGAATCGTGAAGCCGTTCGGCGCGATGAAATGGTGCGACCCGGCCTTCGACGAAACCCGCAGTCGCGCGACCCATGTGATCCTCGACGTAGTGAAGCGCTACGATGTCGATGGCGTCCACTTGGATGACTATTTCTATCCATATCCTTCGGGCAACGCGACGTTCCGCGATGGCAAAACGCCGGCCGAGCGTCGCGCGTATGTGGACTCCTTCGTCAGCGGACTCTACAGCTCGGTAAAACGAACCAAGCCGTGGGTGCGTGTCGGCATCAGTCCCTTCGGCATCTGGAAACCCGGCGTGCCGGCGGGCATTGAAGCCGGCATCGACAGTTGCGAAGACCTCGCCGGCGATTCGCGCAAGTGGCTGGCCAACGGTTGGGTCGACTACCTCGCGCCGCAGCTCTACTGGCGCATTTCGCCCGCGAAGCAGAGTTTCCCCGCGCTCCTCACTTGGTGGCGTTCGCAAGGCAGCCGCCCGGTTTGGCCAGGCATCGCCACCGCCCGCATCAACAGCTCGGAAGATCCTGGTCGCCCGGCTTCGGAGATCATCAATCAAATCGACCTCAGCCGGAAGATCGGCCAGGGCTACGTCGGCCACATCCAGTGGAGCGCGAAGAGCATCGTCAGCAATCGCGGCGGCATCGCGACGCAACTGGCCCGCACTTACACCCAACCCGCCGCCGTGCCGCCGATGCCATGGTTGAGCAGCAAAGTGCCCGCCGTGCCGGGTGTTAGCGCGACGGCCAACGGCGCCGGCACGTTCGTCCGATGGGTTTTGAACGATCAAGCCGCCGCGAAAGTGGCGATTCAGGCGAAATACAACGGCCAGTGGAAAACCGTGCGTATCGCACCAGCGATGTCGGAGGGTCTAACGATTCCGCTCGCGCAGGCCATTGCGGTTAGCACGCTCGATCGTTTCGGCAACGCGAGCGCCCCAAAAGTCCTTGGACGGCCTTGACATTGAGGGCAAATTCCCGTTTGCCACCGCGCGCCGCCACCGCTATAACCCGCGTGTCCCGAGCGGCTTTCGAGCCTCCTTGCCTCCTGCATGAAACCCACTTCCTTCGTTTGTGCATCCGCTGGACTCTTTGCTTCGTGGTTGACCGTCACCTATCTTCGCCCGGTTCCGTCCGAGCTTTATCCCACTCTTGGGAAAGGTTCGGTGCCGATTTCCGCGAAGAACGAAACACCCCGGGATTCCTCCAAGCCCTTGCTTTCGCTGGAGGAGAAGAAAGCCACGCCGCTCGTTGAGGCGAAAAAGTAATCCGCATGGCGGAACAACCGATCGCCTGCGACAACAAGCCGCTGATCCTCGAAGTCGAGGCCGGCGTGCATTTCTGGTGTTCCTGCGGGCGATCCGCTCATCCGCCGTTCTGCGACGGCTCGCATAAAGGCACGGGCCTGCAGCCGGTGAAATTCGTGGCCGCGGAGAAAACTTCCGTGCGTTGGTGCCAGTGCAAACGCACTCACACGCCGCCCGTTTGCGACGGCTCGCACCGCGACGTGCCTTCCGCCTAACCGCGATCGGCCCCGGAAGCGCTCTCAAAAAATTTACGCTTGCACAGCCTGGCTAATACTCTACCGATTAGTGCACTAAAGCGAATGCAACTTCGCTTTGGGACTCCAGCCCGGCTTTCGGCGGAGATCAGTCCCGACCGTACCTACGGAGGTTTTGCTCAAAGATCGCGACGCTTGCCCGGACCGCCGGAATCCGTCGCCCCTCCCGCAAACCAGGACCATGACCCTTGCCTCCTTGGCGACGCGTGCCGTCGTCTCACATCGCCTCCTCCAATCCGCCACGCTGACCTCGCTTCTGATCGTCAGCCAGGCCCACGCCCAGGAATCCACCACCCGTTTCATTGAACCGAACGCCTTCGACCAGATCTGGTCGAAAGCCGTGCTCTATAAAAACGACCTCAATCCCTGGATCGAGGAGTTCAAACTGCGCGGCCGCTATCACTGGCAGTACTACGACATCGATACCGACCGCGGTGACGTCCATGACGACGAACATCGCCGTTCGCGTCTCGGCTTCGACGCCAAATTGTTCGACAAGAAAGTCGAAGTCCGCGTTGACGCTCAGAGCAACGACGGCTTCGACGACCTCTACGACGGTTTGGTCGACGCCTACATCAAGTATAAGCCGAACGACAAACTCGCGTTCACCTTCGGTAAAACCAAGCCGTTGATCGCGAACTACGACTGGCTCGAATCGACCAACACGCAGTCGACCTTCGAGCGTTCGCAGATTTTCAACCAACTCGGCATCAACCGTGCGCTTGGCTTCACCGTCCAGCACACCATCGACGCCTTCTCTTGGCAGGCGGGTGTTTACTCGAACAACACCCCGAGCACGACGGACGATACGCCCGACGGCATCGTCAATCCGACCGGCAGTTGGGGAGATGGCGAGTTCGGCGATTTGAACGGCGACATCGGTTACTCGTTCAGCCTCGGTGCCGGATACGACTTCAAGCACCTGCTGAATCTCGAAAAGGCCGACCTCTGGGTGAATTGGCTCCATAGCGAACGCCAAGCCACCGACCTCGTGCTGAACAAGTACGACGACATCGTTTCCGCGACGGCCTGGCTCAAGGAAGGTTACTGGGGCTTGGTGGTGGAAGGCTTCGCAGCCGGCGGCGGCGAACCTGTCGATTCGACCAAGCCTTTCGTCAACGAAGACGTCTTCGGCTTCTACATCCAGCCGACTTACGACGTCATTCCGAAGAAACTGCAACTCGTCGGCCGCTACACGTTCTCCACCGGCGACGGCCCCGCGAGCATCCAAGGGCAAAGCCGCTACGAGCGCGTCGCAACGCTGCCATCGATCCCGGATAACATCCCGGGCCCGGTCAGCAACAAGGACAAGGGCGACGGCTATCAGGCCGTTTACCTCGGCGCGCAGTACTTCATCTACGGCGACAAGCTCAAGGTCCTCGCCGGTGGCGAATGGGCCGAGCTGCAACGCGAAGGCGAAGACATCGACAGTCTCACTCTGCTCGCCGGGATCCGCCTTTCATTTTGACGAGTCCCGGAGAAGGAAGTGCCGCGACAAGGCGATCGCGTCACTTCCGCTTCACCGGCGCGGGGATGATTCCTTCCTCCGTCTCCTGCTTCAGCCGGAGCTGGCCGCAGGCGGCATCGATATCGTGGCCTTTTTCGAGGCGAAGCGTGGCGGAAACGCCGGCGTGCTTCAAAATATCGCGGAACGCCTTGCAGCGGGTTTCGCTCGGGCGAACCCATTCGAGGCCTTCGACCGTGTTGTAAGGGATCAAATTGACCTTCGCCTTCAATCGCTTCGCGTGATCCGCGAGAATGCGGGCCTGTTCGAGCGAGTCGTTGACGTTATCGATCAGAATGTATTCGAGCGTCAGGTGCTGCTTCTTGTGCGCGTTCCAGAAATCGAGCGCTTCGAACAACTCGGCGGTACCCCATTTCTTGTTCACCGGCATGATTTGCTGGCGGACTTCGTCGGTCGCGCCGTGCAGCGAAATCGCGAGGCGGATCTGCTGGGGATGTTCGGCGAGCCGTTTAATTTGCGGGACCAAACCGGAAGTCGAGATGGTGAGGTGACGGGCGCCTAAATGAAGACCCCACGGCGAAGTGATCGCGTGGATCGCAGCGAGCAGGTTGTCGAGATTCGCCAGCGGTTCGCCCATGCCCATGAATACGAGATTGTCCACGCGTTCGCCCGAGAGCATTTCCGCGGCGAGCACCTGCCCGGCGATCTCGCCCGGCTCGAGGTGACGGGTGAATCCCGCGAGACCCGAGGCGCAGAATTTGCAGCCATAGGCGCAACCGACCTGCGAGGAAACGCAAAGCGTGCGACGGTCGGACTTTTCGCCGTAAAGCGCGGGGTTCGCCGGGATAAGCACGCTTTCCACGTAGCGGCCGTCGTGGAGCTTGAAGAGAAACTTGCGGGTCGTGTCCTTGCTGCCCTGCGTATGGGTGTGCTCCAGCGCGTGAAGACGGAAGTTTTCCGCCAGCTTCGCGCGCAAGGGCGCGGGCAGGTTCGTCATCGCCTCGAACGACGGCGCTTTCTTTTTCCACACCCAGTCGAGGATCTGCCCAGCGCGGAACGCGGGCTGCCCTTCGGTCGCCAGCCAGGCGGCGAGCGTTTCCGGAGTCATGCCGGTCAGGGCGGGTTTGGGCGCGGCGGTCACGGGGGCTTCGTAGGAGGTTCGGCGCGTTCAGGGAAGCTCTGATAGGTCCTATAAGCCCGCTGGGTCGTATAGGACCTATTTCTTTACCTGCCCCGGCCCTCGCGCTTGAATGCCCGTCCGAACCGATTTCAAGACCATGGGAAGAGCCTTCGAATGCCGACGCCGCGCCAAGGAAGCCCGCTGGGACCAGATGTCCCGCGTGTTCCCGAAGCTTTCCAAAGCCATCACGATGGCCGCCAAGAACGGCGGACCCGACCCGGCGGGCAACGCGCCGCTGCGCATGGCGATCGCCAACGCGAAGGCCCAGAACCTGCCGAAGGACAAGATCGAGGCCGCCATCAAACGCGCCGCCGGCAAGGACGCGGCCGACATCGTGGAAGTTTCCTACGAGGGCAAAGGCCCGCACGGCAGCTTGTTCTACATCGAGTGCGCGACCGACAACACCAACCGTTCGGTGGTGAACCTGAGGACGATCTTCAGCAAAAACGGCGGGCAAATCGTCCAGAGCGGCCAGCTCGATTTCATGTTCTCGCGCAAAGCGGTCGTCGAATTCGAGGTGACGCCGGACATGAACCTGGAGGAAATCGAGCTCTCGCTGATCGATAGCGGTCTCGAAGAACTTCAGGCCGAAGACGGTCTGGCCCGCGCGATCGCGGCCTACACCGATTTCGCCTCGCTGACCCACGGCGTCGAAGAACTCGGCATCACCGTGAAAAAGGCCGGCCTGGAACGCATTCCCACCCAGCCCATCGATCTGACCGAAGCGCAGATGGACGAAGTGCAGGCGATCCTCGATAAAATCGAAGACGACGACGACGTCCAAACCGTGTTCACGAACATCGCGTAAAACGCTCGCAACCTCACGAAAAAGCTCGCCGGGAATGTCCGGGAGCAAGGACATTCCTGTCCTTGGGTTTTGAGATTGGGTTCAGAAACAAGGACAGGAATGTCCTTGCTCCATGTTTTTCACGCCATCGGCCGCATCACGCCGGTGCGTTCGTCGTGAAGTTTGCCGGTGTCGAGTCCGTCGAGCACGAGCACGCCTTGTAACGAGGAAATCCGGCTGGAATCGCTCCACTGCCAGACGATCTGCCCGGCGGAATCGAATTCGAGCAACTGAATGCCGGACTCGCCAAAGCCCTCGCCGTGACCCTGCCAATTCGCGAGCACGATGTGGTCGTTGGGCAGCAGTTGGAAAGTGGCGTAGAAAAACGGATTCACCGCTTCCGGCACATCGTCTTTGCCGCCGAATTTGCGCAGTTGATTGCCCGCGGCATCGAGTTCGACCACGAACGCGCCATAACCGGCGGTGATGATCAGATTGCCGTTCGGTCGTTGGACCGCCTTCCACGCGTGATAGAAGCCCTCGACCGGGTAATCGCGCAGGTATTCGCCTTCGGGCGAACCTTCCCGGATGCGGTCGTTGCACGACATCAAGTAGGTGCCGCGCTCCGTTTGGCGAATGAGACGGACGTAATCGCCGGAAAAAACGGTCTTCTTCGTGATCCGGTGGTCGGCGCTGATTTCCAGAGTGACCACCCCCGTGGTGCCATCGAGATCGACGCCCGCCAATAGGGTGGTTCCATCGGGTTGGCGGCGCGCCGCAGTGACGCCCTCCAACGCGGTGAATTCCGCCAGAACCTTGCCCGTCGCGAGATCGAATTCGCTGAACCCATGGTGGTGGCCGATCAGCACGCGGTTGCCTCCGATGAGCTGCATGTCGCGCGATTGCGGATGGCCGATCGGGACGATCCAGTCGCGCGAAGGATCGCGTTCGTCGATGTGAAGCAGGGTCGCGTGGCCTTCGTCGATGGCGAGGAATTCGTGCTGAATGCGGTTCATGGCGCGGAAATCGCCGCTAACGGACCTGCCGGAGGCGCGTCTGGCAAGCGTCCGCCGGTTTTCCTCGGTAATTTCGGGTGAATCGTCGTTTGCGACTCCGCCGCTCCGGCGCTAGTTTGGCAATCTGGACGGCTGTACGTTTCTCCACCAACCGAATCACGATATGAAACTCGCGTTGAATCCACGCACCGGGTCGCTTGCCCATCGGGTCAGAGATGATTTCCGGCTGCTTTCCCAAGACACCCGTTCACTGCTCAACCAAGCGTTGAACACTGAACTTCCTTCCGCCCGCCGTCGTTTGATGGATGCCGCCGGCGGACGTTACGAACAAGGCCGCCATTGGCTGGCGGAAAATTCGCAGGCGCTTCGCCAGAATCCGCGGTTGCCGATTCTCATCGGCGCGGCCGGACTCGCGGCGCTCGCCGGAGCGAGCTGGTTGCTGTTCCGGCCTTCATCCCGGCGATTTTTCGGAGGCTGAAAGCGACTGAAATTCAAAAGCGAAAGGCGAATCCACCGGGTTCGCCTTTCCCGTTTTCACGCGATCTCTTCCTCGCCCAGCAAGGTCGCGCGGTGCGGAACGCGGCGGCGGCGCAGGTCGAATTGGCGGACGGCATGGCGCTGAAGGTGCGCGACGGCGTCTTCCACTTCGTCGGTGAAAAAGATGATGTCGGGATCCTGAGGGCTGATGGTTCCCTCCTCCGCCATTTTATAGACGAAATCCATCAACGGCTGCCAGTAGTCCTTCCCCATCAGGATGACCGGGAAATTCCGCAGCTTGCCGGTCTGGATCAACGTCATCGTCTCGAACAACTCGTCGAGCGTGCCGGCGCCACCCGGCATGGCGATGAAGGCGTAAGAATACTTCACCAGCACCGTCTTGCGGGTGAAAAAGTAGCGCATCGTCAGCGAACGCTGGACGTACGGGTTGAGGTGTTGCTCGAAGGGCAGCTCGATGTTCACCCCGATCGAACGTCCCCCGGCTTCGAAAGCACCGCGATTCGCGGCCTCCATGATGCCGGGGCCGCCACCGGTCATCACCGTGAAGCCGAGCCGGGCGCACGCTTCCCCCATTTTCCGCGCCATTTCGTAATACGTCGTGCCGGGCGGGGTGCGTGCGGATCCGAAAATCGTCACGCAGGGACCGACGAAATGAAGCATCCGGAACGCGCGGAGGAAATCGGCACTGACACGGAATAACGTCCCGAAATCGTGCGCCCGCGAACGCGGACCGGAGAGAAAAGAGTGATCGGGCGAAACCAGCTCGAAGATTTCCTGCTCGATGATGTCTTTTTCGCTGACCGCCTCGGCAGGCGTCGACTGAGGAAATTTGGGACAACGTGAATCGCTCACCTTTCTTTTCTAACACACAAATTCCCCGGATTCCAGGATCGGGCGGGAGGTTCCGCCGATTGCTCGAAAAGGAGCGGCGGACGGCAAAGATTCCGCTAGGGTTCGGGACATGGAACTGACGATTTCCACGCCGACGCTCCTGTTTCCGGCCAGTTCGTTGCTCTTTTTGGCCTACACCAACCGGTTCCTCCACCTGGCGGCGCTGATCCGCCATCTGCACACCGATTTCGTCCGCGGTCATCACCCGGCGGTCGGGGCTCAAATCCGGAATCTCCGGCGGCGGTTGTGGCTGATCCGCTGGATGCAAGCGGTCGGGCTGATCAGCCTGATCCTTTGCCTGGCATCGATGGGCGCGTTTTTCTTCGAAGATCCGGCCACCGCCCGCCACTTGTTCGGTGCCGCCGTGGGACTCATGGGCTGCTCGCTCCTGCTGTCGCTGGCGGAAGTCCTGCTGTCCGGAGGCGCGCTGGCGATTTTCCTGCGCGACATGGGAGAAGAAGGGAAAAGTCCTGAACAATCGGCAAATCGACAGATCGACTCCGAAATCCGCTGAAAGCTTGGCGGTGCCCGAAGCGTTGTGCCAAGAAATCACCATCGTGAGTCAAAATCCCGCCCGCGCCCTTTCCCTGGCCCTTTTATCGCTCGCACTGACGCCTCTGCATGCCGCGGACACGCTCACCGAGGCGGATCGGGAGATTCTGATCGAGAAGCTCAAAAAAATCCAGGACGCGGCCGACGAAAAAATGGATCAGCGGTTTCGCGTGGCGGTCTCGGCTTACCGCGCCGCGATGGTGAGCGACGAGGCGACGATGGATCTCTATTTGAAGTGCGTCGAAAAGATCCAGTTCGACGACGAGCACAAGAAGACCCAGGAGTTCCGGGAATGGAAACGGAAGGAGGAAGCGAAGCTCGGAAGCATGGCCTTCCGCCGCGCGCTCCGGCACCAGCTCCGGTGGCTGGTTCTGACGCTGCAGGTCGCCTCGAAAGGAAACGACATCACCGCCTTCGGCTCCGAAGCAAGCAAGCTGGTGGACGAGGTGTTCGACGACATCAAGCACCTCGGCGGACAACAAAAAGTCCTGCGGGAAAACGTCGCCAGCACGGTTTTCGCCCAAGCGTACAACCTCACCGACGTGAATCCTAAAGATTGGCCGGGGTCGCCGGTCAACCTGCAGGAGTTATACGACAAGGTGATTCTGCCCCCGCTGCGCAAACCGGAAAAAACCGACCAGCTCCGGAGTGCTTGGACGAGACGGATCCGTCAGGAAGTCGCGACTCGCGAAGACTGGTCGAAAACCGATCAGGCCGATGAAGAAGACAAGAAGGACGACGAAAACAACCGCATCGGCACCAAGGAAGCGCTGCGCACGCCCGAAACGGAAAAGTTCTTGAGCAACGTTTACCCGGAGCTGCTCTGGCAGATGGAAGTGGACGTGTTCAAAGCGGGCGACCAACGAGGCGCGTCGCTGCGGATGTTACAGCATCTGGAAAAATACACCGCGCATCCCAAAGCCCCCGAGTGGGCGAAAGAGTTCCATTACTTGCTCGACCCGGAAGCCGCCATCTCCCTGCCCGGTAATGGCATCCCTCAGCCGCCCGCGAAGACCCAGGCCAACGGCACCGCTCCACCGCCGGCAGCCGCGCCTTGATCCGTCGCGATCGGAGTTTTTCTTCACAACGCCGACCGCAAATCGTCTGCGGCGTTTTGGGCATCCGCCTGAGGAACGAAAGCGAAATCCTCGGGAGGATCGATCGCCGCGATCACCGATAGCGGCGGGGCGACGGGCCCCGCGTTTTCCTGCGGCAAACGGGCGAGCTTGTCCACCGGCTCGGGCGACGGCAATGACGCTCCTTCCGGCGCGGCTTTGAGGTCCTCGAACTTTCTCGCCGCGGGCAATACCCGGCTTTCGAGCGAGGCGATCGAGTTGTTGTAGTGCTGCACCGCGCCATCGAGCGACCTGCCCAGCTTGGCGAAGTGGCCGGTGAGCGTGCCCAGGCGCTCGTAAACCGTGCGGCCGAGCGCGGAGATTGCGCGCGCGTTTTCCGCCAGCGCTTCCTGCCGCCAGCCGTAGGCGACCGCCCGCAACAACGCGATCAAGGTGGTGGGCGTGGCGAGGATGACGTTGTGGTTCACCCCGCGTTCGATCAGTCCCGGATCGCTCTGCAATGCGGCGGAAAAGAACGATTCGCTCGGCAAAAACAGCACCGTGAACTCCGGCGCGTGATCGAACTGCGACGTGTAGTTTTTCCCCGAAAGTTGCTCGATGTGGGTGCGGACCTGACGGCTGTGACGGACGAGCGCTTCGTCGCGCAAACGATCTTCGGTCGCTTCCAGCGCGTCGAGGTAGGCATCCATCGGCGTCTTCGAATCCACCACCAGCGTTTTGCCGCCGGGCAAACGGACGATCAGATCCGGTCGCAAGCGTTTCCCCTCGTCGGTCGTCGAGGTGTGTTGGGTTTCGAAATCGCAATGCTCCTGCATGCCGGCCAGCTCAACCACGCGACGCAGCTGCATTTCGCCCCATTGGCCGCGGCCGGTCGGCTGACGCAGCGCTTTCACCAAGTTGGCGGTTTCCCGTTGGAGACCGGTTTGCCCTTCGCCGAGCGTTTTCACCTGCTGCTGGAGTTCGGCGTAGGCGGCGACGCGGGCTTTTTCGATTTCGCCCACGCGTAGCTCGAATTTCCCGAGCGATTCGGCCACCGGTTTGACCAGATGCTCGATCGCCATCTTGCGTTGCTCGATTTCGCCCTTCGCTTCTTCAGTCTGGGCTTTGAGCGACGTTTTCGCGAGCTGGAGAAACTGCTCGGCGGACGATTTCAACGCGTCGGCGGAAAGGGCTTTGAACGTGTCCGTCAGGCGCGATTCGGCTTTTTCCAGCAACGCCTGCCTTTCGGCGGCGGCCTTTCGCTCCTCGTCCAGACGCGCGCCTAACTCAGCCAATCGCGTGTGCAAGGTCACCGCTTCTTGCTCGGCCCGGAGCAACGCGTCGGTTTGCCCGGCGAGACGCGCTTCCAGCTCCGTCGCGCGGCGTTCCCCCGCCTTCACTTGCTCGGCCGCAACGGCGGTCCCGCTCGCCGCGGCAAGTCGTCCAATCCACCAACCAAGCAGGACTCCAGCGGAAAGCGCGACCAGCGCGGTGAGCACGGACATGTCGAGAGCCGCAAGCGGATATGACGCGAGTTCAGGGAACATGGTGGGATTTGCCTTGCGAGGAACCGTTAGTGCGCTTTCGTTGTGCGCTGTTCCTCCGGCACCCTCGGCCTAGCCGCCGCCGCGCCGAAACGCAATCAAACTCCATATTCCCATGGCCCACACTCTTCCAGAACTTGGCTACGCCTACGACGCGCTCGAACCGCACATCGACGCGCGCACGATGGAAATCCATCACACCAAGCACCACCAGGCGTACATCACCAACCTGAACAACGCGCTCGCCGGCAAAGCCGATCTTGAGGCGAAACACCTCTGCGAATTGGTGTCCAATCTCGCCGCCGTGCCGGAAGACATCCGCACCGCCGTTCGCAACAACGGCGGCGGTCACCTCAACCACAGCTTCTTCTGGAAGCTGATCGCTCCCGGCGGCGCCAAAACTCCGTCCGGCGACCTCGCCAAGGCGATCGACGCCGCCTTCGGTTCGTTCGACGCCTTCAAGGAAGCCTTCGCCAAAGCCGGCGCCACCCGCTTCGGTTCCGGCTGGGCCTGGCTCTGCAAGGATGACTCCGGCAAGCTTTCCGTTTGCTCCACCGCCAATCAGGACAACCCGATCATGGGCAAGGACTTCGGCGGCTGCGGCGAGTTCCCGATCCTCGGCCTCGATGTCTGGGAGCACGCCTATTACCTCCACTACCAGAACCGCCGACCGGACTACATCGCGGCCTTCTGGAACGTGGTGAACTGGGACGTCGTCGCGGAATGCTACGCGAAGTCCTGCAAGTAAGCGTCCGCTTTTTTGATAGGTCCTATAGGTCGTATGAGCCTATAGGACCTATTTTTTTGCCCGTTTCCGAATCGAACGGTTCTGCCACCAGCGGGTGAGAAACACCGCCGTGAGGGCTCCGAGCAGACAGATGAAAATGTCCTGCTGGGTGTCCCAGTTGTCGCCTTGGGTGCCGAGGAACGCTTCCGAGGCTTCCTCGGAAACCAAAGCCGCGGCCCATTCGAGGAGTTCGTAAACGGCGCTGATCGCGAGGCAGAACGAGACGGTCAGCACGCCCAGCCAGCCACGCTTGATCGCGCGCAAGCGGATCATGATTTCCTGGAACAACACCGCCGGCACGAAGCCCTGGGCGAAATGGCCAAGGCGGTCGTAGTGATTGCGGGTGAAGCCGAACCATTCCTTCCACCATTCGCCCAGCGGCGTGCGGGCGTAGGTGTAATGCCCGCCCACCAACAGCAACGCCATGTGCAGGCCGATGCACGCCAAGGCGAAGGTGGAAAACACCCAACCTTTCCGTCCCGCGATGAACAAAGCGGCGAAGCCGATGAAAACCGGCACGACTTCCAACCACCACGTCAACCGGTCAAACGGCCCCCACGCCGACCACGCGATGACCGGAACCATCGCGAGAAGCAGAACGAAGTTCGCATCTTGGGTTTTGCGAGACATAGAACCGCGAATTAAACGAATCTGGCGAATCTTAGTCGTGGAACAAGAAGCAAAAGAGTGTTTGGGATTCCTAGCTTCCTGCTTTCCTCTTTCCGTTTCTTTTCCTGAGATTCGTGAGATTCGCCGGATTCGCGGTTTAATTAAAAGGGCGGATTCTCACCCGTTCAATTTCGTCAGCGCTTTCGGCAGGAAAACGCCATCCTTTCGGATCAATTTGCCGTCAAACCAGATCTCGCCGCCACCGTAGTCCTTGCGCTGGATGTTCACGAGGTCCCAGTGGACTTGCGAACGGTTGCCGTTGTCGGCGTTCTCGTATGCCTGGCCAGGCGTGAAGTGGAACGATCCGGCGATTTTTTCATCGAACAAAATGTCGCGCATCGGCTCGCGGATCACCGGATGGAAACCGAGAGCGAATTCCCCGACGTAACGAGCGCCCGCATCGCTATCGAGGATCTTATTGAGCTGCTTGGTCTTCGCCCCGGCCTCCGCCTTCACGATCCTGCCCTTGGAAAATTCCAACCGCACCGAGTCGAACGGAATGCCTTGGTAGATGGTCGGCGCGTTGTATTGGACCACGCCTTCGACCGAATCCTTCACCGGCGCGGTGAACACTTCGCCATCGGGGATATTGTAGTTGCCACCGCAGGCGATCGCCGGGATGTCCTTGATTGAAAATTTCAGGTCGGTGCCCGGACCTTTGATTTCGACCAAATCGGTCTTGTTCATCAGTTTGACCAACGCGTTCATCGCCGGAATCAACGCCTTGTAGTCGAGCAAGCAGACGTGGAAGAAGAAGTCCTCGAACGCTTCGGTGCTCATGCCCGCCTGTTGAGCCATCGACGGATTCGGCCAACGCAGCACGCACCACTTGGTCTTTTTCACCCGGTGGTCCATCACCGGCCGCAGGTTCTTCATCGCCGTGCGCATTTTCTCGGCCGGCACGTCGGAGGTTTCGGCGATGTTGTGGCTACCCCGGATCGCGAGGTAGCCGTCCATGTCCTTCATCTCGGTCAGCAAATGCTTCGAAATCAGGGAGTATTGATCGTCCTCCGCGCCTTTCAGCATCTCGCGGTTCAAGCGACTGTGACTCACGCGCAAAAACGGCAAGCCGCCTTTCGCCCGCACTTCCCGGATCAACGCGAGGCCGATCGAATCCGGCACATCGGCGAGGTCGATGAGGACCTTCTCGCCCTTCTTGAGGGAAATCGAATACCGGACAAGTTGGCGGGCGAGAGCGTCGATGCGTGGGTCGTGCATGGCTCACATCTAGATTCCCGGCCTTTGATGCCAAGTTCCAAACGTGGAACCGTCCGATTCCACAGGCCCCTTTGCCTTGGCCGCCAAATCCTCTCACTCGCTCTCCGGGACGCTCAGCGGGTTTGGCAGTTGAAAACCGTCGCCACGATTCCTACACACGGGCATGCGCCTCGGCATTCTCGGCTCCGGTTCCGGCTCCAACATGCAAGCGATCCTCGATGCGATCGACGCCGGAACATTGGATGCCGAAATCGCGCTCGTGCTTTCGGACAATCCGGATGCCTTCATTCTGGAACGCGCGGCCAAGCGTGGCATTCCCACCGGCGTGATCGATTGCCGCGGATTCAAGACGCGCTATCCCGAGGAAGCCCAGTTGGAAACCGCTCGCCAGTTGAAGGACGCGGGCGTGGACATCATCTGCCTCGCCGGATTCATGCGATTGGTGAAACAACCGCTGCTCGACGCGTTTCCCGATCGCATCCTGAACATCCACCCCGCCTTGTTGCCCGCGTTCCCGGGCGTCGCCGCCTGGAAACAAGCGGTGGAAGCGGGCGCGACCGAAACCGGCTGCACCGTGCATTACGTCGACGCCGGCATGGACACCGGCCCGGCGATCTTGCAGGCGAAAGTGCCGGTTTACCCCGATGACACCCCGGAAACCCTGCACGCACGCATTCAGGTGGAGGAGCACCGGTTGTATCCGGAGGCGATCCAGTTCGTTGGGGAAAAACTCGGGCTTTGAAGGACGCCGGGCTTTGAGTGGCCAGGAAAGAAAAAGAGAGATTTGGCGCAGTGGTGCAGTCAAAACATGGATGACGCTTTTCGCTTCGGCGAAGCGGGAAGAAGCGGACTGAAGTCCGCGGTCCCAGCGGCCCGAACGGAACTCTTCCCCTAACCACTGGCCACTGGAACCTGGCCACTCAAAAGGCCAACCAGCCATTCGAGCCACTTCGCGAATCGGGGCGAGCTAAAGCTCGCGGTCCGTCACTCCAATCCGCGTTCTTCCACGTCGTGCTCGTCCCAGCCGAAATAGTGGCCGAGTTCGTGCAGAAGAGTGATTCCGACTTCGTCGCGGTAGTCCTGCTCGTCCTGTTCGACCCATTCCCACAGGTTGGTGAGGAAAAGACGCACGCGGGGAACTTCGCCGCCGACGGCCGCGTCATCGAGCAAGGACGGACCTTCGAACAGACCGAGTTCGTCGCCCGCCAGCGTGTCGTCGTTGAGACCCCGGCCGGGACGCTCTTCGAACGCGATCGCGCATTGCTTGGCGGGTTTTTGCAGTTCGGGCGGCAGCGTCATCAGCACCGCGCGCACTTCCTCGTCGGCCCATCGCGAAAGCGTTTCGAAATCCATAGCCACCTTGTAGGTTGGCCGGAGCGCACCGGCAAGCGCGGGACAACGCGTCACCTCGTGGGCGCCATCGTGTAGAGCGCCATGGTCATGCACCACGCCTGGCCAGCGGGCATGCGTTTGAGCTCATGGCCCTTGCCCCAGGAATCGGTATAGAGCAGTTCGCGGGTCTTCGAGTTGTAGCCGATCAACAACCGCATGTGCCCGCCTTGGGTTTGCGGAATGCCGGTTTCCTTGAACATCCCGAGCTGCAGCGCCCAGCACAGCGGGATGCCTTGATCGACGTATTCCTCGACTTTTCCCGTGAAACGATCGAAGCCGGATTGCTGGGTTTTGACCTGAAGGAAAATCTCCGGCTTCACTTCCGACCAGAACTTGAGCGGATTGACGATCACCTCGTTGCGCTCGAACAGAAACTCGCTCTCGTTGGCCTTCTTTGCGGCCTGATTGTAGGTTTTAACGTCCTGGGCGTACTGACGGAAATCCAGATCGAATTGCTTCGTCGTGCGGATGTGCAGCTTGCCGGTCACGCGCTTGAGCGCTTCTTCCATTTCGGTCAAACTCGTGCCCATTTCACCGGTCTTGGCGAGCTGGGCGATTTCGTGCTGATCGACTTCGAGTCCGTAGTAGCGGGCGATGCGCTCCGCGGAAGCCACCGCGCAGTAGCCTTTTTGGCCTTGATCGACCATCGGCACGCTATTGATGAACACATCTCCGTTGTCCTTCTTCTCCACGTTGCCCGAAAGGCCGGAGCGACGGGTCGGCTGGCCGCCCGACGCCACCGAGGCATCGAGCGATGCAATGCGCAACCGTAGGAACTCGGCCTGCGCGCCGCCGGAAGGCGACTTGCTGACGGAGGATTCGAGCAACCACGCGGTGCGGCCCTTGCGCCACATCCACCCGGCGACATTGACTGCGCCGCGCTGTTCGCGAGTCTCACTCGGCACGGCCAGCGCGCCGTCCAGCCGCTGCTTCCATTTCGTCGCACGCTCGGTGAGCTGGGAGGGAGGTATCTCTCCGTCGTCGCCCCGATTGTAGAGGGAAACGGAGACTTGGTTCGGCTTGCCGTCAGCGACGCCGCGCACGATCACTTCCCCCACCTTTTCGCCGAACAAGGACACGGACTGAGGTTCCGAGCGCAATCCGTCGTGCGAATCGCTTAACCAACGAAAGGTGCTCGCGTCCTGGTCGCCGACATCGAGTCCTTTTTCGAGCATCTTGGCGCGATGCTTCTCCTGTCGCTCTTTCTGCTCGGGCGTCGCTTGCTTGTGATACGCTTGGTAAACGTCGGCGAGCGGTTTGGTAAAAAACGCCGGGTCGACCAATGTGGCGTCCACCGGGACGGGCGCGGGTTTCGCCACCTTGGCCTCAGGATCGGCTAATACCACGAACGGCAGGGATATAAGAACGAGAACGAATTTCATCAGCGCCGCCCCACAAAAGCCGAGACGAGGACATAAGTCAGCCACAAAACTTGCGTAAGGCACTAACAGGCAAGGCGGGACGCCAGGAGCTCCCGCTGAAAAACGAGTTCCTTCGGCAGGTAATCGTAGAGCTTCAGGAACATTTCGCCCTGCGACAGAATCTCGTTTTTCCATTCCTCCGGCTTGAACGCCATGCACTTTTCGAAGTGCTCCGGGGTGAAGTCTTCGAGCCCTTCGGTGTTGAAATCCTGATAATGGGGCGTCCAGCCGATCTGCGTTTCGTGACCGGGAATCCGGCCGTGGCAGCGTTTCACGATCCATTCGAGCACCCGCATGTTTTCGCCGAAGCCGGGCCAGAGGAACTTGCCCTGCTCGTCCTTGCGAAACCAGTTCACGTGGAAAAAGCGCGGCAGGTGTTTGATGTGCGAGCGCATGTCGAGCCAGTGGTGGAAGTAGGCCGACATGTTGTAGCCGGTGAACGGCAGCATCGCCATCGGGTCGCGCCGCACGCCCGCCTTCAGACCGATCGCCGCGGCGGTGACTTCCGAGCCCATCGTCGCGCCGACATAAACCCCGTGCGACCAATTGAAGGCCTGATAAACCAGCGGCATCGTGTCCGGCCGGCGACCGCCGAAAATGATCGCGGAAATCGGCACGCCGTCCGGATTCTGCCAATCGGGATCGATCGTCGGGCATTGGCTGGCCGGGGCGGTGAAGCGTGCGTTGGGATGCGCCGCCTTTCGCCCGCAATCCGGCGTCCAATCCTGTCCCTGCCAATCGACGAGATGCGCGGGCGGTTCTTGCGTGAGCCCCTCCCACCACACGTCGCCGTCGTCGGTGAGCGCGACATTGGTGAAAATCGCGTTCTCCTTCATCGACTCCATCGCGATCGGATTGGTGTCGTACGAAGTGCCCGGTGCGACGCCGAAATAACCGGTCTCGGGATTGATCGCATGCAAGGTGCCATCCTCGTGGGGCCACAGCCACGCGATGTCGTCTCCCACGATCGTCGTCTTCCAGCCGGCGTAAGACTCCGGCGGCACGATCATGGCGAGATTCGTTTTTCCGCAGGCGGAAGGAAACGCGGCGGTCACGTAGGTCTTTTCGCCCTGCGGCGATTCGAGACCGAGGATCAACATGTGCTCGGCCAGCCAGTTGTGCTCGCGGGCGATGTTCGACGCGATGCGCAGGGCGAGGCACTTTTTACCGAGCAACGCGTTCCCGCCGTAACCGGAACCGTAGGACCAGATCTCGCGCTGGTCGGGAAAGTGAACGATGTATTTGTCGTCGTTCGAAGGCCACGTCGCATCCGCCTGGCCGGGTTCGAGCGGCGCGCCGACGGAGTGCAGACACGGGATGAAGCGGCCATGGCCATCGCGCGTTTCGGGCAGTTCGCCCGCGGCTTCCTTTTCCAAGCGCTCGAGCACGTGACGCCCCATGTGCGCCATAATCCGCATGTTGATGACGACGTATGGGCTGTCGGTCACCTCCACGCCGATCTTCGCCAGCGAGGAATCGAGCGGCCCCATGCAAAACGGGATCACGTACATCGTCCGGCCCCGCATCGAGCCACGGAATTTTCCCGTCAGCAACGCGCGCATCTTGTCGGGCTGCATCCAGTTGTTGGTCGCGCCCGCTTCTTCCTCACGTCGCGTGCAGATGAACGTGCGGTCCTCTACGCGGGCGACATCGCCGGGCGTCGAGCGCGCGAGGAAACTGTTCGGGCGTTTCGTTTCGTTCAACCGGATGAGCGTGCCTTTCGAGACGAGCAACTCGGTCAAACGATTCCACTCCGCTTGGGAACCGTCGCACCATTCGATGGCGTCGGGCGTGCAAAGTTCCGCCATTTCTTCAACCCAACGGCGAAGGGCGGGATGCGAGGTGGGAACGGAAACGCTCATGCCCTAACATTCGACCGGATGAGGAGGACGAAGGCAATCTCCCGCTTGGATTCGCGATGATTTCCACGGGATTCGCCAAGTCGCTCAGGAGGCTCCTGAAAAACAACATGGCCCGCGCTGGGCGGGCCATGGGTGGAGTTGGAGAAACTCTGGGCCGCCGTCGCCCGGCGCCATGGGAGACGCCGAGCGGGGGCCGCCCGGATAAAGGTTCCGTCAAGTGACGGCGGGGGATACGCGGGGGCGAGCGCGCTTTTCCAACGCGGGCGCGTATCCGTCGTTCGGAGATTAAATCCGGAGTTGCCAGAGAGCGCTGGTTTCGCGGTCGCGCCAGGCGGGCCGGCGGGCGATGGGATCTTGTAGGGTGCGGACGACTTTACGGCCGCCGGCGTAAAGGAAGGACTCGGCGTCGATTTCAACGACATCAAGGCCCATGTAGTAAGTGTCGAACAAGGAGGCGACAGCCTCGGCGCCGAACGCTTCGGCAAGGTGCAGGCGGAGAAGTCCGGCTTCCTTTCTCCCGAGAAAAAGGAAGGCGGGCATCTCGCCATGATCGGATTTCGACCGGATGAGCGCGGCAACGGCATCGTGCTCCCAAGCCCTGTCCAAATAGAGCTCGGATTCGATACTCCGGTCATCCGGAATGGTAGGTCGTCGGTGAATATTCATGTCAGGCGAGTTGGTTGACTCGTCTTAATCTTTAGCACCTGGCATGCCGCGGCGGCTGACCGGGCGGAATCGCCGGCAAAATCGGCGAACGCACTCGCCGCGATTTCGATGAGCGTTGCTCATGGGCTGAGACCTTGCGGCGACGGCAACGACGTGCTACGGGGTGCGGACATGGGTATTTACGACCGGCATTACGAGAAACGCATCCGGACCTGGTCAGGTGGAGGAACCGGGTTTCCACCGGTCACGAAATGGATCCTCATCGCGAATGTCGTCGTCTTCGCCCTGGATTGGTTGTTGCTGAACCATGCGTTGGAAAACTTCGGCGCATTCACGGTCAACAGCGCGATATTCGGCGGCCGGATCTGGGAGTTCCTCACTTTTCAATTTCTGCATGCCAATCCCGGTCACCTATTTTTCAACTCAATGGGTCTGTATTTCTTCGGGCCTTGGATGGAACGCTGGTGGGGCTCAAAGCGGTTTCTCCTGTTCTACCTGCTTTGCGGGGCGGCGGGCGCGGGGCTCTACACCTTGCTGGCGCTGACCGGATTTTTTCCGCACGGCTTGAACGCGGGTTTGGTCGGCGCTTCGGCCGGCATTTATGGCATTCTTGCCGGCGTGGCGCTCATCGCTCCGGACTTGCGGGTGATCTTGCTGTTCTTCCCGATGAGCATGCGCCAGATGGCGATCGTGGTTCTCTCCATCGCCGTCTTCTCCGTCCTGTTTGGCCTGGGAGGAAACGCCGGCGGCGAAGCGGGTCATCTCGGCGGCGCGATCCTGGGTTTCCTGCTGGTGAAATTTCCGGTGTTGCTGGGCGAAGGTTGGGAACGGCGACGGAAAATCATCCGGCCACAGTTTAACCGCCCGGGCTCGAAGCTTCGTCCGCGCACTCATGTCGATTTGAACGCACAGGATGAAGTCGATCGCATTCTCGACAAAATTTCCCGCGAGGGCCTGCAAAGTCTGACGCAGGAAGAGCGTGACCGATTGCGCGCGGCGGCGGAGAATTCCCCGCGATGATGACCGACGCGGAGATGATCGATTGCCCGGACAAGGGTCGCCAATTGGAACGCCTGCGGGCGATCATGCACCGGCTGCGCGCCCCGGGCGGTTGCTCGTGGGACGCCAAGCAAACGCACGAAAGCCTCGTGCCGCATTTGATCGAGGAAACTTACGAAGCCATCGATGCGATCCGTCGCGAAGACCATCCGCACTTGATGGAGGAACTCGGCGACGTGCTTCTCCAAGTCGTCTTCCATGCCGAACTCGCCGAAGAAGCCGGACGCTACGATCTCGAGGACATCGCTCGCGGCGTGAGCGACAAACTCGTGCGCCGTCATCCGCACGTCTTCGGCGAAAGCGTGGCCGACGATCCCGAAGCGGTGCTGAAACAATGGGACGCGATCAAGCGCGCGGAAAAAGGCGAGGACACCGAGCAACCGTTTTTGAAAGGCGTCGGCGCCGGTTTACCCGCCTTGCCGCGTGCGGCGAAGCTTCAGAAGAAGGCCGCGAAAGTGGGATTCGATTGGCCGGAAGAAACCGGCGTGCTGGCGAAGTTGCGCGAGGAGCTCGACGAACTGCACGAAGCGGTCGAATCGGGCAAAGGCAAAGCGATCGCCGAAGAGCTGGGCGATTTGATGTTCAGCGCGGTCAATCTGTCGCGCTTCCGGGGGTTCGATCCCGAGGTTCTGATGGCGCAAGCGAACGCGAAGTTCGAAGCGCGCTTCCACGAGATGGAACGCCTGCTGCGCAAACGCGGGCAAACCCTCGAAGCGGCGACCGCCGAGCAAATGGAAGCCGCCTGGGAAGAAGCGAAACGCGAGATGGATTGAACCGTGGCGGCGGATTTCATCCGCCATGCCTCTTCTTCAACCTCTCTCATATCAATAAAACGCCCGCCTCCTTACGGAAGCGGGCGTTTTTAAATTCAGAGGCTTGGCGGATGAAATCCGCCGCCACGGCTTATTCGCCGAGTCCGAAGCGGACGAAGCGGCGGACGGTGAGCGTGTCACCGAGTTCCTTGCCCTTGGCTTCAAGCAGCTTGGCGATCGTCGTGTCGGGATCCTTCACGAAGCCCTGCTCGAGGAAGCAGCTTTCGGAGAAGAATTTGCCGATCTTGCCGTTGATGATGTTTTCGATGATGTTGGCCGGCTTGCCGGAATCGGCGAGCTGCACGCGGAAGATGCTCTTCTCGGCTTCGACCACTTCGGCCGGGATGTCTTCGCGGGAGAGACCACGCGGAGCGGCGGCGGCGATGTGGAGGGTGAGATCCTTGACCAAGTCGCGGAATGCGGCGGTCGAGGCGGTCTCGGCGTTGCCGGCGCCCACTTCGATCAACACGCCCACGCGGCCACCCATGTGAATGTAGGAAGCGACGACGCCTTCGCCTTGCACTTCAAAGCGGACGTATTTGCGGAACTGGAGGTTTTCGCCCACTTCGGCGACCTTGGCCTTCACGGCGTCCTCGACGGACAGGCCGTTGAACTGAGCCTGCAACGCCGCGGCATGGTCGGCCGGCTGGGAAGCGATGAGCGAGTCGGCGAGGCTGGCAACGAAGCCCTGGAAGTTTTCGTTCTTCGAAACGAAGTCGGTCTCGCAGTTCACTTCGAGGAGGATGCCGGACTTGGCATCGTCGCTGATGCGGGCGGTGATGACGCCTTCGTTGGCGGCGCGGTCGGCCTTGGAGCCGGCCTTGGCGATGCCCTTTTCGCGGAGCAGGGTGACAGCGGCTTCAAGATCGCCCTTGGTTTCTTCGAGGGCGCGCTTGCAGTCCATCATGCCGGCGTTGGTCTTCTTGCGGAGGTCGTTGACGAGAGTGGCGGTGATCATGGGTCGAATGGAGTTCGGATGTTAAAACAAAAACGGGCGGCCGTGGGGTTGCCAGGCCGCCCGCGTGAAGAATCGGTCAGGCCTTGGCGCCGACCATGGAGTCCACCAGGTTCTGGAGGACGATGCGGATCGAGCGGATGGCGTCGTCGTTCGCCGGGATCGGATACTGGACGATCGACGGGTCGGCGTTGGTGTCAACCAGCGCGACGATCGGGATTTCCAAGCGGCGGGCTTCGGCCACGGCGATCGACTCACGGGCGGAGTCGACGATCACGATGGCGTCCGGCTTGCGGTCCATGTCGCGCACGCCCTTGAGGTTGCGGAGAAGCTTCTCACGCTCGCGGCCGAGGGCGGCGAGTTCCTTCTTGGACATCGACTTGAACTCAGGCTGCTTCTCGAGAGTTTCGAGCCAGCGGAGGCGTTCGATCGACTTGCGGACGGTGGCGCTGTTGGTGAGCATGCCACCGAGCCAGCGGTGATTGACGTAGAATTGACCGGTCGCTTCGGCGGCTTCACGGACGGCGTCCTGAGCCTGGCGCTTGCAGCCGACGAAAAGCACCTTTTTGCCTTTGCCGGTCAGGTCGGAGAGGAAAGCGGCAGCCTTGTCGAGCTGCTGGACGGTTTTCTCCAGGTTGATGATGTAGATGCCGCCTTTGTCCTTCATGAGGAAAGGCTTCATCTTCGGGTTCCACTTCTTGGTCTGGTGACCGTAGTGGACGCCGGCGTCCACCATTTCGGAGATAAGTTCGTTGATCATGGGAATGAGGTGTCCCGCCTTGATTCAGGCCGGGCGATGTTGAGAAAATCCGCCGCGTGGAGTCCCTTCGATTTTCCGTTGGTGATACGGCGGCGTCGAGAAGGGGCGGGCGAAATATGGGACGAAGCGCCTCTTGGCAAGGCGAAAACCCGCCGTGGACGCCATTCGGCTCCTCTTTCCGGCCGGAAATCGCCGCGGCGGACGCGGTATCCCAAAGGGGACCGTCGCCCGCCGCAGCTCATCCGCTAACCACAAGACCCAGGAAAATCGTCAGGTTGGAAACAGCGGTTGCCGTGCCAAAACCCGCGATGCGTTTCGCTCATGGCCGGGCGGAGTTTTCATGCGGCGAACCGCACAAATCGAACGTGACGAGGCTCCCGCGGCGCGCTGAAATCGCCGCGCCATGCCGCAGTTCACCGCCAATGCCGACTACGAGGAAAAGGACACCGACCCGATCTGGCTGGAGCCGGGCGACGAGGTGAACGTCGGCCCCGCCGATCGCGCATGGCCCGGCTGGGTTTGGGCGGAGGACAAGGACGGGCGCGATGGCTATGTCCCCGAGGAGATTCTCGAACCGCTCGGCGAGGGTCGTTTCGCCGCGATCGAGGCCTTCAACCCGACGGTCCTCACCTTGAAACGGGGCGACGTCCTCGAATCGCAGCGCCAGATCCACGGCTGGCACTGGTGCCGCAACGAACGCGGCGAAGAAGGCTGGGCCGCTGGCTACTTGCTGAAGCCGGCCGGTTGAGGTCGCGTTTCCGATGCTTGCCAAGGCCGGAACGATCCCCTTGACTCCCGGCCTCCGCGCCATGGCCCTCATCGTTCAGAAATACGGCGGCACTTCCGTCGGCTCGCTCGACCGCATCCGCAACGTCGCCGCGCGCATCAAACGCACCCGCGACGAAGGCAATCAGGTCGTCGCCGTGGTTTCCGCCATGTCCGGCGTCACCGACGGCCTGCTGAAAATGGCCCACGAACTGTCGCCGACCCCTTCCGAGCGCGAACTCGATGTCCTCGTTTCGACGGGCGAGCAGCAGTCGATCGCCCTCGTGACGATGGCATTGCAGGACCAAGGGGTCGAAGCCGCTTCGATCACCGGTCGCCAAGCGGGCATTTCCACCACCGGCTCCCACACCCGCGGCCGCATCCTGGACATCGATCCTTCGATGATGCGCGGGTTTCTCGATGAAGGCAAAGCGCTGGTCGTCGCCGGTTTCCAAGGGGTCACCCCGGAAGGCCACATTCACACGCTCGGCCGCGGCGGTTCGGATTTGACCGCCATCGCGGTGGCCGCCGCCCTGAAAGCCGACGTTTGCCAGATCCTCACCGACGTCGACGGCGTCTACACCTGCGACCCGCGCATCGTGAAGAACGCGCGCAAGCTGCCCGAGATTTCCTACGACGAAATGCTCGAAATGGCCTCTTCCGGCTCGAAGGTGATGCAATCCCGCTCGGTCGAGTTCGCCAAAAAATACGGCGTCGTCTTCGAAGTCCGATCCTCACTCAATGACAACCCGGGCACGCTGGTGCTCGAAGAACATCCCGCCATGGAAAACGTCGTCATCCGCGGAGTCTCCATCGAACGCTCCCAAGCCCGCATCACCCTCACCGGCATCCCCGACGAACCCGGCATGTCCGGTAAAATCCTCGGCGCGCTCGGCGACGCGGAGATCAATCTCGACATGATCGTGTCCAACATCGCGCACGATGGCTTCGCCCGCCATTCGTTCACGATGCACTCGAACGACCTCGCCCGCGCCCAAGCCGCGCTGAAGCCGTTGCTCGCCGTTTCGTCCGGCGCGAAGATCGAAACCGACGTCGGGATCGCGAAACTTTCCGCCGTCGGCATCGGCATGCGCTCCCATTCCGGCGTGGCCGCGACGATGTTCAAAGCGCTTGGCGACGCCGGCATCAACATCGGCATGATTTCCACTTCGGAAATCAAAATCGCCGTGACCGTCGACGAGACCCGCATCGAAGACGCCGCCCGCGCGGTGCATGACGCGTTCGAACTCGATAAAGAACCGGTCCGCTGAAGTTCCCGCGACCCTCTCGGAAAACGCCGCATGGTTTCATCCGCGCGGCGTTTTTTTGCTTGGGATCCCGCACTGAAGATTTGCTCGCTCTTCGCCCCGAAAAGCCTCAAATCACAGTCCAATCCACTCACGGGGATCTCCGTCTTATGAAAAAGACCGCTTTTCTATTCGTCGCCGCCGTCGCGCTGACTCACTTCGCGTTCGGGGAGAAAAAGGAACCGGCCAAGCCAGTTCCGAGCGCCTCGGTCGAGCAAGTCGGCTGGACCGCCGTGGTGAACGAGGAGCCCTTCGACAAAGCGGCACTCGCCGGCAAGGTCGTCGTGGTCGAGCAATGGGGCGTCAACTGCGGTCCCTGCATCGCCAGCCTGCCGGAAATGGCGAAGCTCGCGAAACGCTACGAGAAGAAGGGCTTGGTCGTGGTCGGCCTCGAATGCCAGAACGGCACCAAGGATCAAATCCTCAAACTCCTCAAGGATGCCCGGGTCAAATATCCGGTGATGTCGGGAGGATCGGTCCCGGTGAGCAGCGATGGCATTCCGCACGCCTTGGTGTTCGGCGCCGATGGCAAACTCGTCTGGCACGGCAATCCGAACGGCGAGGATTTCGAAGATTCGGTCAAGGACGCCCTCAAGGCGGTGGTCGAGAAGAAGTGAGCTTTCTCTTTCCAGCGCCGCTCCGGCAATCATCCGGGCGGCGCTTTTCCGTACACACATGCGACAAGTGACAATTTTCACCGACGGAGCCTGCAAGGGCAATCCGGGCCCGGGCGGCTTCGGCGTGATCCTGGCCTGCGGGCCACACCGGCATGAAATCTCACAAGGCTATCGCCGCACCACCAACAACCGGATGGAGTTGCTCGCGGCGATCGTGGGGCTGGAAGCATTGAAAGAACCGTGCGCCGTGCGGCTGCATTCCGATTCACGCTATGTGATTGATGCGCTGACGAAAAACTGGATCAAAGGCTGGAAAGCGAAGGGTTGGAAAACGTCCACCAACCAGCCGGTGAAGAATCAGGATCTCTGGCTGCGACTGACCGAGGCCGCGGCGAATCATCAGGTCGAATGGAAGTGGGTGCGCGGCCACGCCGGACATGTGGAGAACGAACGCTGCGATGAACTCGCCGTCGCCGCCGCGACGCAGCGGGAGAAGTTCGAGGACGCGGGGTTCGAGGGCTAACCCCCCTGTTACCCTTACCGGGGCAAACGACGGAACTCGATTTCTTTGATCTGCGATTGTCCCTTGGGATAGTGCGGACATCCCAGCCCAAAGGAGTAGCAGGGTTTCCCGGGGAGCTCCGACAAAGGAGCATCGAGCACATCCATCAAACGACGTGAAAAAACTTCCACGCCATCGACGCACAAGGTCACATTCCCGCCGCTGGATCTGACCAGCACTTGGGAGTCGGGTCTGATTTTAACGGCAACAGAGGGATCTTTGGCCGTGGCCCAAAATTTTTGCGCCAAGACGGCCACATCGGTCGCCTCTTTCAGACGCCCCGTCCGTCCACACATGATGGTCGCGAAGTTCGAATTGGCGCGCTTACAGGCGACAAAACAGCCGAACTGAACGCGTTCGGCGTCGGGAGGATTATCCAGGTTGGCGCGCAATTCGAAATTCAATCCGACTCTCGCCGTCATGTAGGTCGAAGGGCTGGGATGGTCTTTCTCGGATAAGATTCCTCCGGGCAGAGATTCGAAACGATAGGGATCTTGATTTCGCCAAAGCAGGCGATGCTCGGACTCGCTCAGCCGCACCCATTCTCCCGAATCGAGGCGTCTTTCGACATCGATGGCGGCAAGACGTTGATCGACCAGATCCTTGGCCTCCGGGGTGCCGATAATTTCCGGCATCCGAGCGAGATCCTGATAGCCTTTCCTTGCCGCGTCCAGTCGATGCCCGCGGTAATCCTCTTCCGCCGCATCTAAAACTCCTGCCGCCAGGGCATTTGTTTGCGCCGCCAGAATTCCACGCCACTCGAAATTCCGGATCCCAAAGGTTTCGTACAGAAGTTTGTCCGCGGTTGGCAAAATCGGTTGTTTCAGTTCACGGCGAAATTGCGCGGCCATCGCGTAATCGCGGGCAACGACTGCGTTGAAGATGCCCCAAGAAAGCACGTAGGTTCGATCGGTTTCCGTTTTCGCGTGCCCCAGTCTACCCATGGCAATCGCGCTACAAGGAGTCCACAGCTCCCGCTGCTCCATCAACTTGGTTCGATCTGTTAGATCCTCGGAAATATCATCCAAAATCCAATTATACACTCCAGAAACCCGCGTATCGTGTCGCTTGGTTGCAAGCGCTGCCTTGCCCATCGCCAACATCAATTCGTGGCTTCCTCCCCAACGCGGACGATAAGCCCATTTCAAGGATGAGTATGCTGGCATGTAATCGAAGCAAGCCGCCGTCGACCGGTCGAACCACGTCCGCAGCATCGCGTCACCGCAGCTTTGGCCCATCGTGACGGTGATCATTCTCTCGGCCGCAAAGGGGAGCTCCGGCTTCGCCTGCCAAGCAGCGGCCAGGTGACTAGAGGCAAGCTGGAGCTGTTCCTCAAACCCTTTCCAGCCTTGCTGCTTCACCTCGCGTGCCCAGCCGTCTCCTCGCGCTTGCCATGCCGCCCATACCGCCCGGTCCCCGATCACCAAATCCCTCAACCAAGCCGGGACGTTGGGCTTACCGAGAAATCCACGGATCTCTTCATGATGCGGCCATAGATACGCTTGGATCTGCTTCTCGAACTCCTTCCCTGCTCCCGACTCGCGGTTGATCAGTTGATAAAACCCTAGCGCGTCTTCGTCGCTGGCGATGGCCGCCAACGAACCTTCCACCCACCGCGGCAAAATCGCCTCCATCCGCTCCACCCGCCCTTTATCCTTGGTTTTAGCGGATTCCTTACTGTGAAAGCGAATCCAGCCGGCGGCGAACATCTTGAGATGAGGACTATCCGCGCTCGCCCAAAAATCACCCAAGCGGCTTTCGGCCATAGCCATCCGCTCGCGGCTTGGACCATGATTCGCCGTATCCAGAAAGGCCGTGATGAAATTGAACAAGGGATCGTCACAACCGGCCGCTTTGACCGCCTTCGCCTTTTCCACCAAGGACTCGGGAGCTTTGTAATCGGGCTTGGCGATGGCGTTCTCGCTACCAGTCGCAAGGTTGAACGCCGCACCATGAAGCACCTCGATGGCGTCCTGCAACCAAGGCGCGCTGGCGTTCCGCTTGGGGAAATCAAGCAGGAGCTGAGCTTCCAGCCATTTCGTTTGGCGCGCCACAAACGCCTTGTAGAGGTGCTGGTCGTCCTTTGGCGGGGCGATCGGCGCGAACGTGACCGGATCTTCCGCTCGTTTCCGCTCGGCCTCATGGTCCGGCACCACCTGCTCCCCCGCGGCGCCGCCCATCAGCGTGCGGAGAAGCCAGAAAGAAATTGGCCCCGAATGCAAGATGGCGGGGAACAGAACCAGGCATCCAACAAGCAGGCGACGTTTCATCCCGCCCCGTCTAATAGGATGAGGCACTGGGCACAAGACCATCCATTTCAACGCACCCGCTCGCCCACGCATCTGGCTCCGGGGAAGACTTCCTCGCGTGAACGCTCGACTCTTTTCACACAAACCCGAGCTTCGCGAAGTCACCTCGCAATACAGGATTCGCGGGCGTCTTCAGCCAGTTTTCCAACACCGTCGCGTAGATCCCCCGGAAGTCGGTGGTGAAACGCAAGTCGCCGTCCGCCAAATCGGTCAAACTCGGGTGTTTGCCGTAGAGGCCGCCTTTCACCGGTTTGCCCAACGTGAACAGGCACGATCCTTGACCATGGTCGGTGCCGCCGCTCGCGTTCTCGCCGACACGGCGGCCGAACTCCGAAAACGTCATCACCACCACGCGGTCGGCGTTTCCCTGTTCTTTCAGGTCGGCCATGAACGACTTCAACGCGCTGTCGAGCTGCCCGAGCAAACGGTCGTGCGTGTTGCCCTGATTGTTGTGGGTGTCGAAGCCGCCGTGCGATACATAGAACACGCGGGTCGGGAGTTTGCCCGCGATCATACGGGCGACCAGGTTGAGGCTGCGAGCGAGCGGCGTGCCGTCGTAAACGATGCGCGTCTTATGCTTCGAGGCGATTTCGAGAATCTTCGCCGAACTGATCTGCGCATCGAGAGCAACGCGCTCGAGGAAATCGAGATTGCTCTCGCCACGCACGCCGCCGGTTTTGCCCCCAGCGGGCATCGCGATCGACGCGCCTTCCACCGGCGGGTCGTCTTTATCCGGACGATTCAGCTCGGCGAAAAACTCTTCCGCCGATGAACCCTTATCGCCGTGAATCCAGCGATAAAGCTCCGGCGAAGAAAGGCAAATGCCGGGGTTCTTGAGCGCGCCGAATGCCTCCGGCTGCGTCTTATTAAAACTGATGCCGACGGTCGGATCGGCTCCCGCACAAGCGCTATCGAAGTAACGTCCGAGCCAGCCGGTGTTGGAACGATTCGCGGGATCCGCGGTTTCCCAAATGGAAGTGGAGACGAAATGCGAACGGTTCGGGTTCGGGTAGCCCACGCCTTGAACGATCGCGAGGTCGCCCTCGTGAAACTGCGACGCGAGCCATGGCATCGACGCGTTCAGTCCGCTGTAATCGGAGAGCTTGAGGATCTGCTTTTCCGATTTCGCCAGCTTCGGCCGCGCGCGGTGATAGGCGTCGTCGGAGAAGGGCACCAGCGTGTTCAAACCGTCGTTGCCACCGGCGAGTTGGAGCACGACGAGAATCGGGCCGTCCTTCCCAGTGACCGGTTGCACCGCAAGATCCTTCGCGTCGCCATGGAGCTGGGCGAAGGTGCGCTCGACAAACATCGGCAACGTCCAGGTGGCCGAAGCGCCGAGCAAAGTGGAGCGGAGGAAATCGCGACGGGTTTTCATGGTTCGCGGTGGGTTCAGGTGAGTTGGTAGTCGGGAGTGCTCAGCATGAGGTGCGTGAGCTCGGCGACTTCATGATTGGTGAAAACAACGCCTTCCTTTTCCTTGGCGAGAGCGACGAAGCGGTCGCGGTGCTTGGCCGGCAGCGGACTTTGGAAGAAGCGGAAGATCATCGAGTCGACCATTTCCTCCGGACGTTTGCGCAACGAGCGAGGGACGATTTTGTCGTAATCGGGGCCGGTCCAAAATCTCGCGGCCACCGCCATCACGTTCGCCACCCGGTCGCCCGGCGCTTTCTTTTTCGCGGCCTTGGCGACCGCTTTCGCGGCATCGGGCGAATTCATTTCCATCCCGGAATCCATCGCCTCTCCCCGCGACATCGCCATGCCGGCGGGCGGTTCTTGCGAGCCCTTGGTGATGAATCCGGCGAGATTATACCGGGTGAGCAACGTGTTCGTATTGATCCAGGCCTTGCCCCAATCCCATCCCGCCACGTTCGGCGGTTGAAAGAGAACCTGACCGAGCTGCTCCAACACCAATCGCGTGTATCCCTGCGGTGCTTCACGCAATTCGAGCTGCTTGAGCAACTGGATGAAATACTGCACGGGCGATTTGATCTGATTCCGCACGACGGCATCCGAGTAGAAGGCCTTCGAAAGAAAAATCTCCCGCAGCACCGGAGCCGTCTCGTAATTCGCTCCACGCAAAGTCGCGGCCAGCGCTTCGACGGTTTCCGGCGAAGGATCTTCGGCGGCGAAGTACTCCCAAAGTTTGCCGGCAAGAAGCTTGGCCGCTTCGGGTTTTTCGAAAATCAGATCGACGACATCGTCGCCGGTGAACTTGCCCGTTTTGCCGAAGATCGTCTTATCGCCTTCGTCCCACTGGCGCTTGTTGTGCCGCACCGTGGCGTCGCTGCGATTCATCTGATAGCCGGTGAACGCCCGGGCCGCCTCTCGAATGTCCTGCTCGGTGTAATGACCCTCGCCGAGCGTGAAGAGCTCCATCACTTCGCGGGCGAAGTTTTCGTTCGGCTTCCCTTTCTTCGACGATTGGGTGTCGAGATAGAGCATCATCGCCGGATCGCGCAGCACCGCATGAGTGAGCTGGCGGAAATTCCCCGTGGCCTGACGGCGGAACAAATCGTTCTGCAGCATCATCAGCGCCGGCAGCCTCACCTTCTGAATCGAGGTCGCGAAATGGTCGTGCCAGAACAAGGTCATCTTCTCGCGCAGCGGCGCCCGGGTCACGAGCATCGCACGAAACCACCAGCCCTGCGCTTCGATCCCGCGCTCGCGGTTTTCCCGCTGGGCCGCTTGAAACGTCTCCTTGCGCACCTTTTCCGCGTCCTCCGCACTCATCGTGCGCGTCGCCTCTTGTACCATCCGTCGTTGTTCCGCGCGCTCGCGCATGTCCGCGATTGCCTGCTCGCGCGTCGCCCATAAAGGCACTGGAGTCGCCCCAACCGGCTCGTCCGGTTTCAGCAAGGAATCGACGGCTTTGCTTCGCCCGAGCGCATGGAATTCCCGAATTTCCTGCGGACTACCGCCAAAGCCCGCGCGGTTCAGCAGGTGGGCGGCTTCGACGAGAGTCCAGGAATCGGAAGCTTGCGGCAGCATGGCGGTTACGGTTCAGAAAGAAAAACCCTCGGCTTCACGGAAAGTTACGCGGAGAGGCCTGCGGAAATCGCCGGGATCAATTTTCCCCTGCCAATCGGGCGATTCCGGCGCATGGTTCCCGCACGCAAGCGCGCATGAAGTCCCACGATCTTACCCCCGAACTCCTCAGCCCGGCCGGAAACTGGGACTGCGCCCGTGCCGCCGTGGCTGCGGGAGCCGACGCGATTTTCTTCGGTCTGCCGAAATTCAACGCCCGCCTGCGAGCCGACAATTTCACCGAAGACGACCTGCCCCAGTTGATGCATTTCCTCCACCGCCATGGGGTGAAGGGCTTCATCGCGATGAACACCCTGATCTTCACGGGCGAATTGGAAGCCGCCGAACGGCAACTCCGGTTGATCGCCGAAGCGGGCGTGGACGCGCTCATCATTCAGGACCTCGGACTGGCGAAAATGGCGAGAGAGATCGCGCCGGGCGTCGAGCTGCACGCCTCGACCCAGATGACGATCACCGCGCCGGAAGGGCTGGAGTTCATCGAATCGCTTTTCCCGCTTGAGCGCGCGGTGCTCGCCCGCGAGCTATCGTTGAAGGAGATCGAACGCTTTCAAGCCGCCGCGCCGGAGACCACCCGCGCGCCGCTGGAGGTCTTCGTGCATGGCGCGTTGTGCGTGGCCTACTCCGGCCAATGTCTGACGTCCGAATCGCTCGGCCAACGCTCGGCGAACCGTGGCGAATGTGCGCAAGCCTGTCGCATGCCTTACGAGTTGGTCGTCGATGGCGTGACGCGCGAGATGCAGGAAGTCCGCTATCTACTATCGCCACAGGACTTGGCGGCGGTCGATCTGATCCCCGGCCTGATCCAGGCGGGCGTGAAATCGTTCAAAATCGAAGGCCGCTTGAAGTCGCCCGAATACGTCGCGGCGGTGACGCGCGTTTACCGCAAGGCGATCGATTCGGCACTCGCCGGTATCGAATCGACCGTCACCGACGAGGATCGCTATTCGCTGGAAATGACCTTTTCGCGTGGCCTGACGACCGGCTGGCTTGGCGGCACGAACCACCCGTATCTCACTCACGGCCGCTTCGGCAAAAAGCGCGGGCCGTTGCTGGGAGAAATCATTCGCTGCGGTCCCGGCTGGGTCGAACTCGATCAAGAACCCGGCGTTCCGCTCGCCGCGGGCGATGGCGTGGTGTTCGACGCGGGCGAAGATCGCAACGAGGAACAAGGCGCGCGCATCTGGAAAATCGAAGGTTCGCGCCTGTTGTTCCATCGCACGCACAGCGGTCTCGATTTCGATCGGATCCGCACCGGCCATACGCTCTACAAAACCTCCGATCCGAAGTTGGAAGCGGAGATCCGTCGCTACTGGCAGAACGCCAAATTGGCGGAAAAGAAAACGCCGCTCGCCCTCGTCGTCACCGGCAAGCCGGGCGAACCTCTGACCGTGGCGGCGGTTTCCAACCGCCAAGCCTCCGTCGCCACTCCCTCTCCCCTTCAAGCCGCTTCCAAGCACGCCCTCTCGACCGAAACGCTAGTCGCGCAGTTTTCCCGTCTCGGGGACACGTCGTACGAACTCGCGTCGCTCGACAACCAGCTCGAAGGCGATTGCCACCTCGCGCTGTCAGAGCTGAACCGCTTGCGACGCGCTTTGGTTGACCAACTCGACGCGACCCGAACGGACTCTCCGGCAGCAGCCTCGCCGTCCCGGATCGCTTCCTACCACGGCTTGTTGCCGCCGGTCATCGCCGATCGCACGACGGATGTGCCGCAATTGTCGGTGTTATGCCGCACCCTTGAGCAAGTCGAAGCCGCTTTCGAAGCCGGTGTGCCGGACGTTTACTGCGACTTCGAAGATCCGCGCCGTTACAAGGAGGCCGTCGCGCTCAAATCTCAGATTTCAAATCTCAAATCTCAAATTACCCTGGCCACGCCTCGCATCCTGAAATCAGGCGAAACCGGCTATCTCAAGCTCATCGAACGCGCCGAACCCGATGGCGTGTTGTTGCGCAACCTCGCCTCGCTCGAACACTTCAAGGATCGCGATGACGTAAAAAAGATCGGCGACTTCTCGCTCAACGTCGCCAATCCCATCACCGCGAAACTGCTCAAGGAAACTGCCCGCCTCGATCGTCTGACCGTTTCCTACGATCTCAACATTTCCCAGGTGCTCGACCTGCTGCACGGCGCGCCAGCCGAGTGGTTCGAACTGACGCTGCACCAGCACATGCCCCTCTTCCACATGGAGCATTGCGTGTTCTGCACCTTCCTCAGCTCCGGCACGACGTATAAAGATTGCGGCCGTCCCTGTGAAACCCATGTCGTTCACCTTCGCGATCGAGTCGGTCAACTGCACCGTCTGATGGCGGATGTGGGTTGCCGCAATACGTTGTTCAACGGACGCGCCCAAACCGGCGCACGCTTCTTCCGAGATTTGCGGGCGACCGGTTTGTCCCGCTTCCGGGTCGAGTTGCTCGACGAGTCGAAGTCCGACGCCACACGTACCATCCAAGCCTATCAATCGCTGATCGACGGCAAGAGCGAGCCGGACGATCTGCTTCGCCACATCACCGCGCTGGAAAAACTCGGCGTGACCGAAGGGACGTTACGTTGAAGCCATGGACCTGCCCGATCTCATCGCCCATTGCCTGGCGAAACCCGGTGCGGAGGAAACCACGCCGTTCGGTCCCGATCATCTCGTTTACAAAGTCGGCGGCAAGATGTTCGCGCTCACTTCGCCCGACGAGTTCCCACCACGGGTGAACTTGAAATGCGATCCCGATCGCGCGTTGGAACTGCGCGATCGATACGAGGCGATCATTCCCGGCTACCACATGAACAAGCGTCACTGGAACACGGTCGTTCTGGACGGCAGCTTGCCGGATAAACTGATCCGCGAACTGATTGATCACTCTTACCAGCTCGTGGCGAAAAAACGGTGACCCTCCCGGCTTCAGGTCACTCTTCAGCCAGCTCTCGGCGGCAGCCTTCGGCGTCGCATCTACACTGCCGCCAAGTCGCCCATACGAGGGTCGCCACCAAGGCGAGGCCAAGAGCTCCGACGACATACGGCGCGCGTGGATCCCGGCGGATCGCCCGGCCGCTGGATCGAATCCAATCGCGGCTCGAATCGATTTTCCGATGCGCGCAATCCATCAGGTGATCTCGGGCATCCGGCAGGTCGCGTTGGAGGGCTTGTTGAAGCAAAAGCCGGGTGTCGGCGGACAGGAGACGGAAGTCATCCCGCACCCGCTGCGCGAGGGAATGGGTCTGTCTGTTCATCCGGTGCATCATAGCGAATACGATTCCAAGCCGTGATGAAAAAATGCCTGAGGCCCTCGGTGCTCAACGCCCGATCGCACGATCGATCTTTTCTCCCGCGCGTTCCGCCGGGCCTGCTGGATCGACGGCGTCCTTGATGTTTTCAGCGGCTTTGTCGATTTGCTCGCCCGTTTTTTCCGCCGGACCTTTCTCCCGGCACGACATCAACGGCGCGCAAAAAGGAAACAAACAGAAGGCGAGAAACAATTTGGCTTTCATAAGTTTTGAGTCATTTCGGCGGATCGAAGTCCTTATTGTCTTCTTCGCACACCCTATGCCAACGATCCACCCTCGGCTCCGAGGACTGGACGTGAACCGGTTAGGAAAAGCCACCCGGCATCCACCCGTTGAATTGTTGAGGTCGTTTCCACCAACATGCATCCCGGCCATGCAGCCTGCATGACGCGCGGATCAAGACTCACGCTTGGGCGATGCCTTGAGTAACGGGAAGATCCACATGGAATTCCGTCGGACCGTCCGCGCTGGCGAGACCGATGCGTCCACCGTGGGCGAGCACGATCTCGCGGGCGATCGAAAGGCCGAGACCGACGCCTTCGACTTTTTGTCCGGGCACCCGATAGAACTTGTCGAAGATCCGTCCGCGAACCTCATGAGGCACTCCCGGACCGTGATCGATCACCGCCAGCCGCAGGAAACGACCATCGTGACGCTTGGTCAGGCGCAAGATCACCGGCTGGCCATCGGGGCCGTGCTTGAGAGCGTTGGAAATCAAGTTCTGCACGACTTCATCGAGTCGAACCGTATCGCCTTCGATCAAGGGCAAACCCGCCTCACATTCGAGCACAAGATCGATGCGGCGTTCGGCGGCGGTGCTTGCGAAGAGTTCGCGGGCTCGTTCGAGCGTTTCGGCGAACTGGAATGGCCGCATCTGAAGCTGGCTCGCACCGTTTTCCACACGCACGAGATCGAGCAATCGCTTCAACGTCACAAGAAGGCGTTCGCAATCGTCGCGCGCCGATATCACCATCTTCTGCTGAAGCGGAGCGAGATCGCCCGTGCGCCCTTCCAGCAGCAAATGCAACACCATGCGGATGCCGGTAAGCGGTGTCTTGATTTCATGGCTGACGGTGGCGAGCAGATTCGACTTCATCTCATCGAGCCAACGGAAGCGCGTCACGTCCATCAGCACGACCGCCCACCAACCGATCTCGCCATTCTCCGCGGAGAACCGGAAAATGCGGGGCAGATAGTAGTACTCCTCGTCGCCGATTCGAAACAACGCGGCTTCGCGGATGTCATCCGGCATGAAGTTCTTCCGTTTCCGAACACAGTCCTCGAACAACGGCTGCAACACGGACGGCAACCGGGCGTTCACCCCAAGACGGGCGAGCAAAATTTCAGCCGCCGGATTGAGCTGATCGATCATCCCGTCCTCCTTCAGCACGAACATCGGCTTGGGAATCGCGGTGAAAATCGCGCGGTTTTGAAGGTTCGTGCGCAGCAGGCTGTCATCGCTTTCGCGACGGCGTTGACGCAATTCCGCCGCCATTTCGTTGAACGCCGGAATGAGCGCCGACAATTCGTTGTTCGTCGGAGGCTCGGGCAAAGTCAGCTCGAAGTTGCCGCGTTTCACTTCCTGAATCGAATGGGAAAGGCTGACCACCGGATCGACGATGGCCCGCACGAGGTGGAAGTAGATCATCACCGCGATCACCACGCCGAGCGCCATCAGACAGAAAATGAATAACACATTGCCGACCGACCGCGCCTTGAGGTTGCTGGTCGTGGCGTCGAGTTGTTCTTCGTAGAGAATTCCGGCAATGGCCGAGTGCTCGGTGATTTTCTGGGAGAGGCGCGAAATATCCTGCAGTACGTTTGCCCGGTCGGTCTGCGTGGTGGGATGATTCGCGAAGAAATTTTCGTAGGTCTTCAGATATTCATCACACGCGTCCGAGAGATGGCGGACCGTTTCATCCACTCGTCCGCCGTTATCCGCTCGTTGCATCTTGGCGACCGCCGCCCGCATGTCCTTCGCCAAATCGTCGAAGGTTTTCCGCTCGGGACTTCGCCCGGAATAGGGAAAACCCATCGGTGCCAGGTAACGCGAATTCAGCGTCGAAGTGATGACGCGAAGTTTCTTTTCCGCGTTATTCAAATCCGCCGCCCGCTGCACCCGGGTGTCAAACTCCTGGGATGCGCCGCGAAACAACACCAGGCCTGCCGAGCCCACGCCGAGGAGCAGCAAAACGAGCGCACTTAGCGCGAGCAGCAGACGATTGCGAAGCATGAAGCGTGGATAAAATCGGAGGAAGGTCGCCAGAACCGTTTAATCGAGATCGAGGCGCTTCCGCTTGCGATAGAGCGTCGCCTTGTCGATGCCGAGAATCTCCGCCGCCTCCTGCAAGCTCGGCGCCCATTCGAGCACCGCTCGGATGTGGGCGGTTTCCAGATCCTCCAGCTTCACTTGGCTGCCCACCTGAAGCCCGACCGGCGTTCCGTTATTCGCCAAGGAGAAGGCCTTCGCCGGAGTGGGAAGATCCGCCGCGCCGATCGCCTTGCCTGGCGCGAGAATCACCGCGCGCTCGATGGCGTTGCGCAGTTCGCGCAAGTTGCCCGGCCAACCGTGCTGGACGATGGCATCCCACGCGCCGGGTTCGAAGCCTTCGAACTGACGTCCCACCTGGCCCGCGAAATGGTCCAGATACCGCGTGGCGAAGTGTTTCAAATCGCGGCGACGTTCGCGCAGCGGAGGGATCGTGACGGCGATGACGTTAAGGCGATAGTAAAGATCCTCCCGGAATGAGCCTTCCGCCACCGATTTGCGCAGATCGCGATTGGTGGCGGCGATGACGCGAACGTTCGCCTGAAGGGTTTTGTTGTCCCCCACACGTTCGTATTCGCGCTCCTGGAGCAGGCGCAGGAGCTTCGATTGAATCTCGAGCGGGAGCTCACCGATCTCGTCGAGAAACAACGTGCCGCCGTCCGCCACCGCGACTTTCCCGACTTTATCTTTCACCGCACCGGTAAAGGCGCCCCGCACGTGACCGAAGAGTTCGCTTTCGAGCAATTCCTTGGAAAGGCTCGGACAACTGATCGTCACCAGCGGCTTCTCGCGCAGATGGCTGCGTTCGTGAACCTCGCGGGCGATCACGCTTTTACCCGTGCCGCTCTCACCGAGAATCAGCACGGACGCGGGAGTGCCCGCCGCGCGGAAGAGGATGTCCAAGGCCGTTTTGGTTTGGGTTTCCTCGGAATCGAAATGCAGGGGAACTTTGCCCGATTGCGCCTCGCTCTTCAACGCGACCACGGTCTGCTTCAATTCGTGAACTTCGCCCTGGGTGCGAAGCGCCTTGTCGGCTTTCACCACCAGCGCGCGGAGTTGCTCCGGCACGAAGGGCTTTTCGAGAAAATCGAAGGCGCCGAGCTGGGTCGCTCGCACCGCGGTCTGAATCGACGCGTGGGCGGTGAACATCACGACCAGTTGTTCCGGCTTCGCTTCGAGGATCTTCTTGAGAATTTCCAAGCCGTCTTCCGCGCCCAAACGGAGATCGAGGAAAATCAGCTCGAAAGCCGACTCCTTCAGGCGCTTGAGCGCGGTGGCGCTGTCTTCCGCGGTTTCCACATAATGGCCGTCGCCTTCCAAGGCAAAGGCGGTGGCTTGGCGGACGGACCGTTCGTCATCAACAATGAGAATATCCATGGGATCAAAGGGTTTCCTTTACCACGTCGCGTGCCAGCGGCGACCTTTCCTCGGAAGTGCCTGTTTTGGAACAAGTTGGGCTGACATAGATGCAGGGCGAAACGCCTCAGGGCAAGAGCAAAATGCACGATGGTCAACTCGCTATTGCGTTCTGCACCCCGCGCTCGGCGACTTTTCCCGGTTTCGACTCCTCCCTTTGCAGGGCCGAACGGTTAGCACCCCGGCATTGACCCGCCACTAAATCGGGTCTATGAGTCCAGCTCCTCATGCTGAAAAAGCTGAATATCCCCTTCGAACGGGTCGACTGGATCAACACCGGCTTCCTGCTGGTGATCTCCCTGCTCGCCCTGCTCGCCGCCCCGATTTACCTCTGGCACCACGGAATCGACTGGTTCCAGTTGTCGATGTTCTTATTCTACGCGATCGCCACCGGCATGAGCATCACGCTCGGCTACCACCGGCTGTTTTCCCACCTCTCCTTCAAGGCGAAGTGGCCGATCCGCTTGTTCACCTTGGTGTTCGGCGCCTGCGCGTTCGAAAACTCCGCGCTTCATTGGGTTGCCGACCATCGCCGTCATCACAAGCACACCGATCACGACGACGATCCTTACGACATCACCAAGGGCTTTTTCTGGGCCCATATCGGCTGGATTCTGTTCAAGGTGAACCCCGAGCCGCCGCTCGATAACGTCGCCGACCTCCGCAAGGACAAGCTGGTGATGTGGCAATATCGCTGGGACAAGGTGCTCGCCGCGACCGTCGGGCTGATCCTGCCGGCCGTACTGGGTTACTTCTGGAACGGCGCGTCCGGCGCGCTTGGCGGTTTCCTCATCGCCGGTGTCCTGCGTGTCTTCGTCGTGCAACAGTGCACGTTTTTCATCAATTCGCTCTGCCACACCATTGGCAACCAGCCTTATTCCACCCGCTGCAGCGCCCGTGACAGTTTCTTGATGTCGCTTTTCACTTTCGGTGAAGGCTACCACAACTATCACCACGAGTTTCAGCACGACTACCGTAACGGCGTGAAGCCGTGGAATTTCGATCCGACGAAATGGATGATCTGGCTGTTGGCGAGACTCGGTCTGGCCAGCGATCTACGTCGCGTGCCGGAAAGTCGCGTGGTTCTCGCCCAGATGACCGAAGCCCGCCGCAAGGCCGAGCGCGATCTGCAAAAACTTCAAGAGTCGCCGGACCATGCCTGGCGCGACGCCGCAACCGCCGCGATCCACGCCCGCCTCGAGCAACTCTCCAAGAGCTACCACGAACTTGAGCAAGCGCTGGCCGAACGCGTCGACCTTTCCCGCAAGGCATTGCGTCGCTGGAAACTGGAACTGCGCGAATTCCGGGCACATTTGGCCGAGATTCGGGCATTCCGCCTGCCGTCCGTTCCAGCCTAAGCCTGACGAGGACCCAATCCGTTTCACCAAAAAGGGAGAATCCAACCGGATTCTCCCTTTTTATTGGTGCCGGGCTCATGACCGTCGCGCGGCGGTGAAATTACGGAATCTCATGCGGGAAACTCCATTTTAGACCCATCCGCGGCATCCCTCGTGCTTGCATCCGGCGTCCCGACGCGGTTCCCTGCGCTCCCTACCATGGCTGAAGGACTTGCAATCATGACTTCGGGCGGAGACGCCGCCGGAATGAACCCGGCGGTCAAATGCGCCGTCGAATACGCCGCGAGCAAAGGCTACAAGCCGTATTTGGTTTACGACGGCTTGCGCGGCTTGATCGACGACCGGATTGTCGAGGCCACCCGGGAGATCGTTTCCGGCATCATGCACAAAGGCGGCACGATCCTCCGCTCGTCCCGCTCCCAGCGCTTCTTCGATTACGAATACCGGAAGCAGGCCTACGAAAATCTCAAGCGCCGCGGCATCGGCAAACTCATCGTCATCGGGGGCGATGGCTCGTTCAGCGCGCTCAATCAATTCTACTCCGACTTCGGCGTGCCCTTCGCCGGCATTCCCGCGACCATCGACAACGACATCGCCGGCACCGATTACTGCCTCGGCGTCGACACTGCGCTCAACATGATCCGCCAATCGGTGGACTCGATCCGCGACACTGCGAGTTCGTTTTCCCGTGGATTCGTCATCGAGGTGATGGGCCGGCACTGCGGCTACCTCGCGCTCACCAGCGCGCTTTCCTGTGGTGCGGAAATTTGCCTCGTGCCCGAACTGGAGTACGACCTGGATTCGATCGGCGCCCGCCTCCGTTACGAAATGGAGCACGAGAACCGCGGCTACATCATCGCGATCGTGGCCGAAGGCACCAAGATGTCCGATTACCTCACACGCTGGATCAAGGACACGCTCGACATGGATGCGCGTCTCACCGTGCTAGGCCACGTCCAGCGCGGCGGCTCGCCCACGGTGCATGACCGTATCATGGCGTACAAGTTCGCGGTCGCGGCCGTGGAGGCCTTGGACGCGGGCGAAACCAACGCCATTATGGTGTATCGCGACGGCACCTACGGCCATCTGCCGATTCACGCCGTGGCGGACACCAAGTACAAGTTGGATCCGGCGTTGGTCCGTCTCGGCAAGCCTCTCGCCCGTTGATCAGCGGAAAAAGAACGAGATCAACCAAAGCACGAGGAAGATCACGAAAAGAATTTTCGCGATGTTGGCCGCCGTGCCGGCGACTCCCGTGAAACCGAAGACCGCCGCGATCAATGCGATAACCAGGAAGACAAGAGTCCAGTGGAGCATGGTTCGATGGGGTTTGGAGTTGAACGGGAACGCCTGAGACGACATCCCGCACTCTAACCAATCGCCCCGTTCGAGGGAAAAATCAAGGGACCACCGGAAGATTTCAGTCTCCCGGAAAATCCCGGCATTGACACCCGGCGGGCGAAGCCCTACCCAAGCGCTCCCGAGCATTCCGGCGGAGTAGCCAAGTGGTAAGGCAGAGGTTTGCAAAACCTCCATTCGTGGGTTCGATTCCCACCTCCGCCTCCAGCTTCACATCCGCTCGTTTCCCATCCCGCCCGAATAGGTCGCAGGCGGCGTAGGGCCGGATTAACTCCTGGCCCGCTCATGCAAATCGCCCGGAATATGCGTGCATGAGAGGAAAGGCTGAGGCTTCCTTTCGCAAAGCATGGCCGGGCGCGCGACTCAACTCGATGGAATCCGGGCATGGGCGATGATCGGGGTCGCGTGCGTCCACTGGCTGCCACGCGAATGGCGCGGGCCGTTCCCGTTCGAGATCGGATTGTTTTTCTTCCTGACTCTCAGCGGCTGCCTGATCACCACCGTTTTGCTCAAGGAGCGCGAACGCGGCGAGGTAACGGGGCTGCCATGGCGAGGAACGGCGATGAAAAAATTCCAGCTTCAACGCGGCCTGCGGATTCTCGCTCCGTATTATGCCGCGCTGGCCTTGGCATGGATCCTGGGAGCTGCGGATTTGCGAGCTTCTCCGGGTTGGTATCTGGCGCAACTCACCAATTTCCACATCGCCCTGGTCGGTCGCTGGCCGGACTTCACCTCGCACTTCTGGTCGCTCGCGGTGCAGCAGCAATTCTATCTGCTTTGGCCGTTCGTCGTCTGGTTCGTTCCGAGACGCGCACTTGTGCCGGTGATGTTCACGATCGCAAGCGTTGCGCCCATTTCCCGGCTGCTCGAACCTTGGCTGGCGCGCTGGTTTCCCATGCCCGATCTCGGCTCGTGGACGTCGTGCGATTATCTCGGCCTGGGCGCGGTCTTCGCGGTTTGGGTTTTCCGTGGGCTGCGACTCGACCACCCCGCTTTGAAATCGGCGACCTGGATCGGCTTCGCCGGTTACGCCGTGCTCTATGCCTTTGACGCAACGGGGCATCGGGTGCCCGGTTTGCATGCCATCCAGCAAACGCTGTTAGCCGTCGCCTGCTGTGGAACGATCGCCGGTGCGACCCGAGGCTTCGGCGGCTGGCGCGCGAAGGGGCTCGATCATCCGGCGATCCAACACTTGGGCAAACTTTCCTACAGCCTCTATTTGTTCCACAACCTCGCCCCCTTGGTCGCGGGCTGGACGCTTCCCTGGCTATGGAAAGGCGAGCTCGCGAAACAAACGCCCGGCTTGCTGGTGCGCCTGCCGGTTTTCGCCCTGCTCGCGTGGGCGCTCGCCTGGCTGTCGTGGCGGTTTTTGGAAAAGCCGCTGCAGGACGTGAAGCAGCGCCTGAAACCCTCGCGCTAGAGATTGCGGGGGAATGCCCCGGCTCGTCGGCTCGCTATTTGGCAAGTTGCTGGCGCCAGATTTCGGCTTGCCCCGGATCGGTTTGCTCGAGCTTGCGGATCATCGTCTCGATTCCTGCGCTCCGGAGTTCCGATGGTGGCATGCTGGCGAGCAGCGAACCGACGCCGGACGGATTTTCCGCCGTCCAACGCTCAAACTGCGCCGAGGCTGAGGAGATCGGCCAGCGAGTCTCGAGTTGCTCCGTGAAGCCATTGAGCGTGCCGCCGTTCGAAGCGGAGACGGAGGTGCAAAATCGCTGGAAATCCTCGCAACTCATCCATGGCTGGTTGCCGACCTTGCTCCAGGCAGCGGCGGCTTGGGTGGCATCGAGATTGCCCATGAACCGGGTATTGTTGAGCCAGCCGATGCGGGCGGCCTTCGCCATATCGGGATTCTCGTCCGGCAGGGACGCCAACCAATCGCTCGCGCCTTCGAGTCCATCGGAATAGACTTTGTCGAGCATCGCGCCGCCCACGCACTCGGCGACTTGCCGGGGTTCGAGATTTTGATTTTGAAGCCACATGGTGGCCGCGACAGGATCGGTGTTGATCCAGCCAACGAGTAGGGGCCTGTAGGCGTTCAAGTTGCCGATCTGGTCGGGGTTGCTTTTGATCCAAGCCAAGGCCTTTTCTGGATCCACCGTACCCCAGCCGGTCATCAGATTGGTTAAGTTGGCATCGCTGCGGTCCACTGGATCGAACTCCGCCCAACTGGCCATCGCTCCTTCGCCATCGATCTGGCCCCAGCGCATGGCAAAGGCGGCGTATTCATTGCCGAAGTAACGGCCCTCGCGTTCAAGCGCTTTGAAGTGTGCGTGGATCGCTTTCGCGTCCTCCGGGCGCATTTTTTCCAGCAATATCCGGAAATCCCGCTGCCGACGGTGATAGAGCGAGTCGTTGAGCGCGGCTTCGGCCGCCCGGATGAACTTCGGGTTTGGCTTGCCTGGCTCGGCGAATTCGTCCAGCCCTGCCATCAACGTGATCAACCCGTTGCTGCGAGGGTCGCTCAGCAGCGCGGTTTCCCTGCCGGTCTTTTCATCGCGAATGAAGGCCTTGCCACTGCGGACGCGGTCGTCCGCGGACGACCGGGCCTTTGCGGCCTCCAGCTCTCGTCCCCTATTCCATGCCTGGGCCCAGCCGATTACGGCAAGGAGGATCGCCGCGGTGGAGATAAGGGAGTGGGTTCGGTGTGATAATCCAACCATAAATCGCGAGCCTATGTTTCTCGGGCATGATGACAACAAACTTCTCGTCGTGGCAGGGCACCCGCACTTAGATTTTTGAAAACCACGAATTCACGCGAATTCACACGAATAAGAGGGAAGGGATGAGGGCGGTTGCTCTGTCTTCTTGGGCCATGTTGATCACGCGCCTCAGGCCGAAAGTGATGGCCAGACCGCTCGCCACGCTGCCGGGCGAAAAGCTGCGGAATACCGTACCCGCCGCGTTGACGCGGGAAATGCGTCGAGGACCGATTTATCTCGCTTGGCGATAGATCAATCTCGCCGATCATTTGCGAAAAGAGGGCGTGGATTTACGATGCGAACATGACGCGGAATTTTTCGAAATCACCTCCAGCACTTGGGAAATGGGCGCTCCGGAAACTCGACCACCTGGTACGGCATGAGCATGTCACTTTCCGGAGCTCGACAAACGGGCCCTGATGCTCCACCTAACCGCCTCCCTTCTCCCTGAACGCCAACCCTTTGCACGTTCCATGAACGGTTCCTTCCTGCCGAAGCCTTTCGCCCACACTTACGAAATCGCTCCGGAGTATTCCAAAAGCGCGGTCTACTTTTCCTGCGAGTTCGCCCTCGATCAGAGCTTCAAGATCTATTCCGGCGGCCTCGGTTTCCTCGCGGGCTCACACATGAAATCCGCCGCCGCGCTGAAACAGAATCTCTGCGGCATCGGCATCTTGTGGAGCTACGGCTACTACAACCAAACGCGCGGCGACGAAGGCGAAATGGCGGTGCAATTCCGCAAACACTACTACGCGTTCCTGCAGGACACCGGCATCCGTTTCACCGTGCCGATCCACGACCATCCGGTGTGGGTGAAGGCGATGTATTTGCCCGGCGACGTCTTCTCGACCGTGCCGATGTTTTTCCTCAGCACCGACGTGGAGGAAAACGATCCGCTTTCCCGAGCGATCACCCATCGCCTCTACGACAACGATCACCTTCGCCGCATCGCCCAGTACATCGTGCTCGGCGCGGGCGGCGCGCGATTGCTGGAAGAACTCGGGGTCGATCCCGAGATCTGGCATCTCAACGAAGCGCACGGTCTCTCCGCCGCGTTCCGTCTCTACGAAAAGCACCGCAGCAAGGAAGAGGTGAAAAAGCGCCTCGTTTTCACGACGCATACGCCGGAAGAAGCGGGCAACGAAAAACACGACTTCGATCTCCTGACCAAATTCAGCTTCTTCGGAGCGGTGCCGGAAGAAGAAGTGCGGGAAATCACCGGCATTGAGGGTGAAACGTTCAATCACTCGCTGGCCGCCTTGCGTCTCGCCCGAATCGCCAACGGCGTTTCGAAACTCCACGGCGAAGTTTCCCGCAAAATGTGGGCGGGCTACGACGACCTCTGCGAGATCAGCCACGTCACCAACGCGCAGAACAAAAAGTACTGGGTCGATCACGGTCTCGAGCACGCCCGCGTCGGCGGCGATCTGGTCGAACTCCGCGCCCGCAAACGCGAGTTGAAGGAACGCCTGTTCCGTGTTGTCGCCGACCAAACCGGCAAATGGTTCGACCCCGACGTGCTGACCCTCGTCTGGGCACGACGCTTCGCCGGCTACAAACGCCCCGATCTCATCACGCGCGACGCCCGGATGTTCCGCGAGCTGCTCAACAATACCGACACGCCGGTGCAAATCATCTGGGCGGGCAAACCGTTCCCCTTCGATTATGGTGCGATCGACACCTTCAACCACCTCGTTCAACTGACGCGCGATTTTCCGAACGCCGCGGTGCTCGTGGGCTATGAGCTCGAACTTTCCCGCTTCCTGAAAAACGGCGCGGACATCTGGCTCAACAATCCGATCGTCACCCGCGAAGCTTCCGGCACTTCGGGTATGACGGCGGCGATGAATGGTGCGATCAACCTTTCCACCTTCGACGGCTGGGTCTGCGAATTCGCCAAGGACGGCGAAAACAGCTTCATCATTCCTCTCGCCGACCCGTCGCTTTCGCCCGAATCCCGCGACCGCCACGACATGCTCGGATTCTACCGCACGCTGCGGGAAAGAATCCTGCCGCTTTACTACGATCAGCCGGATCAGTGGGCGAAACGGATGCTGACTTCGATGAACGACGTCGTGCCGTACTTCGATTCCGACCGGATGGCGGCGGAGTATTACACGAAGATTTACGCCTGAACACTGGCGCGACCGGCCACGGTCGCGCTAGGCTTCCGCCATGGCCTTGCCGTCGAAACGCAACCGCAGTTCGTCCGAGTCATCCGCCGATGAATTATCGCTATGGAATTCCGTGCCCGACCCGGCACCGGAACCCGTGACAGCTTCGGCAGCACCCGCGACCCCGCCACCCCCGGAACCCGCTTCGGAAAAAGTCTCGGAATTCGACGCCGAAACCATCGCCGCCGAACTGACCGCCCGGATCGGTCCGGACAAGGTGGACGTGCGACCGGAGGCGCTGGAACAACACGCGGGCGACAAATGGTACGCCCGCCAACTGCCTGACGTGGTCGTGTTCGCCGAGTCCACCGCCGACGTTTCGGCCGTGCTGGATTACGCCTACCGCAACCGCATCCCCGTCACCACCCGTGGCGCGGGCTTCGGCTACGTCGGAGGCTGCGTGCCGGCGCGCGGTGGCATCGTGCTCTCGACCATGCGCATGAACCGGATTCTGGAAATCGCTCCGGCCGATGGCGCGGCGGTGGTTCAGCCCGGCGTAATCACCGCCGATCTCCAGCGTGCCGCGCAGGCGGTCGGCTGGGAGTATCCGCCCGACCCGGCTTCGCTGAAGGATTGCTCGATCGGCGGCAACATCGCCACCAACGCCGGCGGCCCGCGTTGCCTGAAATACGGCGTGACCCGGAATTACGTCCTCGGCCTGGAAGTTGTGCTGGTGAACGGCCGCGTGCTGCGAACGGGCGGGCGATTGCACAAAAACAAAACCGGCTTCGACCTGTGCGGTTTGTTCACGGGCTCCGAAGGCCTGCTCGGGATCGTCACGGAAGCGACGCTCCGCCTGATCCCGAAGCCACCCACCCGCGCGATGCTTGCGGCCGTGTTCCCGGACTTCGCCCTCGCCGCCGCCGCGGTGCAAAACGTGCTCAACTCCGGGCATTTGCCATCGGCGTTGGAGATCACCGACGCCTTCACCCTCGCCGCCGCCCGCAAACGTCTCGGCGATGACATTTTCCCTCCGGGCAACGCCCACCTGATCGTCGAAATCGACGGTCGGCCGACGGCGGTGCTCGCCGAGCTGGAAGAGCTTTTCGCCCTGCTCACCGACGCGGGCGCCACGCACATCGAACGCGCCCCGGACGCCGCCTCGTGTGAACGCATCTGGCAGCTCCGACGCGAGTTCTCGTACTCGTTGCGCGACACCGGTCTGACCAAGCTCAACGAGGACATCGTCGTGCCGCGATCGAAACTCGTGGAGCTCGTCGGCTTCGCCCGCCAACTCGAAGCGGAAACCGGCATTCCGGTGGCGTGCTTCGGCCACGCGGGCGATGGCAACATCCACACCAACCTGATGGTGCAGGATTACAACGACCCGAAAGTCCGGGCGAAAGCCGACGCGGCGCTCGATCGCTTGTTCACCTGGATTCTCGCCAATGGCGGCGCGATCACCGGCGAACACGGCGTGGGCTTGGCCAAGAAGCCATGGATCAAGCAAGCGCTCGGCGACGCGTCATTCGCGCTTCACCGCTCCATCAAGCGCACCTTCGATCCACACAACCTGCTCAACCCGGGCAAGTTCCTCGACGATTGATCAGCTCGTCGCGGGAAACACGATCTGCGCGGTGACCGGAAAGTGATCCGACGGCCAAGGCGCCTTGCCCGTGAAAATGTCGGCGGCGATCAACTTCGCGCCGGGCGAAACCAGGATGTGATCGACGTTGCGGTCACCGTCCCGTTTCCCGCTCCAAAAGTGCAGGGTCGTGCGATTGCCTTTGGCCGGGTAAAGCGTGTCGAAGGCATCGACCAATCCGTGCGTCCACGTTTGTTTTTGCCCGGCCAAGGTGACCGGCTTTCCTCTTAAGTAAGCGACCGCCGCGTTGCCCTCGACGGCGTTGAAGTCGCCCAGGAGAACAACGGGTTCACTCTGCTTCCGACGATCGTCGATCCGCTTGGCCAGCAACAACGCCGCCTTCTCGCGCGAAGGCTGATTCTTATGATCCCAATGCGTGTTGAAAACGTAGAACCCGCGACCGGTCGAACGATCCACGAGGCGGATCCAAGTGGCGATGCGGGTCACGTCATTGCCCCACGTTTTGGAGCCGGGAACTTCCGGCGTGTCCGAAAGCCAGAAAGTGCCAGCGTCCGTGACATCCGCATCGAAACGATCCGACCGGTAAAAGATGCCGGAGTACTCGCCTTCCTTTTTCCCGTCGTCGCGCCCGATGCCATGGAAGTCGAAGTCGGGCAAAGAAGCCCGCAAGTCGGCGACCTGGCCGTGCAGCGCCTCCTGCACGCCGAATACATCCGGTCGCATGGAGCGGATCGCTTTCACCGCGGGCACGATCCGCAAACGCCAGCTCCGGAAATCGCGATCCCCATCGTTTTCATAGCGGATGTTGAAAGTCGCCATCCGCAGATCGATCACGCCATCGGTGCGCACCGGCACGGGTGGTGGCGAAACCGCCACGGCGGGTTTTTTCCGGCACGCCGCGCAGCCTAGCGCCAGAGCCAATGCGACCGTGATTTTCCCGAACTTCATCCACAGCAATTTCTTCGATTTACCCGGAGTGTCAATCGGACGAACTCAGACCTCACGGCTTCCAGCCTTCGATGAGAGCCCGGATCCGCTGCGCGCGCTGGGCCTCGGCAAGTTTTCGGTGTCCTTGACCCTCCCAGTTCCCCAGAAAGAGCAATGTTACCGTTTGGGCCTTCTTGCCCCGTGTGATTTTCAGCCGCTTCTCGCCTCCGTCGGGAACACGGTCTCCGTAAATCTCGTCCAGTTCGAAGAAACGCTCCTCGTCCAAGGCCCGTCGCAACCCATTCAACTGATCGGCGGAAACTTGAAACGATCGGACGTTCGCCTCACCCCGACCTTCCGTAACTTCAGCCTTACCATTTGGGTCGACCTTAAGGTGCCACCGGTAAAGATACCCTTGTGCTTCCAAATCCACCGATAGGGATTCGTTGCTCTCTTGAATGGCGGAGTTCTTCCTCGCGTCATCACCGTGGCAACCTGCTATGGAAAAAAACGGGAGACAGAGAGCCCCCAAACACAAAAAGACGTTCCGTGACTTCCTCATCCCCCAATAGAGAGCGATGAACGCACACGCCGCAACCGCGGCCCTCGCCCATAAGGGAAAAAACTCCTGACGTAGCGCCATCAGCCATCGAGCGAGCTCAAGCTCACGGTCCGTTTCCCGGGCGAAAAATGGAACGCCGCCTGCTCAAACGACGCTCCATGGATGAATCCCGCTTTTTCAGCTTCGTCGGCGGCAACCACGGGCCCTGGCGCGTCACGAGCGTCCGCCCGTGGAAGGGCGAAACCCTGACCGCGCCCGAACGACTCCACGTTTATCCGGGCAACTTGCCCACGCTCCCCGAAGGCGCGGACTGGTTGTTGCGCGGCGTGACCAGCAATCAACGTTACGTGAACCGCGGTGAACAGGCGTCGCTCACGGCGGTGCAGCAAGGATTGGACCGGGCGGATTCGGCGTGCGCGGCGTTGATTCCCATCACGAAATCGCCCGCCTGGTGGGCGCTGACGCAGGAAGAACGACGGGAAATTTTGGAGGAACGTTCGGCGCACATCGCGGTCGGCCTGCGTTACCTGCCGGCGATCGCGCGGAGGCTTCATCACTCACGTGATTTGGGCGAACCGTTCGATTTCCTGACGTGGTTCGAATTCTCTCCGCAAGATGCGTCCGCCTTCGATGACCTGCTCGCCGCGCTACGAGCGACCGAGGAATGGACCTACGTGGAACGCGAGGTCGATGTCCGCTTGGAGCGGACGAATTGATTTAAACATTTCGTCCATTCTCCCGTCCTGACAGGACAAAAGGTGATAGCCCCGGGCAACGCCCGGGGTAATGCGATCCCACGTTCATTGAGCTCCGAAGGAGCGAAACCCATCCCGCACGCCGACCGCCCTTACAGGGCTCGGATATTGGTGGACGGCTCTTCCCAAGGCGTTGCCTTGGGCTATCACCTGGCGCGCCGTTGGCGCTGAAGAGCCGCAACGATTGGCTGGCGTCACGCCCGGCGAGCGCTAGTTTCGTCACGCTCATGGAACGTTCCCTCGCCGCCAGCTTCGCGTTGCTCGCCTTCCTTCCCGCCACGCTGTTGGCGTTCGATTATCCGGTCGCCCGCAAAGCCGAAGTCACCGACGACTACCACGGAACCAAAGTCGAAGACCCCTACCGCTGGCTCGAAGACGACAACGCGGCGGAAACGAAAGCGTGGGTGGAAGCGGAAAACAAGGTGACCGGGAGCTACCTCGCCGCCATTCCCCAGCGCGACGCGATCCGGTCGCGATTGAAAGCATTGTGGAATTACGAACGCATCGGCGTCCCGTTCGAAGCGGGCGGAAAATGGTTCTTCTCCCGCAATAGCGGCCTGCAAAACCAATCGGTGCTCCACGTTTCGGACACGCTCGGTGGCGAAAGCCGGGTGCTGCTCGACCCCAACACGCTCTCGACCGACGGCACCGTTTCCGTCGCCTCCTACACGCCCAGCGAAGACGGGAAATTGCTGGCCTATGCGCTGTCGACCGGTGGCAGCGATTGGGAAGAAATCCGCGTGCGCGACATCGCGACCGGCAAGGACCTTGATGACCGGATTCGCTGGGTGAAATTCAGCGAAGCCTCCTGGCTGAAAGACGGCAGCGGTTTCTTCTACAGCCGGTTCGATGAGCCGAAGGAAGGTGCCGCGCTTACCGGAAAGAATGAATTTCAAAAACTCTTCTTCCATCGCTTGGGCACACCGCAAGCGGCGGACACGCTGGTGTATGAACGCAAGGATCACGCCGAGTGGGGATTCAGCGGCGAAGTGACAGAAGACGGCCATTATCTGGTCGTCTCGGTCAGCGAAGGTTCCCAGCCGGAGAACCGGTTGTTCTACAAGGATCTGCGGTCGCTCGACGCCCCGATGGTCGAATTGATCCCCGAAGCGAACGCCTCCTACAACTTCATCGACAACGACGGATCCGTGTTTTTCATCCGCACCGATTTCGATGCGCCAAGAGGTCGTGTGATCGCCATCGATCTCAATCAACCGTCGCGGGAAAATTGGAAGGAACTCATCCCGCAGTCGCCGAAGGATCTGCTCGAGGGCGTTTCTTCGGTGGGCGGACAATTGATCTGCACCTGGCTGCGCGATGCCAAGAACGCCGTGACTTCGCACTCCTTCTCAGGTGCGCGATTACGTGAAATCGCCTTGCCCGGCATCGGCAGCGTCGGCGGTTTCGGTGGACGACGGAAAGACACGCGGACGTTCTACGGCTTCACGAGCTTCACCGAACCGGGAGCGATTTACGAATTCGATCTCGCGACAGGCGAAAGCAAGCTGTGGAAAAAACCGACGGTCGACTTCGACAACTCCGCCTACGAAACCAAGCAGGTTTTTTACAAGAGCAAGGACGGCACGCGGATTCCGATGTTCATCGTGGCCAAGCGCGGACTGGCGGAAGATGGCCAAAACCCGACGCTCTTGTACGGCTACGGCGGCTTCAACATCAGCCTCACGCCGGGTTTCGCCGTGGCCCGGGCCGTTTGGCTGGAAATGGGCGGCGTGCTGGCGGTCGCCAACCTTCGCGGAGGCGGCGAATACGGTCGCGAATGGCATCAGGCGGGAATCAAAGCGCGGAAGCAAAACACCTTCGACGACTTCATCCGCGCGGGCGAATGGCTGATCGCCAACGGCTACACCTCGAAGGAAAAACTCGCGATCCAAGGCGGCAGCAACGGCGGGCTATTGGTAGGTGCGGTGATGACTCAGCGGCCTGAACTTTTCGCCGCCGCGCTGCCGGATGTGGGCGTGATGGACATGCTGCGCTTCGATCATTTCACCATCGGCTGGGCTTGGCGTAACGACTTCGGCAGTTCGACGAACGCGGAAGAATTCAAAACGCTCTTCGCCTATTCGCCCTACCATCGTCTGCAACCCGGCGTGCGTTATCCGGCGACGATGATCACCACCGCCGATCACGACGATCGCGTCGTCCCGGCGCACAGTTTCAAATTCGCCGCGCGCTTGCAGGAATATCAGGCGAAGAACGGTCCGCCCGTGCTCATCCGCATCGAAACGAAAGCCGGTCACGGCTCGGGACGTGCACTGAACAAGACGATCGAGATGGTCGCCGATCAATGGGCGTTCCTGGCGAAAAACCTCGGCATGACTCCACGGCTCAAGCCATGAAGGTGCCCGTTCTCGAGCGGGAGCCATTCCTGCTTGCGGTCTGTTGGGTAGCCGCGCTGGTGACAGCGCGGGCGGTGAGCGCTTACGAAGTCTCCAACACCTCGATCTGCTCTTCCAGCCACAGAACCTCGAAGGAACATCGACTATCTTCCCAACCCGCGTTGTCACCAACGCAGCTACCACGACTCCGGTACAACCCTATACCGAGTCTATCTGATCGTGGGAAAGTTGCTGCTTCTCGCGCTAGCGCTGTTCATCATCACGCCGATGGTGGGCGGATTGATCCGAGAAGGTATTCCAGGTCGAGCCCGTGAAGGAAGATGGTCGCGAGTAATTCCAAAATCCATGAATCCTAATAAACGCCAGATGCTGATCGCCATGGGCGGGATTTTCGGAGCGGGCTTGGTTCACAGCCTTCTTCCGCCCACCGACATTTGGATCAGAGCCGCGCTGACCGGTTTGGCGGCGATTGCTTTCAGTGGCCTATTGGCTCTCCTGTTGCCACGTCGACCCCAAGGATGACGGCCGGCCCTTCAGGCCTTGAATACAGGGGGCGGCTCGAACCCAGGGCGGCGCTACGCTTGCCCTGGGCTGGTATCGAGTGCGCCGTTGGCGCTTCAGAATAGAAATTTCCTTCGCCGTCTCAAGGGCTCCGGGCTCGCAGCACTTCCCCGGCTTGCCCGGCGGGGCGGGCTGGCTACCTTCGTCCGTCCCGATGTCCGATTCGTTTGTCCACCTCCACCTGCACACTGAATATTCCCTGCTCGACGGCATGATCCGCACCAAGGATCTGGCGAAGCGCACGGCGGAATTCGGCATGCCCGCGGTGGCGATGACCGATCACGGCAATCTCTACGGCGCGATCGAGTTCTACCAGTCGTGCAAAAAGGCCGGGGTGAAACCAATCTTCGGCTGCGAAATCTACCTCGCGCCCGGGCCGATGCTCGAAAAGCGCGACCTCGTCGGGCGCAAACGCGCCACCCACCTGACCTTGCTCGCCCGCGACAACGAGGGCTGGCACAACCTGAGCAAGCTCGTCTCGCTCGGCCACCTCGACGGCCTCTACTACGGCAAACCGCGCGTCGATTACGAAGCGCTCGCCCGCTATTCGAAGGGCATCACGTGTCTCTCCGGCTGCATTTCCGGGCCGGTCAACGAATGGCTGCGGGCTGGCGACGAGGACAAGGCGCGGGAAACGCTCGGCACGCTCCGCGACATCTACGGCCAAGCCCACACGTGGGTGGAAATCCACAACCACGGCCTCGAACCGCAGCGGCAGGTGACGCCCGGGTTGCTGAAGCTGGCGAAGGAACTGGAGCTGCGGCCGGTCGCGGCGAATGACGTCCATTTCCTCAACCGCGACGACCACGAGGCGCACGACGTGATGATCTGCATCGGCACCGGTCACTTGGTGATCGACGAAAACCGCATGCGCTACACGCCGGAGGTGCATTTCAAGTCGCCTGAGGAGATGCGCGAGTTGTTCCGCGACATTCCCGGCGCTTGCGACGCAACGCTGGAAATCGCCGAGCAATGCAACGTCGAGATCAAACTCGATTCGACCAGTTCGGAAAAGTATCCGCAGTTCCCGACGCCCGACGGTTCGCCGCGCGAGGAATACCTGATGAACGTTTGCCTCACGGGCATGGAGAAACGCTACGGGGCGGAAGGCGCGAAGGATCCCGACAAGCTGGCGCGACTAAAATATGAGGTCGACATCATCAACCAACTCGGGTTCGCGTCGTACTTCTTGATCACCGCCGACTTCATCCAGTGGGCACGCGATCACAACATTCCCGTCGGCCCCGGTCGTGGTTCGGCCGCCGGCTCCTTGGTGGCCTACTCGATGGGCATCACCGACATTTGCCCGCTGCAGTTCGGTTTGTTGTTCGAGCGTTTCCTCAATCCGGAACGCGTCAGCCCGCCCGACGTCGACATCGACTTCTGCCAAAGCCGTCGCCCGGAAGTGATCGACTACGTCCGGCAAAAATACGGCGAACGCAGTGTTTCCCACATCATCACCTACGGCACGCTCGGCGCGAAAAGCGTGCTGCGCGACGTCGCGCGCGTGATGGGCATTTCCTACGGCGAGGCCGACCGCATCGCCAAGATGATCGAGGCGAAGCCGGGCGTGGAGTTGAAGAAGGAATTCGACTCGAAACCGGAGCTGAAGGAACTGATCGAAAGCTCTTCCACCTATCAGGAACTCTGGAGCTACGCGCTCAAGCTGGAAGGCCTGGTCCGCAACGTCGGCGTGCATGCCGCGGGCGTGGTGATCGGCGACCGCCCGCTCGACGAACACGTGCCGCTCACACGGGCGAGCGAAGGCGAAGTCGTCACGCAGTACGACATGGGTGCGATCACCGACGTCGGTCTGTTGAAGATGGACTTCCTCGGGCTGAAGAACCTTACCGTCATCCAGGACGCGGTGGAGCACATCCGGGTGCACACACCGGACTTCGAGATCACGAAAGTGCCGCTCGACGATCAGGCGACCTTCGACCTGCTCAACCGCGGCGAGACGATGGGCGTGTTCCAGCTTGAATCCGGCGGCATGGTCGAAACCTGCCGGAAGTACCAGATCGAGAAGATCGACGACATCATCGACTTGCTCGCGCTCTACCGCCCGGGCGCGATGCAGTTCATCGACCAGATGATCGAGGTGAAAAAGGGCCGCAAGAAAGCGGTCTACGAGCACCCGTTGCTCGAGCAGGTCTGCGGCAACACCTACGGCGTCATGATTTACCAGGAGCAGGTGCAGAACGCCGCCAAGCTCCTCGCCGGCTACACGCTCGGCGGCGCCGACTTGCTCCGTCGCGCGATGGGCAAGAAGGACCCGAAGAAGATGGCCGAGGAGCGCTCGAAGTTCGTCGAAGGCGCGGCCCGCGTGAACAACATCGGCGAAAAGCTCGCCAATCAGATCTTCGAAAAGATCGAGATGTTCGCGGGCTACGGTTTTAACAAATCGCACTCCGCCTGTTACGGCCACATTTCGTATTGGACCGCCTACTTGAAGGCGAACTTCCCGGTCGAATTCCTCGCCGGTTTGCTCTCCAACGAAATCCACAACACCGACAAGATCGGGGTCTTCGTCGCCGAGTGCCATCGCATGGGCATCGAGATTTTACCGCCGGATTTGAACGCGTCGAAACTGCGCTTCGCCCCGGAAAAAACGCCGTCGGGCATGCTCGGCATCCGCTACGGCCTCGCCGCGATCAAGAATGTCGGCGAAGGCGCGATGGCCGCCGCGATCGAAGACCGCGAAACCAAGGGCAAGTTCGTGTCGCTCGACGACTTCGCCTCGCGCCTCGACTCGAAGGCGGTCAATAAGCGGATCCTCGAAAACCTCGTCAAAGCCGGCGCACTCGATTGGACCGGCGAAACGCGAGCCGGGATGTTCATGCGGCTCGAACAAGTCGTCGCCTCCGCCTCTTCGGCGCAAAAAGACCGCGCGTCCGGCCAAGTCTCGCTTTTCGACGCGATGGAATTCGCCGCGCCACCGCCGGTCACCCGCGCTGCGCCCGCCGTGCCGGAGTGGTCGAAGGACGAACGCCTCGCCCACGAGAAGGAATTGCTAGGCTTCTACGTCACCGGCCATCCGCTCGACAAATTCCGCGGCGTGATCGACTCCGATCGTTATCGGCGGCTCGGCCAACTCGACGACCTCGACCTTGCCAACCCCCGCGATCGTTTCCCCTTCGCGGGCATGGTCCGCAGTCTCGAAGCGAAGGTCACCAAGACGGGCAAACCGTTCGGCGTGTTGATTTTGGAAGACTTCACCGGCAGCTCCGAAATCATGCTGTGGGGCGAAACCTTCGTGCCCGCCCGTGACGCCGGACTTTTGGAGCCAGGCAAGATCATCAAACTCAAGTGCGCCGTGCAACTCGACGACCGGACCGGCGGGTTCCGCCTGACCGGCTACGAGCTGGGCGAACTCAAATCGAGGAAGGCCGCCGCCAACGGCAAGGGCCCGGTCGAGCTGACGCTCTGGACGACCCGTCACAGCGAGCGCGACCTTGCGGAGATCCGCACCGCTTTGCTCGCCCATCCCGGCCCGACCCCCGTGCTGGTGCATTTCCAGAACAGCGCCGGCCGTCGCGTCACTGTCGAAGCGGGCGAAAAGTTCCAAGTCAAACGCTCCGACGGCCTGGCGCAGGCGTTGGACCGGTGGTTGGAGGAGTAAGAAAGTGCCGAGTGATTCCGTGAGCAGTGATCAGTGGAAGAGGTGAGATTATCCGCGCTCGTTGTGAGGCTTCATCCGCCCGGTCTGAACTGATCATTGCTCACGGATCACCCGGCACTCAGATGCCTTTTTTCCGCCCTTGCCACGACGGGGCGGGCCGGATTGACTCTTGAAATTCCGATTTTTCCCCGCCGTGAAGTCCCACGAAATCTACGCCGCCGTCCCGTCCGCCCTCGTTTCGAAGATGCTCGATTGGTTCCGCACCAACGATCGCAACGTCTATCGTTCCGCCGTCTCCGCACTCGCCCAGAACCGCAAGCTGCGTCCGGTCTTCGTCGAGAAAAAGCCTCTGACCGAGCAATACGCCTGGATCCATAAGACCCTGCAGATCCGCGCGACCGATTCGATCGGTGAGCAGCTCCTGCAAGCGTGGCTGATGGCCGGGCAGCAGCCGCTCCTCGCCGCCTTCTGCGACGCGATGGGCATCCCGCACAACGGCCAAGGCTCGGTGGTCGGCGATTTGCCGAAGAAAATCGACGCCGAGCGTCTCGACGCCGCCGTTGAATCCTTGCTGGCCAAGGAGTTCCACCCGCTGCTCGTCTCGGTTTACCTGCACACCTTCAACCTCCAGCAACCGGGCGGCTGGCCTGAGTTGAACGAAAAACTGGCGAACGACTCGCGCCTGAAACTCACGGCAGTCGCCGCCTGAGAGATGCTTTCCCCTCCGCCGCCGGTTTCCGTGTGTGAAACCGGCGGCATTTTTTTGCCCGGAAGTCCCTGATTCTGTTGGAACTTGGAACTTGAATCGCGGGCCGTTCGACCGCAGTTTCCGCGCCCCAAAGCCATGCCAAAGGTCCACATCCGCACGTACGGTTGCCAGATGAACGAGCGCGACTCCGAACAAGTCGCGCAGATGTTCGCCGACGGCGGTTACACGGTGACGGCCGACGAAACCGACGCGGACGCCATTTTGGTCAACACCTGCTCGGTGCGCGACCAGGCCGAGCAGAAAGCGCTCGGAAAAATGGGCAACATGGGCGCCTACCGTCGCAACAAGCCGCACGTCGTTTTCGGCTTCATGGGCTGCATGGCCCAATCGCGCGGCCAGGAACTTTTTGACCGCATCCCGCATCTCGACGTCGTCGTCGGGACACAGAAGTACCACAAGGTTTTCGACTACGTGGACACCATCCTCAAGGGCCGCCTCGAGCGCCGGATGGACGAACTCGAACTCTCCCTCCGCGGCGCGAGCGTTTGCGATGTCGAGGAGGAAGCCGGTTCGCAGAACACGATCCGCGATCACATCCCGAAGGATCTCAACGCCTCCGCCTTCGTCTCGATCATGCAGGGCTGCAACATGCGTTGCTCGTTCTGCATCGTCCCCGACACCCGCGGCAAGGAGCGCGGACGACCGATCTCCGACATCGTCGACGAGGTGAAGCGCCTCCGCGATCACGGCGTGAAAGAGGTCACCTTGCTCGGGCAAATCGTGAACCTCTACGGCCGCACCGAGTTTCCCAAGATCGATGGCAAATCGCCCTTCGTGCAGCTCCTCGAAGCGGTGCATGCCATCGACGGCATCGAGCGCATCCGTTTCACTTCGCCGCATCCGATCGGCTACCGCGACGATTTGGTCGCCGCGTTCACCTATTTGCCGAAGCTCTGCTCGCACATCCACTTCCCGATGCAGAGCGGGTCGGATCGCATCCTGAAAGCGATGCGCCGTCCGTACAAGAACGAGAAGTTCGTCGAGATCTGCGAGAAGATGAAGGCCGCTCGCCCCGGCATCGCGATCACCACCGACATCATCGTCGGCTTTCCCGGCGAAGAGGAAGAGGACTTCCTCGCAACCGTCGACACGGTCAAACGCCTCGAATTCGACAACGCCTTTGTCTTCCGTTACTCGAAGCGCAAGGACACCCCGGCCGCCGACATGGATGGCCAGCTCGACGAGCGTGTGAAGGAAGAACGCAACCAGCGCCTGCTTGATGTGGTCAACGAGATCGCCAAGGCGAAAAACCAGGCGCTTGTCGGCACGGTGCAGCAGGTCCTTTGCGAAGGCCCGAGCAAGACCAACAAGCAGCGCCTCACCGGCCGCACCGGCACTAACAAGATCCTCATTTTCGACGGCGACGCCCACAAGCTCACCGGCGAACTCCTAGACATCCACGTCGAGAGCTCGACCGGCTTCACGCTCTACGGCAGCGTGATGTGAGGTAGGGCGGCCTCGCCGAGGTCGCCTTCGAAGCGGGACCAGCCGGAGAGTTCCTACGGGCGAACCGAAGCCTCCGATCCGCCCGGAAAAACGCCGCCGCCGCGCAGGCTTGCGAAGCGCTCTCGGTGAGAGCGCCCCACCTGCTCCGCTCCTACAGCCCGTTCTTCCGCGCGAACTCCGCTGCGGCGGCCTCGTCCTTCTTCTTCCATTCGTCACGGATCTGGCGCAGCAGCCGCTCGCGATCCTTGCCCGTGGGCAGCGTGACCGCCCACTGCCCCGCGGTTTCCGGATCTTGGGACGCCACTGCCTCGGCATATGCCGTCACCGCCGTCTGCTTCACCGGGCCTTCGGCGGTCTGGTTCAGCCACTCGCCCGCTGCCTTGTAATCCCGCTGCGCCCACAGCCTCGTGATCGACCAGACATCGGAAGAAATCTTCTTCGCAGGCAACCGGGCCGCCGCCCAATCGATCCATTTGCCGGAATGTTCGAGGTCCTGGGCATTCCTAATGCCCTTCATGAACGCCAGCGCTTCCGTCTCATTCAACGCCGCTTGATCAAGCCATCCCTGTGCCGCAGTGGGGCCGCCGTCCGATAAACGCTGCGCGATGCTGTCGATGATCTTGTCGCGCGACTTCGCCTCGGATGAATTCGCCCCCCCTTCCCGGAACGCCGCCAGAAACAGCAACCATTCCGCCGGGGAAGCCGCCGTGACCAAGCCGTAGCTCGCCTCCTGCATCACGCCCAACTCCCCGGCCAACTGAAGCGCCCGGCTGATATCCTGTTTTGCCGCAGTCTCCACGAGTTCCCGCTTCGTGTCCTGACTATCCCATTCCGGATGCTTTCGCAGCCAGGCGACCGCGTCCTCGGGATCTTTTTCCACCCTCACGAACAGCGCCCTTAGAACTACCTGTAGTAGCTCTCCTTCGATCATCCCCCGCCATTCCGGCGACAACGCCATTTCCAACCCGGAAACAGGCTCCTCTTCCACCAGCCGCATGAAAGCGACGCTCAGCAAATTGGTTTGATTCTTCCCGGGCAAATCGGTGTCGGCATGCAAGGCGGCAATCACGATCTTGAGCTGTTCCGCGTCCAGCCGATCCCACTCGATCTGGAGATCCAACCACCACATCCCCGACTCCTCGGTTGGGAGCTCTCCGCGCTCCCTTCGCCTGAGAAACTCTTGCTCAAACCTGATCAGCCTGTGGGCGAAATCCCTCGCGGCGTCCTCACTAGCTTGCATTTGAAAACGCGAACGCGCGCCTCGTTCGGAGCGTTCGTCCGACTGCGCTGCCTCCTCCAAGCGATGCCGCTCTGCGCGATCACGGACAATCGCCCGGTGGTTCCGCCACCCGGCCGCTCCTCCGCCCGTCAGAATGAAGGCCGCCAAGCACCAGGAGGCGGGAATCAGAAGCCGTTTTTTCATCAGGGCTGTTTAGGGAAAAATTTGCGGATCGCCTCGCGTTTCTCCGGATCGGAAATCCGCTCCAACAACGGCAAGGCCTCGGCCGGATGGGAATGCGCGAGTCCCTTCGAACTCAGGAACGCCACGACCACCGAATCGTCACCGCCGGCCTCTTGATACTGAATCGCGAGTTTCGCGGCTTCGTCGAATCGCTTCATCCCCAATTGTCCCAAGGCGTTTCCCGTGATCGATCCTGCCACGCCAGGAGCCTCATTCAATGACCAGGTTCTCATCGCATCCACATACGAAGCAGCATCATCCCGCTCGACCCACTTCGACTGGCTTTGCATACGACAGGACAAGGAACTCAACGCCACCGCATCCCGCTCTTCCGGCGTCGCTTCGATGTCTTTGAATAGCCGTCCAAGACTTTCATAGGCCTCGCGATCTCCGGACGCACCGAGAGCCACCATACGGGAAGATTCCGCCAACACCTGAGGTGCCTGAGCCTCGCCCGCAATTTCCCGAATTAAATTGGCGGTCCCCTTCGCCTCCTCCGCACGACGATAGTTGAGTAGTAAATCATTCTTCAGCACGGCGGATCGCAATGGCTCCGACATCGCCGTAACCCGGGCTGAAGCGCTGGCCGGATTCGCCGCCGCCATGAGCCGGATCAAATCGGATTCAAAGGTCAGGCGGTGCGCGTGCAGCCCATTGAGGGACTTGCTCTCGAAAGCTCCCGCCGCCACTTGCTCGTCCATCCATGCGGCGGCTGCACGGCAATCCCGCTCAACCCAGCGGCGAAAAGTCGCTCCGAGGGCTATGCTCTGGCGCAATGGCAATCGTTCGTTCCTCAACTCGTCGGAAAAACGATCGAACAAAATCCGTGGATCCCGACGGCCCAGCATGTAGAGCAGCAAGGACTCCAACTCCTGCTGCATTTCCTCCGACACCTCCACCGCCGCAAGTTGATCGAGATTCGCCAGCAGCTCCTCGGAGGAAAGCTCATACAGCAATCGCCGCACTTGCGTGATCGCCATCGATTGACGCCAACCCGGCATCGCCACCAGCTGGCGCCAATCGATCCGCCTGCCGGTAATCACGGAGGTGTTGGAAACCTTCTCCGGCACGGCCGGGCGCTCAGCCTTTTCCACTCGCCGGAGAACCTCGTTCCCGCGCTCCAGCTCCGCCATCTCCCGGCGCTGCATCCCGATCCCCGTGCCAACCACGGCCAAAGCCACCACCGGCGGCCATACGTTAGAGAGCTTCACCCGTCGCATGGATGACAAGGGAGATGAATCCCGCTCGGATGACGATTCATTTTCAAAGCAGGTGGGGCGGTCTAGCCGGAGGCACGTCGACGAGATGAGCCCACACGGAACGTTTGCATGGGGAGCTTTCCGCACATTCCGTTTCCATCCGGCGGTCCTGCGGCTAAAGCTCCCGCCGTGAACCCCGCCCTCGACACCCTGCTACTCGCCTTCGGACCTGAAGGCCTCGCCGTGCCGGAGCGGGCCTTGTTCCTCGGAGCCGAACCGCATCCGGCGTTGAAGGATTGGCCGAGCGTCCTCGGCTGGCAGCCGTTCAAGCCGAAGGCCGTCGCGTGGGAAGCGGCGGGATTCCATCGCGTGGATCAGCCGGAAGGAACGTTCCCCTGCGTGTTGATTCTGCCGGGCAAGTCGCGCGACGAGACATTCGCTCTGTTCGCCCGCGCTTACGATCTCCTGGAAACCAGCGGCGTGATGGTCGCTGCCATGCCGAACACTGCGGGGGCGGCACGTTTCGAAAAAGAATTAGCCAAAGCAACTGGCTCGATCGGTTCGATCCAAAAGCACAAATGCCGTGCGTTTCATGCGGTGAAAAACGACGGCTGGAATCTCGCCACGTTGGCCGAATGGCGCGCTGCGGGCGAACGGAAGCCAGTGTCCGGCTCGGATTTGGTCGCCGAAGCGGGCGTATTCAGCCCGGAGCACATCGATTCCGCCTCCGCCCTGCTCGCGAAGCATTTGCCCGGCAACTTGCGCGGCAAGGTCGCCGATCTTGGCGCGGGCTGGGGTTTTCTCTCCCACGAAATCGCCAGCCGCTTTTCCTCGGTGGAACGGCTCGATTTGTTCGAAGCCGACGCGCGCGCACTCGATTGCGCGAAGCAAAACCTCGCGGCATTTCCCGAAGTGGCGCGTTTCCACTGGCACGATGTCGCGGCCGGGCTCGGCGAAGTCGGCTACGACGCCATCGTGATGAATCCGCCGTTTCACACCGGCCAAAACACCGATGTCGGCCTCGGCAAAGCGTTTATCCACGCCGCTTCGAACGCACTCAAACGCGGTGGGCGCTTGTTCCTGGTTGCCAATCGTCAGCTTCCGTACGAAGCAGAACTGACCGCGGCGGGCTTCGCCTGGCGCAAACCGGCCGAGGATGCGACCTTCAAGGTCCTCTTCGCCGATAAGCGGTGACCCGGATTCCAACTGGCAACCGGGAACTGAAAACTGGCAACTCTCTTACATGAAACTCGTCAAACACCTCGCCAACCTCGGCTACGGCTCGCGCCGTGAAGCCGAACGGCTGATCAAATCCGGCTTCGTGACCGATGCCGAAGGCAACGTGTTGGGCGAACGCGATCTCATCCCGCACGACCAGATCCGCTATCGAGGCGAACCACTCGATCCGCCCGCGCCGCTGACAATTCTCCTGAACAAGCCGGATGGCTACGCGTGCAGCAAGGAAGACCCGGACGCGACGGTTTACGATCTCCTTCCCGCCCGGTTCGAACATCGGAATCCGGGGCTGAATCCGGTTGGCCGTCTCGACAAGGACACGACCGGCATGTTGCTGATGAGCGACGATGGCCCCTTGCTGCACAAAATCATCCACCCGAAGCACAATCTCGGGAAAGTGTATCACGTGCATCTCGATCGCCCGTTGAAAGGCGACGAAGGCGAACTCTTCGCGAGCGGCGATCTGACGCTCCGCAACGAAGGCAAACCGTTGCTACCGGCGGAGCTCGAAGTGCTGGGCGAAAAGGAAGCGCTCATCACCTTGCACGAAGGCCGCTATCATCAGGTTCGACGGATGTTCGCAGCGACGGGCAATCATGTGGTCGCGCTCAAACGCATCGCGATCGGCGGCTTGAAACTGCCCGACGATTTGCCCGAAGGCGAATGGCGGTTGCTCACGCCGCACGATCTCGACGTGTTGTTCCGTCGGGCCTGATCAAGACGCGGCATTCCGGTTTGCCGTCACAACGTCCGATTTCCATTCGGCCAGAATCGGCCCGTCGGCGGCTGCCCAATCGAGGCGGTCGCAGGTTCCGGCATCGATCCACTCCAGCGAGTCGTGTTCGTGCGGATGCGGCGCGCCGGAAACGATGCGGCAAAAGAACGGGATCAGGCGGATCGGTCCGCGACCGTAATCCCACTCGACGGGCGAAAGCGCTCCCGTGATTTCGGTTTCGATGCCGAGTTCTTCCCGGAGTTCGCGGATCAACGCCGCTTCCGCCGATTCGTCCGGCTCCACTTTGCCGCCGGGAAATTCCCACAGCCCTCCGAGGTGTTTTCCCGGCGGACGGCGACACGCGAGCAATCGCCCGTGGCCGTCTTCGATCAATCCGCAAACCACCTGAATCATGGCGCTTTCTAGCGGATCGATCGGATTTTTTAACCGCGAATCGAACGAATCCCGCGAATCTTTTTACGAGGTAGCTGGGTTGCCGCCTTCTTATTAATTTTCCTCTTATTCGCCTGATTCGCCCGATTCGCGGTTGTTCCACTTCACCCGGCGCGACGGATTGCATTTACGGACGGATGACCGTTTGCTCTGCTCGTAACGCCGTTTCTTGGATCGCCTTAGACTGATGGACCCGTCACCGGAACTTTCGCCCCACGCCGATCACGGCAGCCGCAATCCATGGCGGGATTGGGCGAAAACGCTTCGCCTCCACCAATGGGCGAAAAACCTGCTGATCGGCGTGCCGTTCCTCGCGGACCATCAATTCCGCACGTGGCATCAGATCGGGCTGTTCGTTACGGCCTTCGTCGCGATGGGTTTGGTCGCGTCCGCCACTTACCTTTGGAACGATTTGCTCGATGTGGATTTCGACCGGAAGCACCCGACCAAATCGAAACGCCTGATCGCCTCGGGTAAGATTCCTCCGGCCCATGCCAAAGCGGTTTCCGCGTTCCTCATGATCGCTGGATTCGCGGTCGCATTCTGGTTGAACCCTCTCTTTGCCCTCTTGCTCGGCGGCTATGTGACGCTCACGCTGGCGTATTCGTTTTACTTCAAACGGATGCCGCTGGCGGATATTTTCGCCCTCTCCTTCCTTTACCTTTCCCGCGTGGTGGCGGGCGTTGTCGTGGCCGAGACGAAGGTTTCGTTCTGGCTCTTCAGCTTCACCTTCCTGCTCTTCTTCTCGCTGGCGGCGGTGAAACGTTTCGTCGAAGTGCGACAGGGCGAACGCGGCGCGGCGTTGATTCCCGGTCGTGGTTATCGCGGCGATGACCTCGAATTGCTTTCGGAACTCGGCATCTCCTCCGGCGTCGCGTCGGTGGTGGTGCTCGGACTGTATTCGAACAGCGATCAAGTAATCGCCCTCTATCGCCATCCGGGCTGGTTCTGGGGCGTGTGCGTGGTCGCGTTCTACTGGATCAGCCGGACTTGGCTGCTGACGCGTCGTGGGCATATGCACGACGACCCGGTGGTCTTCGCGTTGAAAGACCGCGTGACCTGGCTGCTCGGAGTGATCGCCTTGATTTGCATCCTTCTCGCCAGCCCGTTGTGAACACGCGTGCCTTCTACTCCTGGGGGCGAATCGCGCCGGTGTTCGCCCACGCGATTCAGGCGGTGTGGCGCGACGTCTTGCCCGCGATCGAAGGCGAACGGCTCGCATACGGTTTGGGGCGATCTTACGGCGACAGTTGCCTGCTCGGCGGTGGCACGATGATCGAAACGCGCGGGCTGGATCGCTTGATTTCGTTCGATTCGGAAACCGGCCTATTGGTAGCGGAAGCGGGGCTATCCCTGGACGCCTTGCTGCGATTCAGCGTGCCCCGCGGCTGGTTCTTGCCCGTCACGCCCGGCACCCGCCACGTCACGCTCGGCGGCGCGATCGCCAACGACATCCACGGCAAAAACCATCACCGCGCGGGAACGTTCGGGCGACATGTGAAACGCCTGACGTTGCATCGCTCCGATGGCCGCGTGCTGGAACTTTCGCCGGAGGAAAACTCTCCGCTCTTCGCCGCAACGATCGGCGGCCTCGGTCTCACCGGTGTGATCAGTGTGGTCGCCTTGCAACTCGTGCCGATTCAAACGGCGTTCATCGACGCCGAGTTGATCCCGTTCACCAGCCTGCCCGAGTTCATGGCGCTCTCGGCGGAATCCGAAGGGGGCTACGAACACACCGTCTCGTGGATCGACTGCGCCGCGGGCCAGCAACATGCCGGGCGGGGCATTTTCATTCGCGGCAACCATTCGCCTGGCGAAGCGCGGGAGCGGATGCCGCATCAAGCGCCCAAACTTTCGGTGCCGGTGGACTTTCCCGAGTTCTGCCTGAACCGCCACACGGTCGGCGCGTTCAACACACTCTACTATCACCGGCTCGGCGGCTCGCGAAAATCTGTCCGTCAGCATTATTCGCCCTTCTTTCATCCGCTCGACGCGGTGAACGGTTGGAGCCGCATCTACGGCAAACGGGGTTTTTACCAATACCAGTGCGTCGTGCCGTTCGACGGCGGTTTGGAGGCGATGACCGAAATGCTGCGACGCATCGCGGCCTCCGGTCAGGCGTCGTTCCTCGCGGTGTTGAAAACATTCGGCAATCTCCCCTCGCCCGGACTGCTTTCCTTTCCCCGGCCCGGCATCACGCTGGCCCTCGACTTCGCCAACCGGGGCGAATCGACGCTCGCGTTGTTCCGCGAACTCGACGCCATCGTTCGTTCCTCACACGGCGCGTGGTATCCCGCCAAAGACGCCCGGATGTCGCCACAAGATTTTCGCGCGTCCTATCCCGCGCTCGATCGTTTCCTGCCGCATGTCGACCCGGCGTTCACGTCGGACTTCTGGAAACGCATGACCGCTTGATCTCTTTTCCTTCCGCATGAGTGCTCCCGAATTCAACGCCGTCCTGATCGGCGCGACCTCCGCCATCGCCACGGAAACCGCCCGCGCGATGGTTGCGGAGAAACCGTGCCGCTTGCTTTTGATCGGTCGCGATCCGGCCAAGCTGGAAGCCGTCGCCCAGGACCTGCGCGTGCGCGGAGCAACCGTTGAAATTCAGTCGGCCGATTTCCTCGATCCGGCGACCGATTGGAAAGGAATGCTGCAAAGTTTCGCCGTCGGTCGCGCGCTCGACTGCGTGCTCGTCGCTCACGGTGAACTCAGCGATCAAAGCGCCTGTCTCACGGAGGGTCAGGCGTTCGCCCGCAGCATCGCGGTGAATTTCACCAGTGCGGCGTTCATCGCTTCCGTCGCGGCTGAAATTCTCGCGACCCAAGGCCATGGCACACTCGGCGTGATTGGCTCGGTGGCGGGCGATCGCGGTCGTCAATCGATCTTCCTTTATGGCTCGGCCAAGGCGGGGCTCGATACCTTCCTCGAAGGTCTGCGCCATTTCCACGCGGGCAAACCGGGTGTGAAAATCGTCACGATCAAACCGGGCCTCATCGATACACCGATGACGGCCGATGTAAAAAAAGGTCCGCTCTGCACCTCCGCCAAGAAAGCCGGGCAGTTGGTCTGGCAGGCGATGCACAAAGGCAAACCGGTCGCCTACATTCCCGGCTGGTGGCGATGGATCCTGCTCGTGATTCGCCTGGTCCCGCGTGCGATTTTTTACCGCACGCGGTTGTGATACCGGCTGGCTCAGGCTTTCTTGCCCAGAGCGACAAGGATCGCCTTCTGCGCGTGCAGACGGTTTTCGGCTTCCTGGAAAATCACATCGGCGTGTTTTTCGAGCACCTCTTCCGTGATCTCTTTGCCGCGATAAGCGGGCAAACAGTGCAGCACGATGTGCTCCGGGTCGGCGTTTTCCAATAACGCGGCGTTCACCTGGAACGGCCCGAAGGCGGTTTCTTTATCCTGCTGATCTTCCTGACCCATCGAGAGCCAGACGTCGGTGTTGATGACGTGCGCGCCTTTCGTCGCGACGGCGGGATCGGTCGTTACGGTGACGTTCGGCGCGTTGAGCTTCGCGAGGAATTCGGCCGGTGGCTGATACGCGGCGGGCGCGGCGACGGCGAGTTCGAAGCCGAGGTGTTTCGCCGCCCACATCCAGGAAATCGTCATGTTCGAGAAGCCGTCTCCAATGAACGCGATCTTCTTGCCCTCCCAACCGCCGAGGCATTCGCGCACGGTGAGCAGGTCGGCAAGGATCTGGCACGGATGCTCGTCGTCGGTCAGCGCGTTGATCGTCGGGATGCCCGAGTAGTTCGCGAAATCCACCACGTCCTGCTGGGCGAACGTGCGGATGATGCAGCCATGCACCATCCGGCCGAGCACGCGGGCGGTGTCCTTGATCGGTTCGCCGCGACCAAGCTGGATGTCGTTTTTCGACAGGAACATCGGGAAGCCGCCGAGCTCGCGGATGCCGACTTCGAACGACACGCGGGTCCGGGTGGACGACTTCGTGAAGATCATCGCCCACGTTTGACCCGCGAGCGGCTCGCCGAGATGGCGGCCGCGTTGGGCTTTGAGAAATTCCGCGGAATCGAGCAGCGAAGTGATTTCCTTGGCGGTGAGGGCTTCGATGGAGAGGAGATGTTTCATGGAAAGGAGTTGGTGATGGCGCAGGCCCGGAGGGTACGGGGGCCAGGCGCCAGGGGTTAGGGAAGAGAAGAGTTAGCTGAGATGACGTTCGAGGGAGTCCATCAAGCCATTGAGCATGCGACCGATTTCAAAACATCGCTCCAGCAAGGCGTCGTGGTCCGGCTTGGTGATGTAGGTGTAGCGCATGGCGAGAGTGACCTGGGTTTCGACTTCGTTGAGTGAACCTCTGGCGATTGATAGGAAATGGAGATAGTCGGCCGTTGTACGCCTATCGTGGCCCTCCGCAATGTTAGAGGGCACGGAAACCATCGCCCGGTTGATTTGCGAGGTGAGGCCGAACATTTCCTGCTTCGGGAAAAGCAGCGCGGTTCCATGGATCTCCACACAGAGGTCCATGGACTTCTGCCAAACCAACAGATCGCGGTAAGATTGAACGGACATCGTGGTTTCTCTTTCTTCTCTCTTCCCTAACCCCTGGCACCCGGCCCCTGCCCCCTCAAAAGGCGGACAGAACCTGGCGAATCGTTTCCAGCGCCTCATCGACTTCGGCGTCGGTGACGTTGAGCGGCGGAAGAAGCCGGAAGGTGGAAGGACCGGCCGGAGGAACGAGCAGGCCGTGTTCCATCAATTGCGTCACGACGACCAAAGCGGCGGTTTTGCCTTCGGGCACGTCGATCTTCGAAGCATCAAGGCCGATGCCTAACAGCAGGCCTTTGCCCCGGACTTCGGTGACGATGGGCAGGTTCCACGATTGAATCGCGGAACGGATCCTTTGCTCTTGCCGGCGGGCGTTGTGGGCGAGGTTTTGCTCGCGGATTTCGTCGAGCACGGCGAGCGACGCCGCACAGACGAGCGGATTGCCGCCGTAGGTCGAACCATGCGAACCGGGATTCATCAGCGAGGAAAGCGCGGTGTCGTCGCTGTCGATCGCGCGATCGGACACCCAGAACGCGCCGATCGGCACGCCGCCGCCCATGCCTTTCGCCCAGGAAATACCGTCGGGCTCCAGCGCAGGCGCGACTGCCCGCCACGCCATCGCTTCCCCGCAACGACCGAAGCCGGTTTGGACTTCGTCGAGCAGGAGAAGCAGGTCGTGTTGTTGGCAGAGTTTCGCGACCGTCGCGAGGAACCCGGGCGTCGCGACGTTCACGCCGCCTTCGCCTTGGATCGGTTCGAGCAGGATCGCGACGGTTTCCGGCCGGATCGCGGCTTTGAGCGCGGCGACGTCGTTGAACGGCAGATGCCGGAAACCGGGCAGCATCGGATCGAAGCCTTCCTTCACCTTGTCCTGACCGGTCGCGGCAATGCCACCGAGCGTCCGCCCGTGGAACGACTGCTGGAACGTGAGCACTTCAAAACGCGGCGAACCATCCGCCTGCGGGCGTTTGTGACCGAAGCGCCGCGCGGTTTTCACCAAGCCGTCGTTCGCCTCCGCGCCGGAGTTCGAGAAGAACACCTTGCCGGGCAGCTCGACGTGATCCTCGACGATCGTGCGGGCGAGTTCGGCCTGCTGCGGGATTTGATAGAGGTTGGAAACGTGCAACAAGGTGCCCGCTTGTTCGCGGATCGCCTTGGTCAACCGGGGATGGGCGTGACCGAGCGAACACACGGCGATGCCGGTGCAAAAATCGAGATAAGAGCGGTCGTTTTCGTCCCACAAGCGCACGCCTTCGCCGCGCACCGGCACGAGCGGAAAGCGACCGTAAGTGGGAAGGACGTATTGCTGGAACGACTCGGAAACAGTCATGGAAGGGGCGGAGGCTAACGGGGTTATGAAAATTGGCAAGACGGGGAAAAGGTAGCGCGGCCTCGCCGAGGCCGCTTCGAAGGCAATTCAGCTTCGGAGATCATGGGAGTAAGTCGAAGCCTTCGATTCACCAAAGGACTCTGCTGCATTTCAGGCTTACGAAGCCGCCTCGGCGAGGCGGCGCCACCTTGGCTCACTTGCATGCGACGACCCTCCAAGTCGCGAGCAAGGTGAGCGAAGCGCCTGCCAGTTCAGGCAAACGGAACGATTCGCCGAAACAGGCGAAGCCGCCGATCGCGGTGACGATGGGCAGGGTCATCTGCAACGCCGACCCGCGGGAGACCGGCAACGCTTGATACGCGTGCGTCATCGCGAGTTGGGCGATGGAGACAATCACCGCCGCGACGATCAATCCAACGCAGGCCATCGGCGTGATGGCCGTGAGCTTGGTCACTGCGGGCGCGGAGGCCAGCAATCCATAGAACGCCTGCGACGCATAAATGGTCGCGGGGTGTTCTTCATGACGCAGCCGGCGGATCACGACCACAACCCACCCCGCGGACAAGGCGCCGACGAGCGCGAGCAAGTCGTAGGGCGAGGGACGGAGCAGATTGCCGTCGGCACCGAGAAAGAGCAGCAGGCCGATAAACGCCACGCTCATCCAAATGACGGCGGCACGGCTGATCGTTTCCTTCAACCACAGCGCGGCGATGATCGTGGCGAACGCCGGATAGGTCAGGTTCAGGACCACCGCGCGGGCCGCGCCGAGTTTCGTCACCGTGATGTAAAAGCACAGGATGCCGAACGCGCCGACGATTCCGCGAATCGCCACCAAGCGGCTGCCGATCAGGCGCTTCGGATTGAAGCCCCGCCCGGAACTATAAAACAGCACCACGATGGCCAGTCCGAAGACGCCGCGGAATAGCGACGCGAGCCAGCCATCGGCGGCGGGCAGGTGCGCGGCGATCCCACGAATCAACAACGTGTTCGCGGCGAACAACACGACGGACAGCAGCATCAGTGCGAGGCTGCGGCGATCGATATGCGGATTGGTTTCGGTCATGGCGGTGGCGGATGACCGGAACGAAAATCGTCGATGGCTGAAAAAAGAGGCCCGTTCAGGGAGTCTCCGGAGTCCTGCCAGCGGCGAGGCGCGTTCCGGAGAGTTTGCGGGCGAATCCCCGTCCTTACGCTCCGTGCGCCACCGTACGCCACGCGATTCGCGCGGCGACATGTTTGGCTCGGAGTAGGGCGACGAGATGCATCAACGCGGGCGGTTTGGCAGGAAACAGACGGTGCGTCAATGCTTTGGCAGCATGGCTGTGGAGTCTGGTTAGCTCTCTTTCTTTTGAAATTTCTTGGGGCCGCCTATTTCAATGTCGGAACCACCTCGTGGCGATGCCTTGAACCCCACGATGTATGCGATCCCGCCTTGGCTCGATTTGAGAATCCAAACCTCTTTGCCGTTTTTCATGGGTTTGATATCTTCGACCTGCGGCTTAGATCTTCCATCGGCGGCTTCCGCTTTCGTAAGCAATGCAAGGATGTCCTTTTTTAAGACCGCGTCAGCACGCGAGGGACCACTCGGAAGATCAACCATCGTGAGCATTAAAAGCGTTCCTCCGCCTGCGCTTTTGGCCTGCCATCGAAATGGAGAGCCATTCGCTTCGGCGTCACGATTCGCGATGCGTGTCGCGTTCGCTACCGTTGGGTTTGTGCACGCGGAAAAGCCGAACGCGATAATCGCAAAGCTTATTTTTCTGATGAGTTTCATTTGGGCCAACAATTCCATTAAGGCTAAGAGAATGCTCTGACAATCCTGCTGAAAACAAAAACGGCGAGGCAGCCAGTTGGCCGCCTCGCCGTTGAAGAGAGCGAAAGACTTACGCGAGGTAATCGTTCAGCAGGTTCTCAAGCATTTCCTGGCGGCCCGAGTTGAGGGTCGGCGGGGTGATGCTGAGCGCGTAGGCGTCGAGTTCGTCGAGCGAAGTGGCCTTCGATTCGATCTTGGCGCCGATGCCGCTGTCGAAGCTGGAGTAACGGTTCGAGACGAACTGGTCGAACTTGCCGCTTTCGATGATCTTGTGCGCGATCTTGAGGCCGCGGGCGAACGCGTCCATGCCGCCGATGTGGGCGTGGAACAGGTCGGACGGCTCGTGGGATTCACGGCGAGGCTTGGCGTCGAAGTTAAGACCGCCGGTGGTGAAACCGCCCATCTTGAGCACGCGGAGCATGATCTTGGTGCAGAGGTAGATGTCCGTCGGGAACTGGTCGGTGTCCCAGCCGAGGAGCGTGTCACCTTGGTTGGCGTCGATCGAGCCGAGCGCGTTGGCGGCGAGGGCGACTTCCATTTCGTGCTCCATCGTGTGACCGGCCAGCGTGGCGTGGTTGGTCTCGAGGTTGAGCTTGAAGTATGGCAGGAGGTCGTACTCGCGGAGGAAGTTAAGGCACGCGGCCGAGTCGGAGTCGTACTGGTGCGTGGAGGGTTCGCGCGGTTTGGGTTCGATGTAGAACTGGCCCTTGTAGCCGATCTTCTTGGCGTGATCCACGGCGAGGTGGAGGAGCGCGGCGAGGTGATCGAGCTCGCGCTTCATGTCGGTGTTGAGAAGGGTCGCGTAACCTTCGCGGCCACCCCAGAAGGTGTAGCCTTCACCGCCGAGGCGATGGGTGGCTTCGAGGGCGCGCTTGATCTGCGAAGCGCCGTAGGCGAACACGTCGGCGGACGGCGAGGTGCCGGCACCGTGCGCGTAACGCGGATGGGAGAAAAGGCAGGCGGTGCCCCAGAGGAGCTTCTTGCCGGTTTCCTTCTGCTTCGCTTCGAGCGCGTCGACGACGGCGTCGAAGTTCTTGTGGGTCTCGGCGAGCGAGCCGGCTTCCGGCGAGATGTCGCGGTCGTGGAAGCAGTAGTAGTCGATGCCGGTTTTTTCGAGGAACTCGAAGAACACCGGAACGCGGTTAAGCGAGTTCTGAAGCGAAGCGCTCTGGTCGTCCCAAGGGCGAACCGCGGTGGCTTCACCGAACGGGTCGGAGAGGCCGTTGCGCATCACGTGCCAATAGGCGGCGCCGAAGCGAAGGTGCTCGGCCATGCTCTTGCCGCCCACGATTTCACTCGGATTGTAGTGGCGGAAAGCGAACGGATTGTCGGTGCCGGGGCCTTCGTATTTGACCACCGGAATTTCGGGGAAGTAGCTCATGGTAAAGCGGTTTGAGGTTTCGTGCGGCGCAATCGCGTTGAATTGCGCATCGTCCGGCCCGTCTGTAAACGCCAATGCCCGCGCTTGCAAAAGGGACTTGATGTTTGACAGTAATACTCGCGATGGAGCGACCTTCCATGGCTCAGATCGCGGAACGTGCCGGTGTTTCGAAAAACACCGTCAGCCTCGCGCTTCGCGGCAGCCCGCGAATCGCCGCGGAAACGCGAGCCCGCATCGAACGGATCGCGGCCGAACTCGGCTACCGGAGAAACGCGGCGGTCGGTTGTCTGATGGCGGAACTCCGTCGTTCCGGTTCCACGCGCTTCGCCGCGACGCTCGCCTTGTTAAACGCGAACGAAGACCCGGACGCGTTCCGTACGCACCCGACCGTGCCGAGTTACGTCGCCGGGGTGAAACGTCGCGCGACGGCGCTCGGTTACGGCCTCGACGAATTCTGGCTGCACGACCCCCGGATCAGCGGCGAACGGCTGGCTTCGATTTTGCGGGCGCGCGGGATTCGCGGCGCGTTGGTCGTCGGTCTGCTGCGGACCAATCGTTTGCCCGAGCGGATGAGCACGGTGTGGGACGAGTTTCCCGCCGTGGTCACCGGGGTGCGCACCCGTTCGCCCGAGCTTTCATTCACCTGCGCCGACCAATACGCGCTCGCGTTGAACGCCTACGAACAAGCGTGGAAACTCGGCTACCGCCGCCCGGCGCTGGTCCTCGATCCGGTGATCGATGCGCTGATCGACGGACGTTTCACCGCCGGCTTTCTCACCGGCCAGCAACACCGCCGGCCGGAAGGCGATCCGATCCCGCCCTTCAGCGCCATCGCCGCAGCCCGGCAGGATCTGGCGCCGTTCCGCGAGTGGCTGAAAAAAACCCGGCCCGACGTGATTTTCACGCTCTATCACGAGGTCGAACGCTGGCTGACGGATTGCGGCAAACGCGTGCCGGACGACATCGGTCTGATCCAATACGAACGCCGCGCCCAAGGCACGCACTGGGCTGGCATGGATCAGCGCAACGATTTGGTCGGCGAAGCGGCGGTCGATTTGCTCGTCTCGATGATCCACAACGGCCAGCAAGGCGTGCCCGAGCGGGCGATCGCGACCCACGTGACGAGCCAGTGGGTGATGGGAGACACGGTCAGAGAGAGGAGCGCTTAGGCGTCTGATCCTTGGCATGGCAAGGAGCCGATGCACCGCCATTCGGTGCCCACCGCTCACTCCATGCGCACCTGGGCTGGACGCCCGCGGGAACCTACGTTAGTCCCCCACATGCAGTTCGAAGCGGTGTTATTCGATTTCGACGGGGTGATCGTCGATACCGAGTGGGCGATTTATGAGGCGTGGCACCGGACTTTCCTTGCCCACGGGCATCCGCTGCCGCTGGAGACCTACACCCAATGCATCGGCTCTGATTTCGACACTTGGTCGCCGAAAACCCACCTCGAAGACCTTACCGGCGGCTCGTTCGATTGGCACGATCTCGATAGCCGCCGACAGGAGGAGATCGTCCGTGAGTTGGCCAACGAAGGCCCGATGCCGGGCGTATTGGAGCTGCTGGAGTCGCTTTATACCCAGGACATCCGCATCGCCGTCGTTTCGAGCTCGTCCCACCAATGGGTCGACGGCTGGCTGGAGCGTCTCGGACTTGCCCAGTGGTTCGACACCGTGGTCTGTCGCGGCGACGCGCCCCGGATCAAACCCGCGCCCGATCTTTACCTCGAAGCCGCCCGGCGTCTGCGAGTCAATCCTGCCGCCAGCTTGGTGATCGAAGACTCGCTCAACGGGGTGAAGGCCGCCAAAGCCGCCGGCTCGCCGGTGTGGGCCGTGCCGAATCGCTGCACCGCCTGCCTCGATTTCTCGCTGGCCGACGCGATTCTCCCCGACCTGAACGCGGCGCTAAAAGCTCTGGGCTTATAGGCCCGCCGGGTGCCGCACCACGGTATTGCGCACCGTGCGGGTTTCCGGCTTCCACTTCGGCCCCGTTTCGCCACCCGGCCCCCCGGTATCGAGGCGCAGACCCGCGACGGTCATGAACACGTGGCCCTTGCGGATGTAGAGCGTGATCCATTTGCCCTCGCCCTTTTTGCCGTATTTGAAATAGCCGCTCGAAGGCAGGGAGCCCTTCAAAAGCCCCGCCTCGCGCAGGACATACGAAACCGTGCCGGAGCAATCGTAGCCCCAATCGTTCTGCCGCGCGTGGCCACCGCCCCACTTGTAGGGTTTGCCCTGCAACCGGTTGCCCGCCTCGATCGCCCGCTTCACCGCCTTCGGCGCGTTTTTCGGCGCGTAGGCGACGCCATCCCGCAGCATCGCCGTTTTGCCGTGTTCGAAACGATAGGAAACCTTCCGCTTCGCCTCCACTTGGTTGGAGCACGACGGCAAGACAGCGAGCAAAGGCAGGAAAAGAAGCAGGAAAACGCGCATGGGCCGCGCGAGTATGGCGCACTTTGTCAATCCGGGCAAATATTTAAGAATGATTGAGTTCTAACATTTCAGCGCCGCTTTTCCAGCCACTCCACCACCTGCGCGAGCGCCCTCGCCCGGTGGCTGAGCTGGTTTTTCACCTCGTTGCCCAGCTCGGCGAAGGTCGCGTCGTAGCCGTCCGGGACGAAAAGCGGATCGTAACCGAAGCCACCGGTGCCGCGCAGGTCCTCGACAATCCGGCCTTCGACCGTGCCGCTGAAGTCCGCCAGCGTGGCACCGCCTTCGGCCAGCACCATGGTGCAGCGGAAACGCGCCGCGCGGTCGGTTCGCCCGGCCATTTCCCGCATCAGCCGTTCGTTGTTCTTCGGATGATTCCCCTCTTCGCCGCCGTAGCTCGACGACCACACGCCCGGCGCGCCGCCGAGAGCGTCGACCTCCAGACCGGAGTCGTCGGACAGCACGATTCCGGGCACTTCCCAGCTAATTCCTTCGGCCTTCAACCGGGCGTTTTCGAGAAACGTCGTCCCGGTTTCCGCGATCGCGGGCAAATCCGGAAAGTCGTTGACGTCCAGCACCTCGTAGCGGTCGCCCAGCATCGACCGGATCTCTTCGGTCTTGTGCGCGTTGCGGGTGGCGAGGATCAGGCGGGGACGGTCGGGCATTCCCGTGGCTACGAATTCTTCGTCGTCCGGCAAGGTTTTTAGAATAAACCGGCGGCTGGCGACGCCTAAGAGCACGATGAAAGCGATTACTTGGCTCGCCTCGGTCTCGATGGGCGTCGCCGCCCTTAGCGCTCCGGCCTTCGCATCCACTCTGGAAGGCTGGTCCACCGATCTCGATAAGGCTCTCGCCACCGCGAAGAAGGAAAAGAAATCCGTCCTCGTCGAGTTCACCGGCTCCGACTGGTGCCCGCCGTGCATCGCGATGCGCAAGAACGTCTTTTCCAAGAAGGAATTCCTCGATGTCGCCTCGAAGAAATACATCCTCGTAGAGCTCGATTTCCCGAAGGGCACCCCGGAAGTGGCCGAGAAAAACAAGCCGCACGCCGAAAAGTTCAAAATCGAAGGCTTTCCCACCGTGGTGCTGCTGAACTCCGAGGGGAAGGAATTCACCCGCTTCTTCGCCTCGCAGTATCCGAAGCTCGAAGACTTCGTGAAACACATCGATACCGCCCACGCGAATCAGGATCTCGATTGAAGATTTGAAAGGAAACGAAGGTCATGGCGACCCCGTCCGGCCCCCGAGCCGGACGGGGTTTTGCTTTTCAAGGCCTGGCGCTTCCGGCAATTTCCGCGCCCGCCTTTCGACGGTCGTTAAGACCTTCGACTTTAAGACTTTCCGACTCTTTCCCATGTCCGACCGACGCAAACCGTTCCCCTTCGACGAATTCGAACCCAAGTGGCAGGCCCGCTGGGATGCGGAGAAAACCTTCCGCACGCCGAATCCGGGCGACGCCGACTTCGACGCCTCGAAGCCGAAGTTCTACGTCCTCGACATGTTCCCCTACCCGTCCGGCGCCGGTTTGCACGTCGGCCACCCGGAAGGTTACACCGCCACCGACATCATCGGCCGGGCGAAACGTCGCCAAGGATTCAATGTCCTCCACCCGATGGGCTGGGACTCGTTCGGCCTGCCCGCCGAGCAATACGCGATCAAAACCGGTCAGCACCCGCGGGTGACGACCGAAGCGAACATCGCGACCTTCAAGCGCCAGCTGAAGTCTCTCGGTTTCGCCTACGATTGGGACCGCGAAATCGCCACCACCGATCCGGAATACGTCCGCTGGACGCAGTGGATTTTCCTCCAGCTTTATTCGTCCTACTTCTGCGAAGAAGCGGGCAAGGCGAAGCCAGTTGCTGAACTGGAAGCGAAAGGCTGGACGCGCGACCAAATCGACGCGGTCCGCCTCGCCTTCGTGCATGAAGCGCCGGTGAACTGGTCGCCCGACCTTGGCACCGTGCTCGCCAATGAAGAAGTCGAAGAATGGCGCAGCAAGGGCCACATCGTCGAACGCCGTCCGCTGCGCCAGTGGATGCTGCGCATCACGAAGTACGCCCAGCGCCTGATCGACGAACTCGAGCCGCTCGATTGGCCGGAGGGCATCAAGCTGCTGCAAAAAAACTGGATCGGCCGGAGCGAAGGAGCGGAGGTGGATTTCGACATCACTCCAACAGAATATGTGCCAGTGACGCCTGCTGGATCAAATACGGCACACATTCAACCCTGCCAACGTAAGGTCAATGTTTTCACCACCCGCCCTGATACCTTATTTGGCGTAACTTACCTCGTGCTGGCTCCTGAGCACCCTCTGGTCACAAGAATCACAACGCGGGAACAGCAAGAAGCGGTCTACTCTTACATCGCCGCCTGCGCCGCCAAGTCCGACCTCGAACGCGGCGACCTCAACAAGGACAAGTCCGGCGTTTTCACCGGCGCGTATGCGGTCAATCCGGTCAACGGCGAGCAAATCCCCGTGTGGATCGCCGACTACGTGATGATGGGCTATGGCACCGGCGCGATCATGGCCGTGCCCGCGCACGACGAGCGCGACTTTGAGTTCGCGACTAAATTTGGTCTGAAAATTATCCCTGTCGTAGCACAAGACCTTCCGCGCGTTTTCGACGCTAGCGGCCCCGCGGGTTACGGTAACGGAATGAACACGCCGGTCGAATTCAGCGACAAGGTCTTCTACTTGGTTGATGGCGCCGCCACCCCTGAATATGGCGTTGCAGCTAACTCCGGCTTTCTCGACGGCCTTCCCACCGCCGAAGCCAAAGCGAAGATGATCACCTGGCTGGAAGAAAACGGCAAAGGAGCCCGCCGCATCCAATACAAGCTGCGCGACTGGTTGTTCTCCCGCCAACGCTACTGGGGCGAACCCTTCCCGCTCAAGTGGAAGGACGGCCAGCACTTCGCCATCGACGACAGTGAACTGCCGCTGCTCGCCCCGCCGCTCGAAGACTACAAGCCGTCCGGTTCGCCCGAGCCTTTGCTCACCAAGGCCCGCGAATGGGTCGAGCTGCCCGACGGTTCGATCCGCGAAACCAACACCATGCCGCAATGGGCTGGCTCGTGCTGGTATTACCTCCGCTACTGCGATCCGAAATGCGGCAGTCGTTTCATTTCCAATGAAGCCGAGCGTTACTGGAGCGACAGCGACAAGCCCGGCATGGTCGATCTTTACGTCGGTGGCACGGAACACGCCGTTCTTCACCTGCTTTACGCCCGCTTCTGGCACAAAGTCCTCTTCGACCTCGGTCACGTTTCGTCCAATGAGCCGTTCCAACGCTTGGTCAACCAAGGCCTGATCCTCGGCGAGGACGGCCAGAAGATGTCCAAGTCCCGCGGCAACGTGGTGAACCCCGACGACGTCGTGCTCGAATACGGCGCCGATGCCCTGCGCCTCTACGAAATGTTCATGGGTCCGCTGGAACAAGTGAAGCCATGGAGCATGAAAGGTGTCGAAGGCGTCTCGCGCTTCCTCGCCCGCGTCTGGCGTCTCGCTTTCGAACAAGACCAAGCGGGCGAATGGATCGTTTCGTCGAAAATCCAGGACGCCCCATGCGCCGACAAAGCGCTGCTCAAGGTCGTGCACGAAACGATCAAGAAGGTCACCGAGGACATCGAGAAGCTGTCGTTCAACACCGCGATCTCGCAGATGATGATCTGCACCAACGCGCTGACCCAGGCGGAGTTCGTGCCGTTGAACGAACTGCGCGCGCTGTTGCATGTGCTCAATCCGTTCGCCCCGCACCTGACCGAAGAAATCCACGCCCGCCTCGGCGGCGTGACTCCGCTCAGCGAAAGCGTGTGGCCGTCCTACGATGAATCCGCGCTGGTCGCCGACGAGATCGAAGTCGTCGTGCAGGTGAACGGCAAACTGCGCGACAAGGTCCGCATCGCCCCCGACGCCGCCCAGGCCGACGTCGAAGCCCTCGCGCTCGGCAGCCCGAAGGTGAAGGAACACACCGACGGCAAAACCGTCCGCAAAGTGATCTACGTCCCCGGCAAGCTCGTCAGCATCGTGGCGAACTGAAGGTAGCGCGCCCTCGCCGAGGGCGCTTCGCAAGCCAGTGCAGCGGCACTACAAAAACGGGGCGGATCGAAGACTTCGATTCGCCGTTTCGTTTTGGCGGCGATGAAAGCTTCGAAGCGGTCTCGGCGAGACCGCGCCACCTTCGCCAGCGGGCCTTTTTGCCACCGCTCCGTTCTTGCATCATCCGTATCGGTTGCTACCTTGCCCGATGCTGTGAAAACGGCTTGGACCCATTGCCGTCGAACGCTTCCGCTCCTGATCGTGGCGGTAGCCTTGGGCGGTTGCGAATCGCCACAGGAACGCGCCCAGCGGGAACTGGAGAAACGCGGCGTCGCCCTTTCCGGTGAAGCCTTGTTGGCGGCCACACGACACGGCGATTCCGCCGTCGTGCAGTGGCTGTTGCAAACGGGAGTTTCTCCGGAGATCCGCGATGCCGAAGGTCACACGCCGTTGAGAATCGCCATCCAACGCCACGACCCGGCGCTCGCGTTGCGATTGATGGAAGCGGGCGGGCAAGCCGAGACGGTGGCGGCGGACGGCAGCAACGCCCTGGGCGCGGCGCTTTCAACGGGCGACTCGTGGTTGGCCGAACGGTTGGTCGCGGCCGGCGCACGGTCCCAAGGCAACATACCCGGCGGTGACTCGCTTTTGGTTTGGGCGATTCGCGACGGCCGCACTTCCTGGGCGAAACGCGCGCTGGCCGATGGATCGGATCCGCGCCAACGAACGCGCGACGGCGACACATTGCTCTGCCTGGCCATGCGTTCCGGTCATCGCGAGATCATCGGCGATCTGTTGGCGAAGGGAGCCGATGCCGCTTCAGCGGGAGTGGATGGACGGACACCGGTTCACCACGTCCTCGATCGCGAGTGGCTCGAATTTTTGCCCGCCGTGATCAAGGCCGGGGGCGATCCAAACGCGGTCGATCCTCGTCATGATGAATCTCCGCTGGAAGTGGCGGTGCACCGCAAAGACGCGGGACTGCTGCGCTTGCTCTTAAGCTTGGGCGCGGCCCCGGATCGCCGGAACGCTTCGGGCGAAACGATCGCGCATGCGATTTTGCGCCAACCCTGGCCGGAAGCGAGGCGCTTGCTCATCGGCGCACGCGCCAACTTCAACTTGCCCGATGCCTCGGGAATTCCGCCTTTGGAACGCGCGGTGGCGGCGCGGGATTTCGCGCTCGCCGAAGAACTCGTCCAAGCGGGAGCAGTCGCCCGCCCGGAAGTTTGGCGCGTCGCGCTTTGGCGAGCTCTATCACAACGCGACGCGGAGGCCACACGCATTTGGCTGAAGCTGGGAGCCGATCCGGCCGCGACCGATACGAAAGGGCGGCTACCTCTGGAATGGGCGACCCTTCTCGGCGACGTGCCGTTGTGCCAAGTTCTGCTCAACGCCAACGCCCCAGCGGGCGACGCGCTCTATCTTGCCTGCCGCGACGGCGATCGCGGCCTGACTGGTTTGCTGCTTGCCGCAGGCGTTTCGCCGAATCGCCCGCGCGCACCTTGGCTCGACACGCCGTTGAACGCGGCGATCCGTTCGGGCCGTGATGATCTCGCCTGCCTGCTGTTGGACAAAGGCGCGCACCCGTTTCTTCGCGGCGAGGAAGGCCAGACGCCGATGAATCTGGCGATCGTCCGTCGTCGCGCGGCCGCGCTGGAGCAACTGCTCGCGCGTGGAGCCGATCCGAACATTCCGTGTCTCACCCCCGCGCGGCCCGAGTTCCTGAAGCATGTGCGCACCAAGACGATGCGTTGGGTGCTGAAAAACGACCGGAACGTGACGCCGTTGATGGTCGCGGCATCCACGGGCGACACGCGAATCGCGATGTTGTTGCTCGCCGCCGGTGCGAAAATCGATGTGACCACACGCAACATCCGCTATTGGCCAATCAATTTCGCGTCGAGCGAGCAAGACGTGCCGATGATGCGCGTCCTGCTTGGGCAAGATCCGAAACACGAAGAGCGGCGAATCGTCATCAGCCTCTCCGAACAACGCGCGCGGGTTTACGGTTTCCGGGGCGATGAGATCCTGGCGACGCGGGTTTCCACCGGGCGCACGGGTTTTGCCACTCCGCCGGGCGAATACGTGATCACCAGCAAACACCGCGATTGGAAATCGACGCTGTATCACGCCGAGATGCCCTATTTCCAGCGACTGAGCTGCGGCGACTTCGGTTTGCACGAAGGCGTCGTGCCGGGCTATCCCGCATCGCATGGTTGCATCCGGGTTCCCTCCGGAAGCGCGGCCAAACTTTACGCGCTCACCAAGATCGGCGACCGCGTGCGGATCGAACCTTGAGACGACGTTACGCTTTCCTCGGCGAAACGAGCACCTTGTCCACGCGGTTGCGATCGAGATCGACCACTTCAATGCGGTAGTCGCCCGTTTCGAACGATTCGCCGGTGGCCGGGATATGGCCGAGATGACGCAGGATGAAGCCGTTCATGGTCACGTAATCGCGATGCTCGGGCGCTTCCGAGGGGAAGCCCGGGAAGTGTGAGGCGAAATCGTCCGGATGAATCGAAGCGTCCACCAGCCACGAGCCATCGGCGCGGGCGACGATTTCCTCGTCCGAGTTTTCGCCCGGCTGGAAATCGCCGACGATCGCTTGCATCACGTCGTACATCGTCACCACGCCGGTGATGCCGCCGAATTCGTCCGCGACCACGGCGAAGGTCGAAGTCGCCTTGCGAAAGGCATCCAACAGAAGCAGCACCGGCTGGGTCGGAGGCACGAGCACCGGCGGTTTGGCCAAAGCCACAAGATCGGGCACTTCGCCCGCGTGGATCGCCCGCATCACATCGTGCAGATCGATCACGCCTAACAGATTGTCGCGGCGCGTCCGGAACAACGGGAAATGGGAATGACCGCTGGCGAGAATCGTGCCGGTCAGTTGGACGGACGGAGTATCGGCATCGAGCCAGACGATTTCATTTCGCGGCGTCATCAACTCGCGCACGCGCAAGCGATCGAGCCCGAGCACCGCCTCGACCATCACCGACTCTTCAGGCAAAAGCGCGCCGCTCTTGCCACCTTCCCGCACCAGCAACTTCACGTCGTCCTCGCTGACCGAATCCATCGCGACCGGATGAAGCTTAAGCCGCGCCGCCGTGATGTCGGCCAAACGGTCAAGCATGCGCACCAACGGGCCGCTGAACGATGTCCAAACCCGCAGGGGCTTGGCGACCAGACGCACGATCGTTTCCGGATAAGCCAAGCCGACCCGCTTCGGTAGCAATTCGCCCAGCCAAAGCAGCGCGAGCGTCACCGCCGCCAACACCAGGGCGACGGCGGTGAAATCAACCCATCCGCTCCACCCTGTGAGATCGCGAAGCCACGCCGCCAGCGGAACAGCGAAGCCCGCGACGGCGAAGGCGCTCGCGGTCACGGCGGTCAACATGATGCCAGCCTGGATCGCGGAAAGCGCGGCGTCGGGCGATCGAACCAAATCCACGGCCTCGGTGGATTCGGGGACGCCGCGAAGACGCGACTCCCGGCACAGCACCACGGCGATTTCGATCATCGAGAACAGCCCGCAGAACAAGAGCGGAAAGAAAACACCGAACGCGGCCAAAAGCGGATGAATCATTTTGAAAGATCATCCCATCACAGCCGAACGGACGACGGGCCGCAAGCCGGAGATGTCATGACCCAACACCTCCGGCCGCGACGCCAATCGAATCGAAAGAGCATGCTTTAGCGGGATTTCACTCTCGTCGTTTTCAATGCCTGAACTTGAGGAGTAAAGGTGAAGGTCTGCGTGGTGGCCACATGCCCGTCACTTTGAAACGTCGTCGTCACCGGCAAGGAACCGATCGCGGGGACGAGGTTCCAAGTCGCGACCAAGGTGACGGCCGTCCGCGCCGGCAAGGTGGCGCGACGGAACGTCCACACCGACGGTCCGGCGGTCTCGAGAACCCAGCCGTCGCCCCCGACGGAATCCGGCTCCGCTCCCTCAGGAAAAGTGAGGCTCACCTTCAAATTTCCATCGGGAGTGCGCGAACTATTCTGAATCGTGAAGGTCGCGCTCCCCGCTTTGCCTTGCAGCAAGGGAGAAGGCGAGGTCGAGGCCTTGCCAGTTAGGTTCGTCGTGGCGACGTCGGACGGAATCATCCGCCATCCATCCACCGCCATCAGCTCATCGATCTGCGGCACGTAGGTGGGAACGAACGAGTCGTAGTTGAAGTAAAACGTGTGCTGGGCATCCGTGAACAACATGCTGTGCGTACCGACGAGGGCGGGCTTGCCGTTCCACATCGAAAACGTCGGGCTGCCCGAATCTCCAATCGTGAAGTTGCAATCGTCCTGGCCGGTTTCCGAAGCCATACGGGCGAAATAGGACATCCAGGTCATACCCGTGCCGGGATCGAGGTTGTTGTAACCTCTCAACTTTCCAGCGCCGACCCGAGCATTTTCGCCGAACACCTGAAGCGCGATGTTCCCATAGGAACTCGAGTCCGCGAAATGCAAGTATGGCAGGGGTTTGATCCCGGTCACGGGCGCGCTCAACCGGCCCAGCATGAGATCGACGCCGTTGCCGTTCACGGTGACGTGAGTGGCGGACTCGACCACCGCATCGTGAAGCGTGCCATCCGGCGCGAGGAAGCGGATGACTTCGCCAGGCTGCAACCCCCAGTGGGCCGCGAATAGAAAGTGCTGCGGAGAAACGAGGACAAATTGCCGCCGGGGGTCGGACACCGACCATCCGACACCACAGTAGGCGCTGGCGTCGAACCACGCGCCGGAGTTGAGGGTGGGGGCCGAGGGGAAGCCAATGAAACGATCATGACGAATCGGCTCATAACCGCGGATGTCCAAGGCCAGTGCGGCACTCGAAAGCAACCCGACGGCGAGCCCGAGGGTGGGGAAGGGAAAAATCCTCATGGCAATCGAAACCTGTATGATACATTCGATGTCCTAGGCAAGAACTGCTGAGTGTCATCCCTGAAACTACGAAAAAAGACGCAGGTTTTCTACCGCGCCTCACCCATCAACCCTCGGAACACGCCTGCTTTACTCGCTTATTTTCAGCCGGTTGCGGACCATGTCCGAAAATGCGACCGCAAAGGTCCCGTTTTTTGCGCGAGAAGGCCGTTCATCCCTTACTCTAGCAACCCTAGGAACTCTGGTGTCTGCCCCAAAGAATGTCCGACTCAGGGAGTGGGCATGCCCGGCGAGTTCTCGTCCAAAATCACTTTCACCCGCGCGAACCGATTGGCACCGTCGACGGGAACGGTGACGGTTTCTTCGACGAAGCCGGGCACGGCGGGAGAATACTCGGCGAAGGAAATCGTGGTCCCGGCCGGCGCGGTTTCGGTCCAGTCGTTGTCGAGAGTCTGGGAATATTCCGGGCGACACCAAAGGCCGCGCGCGGCGGAATCCGAACGCACCGGGAAACGCAGAAGCACATTGGCGCCTGATTGGCTCAGAACGGGAATCGCGACGACTCCCGACGCGTTCACGCTCGATCCGCTCGAAGGGTCGCTGCCAAACGCATATTCCCGCAAGTTCGGCACGCCGTCGCCATCGGGATCGTCAGTCAGCCCGGGCTGGCTCAAACCCGCGCTCCAGGCCGCGAAGGTCGGCTGCGGGGTGAACGTGAAGGCAGAGGACGCCATCGCGCTGCCATCGCTTTGCGTGGTCATCTGAACCTCCATGGAACTCACCGCGGGCACGGAACTCCAATTCGCCGTGACGCTCAGGCTCGTCGAAGCGGTGAGGGATTGTTTGTGAAATGACCAAGTCAGTGGACCGCTGGCGTCAACGATCCAGCCATCGGCCGTGATCGAGTCCGGTGCCGTACCGCTGGGAAAGGTCAGGCTGAGGCGAAGGTTGTTCGCCGAGTTGGCCGCGTTCTGCACCGTGAACGTGGCGGTGCCCGCGTGTGCTTGCTGCAGCGTACTGGGCGTGCTTGAAGCCGAGCGCGTCAGCGTATTCGAGGCGGCGTCGGACGGGATCATCTGCCAGCCTTCGGACGCCATCGCGGTGTTGAGCTCGGTGATGTAGTGAGGAACGAACGTATCGTAGTTGTGGTAGATCGTCGGCGTCGTCGGGTCATTGCCATTGACCGCCGAGTGCGTGCCGACCAACGCGGGCTTGCCGTTGCTGATCGAAAACGAAGGACTGCCCGAATCGCCCACGGCGAAGTAACAATCGTCCTGGCCACCCGCCGCGATGACGTAATCGAAACGCATCAAGCGCGTTATTTCATTGGGCGAAATCGTGCCATCGATGAAGCCGGCGATCGTTCCCGAACCCACACGAGCGTTGAAACCGAAGACCTGAAGGGACCTGCCAACGTAGGAACTTCCCGGGCCGTGCTCCGGAAGCTTCAGATACGGAAACGGCGCGACTCCAATTCCCAGCGGCACCGTTTCCGTGAATCGCCCCAGCGTAAGATCCGTGTCGTCGGTCGCCGTGGAAATCCGCGTGGTGGACGCGACCGTAAAGGTGTGCGTCTGGCCATCGGCCCCGAGAAATCGAATTTGCTCGCCCGGCGAAATCCCCCAGTGGCTCGCCAGTAGGAAATGTCGGGGCGAAACGAGGGTGAACTGACGGCGCGTGTCGGACACCGACCAACCCACCCCGGTATACAAGCTGCCCGTGAACCACGAGCCGGCATTCACCACCGGCGAAGCGGGAAAACCGGTGAAGCGGTCATGACGCGACGAAGCATAGCTCCGGATTTCCAGAGCCGACAGAGGCCCCGTTGCTAGGAAAGCAACGCAGAGCGAAACCGCGGACAGGGAATACCGCATTGGATTACAAAGGGTTAACACGCCATCCGCTCTCTCGCAAGGTCGCGTTAGCTAACGGCGATGCGGGTGCGAAGCACGTGATGCTGCCCCGGTGCCACCGAAACTTCCGCGCCGGGAGCGTTCGCCGCTTCGACGCAAAGAAAACGCCGGTAGTCGTCGGCCGGCATGTCGCCGAGCTTCGCCGCTTTTTCAGAACCGGGATTCCAGACGACGGTCGACGCACTGCCGTGTTTGTGAACGAAAATCGTGCGGGTGCCGTCCCGCACCGCGACGGTGTTCGTGGAAGAATAAATGCGATCGACCTCGCCTTCGATCCGCACCGGCCCGTCCTGCACCGCGGAGTCGCGACGTCCACCTGCCGTTTCGAGGTAGCTCGCGCCTTCCAGCCCGGTGGCTTCCACGTGCGAAATCTCCGCGACGGAAAGGTAGGTGTGCAGCGCGCCGGTTTCCTGGAACGGTTCGCTGCCGAGATTGTGGGAGGTCAGCGAAACGTGTAGCTCGGCACCGAGACGCACTTCCACCGTGGCGAGGAATTCGTGATCCCATATCGCCCGGGTGGTGTCATCGGCTTTCAGCTCGAAACGCAACTCGACCGACGCGCCTTCATCCCGGCAATCCGTCAGCTCCCAAAACCGGCTGCGCGCGATGCCGTGGGCGGGCTTGCTGGAATCGGTCGGGTGCGCGTTGAACCACGGCCAGCAAACCGGAATGCCGCCGCGGATCGCCTTGCCTTCGCGCAGCACCGCCGTCGGGCTGCAATACAAAACGGGACCGTGGCCGATCGGCTGCCATTCCATCACATGCGCGCCATGCAAAGCGACGCGGGCCTTGCACGACGAGTGGTCGATTTCCAGAACCGGGTAGTTTTCGACGGGATAGGTGAGGCGGACACAAGCGGGCAAAGCGATCATGTCCGGAAATGTGCCCCTTTCCCGCCCGACCCGCAAGCGGCGGCACCGAAGGTCGATGAAGAGCGTTCATTCGGTCCATCGGTGGCGCCTCGTACAGCCTCAATCCTTGAGCGACCGCTTCGGATTCCACCAACCATGCGCTTTGTCGCTCGCATGCTCAGGGGTGTACTGCACGGCGTTGCCGCGTTCGAGCACCGGCGCTTCTGGTTCCTCCGGCTCTTCGGGCATTTCCGGCGGAGCTTCAGTGAAAAAGGGATACCAAATCCCCACCCCGAAACTCAGATCGCTGAAGCTTGTGACACCCACCCCCACGAGAGGAACATCCGGCACCGCGTTCCAGGTCGCGGTCATCGTCGCCGTGGACGTCGGCGGCATCGTGGCGCGGTGGAATTTCCATTCATCCGGGCCCGCTTGATCGATGATCCAGCCCTCGGCGGAAATCGAATCCGGCCCGGTCCCGGGAGTGAATGACACCTCTACCCGCAAATTTCCGTTTTCGTATTCCGACGAGTTCCTTACTTGGATCGCCATTTGCCCCGGTTGGGTACGCACCAAGGGCGCGGACACCGAGGGAGAACCCCCAAACCCAGCTTGCGGCAAGCCGCCTGGACCCATTCGCCAACCATCCACCGCCATAATCGAGTTCAGCTGGGAAATGTACGAAGAAACGCGGGAGTCGTAGTTCACCACTACCCCGTTCGCCTCGTCGGTTTCCACGGCCGAATGGATCCCTTGCAGAATCGCCTTGCCGTCATAAACCCGGCAGGACGGCGCGCCCAAATCATCGGCGGTGAGATGGCAATCGTCCGCTAAGCCGCTGGCCGTGCCGTAGTCGAAGGCGTACGAACGGGTCGGGCCGGTTCCCGCGTCGCGGATCATGAAGTCGTCCCACAAATTCGCCGCGCCGACCTGGGCGTTGTCTCCGAACACGTGCAAAGCCTTCGCTTGGCCGGCGAAGCTGAGGGTGTAGCCCTCATGGCGCAGCGGCGTTACCAAGGGTGACAGCGCCTCGTCCAACCGGCCGAGCAGCAGATCCGTGTCCAGCCCGTTCTCCTGAACCCGCACCGTGGAATGCAGCGTGCGGGTCACCACTTGCCCGTTCAGACCGAGGAAACGAACCTGTTCACCTGCGGCGAGCGGCCACTGGGCGGAAAACAGCACGTGCTGCGGCGAAATCAGGGCGAATTGACGCCGCGGGTCCGACACCGACCAACCGATCCCGGTATAATCGACCGCGGAAACCCAGTTCGTCGCGTTCAAGGTCGGCGACGTAGGAAAGCCCGTGAAGCGATCGTGGCGCGCGGGCGTGTAATTCCGGATTTCCAAGGCAAGGGAAACCCCAGGAACGAGAGTCATCAGCAGACTGAAAGCAGGAAGAGCGATTCGCTTCATGGGCATGGCGGCATTTACGGAGACCCATCCGCCACTGCCAAGCGCACAACCCGACTTTTAGGCCACAAAATCGGCCGTAGGAGAAAGGCGTTTGTTAGAAAATCATTTTTGTGCCGGCAATCCACTACTCTCATCGCCCTAACACTCGGTTGCCCGTTTCAGCCTTCCTATTCCTTCCAGTGGAATGCCCGGAGGATCGACACAATGAGAGAGTCTGTGCTGGAGCTTACCACGGCGATCGTGCGCGCCATCGCCTCCTCGAAACGCCGGTCGTTCACGGGGTTCACCCAACACCTGGTGGCTCTCGATCCTCAAGCATCAAGGGCCTCCATGGCGATGCCGTGAAAACCCTCACGGATTCGGCGCGGGAGACTTGGCGGGCTCGATGTGCTTCAGCAGGCGGAAAAGATCGCTGTTGGTGGTGAACACGGCGGTGGTGTCCTTCGAGAGCGATTTCTGGTAGGTCTCCAGGGTTTTGACGAACTGGTAGAAATCCGCGGCGGAGGGGCTGGAATTGTAGGCGCTGGCGTAGATGCCGGTGGCCTCGGCGTCGGCCTTGCCTTTGATCTCCTGCTCCTTGCGGTAGGCTTCGGATTGGATGGTCAGGAGGTCGCGTTCCTTGCGGCCGATGATTTTGGCGGCTTCACCCGCGCCTTCGGAGCGGAAGCGCTCGGCGATCTGCTGGCGCTCGGAGGCCATGCGCGAGTAGATCTTCTCGATGACGCCGGACTTGTAGTTGATGCGCTTGAAGCGGACGTCGATGAGCTCGATGCCCCAGGATTTCACTTTGGGCGCGGCGGCGGCGAGGATCTGGGCGGCGAGCATGTCGCGGCCGAACTGGATCGGCGGGAGCTGGCCGAGGTTGGTGTTGCCGGCGGTGAGCGCTTCATCGCGCATCGGCTTGCGGTCCTTTTCGCTGCGGATGACCTCGATCAGATCGTGGGCGGCGATGATGCTGCGCGTTTCACTGCCAATGATGTCATCAAGCCGGGAGAGCGCCGTGCGTTCATCGCGGAGTTGCTCGAAGTAGGTGCGCGGGTCGGAAATCCGCCAGCGGGCGAAGTTGTCGACGGTGATGTAGAGTTTGTCGCGGGTCGGCATTTCGGTGGCCGGACCGTCCCAGGAGAGGATGCGCTTCTCGACCCGATTGACCTGCTGGATGAAGGGCTTTTTGAAATGCAGGCCGGCCTCGTTGCGCGCGGGGTCGGCGTTGATGGGTTCGCCGATGGGCCTGCCGAACTCGGTGATGAAGACCTGTTCGGTTTCGTCCACCGTGTAGGCGGAGCTGGCGAAGACGATGAGGACGGCGAGGAGGCCCAGCAGGGAAAAGGCGAGGATCAACTTTTTCATGGCGTGCGGGGATCAGCGTTTCGGGTTTTGGGCGGGGGCGATCGCGCCGGTCTTGTCGAGATTCAGGAGCGGGAGGAACTGTTTCGCGTCCTCGTCGAGGATGACCTTGCCGCCGAGCTGCGGCAGGACCTCGTTCATGGTTTCCAGATAGAGACGCCGCTTGGTGATCGCGGGAGCCTTGTCATACTGGATGAGGAGTTCCTTGAAGCGTGCCACGTCGCCCTGGGCTTCGTTCACGCGCTGGATGGCGTAGCCTTGGGCGCCGGAGACGCGCTGGTCGGCGAGGCCCTTGGCTTTCGGGATGACCCGGTTGTATTCGCCGTTGGCCTCGTTGATCATCTGCTCGCGCTCCTGTTGAGCGCGGTTGACTTCGTCGAACGAGCGCTGAACCGGGGCGGGCGGATGGACGTTCTTCAACTGGATCTGCTCGACCCGCAGACCCATGTTGAACTCCTGGGCGAGGGCGACGAGCCGCCTGAGGGTCTCGTTTTCGATCTCGGCGCGGCCGATGGTGAGGACTTCGTCGACGGTCCGGTCGCCGATGACCTCGCACATCACGCTTTCGGTGAGATCACGCAGTGTGGTTTCGGTTGTGCGGATGTTGAAGAGATAGTCCTTGGGCGAGGAGATCACGTATTGGACGATCCATTCGACCTGCGCGGCGTTGAGATCGCCGGTGACCATGTCGCGCTCCTGATCGGGCTCGCGGCTGGTTTGGTAGGGATTGGTGGCGCCGGCCGTGGCGAAGCCGAACTCGAGTTTCAACTGACGGCGGATGGGCGCGATCGTGGCGATGTCGACACCGAAGGGGATTTTGAAATGCAATCCGGGATCCGCGACCTCCTTGAATTTGCCGAACCGCTTCACGACCGCGACGGCTTCCGGATTGACGGTGTAGAAGGAGGTGAATGCGCCGACCAACAACACGATCAGCACCGGCAGATAGACGAGATAGCGGAAGTTGAACCGGAAGGGGATGCGGCCGACGTCGATCACTCTTTGGGGAAATACACCGGGTGCCATGGTCGGGAGAGTAGGGGGCCCAGGCGGCGGAACAAGGGGAAGCGCGGGTAAAAATTGTATTTATCGCCGTCCGTCGTCGGCATAGCCACGTGGTGTTTAAAGCGCCGGTCCGAATAAGGCGGCAGGATCCCGCCCGCCCTCCACATGCCGCTTGGAAAGCGGCACTTCATTCGCGCCTTCAATGCTCAGCCCTAACACCCGACCCCGTTTCAGCCCTCCGTTTCGTTTTGGCGGAACGCCCGGAAGAAATCCACCAGCCCAATGCCAATCAGCCGGCCGGGAAATAGCACGACGGCGACAAAAAGCAGGAAGCGGTTCACGTCGTCGCTGTAGCGAAAGGGATGATCCATGAGGCCACCAAGCCAGCCGATGTTCTCCATGTCGGGTTCCGGTTTCAGGTAGTAGGCGAGGGCAATATATATAGACTCCACCGCCAACGTGATGCCGACGCGTTCGAGCGACAACCCATTGCGCCCGACCCCCACGAAGAAGGGGAGCGAACACAGGCCGAGCGCCACTACGCCGGTGCAGATCGCCCCCAACCGGGTGCGCGAACGGTCGTTGTCGTGGCTCGTAACGCCGCCAACGCTACCGGGGTTGAAGGACTCACCCAGCCATTCGAACAGACTCATGAACGCAAGCTAGAGGTCGGATTCACTCAAGACAATGGTAGGCGCCGCCCGGTTTTTCAGCCGCCATCGTGCTCGTGGCGCTGTCGTGTCCGGGTGCGAACCTGCGTAGGAATGCCGCGGGCCCAGCGGCATGCGCGGGCGCGGCGTTTTCAAAACGCCCGTCCGGACTAGGCGGCAGGATGCCGCCTGCCCTCCTCATGCCGCTTGGAAAGCGGCACTCCTACTCCATCGGCGCGAGCAACGCTCCCAGCGCATCGGGGGTGAGGCGGTTGGAAATGTCGGCGTCGGCCAAAAGGGCGTCGGCGAGTTGGGATTTCTGCTGCTGGAGCTGGTGGATGCGCTCTTCGACGGTGCCCTGGCAGAGAAGCTTGTGGACGAAAACCGGCTTGTCCTGGCCGATTCGGTAGGCGCGGTCGGTCGCCTGGTTCTCGGCCGCCGGGTTCCACCAGGGGTCGTAGTGGATCACCGTGTCGGCGGCGACGAGGTTGAGGCCGGTGCCGCCGGCTTTGAGCGAAATCAGGAAAACCGAGGCCTCGCCGTTCTGGAATTCCTTCACCAGCTCGCCACGGTGCTTCGATTCGCCCGTGAGCTTCAAGTACGAGATACCCCGTTGCTTCAAGCCGTTCTCGATGATTTCCAGCATCGAGGTGAACTGCGAAAACAGCAGCATGCGACGGCCTTCCTCGACGAGTGTTTCGACCAGCTCGAAAAGGTAATCGAGCTTGCCCGATCCGGCGAGGTCGGCCTCGCGTTTGGAATCGCCTTCCAGCTTCACCAACCGCGGATCGCAGCAGATCTGCCGCAGTTTCATCAGCGCTTCGAGGAAGACCATCTGCGACTTGTCGAAGCCACGCGCGGCGATCGCTTGGCGCACCCGTTTGTCCATGGCCGCTCGGATCGTTTCGTAGAGATCCTTTTGCCCGCTGGTCAGTTCGACCATGTGGATCAGCTCGGTTTTCGGCGGTAGATCCTTGGCGACCTGGTCTTTGGTGCGTCGAAGAATCAGCGGGGCGACCCGTTTCTTCAACGCCGCCTGGCGTTCGGCGTCGCCGTTTTTCTCAATCGGCGTGCGGAAGCGGCGATTGAAGTCCTCCTGTCCGCCGAGATAGCCGGGCATCAGGAAACGCATCTGGCTCCACAGTTCGCCGAGGTGATTCTCGACCGGCGTGCCGGACAGACAAAGCCGATGACGCGCGTCGAGTTTGCAGGCGGCTTGGGAAACCTTCGCCGCCGGGTTCTTGATGTTCTGCGCCTCGTCGAGCACGGCGAGGTGGAACGGATGCTGTTTCAACGTCTCGATGTCGCGCTGGAGCAAGGCGAACGACGTCAGCACGACGTCGGCATAGGGGATCGACCGGAAGTATTTTTTCCGCTCCGGGCCATCGAGCACGAGCACGCGGAGATCCGGCGCGAACTTCAGGATTTCGGCCCGCCAGTTTGGCACGACACTCGTCGGGGCCACCACCAGCGACGCTCTTCCGGCATTACTGCCGGTGGTTTTTTCCGCGAGCAAATGCGTGATCGTTTGCAGCGTTTTACCGAGGCCCATGTCGTCGGCGAGAATGCCGTGGAGTTCGTGGCGGGCGAGAAACTGCATCCAGCGGAAACCGGCGAGCTGGTAGGGGCGGAGCTCCGCGCGCAGACCGTCCGGCAACGGTTCTGGGTGGATGCCTTCGAAGCCCCGCAAACGTTCGGCCAGTTCGGCGAGGCGCGGTGGCGGATCGATGCCAAGCTCGGCCAATCCAAGCCCGGCGGCATCGAGGGGATGCAACGGCATTTTCCCGCCTTGGAAGCGGCGCGGGTCGATGAGCGCGGCGAAATGACGAAGAATCTTCCGCACGCGGGCGGCGGGCAAACGCAACGCCGAGCCATCGGGCAAGTAGTGGAGGAAATGTCCGTCGGCGGGAAATTCGAGCGATTCCTCCAGCGCGCCTTTGTCGAGCAACTCGGCGAGGATCGGCAGCAGATCGATCGATTTGCCCGCGACCTCGATCCCGACCGACAGGTGAAACCATCCGGCGAGTCCGTCTTCAAACGTGAACGTCCAATCGTCGGGATCGAGATCGAGCACATCGTGGCCGACATCGCGAGCGACTTCGAAAGCCCAACCGGCCGCTTCCAACACTTCGCGACCCCGCGAACGCAGCCACGGCCAAAACTGGGCGATCGGGCCATGGACGGTGGAGGGAAACCACAATGATTGCGGACTGCGGGTTACGGATTGCGGATTGGCTTTTTGCAGACCGAGCAGGAAGCGGAACTCGGCGTGGCTGGAAAGGCTGCACAGACCGAGCTGCTGAAGCGTTTGCGCTGCGTTCATCTCCGCCGCCACATCGCGACGGATCACCAGCGGGCCGTTGGAAGTTTCCACGCGTTGCTCGCGAACGACCTGGCCGCCGAGCGGAAAACGATGGCCGTCGTAGATCGCGAACGGCCGGGCGACCACCCAATCGCCCAGGTCCGGCAATTTCAACGCCTGAAGCAACAAGCGAACGATCTTCGAATCGGTCGGCTCGCGCAGGATCGTCAGGGTGAACGACGGCGTGAACTCGACGTGCGGGATGTCTTCCGGCGCGGGTTCCAACGTCGTGGCGCGGATGAGCTCGGGCGCTTGTTTCGTCCGGACGATCGAGCCTTCGAGCACGCGGGCGAGCGTCCTGGGTTTCGACACTTCGACCAGCAACGCGGCGGCATGCGGGCAGAAACGTCCGAACTCGCACGAACACGACGTCTCGAAGTCCCATTCGCCGCCGGTTGGCCAAAGAGTGATCTCGCTCGATTCGCCCGCGATCTCCGCCCGCAAGGTGAACGTTTCCTCATCCGGTCGTTCGCCCGTCAACTCGCGCACTTTACTCTTCAGCTTTTGCCCGACGGCCAAGCGTTCGTCGTCGAAACGATCCCGCCAGTGGGCGTTTTCAAGAAAGTCGCGGAGTTCGTCGGTGGCTGGCAAAGCGTGTCCAGCATGCAAGCCACGAGAAATGAGTCGAGGCAATAATGGTGTTCAATTGAACCGATTAATAATGGAACCACGAATGGTCACGAATTCACACGAATCCAGAACCAGGGATTCAGAGGCATTGTTGAAATGACCGAATCCATTCGTGTCGATTTGTTCATTCGTGGTTTTCCCACCCCGCCCTTGGATGCGAGAATGATCCATGGCGGTTTACAACCCCGAACTGCAACGCTTCCACCTGCCTTTATGGGAAGGAGACGTGACGTTGCGCGAAGGCATGCGGCGTTTGCTGGCGATCGGCAATCTTCAGAGCGAGGTGCCGTTTCTGGTGAAAATCCTGGAGAACCCGGCCTTCGATGTGCCGCCGTTGTCGATCTTTCGGGGAAGGGTGACGCTTGAGCAGCACGATTGCATCCACCTGCTGCTCGGTCGCGGCACCACCCTTTACGACGAAGCGTTCACCATCGGCTTCACGATGGGTTCGACAAAAAAAATGAGCACCACGGCCACCCGGATGTTTCTCGCGATTTCGAGCCGCTATTACCCAAAGCCGTATCGCTTTCCCGCCGTGGCGCGACGGATCTTTCGTGACGCCGTTCACCTCGGCGCGGTCTCGGATTGCCGTCCGCTCGATGAAGTCGATTTCGCTTCGCTGATGGATCTGCCGTTGCGCGAAGTACGACGCGTCCTGAGTGTCGAGGAAACGTTGCTGCAAGCGTACTACAATATCGAAGCGAAACGTAACCCGGACATCGAAGCCTGTGCGCGGCTGAAACGTGAGGCCCATTGAACGGTTTCCAAATCACGGTGGAGTGAACAATCGCAACAATTCCTCCGCCGCAGGACTCGTGCTTGTTCCACGTCGTTTCATGAGGCTGATCGTTCGGTGGAGGCCTTTGCCCGCGAAAGGCCGGAAGACGACGGCGCGGTCTTCCAGATGAGCGACCGCGAGTTTCGGCACGACGGTCACGCCCAAGCCGGATGCGACCATCGCAAGCGCGGTGGAAAGCTGATCGCAACGCAGGCCCGGATTGGGTTCGCGAATCTTGCAGGCACGCAACGTGCGGTCGGCCAGACAGTGACCACCCTGAAGATGGATCAATTCGGCTGCTTTCAGATCGGAAGGATTCGGCGGCGCCTTCCGCGTGGCGAGCGGATGATCCGCCGGAGCGGCCAGCAACAATGGCTCGCGGAAGAGTTCACGCAACTGGAGCGACCAGCGCTTTTTGTCGGCCTCCGCCACATCGCTGAGAATGGCGAATTCGATCTCGCCCGCCACCAGCCGCTCGATCAGGTCGGTCGTGCGGGCTTCGGAAACCGCGAGATCGATGCCGGGAAAACGCTTGCGGAACGGTCCCAGCAGTCGCGGCAGAAGATAGGGCGCGATGGTGGGAATGATGCCGAAGGAAACCCGACCCGTCTGAAGGTCCCTTCGCCCGGCAAAGGCGTCTTTGACCCGCGCCAGTTCATCGAGCATGCGCACGGCGTGCTCCATCAATATTTCGCCCGCCGCGGTGGCCTCCACGCCGCGCGGTTTACGCACGAGCAACGGTTCGCCCACTTCGTCTTCCAGCGCGCGGATCTGCTGGCTGAGCGCGGGCTGCGAAAGATGGCAGCGTTTCGCCGCCGCGGTGAGCGAGCCTTCGTCGAAGATGCAGCGCAAGAGTTCGAGCTGGCGGAGTTCCATAAGCGATGACCTATAAGCAAATCGAATCGCTGGCTTTGGAAAGTGCGATTTTTCAGATGGATCAATTTCGGGCATCCTTCGGCGATCCCCAAGCACGCCATGAAGCCGATTCTTACCACCACCGCCGGCAATCCGGTCGCCGACAACCAGAATTCTCTCTCCGCCGGCCCGCGCGGTCCGTTGTTATTGCAGGACTACCAGCTCATCGAAAAGCTCGCCCACCAGAACCGCGAACGCATCCCCGAGCGCGCCGTCCATGCGAAGGGATCCGGCGCGTTCGGAACATTCACGGTGACCCACGACATCACGCGATTCTCCAAAGCGTCGGTGTTCTCGCAAATCGGCAAGCAGACCGACGTGCTGCTGCGCTTCTCGACCGTCGCGGGCGAACGCGGCGCGGCCGACGCCGAGCGCGACGTGCGGGGCTTCGCGTTGAAGTTCTACACCGATGAAGGCAACTGGGATCTCGTCGGCAACAACACGCCGGTGTTCTTCGTCCGCGATCCACTGAAGTTCCCTGACTTCATTCACACGCAGAAGCGTCATCCGCGCACGAACCTGCGCAGCGCGACGGCGATGTGGGACTTCTGGTCGCTTTCACCCGAGTCGTTGCATCAAGTGACGATCCTGTTCTCCGATCGTGGTTTGCCGAAGAGCTACCGCCACGTGAACGGTTATGGCTCGCACACCTACTCGCTGCTCAACGCCGCGGGCGAACGCTTCTGGGTGAAGTTCCATTTCAAAACGCGGCAAGGCATTGAAACGATGACCAACGCCGAAGCCGAAGCCGTGATCGCGAAGGATCGCGAGTCGTCGCAACGCGACCTCTATGAAGCGATCGAACGCGGCGATTTCCCGAAATGGGACGTGAAGATTCAGGTGATGGCGGAAGAAGACGCGGAGAAGTGCGCGTTCAATCCCTTCGATCTGACCAAGGTCTGGCCGCACGGCGATTACCCGCTGATCGACGTGGGCGTGCTGGAGTTGAACCGCAATCCCGCAAATTATTTCCAGGAGATCGAACAATCCGCGTTCTCGCCTTCGAATATCGTGCCGGGCATCGGTTTCTCGCCCGACAGAATGCTGCAAGCCCGCGTCTTTTCCTACGCCGACGCCCATCGTTATCGCGTCGGCACGTGGTATGAAACCCTGCCGGTGAATCGTCCGAAGAACGCGGTTCGGACGTATCACGCCGACGGCGCGATGAACGGCGCTGAACCTTTCGCGTCGGATGCTTATTACGAGCCGAACAGTTTCGACGGCCCAGCCGAGGACGCACGTTTCGCTGAACCACCGCTGAAGATTTCCGGCGACGCCGCGCGCTGGGACCATCGCGATGGCAACGACGACTACACCCAGCCGGGCAATTTGTTCCGCCTGATGAACGCCGAGCAAAGGCAGCGACTGTTCCATAACCTGGCCGAAGCGATGCAAGGCGTGCCGCCGGAAATCGTCGAACGTCAGCTCGGCCATTTCGATAAGGTCGATCCCGCGTATGGAACGGGCGTTCGCACCGCGCTTGGATTTTGAAACCTAACCTCGCTCCGCCATGACTCTCACCGAACAGGAAGAACGCCGTTATGCGGAACTGCAGGCGATGGCGCTCGACGCGGCACGTCATGGCGAAACCGGCCTCCTCGTTTCCATGTTGGATGCGGGGATGCCGGTGGAGCTGCGGGATGAGAAGGGCAACTCACTGCTCATGCTCGCCGCTTATCACGGCCAGGAAGATACCGTGCGCGAACTGCTCCGGCACGGCGCGGATCCCGACGCCCGCAATCATCGTGATCAAACACCGCTGGCGGGCGTCGCTTTCAAGGGCCATCTTGAGGTCGCGCGCTTGCTCCTTGAAGGCGGGGCCGATCCGACGGCCGATCAAGGCGGCGGTCGCACGCCTGTGATGTTCGCCACGCTTTTCGGTCACGCCAAAATGGTCGCGTTGCTCGAAACGCGGGCGGTCACACGCGCACGTTGGCTGGGCATCGGGCTTTCGAAGTGGGTCCGCGTCACTTCGCGACTGCGGGCGTGGGTGAAACGGAGCGCCGCTTTGAAAGCGGCGTGAAGAGGGCGGGCGGCAAGATGCCGCCCTGCCGGACCGGCGTTTTGAAAACGCCTCGCCTGCTCATGCCGCTTGGAAAGCGGCACTCCGAGCACTCCTACTGCAACGCCTTCTCGACCGCTTGGACGACTTCCGGACTATCCGGCGTCGTCTTCGGTTCGAACCGGGCGATCGGCTTGCCGTCGCGGCCGATGAGGAATTTGCCGAAGTTCCATTTCACCTCACCGGGGAAAGCTCCCTGCGTTCCCGTCAGCGCGGCATAGAGCGGATGTTGCTCCGGACCTTTGACGTGCACCTTTTCCATCATTGGGAAACTCACCGAGTATTTCGCTTTGCAAAACGCCTGAATCTCGCCCGCCGTGCCAGGTTCCTGACCGGCGAAATCGTTGCAGGGAAAGCCAAGCACGACCAAGCCGCGTTCCTTGTATTGGCCGTAGAGTGCTTCGAGCTTTTCGTACTGCGGGGTCAGGCCGCATTTCGACGCCGTGTTCACGACCATCACTACTTTGCCCGAGTAATCCTTCAGCGAGGTATCCTTACCCTCGAGGGTTTTGAACGAAATGGCGGCAAGATCCGCCGCGAAAGCGGGAGCGGCGAGAACCACCGTGGGGATGACGATGCGGTGCAACATGCAACGAGCGTAGCAAGGAAACGGATGGCCGCATGGGAAATTTTGCGAAGTACGGGAACCTCGAATAAATTCCAAGATCACCACGTCCCATCCACCGTCATGAAAACGATTACCACCCTGTTGGCAGGAACCTTTCTCGTCTTGGCCGCCGTGCCTGCGAACGCGCAATATTACGATCGCCGGTATTACGATGATCGTTATCAGGATCGCCGTTACGACGATCGTTATCACGACCGCTACGATCGTCGCCGCGACTACGGTCCCAGCCATCGCACCAAGGTTCGCGCTCAGATTCGTTTGCGCCAACTTGGCTTCTATCGCGGCCCCATCGATGGTTCCATCGGTTACGGCACCCGCCGCGCCATCGCGCGCTTCCAGCGCCAATATGGTCTGCCCGCGACCGGCTGGCTAGACAGCCGCACGCTCCGTGCGTTGCGGATTTACTAAACGAGACGTCTTCCAAGCCGCCATGTTCTCACCGAGACGTGGCGGTCTTTTTGTGCCAGCGGAATGCCGCTTTGAAAGCGGCATGAGGAGGGCGGGCGGCATCCTGTCGCCCTCTTCCATCTTTCCATGAGGCGGCCGGAGACCGCCAGCCCCATCCATGCCGCTTGGGAAAGCGGCACTCCGATTTTACCCGGCCTTTACGGACGGCGGGCGGGTGGATGGCTAACGTGAGGCGTTATGAAAACGCATCTCATGTTCCTTTCCTTGGCCATCAGCCTGATCCCGCCCGTTTTCGCCAAGGGCGGGGCACCGGAAGGCTCTACTCCACCGGTCGATCCGCCCGCGGTGAAAAACCGCGTCCAGGTCGCCTTGTTGCTCGACACCTCGAACAGCATGGACGGCCTGATCGATCAGGCGAAAACGCAACTTTGGAAGGTCGTCAACACGTTCACCGACGCGCGGCGCGATGGCGAAGCTCCCCAGGTGGAGGTCGCCCTTTACGAATACGGCAACAACAACCTCAGCGTCGAGAACCAATGGGTCCGGCAAGTCCAGCCGTTGACCCGCGATCTCGACTCGTTGAGCAAATCGTTGTTCGCGCTGAAAACGAATGGCGGCGACGAATACTGCGGCGCGGTGATCCAACGCTCGCTCGCCGATCTGAAGTGGGACGAGTCGAAGGACACCTACAAGGTCATCTTCATCGCCGGCAACGAGCCGTTTACCCAGGGTTCCGTCGACGCCCGCAAGGCCTGTCGTGATGCTGCGGAAAAAGGCGTGGTGGTGAATACGATCCACTGCGGGAACCGTGAGGAAGGCATGAGTGGTTCGTGGCACGACGGCGCGGCGCTGGCCGGCGGGAAGTTCATGGTGATCAATCAGGACCGGCCGGTCGTCTCCATCCCGGCGCCGCAGGACAAACCGATCGCCGAATTGAGCGAGCGACTGAATCAAACGTATCTCGGCTATGGCAAAGACGGCGCGTCAGGCGCCGCCAAACAAGAGGAGGCGGACAAAAACGCCTTCTCGCATGCAAAAGAAGGCGCCCATGTGCAACGCGCCGTGACGAAAGCGAGTGCGAACTACAGCAACGCGACCTGGGATCTGGTCGACGCCGCCAAAGCGAAGAAGGTCGATGTGACTACGCTGCCCGCCGATCAATTGCCGCCCGCGATGCGCGATTTGAAACCGGAAGAACGGGCCGCGTTTATCGAAAAAGCCGCGAAGGAACGCGCGTCGATTCAGGAAAAGATCGTCACCCTGAACCGCGAACGGGAAGCCTTCGTCGCGGAAGAAATGAAAAAGCGAGCGCAGGAAACGGGCGAGAAGACGCTCGACCAAGCCCTCGTCGAAACGACGCGCGAGCAAGCGACCGCCCGCGGTTACAAGTTCAACCCCTGACCTTTTCCTCCGATGAAAATCGTGCTCCTGTTGGGCCTTTGCCCCGCGCTCGCGATGGCGCAAACCGCGCCGAATCCGCAGATCGATTATGCCGGCTTTATGAAACTGGCATCGAAGCTCGAAGCCACCCGAGAGGTGAACCGCGTCAGTGAAGAAGAATTCATCCGCCTGATGCGGGAGCCGGGCACGGTCGTGCTGGACGCGCGCACGCCGGACAAGTTCGCCAACATCCATGTGAAGGGCGCGATCAGCTTGCCATTGACCGACTTCACGGTGGAAGCGCTCGCCAAGGCGATCCCGGACAAAGCCACGCGCATTCTGATCTACTGCAACAATAACTTTTTCAACGAACCGGCGAACTTCGCGAGCAAACGAATCGAGGTGGCGTTGAATATCCAGACGTTCATCAACCTGCACGCTTACGGTTACACCAACGTGAAGGAGCTGGGACCGTATCTCGACGTAAAAACCACGAAGATCCCGTTCGAGGGTAAGACGGTGGAATAGAACATGGAGTGCTGCGATTCATCGCAGCTTTGTGGGGATAAGCGCTTTAAGATGCAAAGCTGCGATAAATCGCAGCACTCCCAAATTGCTTCACCCGCGAACGATCGTGTAAGACAAACAAGAACATGCCGGAAATCACCATTCTCGTCGTGGAAGACGATCCCGCCGTCCGGTGCGGGATCGTCGATGTGCTGGAATACGCCGGATACCGTACCCTGGAAGCCCCCGACGGTCATGCGGGCATGGAGTTGGCGTTGAAGGCGAATTACCGCCTGCTGTTGCTGGATCTGGTGATGCCGGGACCCTCCGGATTCGAGATTCTGGCGGCGTTGCGGAAAAAGCGTCCGGGGCAAGCGGTGATCATCCTTTCCGCCCGTGGCGAGGAAAACGATCGCGTCAAAGGGCTGACCGGAGGCGCGGACGACTACGTGGTGAAACCGTTCAGCATGAAGGAACTGCTCGCCCGGGTGGACGCCGTGCTGCGCCGGACTTGCGAGCGCGCGGTGCCGTCCGATACGCGTTTCCTTCCGGGCTGCACGGTCGACTTCCTCACGCGGCGCTTGCAATTCGACGACGGGCGAAACGAGGAACTCTCGGAGCGAGAAGCCGAGCTGCTTCGCTATCTGATCGATTCGCCCGGACGCACCATCAGTCGCGACGAAATTCTGCGGCATCTCTGGGGGCTCGATCCGGATCGCACCGAAACCCGGACGATCGACATGCACATGATGCATCTGCGGTCGAAGCTGGGCGATAAGGATCAGCGGATGCTCGTGACGGTACGGGGCAAAGGGTACCTCTTTCAAACGGAGGGGCTTCCATGAAAACCACAGGTGGCTGGTGGGTCTGGGGCATGTTGACGCTTTGTGCCGCCTTGGTGCTGGGAGCGATGACCTGGCTGACGCGCCATGTGATCGGTTCGGAACGTGACCGCGCGATTGCCGAAGCGCGTGCCGATTTGCAAGAGCGGGTGCGGCTGGCGCTCTGGCGGATGGATGCCGCCGGTGCGGCGATCATCGTGGAAGAGAATCAGCGGCCCGCCGGAGGAACCGAGACCGCCCCTGGGTCGTCCGGCGTGGCGAAAATGCGTTTCGAGATTTCGGAGTCCGGTGCGCTTTCCGCAAGCGAAGGCGAATCCCACCTTTCCGAATTGAGACGTTTGTTGCGGGAAAACGATGGAGACGAAAACCTGTTTCCCGCCGTTGGAAAATCACTCCGGGCAGGCCGCGATGCCTGGGAGGCAAAGAAAGAAAGCCCACCGGGCACATTCGGGATCACGGGGAAAACCGGTTACCGCGAGGTCGCCGAGCAGGAATACAACAGCCAGAAAGAACGGTCCGTGCGGAGCAAGGCGGTCGACAACCAAGCCAACATCGTCCAAGCACAGGCGGCCGCTCAGCCGACGAAGCGCGCGCAGCCGGAAATTCTCGGAGACACCTTTGCGGCCCCGAGCCGACCTGCCGACGGCGCGATCCCGTCGTGGGAGGAAGGAACGCCGCGCCGGACCCTGCTCGAGATCGGTCCGGTGCGTCCGGCATGGATCGGCGACCAGTTGTTTTTGTTGCGCAAAATCCTCTGGGATGGTTCCGCCCCGGACGGAGGGAAAAGCATTCAGGGCGTTTGGATCGAGGCGGATAAACTCAAGCAACTCCTGCTGGCCGAAGTGCGGGATCTCTTACCGGCGGCTCAATTGGTCCCGGCGAAGAGTTCGCCCGACGGCATGGTGTTGGCATCCTTCCCCTGGCGCTTGGAACCGGGAGAACGGGTCTCGCCCGCCTCCCTTCCCCGCCCGATCGCGATTTCCCTGGCCACCGGATGGGCGGCGGCGGCGCTGGCCATTTTCGCGGCGGCGGTCCTCGTGCGCGGCATCCTGCGCTTGAGCGAACGCCGGGCATCATTCGTGTCCGCGGTGACTCACGAGCTCCGCACGCCGTTGACGACCTTTCGGTTGTATTCCGACATGCTGGAAACGGGAGCGGTGAGAGAGGAGAAGCGTGGCGATTACCTGCGCGTGCTTTCGCACGAAGCCGACCGTCTTTCCCATCTCGTGGAAAACGTACTCGCGTTTTCCGGGATCGAACGCGGCAGCGCCAGAACCGCCATGCGCCAAACCTCCGTGCGCGAGTTGCTGGAACCGTTTCACGAACGGTTCGCCGCGCGTCTGGCCTCGGCCGGGTTGAAGCTCGAATGGGATCTTTCGAACGCCTCCCCCACCCCGCTGCTGCGCGCGGATACTGCGGCGGTGGAGCACGTGTTGTTCAACCTCATCGACAACGCCGCGAAGTACGCCGCCGGTGGTACTCCGCCGGTCGTGAGCATCGACCTCGTGGACCGTGCCGGCGAAGTCGCGATCCGCGTGCGCGATCATGGCCCCGGCATTCCGCCGAAGGAACGACGGAAAATTTTCCGCGCGTTCCACAAATCCGCCCGTGAAGCGGCCGAAACCAAGCCGGGCGTCGGCCTCGGGCTCGCCCTTTCCCGTCGTCTTGCCCGGTCCTTGGACGGCGATCTCGTTTGCGAAGAACCCCGCGACGGCAAAGGCGCTTGTTTCACGCTGACCCTGCCCAAGATCAAGTGATCGAAAAAAGCCGCGACCCCGGTAACGGATCGCGGCTTTGGGAAACGGTCCGGCTCACGCCGGTGTCATTGGTTTTTCTTCTCTTCTTCTTCGGTCTTTTTCTTCGTGCCTTGCGATTCGCGGCGCTCGGGTTGGGTTCTGGGTTCGGCCTTGGGCGTTTCGCGACGCTCGGGTTGAACGCGAGGCTCCGGCTGCACGCGACGTTCGGGTTGCACACGCGGTTCCGGTTTCGGAGTCGTGCGTTCCGGGCGAACGGTTTGCTCCGGTTCTACGCGGCGGGGCTTTTCCGGCACGACGCGTTCCGGTGCCTTCGGAGCTTCTTCCCTACGGCTCGGAGTCACTTCACGGCGGGCGGGAGCTTCCTCTTTGCGCTTGCCGGTGTCGCCTTCTCTCGCGCCAGGAGCTTCCTCCTTGCGGCTTGGAACGACTTCACGACGTCCGGGAGCTTCGGCACTGCGGCCGCTGTCGGTGGTGTCTTTGTCCTTGGCTCCGGGGGCTTCGTCCTTCCGGCTGGGCGGCGTTTCGCGACGACCCGGCGCTTCATCGCTACGCTTGCCGGTGTCTCCCGGTTCCCGGGCTCCGGGAGCTTCGTCCTTGCGACTCGGGATGGTTTCACGACGGCCGGGCGCTTCGTCGCTGCGGCCCGTGGCTTCGCCGGCGGCCTTGGTTTCCGCTTTGCCGCGGGAAGCGGGCATCGCGGGCGGGGCTTCGTCTTTGGCGAACTTGCTGGCCGCTCGGCCCCGGATGGGCGAGGCGGCGAGCTGAACTCGTTCGGCCTTTTCACGTTTGCCGCCTTGGACCTTGGTTGAAGTTTCCTCGGCTTTGCGAGTCTCGGCGAATTTCCGGATTTCCTGGCGTCGAGCGACGATCTCCTCGCGTTGGCTATCGCTCAACTTGCGGAAGCGCATCTCGTTCTTTTCCGATTTCGCGACTTGCTCCAATGGCGCCGCGAGCGCGAGCGCTTCGTTCTTGTCCGCCTTCGCCTGCAACGCGGAGAAGGTGCGGGCCGGCCGCAACGCTTCGTTGTCGCGCAGGGAAACGAATTCCCTCTCCCGCCTGTTCATCCAATCGCGATCGCCACGATGTTCCCAGCGACGATAGCTGAAAATGGGATCGTAGCCGATGCGCGACGAATAGAAGGAGTACGACGGATAGTAGCCGAAGTCGCGATAACGGGGCGAATAGTAGTCGCCGAAGTAGTAGTGCGAATACCGCGGACGCAGGAACAGATGATCCAGGATCAATGTGAGGCTGATCACCGTGGAGGGCGAATAGTAGTAGCCGGGGCGTCGGTAGTAGTCGTCATGGAAATAAACCGGGGCGAACAACACGCCGCGACGTGGGACCGCGTAGTCCCAGTAGCCGCGCACGAAGACATAGCCGCGCGGCGTCCAAACGTAGTGGGCGGGAATCCATACCCAATTCGTGCGAGGCGCCACCCAGTAACCCGGAGTCCAGGCATAGCGATCGTCGCGCCAATCCCAATAACCGGGAGTCCAGACTTCGTCCCGTGACGAAGCCTCGGCACTCGGGCCGCGTTCCAGACTTTCCGGCGGCTCGGGCAGATAGTCGGTCACCGTTTCGGAGGTATCCGACCAATAACCGGAAACCCATTGGTATTCGTCGCCAACGGGATTCCAATAGCCCGGCACCCATTGCCGGTCGGGTGGCAGATTGCGCCAAATCCCGCTGATCCAGATGAAGTCGCTCGAGTCTTCCTCCCACGCCCAATAGCCGGGAATCCAGGCCACGTTGTCGCCTTCGGGTCTTTGCTCCGGCGGGCGTTCCTCGATCGCGGCGGGCGGCGCCTTTTTCACGATGAGACCGGGCTTCGGATTGTAGTTCACGGTCGCGGCGAACGCTTCGTGCACCGGCCCGTGGGTGAGGACTTCGACGTCCTTGTCGGCTTCGGAGGCGGTCGTGCTTTCAGGCGGGGCCGCGTACGACCGGTCGCAGACGACCAGCGGGCCGCATACCGCGAAAGTGCCGATGACGCTCCAAAGCGGGAGTGGTTTCAAATTCATGGCAAGTTTGGTGGTTCGCGAGGACCCGCATGACGCGGAGATCCCGAACTACATCCTAACCCGCTTTGCGTTTGACGCCAAAAGAACCTTGGCACCGTGCCAATCGCTTCGTCCGCGCAGGGCGACCGCACTTAGATTTTTGAAAACCACGAATTCACGCGAATTCACACGAATAAAGAGGGAAGGAATGAGGAAAGCAGGAAGTAAGGAATGTTTCATCCAATCCTCCTTCCTGAAATTCCTGCCTTCCTCATTCAAAGAAGATTCGGATTCGTCCATTCGCGGTTCCCGATTTCTAAATGCGGTTTCCCTATTCACCCGCGCACTTTGCATTGCCCAAACCCGCGCGGCCCGCTGGTGTGTGCTAGATGAAATCGCTCTGTTTCCTTTTCGCCCTCTGCGGATTGGCGATCGCGCAGGAATCGATCGAACGGCTCGACCCGAAATTCGACGTCTTGATCCCGCCGAACGCCACCGTGGAAACGCTCTGCACCGGTTTCACCTGGGCGGAAGGTCCGGTGTGGGACGCGAAGGAAAAGCGGCTGCTCTTCACCGACGTGCCGAACAACACGATCTTCCAATGGAAGGAAGGGGATAAGGAAGCGACGGTTTACCTGAAACCCTCCGGCTTCACCGGCCCCGATGCCCGCGGCCTGCGCGAACCGGGTGCCAATGGCTTGGCGTTCGATGCGAAAGGGCAACTCCTCTGCTGCGAACACGGCGATCGCCGGATTTCCTACCTCACGGCGAACGGCGGCAAACGGACGTTGACCGACAACTTCCAAGGCAAGCGGTTCAATTCGCCGAATGACCTCACGGTCGCCCCAAACGGCGACGTCTATTTCACCGATCCGCCTTACGGCTTGCCGAGCCGCAATGAAAAGGACGGCGAACTCGGATTCTGCGGCGTGTTCCGTGTCACTCCGGCGGGCGAAACCACCTTGGTGACGCGCGAGTTCATTCGCCCAAACGGCGTGGCGATTTCGCCCGATGGCAAATGGTTGTTCGTCGCCCAATCGGACGAGTCCGCGCCGACCATCACGCGGCTCCCGGTCGGCCCGGATGGCACGGCGGGCAAGGGGAGTTTGTTTTTCGACGCGAAGAGTCTCGACGGCAAAGGCGCGCCGGACGGGTTGAAAGTCGATGCGCACGGCAACGTTCTCAGCTCCGGTCGCGACGGCGTGATGGTGATCGATCCGGCGGGCAAATTGATCGGCCGGATTCGTTGCGGTCGCCCCACGGCGAACGTCGCCCTCGGTGGAGGCTGGCTTTACATCACCTCGAAGGACCGCGTCCACCGGGTGAAGCTGGCCCATTAAAAAAGGCCGGCAACCGCCCGAAAGCAGCGCCGGCCTTGGAGAAACGAGCGCTCGATTACGCCACCAATGCCTTCAGGCGGCGGCAAACTTCCTCGACATTCGCCCGCGAGTTGAAGGCGGAAATGCGGAACCAACCTTCGCCCGCCGCGCCGAAACCGGAACCCGGCGTGATGACGACCTGCGCTTCGTTGAGCATCTTGTCGAACATGTCCCACGAGCCGAGACCCGCCGGGCAGCCGACCCAAACGTAGGGCGCGTTTTCGCCGCCAAACACTTGCAGGCCCAGTGATTGGGCCGTTTCGCGCAGTAGCTTGGCGTTGCCCATGTAATGCGAGATCAACGCGGCGACCTGCTCCTTGCCCTCGGGCGAAAACACTGCGGCCGCGGCCTTTTGCACCGGGTAACTCGCGCCGTTGAACTTCGTGCTGTGGCGACGGCTCCAAAGGCGATGCAACGGGATGCGTTCACCCGACTCGGTCTTGCCGGTCACGGTTTTCGGAATCACCACGTAGGCGCAACGCACGCCGGTGAAGCCGCCGTTCTTCGAGAACGAACGGAACTCGATCGCCACGTCGCGCGCGCCTTCGATTTCGAAAATGGAGCGGGGGATCGACGGATCCTGGATGAACGCCTCATAGGCGGCGTCGAACAGGATGATGGTGTCGTTTTCTTTCGCATACTTCACCCAGGCTTCGAGCTGCTCGCGGGTGGCCACGGCGCCGGTCGGGTTGTTCGGGAAGCACAGGTAAACGAGGTCGAGCGTTTCCGCAGGCGGAGCGGCGACGAAACCGTTGGCGGCATTGCATTCGAGATAGACGAGGCCTTCGTACGCGCCCTTCTCATCGCTGTCGCCGGTGTTGCCGGCCATCACGTTGGTGTCGACATACACGGGATACACCGGGTCGGTGATGCCAGTGCGGTTGCCCTTGCCGAAGATGTCGAGAATGTTGCCGGTGTCGCACTTCGAGCCGTCCGAGATAAACACCTCGTCGGCCTCGATGCCAAGGTTCGCGAACTGGTTCTCCACGATCGCCTGACGAAGGAATTCGTAGCCCTGCTCGGGGCCGTAGCCGTGGAACGTCTCGCGGTTGGCCAGTTCGTCGACGCCCTCATGCATCGCCTTCACCACGGCCGGCGGGAGGGCTTCGGTCACGTCGCCGATGCCGCAGCGAATGATGCGCGCGGCCTTGTCCGGGTTCGCCTCGGAGAACGCTTTCACGCGTCGCGCGATTTCGGGAAACAGGTATCCGGCTTTGAGTTTCAGGAAATTGGAATTGATCGTGGCCATGGCGGCGGGACGTTTACCCGCCCCGGCAGGGCGGGGCAAGAGCCGAGGTATGGAGTGCGGCAAGGCATTGCCGCTTTCGGGCGCAGGCGATGTCAATCGCCGGAAAACGCGGCCATTTTTACAAAACAGTCGTATTCTCCAGTGGATTTGACCACTTCCGCTCAAAGCGGCAATGCCTTGCCGCAGTCCATCATTGCCCGGTCACATTGATTCCAACACGCTGAGTCATGTCGAGATTTCTCAGAGCATGGGGTTTTGTGGGCATGCTTTCGCTCGCGCGGCTCGCGTTCGCCGATTCCTACGCGCCCTCAACGCCGCAAGCCTTCACGTCTCCGGCGGGGATGTATGTCGTACGAATCCAAGCGGCGAAATCGGTTGAAAAGCCGAACGGCTATTGGAAGCACACCGAGTTCAGCATTTTCGCTTACAACGCCGAAAGTGACACATTCAACCGCGTGAACCGGTTCGAGGTGGAGGGTCATCCGTTGGAACTCTTCGTCAACGATGCGGGCACGCGAATCGTGACGATCGACCAGCAATTCGGGACCGGACACGGCCAAATCGCCGCAATTTATGACTTCCAAGGCAAGCGCTTGGCCGAGTGGAAGCTGACGGACCTTTTCCCGGAGCAGGAGTTGTTCGGACCTCGCTCATCGCGTTTCCGAGAAACCACATCTTCGATTCAATGGCGCGGGGAGACGGCCTGGAGCAGGGATCAGAAAAGTATCTGGATCGGTGCACCGACGCGATTCCAGTCAAACGCTGACGGCTCTTACTCGATCATTTATCCCAAGGACATCGACTCCTACAGTATCGACCTTGTAAAAACGAAAATGAAACGGGTGCCGCCCAAACGCTGAGGAAAACCAATGGAACTGCTTCGTTACCACTCGGGAGAGCTTATCGAGATCGGAGACCTCGTGCGTTTGGGAGCGAACGAAGGCGTCATTCACGACTTCGGCGATAGCCTTCGGGATTGGGGCTTATCTATCGACGAAGCCCGAACGAGCGTCGTGATCCAATCCGCCGCCTTCGGCTTTCTCTGTTTGAAAGCTGACAGCGAAGATCTGCATCTGATCGCTCGAAGCGGAGGATGAAGCCGCAGTATGTCCACAAGAGCGCAACGCCTTGTGGAGCATCAAAGCAAAGAGGAGGGCGGTTCGAAAAATCTTGCGAGGCGAAAACGCCGGTAACCCCACACCGCCGCAAGCCATAGCCCCAAGGCCATGCCGCCAACCCACCAGAGGCGGGCGCGAAGAAGGCCAACACCACGTAGAGCGGAAGCACCCAGCGGCTCAACCAGACACCGCCCACTCCCACAAAAATAAGCAATAGCCAAGGCATGTAGATCAACGAGCGCCAAAACAATGCCCAGCAGGCTCGCCAATCCGGATGTCCACGCCGGCTCATCCTGGCAATAGACAACGCGTGATGGGCTGGAGCAACCGGCGATCGGAGTGAAGGGAAGAAAATGTGGCGCAGTTTCGCGGGAATAATTGGCAGCCAACGCCAGCATTCCGAATTTGCCGGAACTCAAGGCATGGTCCATCCTTCCAGCTCTCATGGCCGTCCGTTTCATCAACGTCGATCTCGATCTCGAGTCGAAAAGCCCGCTCGATTATCTCTGCCTCGAATTGTCGAGCGGCAAGGATGTCCACCACCTGCACTGCGGACCCAACGGTCGCGGCTACTCCGCCACTCTCGAATGCGCCAACGGCGGCGAAACCTGCGAGGCCGAAAGCGTGATCCATCGGTTCTGCGAAGCGATTGAAGCCCTCGACGAACGCGCCATGAGCGAATGGAAGGCCGCGCATCTCCGCACCTTCGACATCGGTTATGAAGTTTCGGGTTCGGATCAGAGGTGGAACACGCAGCTTCGGCACGCAACTCTCACCCGGGTCGCCGCGCTCGGTGTCTCCATTGCCTTCACCGTGTATCCAGCCGATGAAAGTAAAACCATCCGCTGAGATCCGAGTTCTCCCTTTTGAACAACCCGGCAACCTCATGAAACTTTTCCTCTGTCTGTGGATGCTGGCGTCCGTCGTGAATGCCGCCCCGACCGTGCGCGACCTCGACTGGCACCCCGCCTGCGATGGCTCCAATATCGAAATCGTGTCCGACAAGGACAAGATCGTCAGTGTCACGGCTTGGGCGACACACTTCGCGGTAATCCTCCAATGGACCATTCACTATCTCGACGGACAACCAGTCACTGCGGAGTTTCGCGAATATAAACGCGGCCGGATCCAGGAAGGCGACAAGGCTGGCGCACCGTCCGGCGTAAACCCGCTCAAGCGCATCGAAACATTCAAAGCGCAGGAAGGACGTTTTGCCTGTCCGGACAAGGCTCTCCAGAAGCAACTCGCCGACATTCTCGCCAAGGTCGCCAAAGACGGCTGAACTCGAATGAAAGCCCGGCGGGCTGCCGAAGCCGGAGCCCGGCAATGGTGTCTACCCCTTCACCGACTTCGACAACTCCCCCTCAAAGCGGCAATGCCTTGCCGCACTCCGAAAGCATCCGGCGACGATACGCGACCACCGCAGCCACGGCCGTGCCGAGCGCGATGAGCTGGTAACCCGAAAGGCCCGCGAATGGCTTCGGTGTCGCACGCAGGAATTCGTGGGCGAAGCGGAACAGCCCATAGGCGATCAGATAGAGATGGAAATGCTGACCCAGCTGGCGATTCGTCCGCCGCAACCCGAGCAAACCGGCCAAGGCCGCGAGTTGAAAACCGATCTCGACCGGCACCGCGGGCCAGACGCCGAAGGAGCAAGCAATCCCTTGGCAGCAACCCGCACTTAGGCAGCCGATGCGGCCCATTATGAGAGCAGGCGGCAATAGAAGCGCGAAGCGGTCGCCGGTCGTTTCGCGGTAGCCGAGCGTCGTCTTCGCCAATTCGACTCCGATCCAACCGCCGGGTAGAGCACCCATCACCGATTTCCCCGACAGCCAGATGAGCCAGCGATTCGAGTCGTTGAAATGCAGCCAACCCTCCGCCAAAAGAAAGGCGAGCTTCGCCCCGGCGAACGCGCCAACGAGACCGCCGAAGTAGATCAACGCCACGCGGCCGTCCTTCTTCGATTCGCGAAACCAATACACCGCGCCCCATGCCAACCCGGCGAGGAGCATGAGGGAATAGAAGGAAGAACCGGCTGAAGAAGAAAGCATCGTGGAATCGGATCAGATGGAAGCGAAACACCTCCCGAATGCCACTAACCCTAGCGCAATCGGCACCAACAGTGTTTGCATCATGCAAAACCAAATAACCGAATAGAGTATTTCCCGCCAATCCTTACCGTATCCGCTCGAAGAATCACGCGTGTTAAGAAATACAAGAAACCTTGAGACTAGGATACTCAGGAGCACGCCTGCCAGAAGAAGCGCGGAATCACGATCCACCATCTGGTCCGCCCAGCGAGGCCACTCAATTTTGCGCCGCTGTGCGTAAACTAGCGCCGCGTAGATGGATGGAAGCAACCACAGGAAAACGCGTAGCCAGCCTTCCGATCGCTTCATGGGAGGTCGTTCACTCATGACGTCATATTCGAATAATAACGACAAAACGAATCGAGCTTCCCATCCGGGCGGATGACGTGGGTGCAGCAACGATCAATACGGTCCTCGTCCCAGCTCCACGCGTCCATGAACGGTTTGATGAACAGGCGAAAGGCGTCCTTTTCCTTCATCTCGAAGCGATGCAGAATTTCGCCTAGCTCGGTGTTCTCGCAACCGCATTGGATGAGGTCGGAAAGCTCGTAACGCACCTTGTCGCGCAGGAAACCTTGCACGCTGGCGAAGTCGATGAACTCCGAGATGCTCCGTACTCCGATGGGCGTGCGCAGGAGGTAGCCGATCGTCGCGCAATTCGGATCGCCGCAGGGCAGGGGCGTGAAGTCTTCGAAACGCAGGCGACCGGCGGATTGCTCGACCGCTCCAAGGATAATGTCGGCCGTGTTAAGCCGTGGCGCGTCGCCCACGAGCGAGCGGCCGCTGCCGAACATCGGCTGGAATGACACGCCGCGGCAGACTTGGTAGCGCAGTCCGGTTTCCACCGTGTCCCACAAATGCTGCAAGTTGTCCGAAATCACCGTCATCGCCAGCGTGAACGGAATGCCTTCGCGCTCGCAGCGCTCCATCGCGAGGCGCTTCATCTCGCGAAAATCTCCGCCGCGCAATTCCTTCTGGCCCGCTTCCTGTGGGCCGTCGAATTGCAGGTAGAGCTGGAAATGCCCACGCCGCGCGCGTTTGCCGAGTTCTTCAAGGAAGGCATCTTCCTTCGCGATCCGCACGCCGTTGGTGTTCACGAGGCAATAATCGATGCCGGGTTCCGCATGAATCCAATCGAGCAACTCGAAGAACTCCGGATGCAACGTCGGCTCGCCGCCCGAAAGCTGAAGGATTTCCAATTTGCCCTTTCGCTCGATCACGCCACGGATGCGGGATTGCAGCGATTCGAGCGAATGCGCCTTCAGTTTCCCGCCCACCGCGCCGACGGGCGAATCGGCGAAACACGTCGGACAAGCCAAGTTGCAGGAATCGACGATTTCGATCAGCGCGAGGCAGGTCGAAAGCACTTCGACGGCGTTGCTTTTGACCGCCGCGTTTCGCCCGAGCGTTCCAGTTTTACCATTCGGATCGGCCGAGCACGCGCAGCCCGCGCCACACGCGTTCGAGGGATCGCCCTGCGCCAGCCAGTAGAAGCGGGCGTCGCTTGAAATGCAGACGTCGTGCGTGCCGTGTTCCTCGCAAGTGCGGGTGAGATACACCTTCGACGGCGTGCCGGAGGTTTTCCACACCTCCGCCGGAGCGGATCGCTGGCAGACTGGACAGCGTGAGGTGGTGCGCTTGAGGGTTTGTTTGAGGGAAGGGAGGAACATCAAGGTTGCAATGGATTCGATAGGAATCGGCAAAATCACCTGAAGCCGCGGCTCCATTGAAGCACGCAGGCACCTAACCCGGCCACTAAGCAAACCATGAATTGGCCGATGAAATAACCGAAGCCGAGAAAGGTCGCCGAACGTCCCGCGTAACTGCCAGAAAGACTTTCCGAGAACATCGCCCAACCCACGATGATCGCGAGCATTGTGATGACGACGTTATAAACGAAAAAAATCGGTGCACCGACTGCAGCAACCACCGAGGGAATCACCAAGCTGATCCAAAGCAGGCCATGTCGAATTTTCGGCGGAGGAGGTGGTGGATTGGAAGCCGGAGGAAAAGGGTCCATGGGACGTCAGTTCATAAAGATAAGGCACGATCCGAACCAAACCGCGAGGCAGATGACCAGTTCGCCTATAAAGTAACCGAAGCTAACCAGAACCAGGGATGATCCCCGATAGCGACGCCGCAGGAGATTCGCAAAAGGCGCTTGGCAAGCGATCAATATGAAAAGGCCCACAGGGAGCGCGACGAGAAATCCCAGACCATAATCTTTCTTCGAACCAATCAACCCAATGATGAGATTGATCACGAGCACCAGTAGTGGCGGCAACACCAACAACCACCAAAGCGGACCGCGAGGCAAAGGTTCCGGTGTCTCGGATTTCGAAGGGGGTTGGTAGGAATCCATCACTTTCGGTTGCTAGCAAGTTACGTTGGGAATGCCAAGCGCCCGGGACGAAGCCTCCGATTCGCCGGTAAGAACGCTGCCGCCGCATGAGCTTACGAAGCGGCCTCGGCGAGGCCGCGCTACCTTAGTTCCGCTTTCAGGAAAGGCGCCGTGCGCGATTGCTTGGACTTGGCCACTTGCTCGGGCGTGCCTTGCGCGATGATTTTGCCGCCATTGTCACCGGCTTCAGGACCAAGATCGATGACGTGGTCGGCCTCCGCCGCGACGGCCATATGATGCTCGATGACCACCACCGTGTGACCTTCGTCGACCAGGCGATGAAGCACGTCGATCAAGCGCTTCACGTCTTCCAAATGCAGGCCGACGGTCGGTTCTTCGATCAGGTAAAGGTTCTTGATCTGAGATTTGAGATTTGAAATTTGAGATTTCGCAGAGCGACCACGGGCGATCTCCGATACGAGCTTGATGCGCTGGGCTTCGCCGCCGGAGAGCGTGGGAGACGGCTGACCGAGCTGTAGATAACCGAGGCCGGTATCGGCCATCAGTTTCAACGGCCGGGCGATGCGTGGTTGCGATTCAAAGAACACGGCTGCTTCATCGATCGTCATCGCGAGCACATCGCCGATGGTCCTGTCGCGGAACTCCACTTCGAGCGTCGCCGGATTGTAGCGCGCGCCATTGCAAGCTTCGCAGTGAACCCAGGTGGGAGGCAGGAATTCCATTTCCAATTTCACCCGGCCGTTGCCCCCGCATTCCGCACAACGTCCTCCTTCGGTGTTGAAGGAAAACCGTGATGCATCGAAGCCGCGCAAACGTGCTTCGGGCATCTGAGCATACAGGGCGCGGATATCGTCGAAGACCTTCACATACGTCGCCGGGCAGGAGCGCGAGGTCTTGCCGATCGGCGATTGGTCCACTTCGTAAACGTTGGCGATCCTTTCGAAACCGGTGGCTTTGTCGTACGGACGATTCGATTTTTTGGATCTAGGAGAGGCTTGGCAGTTGGAAACCGCCGCCACGGCGAGGCAGGCATGCATCAAGGTCGATTTTCCCGAACCGGAGATGCCGGTGAACACCGTAAAACGCCCGACAGGAATCCAGAGTTCGACGTCCTTCAAATTATTCGCGCGGCAGCCCGTCACGACCAAATGCGGATGGTCACCCGGGATCGCCCGTCTTTCGCCACGGCTTGGGTGCTTCATCAGGTCGGTCAGCGCCCGCCAGGTCGGAGAGTGCTCGTAATTCTTCTCTTCACTGGCCCCTGGCCCCTGACCCCTGGCCACTCCCGCTTGGGCCGCCACGGGCGGTTTCCCTTGATAAACCACCTCTCCACCCAATCGCCCCGCGCCGGGACCGAGATCGATCAAGTGATCCGCCCGCGCGATGGTGTCCTCGTCGTGCTCAACGACGAGCAACGAGTTGCCCTTGTCGCGCAACGAAACCAACGTATCGAGCAACGCGGCGTTGTCGCGCGGATGCAGGCCGATGGTGGGCTCGTCGAGCACGTACAGCACGCCCCGTAGATTGCTGCCGAGCTGGGCGGCGAGACGGATGCGCTGACTTTCGCCACCACTAAGGGTTTTCGCGGAACGATCGAGCTGAAGGTAGCCGAGGCCGACTTGCTGGAGGAACACGAGCCGCTGGCGAATCTCCGGCAGAATGTCGCGGGCGATGAGCGACTCGCGGTCGCCGTCGAAACGTAGCTTCTCGAAATGCTTCGCCGCTAGGTCGATGCCGAGTCGCGCGAGTTCCCGCACCGGAACGCCTTTCAGATGCACGGCGGAGGCATCGCGATTCAATCGCGTGCCCTTGCAGGACGGGCACTCGACAAGCTCCTCGTCGTCCATGCGTTCGATCGCGCGATCCGCATCGAGCTCGGCTTCGAGCACCGATTCGAACTTCGACGTATCGAGCACCCGGCGCTTTTTCGGCACCAAGCCGTGGCCGCGGCAACCCGGACACCAGCCGTGCGGCGAGTTGAATGAAAACAAACGCGGGTCGAGATCGTCGAACGAACGCCGGCAACACGGACAACTCGCCTCGCGGGAAAGCAGCACGAATTTTTGGTCTGGCGTGAACAAGCGGATCACGCCTTTGCCGAGATCGAGTGCCTTCGGCACGAGAGTTCCCAGTTCCCAGTTGTCAGTTTCCAGTTCCGCATCGCCGTGCCCTTTCCTCTTCCTGGCAACTGGCGACTGCAAACTGGCAACTTCCACATCGATGTCGTGTTCCTTGAAGCGTTCGAGGCGCGTGAAGCCTTCGGCATCGCGGAACTTTCCATCTACGAGAAGTTTCGTATAGCCGTGCTTGAGCGCCCATTCGGCGACTTCGGTGTGGAAGCCCTTGCGCGCACGGATGAGCGGCGCGAGCAGCGAAACCGGGCCCTTTTTCAGATATCCTCGGATCGTGTTCTCAATGGCGGCGATCGATTGCTTCTCCACCGGCACGCCGCAGTCCGGACAATGCTGCACGCCGAGTTTGGCGTAAAGCAGGCGAATGAAGTTCCAGAGCTCCGTGACCGTGGCGACGGTCGATTTGCCGCCACCTTGGGAAACCCGTTGCTCGATGGCGACGGTTGGAGGCAGCCCGGCAAGGCGGTCGATCTCCGGCTTCTCCAGTTGCTCGGCGAACTGTCGCGCATAAGCCGACATCGAATCGAGGAAGCGTCGCTGGCCTTCCGCAAAGAGAATGTCGAAGGCGAGCGTCGATTTGCCCGAGCCGGAAAGCCCCGAGATCACGACGAATTGGTCGCGTGGGATTTCGAGCGAGACGTTCTTTAAGTTGTGATGGCGGGCGCCGGAGAGGGAGATGGAATTGGAATTTGAGATTTCAGATTTGAAATTTGAAATCGGGCGAACCGAAGCGTTCGCCGCGCCGTCGAGAACGGGTTTGAGGAAACGGGCGGTTTCCGTGCCGAGGGTGGCGATGTGTTCGGGCGGACCTTCTCCAACAAGCTGGCCGCCGTTCGCGCCGGCTTCGGGACCGAGATCGAGAATCCAGTCGGCGGATTTGATGACGTCGAGGTTGTGCTCGATCACCAACAGCGAGTGGCCCGCGTCGACAAGGCGTTGGAATACGCCGAGCAGTTTTTCGATGTCGGTGAAATGCAGGCCGGTCGTCGGCTCATCGAGAATCAGAAGTTTCGATCCGGGAACGGAAAGCGACGAAGAGGACGCCGCGAGAAGCTGGCAGAGTTTGAGTCGCTGGGCTTCGCCGCCGGACAGCGTATTGAGAGGCTGGCCTAGCTTGAGATAACCGAGCCCGACCTCCGTGAGCGGTTGCAGCAGCGCGACGATTTGGTTGTGACGCTTGGCGAGCGGTGCGGACAAACCGTCCGTCGACGAATAGAACGCGATGGCTTCGTCAACCGTCATTTCCAGAACGTCGGCGATCGATTTTCCCGCGTAGGTGAGATCGAGCGTGGATGGCTTATAGCGGCGACCGTTGCAGTCCGGGCAGGTGACGTAGAGATCGGAAAGGAACTGCATTTCCACCTTCTCGAATCCCGCGCCACTGCAACGATCGCACCGGCCATCGCCGGAGTTGAACGAGAAAAAGCCGGTGGTGAGTTCGCGCGCTTTGGCGTCGTCGGTCAGCGCGAAGAGCTGACGGATCGGGTCGAACGCGCCGAGGAACACGGCGGGCGTCGAGCGCGGCGTGCGGGCGACGGGCGATTGGTCGACGAGCTCGACGCCGCTCAAGTATTGCGTACCCCGTAGTTCGGCGATGCGGGCGGGTTCTCCCTCGGCCTCAAGGCGGAGTTTGCGGGCGAGGTTCAGGTAAAGAACGTCGTGAACGAAGGTCGACTTGCCCGAACCGGAGACGCCGGTGAGGCAACAGAAAAGGCCAAGCGGAACATCGACGTCCAGTTTTCGCAGGTTATGGCGGGACGCGCCGCGGATCTCGAGCTTCGACGCGCCGGGCGAGCGTCGGACCTTCGGCACGGCGATGCTTCTCTTTCCGGTAAGCCAGGGAAGAGTGCCTAAGGAAGAAGAGGCTTGGCGCTTGGAAAGCGCCGCCACGGGCCCCTGATATACGAGCTCTCCACCGAATTGTCCCGAACCCGGACCGAGGTCGACGAGATGATCCGCAGCGCGCATCACCGCTTCTTCATGTTCGACGACCACGAGCGTGTTGCCCTTGTCGCGCAGACCGTGCATTACGCCGACCAGACGATGGATGTCGCGCGGGTGCAGGCCGACGGTCGGCTCATCGAGCACGAACAACGTGCCGGTGAGCGCGGCACCGAGACAGGTCGTCAGGTTCACGCGCTCGATTTCGCCACCGGACAAGGTGCGCGTCGGCCGGTCAAGCGTGAGATAGCCGAGACCGACTTCGCCGAGGTAGTGGAGGCGGGAAGTGATTTCGGTTAAGATCAGCTCAAGGGAGGAATCGGGAGAAGTGCCGAGTGATCGGTGATCGGTGATCAGTGAAGCAAACCATTCGGTCAAATCGCTGACGGCCATCGCCCAGAGGTCGGGCAGGGTTTTACCTTCGATCTTGAAACAAAGCGCCTCGGGTTGAAGACGTTTTCCCCGGCATTCCGGGCAGGCGGTGTAGGAACGATAGCGGCTGAGAAAGATGCGGACATGCATCTTGTAAGCCTTGGTTTCGAGCCAATCGAAGAAACCTTTGACGCCGTACCATTTGCCATCGCGCCAGAGTTCTTCCAAGGCATCGGCCTCGCTCAAGGCCATCGAACGACGATCTCCATAGTAGATCCATTCGCGGACCTCGTCTTCGAGCTCTTCCCACGGCGTGTCGATGTCGATCCGGCGTTCCTTGCAATGCTTGAACAGGTCGCGCTGGCATTCATCGCCGCGCTCGCCTTGGAAGGGTTTGATCGCGCCCTGCTTGATCGTGAGCGACGGATCGGGCACGGCTTTGTCGAGATCGATGCCGATCACGCGGCCGAATCCCCGGCACTTCGGGCACGCGCCGAGCGGATTATTGAAGGAAAACAACGCGGACGACGGCGGACGAAGCGTGAAGCCGGTGGCCGGGTTCGACCAGGTATTGGAAAAGGCTTTGGTCGTGTTTCCTGCGACGAGCGCCGCATGGCCTTTGCCGAAGTGAAAGGCGGTTTCGAGGGCTTCCAGCAAACGCGTCCGGTTTTCGGGCGTCACCGACACGCGATCCTGAAGGATCGTGATTTGAGATTTGAGATTTGAAATTTCAGAGGACTCGTCGGTACGGACGACCTTTCCGTCGATCAACACGCGCAGGTAGCCTTGCTGGTTGAGTAATGGGAAGAGTTCAGCGGTGGGCGTGTCCTTCGGTACCGGCACGGGAAACGTGACGAGCACGGTTTGTCCGGCGAGATGGGTTTCCGCCCAAGCGGCGGCGGATTCGGGCGAATCGGGGCGGATTTCCTCGCCCGTGTGAGGATCGTACCCGGTCGCGAGCCGCGCGAAGAGGAGCTTCAGGTAATCGTTGAGCTCGGTGAGCGTGCCGACGGTCGAGCGCGTCGTGCGGACGTGGTTCTTCTGCTCGATGGCAATCGCCGGAGGAATGCCGTCGATGCGCTCGACGACCGGCTTGTCCATGCGGTCGAAGAACTGCCGGACGTACGGCGAAAACGTCTCGACGTACCGCCGCTGGCCTTCGGCGTAGAGCGTGTGGAAGGCGAGGGACGATTTGCCCGATCCAGACGGTCCGGTGACGACGGTCAGTTTCCCGAGCGGAAAATCGAGATCCAGGCCCTTGAGGTTATGCTGCCGGGCGCCGCGCAGCGAAATCGCGGGAATGGCGGGAGCGGAATCGGGGACGACTTTTTTCCGGGCGGGCACGCCGGGAAACTAGGCGGAATTGCCTCATCCGCCAATCGAAGGTGCGGATGAGGCGAAATTCGCGAAGCGACCTTATTGGGTCGGGCTGCCGAAGACCGACGAAGGCGCGCTGGATTCCTTGACGGCAGGCGGAGCGGGCGCCGGGGTGGGTGCCAGGGCACTATCCGCCTGCTGCACGCGATCCAGCATCGAGGGTCCGCCGAGAATTGGAGCCATCGAATGCTGTCCTGGTTGAGGGGGCGGAGTCTGTTGAACCGGCTTGCCGTCCGGCCCTTGGACCACTTTCACGGTCAAACCGCCACCGCTCTTGAAGAAATAAAGCGCGCCGGCCAAGACCGCCACGGCGGCGATCGCCTTGATTGCGCCGCCTCCCGATTGCTTCACCACCACCGTGCTGCTGCGGCCGGCGACGGGGCGACGGGCAGGATTGCCGCCGGGTCGGTATGCCGCCGTTCCCGTCGGGGCGGGATGCGGGCGGAACATGCCGGTTGCGGTGGCGGTCGGAGCGGGGTGCGGGCGATTGAGCGACGCGGCAAGCGCGTGCAACTCCTGAGCCATGAGGCCGGCGTTGCGGTAGCGCATTTCGGGCATTGGATTCGTGGCCTTGCGGACGATCTCGTCGAAGCGGATGTCACAACGCGCGATCACCGAGGGGAGGCCGGGGACCGCCTCGGGGACGTTGCCGGTGAGAAGCTGGTGCAAGAGCACGCCGACGGAAAAGATATCCGCCCGGGCGTCCACCGCGTCGGGACGTGCGAGCACTTCCGGGGCGGTGTAGTGAGGAGTGCCGAAAACCGTTTCGTTTTCGCCTTCGCGGCTGCCGATCGGGCGGGCGAGGCCGAAATCGCCAATCTTGGGACGGGCCTGGGAGTCGAGCAGGATATTGGCCGGCTTGATGTCGCGGTGCAGCACCCCGTTTTCGTGGGCGTGCGCGAGGCCGTCGCAGATCGCGGCGACGATCCGGGCGGCATCGACCCCCCTGAGTTTGCCACCATAGGAAGCATGATGCAGAGACTCGCCCGGCACATATTCCATGATGATGTAAAGCATCCCGTCGACTTCACCGAAGTCATAGACCCCGATGAGGTTAGGATGATTCAGGCGGGCCATGGATTTGGCCTCGGTTTGGAAATTCGCGCGGAAAGAAGTATCCGAGCCAAACTCCCGGGGAAGAATTTTAATCGCTACCGCCCGGTCGAGCGAAGTCTGCACGGCATGATAGACGGCTCCCATGCCTCCACAGGCGATGAGTCCGTGAATCTGATAGCCGGGAAACAGCGCCGCCAGTTGGTCGGGCGAAGGCGCTTGGAAAGTGGGGGCTGAGCTCATTGGGAAGGTGAGTCGTGGATAAGCGTCTTAAAATGCGCCGTCCAGTGGCAACACATGTCTTTTTTGGAATTTACAAAAACTTTACAGCGCAAACGACGCAAATTAACAGTGAAAGCAAATTGGCTATCTCTAGTCATAACCCCTTATTTCCTAACAAGTAGCGAAATATTTTGAAAATCCACCCGCCCAAGACATGCTGGTGCCGTGGATGAGCAGACGACGTTCCAACTATTGGGCGAACAAGGGATTACGCACCTAATCGCGGCCTTTTACCGGCGCGTAAAAGCCGACGATTTATTAGGCCCTATGTATCCTGCCGACGATTGGGAGGGGTCGGAAAAGCGGTTGCGGGACTTTCTGCTGTTTCGCATCGGCGGCGTTCCCCGTTACCTCGAAGAACGAGGCCACCCCCGCTTGAGGATGCGTCACATGCCCTTCGTGATCGGCGAACGAGAGCGTGACCGGTGGCTCGAATTGATGGTCGCCGCCATGGACGAAACCAGCGTACCGGCGGAAGCCCGGCTCTGGTTGGAGCCTTTCTTTCGGCAAGTAGCCGATTTCATGCGAAACCAGCCGGAGGGTTGATCCAGAGCTCAGGGTTCCGGGGAACCGAACACGGAATCGAGCGCGCCTTGTTTCGAGGTCCTTTCCGCAGGCACGGTGCCGCCGAGGCCGCGCGCCCACGCGTCGAGATCACCGGCGTTTTCGAGGCGACGTTCCAGTTCGCGCGCGACGGCGGTTTGCCCGCTTTCCTGCGCCAAACGAAGTTTTTCCCGCATTTTCCCGACATACAGGTCGCGGTAACGGGAGACCTTGGTCGTGTAGGCGGCATCGATCGCGTTCTGACGCTCGATCGCTTGAGAGACAACCCGTTGCATTTCCGGCGAAAAGGTCGATGCGCTGCCGGCGGGCACGCGGGAGTTTTGAACGATGGACCGCAAACGCGTGATCTGGCCTTCGCGCGCGCTTCGTTCGTTCGCCGGCGCGTTCCGGGCCCAACGGCTGAGATTATCGGCGAGCCAACGGAGGTTGTCGCCCAATTGCTTGGTGCGTTCGGCTTCGCTGGCCGCGATCAACTCGCGCGCTTTGGGAGTCAGCGTGTCCTCGATCTTCGGCTGTTCGGTTTGGGTGGCCGATGGCTTGTCCTCGAACGTTTCGGTGACCGGTGCCGATTCCAATGGCGGAGGCGGTGCCAGTTCATCGGCGGCGACGGGCGTGGCAGGCGCTTTTTTGCCGGAGGAAAAGGAAGCCGCCAGGCTGTCGCGATGCTGCCAGGCGAAGTAGCCGCCGACGCCGAGAAGCGCGAGGAGCAGAAGCCGACCGGCCAAGGCCCCGGAATTGCTCCGTCGGATGACGGGCGGTGCCTGTCGCGCGGCGGGAGCGCGCATCGGCGGCTGAGGGTGGCCCGGCCGTGCCGCGGCGGCTGTCGCTCGGGGCTGGTGTTGTTTGAGCCAACTTGCCAGATCGCTGGCGAACGCGTGCCCATCCGGGTAACGCAAGCCGGGATTCGGATTTGTGGCTCGCTGGCAAATCCGGTCGAGCGCGGTGTCGCAGCCGCACACCAATGACGGAGGCCGGGAATCCGGACGATGACGTTCGCCGGTGAGTAGTTCGTAGAGGATCACGCCGACCGCATATAAATCGGATCTGCGATCGGCCGCCTCGGGGTGACGCATGAGTTCCGGCGCGGTGTAGCCCGGCGTGCCCATGATGAGGCCGGGACCCTCGGCGTCCGTGGGCAAGGCGAGGCCGAAGTCGCCGATTTTCGGCTCCGCTTTGGTCGTCAGCAGAATGTTCGCGGGTTTGATATCGCGATGGAGAATGCCGTTGTCATGCGCGTGGGCCAAGCCTTGGCAAATGCCCATCACCAGCTCGACCGCTTGGGGCGGGTCGACTTGCATGCCGTAAGCCGAGTGGTAGAGCGACTTGCCCGGCACATACTCCATCACGATGTAAAGCATGTCGCCGAGGTCGCCCGAATCGATCACCGAGATCAAATTCGGGTGGTTCATCCGGGCCATCGCGCGAGCTTCGGTTTCGAAGGACTTGCGGAAAGTGGCGTCCGCGCTGAACACGGGCGGTAGGATTTTGACCGCGACATCGCGATCCAGCGACTTCTGGCGGGCCTTGTAGACCGCTCCCATGCCCCCTTGCGCGATAAGCTGCTCAAAAGAATAAGCGGGCAACAGCGCGTTCAATGTTTCCAAAGGAGGCGCTTCAAAGGGGGCGGCTGCGGAGCTCATGTGGGTTGAATGGAATTACCAGTGTATCCTGCCGGGGGCGAACCAAAATCCGTTCAGCTCAAGGACGCGTGATACACCACCCACTCGGGTAATTTCACCGCGGCGTTGTAGAGAACGTGCAAGGCGACCGCGGTCGAAAGCCGGCGACTCGCCGAAAACGACAGCGCGCAGATCAGTCCGAGCAACGCGACGCTGGCCAAGCCGTACAGGTTATAGAAATGGATCGTGGCGAAAACCCCCGCGGCCAAAACCGCCCCCGGCATGGTTCCAAAGCGGTTCGCCAACGATCGAAACAGCACCCCGCGATACACGATCTCCTCGGACAAAGGCGCCAGCAAACAGGCGGAAATGACGACGAACACCAATCCCGTGAGTCCCTCGTCCATCGAACTCAATCCGCCCGTCGGGTCAGAACGAACCCATTGCTCGAAGGTTCGCGACAGCGCGCCATCGAACCACAGCAACGCCGCGAGCGCGCCGAAAACCAAGGGCCAATCCGGCGATCGATCGAGGCCGAACACCCGCAGGGCGTGCCGGGGACGACGAAATAAAAACCCGATCGCGATCAACGCGGGCAACAGCCGCACCACCGCTTCCAGCGCGAGAGTGCCCGACGGGGGCAAATCCACCACACCGACCAAGCCGATCCCGATCACCGTGCCGAATCCGATCCAGGCGAGCGTCGACGCGAGAAAAACCGTCCATCCCAAACTCGCCGACCAGGCGGAGCTATAGCCCCGGGCGCGGGTGATCGTCGCGCCGGCCAAATGGCGTAACGCCCACGGCAGGCAAAGGGTCCCAACGAGGACCACCGCCCACACCGCACCGCGCGCCATCAACGCATGCCCCCGCAAGGTCTGCGTTTCCCTTTCGAAGGCATCCAACGCGCCCTGTCCGGCTTCGGGGCCGCTCACCTCGCCGTAGGCCCGAAGCAATTGAGCGTCCCACCACTGTCCCGACCCCGTGGCCAACCGAGTCCGTAACGTGGACTGCGGCGTTGGCAAACCGAGTCCGAAGCGCCGCAACCGTTCCAGCAACGCTGGGCCGGGTTCTTGCGCGCGCAATACCTCCAGCGCTTCGATCGCGCGAACGCTCAATGGCAGGCGCGCACGGTCGACTTCGCCACGCACCGCCGCTTCCTGTTGGGTTCGCCACAAGCGTTGCAACGTTTCCGCCCCTTCCGCACGGATGGCTTCCGGTTCCCCTGCATTCGCGAGCCAGCGCAACCAGGCGGGATCGTTCTCCATCGCAGCCGCCAGACGCAAATCGCGGTCGATTTTCAGCAAGGCCATCTCCTCCGTTCCAGGCGGATAGCCATGCGATTCACCGAAATGCAGACTCGATAGCCAGAAACCCAACACCACCGCCATCACGGCGGGAACCACCCAAGGAAACCGCCTTTTCAAGAGCTGCCGGTATGGGTTGGCGCGGGAAACCGGCATCGTTCCAACATGCCCCACATCGACGTTTCGGAAAGCTTAAAAAAGGACGCGAGAGGGTGAACATTCGCGCTTTCAGCGCTAGCGACGCTCGCTCACATTCTCCGGCGATGCCCGAGCTCCCCGCGCGAATTCTCCAAGTGTGCTACTTCATCGTCCTCGGGGTGTTCGTGATCATCGCTCTGTTTCGGCGTAAAGGCAGGCGGCGGCTTTTCCCAGCTCCGGACTTCCCGGTACCCGCGGAGGAAACACCCGTTTCTCCATTCGATACGCCGCCCGGCGCGGACGAAACGAACCCTTACGCCATCGGTCGCGCCGCAGCCAAGCCGCCTGCTCTTCCGGCGACTCCGGGAGTCTCGATCGAGGCGTACCGTCCCCTCGATCTCCTTTGGATGGGAGCGTTGTTTCTTTTGTTCTTCCAACTCGGCATGAGCCAGGCGACCAGCGCCGACCCAACGGATTACTCCCAGATTTCCGTCAAGATGCTGATCATCTCCGCCGGTTTCCAATTTTTCCTGGCCGGCATCACCGTGGCCATGGTGGCCTGGCGAATCCGGCCGGTCGCGTGGCTCGGCTTGAAATGGAGCGGTTGGCCGCACGCCCTGTGGATCGGCCCTTCCGTGGTGGCCGGCATGTGGCTGACGCTGGTGACCCTGCAAGCGGGCGGCTACATGAAATGGATGGAGGCGCTGGGCGCGGAAACCGTTCAGGACACGGTGAAATTTTTCCAGCACAGCCAGGACAAGCTGGCTCTCGGCGCGATGGCCGTGGCCGCGGTGATCGTGGCGCCGTTGTGCGAAGAGATCGTCTTCCGCGGTTATCTCTATCCGGCGGCGAAACGGTTCACCGGACCCGCGACGGCGATGTTTTGCAGCGCGCTGCTGTTCTCGCTCGCTCATGGCAGCCTCGCGATGTTGCTGCCGCTGTTCCTGCTCGGTTTCGCGTTCGCCTGGATCTACGAACGCACCGGTTCGCTCTGGGCTCCCATCTTCGCCCACTTCTGCGTCAACGGTTCCACCGTGCTGATTCAATTCGCGCTCCGTTACTTTGACCTGCCGGTCGATCTATGAACCAGCCGCTGCATCGCTTTTCCGAAGACGAATTGATCGAGCGCTTGGTCCGCTTGGTCCCGCACGATCCTTCACCCGCCGCCGGTCCGGGCGATGACTGCGCCGTCGTGGACTTGGGCAAAGGCAAGCCGCTGCAATTGCTCAAGACCGACGCCATGGTCGAAGGCATCCACTTTTTGCCCGATGCGCCGCCGCGCAAAGTCGGCTGGAAGGCGATTGCCCGCGTCGTCTCCGACTTCGCGGCGATGGGGGGCAAACCGGAACGTTTCCTGGTGACGATCGCCTTGCCCGCCGCGTGGCCGCTTGCGCGAATCGAGGGCATTTATCGTGGCATGGGCGATTGCCTGAAGGCCTACGACGCCGTGCTCGCCGGCGGTGAAACGTCGCGCGTGCCGGAAGGTTCGGCCGCGGTGATTTCCGTCGCAGCGACCGGGAGCGTCGACCGCAAACACCTCACGCTGCGTTCGGGCGGCAAGCCGGGCGATCTCATTGCCGTCACCGGCAAACTCGGTGGCTCGCTCGGCGGCCGACACCTCACCTTCAACCCACGCGTCGCCGAAGCCGCCTGGCTGGTTGAGCACCTCAAGCCGACCGCGATGATGGATCTTTCCGACGGCGTCGCAAAAGATCTACCTCGCCTCGCCACCGCGAGCGGCTGCGGCTTCCAGTTGAATCGCGACGCCATCCCGCGCCATCGCGGCTGCGACGTCGCACAAGCCCTTGGCGACGGAGAGGACTTCGAGCTGCTCTTCACACTGTCGCCCAAGCGCTGGAACGAAGACGCCGTCAAAGCATGGAGAGCCGTGTTTCCCAAACTACCCCTCACGGTCATCGGCCAACTCGTTTCCCCCGGCGAAGGGACCACGCTCGAAGGCGGCTGGGATCATTTCGGAAAGTAGCCGAAAGCGGAGCCGGCCACTTCCTACTTCGTGTCGTAATCCGCCTCCGTCAGGCCGGGGATCCGCCCCGTGGCCCAAACGGTGTTTCTCCTCCTATACCAGTTCGGTATTCCTTCGTCTTTACCTGACGGCCAGATCGACCACACGTGTGGGGAACCATCCGGCAGCACTTGGTAACGCAGCGGCTGACCATCGTAGATATCCTTCGGCACCTCGGGCAAAAATTCAGGAACAAGAGCCTCCAGCTTCCGCGGGGTCGTGCCGTGTTTGAGGCGATAGCGCTCAAGGGCGATGCCGGTGAGAACGAGACCCCGCTTCACACCGCCATCGATCGCTCTTTTTCTCGCCTCCTCGTACGTCCGATTCGGAAGGAGGGAAAGGTTCCTTAAAGGAGGCCGCATGTTGGGCGCGAATCCCCACGAATCCACTTCCGCTTTTAGCCCTCTTATCGCATCGCGAACCTCCAATTTTTTCAATCCGGTGGGCCTCTTAAGATACCAAAGCGTCCCCAGCGTCCCACGGGGATCCCGGCCTCTGATCGTCTGCCGGATCCAGGTCGAAATCATTCTCTCCCAGTCAATGGTGGTCGCTTCGAATTTGGCACTTTTAGTGAATGCGATAAGAAGCGCGGCCTCGGTGCGCATCACAGCGAGGAAGCGTTCTTCCGCATTCGACGCACTCAAATGGGCTGCGAACCGGACTAGCTGGGCATCGTTCCACATCCCCCGTTTGATCCCCTCCCAGATCACCTCTTGGACCCAATGGTCTACTGCCTCCGCTGCCACGAAAAAGGATAGAAGTGGCCTCCGCTCCAATTGCGCATGGCACGCAAAAAGGAACTCAACGTCTTTGGCTGCGGTGGATGCATCGCCCGCAGCCAGACAAACAAGCGCATGCTCGTAAGCGACCATGGCCCAAAATTTTACACGGCTAAGAGGCAACTCGATGCCCGGTATATCCGGCGCGGAAGGAACAGCGGTCGACCACCCGATCTCCCGACCGCTAAAAGCGGCCATCATCTCATCCAACCGCCGAGACTGCGGCTGCATCAGGTCCCTCACGCCCTTCGCCACTTCCATCTCCGGCTCATGAGGCCGTGCCGGCTCAACCAACTCCCTCACGTCGGACAAGCGCGACAAATCCGCATTGCCCCGCCAGCTTCGTTTGCTGGTGATGCCACTGATCGTGCCGGAAGACGCCATCGCTTTCAACGGCCGCAGTTGTTGTCCATTTGGTAGCTCCAACTCGCGCACCACGACCGGATGCTGAAACACGTCGTCTTCCGCTGACGACGGTAGTCCGACCACTTCCTCGTAGCTCACCGGCCAACCCGCTGCCCTTAGCGCCTGAGTTTCCCGTTCAATCGCCCAGCTTCCGTACCAGTTCGCGATGCCATAGAAGCCCACGATCGCCGCCGTCAAAAGAACCGGAGATGCGATCAACGAACGCTTCGTCCATTTGCTCCGGCAAGCTCTCCACAGCCATGGCGGCAATCGCATGTCGGCGACTTTGCAGGGAGTCGATCCCGCGAACGAGCAAAGAAAGTGGCTGAAAGCTCCCACCTTCTTGGGCATGCCGCCCTCGTCTTTGCCGGAAGGCCAGATCGACCAGACGTGCGGCGAACCGTCGGGCAGCACTTGGTAGCGCAGCGGCTGGCCGTCGGAAATGTCCTTCGGCACCTCAGGCAAAAACTCCGGCACCAGCGCGTCCAACTTTCCCGGTACCGCGCCGTGTTTCAACCGGTAGCGCTCCAACGCGACCTCCGCGATCAACACAACCCGTTTGGCATTTACGGAAGTCTGCTCGCGATCCGAATATTCTGGGTAAGTCCTACTCTGGCGAAGCTCCCTCATTGCCTGGCTTTGGTCGAATCCTTTGGGCCTGACGTTTAGCCAAACTTCTTTTGTGGCACGCTTCGCGGCATCGAGTGGATCGACCAAGGCCTTTTGCCGGAACTCGTGAAAAACCTGGTTCAATTCGGCTTTGGACGAAGCGGACTCCTCTCCGGATCGCGCAAGCTCGATTTGATAGGCCCACTCCGTGCGTGCTCCTGACTGCACCCGTGCGTACCAATCGATTTTCTGCAGCTTCGCTTGCAATGAACTCAACTGCGGATCGGTCCAACTCCTAAGCCTGAGGCCCAACTGAATGACCTCCATCGCTGAAGAGTCGGCATCCGCTGAAAATTTCAATGCCGTCAAAAACGGCGCATTCCCGAGTCGTTCGCCGAGTTCCAAAGCCGTTATTACATCTTCGAAAGCGAGTTGGGATTCGCCCGCCGCCAAACGAAAACAGGCGCGGTCACAAGCAAACCGGCTCCAACCAAAGAGCAACGCTTGCCGATTCATGAGCTCATGGATCGATGCATCCGCCCAACCTAGGCTCGGTCGCTGTAAAGCGTGCCGGATCGATTCGAAAGTCGCATCCGCTGCCACGACAGAAGCCAACGCGTGCCGAGCTTTTGAGGGATCCTGTAGGACAAGGGGAAGCAAGCTTCTGAGCGATATACAGCCGGGGGCATCAAACGTCCCCGCTCCGACCCTGGTCTCTCGCGGCAACCCCATTTCGGCAACGACCGTTGGATGGCGAAATACATCCTGATCCGCCCTAGGTTGCGGACCGATCGCTTCTTCTAATGTCAGCGGCAAGCCAGCAGCCTTCATCGCCGCAATTTCCTCCTGAATCGCTCGCTCCCCATACCAATTGACGATGCAATAGAACGCAACGATCGAAGCCATCAGCAAAAACCGCGAAGTGATCAGGAAACGCTTCGTCCATTTACTCCCGCAAACTCTCCACAGCCACGGCGATAATCGCATGGGCGATGTTGTCCGAAACCTTCTCGATGGCTCAATGGCAAAACGCTCTCGCTCGTTTCCCTACTTCGCATTGTAAATCGTCTCCGTCAGCCCCGGGATTTGCCCGGTGGTCCAGACCGCGTTGCCTTTCTTCTGCGAGTCATTCGGCATGCCGCCTTCGTCTTTCCCCGACGGCCAGAGCGACCATACATGCGGCGCTCCATCGGGCAGCAATTGATAGCGGAGTGGTTGGCCGTCGCAGATGTCCTTCGGCACCTCGGGCAGAAACTCGGGCACGAGTTGATCAAGCCGCTCGGAAAACCGTCCGTATCTCAAGCGATAACGCTCCAAGGCGATCCCGCACATCAAAAGGTCCCGCTGGGTTTGAACTGCCCGAATGGCATGCGTAAGTCCTTTTGTTGATTCGAAAAAATCCCACTCGTTGAAGTCTGAAATCTCAGGAATGCGATGGGAGCGCTGGAAACGGAGATACCATTCCCGCATGCGGCTCATATCCTGAACCGTCTCGCGCATTTTCAACCCCAGCGGTTTCGCCTTATCCCAGGCTTCCACTGCCAAGCGTTTCATTTCCGCGGTATCGCGATTTTTTCCCGCTTCGAAAAAGTCCGGGCCGATTTCCTCCCACTCCCTGCCCTCGAGGTAACCGGCAGGCAACTCTTCCAGCACGGCCTTCATGTAAATCCATTCGGTGGGAGCGGCCTCCCACAACGCTCGTCGAAAATTCACTTTCTCCAATTGCGATTGGAAGTCCGCCAATTGGGGCTCCGACCACGCCCGGCGCGCGACTCCCTCCCACACGGCGCGCGAGACGTCTCGTTCTCCAAGCACGGAACAGACGAAGGCGATGAAGCTGCTCTTGGGGCCGGCGAGTCGACTCCGGATCTCCATGGCCGTTTTCAGATCCTGCGCGGCAAAATCCGAATGACCGGTCACGAGGCGCAGCCGCGCTCGATCTACGGAAAATTGCATCAGTTTTAGCAACCGCAGGCAACGGCCCGGCAGCTCGTTCTTGTTCAAGCCCCAATGGCACGTCGGACGGCGCAAGCCTTCGACGCAGGCATCAAACTCCCGGGAGCGCGTCTCGATCAGAACCAGAATCTCGCGGGCGACCTCCGTCTCCGCTTTGGAGGTTTGGGGCGGATCGGCTAAAAGCCTTACATCGCCAAGTTTCCCCAAATCCGGCTTAGGCTCCCAATCTCGACCCTTCTTCAGGCCGGAAATCGACATGCCGCCCAAATTTTTCAAATCCGTGCCGTCCTGTTTCTCCAACTCCGCGCGGATCGCCGGATGCTGGAACACATCTTCTATCGTCGGCGGCAACGGTCCAAACCGCTCCTCAAACGTCACCGGCAAACCATCCGCCTTCATCGCGGCGGTCTCCAGACGAAGCGCTCGAGCGCCCCACCAGTTCGCGACCGCATAGAAGACCACGATCGCCGTCGTCAGTAAAAACGGCGAAGCGATCAGCAGACGCTTCGACCATTTACTCTTCAAAGTTCTCCACAACCAGGGCGGCAATCGCATGCCTGATAGATGAAAGGAGTTGGGTCTTTAGGCGAGGCAGGAGTCTTCGAAGCTCCAGCGAAGAAGGTCGGGCAGAGCCGAAGCGCGTGAACCGCTTGATCGGCCGCTCGCACTTTGGCTCCGCCCGGAAAGACCTTCCTCGGCTGAAGCCTCAACTCCGTACGCAACAAAGCCGGGCTTGCGGCCCGGCTTTGCGTTTGAATGGGTCTGTCGGCGATCGCCTCAGGAATGATGGCGGCGCTTCAGTTTGATCTGCGCGAGGTTCTTCGCGATGACGCCCTGAAGGTAGGCCACTTCCTCGGCGTCGACCGCGTGGTTGAGGCTCTTAAGGGTTTCCTCGGCGCGGTGGATCGCTTCCTGGGCTTTCGCCTCGTCGATCTCGGCTTCGCCGATCGCGGAGTCGGTGAGCACCACCACCTTGTGCTGGGTCACTTCCGCGAAACCGGTGCCAAGCGCGAGGTGCACCTGGTTGCCGCCCTTTTGGTAGCGGAGTTCACCCGCCGCCAAGCTGGTGACGAGCGCGGCGTGACCATCGAGGATGCCGAGTTCGCCTTCGGCGCCGGGCAGCACGACGTTCTCGACGGTATCCGAGAACACCTTCTTCTCCGGCGTGACGATTTCGAGGTGGAGAGACATGAGTTTGAAGAAGCCAGATACCAGAAACCAGAGGCATCGGCCGCGGACCCTCTTTCAGGTCTCTGGCCTCTTGTCTCTGGTTTCCCAGATGCTTAGTCGCGGGAAACGGTGTCGATGCCGGCCTTCATGTAGAAGTTGCCTTCCGGCACGTCGTCCCACTTGCCGTCGATGATCTCGGCGAAACCGCGGACGGTGTCTTCGAGGGAAACGAGGGCGCCGGGCACGTTGGTGAAGATTTCCGCCACGTGGAACGGCTGGGTGAGGAAGCGCTGGATCTTACGAGCGCGGAACACGGTGAGCTTGTCGGCGTCCGAAAGCTCGTCCATGCCGAGAATCGCGATGATGTCCTGCAGGTCCTTGTAGCGCTGGAGAACCATCTGCACGCCGCGGGCGACGCGGTAGTGTTCTTCGCCGACGACTTCCGGAGCGAGCGCCTTGGAGGTCGAGGCGAGCGGGTCAACCGCCGGGAAGAGCGCCTGCTCGGCGAGGGAGCGCTCAAGCACGACCGTCGCGTCCAAGTGGGCGAAGGTGTTGGCCGGAGCCGGGTCGGTCAAGTCGTCCGCCGGCACGTAGACCGCCTGGATCGAGGTGATCGAGCCCTTGTTGGTCGAGGTGATGCGCTCCTGGAGGGAGGCCATTTCCTCGGAGAGGGTCGGCTGGTAACCCACCGCGGACGGCGTGCGGCCAAGAAGCGCGGACACTTCGGAACCGGCTTGGGAGAAACGGAAGATGTTGTCGACGAACAGAAGCACGTCCTGGTTGTCTTCGTCGCGGAAGTGCTCGGCCATGGTGAGGGCCGAAAGGGCGACGCGGAGACGGGCGCCGGGCGGCTCGTTCATCTGGCCGTAGCAAAGGGCGACCTTGGAGCCTTCGGTCAGGACCGGATTGCCGTCCGCGCCGAGTTTGATGTGACCGTTCTCGTCCTTCTCGGTGGCGATAACGCCGGACTCGATCATTTCCCAATAGAGGTCGTTACCTTCGCGGGTGCGCTCACCGACACCGGCGAACACGGAGAAACCACCGTGCGCCTTGGCGATGTTGTTGATGAGCTCCATGATGACGACGGTCTTGCCGACGCCGGCGCCACCGAACATGCCGCCCTTGCCGCCCTTGAGCAGCGGGCAGATCAGGTCGATGACCTTGATGCCGGTCGGAAGGATCTCGGTGTTCGCGGACTGCTCGGTCAACGACGGAGCGGGGCGATGAATCGGGGAGCGGAAGCTGGCATCGGCGAGCGGAACGTTTTCGTCCACCAGGTCGCCAGTGACGTTGAAGATGCGGCCGAGGACTTGCTTGCCGACCGGCACGGCGATCGCCTTGCCCGTGTCGGTCAAGGTCAGACCGCGCTTCAGACCGTCCGAAGTGGACATGGCCACCGCGCGAACCCAGCCGTCGCCAAGGTGCTGTTGCACTTCGAGCACCAGCTTCGTCTCAACGCCGTTGAGCGGGTAGGAGATTTCGAGCGCGTTGTAGATCTCGGGCAGCTTGGTGGCCTGGGAGAAATCAGCGTCAACGACGGCGCCGATGACTTGAACGATGGTTCCGGTGTTGGACATGGCTGGAGTTAAAGTGATCAGCGAGAAGTGATCCGTGTTTAGAGTTTGGACGAAGGCGGGGTTAAAGAGAGACCACTGATCACTGACCACTGATCACTCGGCACTTTGTTACTCCATCGCCTTCATGGCGGTGGTGATTTCAAGCAGTTCGGAGGTGATCGCCGCCTGACGCAGCTTGTTGTATTCGAGCGTGAGTTCCTTGATGTACTTCTTCGCGTTGTCGGTCGCGCCTTTCATGGCGACCATTCGCGCGGAGTGCTCGGAAGCGCGGGACTCGACCAGCATCTGGTAGATCTGGAAGTTCACATACTGCGGCAGCAAGGTGTCGAGCACGTCGTTGGCCGATGGTTCGAAGAGGTAATCCTTGGCAAGGGCGACCTGCTTGTCGGCGACGCCGTGGTCGATGCCGGTCATGCCTTCGTAAGCGGCTTCCTCCCCCAAAACGGCCGGGTCGATCGGCAGGAGCTGGTGAATTGTCGGCTCCTGGCGGAGCGTGCTGACGAAGTTGGTGAAGGCGACGCTGACCTTGTCGTACTTGCCGTCGAGATACAGCTTGGTGAGAAGCTTCGCGATCGGACGGGCTTCGGAAAAGGGCACCGGGTCCTTCACTTCGAAGTCGGCGACCAAATGCTTGCCGAGCTTTTCAAGCGTGCCGCGCAACTTGCGACCGACCGTTACGAACTCGGCGCCGGGGGAAACCTCGGCGCGGAGCTTCTTGTAAAGGTTGGTGTTGAGACCGCCGCAAAGGCCCTTGTCGGTCGAAATCACAAGCACCAGTTCGCGGTCGCCCTCGCGCTTCACGAGAAGCGGATGGGCGTCCTCGGCGACGTTCTGCTTGAGGTTGACGAGGACTTCCTTGAGCTGCTTGGCGTAATCGCGTCCCGCCAGCGCCTGGTCCTGCGCCTTTTTCATCTTGGCGGCGGCGACAAGCTGCATCGCGCGGGTGATTTGCGCGGTGTTCTTGACCGACTTGATACGCCGGCGGATGTCGCGAAGGTTGGCCATGAGATTTTAGATGCGGGAAACCAGAAACAAGAAACCAGAGGGGATTACTTCCAAGCCGACTTGAAGTCGTTGAGCGCCTGCTTGACGGCTTCGACCGTGGCGGCGTCCTTCTTGAGATCCGGCTTTTCGTTGCGGATCTTGTCGAGGAGGTCCGACTTGCGGGTGGAGAAGAATTCACCGATCGCGGCTTGAGCGCGGCGGATGTCGGCGACGGCGATGTCGTCGAAGAAGCCGTTCTGCATCGCGAAGAGGTAGATCGACTCCATCTCCATCGGGATCGGCGAGTACTGGTTCTGCTTGAACAGCTCGACGATGCGGGCGCCGCGATCGAGTTTCTTCTTGGTCGAGGCGTCGAGGTCCGAACCGAACTGGGCGAAGGCCTGAAGTTCGCGGAACTGGGCGAGGTCGAGCTTGGTCGTGCCGGCGACGGACTTGATCGTCTTGGTTTGGGCGGCGGAACCGACGCGGGACACCGAGAGGCCGACCGAGATGGCCGGGCGGATGCCTTGGTAGAAGAGGTCGGTTTCGAGGTAGATCTGGCCGTCGGTGATCGAGATCACGTTGGTCGGAATGTAGGCCGACACGTCACCGGCCTGCGTTTCGATGATCGGCAGCGCGGTGAGCGAGCCACCGCCCGCGGCGTCGGAAAGACGGGCGGAGCGCTCGAGCAACCGGGAGTGGAGGTAGAACACGTCGCCCGGGTAGGCTTCGCGGCCGGAAGGGCGCTTGAGGATGAGCGACACCTGGCGGTAGGCGACGGCGTGCTTAGAAAGGTCGTCGAACACGATCAGGACGTCTTCGCCCTGGTCCATGAGGTATTCGGCGATGGCGCAACCGGCGTAAGGAGCCAGGAACTGCATCGCGGCGGCATCGGAAGCGGTCGCGGAAACGATGGTGGTGTATTCCATCGCGCCGGCGTCTTCGAGCGTCTTCTGGATACGGGCGACGTTCGAGAGCTTCTGGCCGACCGCCACGTAGATACAATAGAGCGGCTTGAAGTTCTGGAGTTTGCCCTGCTCGGCCAGCTTGTTCTGCTTGGCTTGGGAAATGATGGTGTCGACCGCGATGGTGGTCTTGCCGGTGGCGCGGTCGCCGATGATGAGCTCGCGCTGGCCGCGGCCGATCGGGATCATCGCGTCGATCGCCATGATGCCGGTCTGCACCGGAACGGAGACGGATTTGCGCTTGATGATGCCCGGCGCGATTTTCTCCATCGGATACTGGGCGGAAGCGGCGATTTCGCCCTTGCCGTCGATCGGAGCGCCCAGAGCGTTGACCACGCGGCCGAGGGTGGCGCGGCCGACCGGAACGGAAAGCAGCTTGCCGGTGGCGAAGCACTCGGTGCCTTCAGAGATCGCGTTGTATTCGCCGAGGAGCACGACGCCCACTTCGTTTTCTTCCAGGTTGAGGGCGATGCCGGTGACGCCGCCCGGGAACGAGATCATCTCGTTGAGCATCACGTCGGACAGGCCTTCCACGCGGGCCACGCCGTCGCCAACCTGGCGGACGACCCCGACGTTCGTTTTGTTGACGGAAGTCGCGACGCTGGCGATTTCCTTTTCGAGTTCCTGAAGAATGCTGCTCATGGAAGTGGCGGGTTGGAGAGTGGGAAGATAGCGGGAAAAAGCGGATTAGAAAGCTTGGGCGAGGCGGTCGAGACGGCCCTTGACCGAACCGTCGAACACGTCGTCGCCGACGCGGATTTTCAGGCCGCCGAGGAGTTCGGGGGTCACCTGGTATTCGAAGAAAAGGTCGCTGCCGTATTTTTCGGCGAGACCGGCGGCCACGCGTTCGCGGGAAGCGGCGTCGAGCTCGGTCGCGCTTTCGATCTTCACTTGGCGACGCTCGAGGTCGAGGCGCACGAGACGCTTGAGGCCGTGCAGAATGGCCCGGAAATCGCGCGGCTGAGTCGCGCCAAGCTCGCGGATGATGCCGCTCAGCTTCGCTTCATCCAAGCGGCCGTTGATCTGGCAGCTACGGAAAAGCCGGCGGGCGGCGAGAGTGGCGGTCTTCGAAATCTTCATGACGGCGCGGCGGAGGAAAATCTCAGGCTTCGACGGAAACGAGCGCTTCGTTGTTGATGCGCTTTTGGTCCTCGTCGGTCAGCACCTTGCCGGTGACTTGAGCCGTGGTGGCGGTGACGAGGCGGCCGAATTCGTTCTTCAACTCGGCCTTGATCGCGGCGCGTTCGGCTTGAGCGGCGGCTTCGGCCTTGGCGAGGATCTGCTGGGCGGAAGCGATGGCTTCCTGCGTCTTTTGCTCGGAGAAATTGGCGGCGCTGTCCTTGGCCTCGTTGATCAGGCGCAGGGCGTCGGCGTTGGCCTTGGCGATCGCCTCGGCGGTGTGGCGCTCGGAGTCGGCGAGCTGCTGTTCGATCTGCTTCAACTTCGCCTCACCCTCGGCGATGCGGGCGCGGCGTTGTTCGAGCATCGCGACGACCGGGCCGAAGGCGAACTTCTTCAGCACCACGATCACCAGGACGAAGTTGATGAACTGGGCAAGAAAGAACCATTTGTTCCAACCGAACGGGCCGATGATCTGCTCGATCATGTTGGGCTCGGCGCTTTGGGCAAGGAGGCTGATCATGGTGACGAAGAAGAGAGAGAAAGAAAAAGGCGTGGCGTGCGCGCCGGAAGACGCGCACGCCGGGGAATTCAATGAACGGCGAAGGCCGAGATAATGAAGATACCTTCGACGAGCGCGGCCAAAATGATGGAGAGCACGAGGATCGAAGTGGCAGCACCCGGGTTGCGGCCGGTGGCTTCGGTGGCCTTGAAGCCGATGAGACCGATGCCGATGGCAGCGCCAAGAGCCGCGAGGGCGACGTGGGACAGGATCATGGTTGTATTGGTGTGTTGTTGTTTCCTGCGGTCCCCACGGTCTTCGCCATGGTCCGACCGCTGAAAGGGTTAGTGGGCGTGATCGTCGCCATGGTCATCGCCGTGGTCGCAGATCAGCTTGATGAAGATGGTGCAGAGAAGCATGAAGACCAGCGCCTGAACGCCGCCGACGAGCAACTCCATGAAATAGAACGGAAGGGACGGTGCGAAGGCGAACTGTTTAGGCACCAGGGCCATCAGCGACTCGAGCGTCTGCTCGCCGCCGTAGATGTTGCCGAACAAGCGGAAGCTCAAGGCCACCGGGCGGATCGCGATCGAAATGATTTCGAGAAAACCGACGAAAATGAAGATGGGAAACATCATCCAGAACAGCATGCCTTTGACGCCCTTGGGCGCAAAGATGTGGGCGAAGAAGCCCTTCACGCTGTTTTCCGTCAGAGCCCAATAAAACCACAGGGCGGCGAAGGTCAGCGCCATCGCCGAGGTCATGTTGAGGTCGGCGTTACCGCCACGCAGGAATGGCACCAAGCTGGTGTGGCCTTCCGCTTCGTGGAAGAAACCGACGGTGCCGACACCCGGAAGCAAGCCGAGCCAGTTCGTCGTGATAATGAAGAAGAAGACCGAACCGAGGAACCAGAAGCAGCGCTTCACCAAGTGCGCGCCCAGAAGGCCTTCGAGGAAATTATAAAGACCTTCGATGATCGCCTCGGCGAAATTCTGCACGCCGACGGGAACGAGAGAGACCTTGTGGGTCGCGATCCGGCAGAACAGGACGATCAAACCCACCGAGATCCAGATCATGATCGTCGAGTTGGTGATCGGCAGCCACTCGTGGAGCGGCTGGGCATTCATCGGCAGCGCGTGATGCTCTCCGCCTTCCGCGGCCATCGCCGGAATTTGACCGAGAAGAAAGGCAGCCAAGGTGGAAGTGAGGAAGCGCATGCGTAGATTCCGCGTGACGGCGCGGCGCGCGCTCCATAGCCGTACCCCCACTTATGGAGCAAGTTCTATTTGTGAAAAATTTCACAATCTCCCCACAATCCTTGATAATCCTAGGCTTGTGACGATTCAGCCACGCCCCCGCGAGGCCCGGAAAATCGGCTCGGTTCGGTCATCCGCGGACCACGGTTTCCCGGCGAAATGGCAGGTCGCGACGACCGTGAATCCGCACCCGAGGGCTTGATCGATCAAACTTTCCGCCGGCAGGCACAGCCGGGCGCCGACTTCCTCCAAGCGGAAGTTCACCGGACCAATGCCGTGAAAGCCTCGATAGACCACTTCCGTGCAGACCAGGCGATCGGCGCTCCGGAAATCGAAAAGGAAATCGTAGAGCTTCCCCTCGTGTTCAAGCGCCCGCGCCAGTCCGGTTTCGATTTCCGCCGGGTCGAGCGGCGAACGAAGCACGACACAGGCGTCCACTTCGAGTGTTTCCTCAGCCGTGCGATTGCGAACACCGTCCTTCTTCGACTCCAAAAACCGTCCCTCTCCTAAATAGAGCGCGGCGTGCGGCCAGAAGCCGGGCAGGAAGAGATTGCTCAGCGCGTCATCGTGGCGCGTGACGAACACGTCGCCCGGTCGCGCGATTTCCAACAGCGCGCTCCGCAGGTCCGAAGTGATCGCCTTCGGGGCGTTCGCGGGTTTGACACCCGGCTGGCGCAGATCGGCGATCGCGCAGCCCGCGGCCTCGAATAACCCGAACATCGCCTGCCGCCACAGCGACCGATGCCTACGGCGGAACGAAAACCACCGGTATTCCAAATGCCGCTTCACCGCATCGCGCCGCCGCCGCTCGATCCACGGTTGTTCCTTTTTCAATAGAGCGACCATCGGCGCGAGCGCGGGATGCGCGGCCAAAGCCCGGATCGGCCCCTCCTGGTCGTGATAAAATTCCGCCGCGGCCTGAAAACGCGCGAGCACCAGAGGCGAGACCGATTCGCGGTAAAGGCGACTGAACGTTTTGCGCGGCAGGCCGAGCCGGAGATCGTCTTCTTCCAGTTTCTTCCAAAGAACCGGATGCGTCGCCGCGAGGCGGGTGAGAAATCCCGTGGCCCGCACCAGGATGCAAGCCGCCGCGAAGGCCGTGACGAAAGCCGGCAACCGCTGCCGCCAATCTTTTTCCGCGATGCCGGACGCCTTCATCAGTTCCTGCAAAGTTCCCAGCAAGGCGGCGCGGAGGGATAAATACTGGCGATACCGTAGTCGGACCACTTCGTCATCATCCGGCGGAAAGTATCCACGGGCTTGCGCCGCTTCGATGATCGCCAGCTCCGTCACGAGCGACGTTTCCCGGGGCAACGAGCGCGCCGCCGCGAGCACCGCGGCGGTGCCGCGAATCACGCACGGATCGAGATCTTCGCTCTGATGGATCATCGTTCTCTTGTGCCAAGAATGCACCGGCGGGGTCAACGCCCTGCGAATCCAACAAAATCTAACAAGATCGCCGCGCACCTCCGATGCCCTTCGGCCGGGCATTACGGCGCTCCTAGCAGAAGTCCCGCAGCCGGAAAGTCAAGTCCCCGTAGGGAATTTTTCGACCGGAATTCTCTTGCAAAGGCCTGCACTCGTTCGCAGAAAAAGCGTCGCCATGAATAAAGCTGAACTCGTTGAAGCCATCCAAGCCGCTCTCGGCAAAGACGCGACCAAGCGCGCCGCCGAAGAATCCCTCGATGCCGTCCTCTCCGCCCTTCAAAAAGGCATCAAGAAGGACAAAAAGGTCCAAATCATTGGTTTCGGCACCTTCGAGGTGAAGAAGCGCGCCGCCCGCCAGGGTCGCAACCCGAAGACCGGCGAATCGATGAAAATCGCCGCTTCGAAGACCGTCGGCTTCAAGGCTTCGTCCACCCTTAAGGGCATTCTGTAAGTTGGCCGGCTAACCAGCCACTCACCGAATTTCCGGCCAAAACCCATTAAACCTAAAAAAACCCCGGCCGAAAGGCCGGGGTCTTTTTTTTTGGGAAAGTCTGGAAGAAGAGGGCGTTAGAACCAGCCCTTGCGACCGATGAGGTAAGTCCGCTCAAATTCCTCGTCGGATTTCGTGAGGTAAAGAATGCCTTCAATCAGGCCGATAACCGCGACGATCGGCGCCGCGAAGCCGCAGGAAAGCACCGATACCAGGAGCATGATGATGCCCTCCTTCTGATAGCCGAGGTAGAATTTGTGAATACCCAGAGCACCGATGAGAATCCCGAGTAAGCCCGCGATAAGCTTTTTCTCGGACACTGGCTTCGAAGGCTGAGGCGGCGGAACGGACGACGGTTCCTGGGCTGGCGGTGGATTATAAGGATCGTTGGACATAGCTAAATGCCTTCTAACTAATTCGTTTCCGCCACGCAAGATCGCCGCGTGGTCTTTAAGACGCAAACGCGCCCGCGAGTTTTTGTTGGATGAACTCGCCGACCACCGGGATGGGTTTGCGGCGGCCATTGATCGCATCGACCAGACCGAGGATGAAAAGCACCAGCAGGCCAATGAAATAACCTTTTGAGGCGATATCGACGATCAGGCCGAAAAATCCTCGATGGAAGATAAGGGCCAGGATGACGAACGCGATCATCCCGCCAAGATGAAGGATCAAAAGACCAAGGGCCTGGCGGAGGTGGAATTGCCCCAGTGCGTTCTTTTTCGGCCCGTTGTTCAGAATGAGGGCGACGATAAAGCCCACAAAGGTAAGGTAGGCGATTATGGCCACCGTTTTATCCTCCACCTGCGGAACCACGGCGGGCTGGGCGGCAGGCGTGGACTCGGGCGGCACCGGCGGAATGGAAGGATCGGTGGACATCGTGGTCGCCTTATACTATCGCCCGTGCCGAGTCGCAAGATTTCACCACCATGAAGCCCCGCATCGTTCTCGCCGAAACCACATTGCCCGACGGTTCACCGCTGGAGCTTCAGGAACATGACGGCCGCCACTCGTTGGTGGTCCGGGGGCAGGAGCTCGCCGGTCCGTCGACGAAAGCGGTGGAGGAAGAATGCGCCCGCCTGGCTTGCGCGCCTTTCCGTCCGGCTCGCCAGCCGAAGCTCTGGTTCGCGGGTCTCGGTCTCGGGCAATCGCTCGCCGCCGCCTGTGAAGCTTTGCCGCAAAAACGCGGCACGTTCTTCGTCGCCGAGCCGTCGGCCGAACTCGTGGAGTGGCAGAAACAACATTTCCCGCAGGGCGCGTTCGCCAGCGATTCGCGGGTGCGTTTCGAAAAAGACCCCGGCCCCGCCGGACTCGCCGCGCACGCCGGCAGCCTGCACGCGATCGTGTTGCACCTCGATTATTCGCCCGCCGGGCAAAACGGCCGGCCGCTCATCGATGACCGCCGCTGGCTGACCGCCGCGTATGACGCGCTGCAACCGGGTGGCATGCTCGCCATCGCCGGTTCGCGGTCTTTGCCCGGGCTTGCCCGCCATCTGTCGCGCGCAGGGTTCACCGTGGCCGAGCACGTCGTGCCCTCTTCGCCAAACGCGAAGCGTCCCCGCATGCTGCCGGTCTGGCTGGCCCGCAAAGGCCGCGCGGAAGATTGAATCAGCCTCGCAGCAACACTTTCCCGTGGCGATCCGTCGCCGCGACCCGGGCGAGCGCGTCTTGAAACGCGTCCAACGGAAACACCGAATCGACCGGTTGGAGCAACGCGCCCGTCATCACTTGCCGGGCGAGACGTTGGTAAACTTCCGCGATTTCTTCCGGCGAGGCGTCTTCGATCCAACGGGTGATCCACAGCCCCCGTAGCTGGAGGTTTTTGAAGATGAGCAGCCCGTTGGGGACCGTGAGCGGTCGGCGGGCCATCGCGCCGAAGGTGATGTGAATGCCGCCGGGCGCGAGGAGGTTCATCAACCGCAGCGCGCTTTCGCCGCCGACCGCGTTGAAGGCGAGCGCGGCACCGGGTTTGCCCACCGTCTCCTTCGCCGCCTGCAAGCCGTCGTCGTTGTCGAGCACCACACGATCCGCGCCGAGTGCTTCCAATTCGGGAATCAATTCGGCCCGCCGGACGAAACTCAACGTCCGCACGCCGAGCAAAGGCGCGAGCTGGATCACGCAGCGCCCGACACCGGAATTGGCCGCGTTTTGGACGATCCACTCGCCCGGCTCCGGCTGACGAAACCCGGTGAGCAAGCGCCACGCGGTGGCCGGATTCACTTTGAGCATCGCCGCCTGCAAGGGATCGATTCCCTCCGGCAGCTTGAATAAGATTTCGCCTTTCACCCGCACATGGCTCGCCCAGGTCGCAGCGCGGCGCAGGAAAATCACGCGATCGCCCGGCTCGAAACCCGGGTCCCGACTGGCGATCACCTCTCCGCAACCTTCGATCCCAGAAACCGCGGGCAGTTCCGGTTTTATGCCGTAAGTGCCTTCGATGTAGTTCAAGTCGGCCGGATTGATCGGCGCGGCGAGCAATTTCAAATCGACTTCGCCCTCGGCCAACGGAGGCAACTCCATCGCTTCCAGCCTCAACACTTCGGACGGCTTGCCGAACTCGTGAAAACGCAGCGCTTGCATCACTTTTTGATGATCGTGGGAAAGTCCGCGGACCGGCAAGTCATCTCACGGGACAATCCGGGCCACCGCATTTAGAAAATCTGGAACCACGAATAGACGCGAATCGACACGAATAAGAAAAACACTTCCGTCATTCACGCGCCAGTCCGGTCACTTTGGGCGATGGATGCCCGATTGGATTTCAGAACTCGTGTTCATTCGCGTGAATTCGTGGTTTTCAAAAACGAAGTGCGGTTGCCCTACGGGAACAACCCGCGCTGGGCCTTGGCATCGGCGACCGTCCGGATCGCCAGCGCCTGGGCCGCGACGCGCTGAGAAATGCCCTGCTTCGCCGCGAAGCTGGTGACGCGCTCGAAGGCTTTCTGCAGCAGCGTTTCCAACTTCGTCAGCACCTCGCGTTCGCTCCATTGGAAGCGCTGGAAATTCTGCACCCATTCGAAATACGAAACCGTGACGCCACCGGCATTGCAAAGGATATCCGGCAACACGAACACGTCACCGCGTTCGTCCAGAATCGCATCGGCTTCCGGCGTGGTGGGGCCGTTCGCCCCTTCGGCCAAAATCCGGCACCGGAGTTTGCCCGCGTTTTCCTTCGTGATCACACGATCGAGCGCCGCCGGAGCGAGCACATCGCAAGGCTGCGTGAGCAGTTCTTCCGGATCGATGACCTCCGATTCGGCGAACCCCACAACCGAGCCGGTCTTGGCGACATGCTCCTGCAGTTTCGTGATATCGAGCCCGCCCTCGTTCCAGATCGCGCCCGACACATCCGAGACGCCGGTCACTTTCACCCCATAGCAGGCCAAGGTGAACGCGGTGTATGAACCCACGTTGCCGAAGCCCTGCACGACGGCGGTGGCGCCGTCCACCGATTTGCCCAGCTTGTGCAACGCGCTCGACGCGAGGAACGCCACGCCGTGGCCCGTGGCTTGAGTGCGCCCGGCCGAACCTTGTAGCCCCAGCGGCTTGCCCGTGACGATGGAAGGGACGAAGTAACCCGCGTGGGTCGAATACGTGTCGGCGACCCACGCCATGGTTTGCTCGTTGGTTCCCATGTCAGGGGCCATCACGTCGATTTCCGGACCGATGAACGGCAGGATCTCCATCGTGTAGCGGCGCGTGAGGCGTTCGAGTTCGCCCAAACTCATCGCGCGCGGATCACAAGGAATCCCTCCTTTGCCCCCGCCATAGGGCAGATCCATCAGCGCGCATTTCCAGTTCATCCACATCGCCAAAGCGGCGACCTCGCCCAGATCGACGGCGGGATGGTAACGCAGCCCGCCTTTCACCGGACCGCGCGTAAGCTGATGCTGCACGCGATGGCCGAAAAACACGCGCACGTCGCCGGAGTCCAGCCGCACCGGCATGGTGACGGTGATCATCCGCTTTGGCCACTTGCAACGTTCGCGCAATTCTTCGCTCAGCCCGAGGAAGTCGGCGACCCGGTCGAATTGGGCGGCCGCCATCGCGAACACCGGATTTTGCAACAGCTCCTGACGCATTCTAACATCTAAGCATGCGGCCCCTGTTTCCGCACGCTCCGTTTACGAGGAAAACGCTCACGTTTCTTCCTTCAACATCTTCCGTCGCATGCGGGCTTCGGGGCCTTCTTCCTGGATGAGCAAAAGCGCTTTGAAAACATCGATGATGCCACCGGTGCGGTACTTGTCGCGTTGGAATTGCTGGAACGCTTTTTCGTATTCCTGGGAAAACTTGCCCGCTTCGTCGAACGACGCATCGCCCGGCAATTGGCTGAGAATTTCCTCCCGCATCTTTTCGGATTCGGGCGCTCCGTGCTTGCGGCGCATTTCGATGCGGACGCGCGTCGCGGCGAGATACGCGCGGATCACGTCGAGCTGGGCGTGGAGCGAATCGCACAAATCCGTCCAATCTTCCCGTTCTTCCGGCGTGATGCGTTCGGCGATCACGTCGTTCACTTCCTCCAGACTTTGGTTGAGAAGCGCGTCGCGGCTGACCACCACGTCGAAGGCGGCGAGGGGCGAGGAGGCTTCGGTTTCCATCTCCTGGCGCATCCGCAATGTGTAGAGCCGGATTTCGTCGAGCAGGTTGTCGATCGTCCGCCACAGATCGGCCCATCGGGCATCGGCGGCGAGGTCGCTGAAACGTTCGCCGAACGCACGCAAGTCGCGCAGCATGGTCTGCAACTCGCCGTCGGCTTCGACGAGATGTTGGAAATCCGCTCTCAGCGCCTTGTTGATCCGAGAGAGGACGAACACATTGGAAGTGGGCTGATTCATGGGAGTGGGAACCGCGGGTGAAAAAAGAGAACGGGAGTCCGAAACGGGCTCCTCCGGCTTATGCCACCGTAGCCGCTTTCCCCCGGGGTTGCAATCTCCCTCGGACCAGGTGTTGGAAGTCCGGCCGAAGAAAATTTTCGGATCTTCGAATAAAGCGCCACGGACGTCGTCGAAGCCGGTGCATTCCATCCATCTTATGAAACACCTGCTCCTGCCTGTCGCCGTCGCCACGCTGACTTGGTTCGGCGCGGCTCCCGAAGCATCGGCCCGCCCGCATCGTGACCGCTACGAATGCAACACGCATTTCAGCCATTCCGCTGCCTGCGGTTGCCGGGTTTATGTGGAACGCTACGTCGCCTTTTTCGACGAATACGGCGATCCCGTGTGGAAGACCCGTGTCATCCCGATCGTCCACCGTTGCGAGCCCTCCCATGAATGCGGGCCGGAGTATCGCTATCGCGAAGTCCGGGTGGAACGTCGTCCGCCCCCGCCGCCGATCGTTTCCGGGGGCATCACCATCGAGGCTTCCTGGTAAATCGCCCGCCAACTCTTCCCGCCGCCGCGATTGCACCCCGATCGCGGCGGTTTCGTTTTCAGGCGATCCGTGCGCGCAGTTTCACATCGTCGCCGATTCGCTCGAAAACGGCGTCTTGCAATCTCAGCGGCCCGGGCAATCCAAGTCCGCCCAACGCCGGCACGTCGCCACCACAAAGCATCGGCGCGAGATAAACGACCACCTCGTCAATGAGGCCGGCTTCCAGCAACGCCGCGGAAAAAACGCCACCCGCCTCGACCAGCGCGCTCAGCACGCCTTGTTCCTTCACCAGCCGCCGCAAGCTGCCGGGCAAATCATCCGCCGGGCGAATCAACGTCCGCTCGCGCCATTCGTCGGCGAACAAGGGCGCATCCATCGGCAAGGTGTCGGGGCGATCCGTCACCACCACCCGCCAAGGCTGGTTCCTGCCTTCGAGCAATCTCGCATCGCGAATCGTCAGTTGCGGCAAGTCGCGGCGCACCGTTTCGCCCGAAGTCAGCATCGCATCGACCTCGGCGCGCAACCGCTGCACGTCGGCCCGCGAATCCGGATGACTCAGCCAACGCCCTTCGCCAGGCGGCCGGGTCAAACGACCGTCCAAACTCATCGCCGTCTTCCAGATCACCCAGGGCAATCCGGTTTCCTGCACCTTGAAAAACGGACGCAGCAACCGTTCCGCTTCGTCCGCCAATACGCCCGCGGTCACTTCGATCCCCGCCGCCCGCAGCAAGGCATCCGCCCGGCCGACGTGCGACGGATTCCGATCGGTTGCGGCGTACACGACGCGTTTCACTCCCGCCTCGATCAAGCCATCGGTGCACGGCGGCGTCCGGCCGTGAGTCGAACACGGTTCGAGCGTCACATACGCCGTCGCGCCGCGCACCGCTTCACGGCCATGAAGGGCAAAAGCATCCGCCAGCGCTTCCCGTTCCGCGTGAGGTTTACCCGCCGCCCGGTGCCATCCGCGCCCGAGCACGACGCCGTCTTTCACCAGCACCGAACCGACCGGCGGATTCGGCGCGGTGCGTCCCACGCCCTTGCGAGCTTCATCCAAAGCCAAGGCCATCCAATGCGCGTCGTCCACGGTCACTTCAGCGTGCGTGATCACGGCCGAAGCGCAAGCCGACAGGAGATATCCATTTGAAAAGGGAACAATCGCCAAAGGACGCGAAGAGTTTTTAGCCGCAAAAAGTCACAAAAAACGCAAAAGGTTCCAGCTAAGCTCCAGTACTTTAATTAAGCTTAGCACCCTCACGCTTCTTCAATTTTCGAAGCACGGCTATGGTTCCGTAAACCATGAGGGAGGCCAGGCCGCCAGCGAGCACTCCGATTATCACGCTTTCGACAAACATCCACGCTGCCCCAACCTCAAACTTCGGCTGCCCATCGAACAAGTAGGCATGCCGATCCGCAAACAATCCCCAGCTAACCGCCACGAGAACTGCGACTACCGGGAACACTCGTAGTGCGATTCTCATGGTCAATCTTGGGCTAGCCGAGAAAGGAAATCCAAAATCCTTTTTTCGTCTTCTGTGATTTTTGCGGCTAAAAGTTTCCCCGTAGGTCGCCGCAGCGTAAAACCCAATATAGCCGCCCTGCACGAGCCAGGGAATCGAGTTGATAACATCGCGCGGCCTGTCGAGTATCAGAGGATTGGAGTCGTCTCCATTTTCCTATGAAAACGCGTCTCTTCCTTCTGTCGTGCGCCTTGCTGGGCGCTCCCCTCGCCGGCGCCCAACCCATTCCCGCGCCTTCGCCCGAGGTCTTTTATCAAAAAGGCCTGAAGGCGGTCGAAGCCGGTGACGTCGCCACCGCCAAAGCGAACTTCCAGCAAGCCCTCCAATTCGATCCGAACCACGCGAACGCCCGCTACCAACTGGCCGAACTTCAACGCAACGCGGGAAAAGTCGCCGCCAAAGGGCGCGAGGCTAAACTTTCTTCGGTGATCATTCCGGAGGTGAACTTCACCGCCGCGGACCTGCCCGACGCTCTGACCGCGCTGGGCAAGATGATCGAGAAAGAAAGTAAAGGGGCCGTCAGCGCGAACTTCATCGTCGAAGATCCGCAGGGAAAACTGGCGGGCAAAAAGGTGACCCTCCTGGTCAAGAACCTGCCGGCCAATGCGGTGCTCAATTACGTTCTGACGCAAGTGGGTGCCAAAGCCCGCTTCGACGAACACGCGGTGGTGGTCACGCCGTAACGCCAAACTCGACCGGCCCCGCTCAAAGGAACCACGAGGAACACGAAGGGACGCGAAACCAGAGCCTTTCGTGCACTTTCGTGTCTTTCGTGGTTAGAAATTCGCGACCTCAGCGCGCCAATTTTCCGGCGATTTCCTCCAGCGGATAAGTGAGGATTTCGGCAAGCGTCGGGTGATACCACGGTGCCTTCAGTAAATCGCGCACGGTCGCTTTCAGTGCGAGCGGGCCGCTGAGGCAATGGATCAGGGAGTCGCCCTGCACGCCCACGATTTCCGCGCCGAGCAAACGACCGGTCGTAGCGTCGGCGAGGATTTTCACGAAACCCGCCTTCGCGTTCATCAGAATCGATTTGCCGTGATCGGCGAAAGGGTGCGAGGCGGCGAAAAATTTCACGCCGCGCGTTTCGAGATCCGCTTCCGTCCGTCCAAGCGAGGCGAGGGGAGGGTCGGTGAACACGACGCTGAGCCGTTGGTCCGCGTCGATCGGTTCGAGATCGTTTTGCCCGAACGCGTGCTTCGCGGCCAGTTCGCCTTGGGCCACGGCCAGATGCACCACGTCATGCGGGCCGCAAGCGTCACCGCCCGCATAGACGCGCTCGTTGGTGGTCTGCTGCCAGGCGTTGACCTGGATCCTGCCTTCTGAAAGCTCAACTCCCGCGGCTTCGAGATTCAGATCCGCCACGTTCGGTTCGCGGCCCAAGGCATTGAAGAGATGCGCGGCCTCGCGGGTGAACACCTCGCCGCCTTGGCGGAACTTCACCCGCACGCCATCGGGGGTGGCGGAGATCTCCTCGACGTGAGTGCCGGTGTGCAATTCGACGCCTTCCTGCCGCAAAACCTCTTCGATCACTTCCGCCGCTTCGGGCGAATACTCCTTCAGCAGATGCTCGCTTCGTTGAAGCAAGGTCACCTTCGAACCGATGCGATCCAGGAACTGCGCGAACTCACAGGCGATCGCTCCGCCGCCCAGAAGGATCACGCTCGAAGGCACGAAATCGAGCTCCAGCACGTCGTCGCTGGTCCAGAACGGCGTCGCCGCCAAACCGGCCAAATCCGGCACGTTCGGTTTCGAACCGGTACCGAGGAAAATCCGCTCCGCCCGCAATTTCGTCCCATCGGCCAGCTCGACGAGATCCTCACCTGCGAAACGCGCGTAGCTGCGGAACAACGCATACTCGTCGCTTTCCAAAGCCTCACGCCGGTCGGCGGCAAACTCTCCGACGGTCTTTCGCTTCCACCGCTGCAGCGCCTTCATGTCGAGCCGGACTTCCTCTCCTCTCAACCCCAGCACCTCCGAATGCCGCGCGTGATGGAGAATATCCGCCGGATGCAGCAAGGTCTTCGACGGCATGCACCCTCGCAAAATACACAATCCGCCCAATTCCCGCGCGCCCTCGACGATCGCCACGCGCTTGCCCAAGGCCCGCGCGGTCCGCGCCGCCGCATAGCCCGCCGAGCCCCCGCCGATCACTAAAAAGTCATACGATTCCATAGCCGGAACCGCACTCTAGCATGATTCCGGCGTCATTTCGCCCGTAGCCGAAAGCTCCGCTTTCGGAAGGTCGCTGGAAGAAATCCTATCTGGAAGAAAATGCGAAGTCGTCCAAACTAGTCGCTGACATCCCCGGACAAGTCGCGCTTCTCATTCGCTTCGGCATCCTCCGCATGGCTGAAAGATGCCGGGTATGTGGACGCGGTTGGCGGAAACAGAGCTTTCAGTGAATGCCCGCCGCCTTGGCGGCTTTTTTAGCCTGCTTTCAGAGGAGAAAGCAGCCCTTCGCATGGTCCGAGTGGAACGAAGACAATGGAGTTTGCTTTGCGATCTCGCTGCGGCGGCTCTCGCGACAAGAAGCTTTGCTCGGCTTTGCCGAGTGACACTATCTTTTGCGAAAGAAGCTGCAGACATAAAAGATCATGTTAATGATTAAACATAATGCGATTCCGTGTTCCAATGGAAGCAATAACAAAGGAATAGCTACCAAAGAAATGATCGCCGCTATTGCAGGCTTACGGGACTGGGTTTGCATGACGTTCACTTACCGGGGGGGCACGCGCTCACTGCGGTTGGTTGCCACCATTCACACGCTTACCTTGTCTTTTTCCTGAACAACCTGAAACAACCGCGTTTTTTATTCTCATTAAAATCGCCAGAAACCAGCCAAGGAGCAACCATTATAAGGCACCCACTCGCCAAAACCACCCACGAAGGGTGATTGTTTTTTGCAAGCTCAATACCAAATAAGATAAACCCAACGATTAGTACTTTAATGACAACCGCGCAAACCGATACCCCTTTTCTCAAATCGCGCACCAGCACGCACAGCAACAAAAACAAGACCAAGGCGTGAAATGGAGTCGGCCCTCTCATTTCAGCATTTCCTCCAATTCCTTCAGCTTTTTGACCGCTGCCGAACCGGCTTTCGCGTGACCGATCAGACGACTCACCGAGCCCGCTTCACCCATTGCCAGGCGTTGCGCTATCCACGCGTTGCTCGCGACCGTTCGTTTCCTCAACAGCATCGCCAGCCACACTTTGCGAGGATCGCCTTTGCGTAAAGCCGACAGTTGCTCCGGTGCCGCGGAAATCCCGCTTTCGAAGGCGCAGCGTCTCACAACCCCACCATCAGCGAAACGTGGGCAGCGGTCGGCTCGCCCATCGTCTTACAGTCGCCGAAGCCGACCGTTAGCGCCATTCGGGTCGCCATTCGGGTCGCCACCATTCGCGCACCATTCGGGTCGGTCCTCTCATTTCAGCATTCCCTCCAGTTCCTTCAGCTTTTTGACCGCTGCCGAATCGGCTTTCGCGTGACCGATCAGACGACTCACCGAGCCCGCTTCACCCATTGCCAGGCGTTGCGCTATCCACGCGTTGCTCGCGACCGTTCGTTTCCTCAATAGCATCGCCAGCCACACTTTGCGGGAATCGCCCTTGCGTAAAGCCGACAGTTGCTCCGGTGCCGCCGGCAGCTCCAAGGCCAACAAACCCTCCCGCACCAAGCGTTCCGCTTCGCTCAGACTCCGGTCTCTAGTTGCTTCGCCGCTGCGGTTGAGATCGCGCCTGACCACCGGCTTTTCCAACAGACACAGCAGCCGGTCGCGAAACGTCGCCTCGCCCAAATACCATCCGCGTCGCAACGCCTGCATGGCCGCTTCGGAAAGCTCTCCTCCCAGCTTCGCCCGTTCTTCCAACCACGCCACATACGCCCGGCGGCCGCGACCGTCCCGGGCCAGTTCGAACGCGCCCAAAACGCGCTCCGTTGCCAGCCACTCCGGGCCTTTGCCTGTGGCGTAATGGAGCAAGCTGCTCCAGCGATACCCTGCCAGCGGATGTTCCTCTCCGCCAGCCAAGCCCGCACGCGCGGGATTCAAATGGATGTAGTCCGCGACGATGCGGAAGTAATACGCGTCGGCTGCATCACCATTGACCGGGACCGCTTTGTAACGTCCTTGGAACACATGGCCGCGACGCTTGCGAGCGCGGTTCCAACTTTGGCTGAACACCCCGAGCAACCACTTCATCCCACTGACCAGATTCGGCTGTGGCGTTTCTAGCAACAGGTGGAAGTGATTGCTCATCAACACCCACGCATGCACTCGCCAGCCATGGCTTTCACAGGCCTCTGCCAAGCGCGCGAGGAAGGCGAAGTGATCTTCGTCGGTTTCGAAAATCCGTTTGCCGCCGTCCCCACGCGCCATCACGTGGTAAACCGCGCCCGGATACTCGACTCTCAAGGCTCTGGCCATGGACCCGAGCTAACAGCGCCAAATTGAATCGGCAATGACAAAATGTGAGGACCGACCCCCATCACGGCGGGCGATCCGGAAGCGGGTATCCGACCCACCGGGCAACGGCCCGCTGAAACGGGGAAATCGCCCCGATTTGGGCGCTGGAAGTTCGAAGTTTGGACCCCGCTGAGTCACGCTGGGTTGATGGCGGCGAATCGGGAGTTCTCACGAAGAAACGCAATGCGGTGATTGGCTCCAAAATGTAGGATTCTCCTTGATAAAAAACCTCAGCATACGGCTCGCCATCCATCATGGTTCCCATTGGATCAATGTCCCTCAGTCTGTGAAAAACGGTGGAATCCAACGAAACATTTTGGGGCTCGCAAAAGATGTTTCCTGCCTTTTGTCGCCTGCAAACCTGCCTCAGTCCCTCCACTTGGCCTTGATACATCACTTCGAGGTTAGCTGCCTTGACAGACGCAGCTGCTATTTGATCTGCAACCAACGCTCTAAATAGGGCGTCCTCAACCTCTGAAAAGCGATCTATAGCGTCGTATCGGCCTTTGAACCACTCACCCCAAACCGCATTAGAGCATTCCACCCAAGCGAGGATCAAATTGGTTACATCTTTATTCATCAGTTGCCTCCTGTTCTCTGAGCTCTGGGCCTTGTCGCATCGATAATGTCTTGGCGGGAAAGCGGATCTGTCCCCTCCGATACGCCGCTGGGTACACTACCATCTGGAAGCACATCTCGGTAATTTGGATGCACGTGCTGAGGCATTCCAGCATGAGGTGCCGATGGCGGCGTGTGGACGCTCTCGAATACCTCACCTTGTGCGTTCTTCACATCGCGTGATCGATCACTGTACAGTCATGCCGTCGAATGACGTAACGAAACGATTCAGGAGTGAAGCACGCCCCAGGATTCACACCTACCCCCATATTGAGCAACTAGCGAGGTCGCTTTGGATTGGGTTTCTACAACGAAATCGTATGTAATAATGCTGTTTATTTGGAATAAAATATAGCCTTCTTCGCCATCATCATAAACTTTGGCGTCTGGATAGGCGGTTCGAATGGCGTCAATCGCCTCTTTGCATGGTGGCCACTGATCGAAGTCTATATTAAAATCTACCGTGTAATGTTTTGTGAAATCAAAGCCCCTCTCTTCCAATCGCTTTAACACGTCTCCATCTGCATTAGATGGCCAATTGTGAATAGGTGTATCCATATTTTTCTTGAGATAATTTAATGTCGCCGTCGCTCTCTCGCATTTTCTTCCCTGGCGATTCAATCTTATTGTGGTTTTGATCAGACTTTGCGCCACCGTGCGAATCGAGTCTGCGCGACTCTTGCTTAAAGGCTTCTCTCTGATTTTGTGCTGGCGTCCAATCAGTAGCGGTGTGCTTATCTCCGGTTTCTTGTTCAATACGCTTCGCAGAGTCCTGTGAGCGCTTTCTACTGCCTTTCCCGTCGTAGGTCATGCCGCTTTCGTGCGTGTTCGTGTAAGATCCGGTTTGTTTCTTTGCGGCATTCTCAGATGCGGCAGCGGTTGCCTTGGCTGAGTCCGCCACCTTATCAACTGTCTTGGCTGCATCTTCTGCGGCCTCGGCCGCATGTTCCGCTTGCCGGAGCTTTTCGCCCCCTTTCTTGATAATGGAAGCGACATCCCCCGCACCCTCTGCCGCAATGCCAAAATGTGAGGACCGACCCTTTTCAACGGCCCGCCGAAAGACCGGTTAGGCGCTGAAAGTTCGAAGTTTGGAACCTCTCTGAAAGAGCGCGTGCCGGGATGGCTGGGGTAGGAAGATATGCCTGATGGGTGACGCTTTCAAGGTTTTGAGTGCCTGCGGTGTGAGGTCGAGAATGGGCCGGAACGTGTTCGTCGGAGACCTCGCGCCGCAGGCACGGGGTTGAAACTTTTTCAGCGGGTCGTTTGCAGATGCGGAATCAAACTTCTCTAAGAGGCTGTCTGAAAAATCGATCGTGGGCGGATTTTGACCTGTACTAGCGGGAGAAGGTATTGGAGAAGCTCGCGATGCGCGAGTATCCAAGCAGCCTTACCGATTCTGAGTGGCAGACGATCCG